>RCUL01000011.1_pt1 | contig 224030 bp, 180 predicted proteins | sample 2167521 | NCBI WGS metagenome assembly RCUL01 (sample SAMN09932745, study PRJNA488358) | compost metagenome | feature: garden; material: soil; isolation source: compost soil in acetic acid-enriched culture | place: Germany: Experimental Botanical Garden Goettingen | collected 2016-01-27
AGACGAACGGGCCATTTCCTTTGTGATGCTGCAAATATAGAAGCTTTTTCAATAAGCACAAAAAAAAAGTGCGTTTATATCGCTAATTCGCTGAAATTGAGAAAAATTATTTTTTTAAGCGACCTTAACCAACGGCATATGCAAGCATATATTCATTGAATTTTTCATAATGTACCTCAAAAGTCTGGTGGGTATGGTTGCTGTCCAGTTCGATTTTCAACACACCTTGTTTTTGGTATTCGAAAGGTTGTATGGTCATGTTGTTTAAGAAAGAAACCCCTGAATTCCCCTGAAGTTTATAGATTGCCTCTTTGGCACACCAGCAGGCATATAGCTGCTCGTATCGTGTATCGCACTGTGTAATAAAAGCAAGTTCAACGGGTTTGAGAAACTTATGTTGGATGCGCTCAACTTTTGTCTTGATAATTTCCATATCTATACCTACTTCCCCTTCGGTACTTATCATTGCTGCGGCATAGTCAAAAGAGTGTGAAAGGGATATCTTCTGCGGGAAATTGGCAAGATAAGGTTTACCGTTAGCATCGGAAGGACAGTCAATATAACGTGAAGTATTCAGTAACGTCCGCAACAATACACGCGTAGCCAGCCAATGTAAGCGTCGCTTACCCTTGTTAAAAGAGCCTAATTTGGCCTTCTCACGCTCATCCAACTGAAGTTTGGACAATAAATCATCATCCGATTCTTCAATCCGCCAAATGGCAAATTTGGTTTGGCTATCTATTTCACGTAAATACACTAGACTCATAACCAAATTTAAAAAACAAATCGCAAATTATCGCACAATCAATGCCGAGCGATCTGAAAAATTGATGGGATTGTTTTTTAAAGTAAAAAATAACATAAAAATTTGAGTGAGAACCGTATTTTTGAATTTATATAGCATGGCCTGATGCTCTTGCTATCTTGATACACATGATTTTATCGGATAAAAGAATTCTTGAAGAGATTGAAAATGGCAGTATTGTCATTCAACCATTTGATCGTAAGTGCTTAGGAACAAATTCCTACGATGTGCATTTGGGTAAATATTTGGCAACTTATGCAGATCGCGTATTGGATGCCAAAAAGCATAATGAAATTAATCATTTTGAAATTCCAGAGGAGGGTTTTGTATTGGAACCCAATACCCTTTATTTAGGCGTCACTCAAGAATATACAGAAACACATAAACATGTTCCTTTTTTGGAAGGAAAATCCAGTACTGGTCGTTTGGGAATTGACATTCATGCAACAGCTGGTAAAGGTGATGTGGGTTTTTGTAATACATGGACATTGGAGATATCTGTTGCACAACCCGTCAGAGTCTATGCCGGTATGCCAATCGGTCAATTGATTTATTTTGCTGTAGAAGGAGAGATAGAGACGTTTTACAATACAAAGGGTAATGCAAAATATAATGGCAAGACCATCCGTCCTGTCGAATCCATGATGTGGAAGAATAGTTTCTAAAATGAAGAACGTTGGATGGATTATTTTAGGGATGCTATTGATTGTCTTGGTCAGTGGGTTGCTCTATTACTTTGTCCATCCAATGTTTGGCGGAAGCTTTAAAGGTGCGCGATTGGAGCGGATGAAGCAATCGCCTAATTTCAGAAACGGTGTATTTCATAATCTTGAGGTGACACCTTCCTTGAAGAGTGATGTAAACATCGTCTCTTTAATGTGGGATTTTCTTTTTAATAAAAAGCCGGGGCTGAAGCCATTGGGGGTACTGCCGGCCATGAAATGTGATCTAAAAAATCTGCCGTCACAAGATATTTTGGTGTGGTTTGGCCATTCATCGTATTTGCTGAAGATTGATGGCAAACTGCTGCTCGTTGATCCTGTATTCAGTGACAACGCCTCGCCCGTTCCAGGGAGTAACAAAGCGTTTGAAATCGCTGTGGATTATACTGCGGCAGACTTCCCAAAAATAGATTACCTATTTATTTCCCATGATCATTATGACCATCTTGATTATGAGACCATAATTAAACTGCGTGATAAAGTCGGTCAGGTCATCTGCGGTTTGGGGGTAGGTGCACATTTTGAGTCCTGGGGTTATAAACCAGCACAGATTGTCGAAGGCGATTGGTATGATCAAATAAATCTTTTGCCTGATTTTCAGGTAACTTTTACCCCTGCTAGACATTTTTCGGGACGCAGAATCACTCGAAACAATACCCTTTGGACTTCCTTCGTCCTGAAGACTTCAAAATATAATTTATTTTTAGGAGGAGATAGTGGTTATGGAAAACATTTTAAGACAATCGGTGAACGGTTTGGTCCATTTGACCTGGCTATTTTAGAAAATGGGCAGTACAATGATGCTTGGCATTATATTCACTCTTTACCCGAAGAATGGGGCCTTGAAACCAAAGATCTACAAGCGAAAGTCACACTGCCTGTCCACTCTTCAAAATTTGCCTTGGCCATGCATGGATGGAAGGAGCCGATGGAGAGGTTTTATGAAACTGCTCAGAAGGAACATAGTAAACTTATTACCCCAAAGATAGGAGAACTGGTCCATCTAAATAAACTGGATACCGTATATTCTCCTTGGTGGCGAGAGGTTAATTAAATTATTACTTGTTCTTTTCAGCAATCCACAACGACATATATTTTGTGCTCTGCACAGTATGATGCAGGAGTATTTGGCTAATAAAATTCTGCTGCCGATGTTTATCCAGCTGAACCTTAAGTAAGGATAGATTGGTCATGAAATCCGCTTGATATTTTCGTTTTTCATAACGCTCATTGATGATATGGATGCCATTTGTCTGGGCAGTTTTCCAAGCGATTTCATCGTTATAAAGTTCCAGTGTTTTTTGACAGAATGTCTCAGGCTCATCTTCGATAAAGCCATTCCAGGTTAGGTTACCTCTCATCGCCTCAGCACCAATGGATGTTGTGATGGAAGGAGTCCCTGTTTGCATGGCATCGATAAATTTGCCCTTTACACCAGCGCCAAATTGGATTGGAGCAATCAATAGTCTGTAATTGGACATGGTGAGCTTTGCAGAATCAGCTCTTCCCTTGATATGAAAATTCTCTTGGGGGTTATTCAGCTGAAGTACTTTTTGGGTAGGATACGCACCATAAATATGTAATTCTACTTTCGGAAGCATTTTCCGAAGAATTGGCCAAATCGTTGTTTTTAGATATTGCACGGTATGCCAGTTGGGCTCATGTATGAAGTTTCCAATAAACAACAGGTCTTTTCGCTCTTCAAATGGTTTCCAGGCATTAATATCGGTAGTAGTAATCTCATTTTCAAGAAAAGGGAGATAATATAGAATATCGGGTGAAATGCGGAATACTTCTGTTAGAATTTTCATCTCAGACTCCGAAATGATTAATGATAAATCGCATCGTAATATTGAAGCAATCTCTCTTTTTGCAGTGTCGGTAAATAATTCCTCGAAGGAAAAATCGTCCTTGTTTTTGATACAGGTTTGTCGTGCCTGTCTTAAGAAATGGAGATCCTCGGTGTCAAGTACCCGAAGAGCATCAGGACATTGTTGGGCCACCCGCCAACCATATTGTTCCTCCACCATAAAGCGATCAAAGACAACAATATCAGGTTGTAGCGCTGCAATAAATCCGTCAAAACTGTCACTGTTCAATACAATGGATTGTTCATTAACACCTAGCGGTTTTAATGCTGCGCTATAGGGCGACTTCGCCGCTGCGGAAGCAAATGTAATTTGATAAGAACGATCCAGGAATGTCTCGATCAGTTGCATCATCCGAAAGCCGGCAGCTGAGGATGTTGGCTCTGGCCATACCAGTCCGATAAACAAAACCCTTTTCTCTTTCATGGGCGAAAATTACAGATTAATGTCAAAAGAATTGATGAAAACTTAACAATTTATCATTTTCAAACGATTAGCTTTATTTCGTGTTTATAATACGGTTGGTTATTATACAATAAACGATAATATGGGCAAAACTATTGTTCAACGCATTCGGCATTTTTCGCCAAAAACCTATTGGAAGGAGCTAATAGCTGTTTTGGTCATTTTGTTAGCCTTTGTTTTTTTTAGAAATGAAAGAAAAGAACTAGCCGCCATTATTCCCCAGTTAAAGGCAGCAGATCTGACTTGGGTTTCGGTCGGCATTGGTATAACCCTGCTCTATGTCCTATTGCAAGGTCTGATGTATGTGCAGAGTTTCAAAGCCATTGGTCTTTCGATCAGTTTGAAAATTGCCATAGATCTATTCTTAAAAAGAAACCTGCTCAGTGTATTCCTCCCCGCAGGTGGTATTAGTTCACTCGCCTATACTACCACGCAGTTGCGAAAGAGGAATCTAAATACGACACAGATTCATCAGGCTGGTGCTCTCTATGGTTATGTGGGACTGCTAACCGTTTTTCTGATCGGTGTACCCGTGATATTATATACCATTTGGGACAATAAAAATTTTGGGGATGCTTGGGTTTCATTGTTGATCTTGGGAGTACTTTTGGCCGTTGTGTTTTGGCTGGTATGGTCCTTTCGTACACATAAAGGGATCTATCGATGGGTGGAATTAAAATTTCCGGCAGTTGCCTCCAATATTGACGAGATATTTTCGGGAGAAGTGAAGATGAAATATCTCTTAGGGACAGTATTGGCTTCAATCGTCGTGGAGTGCTGTGGGATAGCACATGCTTTTGTCAGTATGTATGCTTTGGGCTTGGATCATTCCTTTGAGGCGGCAGCTATTGCCTATACGGTTTCGGTAGTTTTGATGATTGTATCCCCTTTCTTGCGCGGATTGGGGGCAGTGGAACTAACTATGCTATATATCTTCAAAGCATACGGCTACGGTCAGGCCGAAGGTTTGGGCATAACCATTCTATATCGGGTATTCGAATTCTGGCTGCCGCTATTGTTAGGATTGATTGCTTTTGCTTGGCGGGGTAGGCAGCTTTTAGCACGTGTAGGACCAGCCTTGCTGATTTTCTTTTTGGGTATGATCAACATTGTTTCGGTGCTGACGCCACCATTGGCAGATCGCATGAAGCTAGACCGGTTTTATTTACCTCTCGAAGCTATCCACGCATCTAAGTTTATGGTATTTGTTCTGGGAGTGGGTTTGTTGGTTACCTCAGCCTATTTGATCAAAGGCTTTCGGGTGGCATTTTGGATAGCTGTTGTGTTCAGTGCGCTTTCTTTATTCGGACATGTGTTTAAAGCATTGGACTATGAGGAAGCATCAGTAGCCCTGTTGACCCTGATCTTTTTGGGGATTAGCTATAAACAGTATCCGATAAAAAGTAATATTCGCTGGGTAAGGATCGGATTTGTAACATTTGCGGTCGGATTGATCGGGGTCTGTTTATTTGAAATATTAAGCTTTTACTTTATTGATAAACAACATTTTGGTGTTGAGTTTACTTGGCGGCAGTCTATTTATCATACCGTAAAAAGTTTTCTGTTATTCGCTGATGATGATCTGATGCCACATACCAATTTTGGACAGGAATTCCTGCGGATTACGCAAGTTTTGGGGATTTTTTGCTGGTTTCTACTCATCTATGCGTTGGCCCGCCCGCGCTTGCTTACCGATGAGGATTCAAGTAAGTCTGAATTAGAACGAGCGCAACAACTGTTGGATGAATTTGGGCAATCACCGATGGATTTTTTCAAATTGGCGAAGGACAAAGTTCTTTTTTTCTCTGAGATTTCTGAGGGGTTTACAGCTTATCGACTAGCAAATGAGTTTGCAATTGTATTGGATGAGCCAGTCTGTGAGCAAGGCGATAAAGAAGAACTGGTTGAAGAGTTTGACCGGTATTGTTATGCAAATGGATTAAAGGCTATTTATTATCGGGTTGATGAAAATAGTCTGGTTCATTTCTCATCGCTTCGCAAACAGAAGATAACAATCGGCCAAGAGGCTGTTTTGGAATTAGAGACATTTACACTGGAAGGAAAAGACCGCAAATCACTGCGTAATGGGCTTAATGCAATTCAGAAAAAAGGGTTTACCACAGCAGTATTGAAAGCGCCGCAGCAACTAGAGACGTTGGATGAGCTTAAGGCCATTTCTGACGAATGGTTGAGGGAATTTGATAAAAAAGAAATGGTCTTTTCTCAGGGGATGTTCAGCGCCGAAACGCTCGTCGAGCAGGATATTATTGTCCTTAAAAATGATAGTGACAAAATCGTGGCCTTCCTGAATATTATTCCTGATTATGCCAAGGATGAATGTACTTATGATATGATCCGAAAGTCGCTGGAAGCACCGGGCGGAAGTATGGATGCGCTAATAGTTGAGATGATCAGCTATGCAAAAGCCCAAAATTATAGTTATTTGAATATGGGAATGGTTCCCATGACGGGGTTGGAAACGACTGATAGTCCGGCAGAAAAGATTATGAAATTTGCTTCCACACGGTTGGGAAACTTCAAACATTATCATAGTTTGCGCGATTTTAAAGAGAAATATGCGACCTTTTGGGAAAACAAATACCTTATCTTTGATAATGATTTTGATCTGATACAGCTCCCTGTTGCATTAGTTAAGGTGATGAAACCTAATGATTAATATACTCTGGAGCCTTATTCAGCCAGCATTACTGATCCTATGAAAAAGTTTACCGTTTTATTTATTATTGGTTGCATGGCTTTTCATGCACTCGCCCAACAACGTTTGATCGAAATGAAATATTGGAATAATAAAGCAGTATTGCCTCTGGTGCTTTACTTGAGTGGAGATGGTGGATTCAATTCTTTTTCAAATAAGATATGTCAGTTGATTGCTGATGCGGGTTACGCTGTGGCTGCCATTGACTCCAAGAACTATTTTTGGAAGAAAAAGACCGCCAAGGATATTGCCGCGGATATTTCAAATACACTCAAAAACCTTATTTTGACAAGACAGAACCAGCAGCTTTTTATTGTGGGCTATTCTTTTGGAGCAGATGCAGTACCTTTTATCATAAACCGTATCGATCCCTTAATAAAGAAAAATGTGCGAAGCATCGTACTGTTGGAACCCTCAGTGTCCACAGATTTGGAGATTCATATCGCCGATATCTTGGGGCGGAGCAGTACCAAACGTAGCCTTGACGTTGTTGCTGAGATTAATCGGATAGAAGGGATTAAAACGAGTATTGTTTTGGGAGATGATGAGGCCGAATTTCCGGTGGAGAAGATTCGATTGAAAAACTTTAACAAGAAATATCTTTCAGGCGGACACCATTTTAGTGGCAATGCAGATAAAGTGGTTAAGACAACCCTGTCTCTTTTTTAGTATTTCTTATCCTAGATCAAATAAATTGATAAAAAGACCCCCTATTTTTGAATTAGTTTTTAAATAGAGAAGACACATGGAATTAGGAATAGGAATGTTTGGTGACTCAAGGATAGATCCCGCTACAGGTCAGATCCAGGCTGCACAGGGTAGAATGAAAGAAATTATTGAAGAAATCAAATTGATGGATCAGGTTGGGTTGGATTTCTTTGGTATCGGCGAGCACCATCGGGAAGATTATGCTGTCGCTGCTCCCGAAATTATACTGGCGGCAGCTTCTACAGTTACCCAAAACATCAGGTTGGGTAGTGCTGTTTCGGTATTGAGCTCGGCTGACCCTGTCAAATTGTTTCAAGATTTTGCAACAGTAGATCTGTTGTCCGATGGTCGGGCGGAGCTTATGGCAGGTAGAGGCTCGTTTATTGAGTCATTTCCACTATTTGGATATGATTTAAAGGATTATGCGGATTTGTTTGAGGAGAAACTGGAACTACTACTTCGGTTGAATAAACAGAATCCGGTAACTTGGCGTGGAAATTTTAGAGCTCCTTTGATCAATCAGGAAATTTTTCCGCGACCAAAGAATGGATCTTTGCCAATCTGGGTTGCAGTAGGGGGTACCACTTCATCTGTTATCCGTGCCGGAAAATTGGGTTTACCTGTCATGTTCGCAATTATTGGGGGGATGTATGAAAGTTTCGACCATTTGTTTGAAATGTATCGCCAAGCTTATGAAGATAATGGACACGATATGTCAAAATTTCAAGTTGGTGTTCACATGCATGCTTTTTTTGGTGATAACAGTACGCAGATTGCGGACTATTATTATCCGATCTACTCGGCACAGATGAATCGGATCGGAGCGAGTCGAGGATGGCCACCCTATCAAAAGACACAATATGACTTTGGTAGATCATCTCGGGGGCATCTTATCGTTGGTGATGCAGAATATGCAGTTGACAAAATTTTGGAGATCCATGAGAAATTTGGATTGACCCGTTTCTCTGCACATATGGACGTCGGCGCACCCGGACATAAAGAAATGTTGCGGTCTATTGAGATCTATGGCGAAAAAATAGCACCTAAAATTAGATCGGTACTTAATAAAGATAGCTAAAAGAGCGTATTATCATTTTTTTTAAGCAGAGATATTACCTACCTTTGTCAGTAAATTATTTTAGATAGTAGAATGCTTGGACTTAAGTTGTTGACAGATCCGCGATGGGCAAATATCGCTGAAGGAAATTTGGAGGAGATTCTGACAGATCATGCTTGGTGTGAACAGAAAGCCGCTTCAAATGCAATATCCTTGATCACAAACAACTCAGAGCATGAGGATTTGGTTCATGAATTGACAGCTATAGCCATTGAAGAAATGGAGCATTTCAAAATGGTTATTGACATTATCAAGGAACGGGGTTATACATTGGGGCGTGAACGGAAAGATGACTATGTCGGTCAGCTGATGAAATTCTCCAAAAAAGATGGCAGCCGGAATATGGCTTTTATAGACAGACTACTATTTGCTGCGATGATCGAAGCGCGTAGTTGTGAGCGGTTTAGGGTTTTATCGCAAAATATTCAAGATAAAGATCTAGCGCAATTTTATTACGATCTGATGGTGTCCGAAGCAAACCATTATACCACATTCCTGAATTTTGCAAGGAAATATTCCGTGGATGTCGACGTAGACAAACGTTGGAAGGAATGGTTGGATTTTGAGGGTAAACTGATCCAGTCTTACGGAAATAAAGAAGCCATACATGGCTAAAGGATAGCGAATCTACCTATTTTAAAACACATACATAACAGTTGTCCCGTTCTATTTTCTTTAGAACGGGATTTTTTGTCACTTAATTATTCTTATCTTTGTACCGTGATCGAAAAAAGTAAAATAATAGATATCAGGAGTTTGTCTTTGAGTCAGATCAAAGATCAACTGACCGCGTTGGGTGAGCAAGGCTTTCGTGCAAAGCAGATTTACGAGTGGCTATGGGAAAAATCCTGTGTAGATTTTGATCAAATGAGTAATTTGAGCAAACCCCTACGCGAAAAGCTGAAAGAAAATTTTACAATTAATGCTGTCAAAGTTAAAGAGTCGCAAATCAGTTCAGACAAGACAATAAAAAGCAGCTTTAGGCTTTATGATGGCAATATCATCGAGGGGGTGCTAATTCCCGCACCTGAACGTATGACAGCCTGTGTGAGTTCGCAGGTCGGTTGTAGTCTGACCTGTAAATTTTGTGCGACGGGTTACATGGATCGAAAACGTAATCTCAATGCGGATGAAATTTATGATCAAGTGGTGCTAATCAGTAAACAAGCTGAGGAAAATTACAATCAGCCGCTAACGAATATTGTCTATATGGGCATGGGTGAGCCATTGTTGAACTATGCCAATATGATGAAGTCTGTTGAGCGTATCACAGCTCCAGATGGTCTTAATATGGCTGCCAAGCGAATCACCGTATCTACTGCCGGTATTGCGAAAATGATCAAAAAATTGGGGGATGATCAGGTGCGTTTTAACCTGGCTCTTTCGTTGCATGCAGCCAATGACAAAAAACGGAATGAGATTATGCCGATCAATGAGCAGAATACCTTAGCTGCATTGGCGGAAGCACTGAAATACTTTTATGCGAAGACAAAAAGCCCAATAACATTTGAATATATTGTTTTCAATAATTTCAATGACGAATTGGAGGACGCAAAGGAACTTGCTAGATTCTGTAAGCATGTGCCTTGTAAAGTAAATTTGATTGAGTACAACCCAATTGCTCTTGCTGACTTCCTGAATGCCGAAGCTGATAAGATTGATGTATTTGCCAACTACCTCAAAAGCCAAGGAATCATTACCAATGTAAGAAGAAGCCGAGGGAAAGATATTGATGCCGCTTGCGGACAATTGGCAATAAAAGACAAAGATAAGGAGACTTCAGAGGCGTAGTTTACAAGATTGTTGGTATCTTTAACTGAAGGAGTTACCTGTATGCAATTTGATCTACGAAATATTCTGGGTGATTTTGTCGCCATATTCTTTCCCAAGGAATGTGCGTGCTGCGGTTGTGCGCTTAAATATCAGGAAAAATACATCTGTATTGCCTGTGATTTTCATTTGCCTTATACCAATTTTCATACTTACTCGGATAATGATACTGCTAGGCAGCTTTGGGGGAAAGTCCCTATTGAAGAGGCCTGCTCTTTTATGCTACTACAAAAGGGGAGCCGTGTGGAGCATTTAATTTACCAGATTAAATACAATAACCAACCCTTTTTGGCCGAATATTTTGGTTATCAGTATGGTCTCAAACTGCTTGAATCGGAGCTATATCGGGGTTTATCAGCGATTGTGCCAATTCCTTTACATGCGAGTAAACTCAGGAAAAGAGGATATAACCAATCGGCATATTTTGGACAAGGCCTCTCTCGGGCAATGAATATTCCTTTGCGGGAAGACGTTCTGAAACGCGAACGGGCGACAATGACACAAACAGGCAAAGATCGTCTATCACGCTATGAAAATGTGGAAGACGTATTTGTCTGTACACAGATTTCACAACCGTTGGGAGAACATGTGCTACTTGTTGATGACGTTCTAACAACCGGTGCGACAATCGTTTCGGCTACACTTACCCTACGGGAATCGTTCGGGTGTAAGGTATCGGTCGCAACTTTGGCTCGTGCCCAATAGTTGCCTTTGACAGCCCATGACGAAGCTATGGTTGATCCTAGCGCTCTAAAGTAAGAAATAGTTCAGGGTACATGAAGAAGATCTTCTAAACCCTTCTGTTTACGTAATTCAATAGATAAGCAAATCCCGCCATACCAATACCTACAGAGTCAGCAAATAAATCCCACCAATCACCACTACGGTAAGTAAAAATATAAAGCTGTAGTAATTCGGTCAATCCGGCAAATGCAAAGCCTAGGAAAGATACAATGAAAATAGGGAGCCAACGTGTTGGTTTTCCTCTAAATTGCTGTATAACACCGTTATACAAGAGCGTGCAGAAAACGAAAAACATACCTGCATGAACGAGTTTATCCATGCCGGGGTAGCTAGGCACTGTATCAAAATTATTTCCGGGAAGCGTACACAAAACAATAACTATGATGGCCCAAATAAAACACCATTTATAGTCCAGTAGGATTTTAATCATGGGGATAAATATCCAAAAATTTCCTGATAGAAATGAAATTTAAATAATTTTAAAAAATTATTACACTGATATTCAGCTGATTATTGTATTTGTTTTGTTTTATATAGTACTATGTATTGCATGGTACCATAAAATACATATATCTTTGTATTGTTATGATAGCTGAAAATACACAAATCCAAATGAGGAAGGGGATACTTGAATATTGTATCCTATCCATAATTTCTCGAGGAGAAATTTATGCCTCCGATATTATCAGCGAACTGAAGAAAGCCCAATTGTTGGTTGTGGAAGGAACCTTATATCCGCTTTTAACACGTCTAAAAAATAATGGCTTGTTGAGTTATATATGGAAGGAATCGACTTCAGGTCCGCCTAGAAAATATTATGAAATTACCCAAGAAGGGCTCGATGTCCTTTCAAGATTGGATGTTACCTGGAATGAATTAGTGTTTGCTGTAAACACATCATTGGTAGGTAGAAACAATGATTCAACTAAACCAGTTAAAGACAATAGCGATGAATAAGACAATAATTATCAATATAAATAGCATCGTCTTCCATATTGAGGAGGATGCCTATGAGGTACTGCGGTCGTACATGATTGATATACAGAAGCATTTTGGTCAATCGGAGGATAGCCGCGAGATTTTGGAAGATATTGAGAACCGTATTTCTGAGATGTTTACAGAGAAGATCCAGGCAGGAAGTAAAGAGGTCCTCAATATGGAAGATGTAAACGCTGTTATTGATCAGATGGGCAGGGTGAGTGATTTCGAATCAGAGGATCAGGACGACTATGCTTCTTTTCGCCGCGAGACAAATTCCGACGGTTTTAAGGTTGGCAAAAAGCTGATGCGTGATCCCGATGATCGCGTTTTCAGTGGTGTCTGTAGCGGTCTAGGTCATTTTTTTGGTATTGAGGCCAAATGGGTTAGACTACTTTTTGCGCTGTTCGTCATCATCGGAGGATCGGGGCTGTTGGTCTATGTCATTCTTTGGATTGTAATGCCACCCGCTATGACAAGGGCGGATAAAATGGAAATGCGGGGCGAAGCGCCGAATATCCAGAATTTTAAACGTTCTTTTGATGAGGAAATGAGCGGTGTGCGGGATACGTTTTCACGCGGACTGGATCGGACAGGAGATGGAGTGACAAAACTACTGCAAATCATCGTAAAAGCCATTGGTGTCTTTTTTGTTATCCTTGTTGGGGCGACACTCATTGGATTGATTATCGGATTAATATTCTTTGCATTGGCTATTGTGAATGTGATCCCTGATGTAATGGATGACTCTGGACCATTCTATTTAATGGAACCTAATGATGTGCCGTTTGCTTTGATAGCTGGCTTTTTGTCAATATTTATTCCTCTTGCGGGGTTATTTTACTTGCTTCTACGGGTTCTCTTTGAAAAGAAGCCAATGAATAATTATTTGACAACAACGCTCTTCTTGGTGTGGTTGGCGTCTATAGGAGCGATTATCTATTATTCTACTTCAGTGGCAAAAGAATTTAGAGAATCGAGTACCATTGTCGAAGAAAAGCCTCTACAAAAACAATCTGTATACTTTTTAAGTGAAAATGATATTCGGGTAATCCGTTTAAAAAATGGTGTTAAAAGTGGTGCCGGAATAAAAAGCGATAACTTTTCGTCCTATCTGAAACGTGATATCCGGATTCGGATCGAACGTATTGATTCATTACAGGCTCCCTATGTACGCTATGAATATTCTGCTAAAGGAAATACTTATAAAGTGGCTACGGACAGGGCTGCCAAAATCAATTATACCCTTAAACAAGATACTACTGCACTAATTTTTGATAATGCGTTCCAGTTGAGTGAGGGTGAGCGCTATCGGGATCAAGAGGTAAATGTTACGTTGTTTTTGCCTGTGGGTACCAAACTGGTGATCAATGATAATTTGGAGGATAAGTTACGTGACATCTCATTTTACGATTGCCGCGATCGGTATAATAAAGATTTAAGGGACGTGAGAGATGTCGAATTTGTGGTGACCTCACTCGGGGTGAAATGTGCCTTGCCAGAAAAGGAATCTGCGGAAGAAGAAACTGATGATTCGGATAGCAATCATATTGTTATTGCTGATACATCCATTGTAATCCGTAGGGATACAATCATCAATGCGAAAAAAGACGGTGTGTCTGTTCAGATAAAAAAGAAATAAATCTTTAGAAGTCTTCCGCTCCATAGGAGCGGAAGATAAATGATACAAGCCAATACCATTATGAAACCCTCATGAGCTTATTGAATCTGCAAAGCCAGATAAATATTTGCGTCATAGGAATTTCATTGCCTTAAAAAAATGATTAGCCTAATGAAAAAGTGTTTTTACTTCTTACTGTTAAATTTGTTGATTGTCTCCTTTGTCCAAGCGCAGGTGAAGGTTACGGGAAAAGTGCAATCTGCAGATAGTGTGCCACTGCCTTTAGCAACGGCCTACCTGATGAAAGTCAATTCTGCTGTTGTCCTAAAAGCTGTGGTGACGAATGAATTGGGAGAATACCAATTTACAGATGTGGGGCCGGGGAACTATCTGGTCGAGGCAAAGATGGTGGGGTATGCTTCAAATCGAAGTACCACCTTTGCTATCAGTAAGTCCGATCATTCACTTACGGTGATCCAGCTTAATGCTGATAACCGAAAATTGCAGGAAGTTACCGTGGAAGGCAAACGCCCTATGGTTGAGAGTAAACCTGGCAAGTTGATTCTAAATGTTGAAAATTCTCCATTAGCCGCTGGCAACAATGCATTGGATATTGTCCAACGTGCGCCAGGTGTCAGCCTCGACAACAACAATAATTTGCAGTTGATGGGGCAATCGGGTGTAGCGGTTACTATTGATGGACGACAAACTTACATGTCTGGTGAACAATTGCTTAATTTTCTGAAAAGTACGGATGGCAATCAAATTAAATCTGTGGAAGTGATTACGACCCGAGCCGCAAAAGATGATGCTGAGGGAGCAGTAGGAACGATTAACATTGTCCTTAAAAAGAATCGGATGGAGGGGTTTAACGGAGCCTTTAATCTGACGGCGGGACATGGTGAAAAGTTCCGGGGAAATAGTTCCCTTTCATTGAATTACAAAAGAAATAATACCACGCTATTTGGATCATATGCCTATTCTGATGAGAAGTCTTATCGCAGGCTTTACATCGATCGTGTCATACAGAATGGAGGTAAAAAGAAGTATTTCAATCAAAAGTCTACATTGGATGAGGATGAGCGCAATCATTCTTATCGTTTCGGTGTTGAACAAAAGACATCTTCAAGAAATACGTTGACCCTGCAATTCAATGGATCTAATAATACCGAATACAATGACAATAATAGTAAAACCAACATTGGTACAGCTGTATCTGTTTATGATACAATATTAAGCTCTTCCTCTTCTTTCAAAGAATTGTTTGACCGTTATTCGGCTAATTTCAATAACGAGTTTAAGATAGACTCTAATGGAAGGAAACTGACTGTTGACCTGGACTGGAGTAAATTTAGGAGCAGTAAACGTGTTACCTATCTCAATCAATATGCTGATCTCAATAGTAAACCAATTGGTCCTGCAGAAAATGAACGTAGTGGAATGCCAATTGGTATTGATATCTATGTTGCAAAATTCGACTATGAACATCCCTTATCAAAAAAGTCAAAGCTGGAGATGGGAGCTAAATATTCAAATGTAAAGTCCGATAACGACCTCCTTTTCGAAAAGCTGCAGAATGCTTCCTGGGTAAATGATACGACACGGACAAACCATTTTGTATACAAAGAGCAAATCGTGGCGGGCTATCTGGATTATAATACCAGTATCGGAAAGTGGAGCCTTAAGGCGGGTGTGAGGAGTGAATATACGATTTCGGACGGTAATTCTCTTACGACAAGTAAACGTGTGAAACGTGATTATTTTCAACTTTTCCCCAACGCTAACTTGACCTATTCGCTCCATGAGAATCATATCTTGTCACTAGGTTATACTAGAAAGGTTACGCGTCCTAATTATCGACAATTGAATCCATTTGACTATTATATTGACAAGTTGACCTTTGAGCGTGGAAATCCTTATTTAAATCCTCAATTTTCAAATGAATTCACATTGAACTATACGCTATTGCAGCGTTATAATGTGACGTTGGGGGTTAATGATGTGAAAGATGCAATTGTCGAAAGCATGGGACAGGATTCGGTCAAAGGTGAAACCTGGGTCATTCGGGAGAATTTAGGGCGGAACCTGAATTCCTATTTAAACCTCAATATTCCTGTGACTGTGTCGAAGATCTGGAGTATGAACAATAACATTACTGGAATCTATTTTGATTTCGATGGTATGATTTCAGGTATTCCGGTCAAACGGAAATCATTTCTGCTTCAAGCAAATTCTATGCATAACCTAAAATTAAGTAAGAGCCTTTCTGCCAATGTTAATTTACGTTATTTCTCACCTTTTAAATATAGTGTATATGATCTAGAAGGGCGATGGGATATGGAAGTCGGTGCGACCAAAACATTTAAGGATCAACGAAGCTCATTAAAACTAGCTGTTAGTGATTTGTTCAATACAGGCAATCAGAATTTACTCACTACTTTTGGCGAATTTGATTCTAAGATCAGGCAGCATCAAGATCGCAGGGTAGTACGATTGACCTACTCGTATAAATTTGGTAATCTTAAAAACAATTATCGTAAAAAGGATACGAGCAACGAAGAGAAAGATCGGGCTCAATAGAAAGCTTAATAAAATATGGGGTAACAAAAAAGAGGGCAGTTCAATGAAATGGACGCCCTCTTTTGGTTTATACTAACTACTAAAAAATATACTTTGTACTCAGGAAGTTGGACTCATTTTCGCTGACAATCTCATTTAAGAGTTTTTTGTTTTCCTCGGTAAATTTGGCTGCGACCAATGAACGGATAGAGAACGAGCGTAATGCATCTACCACAGACAGTGTTCCCTCTGCGCTATCTTTTCTTCCGGTGAACGGGAAGGTATCTGGACCGCGCTGACATTGGCAATTGATATTGACACGGCTAACCTGATTAACCAATGGGTCGATCAAAGAGGAGACTACAGCCGCGTTATTGCTGAAAATGCTCACCTGCTGTCCATGAGATGAACCGATGAGGTATTCGATAGGCTCTTCCAGATCATCAAAAGGCACAACAGGGATGACAGGTCCAAATTGTTCTTCTCTATAAAGCTTCATCTGTGAATTTACTGGATAGACAATAGCAGGATAGAAAAACGATTCGGCAACCTGACCGCCGTTCTCGTTCACTACTTTTGCACCATAGGCTTTTGCGTCTTCGATACATTCAGTCAGATAAGCAGGCTTATTAACTTCTGGAAGTGGTGTTAAGGATACTCCTTTCTCCCATGGCATTCCATATTTAAGTTTGCTCACTTCGGCAGAGAGACGTTTTAAAAATTCCTGAGCTAAGCTGCGGTGTACATAGATTATTTTCAATGCTGTACAACGTTGCCCGTTGAAAGATAAGGAACCCAATACTGTCTCGGAGACAGCTAGGTTTAAATCTGCATCTTTTGTAATAATTGCTGCATTTTTGGCATCCAATCCTAAAATAGCGCGCAATCTATTCACTTTTGGATGTAACTTTTTAAGTTCGTCAGCTACACGGCTTGAACCGATTAAGGTCAAGACATTGATCTTGCCGGATTGCATCAAGCTAGGTACGATCTTGTTGCCTCGACCATAGATAGTATTAACTACACCTTTTGGAAAACTTGTTCTAAAAGCTTCTAATAAAGGGTAATGTAATAGCGTTCCGTGTTTAGGTGGTTTGAACAGCATCGTGTTCCCCATGATCAATGCAGGGATCAATGTTGTAAAAGTTTCGTTTAATGGGTAGTTGAATGGTCCCATACATAAGACAACACCTAAAGGAGATCTTCTGATCTGTGCAATGATACCTTGTTCAATCTGAAAACGTGATGAATCGCGGTCTATATCTTTTAGCGCATCGATTGTTGCATAGATATATTCTACTGTGCGGTCAAATTCTTTTACAGAGTCTGCATAAGACTTGCCGATTTCCCACATAATAAGCTTGACAACAATGTCCTTCTTGGCAATCATCTTTTGCGTGAAATTTTCAACACAGGTAATACGATCGGCAACACTCATTGTTGGCCATTCTCCACGTCCGTTGTCGTATGCTTTTACAGCAGCGTCAAGGGCTTCGATGGACTCTTTTTCTGTACAAACAGGAAAGCTGCCGATGCGCTTACGTTTCAAGCCATCCTTAGTCTTCACACAAATCGGTGAAAATACCTCGTTTACTTGACCCGTCCAAGAAATCATTTCTCCATTGGAAAGGAACTCTCTTTGATCGACCTGTTCGTCCAGTGTAAATTCTACGGGAATGTCTTTCTCCTCGTAGAAGATACCTTCTAAGTTTAAGCTCATTGTTTTTAAAAAATGGTTTAGATTGATATTTGTAATGATATTGCTAATATAATATAAATTTTACAATATATGTTAATTTTTTATTAAAATTAGTTTAGGCACTAGTGTTTTCATTACGATCCATGCAATCAAATAGGCAATCGCACAAAAAGAGAAGATGATAAAATATCCTGCTTCCTCGCCTTTAAAGCCCATAAAGGTCATTTGCGTTTCCTTGGCATAATCGAATAACCATCCTGATGTTTTATTGATGATAAAAGCGCCAACACCACCCGCAAGTCCACCAATTCCGGTAACCGTTGCAATGGAACGTTTTGGGAATGCATCTCCGATTGTCGAAAAAATATTAGCGGACCATGACTGGTGTGCCGCACCTGCAAAACCGATCAAGATTACAGGTATCCAGTAGGATATATGTCCCAATGGTTGGGCCAGGAGAACCACTAATGGAACAAAAGCGAATAAAAGCATGGCTTTCATACGGCCTTCATAGGCATTCATACCTTTCTTCTCAACGAAATAGGTCGGTAACCAGCCGCCATAAATGGAAAGCATTGTAATTGCATAGAGCACGAATATAGCCAGCTGTCCTTCAGTATCGGACGATTTTATATCGTATACAGCGGAGAGGTAGGCCGGCATCCAAAATAGGAAAAACCACCAAACACCGTCTGTCATAAATTTTCCGAAGACAAAGGCCCAAGTTTGTTTGTATTTAAGGCATTCAGAAATTGTTGTTCTTGGAACTTTTGTATTCCTCAGTAGTTCCGGCTGCTGCTCGTGATCATCCTGATTGATATAGGCTAATTCCGCGGCATTTACTTTCGGATTTTCATCTGGTTTTTTATAAAGAAAGATCCAGAAACCCATCCAAACGAATCCTAGGGCACCAATAATAATGAATGACATTTCCCAGCCCCAATGTGCGGCGATAACAGGGATGGTCAAAGGTGCAGCCAGGGCACCTATTGTTGCACCTGAGTTGAAGATACTTGTCGACAGCGCCCGATCTTTCTTTGGGAAGTACTCGGCGGTAGCTTTGATTGCCGCAGGAAAGTTCCCGGCCTCTCCAACAGCGAGGATAAAGCGGGCAAAGATAAATAGGTTGACACTGACACTTATGACAAGACCAGCATTGTTAACATGAGAAATCGCTTCTTTTGCGCCCTCAAAGCCTACAAACCATTCACCAGCGACAATGCCGGAGGTTGCGATGCCACAAAAAGCGTGCAGTATGGCGCCAATAGACCAAATGCCAATAGCCCATAAAAATCCTTTTTTTGTATCCATCCAGTCTACAAACCGACCTGCAAAAAGCATACTGATGGCGTAAAAAATAGAAAATAAGGCCGTAATATTACCGTAGTCTGTATTTGTCCAATGGAATTCGGGGCTAATAAAATCTTTCCAGGTCAAAGAGAGTACCTGACGGTCTAAATAATTGATCGTAGTAGCAAAAAATAGTAGGGAGCAGATTACCCAACGGTAATTTCCCTTTTTCTCCGTATTCATCATAATAGGTTTATAATTTTGTTTTTTTTTAGTTTATCGTGCTTTCGACACGAACTCGAGTGCCAGCTTTGTGTTTTCAGCTAATTGATCAGTATTCTTTGGATCGATCAGCTTGCTGCCCATACCGACGGCACACACTCCTGACTTGAACCATGCTTTTAAATTTTCCATTTCGATTTCTACACCCCCCGTAGGCATAAATTTTTGATCCTTAAAGAGATCGCGTATAGATGACATAAAGGCTGGTCCCAAGATGTTTGCCGGAAACAATTTAATGAGTGCGGCTTTTTGCTGTTGAGCCGTATAAATTTCAGTCGGTGTCATACAGCCCGGAATCCAAAGTTTATCTTGCTCATGTACGAGAGCTCCAACCGCAGGATTGACCAGAGGTGCAACGATAAAATCTGCCCCGATTTGAAGAAATTGTGTTGCATCTTCGACGGATTTAATGGTGCCTATACCCAGATAAAGATCTGGCATCTCAAGGTCTCTCACGGCGAGTAAGCTTTCGAATACACTTAGTGCTTCAGGCCCACGGTTCGTAAATTCAAAAACACGTATGCCTGCCTGATATAAAGTGCGGAGAATATCAATGCTCTCTTCTTTATCATGATGGAAGAACAAAGGAAGCATCCCCTGTTCAATAATCTTTTCTAATACTTTCTCTTTCAAACTCATGCTATCATTCTATTTTTTATATCGTCAACAGTACTTGTTGTGGCATCGCTGGGAATAAACAGTTTGTCAAATGCAGCGAGCGTTGCAAACTCCAGTGTCTCCGTTGGCGAAAGGTTGGAATACAAGCCATAGATCAGGCCGGCCATAAAACAGTCTCCGCTACCTACTTTATCCAAAATTTCTGCCGCGCGGAATTCCGATGATTCAATTAAATTACCCTGATTAAATAAGGTGGTATAATATTTTATTCCTTTGGATTCATAGTCGAATCGGAAGGTATTGGCAACATACTGACACAACGGGTTGTTCGCTATGATCTCCTTGCTTGTTTGCTCTGCTTGCTGCAATAACTCCTCTTCTTCGTATCCCGCTGACTGTGTGATGAACTTACTGTCGAGCTGCGTGCCAAGCATTTGATGTGCAGCCCAGATGTTGCCCATAATTAGATTACAGTGTTTTGCGATCTCTGGCATAATGTCTTTGGGATCCTTACCATATTTCCAGAGTTTTGAACGATAATTAAGATCTAAAGACACAAAAATCCCTTTTTCTTGCGCCACATTAACAGCTTCAAGGCAGAGGTCGGCAATGTCTGCACTGATCGCAGGACAGATCGCAGAGAAATGGAACCATTGAATACCCGAAAATGCCTGATCCCAGTCTATACTACCTACTTTTAGGCTAGCAAATGAGGAATTGGCCCGGTCATAGATTACCCCTGCGTTTTTCAGGTCTTTTCCTTTAGGTAGGTAATAAATTCCTAGCCGATCTCCTGTCCATTGCATGGGAGAGGTGTCTATATTTTTTCGTTTTAAATAGAGATCAATTGCTTCACAGATTGCATTTTGAGGAATGGCTGATAGATAAGACGATGGCACTCCCCAGAGTGCCAAAGCCGTAGCCACATTTAATTCTGCTCCTCCAATATAGAAGGGTAGTTGATGCTGTTCAATCCAATCCTGCTCGATGTCTGGACAGATCCTCAGCAACAATTCTCCGAAACTTAATACTTTACCTTGCATTTTCATTAAAAATCAAAATATTCTTTTGCATTATTATAGCTGATATCCTGTACAATTTTTCCCACCCACTGGATATCATTCGGGATCTCGCCATTTTCGATATCCTGTCCGAAGATGTTACAGAGTAATCGCCTGAAATATTCATGCCGTGGAAAGGAAAGGAAGCTTCTAGAATCAGTCAACATACCAACAAATCGACTTAACAGGCCCATATTTGATAAGGTATTGATTTGTTTTGTCATGCCATCTTTTTGATCCAAGAACCACCAAGCCGAACCAAACTGTATTTTCCCTTTTACGGAGCCATCATTGAAATTACCGATCATTGTCGCAAAGAGTTCATTGTCTGCCGGATTCAGATTGTATAAGATTGTTTTGGTCAGTTTATTCTCATTATCTAATTTATTCAAAAATTTTGACAAAGCGCGTCCTTGACTGAAATCACCGATCGAGTCCCAGCCAGTGTCTGGACCGATCAAACGGTGCATGCGGGCATTGTTGTTGCGCAGCGGACCAATATGATACTGTTGTACCCAGCCCTTTTCATAATCCCATTCGGCAAAATAGATCAACATAGCCGATTTGAATTTTAGATTCTCGATAGGACTAATTTCTTTTTTACTTCTGATCTTATCGAATATATCCTTAATCTCCTGTTCCGTATAATCCTCTGCATAAATTTGCTCTAACCCATGGTCAGAAACCTTACAGCCATTGGCAGCGAAGAAATCATGTCTCGATTTTAATGCATTCAGGTAATCTTGCAAATCAGTGATTTGCCGATTGCTTACCCTTTCAAGTTCGTCAAGATACCGATTGAGCGCTGCGATGTTGTCGGCATTCATGGCTTTATCTGGACGGAATGCCGGAAGCATTTTGAAAGATTCCTTTTCTTGGGCAAACTGTTGATGATATTGGAGGCTGTCGATCGGGTCATCGGTTGTACAGACGACTTCTACATTCATCATCCGAAGCAGCCCGCGTACGGAATGACTGTCTTGTTGTAGTTTGGCTTGAGTGTCTGCATATATTTTGGATGCGGTTTTGGGAGAGAGCAAATCCGTTATACCAAAATAGCGTTGCAGCTCAAGATGGGTCCAATGGTGAAGCGGATTCCGTAATGTATAAGGAACAGTTTCGGCCCATTTGATGAATTTTTCTTCATCCGATGCATCCCCAGTAATATAGCGCTCATTGACCCCATTTGCCCGCATAGCCCGCCACTTGTAATGGTCTCCATGAAGCCAGGCTTGACTGATGTTGTCAAACTTGATATCGTTGGCTATTTGCTCTGGAATCAAGTGGTTATGGTAATCAATGATGAGTAGATCTTTTGAATAATTGTGGTACAGCTCTTCTGCTGTTTTGTTGTTTAATAAAAAATTCTCGTCTAAAAAAGCTTTCATATATATAATTTATAAGCTTGTATTCCATTTTACTACAATACCGTTTTTGCGATTACAAAGCATCATAACTTTCGCTGTTGAGGCAAAAGGAAAGAAAAATTGCAAAAGAGTTGAAAGTTTGGTCGTCCGCATTTCAAACTGTTTAATTGGTCAATGAAATTACCAATATTAAAGCCTTAGTTAAAGGAAATTGATTAAAATAAATGCGCAAACGTTATCGGGGATTGTATTTGGGATCCAATTATTTTAGATGTGCTTCCCGATTTATCTGAAATCAGGCAGAATGGTTATATTTGCTCATCAAATTTCTAAACATGGACATTCAATCGCTATATCAGATTTATAAACAGTATCCAAATATTACAACAGATACGCGTAAAATTGAGAAGGATAGTATATTCTTTGCACTGAAAGGCGCAAATTTCAACGGAAATACCTTTGCGGAGCAGGCTCTTGAAATCGGAGCGAGGTATGTTGTCATTGATGAGGAAATTTATAAAAAAGGGGAACAGCATATCTTGGTAGAAGATGTGTTGACAACACTACAAGGCCTGGCAAACCATCATCGGAAACAGCTAAATATTCCCGTTATTGGTGTAACAGGAACGAATGGAAAGACAACAACAAAGGAATTATTATATTCGGTTGTCTCTCAGAAATATAAGACCTATGCCACAAAAGGGAATTTAAATAATCATATTGGCGTTCCATTGACCTTGTTGGCTATTGATGCAACTGTGGAAGTTGCCATTATAGAAATGGGGGCAAATCATCTCGGAGAAATAGCCTTTTTATGTGCAATCGCTGAACCAACGCATGGGCTGATCTCCAATGTGGGTAAGGCACATCTGGAGGGATTTGGTTCTTTTGAAGGTGTTAAGAAAACCAAAGGGGAACTATACGATTGGCTTCAGGATCATCAAGGAACACTTTTTTTGCAGGGGGATAACCCACATCTTGGCGAAATGGCTGCTGCCCGTCAAATTGCTGAAATTGTGACTTATGGATTTTCCGAGAGTAATGATGTCATCGGTAAATTGATGAAAGCAAATCCGTTGTTGCAGATTTCCTGGAAGACAAAAGAAGATCCACAGACCTATGTGATAGATACGCAACTTACAGGTTCATATAATACAGAAAACTTTTTGGCCGCTATTGCAGTGGGTCTACATTTCAATATCTCTCCGCAGGAAATCAATTCAGGTATTGAAGGTTATACGCCGACCAACAATCGCTCGCAGATCATGAAGACAGCTCAAAATACGGTGATCTGTGATTATTATAATGCCAATGCAACGAGTATGGCTGCTGCTTTGGATAATATTCGGATTATTGAGGCCGATAAGAAGGCGGTTATCTTGGGGGATATGTTTGAACTTGGAGCAGAATCTTTTGAAGAACATCGGAAAATCGTGGATAATGTAAAGAGTATGTTCACTGATCGTAAGATTTTTGTCGGAAAGGCATTTTTTGAACATAGAAATGGTGATGCCGAGTTTTATGAAACGACAATAGAAGCGAAGACTGCATTGAAAGAAAAACCGATTATTGGAGCTACCGTATTATTAAAAGCTTCCCGTGGTATGGCTTTTGAAAATCTGATAGACATACTGTAAGTTCGTTTTATTTTTCTTAGGGTCAACCAGGTATTAAGGTTGGACTTTGTCAGACCTATCAGCGCAATGTTTTCATGCTTAATGACCTAAAAAAGCTGGACTTACCACGGACTCAAGGTGCTAAGTTAAATTTAAAGGCAGCGCAAGTTTTGTCATGTGAGGATTAAATATTGACGAAAATGAGCAAAATAGTCCTTCTGGGAAATGTAGCTCATTTGGAAAAATGTACCTTTGTATCGTATAATGGACAAAAGACGTTTTTTTTTAGAAATAGCCTACTTTGGGCAATCATATCATGGCTGGCAGGTTCAAAACAATGCGATTTCTGTACAGGAAGTATTGAATGGTGCTTTGGAGACCTTGTTACGTGAGCCTATCGAGACTACTGGAGCCGGGAGGACAGATACCGGTGTACATGCGAAGCAATTGTATGCTCATTTTGATGCAGCTCCTGTAGGGATATTAGCAAAGCCAGAGCGTTTTATTCATTCACTTAATGCCCTATTGCCGTTTGATGTTGCGGTTAAAAGATTGATTGAAGTTGCCGATGATGCACATGCCCGATTCGATGCGACGCATAGATCTTATGAGTACCACCTTCATTTCCATAAGGATCCGTTTATTTATCCCTATTCTTGTTTCATGCGCGACCGCCCTGATGTCGATAAAATGAACGAAGCTGCCCAGTTTTTGTTGGGTAGGCAAGATTTTGAATGTTTTAGCAAGTCTCACACGCAAGTGTTTACAAATATTTGTGATATTCGTAGAGCAGAATGGTTATGGCATAACGAGCAGGATCTCGTTTTTCATATTACGGCTGATCGTTTTTTGCGCAATATGGTTCGTGCTATCGTAGGAACTTCGTTGGAGATCGGACTGAAGGGTAAACCAGCGTCCTTTATGCAAGAAGTGATCAAGAGCAAAAGTCGTGGCAAGGCAGGTGTGTCTGTCCCTGCACATGGATTGTATTTAACAGAAGTAGCGTACCCTTATATATAAATATTAACGTGAGTCAAGATAAAATAACAGGTAAAACATACGATGTCAATTTGTTGCGACGCATGAGTCGCTATATGCGACCCTATCATGTCGCATTTTGGATATCGGTCGTTTTAACGATCCTATTGGCGGCTGTAGCGCCCGCCCTACCTATGCTGATCCAGCATACACTAGACAATTATATCTTGAATTTTGACACTGGCGGATTGTCTTATATGCTGATTGCCATGCTGGCATTGGTCATCGTGCAGACCTTAATCCGTTATTATCATACCCTGATGACAAATACCCTGGGGCAGTCTGTTATCAAGGATATTCGCATCCAGGTCTTTAATCATATTGTACAGTTACGTCTTAAGTATTTTGATCGGACAGCCTTAGGAAAGCTAATTACACGGACGATATCTGATCTTGAAACACTTTCCAATATCTTCTCTGAGGGATTGATTCAGATTATTGGTGATCTATTGCAACTGGCCGTGATATTGGGGGTTATGTTCTATTCGGATTGGAAATTGACGCTGATCGTGCTTATTCCTATGCCTTTGATGGTCGCCGCAACCTATGTATTTAAAGAAGCGATGAAAGCCGCCTTTATAGATGTCAGGAAATGGGTGTCTAATTTAAATACGTTTTTGCAGGAACATATCACAGGAGTTGGGATTATCCAATATTTTGCACGCGAAAAGCAGGAGATGGATAAATTTAAGGAGATCAATGCACAGCATAGGAATGCTCATATCCGTACGAACTGGTACTTCTCTATCTTTTTTCCTGTTCTGGAAATCATCATGGCTATTTCACTTGGTCTGTTGGTCTGGTTTGGGGCCAAACAGATTATGGGTGACGTGATATCACCGGGTGTGGTCGTTGCCTTTATCATGTATATCAACATGATTTTTCGGCCTATTCGTGAGCTTATCGATAAATTCAATACACTTCAAATGGGTATGGTTAGTGCTGAACGTATTTTTGAGGTTCTGGATACAGACGAGATGACGCCTAATTTGGGTACTTTGAAGCCTGATCATATCAAAGGAGAAATTACTTTTAAGCATGTTTGGTTTGCCTATAATGATGAGAATTGGGTGTTAAGAGATGTAAATTTTAGCGTACAACCTGGTGAAACATTGGCTTTGGTTGGAGCTACGGGAGCCGGAAAATCATCGACTATTAACATCCTAAGCCGATTTTACGAAGTAAATAAGGGTGAGATCTTACTAGATGGTGTAAATATTCGCGATTATGATCTTGATTATTTAAGAAATACCATTGCAACGGTACTACAAGATGTGTTTCTGTTCTCAGATACTGTCATCAATAATATTACATTGGGAGATCCTTCAATTTCTAGGGAACAGGTCATCGAGGCAGCGAAAGAAGTGGGAGCACATGATTTTATTATGCGACTTCCGGGAGGATACGATTATGATGTCAGGGAAAGGGGAGCTACACTGTCAGCAGGGCAGGCGCAATTAATTTCCTTTATTCGGGCATTGGTACATGATCCGAGAATTCTGGTCTTGGATGAAGCGACCTCTTCCGTTGATACTGAAACAGAGGAAATGATCCAAAGTGCAATTGACAATTTAATGCGGGGACGAACATCCATTGTCATTGCGCACCGCTTGTCCACCATTCAAAAGGCAGACAAAATCATCGTATTGGATAAAGGTGAAATTAAGGAAATAGGAACACATCAAGAGCTTTTGTCTTTTGATGGTTATTATAAAAAGCTATACGATCTACAGTTCCATTCCGCAGGAATTTAGTCGTTAAACGACACTCTCTTTGGAGATGGTTTCTTCGTCTTCGATATGTGTATTCGCTTTGATTTCTGATCCTCGGCCTACGAGTACATTGGCTCCAATGGAGACATTTGGTCCAACGTTCACAAAGTCCTCAATGATGGTGTTGCTTTCAATGACTGCCGAACCCGAAATGATACAATGGTTGCCAATCTGTACATCTGGGGCTATCGTTGCTCCAGGAAGAATGATGCAACCTTCGCCGATTTCAGCTCTTTTTGAAACATAGGCTTTAGGGTGGATTAAGGATCGAAAATTCCATTCTGGATTTTCAGATACAATTCTTTCACGAAGCCCAGGGTTTTTAACGGCAACAAAGAAATTTTCTGCAGCATCTTTAACCTGATGGTGGAGTTGGACCTCATAGTCAAATACATCCTCTATCAACAAAGATTTGTCAATAAGGCCACCTATTTCGATATCTAAATCCTCCGCAACATCTACTGCAGTTTTTGCATGTGCTGTTGCTCCATATATGTATAGCATGATCTTTTAATTTTGTGCAAAGATAGTGCTTTCTGAAAAGAACTCCATGAGGTAGCCCGCATCAATAGTGGAATAGTGAATCGGGACTGGTATTGGTTTAGTACACAGTATAGTGAACTTTCTGCTGTCGTAAGGAATGAGTCTGGAGTAAATACAAGTGACATAAAGATCATAGGACATGTTTTATCTACCAAAAGTTGCAACAAAATAGCCCTTTCGATTGTTCTGATTTCTAAATAGAAAGAAAGCTTATTATATTTGTTGATATACAAAAATTAAAATATGATTCAACGTATCCAAACTGTTTATTTATTAGTGGCAGGATTAGTTATATTCGGCTTGTTTTTATTCCCTTATGTAAATTACAGTGATTTAGTCGGTTTGGGAAAGAATGTGAAGGTGACAGGTGTTTATGGTGTTGCTGCCGGACAGCCGGTGCATGATGGTGGTTTTGGTTATATCCTGCAGACCGTCGTGACAGCCCTATTGGGATTGCTCCCGATCTTCACGATCTTCAAATTTAAACAGCGTAAGGTACAGCTTTTGCTGATATGGGTAGAGATTGTTGCGATTATCTTTTTCGCGATCTGGCTTTATTCTTCGGCAAGTACACATCTCACTACTGTTAATCAATTTTTGGGGGCTGGTAATATTGGGGTAGGTTTCTTTTTGCTGCCGATATCAATTATTTTCTGTGCGCTTGCATTAGGTGGAGTGCGACGGGATGAAAAATTGATTCGCTCAGCCGATCGTTTGCGTGCATAATTTTATTTAAATAGATTTTTAATATGTAAAGCCACGGTTAGCGTGGCTTTTTAAATGATATAATATATGAGTATTTTTTTTCGTTATTCCGCCACCCTGCTTTTTCTTTGCTTTGTAGGCGGTAGCATAAAGGCCCAGTCGGCAGATTCATTGCTGGTGGTTGATGATATTCAGTTTGATGTAAAGGAATATCATGTCGATAAGACTACAAATGAACTGGTTATTAATTTGTTCGCAATATCCTATAGTAAAGATCCTCGGGAGTTTAAAATGAATACGTTCTCCACACAGATTTTAGATCAAAAGAAACAACCTCACTTTTTCTCTTCGATTCAAATGGGAAATGTCCAGATAAGATTTGAGGACAAACTGAACTATTTACATTACCTACTTGAGGAGGATAAGCCTGTAGATATCCAGGTCATTGTGAAAGACTGGAAGAAGACAGATAAACCCAGTAGTATTAAGCTTGTTTTTGAGAGTAGTGAGGAGGAAGGTAAATTTTTGGATGTCCCTATCTTGCTGAATAAATAGTTGATCGAAGCGGTTAAAAGTTAAAATAGAAAAAGCGCTGTAATCTTCATAGATTACAGCGCTTTTTCTAGTCTTTAGCAATTTGCCTCAACCTATCGGTTGTATCGGATTTGTTGTTTGTCCAGCATGCCCATCTGATCTTTCATCATTTTGATCTGGTCAGCCAACAATTTATTCTTGTCTGCTTTTTTGGCTTCTTGAAGTAGTTTTTCTGCTTCGCGCTTATTGCGTTTTGCCATGGCAACACCTGCTAGGCTCAATTTTGCCAATGCAATGTTGTGGTCCATGTGGAGCCCAAGTGCCAGTGCTTTTTTGAAATATTTTTCGGATTGCATCGGAGCACGTTGAGATTCAATCAATCCAATCAACATGTTGTAATAACCGTGTTGTTGTGGGATCAATTGTTTTTCATAATTCGTGATTTTCCTCAACCATTTTTCGGCGCTAGTCATATCTTGTTTGCGCATATACCATTGCGCGATGAGCATGTATTCATGAAAAAATACAGTGACAAAACCTAGGATAGTGATCAAGATGCCTAGAATTCCCCATCCCCAATTTCCAGTCCAAAATAAGGCAACTGTTCCAATCAGCAATGCACTGCAAATGATGATTCTAACGAGATTTGACATAAATCTTTGTTTAAAAAATATTTGTGTTCAATTTAATTCTGCAAATATCCGTTAATTTCGTCGTTTAAGCAACTCGTTCAAGTGGTTATTTTGTAAAATTATGTTTTTAATGTAGATGATGACTATCAAAGATTCCTTAGGGTAGCCGATCATGCTGCCGTTATAAATGCTTTGTGAACAGATGCAAGTGAAAAAATTTGTCATTACATACAACTTTATCTAAGTTTGGTTTATGGAAAAGCTATATGATGAGTCTTGGGCATCGGTGCTGAAACCTTTGTTCAGCCAGCCTTATATGAAACAGTTGTCTGCCTTTGTGCAAGAGGAACGTCAGCGGACAAAGGTGTTTCCGCCTGCTGATCTGGTGATGAATGCTTTTAAGCTTACGCCGATCCAAGATGTTAAGGTCGTCATCCTGGGACAGGATCCATACCATAACGATGGTCAGGCACATGGTTTGTCTTTTTCTGTGCCAGAAGGGATTGCTTTACCTCCCTCGCTAAAAAATATTTTTAAAGAATTACAAGACGATATTGAAGGCTTTGTAGAACCTCGCTCTGGAGATCTGACATCTTGGGCCAAACAGGGGGTATTGTTACTCAATGCAACGTTGACTGTTCAGGCACATTTGGCCGGATCACATCAAAAAAGGGGTTGGGAAATTTTCACTGATAGTATCATACATGCTATTTCGGAACAGTGTGAGCATGTGGTTTTTCTGCTTTGGGGGAGTTATGCGCAAAAGAAAAGTGTGTTAATTGATGCCCGGAAGCATCTTGTTTTGACATCGGTGCATCCATCACCACTTTCTGTGTATAGGGGTTTTTTTGGAAGCAAACACTTTTCAAAGGCAAATAAATATTTGGTGGAACATGGTAAGGCTCCGATTGACTGGCGGTTGTCTTAGGGCTGTTATTATTTTTTAGAAAACATCATCCATTTTTCGTTGAAGTGCATTGTGGCATCAACTTGAGGGAGTAGGACCTCGGGCCTTTGGTACCCGGATGATGTTTTCATAAATATTTCTTTTAGTATTCCAATGGGATGATCGGTTCCTTTTTACTGGTAGACATGATCATCATTGTCTGGAATGTCTTAACAAATGGAATTTTGGCAATCTTCTCCATGATAACGCCTTCATAGGCCTTTATGTCTTTCACATAGACTTTGAGGATAAAGTCACAATTTCCGGTGACGTGATGGCATTCAGTGACCTCAGGGATCATTTTTACGGCAGCAACAAATTCGGGAATTGCATTGTGTGTATGGAAGTCCAATGAGATCTGTATAAAGGATTTGATACCAAGTCCTAATTTTTCTTCGTCAACAAAAGCATGATAACTCTTGATGAAGCCCGAATTTTCAAGTTTTCTTACACGTTCCAACGTTGGTGCAGGAGAAAGCCCAATACTTGATGCTAATTGCAAATTGGTAATGCGGCCATTCTCTTGTAATAGCTTAAGAATTTTTAAATCTGTTTTGTCTGGTGCAAACGGCATATCTTAGAGTCTTAATAATCAATAGTATTTGTAAATATACAAAATTATATTTGGAAATTTAAAAATATACAAAATTATTGATGATTAATAGATTTTGACTATATGATTCAATATGTGTTATAAGTTTAATTGATTTAAAATCATTTGACTGTCATAATCGTTTGAAATGTGCGCATTTCAATGAAATGGAGTGATAAATGTCATTTTTTTATTAAAAATACCTGTTTGAGGGTACATAAAATGTATTTTATTGGCTTTGAAATTGTAACTTTGCAGTTCGATAGTTGCGGAGGCTAGACCCTCCTGAATTAGTTAAACCGTGAGAGCGCAATATGAGTACTAAAGACGACGATTTATTAAAAGAGCTGGAGCTCGAAGAATATAAATACGGGTTCACGACAGATATCGAAATGGAAATTGCAGCCAAAGGCCTTACAGAGGATACGGTGCGTTTTATTTCGGCAAAAAAGAATGAGCCTGATTGGTTATTGGAGTGGAGATTGAAAGCTTTTCGTCATTTCTTGACGTTAAAGATGCCTACTTGGCAAAATTTCAGAGCTCCAGAGATTGATTTTCAAGATCTATCTTATTATGCTGCCCCTAAAGCAAAACCACAAGTAAATTCCATGGATGAAGTTGATCCTGAATTGATTGCTACTTTTGAAAAGTTGGGTATTCCTTTGGATGAGCAAAAGATTTTGGCAGGTGTGGTTGCTGTCGATGCTGTTTTTGATTCTGTATCGGTAAAAACAACTTTTCGCGAGAAACTGAAAGAACAAGGGGTAATCTTCTGTTCATTTGGTGAAGCCGTGCAAGAGCATCCTGATCTCGTCAAGAAATACTTGGGAACAGTAGTTCCTCAAACAGATAATATCTACGCGGCATTAAACTCTGCTGTTTTTTCGGATGGATCATTTGTGTATATTCCAAAAGGAGTGCGTTGTCCAATGGAGTTATCAACTTACTTCCGTATTAATGCACAAAATACAGGTCAGTTCGAACGTACCTTAATCGTTGCGGATGAAGGCGCTTATGTGTCCTATCTGGAAGGTTGTACTGCACCTATGCGTGATGAAAATCAACTACACGCTGCTGTGGTGGAATTGATCGCTGAGCGCGATGCAGAGATTAAATACTCTACCGTGCAGAACTGGTATCCTGGTGACAAAGATGGTAAAGGTGGTATTTTTAACTTTGTGACGAAACGTGGTATTTGTAGAGGGGATAACAGCAAGATTTCGTGGACTCAGGTAGAGACTGGATCTGCAATTACCTGGAAGTATCCGGGGGTAATCCTAAAAGGAGATAATTCAATCGGTGAATTTTACTCCGTTGCGATGACCCGTAATTACCAAGTTGCTGATACAGGTACAAAAATGATCCACTTAGGTAAAAACACGAAGTCTAAGATTGTTTCAAAAGGAATTTCTGCTGGAAAAAGCCATAATAGTTACAGAGGTTTGGTGAAAATCGGACCGAATGCAGATAACTCCCGAAACTTTACCCAATGTGATTCCTTATTGATCGGTGATAGATGTGGTGCACATACTTTCCCATATATCGAAAACCGGAATAAGACTTCAAAATTAGAGCACGAAGCAACTACATCAAAAATTGGTGAAGATCAAGTGTTTTATCTGAACCAACGTGGTATAGACTCTGAAAAAGCGGTGGGATTAATTGTTAATGGCTATGCCAAAGAGGTGTTAAATCAGCTGCCAATGGAATTTGCTGTTGAGGCACAGAAATTATTGGCGATTTCTTTAGAAGGTTCAGTAGGATAGATAAAAAATAATTGAGCAAGCTAGCTAATACTGGCCTATTGTTCAATACTCAATAAGAATAAAATGTTAAGCATTAAAAATTTACATGCGTCTGTAGAAGACAAACAAATATTAAAGGGATTAAACCTAGAAGTTAAAGCAGGGGAAGTTCATGCTATTATGGGGCCTAATGGAGCTGGAAAAAGTACATTAGGTAATGTATTGGCTGGACGTGAATCATACGAAGTGAGTGAAGGTTCTGCTTTTTTGGATGGAGTAGATCTATTGGATCTTTCTCCAGAAGACCGTGCCCGTGAGGGTCTATTTCTGGCATTCCAATACCCTGTTGAAATCCCGGGAGTATCGAATATCAATTTCCTGAAAACAGCAGTGAATGATATTCGTGAATATAAAGGTTTGCCTCCGATGGAAGCGAAAGAGTTCTTACAAATGGTAAAAGACAAGCAGAAGCTGGTTGAATTTTCAGCCAACTTAGCTAACCGTTCGTTGAATGAAGGATTTTCCGGTGGTGAGAAAAAACGTAACGAGATTTTTCAATTGGCGATGTTGAATCCTAAATTGTCAATTTTGGATGAGACAGATTCAGGCTTGGATATCGATGCACTTCGCATTGTTGCAAATGGTGTGAATGAGTTGCGTTCTAAAGACAATGCTTTTATTGTCATCACACACTACCAACGTTTATTGGATTATATCGTTCCAGATTTTGTTCACGTATTATACAATGGTCGTATCGTGAAATCAGGCCCTAAAGAATTGGCTTTAGAGCTGGAAGAAAAAGGATACGATTGGTTAAAAGAATATGATACACAAAACGCCTAATCTTTTACACCGGTAAAATAGGAGTGGAAGAGAATTTTGGCGATTTGATTAAAAAATAACATGAGTACATTAGTTTCAGAATCATTACTTCAACAAGTGTTGGGAGCTTTTAAAGAGCAAGGTGTTTCAGACGAACCTGCTTTCTTTACAGAGGCACGTCAACAAGCATTCGAACGTTTCGAAGCAGCAGGCTTTCCCACAGTTAAGAATGAAGAATGGAAATATACAAACATCCACAGTATTATCAATAAGCCCTATGCGCTTGATGTAGATGTGGATATCGAGGGCTTGGATTTTAGTGCGGGGGAGATCCCAAATTTGGATGCGTACCGTATTATTCTGGTTAATGGCCAGTATGTATTGGCAGTGAGCGAGCTGGAAAAGGTAAAAGGACTTGTTGTTATTCCAATGGATGACGCTGTTGCTGAACCTGCATTTCAAGCACATTTTGCGAAGTACGCTGATAAATCCGATAATATCATGGTGGCGCTTAACACAGCTGCTTTTACCAATGGTATATTCATCCATTTGAAAAAAGGTGTTGTACTTGATAAACCTATACAGATTATTCACGTCGCTACAGGAACAGAAGATTTCTTCGCACAAACACGGAATTTGATTGTTGTTGAAGCTAATGCTGAACTTGAATTGATCGAAAGCTTTATCACTGCAGATGGTGCTGCAAGCAATGTGCATAATAAAGTTTCAGAGATTGTCGTAAGAGAGAATGCTAAAGTTCAACATTACTATCTTCAAGTGGCTCAATCTGTAAGCCGTTACTTTAATCATACAGAAGTATACCAAGAGAAATACAGTCTTTATAATAACTACAACTGTAATTTCCCTGGTGCATCTTTTATCCGTAACAATATTAATGTACGTCTGGATGCAGAAAATGTAGAAAGTCATTTGTACGGGATTAACCTGACCGCAGGGGATCAATTGGTCGATAATCACACTGTTGTGGACCATCTTAAACCACATTGTGAGTCTTACGAATGGTATAAGAATATTACTCAAGATAAATCTACAGCTGTTTTCAACGGAAAAATCTTTGTTCGGGAGGATGCACAAAAAACCAATGCTTTCCAACAGAATAATAATATGTTGATGTCCGATAGTTCAGCGGTTTATACAAAGCCCCAACTGGAGATTTTTGCAGATGATGTGAAATGTTCACACGGATGTACGATCGGTCAGTTTGATAATGAAGCTTTGTTTTATTTGAGAGCACGCGGAATTGGTGAGGAGTCAGCACGTATTCTTCTCGTACATGCATTCGCATTTGACGTAACAACTCGTTTTTCGAATGAGGTTGTTCGGAGATATGTGGAAGAATTGGTGGAAGAAAGTTTAAGAACGAACTAAACTAAATCACACAAACTATACACTTGATAAGGCGTTTACTGATTCAGTAAACGCCTTATTTTTTGATAAGTATTCCTTTTTCGGTCTTTTTCTTTTACTTTTGTAGTGCTATGTACATGTCTTTATATACAACTTACGCTTATAAACCTTGGGTTTTATAGCTCATTTACGTTTTTAAAATCCTAATAGAACGCATCTGTTCACGAAAGGAATGGCTTGTTTCATACTGAGATATCAAAAAATCAGCTTTAACTGATTTGATACTCGTGGAAGAACTTCCTTCTATTTTATTTCGTTGGTCTGGCATGCGTAATAAACGTTTTATTTTAATGTGGTGGTCATTCTTGATCATACACCTGTTGTATTTTATAGAAAATTTTATGGAAAAAAATAACTGGTTTCGTACCTATAGTTATATATGGACTGGGCAATTTATCTCTTTGCTGTCTAGTTCAGCTGTCAACTTTTCGATCATGATATGGTTGAGTTTGACGCACAAGTCTGCTGAAATATTGGCTTTTGCTGCTATCGCAGGATTATTACCGCAAGCGATCATCGGGCCATTTGCTGGTGTCTATATTGATCGATGGGATAGAAAGAAAGTCATGATCTTTGCAGATGGCTTTATCGCGCTCTGTACATTAGGAATGACCTTTGTACTCAAAAGTGATGGTACCAATATGTTTCTGATTTATCTGTTAATGGCCTGTCGTTCGATCGGTTCGGCATTTCACTCACCAGCCATGCAGGCAATTGCGCCACTTCTCGTTCCCGAAGACAAATTACTACGTGTTTCAGGTATTAATCAGATGTTACAGTCGGTAAGCAGTATTGCAGGTCCAGCATTGGGAACATTGGCTATTAGCTATTTTCCTATTTCGAGGGTCTTGTATCTGGATGTCATTGGTGCCGCAGTAGCTATTACATCTTTACTCTTTGTGACTATCCCACACCTGTCCCGTTCTGATGTGAAACCTTCTATTGCTGCTGTTTTGGATGATCTTAAACAGGGAATGCGTGCTATCTATCATAATAAAGGACTAAAAACGTTGTTCCTATATGCCATGGTGGCGACTTTCTGTATTATGCCTGTTGCCATTATGTTTCCCTTGTTGACGATTGGTCATTATAGCGGTGGAAAGTGGGAGATGAGTATTATTGAGATTATTTGGGGGATGGGTATGCTTGTTGGAGGCAGTTTCTTGGGACTCGCAAAAGTGTCTCTATCAAAAGTAGTATTAGTAAACAGCATGCATATTGTATTGGGGATAACCTTTGCGCTATCGGGTTGGTTTCCCTCGACCTGGTTTATTTCATTTGTCCTCATGACAGGTTTAGGCGGAGTCTCAATGTCTATCTTCTCGGCATCATTTATGACAATTATTCAAGAGCAAGTTCCAGTAGAAATGTTGGGGCGTGTTTTCTCGCTTTATTTTAGCATAGCCATTTTACCGAGTATGATAGGACTTCTTTTTACAGGCTTTATCGCAGACGCAATCGGAGTGGCAACAGCTTTTATTATTGCTGGTCTTATTGTTGTATTTGTCGGACTACTATCTTTTTTCAATGCATCAATTATGAGTTTAGGACGCACGGAAAAGTAAGTTGAGCACAAATAAAAAACGCTTCCAAATTTTGGAAGCGTTTTTTATTTGGAGCGAAAGACGAGATTCGAACTCGCGACCCCAACCTTGGCAAGGTTGTGCTCTACCAACTGAGCTACTTTCGCGTTGATGCTACAAAAGTAAGGCATTTCTTCTTATTCTGCAAGAGAAAAAGTAAAAAATCTTAACTTAAATCAATTGCATCGACACAATTAATTCCATCTATAGCCGCCGAAATAATACCCCCTGCATAGCCTGCGCCTTCCCCGCAAGGGTAAAGTCCTTTGACCTGAGGGTGTTGCAGATTTTCTTTATTTCGAGGTATACGTATGGGTGAAGATGTCCTCGATTCTACACCGACCAAAATCGCATCATTTGTATAATACCCTTTCATCTTTTTTCCAAATATTGGTAAGGCACCACGAAGTGCTTCATGCACAAAAGTTGGTAAAACATCTCTTAGGTCTGCCGAAGATGTCCCTGGTTTGTATGAATTCTCGGGTAGGTCCATCGAGACCCGTCCCTCAACGAAGTCAACCATTCGTTGTGCGGGGGCAACAAGACTTCCTCCACCAACCTCGAAAGCTTTGCGTTCAATTTGCTTTTGAAAATCAAGTAAAGCAAAGGGATCATTTAAGGCATTAGGTACATCTTCGAGGTTGATCTGAATAACGGTGCCTGAATTGGCATGTGGATTATTACGTTTGGAAGGGGACCATCCGTTGACGACGATTTCATCACGGTCTGTTGCACAAGGAGCGATAACGCCGCCAGGGCACATACAGAATGAGAATACACCACGATCATTAATCTGTTCGACCAGACTATAATAGGCTGGAGGTAAATGTTCACTTCTGACCTGGCAATGGTATTGTGCCTGATCAATAATAGCCTGCGGGTGTTCTATGCGGACGCCTAGCGCAAAGGCTTTTGCTTCGATTAGCCAGTTGTTGCGATGAAACAGTTCAAAAATATCCCTTGCGGAGTGGCCAGTGGCCACGATAACATGATCAGCTTTGATTTCCTCCCCACTGGCTAATTTTACACCACGAACCTGACCAAAGGATTCCAATATATCATCTACACGTTGGTCGAAAAGAAATTCACCGCCAAATTCGATCACACTCTCCCGCATCGCCTCAATAATATGAGGAAGCTTGTTTGTGCCGATATGGGGGCGGGCATTCACTAAGATGTCTGTTGTCGCTCCATGAGATACAAAAAGTTTAAGAACTTTGTCTACATCCCCTCGTTTATTGGAGCGGGTATAGAGCTTCCCGTCTGAATAAGTTCCTGCGCCACCTTCTCCAAAACAGTAGTTGGACTCAGGGTTAACAATACCTTCGCGGTTCAGTTTCGCAAGGTCACGTCTTCGGTCCTGTACTTTCTTTCCTCTTTCGATGACAATCGGTCTGAGGCCACGTTCAATACAGCGAATCGCCGCAAATAAGCCAGCAGGGCCAGCGCCAACGATAATGACCGGTTTGCCATCCTGGACAGATTTAAAGTGGTTTTCATAAATCTCCGGTAGTGGGAGTTCGTCGATATAATAAATGACTCTTGCCCGATAGACCACCTGTTTACCACGGGCATCGATAGAACGTTTACGGATTTTATAACCTTTGACCTGTTGTGGTTTCAGACGTAGGGCTTTTACGCCTTGTTGTAGAATATATTGCTCATCTTCGATTTTTTCGGGAAGGATAGCAATCTCAATTTCTTTTTGCATAAGATAAAGGGCTGGGTTTTTATCCCAAAACCGCGACAAAGTTACGGAATATTGACTGTTTGCCGATTTGGAAATAAAAATATTCTTATCTTAGTAAGAGCTTGGTATATGCTTTGATAGTGTAACCGTATAATTTGAATAGTATTTAATTCTTTGAACAATGAAAATGAAAAGATTTTTAGTAGCCCTATGCGGTTTATTTGCATTAGTATCATTAAACTCATGTGGTTACAATACGATGGTTTCTCAAGATGAGAACGTCAAAGGGAAATGGGCACAGGTTGAAAATGCGTACCAGCGCCGCGCTGATTTGGTGCCAAACTTGGTAAATACTGTCAAAGGTGCAGCAAAACACGAGGAGAGCACATTGACGGCAGTAGTTGAAGCGAGAGCTAAGGCAACATCTGTGACAATTAATGCAGATGACTTAACAGAAGAGAATATTGCGAAGTTCCAAAAAGTTCAAGATCAATTCAGTGGTTCTTTGAGCCGCCTATTGGCTTCGGTAGAGGCATACCCAGATTTGAAGGCAAATCAAAACTTCTTGGAATTACAGGCTCAATTGGAAGGAACGGAAAACCGTATCTCGACCGAACGCAGATCATATAACGAGGCTGTACAGCAATTTAATACGACTGTACGTAGTTTCCCAAATAATTTAATGGCTGGTATGTTTGGATTTAAAGCCAAGGGAACATTTACTGCTGCTCCAGGCTCAGACAAAGCGCCGACCGTATCATTCTAATAATACCTTTATTAGAAATACACGATATAATGGATGATGCGGCTTGCGTATGGGCCCTTCATCCATTTTTTATACAGAATGTTTTATAGGTGGTAAGTGTTTGCCGGCGGGCCTAGTCAGGCAGACGAACGCTAACGCGAACATAAATGAAGATATATTATGGCTTTAAATGCTGAGGAACAAGAAAGAGTCGTTCATGCCATCAATGTGGCTGAAAACGAGACGTCGGGAGAAATCCGTGTTGTGATAGAAAATCATTGCCCCGAGGAAGTTCACGATCGTGCAACGTACTATTTTTCCAAATTGGGCATGCATAAAACCGTGCTAAAAAATGGCGTGCTTATTTACATCGCATTGGAGGATCATAAATTTTCTATCATTGGTGATAAAGGTATCAATCAACGGGTGGAAAGCGACTTTTGGAATTGTACCAAAGATCTTATGGTCGAAGAATTCCGTATGGATAAGATTGTTGAAGGTCTCGTGAAGGGAATTGAGCATGCGGGCAAACAATTAGCGAAATTCTTTCCCAGGGAACATGATGATATCAATGAACTTCCAAATGATATTGTTTTCGGTGATCGCTAGTCAATAAAAAATAAAACTTATGTCGAAATTATTTTCTCGGGTTCGGATTTCAGTCATGGTAATGGTGCTGTGGGCACTGACCTTCATGGCTGCAATAGGGCAGGATTTTCCAGAGACACCCAATAAACTTGTCAACGATTATACAAATACATTGACAGCCAGTCAAAAACAGCAATTGGAGCAAAAGCTGTTGGCATTTGAAGATTCTACTTCCACACAGATTGCCGTTGTTGTGATGAACTCTACCGGAGGGTATGATATCTCAGATTATGCGGTCCGTCTGGCGAAGAAGTGGGGTGTCGGTAATAAAAAGTACAATAATGGTATCTTATTATTAGCGGCATTGGGCGACCGGGCTGTTACCATTCAAACTGGTTACGGGATTGAAGGAGCTGTTCCAGATGCAATCGCCTATCGTATTATTGAAAATGATATCAAGCCAGCATTTCGTCAGGGTGATTATTATGGTGGAGTTGACAAAGCGACGAATTCCCTGATTTCCTATGCAAAAGGAGAATATAAAGCTGATCCTAAACAGCCTAGTGGTGGTGGATCGGGATCAATTATATTTGTCATCATTGTAGTGATATTTCTTGTTGTGATGTTTTCAAATCGAGGTGGAGGAGGAAAGGGCGGTGGTCGTGTGATGAATGGTCGTGGCTCGTCCGATATTTTCTGGTGGACCTTGCTTAACGGTCTTGGTGGTGGCGGCCGCGGCGGTGACGGTGGATTCGGTGGCGGATCTGGAGGTGGATTTGGTGGATTCGGCGGCGGCGATTTTGGCGGCGGTGGTGCTTCGGGACGTTGGTAACAACTTTGCTAAATAATGTTAAATAGCATGTCAGTGCAAAGGAAATGTTTTACATTTATGGGAAGTATATAATTATGAAAAAGGGAATATTAATGGGTTTAAGCTTTTTACCAGCCTTATTGATGGCACAAGAAAGCTATACGGTAACAGGAAAAGTGAATGCAGCTTCTGACAAAGCCAAAGTATTTTTGCAGTATCCTAATAATGGCACACGTCAGTTGGATTCAGCAGCTGTCGTTAAAGGTGAGTTTAAATTCAATGGTCAGGTAGCTTCACCAACTAAAGGTGTAATGATTTATTCTCCTGAAGGACTTTCTTTCGGAGACTTAAGAGGCGCTCAAAAACAGCCTGAAACAGCACAATTGTATTTATCCAAAGGTGTGATCAAGGTTGATGCATCCAAAGGATTTAAAGATGCTTCGGTAACAGGTACAGCAATCAATGATGATTTTACCCAATACAAAACTTTTGTAAAACCTCATACAGATGCATATGAGGCATTAAATCAACAGTATTTTGCGGCATCTGAAGCTCAAAAACAAGATCCGAAATTTATTGAGGGATTGCAAAAGCAAGCTGGTGAGATTTCTGAAAAGATGGAAAAAGCTGACGCTGAATTTATCAATAAGAACCCAAAAAGCTGGTACACATTGGATCTGCTTGCAGAAAATGTAAGTGGCGAAAATGTGAATGAATATGTGGTTTCATTTGATAAACTGTCTCCGGAATTAAAAAATTCTGAAAAAGGAAAAGAACTGGCAGAACGTATTCAAAAATTGAAAGCTGTCGCCGTCGGCTCTGTAGCGCCGGATTTTACATTGCCTGATACGACCGGTAACAATGTTTCTTTATCTTCGTTGAGAGGAAAATATGTTTTGTTGGATTTCTGGGCAAGCTGGTGTGGACCTTGTCGTCATGAAAACCCGAATGTTGTTGCAGCATTCAATAAATTTAAAGACAAAGGATTTACAGTTTTTGGTGTTTCCTTGGACAATCCCGGTAAGAAAGATGCATGGATGAAAGCGATCCATGATGATAATTTGCAGCAATGGCCGCATGTCTCCGATTTACAAGGTTGGAAATCTGCTCCTGTTAAATTATATGAGGTGCGTGGAATTCCGCAAAACTTCTTAATTGATCCTTCAGGCAAAATTGTCGCTTCAAATCTAAGAGGAGAAGCTTTGGAAGCTAAATTAGCAGAATTGTTGAAATAGGCTGATCTTACAGTCTAAGACTGTGGTATACAAAGACACTTATTTAATATCTTTTATGTATGAGAGATTTTAAATAAGTGTCTTTTTGTTAGGGGCCTGTCCTACACATCTTTTCTTTACCTTTGTTTAAGAAATTGATTTGGTTTCCCCCTTTAAGCGGTTGAGGATTGTATTGACGCTTTGGAAGGATCCGATCATGCAAGAAACAAGAAGGATGATTTTTTGTCGATTTATATCCCCCACACAATCGAATTAGGGTAATTTGTAGGGATGAAATCGAGCAGGACATAATTTTGGTCCGCGAGGACAACTACTCGGGTTTCCATAAGTAATCAACCGAGTGTAGTACACTCAGAAAATAATAAAATGAGAAAGAAACTGATTGTGGTGATGGCTTTGGCTATATGTGCTGTTGCCTGTAATTCGGAGAAAGAAACTGGCGTCCCTGTGGTTAACCTAGAATCGCTTAATGCAATTCCTTTGGATCATTCTATTGACACACTGGCTAAAGGAACAACGTTTATCGATGTGACATTACCACCTAATGCACGGATAGATGAATTATCGCAACAGGAACTAGGCTTGTTGAAGGCTGCCGCCTATCGTTTCTATCATCATGTAACGTTAACGGACAACCAGTATAAGGTTAATATCAAAGACCCAAAGTCCTTGCATATTTCCGATCAGGTTGTCAAAGCCTATGAGCAGGCTATTTTAAATACCAATCATTTTGCCGATTCAATGGCTAAGGCTGGACAGACCATTCAACTACCAGTTGTCAATGAAGAGTATCTAAATAACTTGCTGAAATAGCGGTCTCAAAAGAAGATAAAAAAGAATATTAAGGCAGGGATATAGTACTAAGAATTCATAAAAAAACGGTGTGTCCAAGCTGGTTGGACACACCGTTTTTTCTTTGGTTTTATTTTTATCCCCTATAGTTTATTTTCCAATACTCAGTTCCTAGGGGAAGTACTTTTATTTTTTTTTGCAGCTTCGTTTTCTTATACGCCAATTTGGAAACCTGTCTTTTTATAGCGAAAGTATCTCAATGATACGAAGCAGATCCTCATTAAGTTTGACGTTATGTTTAATAGCGCTTTTGAAAGGAGTGAATCTGATTTCACTACAGATTAGTCCAGCCATTTCACCTCTACGGCCTGCAACAAGCGCTTCTACTGCGGCAACACCAAGTCTGCTCGCCAGTACACGGTCCATACATGTTGGGCTACCACCACGTTGGATGTGACCCAAAATAGAAAGTCTTACATCGTAATGCGGGAAATTTTCTTTTATTTTTTCCGAAACAATCATTCCACCCTCTTTGTCCCCTTCAGCAACGATAATAATACGCGAAGATTTGTTCTTACGGCTCTTATCCAATCTTTTCATGATTGCATCGTAATCTACCTCAAATTCCGGAACCAATACCGCTTCAGCTCCGGTACTTATACCAGAGCGGATGGCGATCAAGCCAGAGTCACGTCCCATAACCTCAATAATAAAAACACGATCATGGGACTCAGCAGTGTCACGGATCTTATCTACCGCCTGAATAACAGTGTTTATTGCTGTATCATAGCCAATTGTGAAATCAGTTCCTGCCAGATCATTGTCGATTGTTCCCGGTAGACCGATAATTGGAAAGTCAAACTCGTCAATGAATTTTGAAGCACCTGTAAATGTTCCGTCACCACCGATGACAACCATAGCGTCAATTTCATGGCTACGTAAGTTATCATAAGCTTGTTTACGGCCTTCTATGGTCTTGAAAGCCTCACTGCGCGCAGTTTTTAGGATTGTGCCGCCACGTTGTATGATATTGGCCACAGATTTGGCATCCATGGGGAAAATTTCTCCATTTACCAAACCATCATAGCCCCTGCGTACACCAAATACCTCAAGATTGTTAAAGATACCCGCTCTCACTACCGCGCGAATACCGGCATTCATTCCTGGAGCATCTCCTCCAGATGTCAAAACAGCAATTTTTTTAATGTTACTCATACGTACTCAAACTTAGCTATTTTTGTGTTTATATACAATTATATTTCTGTTATAAAAAGTTCTGAATCGCTTAAAAGTGCTTAAATAATTGTCTTATGCTGTGCAATTAATCTAAGGGAGTAGCAAACTTCATGTAAACTTTATAATAGCCTTTTACATACTAAGGGAGCTATTTTTACGGTTGTTATATCGGCAGACTTATTTCTTAGCTTTAAAAGCGTCAATTCCGCTTTGTAAAAAAGCCTTGTATTGTTCAATATTATAGTTAGCACCAGTTTGTGGCACTAATACCTTGCCAGAGGCGTCGACAATGACATATAAAGGCTGCGAGTTGCTATTGAACGTCGATGCCTGAAAATCACTGTTCTTATTACCGATTGTTTTAATTTTCTTGCCGCTATACTTTGAAATGGATTGTTCGTTTGGAGGCAATTCTGTTTTATCATCAACAAATAGTTCGGCCATAACAAATTCTTCTTTTAATAACTTTGCAACAGCGGGATCAGTCCATACATTTGCTTCCATTTTTCGACAGTTGACACAGTTCCATCCTGTAAAATCTATTAATACAGGTTTGTTCAGCTCTTTTGCAGCTTCCAATGCTTGATCATAATCGTAGTATGGATCAAATCCTTTTGGAGTACCGCGCTCATGGAAGATTTCAGCATATTTTTTTACTTTACCATCACTGTGAGCAGGTGCGCTTGCTACTCCAGCCGAAAGGTCGAAGTCCTGTGTCGCAGAAGGGGGTAAGAAAGCGGAGATAGATTTCAATGGTGCGCCCCATAGACCAGGGACCATATAGACAACAAAAGAGAACACAATGATTGCCAGTAAGGTTCTCGGTACAGAAAGGAATTTTAGTTCGCTGTCATGTGAAAACTTGATCTTTCCAATAAGATATAAGCCCATGAGACCGAATATAGCAATCCACAAGGATAGGAATACCTCACGATCTAACCAATTCCAGTGATAAGCTAGGTCTACATTGGACAAAAACTTTAAGGCCAAGGCAAGCTCTAAAAATCCAAGAACTACTTTTACCGAATTGAGCCATCCTCCCGATTTGGGCAATGACTTTAACATCGAAGGAAACATAGCGAATAGACCGAAAGGAATCGCTAATGCAATAGAAAAACCCAACATACCGATCGCAGGGCCTAAACGCTCGCCTTTTGATGCGGCCTCAACAAGTAAGGTGCCGATGATCGGACCTGTACAGGAAAAGGATACAAGCGATAGACTGAATGCCATAAAGAAAAGTCCAATAAGGCCCCCTTTATCTGATTTGGCATCCATTTTATTAACAAAAGAACTTGGTAATGTGATTTCGAAAGCACCAAAGAATGATGCCGCAAAAACGACAAGCAATAAAAAAAATAGGAAATTGAATACCCCATTGGTCGATAAGGCGTTAAGCGCATCCGAACCAAAAGCAATTGTGATAATCATTCCGAGCGCCACGTATATCACAATGATAAAAAGACCATACAATAACGCTTTGCTAATGCCGCTCGCGCGCGTACCAGATTGTTTGGTGAAGTAGCTCACTGTAAGTGGTAACATCGGAAATATACATGGCATCAAGAGTGCGGCAAAACCGCCAATTAATCCAGCGATAAAAATACTCCAAAGGGATTTCTTCCCAGTTTCGGAATTGCCGGCGGGAATATTTGTTGCTGCCTTATCCAATTTGCTGCTATCTTGACTCAGGGTTGTATCCGGAGCGTCTGAAAAAGCCAAGTCGTCCGGCACAGCCTCCACAATGGGAGTTGTGTCAGGTGAAGATTCAAATTGAAGCCCTTCTGTACTCGTTAAACTATCTTGTTCGAAGGCAAAACTCGTCGTCGTAAGAGAGAGGCTGAAAAAAGCAATTAAAAGTAGAATAAATGTGTTTTTTAACATGAGTATCTGTTTCTGATGTCAGCTTCAAAAATAAAAAAAGGCGATGAGAATCGCCTTATTATTTTATCCGTGTATGATCATTTTTACTATTTGATTGTCACAGCAAAAGCATATTCGTCAGGAGGCAGACATTGTGATGCATCACAAGCTTGCCATTCCACGGTACCTTTAACTGTTGCTGTACCTTTATTCAACTTTACTTTTTGTTGAAAGATCACTTCATTTGTAAAGTAACCAACGTCCATTTTAAACACCTCTTCGTGTTTTACTTTTGGTTTTGGCTCAGCAGTTTTACCAACTAATGCGTATTCAGCAGCTTTTGTAAAATTAAAAGAAGTTGGAATAGGTCCACCATCTTTTACATTTTGGGAATAAATGTGCCATCCGTTTTGGATTGTTCCTTTGACATAGACAACAGCTTCGTTGTTATTCAGTTTCTTACTGGCTACAGTCCATTTTACAGGTTTGTGAATTTGAGCGAAGGCTCCAGTAACTGCGAAAATTACTGCAGTTATTAACAATACTAATTTTTTCATTTTCCTAAATAATTATTGCAGTTCGTTATACACCTTTGATAACTAAAGTTGATAAAGGTTTAATTTATCCACTTTACAAATTTAGCATATTCTAAAATGGTTTATCTGTATTTAGTGTAAAGATTAGGATATAAGGTGGCTTATCTCTTTGATGTTAAACTTCTGCAATTTATTGTCAATAAGCACTTGTAGTTGACCATCAATTCCCACTGCCTTAATGACCCCGATTTTTTTTTCGCCTGCAACTAAAAAAGGGCGTTCCTGGCCTCTCCAAAATAGTGACTCATTATAGCGGTCCAATATAGGCTGCCAGGATTGGGTGGAGAGGTTGTTGTATTCCTGCTGTATGCTTTCAAAAAGTTCGACGGCCAGGTCCTTTATGACATAATCGGCTTTTTTTGTAAGAACAGCTAGCGAAGTAATTGTTGTCGCTGTGTCAAAATTGACTTGATTAATATTAATGCCGATTCCAACAATAGACGCTTCAATTTTATTTCCCTTTAATTTATTTTCAATAAGGATGCCTACTATTTTTTTGTTGCCAACATAAATGTCATTGGGCCATTTTACGGTTACAGCCCGCTCAGTCTTGCGTTTAAGCCAGTTGACTACAGCGATTGCAACTGTGGCTGAGAGGGCAAATTGTTGCGCTATTGATAAGAAATGCGGTTTTAAAAGAATTGATGTAGTCAGGTTTTTCCCAGGTTCGCTGACCCAGGTACTTCCTCGTTGCCCTTTTCCCTGATACTGTTCTCCTGCTAAAATGGCAGTGCCCTCTGCGAGTGGCTTGAAATTTGACAATAATTCTCTTAAATAATCGTTTGTAGAGGCAACTTTGTCAAGATATATTGTATTTTGACCGATGATAAGTCCCGAAATATTGTTATTTTGCAAACTGAAAGTATTAAATAAATATTAAGTCAAAACTATCATATTTTTTAATGAGTAAAAATAAAAGTTCAGAATTGTCGCAACGTCTATCAGAAATTATCGTTCATGGTATGCAGGAAAAGAAAGCAAACGAGATTGTTCGTTTGGATTTAAGAGATCTTCACAGTTCTGTTTCTGATTATTTTGTGATTTGCCATGCCGACTCCAACATTCAGGTCAACGCTATTGCCAAGAGTGTAGAGGAGGAAGTCTATAAGGCTTTTGGTCAAGAACCCCAATATAAAGAAGGACAATCAAATGGAGAGTGGTTGATTTTGGATTTTGTGGATGTGGTTGTACATATCTTTAAGACCGAAAAAAGAGCGCATTATGCAATCGAGGATTTGTGGGGAGATGCACAAGTTCAGCATTTCCAAAGCGCTTAATAACAGCCTCAATTCAATAATTTATACAGAAAATATAATTACGATATAATGAAAAAAATCCCAAGTAGTAAGGTAAGCCCAAAACCCCCAAAATTTAATTTTGTGTGGCTTATGATTGCCATGTTTTTAGGTTTTTTTGCCTTGCAATATGTTTTTGGAGAAAACCCGGCTAAGGAAATTAGCTATAGTGATTTTGAAACACGCATGTTAAAAACCGGCGCTGTTGAGCGTTTGGAAGCATATAAGAAAAATGATCTTGTCGAGGTAGAAGTTTATCTAAAAAAGGGCTGGAAAGATAATCCCAATTTTAAGGACGTAACCAAGAGCAATGATCCAATCCCTAGTCTTGCTGGTCAAGAGGAAACAGGTCCGCAGTATATCTTTAAGGATGCCTCAGCAGAGGTTCTGGAGAAAAAATTAACTGCATCGCAGGCTGAACTGGCTCCAGGAACACCTAAAGTGCAATTAAAATATGCCGATCGTTCTAATCCTTGGGCGAGCTGGTTTGTGACATTTATGTTGCCGTTGTTAGTGTTAGCAGCGATCTGGATTTTCTTGATGCGCCGTATGGGCGGTGGTGCTGGTGGTGGCGGTGGTGCGATATTTAATATCGGCAAATCCAAAGCACAGTTATTCGATAAAGAATCACAAATCAATATCACCTTTAATGATGTTGCAGGTTTAGAAGAAGCAAAACAAGAAGTAATGGAAATTGTGGATTTCTTGAAAAATCCACGTAAATATACGAATCTAGGGGGTAAAATTCCAAAAGGAGCATTGTTGGTAGGCCCTCCGGGAACAGGTAAGACTTTATTGGCAAAAGCTGTTGCTGGTGAAGCACAGGTGCCTTTCTTCTCCCTATCTGGTTCAGACTTCGTAGAGATGTTTGTCGGTGTGGGTGCTTCACGTGTCCGTGATTTATTCAAACAAGCCAAAGAGAAAGCTCCATGTATTATTTTTATTGATGAGATTGATGCGATCGGTCGTGCCCGTGGTAAAAATTCTATGATGGGTGGTAACGACGAACGTGAAAATACATTGAACCAGTTATTGGTGGAAATGGATGGTTTCGGTACGGATTCGGGTGTTATTATTTTAGCAGCGACAAACCGTATTGATGTATTGGATACAGCATTATTGCGTCCAGGACGTTTCGACCGTCAGATTTCTATTGATAAACCAGATTTAATCGGTCGTGAGCATATTTTTAAAGTGCACTTAAAACCATTGAAGTTATCAGCGGAGGTAGATGCCAAAAAATTATCAGCGCAGACTCCAGGTTTTGCTGGAGCAGAGATCGCTAATGTTTGTAATGAAGCGGCGCTAATTGCTGCACGTAAAAACAAACCTGAGATAGATATGCAAGATTTTCAGGATGCTGTGGATCGTGTGATCGGTGGTCTTGAGAAAAAGAATAAAATCATTTCTCCTGAAGAGAAACGTATCGTTGCTTACCACGAAGCAGGGCATGCTATTGCGGGCTGGTATTTGGAACATGCAGATCCTTTGGTAAAAGTTTCTATTGTTCCGCGTGGAGTAGCGGCTTTGGGATATGCACAATATCTTCCTCGTGAACAGTTCTTATATACAACAGAGCAACTGGTAGACAGCTTGTGTATGACTATGGGTGGACGTGTAGCAGAAGATATTACTTTTGGGCGGATTTCCACAGGTGCTCAAAATGACCTAGAACGTATCACGCAGCTTTCTTATGCAATGATTGCCATCTATGGTATGAACGATAAGGTAGGAAATGTGTCTTTCCGTGACAGCTCAGAGGCTTCTTTCCAAAAGCCGTACTCTGACAAAACGGCAGAACTGATTGATGCCGAAGTTCGTAATCTGATTACAGATGTCTATGCACGTACAAAACAACTTTTGTTGGACAAACGTGAGGGGCTGATTAAAATTGCAGAGAAGCTATTGGAAAAAGAGATCCTTTTCCAATCTGACCTTGAAGAGATATTAGGTAAGCGTCCTTTCGATACCAAAACAACTTATGATGAGTTTGTCAACGGTGCGGATGGTGGTGGTGTACCACAGACCGATTTGCCATTGGATGTTCACCCTGAGGAGGCAACTTCAAAAGATGAACAGCGATTGGATAATCCATCATCGAATAGTTTAAACTAATTTAGATTTTACAGCGCTAGAAAAACTCTAGCGCTGTATTTATATTGCTATTGAGCCATGAACGTAAAGAACGCGACAGCGAAGGAGGTAATGTTAAAACGCATACGTCAGGCATTACTTCAAAAAAACGATAATCCACACCCTAATTTCAAAGAAACACCCCTTTACAAAGAAGAGGATGAATTGGTTGATCTTGTTTTTGTTCGTGAATTGACAGCCGCTGGCGGCAAGTTCCTTTATTGCGATGGTGAGATTGGCCTCATCGAAAATCTGATTACATTAACCGAGGTAAACAATATAAAAAATATCTATGCCTGGGAGCAGGGGATCCAAAATCTGCTGAGTCCCTATGGTTTCCCTTTTTTCAAAACGGAGAAAGACTTTGAGTCTGCGAATGCGAGTATTACCTCATGTGAAGCGTTGATTGCGCGTAATGGCAGTATTATGGTGAGTAATGCAAATGCTTCCGGACGTCGCCTAAGTATCTACCCTCCAATTCACATCGTTGTCGCCAAAGCTTCTCAATTGGTGTGGGATGTGAAAGATGCCTTAGCTTATATGCAGAAACGTTATGGCCAGGAGATTCCAACGATGATATCAACAATTACAGGCCCTTCACGTACTGCGGATATTGAGAAAAGGCTGGTTTTGGGCGCTCATGGGCCTAAAGAGTTATATGTTTTACTTTTAGAAGACCGTTTCTAGCAATGCTTACTTTTTATTTACAACAGACTCCCGTAGCAAGTGTTATTTTCTTTTTTACGCTTGTAACGAGTATCTATACCTTTTCTCATGAGCAGCTTTATGGTAAGTTAATGCTCCATCCGTATAGTATCGCGCGTAAACAGCGCTTGTATACAATATTTACCAGTGGTTTTATCCATAAAGACTGGGGGCACCTGCTGTTTAATATGATCACTTTTTATTATTTTGCATTTGGATTGGAACAGATGCTGGCACAGGCAAGCCCCTATGGACATCTTCTCTTTGCTGTTATCTATTTAGGTAGTCTAGTACTGAGTGATATTCCGACCATTATCCAACAGAAAAATAATTACGGTTATTACAGCCTGGGTGCTTCGGGCGCTATCTGTGCTGTTTTATTTAGTTATATCCTTTTCAACCCGAAGATAACTATCGGTGTAATGATGATTATCCCGATGCCAGCTTATTTATTTGCCTTTCTATTTTTGGGATATTGTATCTGGGCCTCCCGAAAAGCGCAGGACGGGGTTAATCATGATGCGCATTTTTATGGCGCATTATCCGGGTTGATCTTGACGATCATCTGCTTCCCATGGGTCATAAAACATTGCTTAGCGCAATTCTAGAATTTTCCACCCCAAGTCTCCCGGTCTAAATTTCTGTACTGGATCGCTTCAGCGAGATGGTGGTTTTCGATCGTGGGACTATTTTCCATATCTGCGATAGTGCGGGCGACTTTCAATATTCGATCATAAGCCCTAGCGGAAAGATTTAGACGATCAATAGCTGTCTTTAGTAGTTTCTTTTGCGGTTCGCCGATCTGACAGATATCTCTGGTTAACTTGGTACTCATGTGTGCATTACAATGAACATCTGGGATGGATTCGAATCGTTGTTTTTGGATCAGCCTCGTTTGGATGACACGATTGCGGACCGTCAGACTATTTTCAGAAGGTTCCGAGGCACTCAGCTCATCGAAGAGTATAGGTGTGACTTCTACATGGAGGTCAATCCGGTCTAATAATGGACCCGATATTTTACTTAAATACCGTTGAACGGTATTACTACCGCAGATGCATTCTTTTTCGGGGTGATTGAAGTATCCACAAGGACATGGGTTCATTGCGGCGATCAACATAAAGCTGGCAGGATAGTCTATGGTTAGTTTTGCTCGCGATATGGTGATACTTCGGGATTCGAGTGGTTGCCGCATGACTTCAAGGACACTACGTTTAAATTCAGGAAGTTCATCCAGAAATAGTACGCCATGATGTGATAGTGAAATCTCGCCAGGTTGCGGATTGGAGCCTCCACCCACCATGGCTACATCAGAGATGGTATGATGAGGGGCGCGAAATGGCCGTATCGTTAGTAACGCATCTTTAGCTTTAAGATTTCCCGAAACAGAATGAATTTTGGTTGTTTCAAGCGATTCGATCATATTGAGGGGTGGTAATACGGTTGGTAATCTTTTCGCTAACATGGTCTTCCCTGCGCCAGGGGGACCTATTAGAATAACATTATGCCCTCCAGCAGCGGCTATTTCTAATGCTCTCTTGATATTTTCCTGTCCCCGAACATCTGCAAAATCAACATCATACTTATTTGTTTCGGTGTGAAAGAGAGATTGTATATCGACTGTGGTTGGAAGGATACTTTTTGAGTTATTAAGAAACTGTACCACCTCTGTTAGATTTTCGACGGCAATCACATCGATGCCAGCAACGATGGCGGCCTCCTGTGCATTTTGTTGCGGAAGTATTATTCCCTTAAATCCGTCATTTAATGCCTGTAAGGCAATGGGTAATACACCTCTGATGGGTTTTATACTACCATCCAGGGATAGTTCTCCCAAGATCAGATACAGTTCCAATAACTCATTTGTAAGCTGCCCCGAGGAAGCGAGTATACCAATGGCGATCGATAAATCATAACTGGAACCTTCTTTTCTGATGTCAGCCGGTGCCAAGTTGACCACAATTTTCTGTCGTGGCATGTGAAGCTGACAGGAAGTAATGGCGCTTTCAATACGTCTGAGGCTTTCTTTGACAGCATTGTCAGGAAGCCCGACTATATAATAATGTAGTCCAGTAGAAATAACTACCTCAACTGTTATGGTACATGCTTCAATACCATAGACGGCGCTACAATAGGTTTTGTTCAACATAAATTTTATAATCGGTTGATTTAAAGATACTAAATATTAAATCATAAATAATAATGCTTTAGTGAATTATTGTGAATCGATAGAGAATTGTTGAAAAATGACTATATTGTAATTATATAGATTCTAGTAAATAATGGATAATTGCGGTATTTGGCAAACGATTTGCTTTATAAATTGTATTATTATCGAAGACTAGATTCATCGTATAATAGAATTAGAACTTTAAAACGAAAAAGAAATGAATGACACAAGTAAAGTAGCTTTGGCGTTATTGGCAGGTCTTGCTGCAGGTGCAGCTTTGGGAGTTTTATTTGCTCCGGACAAAGGATCAGATACGAGAGATAAGATCAATGATTCATTAAGCGATTTGAGTGATGCTATTCGTGAGAGAGCTGAAGAACAATTCGATCAACTGAATGAATTTAAAGAAAAAATTGTCTCCGCCCTAAAAGGTAAATTGAATCAAGCAGAGGAAAATGTTGATGACGATATCATCGAGCATGCATAAAAGACAAATTGTCCTTAAGGGCAATTTGAGGAGATACATAGAATTATAGGCTATTTCAAAAGGCTGAATATAAATAATCTATAGAAATTCGTATAAAACTTTTGAGATAGCCTAAATAAATTTAAGATGCATGGAAGAAGAAAAATTTTCACTTAGTGGTACTTTTCAGAAAACAAAGGAGTACATAGATTCCCAGTTTAAGCTCGTTAAGTTAAAGACAATCGAGCGGTCATCGCGCCTGATTGCCAGTTTGGTGGTGGATGCGACCAAATTGATATTCACTTTGTTTGTTGTCTTTTTCTTATGTCTGGCTTTGGGGTTTTGGCTAGGTGAACTGTTGGGAAGCAATTCGTTGGGATTCTTGGCAACAGCAGGTATTTTTATGGTGATTATCGTTATAATCCGGATTTTTGAACCTGCTCTGGAATCGAAGTTTATGGATCTTTCTATCCGTCGTTTTTTGGCCAAGTGGAATGACGAGATCGAAGAAGAAGAAGAAGAAGAAGAAGAAGAAGATTTGAAAAAAGAGGAAAAATTTGATAGAGAAGGGAATACAAATGAATAACAAGCAAACGAAAATACGCAATTTACAGGAGCTTAAAACTGAAATCGCTCGTTTAAAGGAACTCAAAAATGAACAAGAGGCTTACCTGAAAACACAGTTTACTTTATTTAATAACAAGATCGAAGCTCCGATTCGCTTTTTCAATTCATTAAAAAATAATATTCCCGGAGTCAATATCATTCAGCAATTATTTGCGAAAAGTAGCAATCTGGATTCGGATTGGCTGACAAAAACCTTGCGCATAGGCGTTCCTTTTGTAATGAATAGGCTATTTCTGAAAAACTCAGGAATGCTGAAAAAGGCGTTAATGTTGCTGTTATCGGAGCGTGCTGTCGGCCAGATCAATCAGGATAAAATCAGTGGATTGATAGGTAAACTCAGCAATTTTATCCGTCCCAAAAAGAAGAAAAAGAAAGCCTCACAAATTGAAGGGGATGATACCATAAAAGATGAAGTCAATGAATATGGTATTCCTTCCTATAGTGAAACCTACTAGGAAGTTGCCTCTTCTTTACTCAAAAAATCCTCGTAAGCTAACTTAATTCCCTCGCGAAGATTGATTTTATGCTTCCAGCCTAAGGCGTGTAATTTGGAAACGTCCATTAATTTGCGTGGCGTTCCGTCTGGTTTACTTGTATCAAAAGAGATTTTGCCGGTATATCCAATGACGTCTTTAATGAGTTCAGCAAGATCCTTTATGCTTAAATCTTCACCGATTCCGATATTGACGAACTGTTTCTCGTTATAGCTATTCATCAAAAACACACAGGCGTCAGCTAGATCATCCGAAAAAAGAAACTCCCTTAAAGGAGTACCCGTACCCCAAATAACCACTTCGTCCAGTTTATTAACCTTTGCCTCGTGAAATCTACGGATCAGGGCTGGTAAAACATGTGAGTTTTGTGGATGATAATTATCGTTGATACCATACAGATTGGTTGGCATAACTGATATATAGTTACAGCCATATTGATCACGAAAGGCTTCTGCCATTTTAATACCCGCTATTTTGGCGATGGCATAAGGCTCATTGGTAGGTTCCAAGGTACCTGTCAACAGTAAGTCTTCGTTTAAAGGTTGTGGCGCCATTTTAGGATAGATGCAGCTTGAACCTAAAAACATCAACTTTGTAACCTCATTGTCGTAAGAGGATTTAATAACATTATTCTGTATCGCCATATTTTCGTAGATGAAATCTGCGCGATAGGTGTTGTTCGCCATAATCCCACCAACCTTAGCTGCTGCAAGGAAAACATAATCAGGTTTCTCTTCGTTGAAAAAGTCAGCAACTGCCTGTTGATTGCGCAGATCTAATTCCTGAGACGTACGGGTCACGATGTTGTTGTAACCCAGTTCTGTTAATTTGCGATATATTGCCGATCCGACCATTCCTCGATGGCCTGCTACATAAATTTTAGCGTCTTTTTCCACGATAAGTTATTGATTCCTGCAAATATAAGGTTATTTTTGCGGGATATTAATTAAAAAATGGGAAAGGATAAACTACGTAAATTTGCCGAAGTAGCGACTTTTGAGAATGTCATCCAGCTCGATGCCGGCAAAGAATATAAAGGAAAATGGGCTGAGAAGCAATTTGGAAATGCAAACCCGGTTGTTTTGGAACTTGCCTGCGGTAAAGGAGAATATACAGTTAATTTGGCGCGATTGTTTCCGGAAAAGAACTTTATCGGGATTGATTTTAAAGGCAACCGTATCTGGCGTGGCGCAAAAACTGCGTTGGAAGATGGTGTCAAAAATGTCGCATTTTTACGGATACAGATTGAAACGCTTCTCGAGCACTTTGCTGAAAATGAAATTGATGAAATTTGGATTACCTTTCCAGATCCACAGCCGCAGGACAGTCGCGAAAAGAAACGCTTGACAGGCCCTAAGTTTTTAGACCGTTACAAGATTGTCATGAAGCCTGAAGGGATGATGAATCTAAAGACAGATAATGATGGCTTCTATGCCTATACTCTTGAGCAAATAGAGTTACAAGGCCTGAAGAAATATAAAGAGACAACAGATCTGTATCACTCGGACTTGGTGGATAATGTTTTATCAATCAAGACCTACTATGAGAAAAAGTATCTTGCAGACGATAAGAATATAAACTATGTGAAATGGAGCTTTGAGAAACGCTAATATCAAAGTTTTTATTATAAAAGAAAGCCCAAACGAAAGTTTGGGCTTTCTTGTTTTTTAAGCGTAGTAAATGTATCAGTAATTTAGCTCCTGGAATTTAAACCTAATTGATGCATATGGATATTTGCACATCTGTTCGTATAAAACACTGTTATCTCACCCTTGCTACTACATTGAAGTATAGTTATAGTATTGATGTAGTATCAATATAGTATTGCAAGCATATACTTTAGCCAGTCTTGGTAGGTTTAAATGTCTGGTTAGGAGCTTGCTTTGGGTGCCAATACCATGTTTTTTCTTTTGTTTTTTTACTATGCAATACGCTCGATATTAGTTTTTTATTGGAGTGTTTTCTTTTAAATAATTTCGATTTATTTCGTTTTTTAGAGAATATTAATTATTTTCGATCGTTTAATAAACAATAACCAGAACTAACAATTTTATTTGAACCTGATAATTGCAATTTAGAGCCAGTTAGATCATTTTAGATACATCAATCGGTATTGATAATAGATTGCTGTATTTGCGAAAGGAAATCTAATTCGAAACAATTCTTAACACAAAGAAAACATTAAATTAAAACTAACTTTTTGTTAAGAATATATTTTTGTGCCAAATTGAAAAATTACAATTTACATTCATATCTATGTTTAGTATTAATCCTATCCAAATTAACCTGAGGCACTCCTCCTCAAAATTGCTCTTCATTGCATTGGCGATTGCGGGCAATACGGATCTCACGGCAACAGCAGCTCCAGTGGGGCATGGTCAAGCTGTACATTCGTTTAATCAAACCAAGATTAAAATAAAAGGAAAAGTTGTAGATAGCAAGACACAGGAGCCATTGGCTTCGGTATCTATCCTTGCTGACGGAGTAGCCAAAGGGACGACTGATCGAACAGGTCATTTTGAAATAGAGGTTGAAGCCGGTGCTTCGGTCCGTTTTCAATTGATTGGTTATGAGGGGCAGACGAAGAGCTTTGCAGCAGCACAGTCAAATGCTCAAATCGCATTAAATGTTACTTCCGAGGCATTGAATGAAGTAGTTGTTACGGCTTTGGGTATTCAACGTGAGGAGAAAGCACTTGGTTATTCGATTAGCACGGTAAAAGGGGAGGAATTGACAAATGCGATTTCAAACAACTGGACAGATGCATTGACTGGAAAAGTGGCTGGTTTAAATTTAGTGAAATCAGGTGCAGGACCATTGGGCTCGAATAAAGTTATCCTGCGTGGCGAAACATCCATGACCAATGATAATGATGCACTTATTGTTGTGGATGGAATTATCATGGGGGGGGGCACTAAAATGACAGGGAACGGAAATTCTGCCTATTTGGATGGTGATTCACCCGTAGATTTTGGTTCTTCTTTGGCTGATATTAATCCTGAGGATATTGAGTCAGTTTCCGTTTTGAAAGGACCTGGAGCTGCGGCATTATATGGGTATAGAGGTTCGCGTGGTGCAGTCATTATTACTACCAAAAAGGGAAAGGGTATACAAAATAGAATAGGAGTTACTGTTAATTCAAATACCGCAATCGGGACAATTAATCGGTGGCCTGATTATCAATATGAATATGGACAAGGTGCTATAGGGCAGGATTTGTATTACTCCTATGGACAATCGGAAGACGGCGCAAGCACCCTGAGTACCTCATCTGCTTGGGGACCAAAATTTGATGGCCAATACTTTTATCAATACGATCCTGCTAAATATAGACAAACACCTACCGAACGTACGCTTTGGAGACCATACGAAAATAATCGTAAGGATCTGTTTCAAACAGAACTGACCTCAACGAACTCCATTAGTGTTTCTGGATCCACGGACAAGACAACAGCACGTTTTTCATATACCAATGTAACCAATAAGTGGATTATCCCCAATATGGGCTATAATCGACACACTATTGCGATGCAGTTTAGCAACAAGATCACCGATAAATTGAGCTTATCCACGAAGATTAATTTTAATAATAGAGGTTCCGATAACCTGCCCAATAGCGGTTACAATAACCAAAGTTACATGTATTTTGTTAGGGGGATTGTTCCGAATATAGATGCGGCTTGGTTGGATCAGAATTGGCTTCCGGGCAAGGAAGGTATTGAGCAAATGACACCATTTTCCAATTTGTTGGATAATCCGAGAACGATATCTTATGATATGGTCAATGCACAAAATAAAAATAACCTGATTGGAAATATTCAATTGGATTATAAGTTTACCAAAGAGCTTAGTCTGATGTTACGAACCGGAATTGATATGGGCTACGATAAACGCAAGCAGTCAAGGCCTTTTGATACCTATAAATACGCCTTCGGTTACTATCGCGAACAGTCTATCTATGCAGAAGAGCGAAACTCCGATTTCCTATTGCAGTATAATAACCAACGCTCACAGGATCATCGTTTTGGTGTTTCAGCGGGTGGGGCCTTATTAAATAATAAATATATTAAAGATGATGCATCAGCAAATAGTTTAATCTACCCAAATCAGTATAAGTTTGCAAATGCGAGAGAAAGGGTACTTTATGATCCATATAGAGCGGAGTATGCTATTCATAGTGTCTATGGTTTGGCAAATTATAGTTACAAAGACAGGTATTTTATTGATTTTACAGGGCGTGTAGACTGGGCTAGTACATTAGCCTCTCCCAAAAAAAACGAAGTTAAGCCTTTCTTTTACCCATCGGTTAATACAAGCTTTATCCTAAGTCAAATCTTTGAATTGCCAAAATCAATCAACTATTGGAAATTACGGGCCTCTATTGCTGGAGTTGGAGGGGGAGGAACCAAACCTTATAATAATTTTTACGGTTATGGTAGTGTAATTGGTTTTAACGGCGGGTTGTCTAATCCTGCAACAGTTCCTGACGAAAATTTACAAGCTGAAAATACTCTATCTTATGAATTAGGAACAGATTTTCGGATGTTTAAAGATCGGATTAAATTAGATCTAACGGTATACAGTACATCGATGGAAAAACAGTTAATTGAAACACCTGTTGATCCTTCTAGTGGTTACAGATGGAAGTTTACGAATGGTGGAGAGGTCAGGAGTCGAGGAATTGAAATTGCACTATCGGGAGATATTTTGAAAAGCCAAGATAAGTTAAACTGGAATATGTATGGGAACTTGACAAATTATGATTCGAAAGTCGTTTCTATACCGGCTTCCCTTGAAGGACGACTTGTGCTTTCTACATTGTTTGGTAGCCGAGGTACTGTAGAGGCTATACCAGGACGTAGATTTGGTGATATCTGGGGTTTAGGCTATGAAAGAAATGCTGACGGGAAGATCATCTATGCTGATGGTGTACCTGTATTGGCACAGGAAAGCCGTTATATTGGTAACCCCAATCCGACCACGAAATTTGGTTGGGGGAATGAATTCAAGTACAAAGGTTTCCGCTTTAATTTCCTATTTGATGGGCAGTTTGGCGGGGTAGGTTATTCATTGACGCATGCTGTTCTGATGGAAGAGGGGAAATTAAAGAAGACTCTTCCGGGACGTTATACAGGGATTATTGGTGATGGTGTTGTGCTGAATCCAGATGGAAGTTATAGCAAAAATACGGTCGTAGCAACGGCTGGAGATTATTATGCCAGACATTTTAATCGTGACAATCTTGAATCAAATACGTTTTCTACTGATTTTATCAAACTGCGGGAAGTTAGACTGGATTATTCATTGCCGAAATCTTTTTTAAGTCGTTACAAAATTGAAAAGGCCTCTATCGGTTTATATGGACGGGATCTTTTTGTATTTACTAAATGGCCCGCTTTTGATCCAGAGTTTGCTTCTTTAACTGGCAGTGGAATTGAGAAAGGAGCTGAAATCGCTCAGTTTCCTTCGACGAGAACAATGGGCGTAAATCTATCGTTTTCATTTTAATTATTGACATTATGAAAAAAATTATCCGTATAACATGTTTACTGATGCTCGGGAGTTTTATATTCCAGGGTTGTACCAAAGATTTTGTCGAAAAAAATACTGACCCAAATAAAGTTTCCGCGGTGGCACCGCAAAGTTTGGTGGCGCCCGCTTTGGTTAGCATTTTAGGTACCAATCTGTCACGTAATCTAAGGATCAATAATGAATTGATGCAAGTGACAGTTACCATAAATGATAATTTAGAAATTCAGCGTTATGAGATTAGGCCATCAGAATCGGAGTCAAGCTGGTCTGGTTGGTATGTGCAACTGACGAATATTAGGGATATATACCAAAAAGCTAACGCCGCACAACAGACCGGTTATCAGACTTATATGGGCATATCCTTGGTACTGGATGCCTGGGTAAGTTCACTAATAACTGATATGTATGGTGATGTGCCTTATTTCGATAGCAACAAAGGTTTTTCAGAAGACAATCTTACTCCAAAATTTGATAAACAAGAGGATATCTACAAAGATCTTTTTAAGAAGCTAGAGGACGCAAATACACTACTTAAACAGAACATTGCTGTAGAATCTGCGAATGCAGGAATGGATCCTATCTTTAATTCCGATCCAGTTAAATGGCGTAAGTTCGGAAATTCATTGTATTTGAGGTTGTTATTACGTGCAGCACATAAAACAGAAACTAATGCCGTAGCGAAGATTAAGGAAATATTGGAGACCAATGCGGTCGAATATCCGATTATGCAAAGCAATGCCGAAACGGCAGCGCTGTACTATACTAACGTACAACCTTACATGAATCCCAACTATAATGCACGGGATATAGATTTTAATGGCACGAGGGGATATTCCGAGTTTTTTATTAATAATTTGATGGATCTTGGAGATCCACGGTTAAAGATTTGGGCGACAGAAGCTACTCTTGGTGTTTATGGTGGCATGCAATCTGGTTATGCACGAGGAAACGTTCCTGAACGCCAATCTACCCTCCAAGTTGCATTAAAGTCAGATGCGCGAATGGGCAATATTATGAATTATGCGGAATTGCAGTTTATTATAGCCGAATGTGGTATCAGAGGTTATGCTAATGTAGATGCTTCAGCCGCAAATTTGAAGGGAGTAAATGCAGCTATGGAATTTTGGGGAACAACGGCACCAGCAACTTATCTAACGAATCCAAAAGTAGCTTTTTCTAACACTGACCCCGAAACTGAAAAACTGAAAAAAGTGCATCTACAAAAATACTATGCCATGATGTTTACAGATTTTCAACAATGGTATGAGTATCGTAGAACACAGCTCTTGGATTTATATAAAGGACCGGGCTTATTAAATAATGGGAAAATGCCTGTACGTTTAAACTACCCATTGATTGTTCAATCCTTGAATAAGGCTAATTACCAAGATGCGGTCAGCCGCATGGGCGGAGATGGAATAAATCAAAAAATGTGGTGGCAACCTACAATCAACTAGTTCATGAAAAAGTTAAAGTTATTAATATGGACTGCGTTGGCGATGTCAACGCTCCTGACAGGCTGTAAAGAAGATATCAATGAGTCAATCGGAGAATTAAATCCTGAAATATCATTGTATACATTACGTAGCCTCTATAAAAATACGGATCTACAACTCAACGAATCAAGTGCGCTTGGCGCAAAGTACGTGAAGGCGCTTGTGGTTTCACGCGCTGAGAATAAGAATTTGCCCGAAAATACAATCGCTGTTCAGAATATCTGGCGCAATCAGCGTAGAGGAATATTAGTAGAGGTTACTGATGCCTCGAGTTTCAAATTTGGTGACTCTGTTCAGATCAATATCGATGGTACAAAATTGGTCAAAAAATCTGGCTTAATGGTTTTATCGTCCGTTAAAAATCAACAGGTCAATGTCTTTGCCTCAAATAAAAACGTTGCTCCATTAGCGGTTTCGGTTGCAAATCTTAAAGCGAAATTCGATGAGTTTGAATCAACTTACATTGATGTAACTGCTGATGTCGAGCCAGAGCCTGCAACCGGAACAGCCCTAAAAGGCGATAAGATCTTGATGGATGGAGATAAAAATGAGATAACCTTGCATACCGAGGACAATGCAACATTTGCGGGACAGTCTATTGCTCCCAGCGCCTCTTTCAGAGGAATAGCATTCAGAGAGGGGGATAAATTGCAAATCCGAATGCAGGACTACTCCGACATGGCTTATGCAAGTGGTAAACTATATGCTGGATGGCCGGAGACTTTTGATGCTGTAGACGCGAGTGTGAAAGGAAGTTACGATATGGGCGAAAAGAACGACGTGTCTTTCCCAACTGGGCAATGGAAGTTATATCAGGCAATATTGGGTACTACTGCTGGCCGTGACCGTATTGTTTCGGGTAAAAATGCGATACGCATGCAACAGAATTTAAGTGTGGATGGTCATGTGCAGATGAATTTTGATGTACCAAATGGCGCTTCAAAAGTGACGCTTTGGTATGGCTCATATTATACGGATCGGTCATGTACGTTTAAACTGGAATATTCTACGGATCAGGGTACAACATGGAAGCAAACAGGTGAATCCATCGCTGACGCACACCCAACTTCGCAGAGTATGAATTCAAAACAGGCTGTATTTTTAATGAATATTCAAGGAGCTGTTCGTTTCAGGATTACCAAGCTTGGATTGGGAACCAGTAACAATGTCATTAATAATGGAAGGCTCGGCCTGGATGATATTGCGATATATAAGAGTTATTAGGTTGAACGATTGATGATGTAAACGCCCTGTGTAGTGAAGACTCCACAGGGTTTTCTGTTGTTGACATATATTTTCTAAACTCCTCATAAAAAATCGTTATCTTCATCATAACTATAAACGAAGACTTATGAACTTAACAGACTTAGTTACAGGAGGAGTTGGCTCGAAAGCAATAGAAGCCATTTCTAAAATGACAGGCGTCAGTGAATCCAAAGCAAAATGGATTGTGGCAGCGGCTGTTCCTTTGATGATCGCAGCACTGAATTACAATGCGAAAAACAAAGGCCAATCGGAAAACATCGACAAAGCGATCGATCAACATAGCGGTGGCGGTATCTTCGATAAGATAGGTGATTTATTTGGTCAGGGCGGATCTGACGACGGGAACAAGATTGTCAACCATATGTTTGGGCAAAATACAGAAGTGGTGACACAGAATATTGCCGATAAAGCTGGTATCAGTTCAGCGCAGGTCACTGGGGTTTTGGCAACACTCGCGCCTATTGTCATGGGATATCTAGGACAACAAAAACAGGCGTCCAGCGGTGGTGGTATTGGTGACCTGATCGGATCTGTTTTAGGTGGTGGCGGACAGCAAGGTGCCGGTGGTGGTATGCTAGGGGGGATCCTTGGTTCATTTCTAGGTGGCGGACAGGAAGAGCCTGCACAAGAAACACAACAGGCTTCTACAGGCGGTAGTATGACTGATATGTTGGGTGGTTTGGCCGGCAGCTTCTTTGATAAAAGTAACGATGGTCAATCCAAAGGAAATATCCTTGACTCGATCGCAGGAATGTTTGCGAAGTAAAGCAATCTTACAACATAAAAAAAGTCGGTAACTGATCAGTTACCGACTTTTTTTATGTTGTATTGAATTAATCTTCTACCGTTACTTTCGGTGGGAAATTCTTATGTTTTCTCTTACTGATTTTGTCTACGTTGACTGGTTGAGGTACCTTTACATAGTATCCTGTACCATCATATTCTCGTTTATTCGGGCTTTCTTTGCAGGCAACCGAACAACAGCCGTCCATTTCCTCACCACACTCGTCGCATTGGGTGAAATGCTCATTACATACGGGGTTGGCACAGTTGATCATCTTAGTTGTCTGTTTGCCACAATTGAAACAGGTTGATACGACCGATGGATTGACCGAGTTAACATCTACTGTGACACGGTTGTCAAAGACATAACACTGTCCTTCGAAATCTTTACCACCTGCTTCTTTGCCATATTTAATGATTCCACCATGCAATTGGTAGACATCCTCAAAGCCCTCTTTTAACAATAGGGCAGAAGCTTTTTCACATTTGATCCCACCAGTACAGTAAGTCAGTATTTTTTTGCCTCTATACTGTTCAAGCTCTTTGATTTTTTCTGGAAATTCGCGGAAGTTGTCAATGTCCAAAGTCACCGCATTTTTAAATCGGCCTACGTTATGCTCATAGTTCGAACGCACGTCCAATACAACCACATCCTCCTGATCTTTCATCGCCAGGAAATCTTTTGGTTCCAGATGCACACCTGTTTGGCGGTTAGGATCGATTTCTTTCGGATCTCTTAGGCCAGAGTGCACGATTTCAGCTTTGTAGCGACAGTGCATTTTGATGAAAGAAGGTTCTTCAACATGATCGATTTTAAATTCTGTTTTGTTAAAACGACCATCCGCATAAATTGCATCCATATATTGCTGACAAGCCTCAGTCGTACCCGAAACGGTACCATTCAAGCCTTCATCAGCGACGATAATACGTCCTACTAAGTCAAGTGATTTACAAAATTCAAGGTGATCAGTCGCAAACTGTTCTGCGTTTTCGATAGGGCTGTAGCAATAGTACAGCAATGTTTGATATTGTGTCATGATATTCATTGATACCGCTGCAAACGGCGTTTAATGCAAAAATAAATTCACTGCAAAGCTACAAAAAATAATAAATGGAAGGAAATGACCTTCGTCACCTTTTCTTCAAAGGTTCCAGAAGATACTCCAGACCGTTTAGCTTGATCTCATAAAGGGTGGCCAGTTGCTGTCCTAATTTGCCTTTAGGAAATCCTTTTTGATTGTACCAGACCAAATAAGGCTCAGGAAGATTGCATAAGGTGTAGCCCTGATATTTGCCGAAAGGCATTTTAACTGTTACAAGTTCAGTGAGGATTTCAGGATTTAACATTAGTCTTGGGGTTTTCCGTAATTAATGCGGTACCAGATCGCTTTTAAAGCGATGATCCCATGATTGAATAAATTGGGAATGGTGCCGTAATAGTGTTTGAAGATAGCGAAGCGTTCTTTTAGCGACTCCTTATGTTTCTGTTTTGACATCCCGCCCACGAGATAGCGCGCTACATATTGATGTGCATTAACAGATTTATTTGCTTTTTTAGCACAGCGAATGACCCAATCTATATCCGCGCATAACTTATAATTGAGATCATACGGTTCTGCAATACTCCGTTTGATATAAATCGCCTGGTGACAGATATTCATGCCATAACGAAAACTTTTCCAGTTGAAATTTGCAGGGACTTTATGTCTACGTTCACCAATAAAAGCCCTATTGTCATCTACCAGTATCGTTTCACCATAGAGGATATCGGCATCATCACTGAGCTTCGCTAGGTTTTCGATGCTGTTGAGATCGTATATTTCATCGCCGGAATTCAAAAAGAGTACATAGTCACCTGTAGCTAAAGCAAGGCCTTTGTTCATCGCATCGTAAATTCCTTTGTCTTTTTCAGATAATAAGATCGCAATTTTATCCTGATATTTTTGAATAACGGCTAAAGTGCCATCGGACGATTCCCCGTCAATGACAATATATTCAATATTGTCGTAAGTCTGGTTAACAACAGATGTGATGGTATGCTCAATATCCCGCACATTATTGTAAACGACAGTGATGATTGAAAATTTTGGATGAGCAGACATGTCTATTTATTGAATTTGTTAATTTTTTTCTTGAGGAATCGGATGCCCCGATTGAATAAAGAACCTTTCCGATGTGTGTAGAAATATTTTATAGCTTCATACCCTTGTACATTCTCCGCTATTTCGGTAGGGAAAACATGTACAGGATGATCTGCTAAAGTGACCTGATAGGTTGATTCTGCAGCTGTATGAGTGCCCGAACCATCGTTACCGATATTCTGTGTCATCGAATTCCTCGGATACAAAACTAGTCCATTTTTTTTGAATACCGAAGCGTACCAACGTATTGCCCAGGAGTTGATCTTTCCCGTGCGAAGCTCCTGTACCTGCTTCCAAAAGTTCTCTTTTCCTTCAATGCTGAACTGATGAATCTGTTCTTCCGAAAAATTGGAAACAAGCTCATCTATGTTGGGGTTGAAATGTTGCCATGCACGATCCCATGTTGCCCAACCCCAGCTATTGGCGACTCGAAAGAAAAACGTTTCAGGAAGCTCATTCAGATTTTTTACCGGATAGCCGTAGCCACTGATCTGCATGACCTGTTCGTCCTCTTTATAGCGGTCTAGTGCTTTATTAAAGTAATCGAGCGCAAATGCTGATGTTTCAAGATCATCTTCTAAGACTATAATCTGTCCATGTTCTTGCACGACTTTGGTAACACCGTCAATGACATTCGCAGCCAGGCCCCAATTTTTGTCCCGCTCGACAATTTTGATCTGTTTAAAATACCACGGCTTTTTTATAATCCGACGTACCTCTTCTACAGCCTCAATCGCGCGCTCATCTTTTGCCGCATCCGAATAAATATAGAGAATCGTCTGGTCAGCATACTTGTTTCTCTCAAGTGCTGCAAGTGTCTTTAGCGTATGTGCGGGACGATTATACACAAAGAGTAAGACTGGAGCAAGACTGTTCATCTATCAAAAAATTTTGTTAAAAGCTTTTTTATTAGCCTGGCGGGTATCACGGACTTTCATGGTCTTACCCAATAGTCTAAAAGCAATATTGAAATAACTTCTTGTTTCAAAAATACGACCTTTACCCAAAGAAGACAGCATTTTCTTTACGCTCGCTAATATCGCCATTGAGAAAGCCTTTGTAAACGTATAATTGATATTGCAATACTCTGTCAGATGATAGACAAATTCGCTCTTTAGAAAAGCTTTGAGATCTACTTGGCGTTGCTGTCTGTCGTGATAAGCCCTGGCATCTTCGGCTAATACAAAGTTCAATCCATAATAATGGATGCGGTTGGCATAATCTTTATCTTCTCCATAATGGAAGAAAACTGGAGAAAAACCGCCGACTTTTTTGATGACAGCTTTAGGTATCAACCAAAAAGCAGCATTGACGAATGAGCAGGTTCGGTAGGAATTTTCAAGCTGCGTATGCTTCGTATAGACCGAGAACCCGTGGTCGAGTTTTTCCTCCGTACCATCGTAGTGGATGGGGGAAATAATTCCAATGTTTGCGGTGTTTACCTTGATCAGGTTGGCGATGCAGTTCTGATCTATCCAAGCGTCCTGATTGACCAAAAAGGCGTAGTCATAATCTTCCTCTAGGGCGATAGTCAATCCAATGTTGTTGGCTTTCCCAAAACCGAGGTTTTCGGGACTTTCTATCAGCCTGACAGCAGGATAAGTTTCTTTGATGATACGGGTAGTATGATCCCTTGAGTTATTATCTATAACAAGGATATCCGTTTGATGGCTTGATGCTAACAAACTGGGTACGCATTTGTGAATCCAAGGTTCAAAATTATAAGAAACGATTATGGTGAGAATCTTGGCCATCTATTTTTTTCGGATAATTGTGATGAAATAGCTAAATAATTCAAGTAAAATACTCGGCTTAAAGACTCTATTGACGATAATATATGCACATACAGCGACAGCGATAGTACTTGCAAATCGAAGGTACAGGTTGGCAATGGATGCGGTGGCGTAGTGTGCTGCCAAACAGCTGATACCGGCTAATATAGCATATGAAAATACATCCTGAATTAGATAACGGAATGAATAGGTCATATAGGGTTTAGCCGAAGCGTACCAGACAAATATCCATAGCGCGTTTAATCCTGAGGTTAAGGCGATGAGCATTTCAATGCCAAGCGATTTGCCAAAGACTAAAATAGCGATTTGAAGTAAACCAAAAACAACGATATTTCGCATATAGATCTGGGACTTACCCTTGCTGATAATCAAGCTGGAGAAGACATTGCTTACAGAATCGAAAGCCGCGCCAATACAGAAAATTTGAAGAAAGATAGCACTTTGCTGCCATTTTTCGGTTATTGTAATCGTAATGAAGTCTTGTGCAACCGTGGTTAAACCAAATAACATTGGAAAAGCCAAAAAAGCAGTAAAGGAGACGAGCTTGCGGAATACACGAACCTGCCTGTCCTTATCGTCTTCTATCTCACGTAGAATAGGTTGTGTGACGTTATTAACCATATTGGTTAAAATAGACTGAGCCATTTGGCTCCATTTATTTGGTTGAACAGTATATCCTAGTTCTTCGGTTGTATAATGTTTTCCCAAAATTGCCGCATATATGTTTTTATTGATATTGATAAAAATATTGGTAACCAGTATTTTACTGCTAAACCCTAGGATATCGCGAATAGGACTGAAATCAAAGGTAAATGAGGGCTTGAATTTGGAGAAATACCAAAAGCCAAGCATATTAAAACCACTATAGGAAACGATTTGAACGGCAAATGCCCAATAGGCATAACCTTTATAGGCTAAATATATACCAATTGTATTTGATAAGATAAGGGCCAAAGTCCCGGTGATCACTCTTTCCTTGATCTTTAAATTGCGGAAAAGGTAGGCGTTATGTGCAATCCCGAAACTTCCTAACCAGAAGGATAGAAAGGTAAATCGGCTGAGTTCAACAAGTACCGGCTGGTTGTAGTACAGGGCAATGAGAGGAGCTGAAAAGAATAATACAATATAAATAAATGTACCTATCCCAACACTTGTCCAGAATACGGCATTGTAATCTTTGTGCTGTACTTCTTTTTTATTGACAATACCATAGATAAAACCACTTTCCTGAAATGCCGATGCAAGAACAGAGAATATGGTAATCATGGCTACTAAACCGTAATCTTCTGCTGTTAGTTTACGATTTAGTAGAATACCGAAGCCGAAGCCCAAAAACTGCTGGATGATACTGGCCATACCACCCCATAGCAATCCTTTTGTTGTTTTTGATTTTAAAGAGTCATTTCCCGTTTGCGATGACATGCTAAATTAAATGAGCGGCAATATTAAAGTATTGCAATTGTATTCGCAAATTCTTTTAAGGAAACATCAGTCGGATTGATATCAGTAATCAAATAGGAAATATCACGTAGGGGTACCACTTTCATTTTTTGAACGGAATTAAGTTTTTCCGCAATACTGAGTATAGCAACCTTCTTAGAGCATTTGATCATTGCACGTTTGATCTGCACAACTTCCCAGTCCGAATCCGTTACGCCATCTTCTACAGAGAGTGAATTGGTGCCCAGCAAGCAAAGATCTACTTTTAGGTCCGCCAATTCATTGGCCACCTGTGCACCTGATACAATATTTGTATTACGCGAAAGCTTCCCGCCAACCAAGATCACTTCAAGATTTGGCTTTTCAGCTAGTTCCAATGCAACTAATGGGCTGATCGTGAAGAATGTACATTGAAGGTGGTCAGGGATTGTTCGCGCCAGTTCAATCAAGGTCGTTCCCCCGCCGACCAATACAGTCATACCATTTGAGATCAATGAGCTCGCCTTCTTGGCAATTTCTTTCTTCGCTTCTTTAGCGTAGACATTTCCGTCCTGAAAAGGAAACTGAAAAGATTTGGAAAGCGCTCCACCGTAGACTTTTAAAACTTTGCCATTTTCTGCAAGCTCGTTCAAGTCACGTCTGATTGTATCTTCGGATACATTAAGTTGGACACTTAAATCTGAAGATAAAACTTTGTTATGTAGATTGATCTGATGTATAATAAATGCTTGTCTTTCTTCCTTTAACATTGGTCTTTGGTTTTAATCGGAATTTTAAAATTAATTGAAAAAAATCAGTTTAAATGTAATGAAAATTATTCTTCCTTTTTATCAATTTTTGTTAAACCCGCTTTAAAGCGAGGCTTGAATCCTGTGGGTTTGCTAGTTGCAGTTTGTTCCTGTGTCGTATTATCGTTCTGTTGCAGTTCATCAGTCGGATTGGCCGTGTTGCTGTCAGTTGGTGTTGCTTCTGGGGCACGGGCAGCTGTCTGCACTTCGCTTGTATCCTCTACTGAGGGAACTACTGTCGACGAAGAATCAGTACTTGCTGTTTTGGTTACACCAGCTTTAAATCTTGGCTTAAATCCTGTCGGCTTCGATGTCTCTGTCGCCGAACTGCCCGAGACCTCCACAGGTGAGGATGTATCTTCTGTAGCTATGCTATCCACAGCCGCTGAAGGTGTCGTCGCATCCTCTAGCGAAGAGTTTGCGAATTGAACAGGTTCAGCCGCCTGTTTGTCATCAGTACTTGCTGTTTTCGTTATCCCCGCTTTAAAGCGAGGTTTGAATCCTGTGGGTTTGCTAGTTACAGTTTGTTCCTCTATAGTATCATCATGCTGCTGCGGTTCAACCGTCGGATTGGCCGTGTTGCTGTCAGTTGGTGTTGCTTCTGGGGCACGGGCAGCTGTCTGCTCTTCGCTTGTATCCGCTGCTGAGGGAGCTACTGTCGACGAAGAATCAGTATTTTCTGTTTTCGTTACACCAGCTTTAAACCTAGGCTTGAAACCTGCGGGTTTGTTTACTGCGGTTGCATCAGTTTCAGCGATATTCTCCTGTTGTGGTTCAATGGATGGATTGGCAGGGCCAGCTTCAGCTACCTTCGTCACACCCGGCTTGAACCGTGGTTTAAAACCTGTCGGTTTAGCCGTTTCTGGAGCAGTGTCGTTCGACAAATCTGTAGGTGCGGACGTCTCTTCGGCTGAAGTCGCTGTGTTTTTAGTGATTCCCGGTTTAAAGCGCGGCTTAAATCCTGCGGTAGAATTTGCAGCTGCTGTTGATGGTTCTGTTTTAGGTTCCTCTTTCTGCTCAGCAGGTTCAGTTGTTGGAGTTGTTGCTTTAAACCTAGGTTTGAAACCTGCAGGTTTTGCGGCAGTGGCATCTGTTGCGGCTGGAGCCTTCTCAACAGGATCTGTTTGGATCGGTTTTTTGATAACCACCGTTTCTTCTTCCGCCAGATGGTAGCTTTTACGAAGCTTGTTGAACCAAAACTTCTTGCTATGATCAAAGCTTTTCTCGCCCATAGCAGAATAGTGCGCTCTGAACTCTTCAAATAAAGGTTCATCTGCAGCTTTTAAAGCTTTTAAATCAATTTTCTTTTTCGTGAAAAATTCTTCAAAAGTCATCCTGTTACGAGTTTGATATAGTCTATTACAAATGTAGTAATTTTTCTGACGGCGCTGAGAGACCTTGCTATAAAAAAAGAGCGACAAGCGCTCTTTTTAGATATTTTGTGAGATAAACAGCTTATGCCATATTATGGTATACCGCCTGAACATCATCATCCTCTTCGATTTTATCGATCATCTTTAACACATCTGCCGCTTGTTCTTCAGTAATATCAGAGTGTGATAAAGCAATACGCTCCAACTTTGCCGAGCTTACTTCGATACCTTTCTCTTCCAGCAATTTTTGCATATTACCGAAATCCTCAAAAGAAGTCTGAACTACAGCAACATCATTGCCTTCTTCATCAGCTTCAACGTATAATTCTTCCAAACCACCATCGATAAGCTCCAGTTCCAATTCTTCAAGATCCAATTCGTCTGTAGCTGCAAAGCGGAAAATAGACTTGCGATTGAAAATAAAATCTAAGGATCCTGTTTTTCCCAATGAACCCCCAGCTTTGGTAAAATAGCTGCGGATATTTCCTACGGTACGGTTGGTATTGTCTGTTGCTGTTTCGATCAAAACCGGAACACCATGTGGGCCATAACCCTCATATACATATTCTTCGTAGCCTTTTGAATCTTTCTCTGAAGCACGTTTTATAGCTGCTTCGATTCGATCTTTAGGCATATTTACAGCCTTAGCATTATGTATTGCTGTGCGAAGTCTCGAGTTGGTTTCAGGGTGAGGGCCGCTTTCTTTAACCGCCATAGCGATCTCTTTACCTAAACGTGTAAATTGCACGGCCATCTTAGCCCAGCGTTTGAATTTCCGCTCTTTTCTGAATTCGAAAGCTCTTCCCATTGTTATATTTTGTTTTTAAGATTCTCAATCATATCGACTGTCATCTTCTGGATGTCAAATTCTGGCTTCCAGTTCCAGTCTTTGCTTGCGTATGAATCATCCAGACTTGCAGGCCATGAATCGGCAATCTGTTGTCTTGGGTCATTCTCTACGTAAGAGATTGCAAAATTAGGAAGAATTTTTTTAATTTCTTGTGCGAGTTCTTTTGGAGTAAAAGTAATTCCACCAAGATTATAGGCGTGGCGGATGCTCAGACTTTCCTGTGGTGCGTCCATCAGCTCAAGTGTGCCACGGATGGCATCTTCCATATATAACATCGGTAATGCTGTATTCTCGGATAAGAAACATTCGTAAGTACCTGTTTTCAGCGCCTCATAAAATATATCAACAGCATAATCTGTCGTTCCACCTCCCGGTTCTGTCTTCCAGGAGATAATACCTGGATATCTTACGCTACGGATATCCAATCCGCGGTGCTCCTGATACCATTCGATAAGACGCTCACCTGCAAGCTTACTGATTCCATAGATCGTATTCGGATCCATAACACAGTATTGCTCCGTATTTACTTTTGGTGAGTGTGGTCCGAAGACGGCAATGGAACTTGGCCAGAATATTCTTGAAACTTTATATGTAACAGCAAGGTCAAGCACGTTGAGCAATCCATTCATATTAAGCTCCCAGGCTTTTTCAGGATATTTCTCTCCTGTTGCTGAAAGCATGGCTGCCAATAAATATACTTGAGTAGGTTTATATTTTTGAAACAATATGTCGAGACCATTTTTGTCAAGCACATTTGCAATTTCAAAATTCTCGTCGGGGCTTTTTGTTTGTGGTTCTCTGATGTCTGTGGTGACAACATTTTCTGCACCAAATTTTTTACGCAGAGCGATTGCCAATTCAGTACCGATTTGGCCGTTTGCACCAATGATAATAATGCTTTCTTTCATGATGCAAATATAACGGCTTTTCAGTATCTAGCAACTGTTTGATGCAAAGGATATCTTTCTAAAAATGTTAATTTATAGACTCTTGGCACCGTTTTTATGAGATTTTAAACCGTTTCAATCGTTTGTTCTGTTTTTTTGAACGAGCAGCGAAAATTTTTATTTTTTTTGAATTCTCGTTACTTCAATTTTTTTAGTCAATTCCCTGGTTCGTGGCCAATAATTTTTTTGACTGGGGTGGAAAAAACAAAACCGTTGTGACTTTTTTAGCAGAATAAGCGATATTTTGTTATTTTAATATTGTAATTGGGGAATATTTTTTAAATTTGAAGAATTCATTCTTCAAGAATCAACTAAAAACAAATCAAATAACAAATTTTATATACACAATTTAAACACAGACAAAAATGAAAGTGGCAGTAGTCGGCGCAACAGGCCTTGTAGGTACTGAGATGCTAACCGTGTTGGCGGCGCGAAATTTCCCAGTAACAGAATTGATTCCGGTAGCTTCAGAGCGTAGCAAGGGTAAGGAAATTGAATTCAAGGGAAAGAAGTATAAGGTGGTTACACCATCTGAGGCTATTGCTTTGAAACCTGATGTTGCATTGTTCTCCGCAGGAGGTGATACGTCTAAAGAATTTGCACCAAAATTTGCAGAAGCTGGAATTACAGTCATTGACAATTCTTCAGCATGGCGTATGGATCCGACGAAGAAATTGGTCGTTCCAGAAGTAAATGGCGATGTGTTATCTGCTGATGACAAGATCATCGCAAATCCAAATTGCTCAACTATTCAAATGGTAGTGGCGTTAAAACCATTACACGATAAATATAAAATTAAGCGTGTTGTCGTTTCGACTTATCAGTCCGTAACAGGCACAGGAGTAAAAGCCGTTAACCAGTTGATGGACGAGCGCGCAGGTAAAGAAGGCGAAAAAGCTTATCCTTATCAGATTGATTTGAATGTCATTCCACATATCGATGTATTCCAGGAAAATGGCTACACCAAAGAGGAAATGAAAATGATTTTGGAAACAAACAAAATCATGCGTGATGATTCAATCAAGGTAACAGCAACAACTGTGCGTATTCCAGTGATGGGCGGACACTCCGAATCATTGAACATTGAATTTGAAAATGACTTTGATTTAAATGATGTACGTGCTGCATTAGCTGCTCAAAGTGGTTGTATCGTTGTTGATGATCCTGCTAATCTTCAATACCCGATGCCAAAAGATGCACATGGTAGAGATGAGGTTTTTGTAGGACGTATCCGTCGTGATGAATCGCAACCGAATACGTTAAATATGTGGGTAGTAGCAGACAACTTGCGTAAAGGTGCAGCAACAAATGCTGTTCAAGTTGCTGAACTATTGGCAGAAAAAGGATTGATCTAACTCAAGTAGATTCCATAATATTGAGCCCCCATGAAGCAATTCATGGGGGCTCTTTTTTATAGGTACATTTATGATTTCTTGAAGGACAGGCATTTTTCAGCCAGGTCCAACAAATCTGTTGCTATGGTGTCAAAGTCTTTGGCAAGATGGAAAAATCAATCTTATCATTCAATGGTACATAGCTGTCTTTTTCCTGCTCTTCCAGGCGGTCAGGAAATAATATGCCGAAGAGGTGATCCGTTTCATGCTGGAAGATTACTGCGGTAAACCCTTCAATATTTTCTTCGATAACTTTTCCCTCCTTATTGATGTATTGTAAACGGATCGCATAGCTCCGCAGAACATCTTCTTTGCGATTTGGGATGGATAGACAGCCTTCTGCACCCTTCCGTTTTAGCTTTGAACGCCACAGGATTTTTGGGTTTACATAAAACTCGAAAGGTTGTTCCGGTTTGTCAAACCGTTGTACCCAGATCAGGTTTTTGTTGATCCCAATTTGAGGAGCCGCTATTCCTACCCCTGGATGATTTGGATCCCTAACGGTTGCAAACATCCGTTTTGAAAGTGTTTCTAACAGTGGGTCATTGTACTTAACATCACTGCTTGTCGCTTTCAATACCTTTAAATCTTTTTCATCGGTAGTTTGTAATACACGAAGAAGCGTGTTTTCATTCCCTGATAGAATAATCTTCTTGTCAGCTTCTGTAAATTCCTGTCCGGCATTCAGGTTGACCCGTCGTTCATTCTTCGCTTTATGAAAGGCTTTTTCTCCTGCCATAATTTTTGTTTCTAAATTGTTTTCTACTGGGGGAACTGGACAACGATAACCGTTGCTGTAGGCGCAATAAGGATTGTAAGCCTTATTAAAATCTATCTCAATGGTACTGCCTTTGATGTCATCCGTGGACAGGTCGATATACCGTCCACCACTATAACTCTCCTGGCCGTTTGTCTGATCTAAAAATGGTAAAAATAAATGTTTTTTGTATGCAGGATTTTGAAATAAGGCTACACTTTGGTAAATATTCAATGTCCTTTCAGCCCCATTCAATTGAAATGTCACAATCGCATAGCGTTTGTATTCATTGCTGGTACCGTCATAGGTGGGCATACGAAATACAGGTTCATCAAATAAGACCTCTATTTTTGCTTTAACCTTATAGTTAGGGCTTATAGGAAAGTAATCTAAAGATGCCACTTGATCGGCTTTCAATGGGCCAAATTGCTCTTTGGCCAATTCCAAAGCTTTTTCCTTGCGCTGGGCCAAAATTTGTTGCTCATAATTGCTCTGGGCATGACCATATAGGCAAAATGCAACAAAAAGGCTGGCAATAACTGTTTTTCTCATTTATCTTTTAAATAGTCTATCAAAGTTATAGCTTTTTTAGTGAATTGAGGTTTTACACAATAAAAAATAAAAAAATGATGACACTTCATAGGCTTATAGCCTTTAGAGGCAGAATCTCAACACGCATATCTCGATACTCAAATCTAAATTGTACTTTTGTAAAAAAGATTTTCCATGAGGTTAATGGCATTTGATTACGGTACAAAACGAATTGGGGTTGCGGTTACGGATCCGATGCAGATTATTGCTACGGCACTGACAACAGTTCACCCACAGGATATTTGGACTTTTCTAACGGATTACCTCCAAACCGAACAGATCGAAACATTCGTTGTCGGTAAACCCAAACAACTGGACGGATCGGATTCGGAGTCAGCTTCGCATGTGGTCGGGTTTGTGCGCAAATTGAAAAAGATCTACCCTACAATTCCAGTTATGGAAATTGATGAACGGTTTACTTCAAAAATGGCCTCGGCAGCCATCGCTCAAAGTGCGAAGAAGAAAAAGGACCGTCAACAGAAAGGCCTGGTCGATACGGTCTCAGCGACAATTATCTTGCAGAGCTATATGGAGGGTCGGAACTTTTAAACACGAATTTTATGGCATGAGCCGTTAGCAATAGATAACTCGTTTATTGATGGATTAATGTCAATTTTATGATCATATAGTCCATTTAGGCGATGGAATCAAAACTGGGTGTAGCGGGCTCACTTAATACATAGTTACAGATGAAAAGTATATTATTTTTTACAGAAGACATAGATTTTAAATTAAAAGAAAAAGGTAAGATTCGTCAATGGATCGCTGATGCGATTAAAGGCGAGGGATTTAAGCGCGTAGGCGAGCTAAGTTTTATCCTCTGTTCGGATGCCTATTTGTTGGAGATCAATAAAGAATACCTGAATCACGATACGTATACCGACATTGTGACTTTTGATTCATCAGAAGATGAGGATACCATTGCTGGCGATATTTTTATCAGTGTGGAACGTATTCAGGAGAATGCACAAAAATTTAAGGTTGATGAACGTGATGAGTTGCATCGCGTCATTATTCACGGTGTTATGCACCTTTGTGGATATCCGGATAAAAAGCCTGCTGATAAAGCTAAGATGACGGCTAAAGAAGATGAATATCTAGGAAAAAGAAATTTTTAGTTTATTCTACAATCCAATGTCTGTATGGGTGTCCCAAAAAACGGATACCCTATTTTTTACTCGTTTCCTCTCAGAGCCTCATTTCAGTAGTTAAATTCTCCAACGAGGCGCTTTCTCTTTTTTGACAACTTCTTTTTTATACAAGTGATCTGTTCTATTCTGACTTAGATCTTCCCGGCTGAGGAACACTTAAGTATAAGGTATATACGCGAATATCTCATAAGTTTTTCCATCAAAAAAACTTGACTTTCCCATTATATTTAATTAGCTTCAAAACACAAATTTACTAAACCATTTATTTGTGTCTAATATGAACGAATTAGAGGAATATTTCCGAAATAACAATGCGAAGCTGATAAACAAATGGATGCATTATTTCGACGTATACGATCGCCATTTTCGTCGATTTAAAGATAAAGAGATCGTTGTGCTGGAAATAGGTGTTTTTCAGGGCGGAAGCCTTCAGATGTGGAAGAAATATTTTGGCGACAAAGCAAAAATCTATGGGGTAGACATCAACCCCAATTGCAAAGAACTAGAAGAGGAGAACGTAGAAATATTTATCGGATCTCAGTCAGACCGTAAATTCCTTCGTAAAGTGAAAGAATCAATCCCGCCAATAGATATCCTGATAGATGATGGCGGGCATACCATGCTGCAACAGATTATTACATTTGAAGAGTTATTTGGACATGTAAAAGAGGATGGTGTCTATCTATGTGAAGACCTGCATACCTCTTACCAAGTTTTTTATGGCGGTGGGCATAAACGGAATGGCACTTTTATCGAATACAGTAAGAATTTTATTGATTACATCAATGCCCATCATTCAGAACAACGCGGGCTGAAAGTCAATGAATTTACACGTTCGGTCAACTCCTTGCATTATTACGACAGTATATTGGTTGTTGAGAAACATAAAATGCAGCCGCCAACACATATGAGAACAGGTACTGCTACCGTACAGGATTTTGATGCTCCGCCAACAGGTATAAGCGGATTAAAGTGGAAGATTAAGAAACCGGCGTTAACTGCGATCAATAAATTCCTCCGTTTTTTTAGGATTGGTGGATTTATGTGGAGATAGCAAATCGATAATACATAAAAAAAGCGTTGTACAGCTGTACAACGCTTTTTTATAGCATTGCTAATGACTAAAATCTTTCAAATTGAGAGAAGAAGAAGTTACCTTCGATAGCCGCATTTTCATCAGAATCAGATCCGTGGATTGCGTTAGCATCGATAGATTTAGCATATTTATTACGGATTGTACCTTCAGCTGCGTCAGCTGGATTAGTAGCACCGATTAATGTACGGAAATCTTCAACAGCATTGTCTTTTTCTAAGATTGCAGCAACGATAGGACCTGAAGTCATGAATTCTACCAATTCACCGTAGAAAGGACGTTCTTTGTGCACTGCATAAAATGCACCAGCAGTTTCTTTTGATAATTGAATGTATTTCATTGCAATGATTTTAAAACCACCAGCAATAATATCGTTTAAGATTGCACCGATGTGACCGTTCGCTACTGCGTCAGGTTTAATCATCGTAAAAGTTCTGTTAGTTGCCATTATTTTAATTTTTTTGCAAACTTAGATAAATTGCTTTTTATATGCAATATAATTAGGCTTATATAAAAACAATTTATTCACCTTAGTATGTTAATTAAAGGTACTGGCGGCCTTGAAATAAGTCTCAGTTTAATTATGCTGAACCCGCAAGTTGTGCCTCCCTCCGTCACAGGTAATCTTTTTGCCGTGAAGAATGTAATAAGTCTATAGGCAATTGATAATGAGCGGAAATAAAAAATCAACTGTAAACAAATCTATAAAATAAATATATTCGATACGAATATGTAACTTTGTAATGTTATGGCATTAAATCTAACAGTAGACATCGATAAGGATTCCGGCTTTTGCTTTGGAGTGGTATACGCTATAGATATGGCAGAGGAGATTTTGGAAGAGGATGGTTACCTCTATTGTCTTGGTGACATTGTACACAATGACGAAGAAGTAGCCCGGCTGAAAGCCAAAGGACTGCGTATTATCGATCATGCTGCACTGCCTACACTACAAAACGAGAAGGTACTGATCCGTGCGCATGGTGAAGCCCCCGAAACCTATCGTACAGCGTTAGAAAACAATATTACCCTAATTGATGCTTCCTGTCCAGTCGTACTCAAGTTGCAGAATCGGATCAAAACCTCTTTTGACCAGGAGGAAAAGATCTTGATCTTTGGAAAACATGGGCATGCGGAGGTCATCGGTCTACAGGGACAGACAAATAACGAAGCACTCGTATTTCAGGATATAGCTGAGTTGGATGATGCTGATTTGCCAGCTTCATTTACGCTCTATAGTCAGACAACAAAAAGTGTGGATAAATTCTACGCCATCAAAGATGAGTTGATCAAGAGAGGGTATGAGGTCAAAGCCAATGATACCATCTGTAGACAAGTGTCTAACAGATATGAAGACCTTGGTGCCTTTGCTCGACAATATGATAAAATTGTTTTTGTGTCTGGTAAAAAGTCTTCCAATGGAAAAGTTTTGTTTGAAGTATGTCAAAAAGCCAATCCTGAAAGTTACTTTATTTCTGACCCTGCCGAACTGAATGCGACAGTTTTTAGTAAAGGTGACCGTATTGGTATATGCGGAGCGACATCAACACCAATGTGGCTGATGAAAGATGTAAAAGCGACCTTGGAAGCACTCTAGCCTAATTTACCCGTCATAGATATTTCATATTATCGCGAGTGAATCTGCAGTACATGCTTTTTTGTTTATTTTTGTAGGCTATGAGCAATAAAGCCAAAAAAGGTATTCTTTTAGTACAATTAGGTACACCCGATAGTCCAACTACTCCAGACGTGAAAAAATATTTGACCGAATTCTTAATGGATCCCCGCGTCATAGATATTCCTTATTTTCAACGGACATTATTGGTAAAAGGAATTATTGCTCGTACGCGCGCACCAAAATCAGCAAAAATTTACGAAACAATCTGGGATAAGGAAACCGGCTCTCCCTTGATGCACTACAGCATATTGCAGCGAGACCTCTTGCAGGAATCGCTAGGGGAGGAGTATCATGTGGAGTTGGCCATGCGTTACCAAAATCCATCCATAGAAGCTGCACTGAGCAAGATGGAGGGAATGTTGCTCGAATCCGTTCGCGTTATTCCATTATTCCCACAATATGCATCGGCGACGTCAGGCTCGGTAATAGACCGTGTGATGGAGTTGATCCGCAAATGGAACTATTTACCTGAGATTAGTTTTGTGAGCAATTTCTGCACGGATGAATTAATGGCTGAGACGTTTGCAGACCATGCTCGAAAACACGATCTTACGCATTTCGACCACTTTGTGTTTAGCTACCATGGCCTTCCCGTCAGGCAGCTTGGCAAAGTAGATCCTACAGGTCAACTGAAATGCCCTGAATCGGGTTGTGATTCCTGCAAAACAAATGTCAACGCATATTGTTATGTTTCTCAGTGTTATGCGACGACTCGGACCATTGTTGAAAAACTAGGTTTGCAGAAAGAACAATACTCCCTGTGCTTCCAATCCCGTTTGGGCAAAGAACCGTGGATTCAACCCTATACTTCCGATCTGTTGCATGAACTCGCTAGTAAAGGCTATAAAAAATTATTGGTCTTCAGTCCGGCATTTGTGGCAGACTGTATAGAGACTATCGATGAAATTGGCGTGGAATATGCTAATGAATTCAAGGATTTAGGTGGAGAGGAGGTCTGTTTGGTCGAAAGTCTCAATGACGATCCCAAATGGATTGCATCTCTGAAGCAATTGGCACTCAATGCCAAAAATTAAAACGAATTAATGATGTTGTTAGTAAATGCATGTGTTTTACTCATTCTAGATTTTTATATCTTTTTTGCCCTTCGTGCTACGAAGATTAAATTTCCCAAAACAAAAATATTCGCCATTTTATGGTGGTCGTATTCAGCCCTATTATTATTAGGCGTTTTTATATCTGCCAAATATAACATTCCATTGATTGTACGATCTGTTATTTTGGTCGGGTTCTTTCTGACAGCAGCTTCAAAGTTATTCTTCTTTTTGATTTTATTGATTGATGATATCCGTCGTGGTGGAGTCTGGGTCAAACGTTTGTTCAGCAAGAAAGAGTCCGTAGAGGATGTTGTTGAAGATGCTGGCGATCCATTACCCGAAAATCCTGTTAAGGGCATCAGTCGATCCGAATTTTTGACCAAAGCGGGTATTTTAATTGGGGCCTCACCGTTGATTCCATTAAGCTGGGGTATTATTTCTGGCGCATATGATTACCGCGTGAGACGTGTACCTTTATATTTACCTAATCTTCCGAAAGCTTTCCATGGCATGACCATCGCACAGATATCAGATGTACACTCGGGATCCTTTTATAATAAGACCGCTGTAAATGGTGGAATCGATATGTTATTGAAAGAAAAAGCTGATGTAACCTTCTTTACAGGTGATATCGTGAATTCCCAAGCTTCGGAAATGCGCGAATACCAGGATATTTTTGCACGGGTGAAGTCGGATTTAGGGGTATTCTCAACATTGGGTAACCATGATTATGGTGATTACTATTATGGAAAAGAAGATTCTCCCGAGAAGCGGAAGAATTTAAAGGATGTGATTGATGTCCATAAAGTGATGGGCTGGGATCTATTAATCGATGAAAACCGCAAAATCAAAGTAGATGGTGAAGAGCTCTGTATCGTTGGGGTGCAGAACTGGGGAACAGGTCGTTTCCCAAAACATGGCGATATCAAAAAGGCATTGATGGGAACCGAGGAACAGTCCGTTAAGTTATTATTGTCCCATGACCCTTCTCATTGGCGCGCACAAGTATTGGATACTGATGTCGATGTGATGTTCGCGGGCCATACCCATGGTATGCAGTTTGGTGTACGCGCTGAAATGTTGCAATGGAGCCCAGTACAATATATTTATAAAGAATGGGCTGGATTATATCGTGCACAAGAAAACAAACGTCTTTATGTTAATGTCGGTTATGGATTCTTAGGATATCCTGGCCGTGTTGGTATCCTGCCTGAAATTACAATCTTTGAGTTGATTAAAGGACAAGATCCGAAATTTAAGGCTTAACCTGCTGTATGGAGGTTTTGGTCGTTCCGACCTGGGGCTTACTTAAGTCTAAAAATGACTAAACATACAGTGGGAAGATGACATCGTCAGTTTTTTTAAGCTTTAAAGGATTCATCTTTAGATAATTTTACTTTTTAATTTTAACTTTTTACTTAAAAAAGCTAATATTGTGTATTCTGTACACCAGTTATACATAACATGCAATCAACTTTAAACTTTGGGGACTCTCCCCACACACGCGTTAATATTCTTACCGGGGAAAAAGTACTTGTGTCTCCACATCGCAGCAAGCGGCCATGGCAAGGACAGGTAGAAGATCTGCCTGGCGATGATAGACCGGCTTATGATCCCAAATGCTATTTGTGCCCAACCAATAAGCGGGCAGATGGGGATATCAATCCAGATTATAAAGAAAGCTTTGTTTTCGTCAACGATTTTTCGGCATTATTGAAAGATACTAGCCAACAGGAATTTAATGAGGACGAATTGTTTATTGCAGAGACCGAAAAAGGGATCTGTAAAGTTATTGCATTTACACCACGCCATGACCTCACTTTGCCCGAAATGGAACAATCAGCTATAAAGGCTGTAGTTGATCTTTGGCAAAAGGAATTTGAGGAACTTTCCAAAGTGGATTGGATCCGCTATATTCAGATTTTTGAAAATAAAGGTGCTATCATGGGATGTAGCAACCCACATCCACATGGACAGATCTGGTCACAAAATCATTTACCGGTAGAGATTCAAAAGGAGTGTGTGCAACAGCAAAAGTACTTCGATAAATACCAGCGTACGCTATTAGCCGATTATATTAAAGCCGAACTAAAAAAAGAAGAGCGCATTATTGATGAAAATGATTCTTTTGTCTCTTTGGTGCCTTTTTGGGCCGCTTGGCCTTATGAAACCATGATTGTCAGCAAGAGAGCTGTGCAAAATATAGCCGGATTTGACGAAAAGGAAAAGGAAGATCTTGCCGCAATACTCAAGTTATTGACCACACGTTACGATAACCTTTTCAAAACATCTTTTCCTTATTCTGCGGGTATGCACCAAGCTCCAGTCAATGATGGAGATCATCCAGATTGGCATTGGCATATGCATTTCTATCCACCCTTATTACGCTCGGCAACAGTCAAAAAATTTATGGTCGGATACGAGATGCTCGCTAATCCACAACGGGATATTACACCCGAAGTCGCCGCCGAACAATTGCGGAATTGTGCTACCAAACATTATAAATCTAAGTAAGAATGATCGCAAAAGAAACTATAGTAAATAAATTTAAAAGCTTATATCAGGAAGAACCCATTGTGGTTTCCTCTCCGGGCCGAATTAATATTATCGGCGAACATACCGATTATAACGATGGTTTTGTATTACCTGCAGCTATTGACAAGGCTATTTATGTTGCTGTCAGCAGACGGACGGACGATAATATTGTGTTGTATGCTGAAGACTATCAAGAAAACCATGAAGTCAAATTAGGTGAAATTGCTATTTCAGAAAAGCACTGGCCGAATTATATCCTCGGTGTGGTGGACCAATACCAAAAACGAGGTGCTATATTGGGCGGGTTTAACCTTTATATTGATGGTGATGTGCCATTGGGTGCCGGCTTATCTTCTTCAGCAGCAGTAGAATGTGCTGTTACTTTAGCCCTTAGTGAACTGTTTGAATTGAATGTGGAACAGATTGATATTCCACAGATCGCACAAAAAGCTGAGCATACCTATGCTGGTGTGATGTGTGGTATCATGGATCAATTTGCGTCGGCCTTTGGTAAAGAGAAAAATGTCATCAAACTGGATTGTCGCTCCTTGGGATTTGAATACGTGCCACTTGATCTCAAAGGTTATGAAGTGGTCCTATTGAATACAAACGTGAAACACTCCCTTGCTTCGACGGCTTACAATACACGTAGAGAGCAATGTGAGCAGGCATCATCATGGGTAAGAGAGCAATATCCTCAAGTTAAAAATCTGAGAGATGTTACAGTAGATATGCTGGATGAACTGGTTAAAGATAAAGATGCAGATATCTATGCCAAAGCAAGCTTTGTTGTCCGTGAAAATGAACGGGTAGAAAAGTCTTGCGAAGCATTACGTTCAGGTGATATCGAACAATTGGGTAAATATATTTTCCAGAGTCATGAGGGTTTGAGCAAAGTATATGAGGTCAGTTGCCCCGAATTAGATTATCTGGTTGATTATGTCAAACAATTCCCTGAAGTTATTGGTGCCCGGATGATGGGCGGCGGCTTTGGTGGCTGCACAATCAATATTGTTAAAGAAGGTGCCGTAGCATCAATTTTACCAACATTGGAGAAAGAATATCAACAAAAATTTGATAAGGAACTTTCAGTCATCCAGGTAAAAATTGCCAATGGTACGCGCGTACTTTAGCTAATAAACGAATAGAATAAAAGAGAGCGGACAGTCTATATTAACTGTCCGCTCTCTTTTATTTTATGGGACTAAAGCGGGGCCGCTACCCGAATTTAGTCAAGTTTCCTCAACGCCTGCTCTAGATCCTCAATTAAATCTGCTACATTTTCAATACCAACAGAGATGCGGAGCATACCCAAAGTGATACCGGAGGCTTTCTTCTGCGCTTGCGTGTGATGGCCGCCCCACATACTGGCCGGATGCACAATGAGTGATTCAACACCGCCTAAACTAGCTGCATTGATAAATATTTCCAGATTGTTAATTAAAGCCTGGGCATTTTTGAAGGCCTGCTCCTCGTCTGTTCCCTCAACTTCAATACAGATCATTCCTGAAAAGCCGCGCATCTGGCGGGCCGCCAGTTTATGCTGGGGGTGGCTTGAAAGCCCCGGATAACTTACGTTCTTAATTTTAGGATGCCGATCAAGGAAGCTGGCGAGTTCTAATGCATTTGAATTGATTTGTTTGACACGTAGACTCAGCGTTTTCAGTCCGCGGAGCAGCAGCCAAGAATCCAATGGAGCCAGAGATGCTCCCAGAGCAACACTGCGTTTCCATACTTTTGCAATATAGTCCTGGCTTCCACAGACAATACCAGCCGTTAGATCGCTATGCCCGCCCAAATATTTCGTGGCACTATGAACAACAATATCAATCCCAAAGTCCCGCGGTGTCTGGTTTATAGGGGAAGCAAAGGTATTGTCAACCATACTCAAAATATTATGCTGCTTAGCTAATTCACCTACAGCCTTTAGATCCGTAATATTTAAATTCGGATTGGAAGGAGTTTCGATATAGATGAGTTTCGTATTGACCTGAATAGCATCGGCAAAGGCTGCGGTATCCGTCTGGTCTACGGCTGTGACGGTGATACCATAGTCGGTTAGAAATTCTTTAAAAAAAATAGCTGTTCCTGAATAATGAGCAAGCTGTGTAACGATGTGGTCACCGGATTTCACAATAGCTAATATGGCAGTACTGATAGCGGCCATGCCTGTTGCAAATACGAGTGCATCTTCTGTTTTCTCAAGTTTGGCAATGACTGCCGCAACTTGGCTATTGGTTGGATTACCATGGCGGTGATAAAAGTAAGGATGTTTGGGTTCGGTCGCTGCCCTAATGTATTCCGCGGGATCACTGTCCGCAATATAAGTTGATGTCTGAAAGATAGGAGCCGTTACAGCTGCAGTTGAATTGAAGTGTTGTCCTTCATGGACGAGTATCGTTTCGGTATTGGATGCCATGCTAATTTTTATTGATAAGTGTCCTTTTTTTAGCTTCAAGAGACCCATCACATATATGTCTGTTCCTGAGAGCCAATAAGAGCCTTCAATATACTTTCATTGCACTTGGCGCAGATTGCTATAGGAAGGTTTCTTGTATACCCAAATATAAATAAAATCTACACAATAAGTAGATTTTATTTATAGCTGAGTGCCAAGACTGTTATGATAACATCTGTTTGAGTAGGTTTAGCGCGTAGCTTATTGTATTTACATTACTTAGCGCAAGGCGAAGTTGCCCTTTTACTTCTTTTAGATTGCTGATTTCAGGGCGGGACTGCACAAAAGACAAGACCCGACCAAATTGATCCGATTCAAAATAGCTCGATTTGGGGTTATTGACAAAATACCCTTTTAGTGTATTCTTTTTATAGGATATCTTTTCAAACCCAATTGTTTTTCCAAACCATTGCAGGCGTAAAGTATTGAATAGCTCGAATACTTCGTGTGGAATCGGGCCAAAGCGGTCTTCGAGTTCTTTCTCGAATGCCGCCAGCTGCTGCTCGTTCTCGAGTTTGGAAAGCTCCGTATAGAGGTTATAGCGTTCGGTGATATTCGTTACGTACTCATCAGGGATTAATACTTCAAGATCTGTGTCTATTTGTGTAAAATTAACATATTTGCGCTCCTGTTCATCCGCAAATACCTCCGAGAACTCATCGTCTTTCAGTTCTTGGATGGCTTCATCCAAGATTTTGTGGTACATTTCAAAACCTATTTCAGCAATAAAGCCTGATTGCTCTCCGCCCAGTAAATTTCCGGAACCCCGGATATCTAAGTCCCGCATGGCAACATTGAATCCCGAACCTAGTTCTGAGAATTCCTCTATCGCCGAAAGTCGTTTGTATGCCTCCGGTGTCAATGTCGATAATGGTGGACTCAATAAGTAACAGAAGGCTTTTTTATTCGAACGACCTACACGGCCCCGCATCTGGTGAAGGTCACTCAAACCGAACATATGCGCATGGTTGATGATAATGGTATTGGCATTCGGGATATCCAGACCTGCTTCAATAATCGTCGTTGCGATAAGTACGTCAAAATCATGGTTGATGAATTTGAGCATCACATCTTCCAATTCATCACCTTCCAGCTGACCATGGGCCACACCAACACGTGCCCCGGGTACCAGCTTGCGAATTAAATTGCCCAATTGAGGAAGGTCAGCCACGCGGTTATGAATAAAGAAAACCTGTCCACCCCGATCGAGTTCATAACTGACTGCTTCACCGATCAATGATTCATTAAATACATGAAGCTCAGTCTGTACCGGTTGACGATTGGGGGGAGGAGTAGATATAATGCTTAGATCTCGCGCTCCCATCAAGGAGAAATGCAAGGTCCTTGGGATAGGGGTTGCTGTTAAGGTCAACGAGTCCACATTGGCACGCATAGCCTTTAACTTCTCTTTAGCGGCAACACCAAATTTCTGCTCCTCATCAATAATCATCAAACCCAGATCCTTGAACTTGACATCCTTACTCACCAAGCGATGCGTACCGATGATGATATCTATTTTTCCCTCCGCAAGGCGCGCTAAAGTGTCCTTGATCTGTTTAGTCGTTTTGAAACGGTTGATGTAGTCAATATTGCATGGAAGTCCTTTTAGGCGCTCTGTAAATGTACGATGATGCTGTAATGCTAAGATGGTTGTTGGAACTAACACAGCAACTTGTTTGCTGTCTGCAACGGCTTTAAATGCTGCCCGGATGGCAACTTCTGTCTTTCCAAATCCGACATCACCACAGATCAACCGGTCCATTGGATGCGGCGATTCCATATCTTTTTTTACATCTGCGGTAGCCTTTTCCTGATCTGGGGTATCCTCATAGATAAACGATGCCTCCAGTTCATTCTGCAAATAGCTGTCCGGAGAGAAGGCATTCCCATGCTGAGCCTTCCGTTTTGCATAGAGCATAATCAGGTCACGGGCAATATCCTTAACCTTTTTCTTGGTCGTTTTCTTTAATTTATCCCAGGCATCCGTACCGAGCTTGTTCATCTTCGGAACTGTACCCTCCTTGCCGGAATATTTTGAAATTCGGTTTAATGAGTTGATATTGACATAAAGCAAGTCATTGTCCGCATAGATCAACCGGATCATCTCCTGTGATTTGCCGTTGACGTCCACCTTTTCCAGGCCCCCATACCGACCCACCCCATGATCAATATGCGTGATAAAATCTCCGGGTTTAAGATCCCGTAGATCTTTTAGCGTAATTGCCTGCGAACGTTCATATGCTTTTTTACGTTTGTATTTGTAATATCTGTCAAATATCTGATGATCCGTATAACAAGCTAATTTCAAGCTGTCATCCCTAAAGCCTTCACGCAATGCTTTATGAATAGGGATAAATGTAGCCGCTTTGTCAAGATCCTCCAATATCGTATAGATCCGTTCAACCTGTTTTGTTGAATCCGAAAAGATCAGATTCTGGATCCGATGGCTCTCATTTTCCTTGAAATTATGGATCAGTAGATTGAAGTCTTTATTAAAAGAAGGTTGTGGATGAATATCAAACTTGATCGTGACTTCCCCCTTATAGAAAAACTGTTTTCCAAATTCAATGATCGGGAAATCAAAAAATAGGGCATTAAGGTTTTTCTCATCGGTAAATTCATACGCTGGATTATGCCAATCTGGATTATCTTTTTTCTGTTTATCAGTCAAACTGGCCCAGAGTTGCTTCGCTTTTTTCAACCCATCCTTGACAATATCCAGCGTAAACAGGGCATCTTTGATCCAGATGGATGCCCCCTGATCGATATATTCCAGTAAAGAAATGTGCTGCGAAGTCAGGAACTTGGCTTGAACATTCGGAACAATGGTAACCTTATGGATTTTATTGACCGAGAGCTGAGATTCAATGTCAAAGGTCCGAATGCTTTCGATATCATCACCAAAGAATTCGATGCGGTAGGGAAGGTCGTTCGAGAAAGAAAAAATATCTACGATACCTCCTCGTATTGCAAATTGTCCGGGTTCATAGACAAAATCTACACGTTCGAAATCATATTCGATCAAAAACTCATTGATAAAATCAATACTTAAAGCCGTGTTTTCTGTAATCTCCAGCGTGTTTTTCTCCAGATCGGTACGATTGATTACCTTTTCAGTAATCGCTTCGGGGTAGGTAACCACCATCTTTGGTAATTCAGACGTATGATTGAGCGAACTTAATGTTTCAGCACGCTGTAGTACGTTTGCCGAATCCGTCTGTGTGAAATCAAAAGCTTTTCGGTAAGAAGAAGGGAAAAAAAGTACCTGTTTGTCCAATAAGCTTTCCAGGTCACTCAAAAAGTAGGAGGCATCTTCATGCGTTGGCAAAATAAACACCATTGGACGCTCCTGCAATTTGTAGGATGAAACGGCAATGAATGCATCCGAAGAACCGATAAGACCTTTAAGTTGAATCTTTGGGTTTTTGGACTGCATAGCCTTTGTAAGCGACTGGACTGATTCGCTTTGGCTGTATTTCTCTAGTATTTCTTGAATTCCCACGAGCAAAAATTTCGAATAATTGCGAATTTAATTAATTCCTCGTAAGTATATGGTATATTGTGCTAAATTTTTTGGTAAAAAACTTGTCGAAAAAATAACTTTTGCTGCCGGGGACAAAAAGGGAATATCCCATGAATGGCGAGCGAGAGTATTTTGGCAAACGACCAATTATACTGCCTCTCATTGAAGACTAGCAATTGAGGTTCCGTAATGAATTATTTTGCTAAGTGGAATGTATAGGCAAAGCCTAATAAGATTAAAAGGATCGCCAAATAGAGCAATTTATATTGCTCGTAGGCTGTGACACGATAAGATCCAATTTTAACACGGTTTTTGCTGTTTCTCATAATTAATTCAGGTCAAGCTCGATTCGCTGTTCACTAATATAGCTTTTTAATGTTGTATTACCAAAAGCATGTAGTGCGTTTTGAAAATCTTCCCGATAATCGAACTGAAAGTCCTCATGAAGTTTATCATATTTGCCGACAGCATGTTTAATACGGCCTGTGATATATTTATGCAATTTATGGGCTGCCGATTGATAAGACGAATCAAATAGTCGTTCATAGTCGCCTATGACCCGCTGTAAGATATAAAAACGGAATTCAGCTTCACTGGTTTTGTCTTTGGTGACTTTCTCATGCTCGTTCACCAGACCACTTGCCTGCTTGACCAGCTTGCTCAGCGCGATAAAATTACTATGATGCGGAGTATTGCCAATCTGACTTGTTCCGATGTCAAATAATTGAGCTAATTGCTTGCGCAATTTATCAATACGTTCCTCCAAATCATACTCGTTCTCCAACAATTGAAAATGCAATTGTTTCATCAGCATTTTGTCCTTACTGATCAGACGGACAAGTAATTTGTCTTTTTCTTTTTGAGGTAACTCAAGGACAGCTTTCTTTAGCTCGGCATCTTGATGTAGAGACATAATGTTTACGTAAAATGATCTTGTTATTAGCGATGAAAGAGCAAAGATGAAAGACTCCTGATTGTTCAGCTAATAGTCTGTTATCCTTGCTCCCTTATCCATACTTTATCAGCGACCTAAAATTAGGTAGACGGGAAGTATCATCCAGACTCTACCGCATAGATCAGCTGGTTGATTGTTAATACAATATTCTAAATTTGATCGTATTGTCAATCTGCTTCAATTGCTTCAATAGATCTTTATCATATTCGCCCTGAATATCTGTAACGGCATAGCCAATATCGCTCCTGGTCATTAAAAATTGTGCAACAATATTGATGTTGTTTTGTGCATAGACCTTATTGATTTGGGCCATGATACCAGGTACGTTTTTATGGATATGCAGTAATCTTGTCACCTGTTTTACTTTCGGTAATACCAGATTCGGGAAATTGCGGCTGAGATAAGTGTCACCATTGTTGATAAATTCGGCCATACGACGTGGTATAAATTCCGAATTTTTCTTTTTACTTTTCTTATCATCAAAGACGACAATTCCCTTGGCGTTGCAGATATCTTTATTGATATGCCCCTTGATGTCGCCCAGATAACCGATTGTTTTTAATTTATCTGCCTGTTGAAGCTGTTCATCAGTGATGTCGATATTGTCGCCTAGCAAAAGCATGCCAACATCTTTTATATATTTTTCTTCGAAAGTCTCTTTTGTACGGATTGAGAAACCATCTCTTTTTAGAATATGGGCAGCAATCTCCGGAACATCCCCGACAATGAGACAAAGGATACGGTTTTTAGGGTAAGAGATCGCACGGGGTAGATCATTTACATATAAGAATTCATCAAAGCTTGGCGTAATAAAATCCGCTTTTTCAGTGACACTTTTACGTTGGATGTTCTCGGTGAAGGCAAAGAACTTTTCGATTAAACCCGATTCTTTCAATTGGAAATCCGAATAACCATCGCCAATGCCAAAAAGCCGCCCCTCGATATTTAGTTGCTTTAGGAGCTGTACTTTTCCGCCTTCAGTGGATAGGGGGTTATCTTCATCAAAGCCGATGATATTGCCTTCCGCATCGAATCTAAATGTGTTCGCGTAGATATTTTCGGTTTTGATATGATAAGGAGTCACCACAGGGGTGATAAATTCCTTAAATCCTCCGGAAACAATCCAGGCCGTATCCGAATGTTTTTTGAAAAATTCACGATTACGTGAGAAAGACGTTGAAACCTTTTTCTTGAGGTGAGATACCAATTTATCCAGGTGGCTTTTGTTCGCGTTTAGTAATTTCACACGACCGGCCAAGGCTTCACGGAAAGAGAGTTTTCCCTCCATGGCAAGATTGGTGTATCGTTCAATTTCATTGTAGATAGATTCGCGATCAGGATGATTTTCGAGTGAGATCCGGGCGAGCTCATCGAGCGCTTCTACTTGGGTAAATGTACTATCAAAATCAATGATGTAATAGTTTTTCATCGTAATTATTTGTTTTTTAGTGGTGATGAATCTATCATGAGGATACTTATTACTATCGAACTGTGATTTAGTTAACCATGATGGTTTCATCGTAATTATTTGTTTTTTAATGGCGATGAAGCGATCATGGGCAAACTGTCATTTCCTTGGCAAGCAATTGGAGCTTTTGATGGTTTCATCGGGATACTGTTTAGCAAATGAAACAATCATAAACACGCGGGCTTTATTTTGAATCGGATAGTTTGGTAAGCTCATGACGGGTTCAGGGTTCGGTTGTTTAATATTTTATATTGTTTTTACTGTTTGCTGTACAAATTTGCAATTTCTTTTAATGTCTGTTCCAACGGGCGATAACTGTGGTTCAAGAGTGACTGTACCTTCGCATTGGAGTACTGTAATTTGGCACTTGACGCTGCTGCCGTTTCTTTGGTCAGCGAAGAGTCCGATTTCTTGAAGACAGCGAGCATGCTAGAAACAGTGGATGCGATCTGAAGAAGAGTCTCGGAGACTTCAATCGTGGGTTCGGGCTTGTTCATCAGGACGCTGGCGACACTGAGCAGATCTTTATTGGGAATGTTGAGGTGATTGATAATATAGCGTTCAGCGGTAATCTCGCCCTTTTCCATCAATTGGATCATAATTGACGCGACATCCTCAACATCGACGATGCCGACACTCCCTTTCGGGTAAAATTTCAATCCCTTATTGATCATTGAGAATATGGCTCCAGATCCTTTGTCTTTGGCTGCCGCCCCCAATATCACCGAAGGGTTTACGATAACAGCATCCAGTCCCTCCGTAATACCGCGCCAAACCTCCATTTCCGCCTGATATTTAGACAGCGAATAGTTGGAGGTAGTGGGGCTATACTCCCAATGGTCTTTTTCAGATATCGGTAAGTTGTCTTTGTTGGTGCCCAATGCGGCGATTGAACTAACATGAAGTAGACGGATGTTTTTCTCCAGGCAAAGGTTGACAATATTTGCTGTTCCTTCTACATTGACCTTAAAGAGTGATTTAGCATCTTTCTTCTGATAGGAGACCAGTGCCGCGCAGTGATACACTTTCGTTACGCCTTCCAGCGCGTCTTCCAGTTCAAAATAATGGTTGATGTCTGCATCAATCCACTGAATCAACGAAGAAGATAACAGGCTGGCTGGAATAATCGATTGAGCTCTCTTGGTCGCAATGACGTCAATTCCTTGATCGATCAATTGTTTGATCAATGTAGATCCTAAAAAACCTGTTCCTCCTGTTATTAATATCACTTGATAAAGATACTGTTAAAAATAATGTTTTCAAAAGTTAGTTAATAAATGGATATTTGTGTGAGTTGCATCCCGAAAAAATAAGATGTTTTAAACAAATTATAGCTTATGTCATCATTGTCCGTATTCTTTAGCCCGATTTCAATTGCAAGTATCTCTCCAGAGCATGGTTTCTTAAATTCCCAATTAGGGAATGTGATTCAGGCTTATGAAACAGATTTTCCCACTTGGGAGGAAAATGAACAACCTCAATTGGCTATTATCGGTGTACAGGAGGATCGGGCATCGGTCAATAATAATGGAACAGATAAAGCTCCGGATGCGGTACGCAAACACCTTTATACCTTGTATCAAGGGGACTATAAGATAAATATTGTCGATCTGGGGAATATAAAAGCAGGTAATACTATTCAGGATACCTACGTGGCCTTGAAATCGGTGGTAGAAGAATTAGTAAAGACGAATATTCTCCCGATTATTATCGGTGGCGGACAGGATCTGACCTATGCACAATACCTAGGCTACCAGAATTTGGAACGGAAGATCGAATTGGCTATTGTGGATTCGCGTTTCGATCTCAATCAGGAGGAAGCTGAAAATGTCAGCCTAAATTCTCGGTCTTATGTCAATCACATTATTTTGCATCAGCCCGATTATCTGTTTAACCTGAATTCCATTGCTTATCAGACCTACCTCGTCAGCAAAGAATCCATCAATATGTACGACAAATTGTTTTTCAATGCAACCCGCGTGGGAATGATCGCAGGTAAAATGGACCAGTCTGAACCGCTTATCCGGGCTGCTGACTTGATCAGTTTCGATATTGGCGCCATACGGGCATCAGAGGCACCGGGCAATGCCAATGCGCTTCCAAATGGCTTGTACGGAGACGAAGCCTGTCAGCTTGCACGTTATGCAGGCATGTCGGACAAATGTACTTCTATTGGTTTCTACGAATTGAACCCTACATTTGATCCCATGGAACAGACCGCAATGTTGGTTTCTCAAATGATCTGGTGTTTTATCGACGGTTATTATAATCGCAAGCAGGATACACCGTTGTATCCTAAATCATCTTATATCATCTACCGTACCACACTTGAAAATGAAGAACATGAATTGGTTTTTGTGAAAAGCAAAAAATCAGACCGCTGGTGGATACAAGTGCCTTATTTTGGATCAAAATCTGTCAACGAAAGGTACTACCTTGTGCCATGCCGTTATGAAGATTACCAAATGGCCGTTTCTGGGGAGATGCCCGATCTATGGTGGAAAACCCATCAGAAGTTGCAGTAAATCAGAATAACGTAATATCTTGCTTGTGTCTTAATGCAATGTCTAAATTAAAGCGGTATTGGATTGATGAAAGCATTACACAATTGCAGCTGCATAAATTCATCAGTCAGTAGTGGTATGATCAGTCAACAAAGACTATTGTATACTGCTGTTGACAAGTAAACTTAACATTAATCAAATTTGATAGCAGATGTTCTGTCACGACAGGTAAGAAGCTGCTATTCTCGTAAAATATAAATCATGGAAATATTTTTCTTTGCAGGAATTGTCTTGTTGTTGGTCATTTTGATCATATTGGTGTTGAAAAGAAATGGCGCTCCTGCTATGGATGTGGGCCAGAATAAAGAAGTAGAGGCATTGAAAATAGAGCTGGCGCGTTCCCAACAACGAGAGCAAAGTTTGCTGGAAGAACGTTTAATGCTAAGAGATGAATTGGACAAGGAGCGTGAGAGTGTATTGGTTGCTGAGCGTTCGCTGGAAAGCACACGTTCATTCTATGAGGCCCAAATGGATAAATTTCAGGAGCAAAAAAATGAAATTGCCGAAATAAAAAGGCAGTTTAACAATGAATTTCAGGTTATCGCCAATAAAATATTGGAAGAGAAAACTCAGAAATTTACCGAAACAAACCACCGCTCACTTGGACTGATCCTAGATCCGCTCAAGGAGAAAATCAAGCTGTTTGAAGAGAAGGTAGATAAAAATTATAATCAGGAAGCGGCCGAACGAAATTCCCTGAAAGGCGTCGTGTTGCAGTTGGTCGAACAAAGTCTCAAGATTAAAGATGAAGCCAATAGTCTTACCAAAGCTTTAAAAGGAGATACAAAAAAGCAGGGGAATTGGGGTGAAGTGATTTTGGAACGAGTCCTAGAGCGTTCGGGACTGATGAAAGACCGTGAGTTTAGGTTACAGGTTTCTTTAATGGATGCTGAAGGACGGAGAATGCAGCCCGATGCGATTATTGACCTTCCCGAAGATAAACATCTGATTGTGGATTCTAAAGTCTCCTTGATCGCTTACGAGCGTTGGGTAAATGCTGAGACTGATGAAGACCGTGCGATTTTCGCGAAACAACATGTACAGTCCGTTGAAAATCACGTGAAGGAACTTTCCGCCAAAAACTATCATGAGTTGTATGGGATAGAATCGCCCGAATTTGTCTTGTTGTTTATGCCGATCGAATCTGCATTGAGTATGTCTGTCGCAGAAAAACCAGATCTATTCAGCGATGCTTGGGATCGTAAGGTCGTTATCGTTAGCCCTTCGACGCTGCTGGCGACATTGCGTACCATCGCGAGTATCTGGAAGCAAGAGCGCCAGACACGCAATGTCATTGAAATTGCTAAAGAAGCAGGAAGTTTGTACGATAAATTTGTGAGCTTCCTGACAGATATGGAGCAGGTTCAAAATCAGCTGGAGCGTGCGCTGAAAAGCCATGAGGATGCCACCAAAAAGCTTTCTACTGGTGCCGGAAATGTCATCGGGAAAGTGGAGAAGCTGAAACGATTGGGAGCAAAAGCAAATAAACAGATCGATGCTAAATTTCTGGACGAGGACGAATAATGAAGTCCTACCTGTCCGGCAGGTTCTGCAGGCATAACAACTAAGATTGAAGAGCTGGTCATAAAAACGCTAGGCTTCTTGCAGATAAGCTCTTCAATCCTCAAGCTAAGGTCGTAAGCCGAAGGCTTGAACTCACTAAAGTCTCAATACTCAATACTCATATCTCAATACTAATAGATAAAGCCAACTCACTTATATAACATAAGCCGAAGGCTTGCCCCACCAAAGTCTCAATACTAATATCTCAATACTAAATACTAGTATTATCCTACAGTTCTTTCATGCGTTTATTGATCGAAACATCGACGTAAGTATCCTTGAGACGATCAACAGCCTCTTTCTCGACAACAAGATTGGTATCTGATTCGTAATCATGTAAGGTTCTTAGATTTTGGATTTCATTGTCATAAGGATCACGTCCGGCCAACAGTTTGACAATGACAGGAAGACATTCTAAAAAGACAAAGAGTAGCGCGATAAAAAATACCGCATTCGCATTGGATTCATTGACTTTTCCATTGGCATCATAGCGTAGATTACCTAGCGCTGAATTGCGATCAGCAAAACCTGCGACGTTGACAGCACTGTCCAGCGAGGCATTGGACAAAACCTTTTGATCCAGGATTCCTTCAAATTTTTGCTTTTGACGGATAGCATTTTGTTGTGCTGCTATCTTATTACGCAGCGTGTCCAGATAAGCTTCTTTCTTTTTGAGTTCTTCTTCCTTCATTTTAGCATAAGGACCATAACCCATCACACCCGATGTCTCCGTGGTTTTATTACCATAGATTTCATAATTCAATTTGGTGCGATCGGTCTTGATACCTGATTCCAGTGAATCACGTTCTACACTTATGGCTTTTAGTTGATTGACCTCATTGCTGTATTTTTTATTGAATGTACTGTTCAGGGTATCAATTTTTGCACGTTGGTCAGCGAGAAAACGTACACGTAAATTCTCACGGATTTCCTTGTCAAAAATTTTCAGTTCCAAAGGCCGAGAAATAACTAAACCAATTAAAATAGCCAAGAGAATACGAGGTAGCGCCTGCAAGAGTTGCATCCAGCCACTTTTTGATTTGTTGATACTCAGTACGATATAGCGATCCATGTTGAAAATCGCTAAGCCCCAAATGATACCAAATACGATTGCAAGGAACCAGTCCAGTGTTCCCCCACTAAACACAAAATACATCGCATAGCCGCCAGAAAGACTGGCAAACAATCCGGTAAAAAAAATAGTAGCACCTATGGCTGTGTACTTACTATGCTCCTCCGGGTACTTTTCAAGAGTTTCTTGATGTGCACCTGCACATCTCCAAAAGAAACGGTTAATAGCGCTCATTTAAATATTTTTACCCAAATTGACAGATTATTTTTAACAAGGTTACGAATAAGTTTTTGTTTTACAATAGGATGACGTTTTTTCGGTCGCTTGTGATCCAAAGAAGCGGGACTCCCGTATTTGCCTAATTTTATTATCTTTGAAAAAAAATCAGGAATAATCAGACGATATGAAGAAAAGACAACTTTTGCCATTTTTAATGATAGTGGCAACTGCAATTGTTGGTTGTGAGGAAAAAAAAATGATGACAGATAATCCTCTTTTGTTAGCCTATGAAACACCCTTTAATGTTCCACCATTTGACAAGATCAAAACCGAACATTTCAGGCCTGCCTTTGAGGAGGCAATAAAAGTGCATAATTTGGAAATTGACTCCATTGTCAATAACTCTGATAAAGCGACTTTCCAAAATACGATAGTAGCCCTTGAAAATGCTGGAAGCTTGCTAAATAATGTATCTACTGTATTTCATAATCTCAACAGTGCAAACACTAACGATAGCATTCAGGCAATCGCAAAAGATCTAGCCCCAATATTGTCTAGTCATTCGGATGAGATCTCGATGAACTCCAAATTGTTTGATAAAATCAAGGAAGTTTGGAATAGCCGTAACACACTTGGTCTGGACGCCCAAGACAACAAGCTCCTAGAAGAGACTTATAAGAGCTTTGTGCGTTCTGGCGCAAACCTAAAAGATGCGGATAAAGAAAAAATGAAAAAGATCAATGCCGAACTTTCGACATTGACAACACAGTTCGGACAGAATCTATTGGCTGAAACCAATGCCTACCAACTTGTTGTTGATTCAGCGAGTCAATTGGAAGGCCTACCTGAGTCATTAAAAACTGCGGCTGCCGAGGAAGCTGTTGCCAAAGGTAAAAAAGATAAATGGGTATTTACCTTACAGAATCCTTCGATCATGCCTTTCCTGCAATATGCCAAAAATCGGGAACTGAGAAAACAGATCTGGGAAGCATATCAAATGCGCGGGAACCACGATAACACAAATGATAACAAAGAAATCATTCGGAAAATCGTCAACCTTCGCCTTCAAAAAGCGAAGCTATTGGGCTATAAATCGCATGCGGCCTATGTCTTGGAGGAATCCATGGCTAAGACACCTGAAAATGTATATGCTTTATTGAATAAGTTATGGACACCGGCTTTGGCGAAAGCGAAAGGCGAAGAAGCCGATATCGCAAAAGAGATTAAAGGCGAAGGTGGTACTTTTGCGGTTGCACCTTACGATTGGAGATATTATACTGAGATTATCCGCAAAAAGCGCTTTGCGCTGGACGAAGATGAGATCAAACCCTATTTGAGCTTACCAACAGTACGTGAAGGCGCTTTTGCAGTAGCAAACAAACTATATGGTTTGACATTTGTTGCCCTAAACAATGTACCGACCTATCATAAAGAAGTCGAGGTGTACGAAGTGAAAGACAAAGATGGTTCACATCTGGGACTTTTGTATGCAGACTTCTTTCCGCGTGAATCTAAACGTGGTGGTGCCTGGATGACATCTTACCGTGATCAATCCACAAAAGATGGCAAACGCGTTGCTCCGGTAATTTCTATTGTATGTAATTTCACAAAACCTGTTGGTAAGAACCCTGCATTGCTGACATTTGATGAAGCGACTACGCTATTTCATGAATTTGGACATGCTTTACATGGACTACTTTCTAATGTCAAATACAGATCAATGGCTGGTACTTCCGTACCACGTGACTTTGTAGAATTGCCATCACAGATCATGGAAAATTGGGCAGCAGATCCAGAGGTATTAAAGACCTATGCAAAACATTTTAAAACCAAAGAGGCCATGCCAGATTCATTGATCCAGAAAATGGAAAAAGCAGGTACTTTTGACCAAGGCTTTGCAACAGTGGAATACCTTTCAGCAGCATTGTTGGATATGGATTACCATGCGACAACCAAGGAAATTTCGAAAGATGTCAATGGATTTGAAAAAGCCGCCATGAAGAAAATAGGTATTATTGACGCAATTATCCCGCGTTATAGAAGTACTTATTTTCAGCATATCTTTGCTGGAGGTTATTCAGCAGGATATTATGCTTATATCTGGTCGGAAGTGTTGGATTCAGATGCTTTTGCAGCCTTCAAAGAGAAATCTTTATATGATAAAGCAACAGCGGATTCATTCCGTAAGAATGTCCTCGAAAAAGGAGGCACAGATGATCCGGCAAAAATGTACCGTACCTTTAGAGGAGCAGACCCAGATCCGAAATATTTATTGAAAAAAAGAGGGTTGAATTAATCCACTAGAAAACAAAAAAGGAGATATATGAAAATATATCTCCTTTTTTTGTTTTCATACTTGTTATTCTAAAAACAATGCTTACATTTGGATATTATTTATAATGAGTCTAAATAAATGTATATGATATGTGTGATACCAAGATTCTAAGTCAACGCGGAGATACCCACATTAGTGTTTGCCATAAGTGCAGAACATATTATATCTGGCAGCAAAGTTTTGTACTGACATTTACACAGAATAAGTTTTTCGATTTTCTGAACATCATTAAGAGTAATGGTGACGAACTTTTCTTCAGTTCATTCCCGGATGGTGAATTTCGCTTGATTATGAAGACCCCTTATCCTGACATTGTTTTCTCTTTTGATGAAGAGCAATGGCACAACTTTAGGGACGCGCTACAAGAATCGTATTACATGAATGAATTTTATGGCATGTTAAACAATTAAGATAAAAAGTCCTGTTGCTTCGCTTGTGTTTCATCTCTCTTTCCTTATGCGTTGCCAACAGGCACAAACAAAACCCTCAGTGATATCCGTATGAACATACAGATAGCTACTGAGGGTTCTACTTTATCTCGTGATGCGGTTATTCGCCTATCGCATAATATTTAAAATCGAGATCTTCAAGCTGTTTCCGATTCAATAGTTTCCGCCCATCAAATACAAAGGCAGGTTTCTTCATCTGATCCTTGATCTTCTTCCAGTCATAGCTTTTGAATTCATCCCATTCTGTTAATATAGCAACAGCGTGTGCGTCGTCACAGGCTTCATAAGGTGTATCGACAACTTTGACCAAGAGTCTATTTTCTTCCGATGAACGCGTGTTCAGATAATCCAAGTCAGCGTAAATACGTTCAGCAGACACTTTTGGATCATACACCGTAATTTCCGCCTGCTCATTTAATAGATAATCGGCAACGTAGATCGCTGCGGATTCACGAGTGTCATTGGTATCTTTTTTAAACGCCCAGCCCAAAAAAGCAATCTTTTTTCCTGATACCGTATTGTACAATGTCTGGATAATATTGTCAGCAAAACGCTGCTTTTGATAATCATTCATTAAAATAACCTGATCCCAGTATTCAGCGACTTCCGTAAGCCCATAACTGCGTGCGATATAGACGAGGTTGAGAATGTCTTTCTGAAAACATGACCCCCCGAAACCAACCGATGCTTTTAAAAACTTAGCGCCAATACGTGTATCCATACCAATAGCTTTGGATACCTCATCAACATTGGCACCCGTTTTCTCACAAAGAGCAGAAATTGAGTTAATAGAAGAAACCCGTTGCGCCAGAAAAGCGTTAGCGGTCAATTTAGAAAGCTCAGAAGACCACAGATTTGTCGTCAAGATTTTGCTTTGATCTACCCAATGCGCATAGATATTCACTAATGCTGCAATTGCTTCTTCATTTTCACCGCCGATAAGTACACGGTCCGGATTGATCAAATCCTGTATTGCCGTCCCTTCGGCGAGGAATTCAGGATTTGATAAAATATGAAAATTCACACCGTTACCGGTATTGTCAAGGATACTTTTCAATGCAGCAGCTGTACGTACCGGAAGAGTGGATTTTTCGACAACAATCTTATCATCTTTGGCGACTGAAGCGATTTGACGAGCGCATAGCTCGATATATTTTAAATCCGCAGCCATCCCCTTTCCTTTTCCGTAATTCTTGGTTGGGGTATTGACCGAAATAAAAATCATATCGGCCTCATCAATAGCCTTGTTGATATCGGTTGAGAAAAACAAATTGCGTCCCCTCGCTTCAGCAACGATTTCTTGGAGGCCCGGTTCGTAAACAGGAAGGTTTTCTAGGTTTTCATCATTCCATGCTCCAATACGCTCGGCATTCATATCAACAATGGTAATCTCAATATGAGGACATTGTTTCGCAACAACCGACATTGTTGGCCCACCCACGTAACCAGCTCCTATACAGCATATTTTCTTGATAGTTTTACTCATTTTGATTATCTTAATCAGCTATAAATTGAACAACAAATGTAAAGAATTCGAAATTGTTTTTTGTCGATAAAAGTCAATATTTCATTTCGAAAGTATAAAAACAAGACGTTATTGTAGCATAGAGGTTCCATCACAGCCTTTGTCTGGCTCATTCTGAAGGTATAAGAACTGAAGTGGGCGGTTTAGCTGGGTGTAAATATCTTTTTGAGCTGTTTAATTGTACAGCGAAGGGCCAGCATAAATAATTGGATCGGGACTAAAATCTATCAGATTTATACTAATTTTACATTAAAAATAGGAGCACGATTTTGATAAAGCAAGACGTTATTGACAAAGTACTGGAAACGGCACGGATAGAGGAAGTGGTGGGTGACTTCGTTGATTTAAAGAAGCGTGGTACCTCATTGATCGGGAATTGTCCATTTCACCACGAAAAAACACCGTCATTCCACGTTTCTGTCTCAAAAGGTATCTACAAATGTTTTGGCTGTGGTGTAGGAGGGGATTCCCTCAAATTTGTGATGGAACTGGAAAAGTTCTCCTATCCCGAAGCGATTCGTTATCTGGCTGATAAATATTCCATTGAGATTGAAGAGGTTGAACGGTCTCCAGCACAGCTCGCTGCACAGGATAAAAGAGAAAGTCTTTATGTCTTGAGTGCCTGGGCAGGTAAATTTTTCGTAGAACAGCTCTGGAAAAGTGAAATGGGGCAGGTCATCGGACTCAACTATTTCAAAGAGCGGGGATACCGTGAGGATATCATCAAGAAATTCGAACTAGGCTATTCACCCGAAGAGTGGACGGCATTGGTGGATAAGGCACAGGAAGCAGGCTTCCATCCGGATTACCTGGCTGCAAGTGGACTTGCTATTGAACGTGACGATAAATCGCTCTACGATCGCTTCAGGGGGCGTGTCATGTTCCCTATTCATAACTTGACCGGACGTATTATCGGGTTTGGTGGACGTACGCTAAAAACGGATAAGAAGGTCGCCAAATATGTAAACTCACCCGAAAGTGAGATCTATCATAAGTCAGATGTACTCTATGGGTTGAATTTTGCCAAGAAGGCAATCATGGAAGAGGACAATTGCTATCTCGTTGAGGGCTATGCGGATGTTCTATCTGTACATCAGGCCGGTGTTGAAAATGTGGTTTCTTCCTCGGGAACCTCGCTGACCACAGGTCAGATTAAATTGATTTCCAGATTTACCAAAAATGTAACCATACTCTATGATGGAGATGAAGCTGGTATAAAAGCCTCATTGCGTGGTACCGATATGTTGCTGGAAGAAGGGTTAAATGTAAAGGTATTGCTCTTCCCGGATGGGAATGACCCCGATTCCTATGTGCAAACATATGGAGCCACAGCCTTTAAGGAATATGTGAAATCCCATCAGCAGGATTTTATCTTCTATAAGACCAATATTTTACTTCGCGATGCCAACAACGATCCCATCAAAAGGGCCGAAGTGATACGCGATGTTGTTGAAAGTATCGCTTTGATCCCGGATGAGATTAAAGTCTCTGTTTTTATTCGGGAATGTAGCAGCTTATTGGATATTGAGGAGCGTATTTTGCTTGCCGAGCTCAACAAGATAAGGCTGAATAAGGCAAAAAAAGCCGATAAGGATGCCTCTCGCAAGGCCCAAAATACCCCTGCAAACACGGGAATGCCGTCTTTTGGAATGGATGGCCCGCCGCCTGATTTCTTTATGACAGAAGATGAGCGTGGAGGTGTGCCGGCCATGGAGGCTACGGAGCAGCCTACACAGCTTACTGCTGAGATCCTGCAGGAACGTGAGATCGTCCGTATCCTGATCAACTATGGTGATTACCTGGCGACCTGGGAAGGGGATGGCGACATTCCGGTTGCGGGTGTCTTGCTGGGTAATATCAGCGATATTGAATTCAAAGATAAGGGCGCTGCATTTATTCTGAAAGCTTATCGGGATGCTGCTGAAAATTATGAAATCCCCGATGCAAAATTATTTTACTCCAATGCTGATGCTGCAGTTTCCGAGCTGGCGATCAATTGCGTGGCGACGAAATATTCACTCAGTGAAAATTGGAATGACGATAAACGCAAGATCTATGTGACTCAAGAGTATGAGCATCTCAAACAATTGGTCGTAGAGGCTATCTATCGGATAAAAAAGCAAAAGATCGGCGCTGAAATGCATCATATTCGTGAAGAAATGAAGCAAGAGCAGGATGTTGCTAATCTGGAAGTGCTTATCTTTAAGTATCAAAAACTCAAAGAGGCGGAGCGTCTTTTGGGGGGATTTTTGGGAAATACGATTGTAAAGTAATCCGGATAATATGGCTAAACATCTTGAAATAGGAATACAGGGCGAAAAGTTGGCTATGGAATACCTGATCGAGATGGGCTATAAAATAATGTTAAGAAATTGGCGATTTAAGAATTTAGAAGTAGATTTGATCGTCATGGATGGGAGTACCCTGGTATTCGTGGAGGTGAAAACACGATCGACGACAGATTTTGGTGAGCCTTATGAATTTGTAGATGTGCGCAAGCAACGGCGACTGATTCGGGCAGCGCAAGCCTATATATTGAAACATGCATATAGTGGTGAAGTGAGATTCGACGTAGTAGCTGTAACGAATAACACGCATTCAAAACTTACTTATATTAAAGATGCATTTTGGGATAGTTGAGAATAGTATTGAGCTATCCGATTTGAAATAAGAGATCTTGGGCGTATAAGCCATCAGTTTACCAAATTTCTGGTTTTGAATCAGACTTTTATATTATAAAAATGAAACGATCATGATTTATTAAACATACTGTTTTATAACAATGCGATCGTTTCATCAGCTTTAAAAATAGATTATTTAGATGAAAAAAATCACGTATTTTATTGCGATAGCAACACTTGCTTTTGCTTCCTGTAAATCGAAAAAATCTGCTTTGGAATTTGCGTCACCTGGTGCAAACCAAGCCGTTTTAAAGGGCAGTCAAGTGCAATTAAAATTGAAATTTGACGCAATTACCATGGATTCTGTCGCTTACTTTGTGGACGACAAACATGTAGGGTCCTCTACAGATACTGCCGCAATCACTGTAGAGACCAAAGATATGCCCTATGGTTCACGCAATATTTCCGCAACAGTCTATAGCGGTGGTAAGTCAAATTCCGTCTCCAGTACGTTCTTTGTGGTTCCTGCAAGTGCAAAGAACTATGGATTTCAGGTTGTCAACAAATACCCGCATGACACAACTGCATTTACCCAAGGACTTCAGTTTGCCGATGGTGTATTGTATGAATCAAATGGACGATATGGTGAATCTAATCTTAGAAAGGTGGATCTGACAACTGGAAAAGTCCTGAAAGAAATCAAATTCGATGAGAAAACTTTTGCTGAAGGGATGACGTTAGTCGGTAATAAATTGTTTATGCTAACCTGGCAGCAAGGGGAAGGATACGTTTTTGATAAAAATTCATTTACAAAAGAGAGCTCATTTAAATACGAAAATAGTAAAGAGGGCTGGGGCATTACCTACGATGGCAAGCGTTTGATCAAGTCAGATGGTTCCAATAAATTGTTTTTCCTGGATGCCGTTACTGGTAAAGAGTTGGGCTCAATTGGTGTATATGACGAGAATGGTCCCGTAGATCAACTGAATGAATTGGAGTATATTGATGGAAAAGTTTACGCAAATGTCTATCAAAAGGATGTTCTCGCAATTATCAATCCAGAGACAGGTGCTGTAGAGAGTAGGATTAATCTGGTTGGAATCTATGAGCATACTTCAGCTTATGATAATGAGCTGAATGGAATCGCCTATGATCAGGCCAATAAACGCTTGTTCGTAACTGGTAAGTTGTGGAACACACTGTATGAAATCAAAGCAATAGAAAAGTAACGTATTAAGCAAAATACATGTAAAGAAAAGCGATGTCCCTGGATATCGCTTTTCTTTTTGCGGTGGGTCTAACAGTGCCAATATCATGTAAAGAGTATTGATCGTTCATGCGAGGCGACTTGGTCCACGCAAAACGAATGCATGGATAGGCCTCCTGAGAAACACAAACTCATATCAATTCATTGTAGGACATTGACGCATGGATCCTTCAAACATTAAAAAGTAGCCACCAATCTATATCGAAGAGGTCATTTTACATCTTGGCCTCTATAACTAAAGCGATCAGACAGAAACCAACAACGACAGATCTTGGCCTAAAACTTTCATGCTTTCACAAGCACCAACAGCTATGAAAATCGACTTAAGGTTCTTCCTGACCAATAGAAAACAGACACTTCCAGAAAAAAACAGGCACTATAAAAAAAGGGATGAAACATATGTTCCATCCCTTTTTTTGATTTATATTTTGTTATTAATAAACAGGAACAAAGCTCCAGTTATCATCAAAACGTGTTGTACCATTTAGGCCTGTAGCAACATAACCTGTTGATCCGATTGTGTAAGCAACAGCATCTTGTCTTGCACCACCACCAAGGGCTGTATTGTCACTTGTCCAATAGTCGCCGCTGATATTATATTTCACAACTGAACTTGTTGCAGTCCCTTTTAATCCACCAACTAAGAAACCACTATTGCCAATAACGAAAGCAGCAGCATTAGAACGAGTCATATCATAACTATATGTGCCATCGTTTCTGTTTAGATCTGCTAATTGTGTCCATTTGCTACCATCAAATTTGTAAAAATCTCCTGGGTAACCACCATTGGAAACTCCGCCACCAACATATGCAGCATTACCCGATACAAATACAAAAGCACCTTTTCTCTTAGCTGTAAATGGAGCATCAGGAATTGCTTCCCATTTATTTAAATCTGGGTCATATTTGAAAAACTGATTGGTAAAGGAAGTACCATTTGCAATCGTTGTCTCTCCTGTACCCACGTAGGCTTTTCCTCCGATAGTAAATGCTACAGCATTTGCTAATACGATAGGTAAATCAGCAACTTTAGTCCATTGTTTTCCTTTTTCTGCCGAAGGGTCAAATTTATAGAAATCTTTCAAGAAGTTTGCGCCATCATTACCGCCACCTACATAGCCAAAATCTCCGATAGCAAAAGCAATTGCGCCACGACGACCACTGCTTTCTGCGTTATTATCCGCTAATGGATCTTTTTCGCTCCACGTGTTAGATGCTGGATCATAAGCATAGGTGTTTTTTAGGTTAACAGGCTTGCTACCTGCATTGTTTGATTGACCTGTAGTTACATAAGCGATATTCTTTATTACAAAACTTGCTGCGGAAGAAGTTTGTGGACCTTTGTAAGCTGCTTTTTGAAACCACTCCGTAGATTTATCTTCAGTGTTGTCGTCGCTTTTTTTACAAGAAGAGAATGATGTAACTGTAACTACAAAAGCTGACAATACGAGTAGCCAATTTTTCTTGTTCATAAATTATTGAAATTTAGTATAAAGGATGTTTAATTTAATTCTTGGATCATTACCATCTTTTGCCAATATCAACCGATTCGCTGTACTTGATAGCTGTGGAGGTATTGCTATTGAACTCCCACCTACAGTTCCAACTGGTACTGGCAATGGGGGTAAAGATAGATATAATGAAGTGTTTTTATATGCTGTTGTTTTAATTTTATTTAAATAATCAATCAAATTAAAGGTGTATTTACCATTTGCGTCTCCAATTTTAATCAATCGGGCTACTTGCATTGCGTTTGCAGTCTCTAATGATGCTAAGGCACTAACAGGCGTCCCTTCGCTATTTGCGACCATAAGGACCAAATTACTTGGTTGCTCATAGCCTTCCAGTGGATTATTTTCTGCTTCAATGACAAGTTCCACTTTATTGATTGAAATTGTTGGATCATTGACCAATGATAATAACGTAGGAAACTCAATTTTCGCTACAACACCACTTGAACCTTCCAAGAATGTATTTCCATCAGTTTTTTCAACATCAATCTGCGGATTTGATAGCGTCATAGAAGAAAACTTTGTCGCAGAACGATCTGTCTCAATTTGGTTATATTGGTATGCTTTGTTGTCAATAGCAAAAAACTGCTTGCCTCTTGTCTTGTTTCCCTCATTGTTTTCAAAAGAATAATGCACCTGTAGGAAAACAGTGTCTTTAAAGCCGATAATCGCTGTATTGTTATTATCTGGGACAAGCGCTAACCCTTTGAAATATTCTTGAAAACTAGTGTTACTTTGAATCCTGTTATCACCATCTTTGATCAATCTGAAAAGTTCATTGCTAATGGTACTATTGAACTTAAAGAACAATGAATCTGTTGCTTTGACACGAGGGTTAAAGGAAAGCTCTGCTAATGGTTTGTTTTCATAAGCAAATTTTTTATTGCTGAATATACTGGCTGCAGTTACATAAAGTGGCCTTGATGTCGTTGGCTGTGTCGGATCAATTGGTGTCAGGGTGATATCTTCCGTAACACGATGAACAGCAATTTTCTGAACTTTGGTTGTATCACCAGAATAGTATTTGTTCGGACTTAGAACCAAAGACACAGAATCCAATACCGCATCATCTGGAATGGCGGTACTGTTTATTGTACCAATCCCCAAACGCATATAGGAAGTTGATTTGACACTACCAGTGACAGCATTGTTATTTTTTCCTACCAGAATCGTCCCCGTATTTGAAGTTGGAAGAGGATCCAATTGGTAAGTGGAAACTTTCACGGAAACAGTATCAATTGGTACTACGCCAATCGTTTCATCTCTTGAGTTATCCAAAGAAAGTGAAATGTCTTTATTACAACCGACAAAAGCTGCCAACGTAAAAAGTGGAAGTAAAAATTGTATACTACGTTTCTTAAAGTTTTTGATCATATTAATTTTTGAATAGTGCAAAAGTAATCAATGCTTACTGTTAATCAGTGTTATATTTTGTTAAATATGGTTAATTACCACAGCGATTGCAAATCTAGTAATTTAAATTTGTTTTCATTATGGGTAGAAGATTTAAATTGCTGATCAGCTTGATCGTTTTAATAGGCACAGGAATCACCATTGTGCTGGGCATCTGGCTTTACGGAAGTTATACCAATCGGCGGGATCTTTTTCTGTCCACGGCTGAGCGGTCACTCTTTAATGCGGTGCAGGAGGTATACCAGGCGGAAAATGGTGATCAACGATTGGATGGGCCTGAGACCGAAAGAGATCAGCTGCTCAACGATGTCAAAAAAGAACTTCTACCTGCGGTACCCGAGAGGGAGCTTGATCAGGCTTTGCAAAGGGTACGCGCCCGCCAGCCACGCAAAGAACATGCTTTTCGTGGCGATCCTGATCGAAAAGGTAAAATGTATTCCAAAGATCGTGATCATCAGAATGCCATTATTCCACCCTTTTTGTTCCGTGATTTTGAAATGAACAAAACGAATCTAGAGCAGATCGACAATAAATTCAAGGAATCACTGAGCAATAAAAGCATTTCGGTACCCTATGAACTGAGTATCGTAACCATTCCACGTGAACAGGTGAAGGACGTACGCCGCGAATATCGGGAAAAGAACCTAGCCTGGACCAGACCGATGATGGTCAATCCCTTAAAGAATGAATTCCTCGTTGTCAAATTTCAGGAGGATTGGAAATACCTGCTGTACAGCTTGAGCTGGCAATTACTGATTTCACTGCTGTTGATTGGTCTTTTGTTAGGAACCTTCTTTTACCTGATGAAAACCATTTTTAACCAAAATAAAATGGCTGAGCTCCGAAAGAACTTTGTTGACAATATGACCCATGAACTGAAAACTCCAGTATCCACCGTGATGGCAGCGATTGAAGCCATACAATTATATGGGGTACGGGACGATAAGGTAAAGATGGACCGTTACCTTGATATTTCAAAAAAGGAACTTGAGCACCTCTCTGGTATGATTGAAAAGGTCTTGCAGATGGATATTGATGCCTCTCGGGGAATTGTTTTACAACGGTCGGACTTCGATATTGTCGCGATGGTGGCAAGTGTGATTGAAGTGGCTCAGCTCAATAAAACAAAAACCGTCGAGGTCGAGCTTTTTGCTGACCCTGGATCAATCCTGATCAAAGGAGATGAGTCCCATCTGAAAAATGTCATCAATAATCTATTGGAGAATGCGATTAAATATGCTGGACCGCATGTTAAGATTAAAGTTGAAATAAAAGGGGCTAAGGAGCATGTTCAGATCCATATTACGGATAATGGCAAAGGTATTGCAGCCGAATACCATCAGCAGATCTTCGATATGTTTTTTAGGGTACCTTCGGGCAACTTACATGATGTGAAAGGTTTTGGACTGGGACTTGCTTATGTCAAACAAGTTGTAAAACGCCATGAGGGTAAGATCAGTGTAGAGAGTGAGCTGGAAAAAGGGAGTACTTTTATGATCAGATTACCATATTAACCTAAAGAAAGCTATCTTCAACATAACGTTAGTATAGAAAAAGCATTATTATTGAATAACAGGAATTATGATTAATATTTTATACGTAGAAGACGAACCGAGTCTGGCGATGATTGTTGCAGATAGTCTGGAGGCCAATGGCTTTCAGGTTGTACACTGCAACAATGGGGAGGAGGCCTTGGAATCTTTTAGCATCGCGAAACCGGATATTATGGTTGTAGATGTGATGATGCCTGTCATGGATGGGTTCACCTTGGCGGCAAAAATCCGCGAGATGGACACCCTGCTTCCCATCATCTTCTTAACAGCGAAAGTGCAGACAGAAGACGTGGTCCGGGGATTTCGTCTTGGGGGAGATGACTATGTCAAAAAACCGTTTAAAATCGAAGAATTGGTCGTACGGATAGAGTCTCTGTTAAAGAATAGCCCCAAGATGCTGTTTGGGCAGAAACTGATGATCGGTGATTATACACTGGACAGTTTGAAGCACCAGCTGATTTATCAGGATGAAATGCTCAAGTTGTCTTTTCGTGAAAGTGAACTCCTCCGTAAACTCTACGAACAGAAGGACAAGGTAATCCCCAGGGAAGAGATCATGCGTGCTTATTGGAGCCATGATAAGTATTTTACAGGACGAAGCCTAGATGTATTCATTAGTCGTATACGAAAGTATTTAAGTCAGGATCCAAGGATCAAAATTACCAATATACGGGGAGTCGGCTATATGCTTACAGTGGATTGATAACAGCGTTCCACGTGGAGATTTTTTACTCTTTTCGCATTCGGTTAGCCTTTCCACCCATACCTCGTATATGATAAGTAAAACTTAAGATGGCATAACGGGTAATTGCATTGGATTGCGATACACGTACCCAAAGGTCGTTGACCTGTTGATTGACGTTTTTATTGTCATTAAAAATATCAAAAACCGTTAAATTGATCTCTGCATTTCTCTTTTTGAACAGCTTCTTGCCGACGGAAATATTCCACAATAAGCTTGTCGTACTAGGCGCGTTAAGAATACTTCCGTTATATAAGTAATTAAAAGTCGAATTTAACGTCCAGCTTTGCAATAATGTCAAAGCAATGGAATTGCTGATGGTATGCTTATAAACAGAATAATTGGATTTTTCAGTTGCCGAATTTTTTGAATACGATAGATTTCCATTATAATCCAATCCGATGATCAGCTCCTTACTGAAAGCTGTGTTCACACCGAGACGTTGATTTATGCCATATGTCTTTGCATCTACTTTTTCCAGATTCAACAAAGTGTAGTTTTGATTGAAATATAGATTATTATTTAGGTTGACATTGAGTTTTAAAGGTTCTATACGATAACCAAGGCTATTGTGCCACTTTAGGTTGTAGACCCCATCAAAATTTTCCGGTTTGATATATTGGCCTCCTGGTCCCAATACGACATCATTCTCAATGGTAAATGCCGAATCAGTTGTAAAGATGGTATTTGAAATCTTGTTCTGAATAAAATCGGCTGTAAAGTCAGATGTAAAGCTTCGGGCAGAAGCCTTATTGATAGACCTAAACTGCATAACCAGGTTATGGTCATATTCCTGTTTTAGGTTCGGGTTGCCCGAAGTAATACGTAGTGGGTTCTGATTATCGATAAAATCCTGTAGCTGCTCAATGGCAGGTGTATTCGTTTTGGCATTATAGCGCAATTCAATACGTGTTTCCTTGTTGAAATTATACTGGAAATTCAAGTTTGGCAGTAGGCTGTTGAAATGGCTCTTTGTTTTCAATTTGTTTGGAAATAGCTTGTCATTTGTCTGATTCGCGGTCTGGTAGTCCAATCCGATTTGAAATCGTATACTATCTTTTTTATTGAATAAATAAGATAGCCCCGCACTGTGATAAACAAAGTCATTGCGGAATTCATTCGAAAGGCGATTTTTCAACTCTCCCAATTGTTCCGTTTCTGCCAGGAATTCATACGTTTTACGGTCAGAGTAGCGCGCCGTATTTCGGAAGGTGTAATTACCCTGCAAACGGGAGTATTTATCCAGCATCTCGGTATAGGCAATTTTTGAACGAAAGCCATTATTGTCACCATTTGAGTAGTTGCGATTGTTTGTGGTGTCAATTCGATTGAAGTCCCCATTTCTGTAATAGGTATTCAAGGCATAGTTTGCGGCATTCCCCTTGTTTGTACTGAAAGAACCATTAAAGTTGACGCTAATGGTTCGTCCCGGTTTGTTTAGCCTGCGCATATAAGTCAGATCGCCACCCCAGTTGAAATTTTCGCCAAAACTGCTGTTGTTCCTGTCGGATTGGTTGAGCATTTCGCTCAGGTTTAATAAGGTGCTGCCCAGCGAGCTGCTATGCCTATTATTGCTCTGGTAGGAGAAATTGGGCTGTATGTCCAGCTTTTGAATAGAATCTATTTTCCAGTTCGCCCGCAGGGAGAATGCATGATTGTTTGTGTAGGTGCTACCAGATTGTTGTTGATTGTTGATCTGGTTGGCTCTATTGCCTGCAGTGTATTCCGTTTTGTTTTGGCTGATGGTGTTATTGTCGGTATAGTTGTAGGCGTAATTGGCGTTAAAATCCATCCGGTCCGCAAAAAACCGGTCGAGATAGTTGAATCCAGCATTGAAACGTGTTGTGACGCCCTGTCCTGTACGTCCTCGCGTGTTGCCTCGTGGCGCAAAACCATTGGGCTGATTGACGTTATTGGTATTGATATCTATGGAATATTGGCGCTTTGGGTTCATTTTGGTGACCTGCGTATTGATGGCATACTTCTCATCCGGACCGGCTCCGCCACTGATTTTACCAAAATAAGATTTTCTTTTATCCGGTTTGGTGACAATATTGATCACTTTCAGCCGTTTGCCATCATCAAATCCACTGAATTTCGCTTGTTCGGTTTTGTCATCAATAAGCTGCACTTTGGCAATGACATCCGCAGGTAAGTTTTTAAGGGCCACTTTTGGGTCAGTGCTAAAAAACTCACGGCCATCAATGATAATCTTACTTACGGCTTCCCCCTGCGCCTTTACATTACCATCTTCGTCGATTTCTACACCTGGGATCTGTTTGACCAGTTCGTCAGCATCCGCAAATTCAGGTGTAACATATTTTTTGGCATCAAATTCTAAGGTGTCCCCCCGTACCTGTACACTCGTCGGTGAGATGCTGATTTCTTCCAACACGATCTCCGAGCTGTTGAGTTTAAAATTGACCTCCACAGTTTTACCTACTAATTTGATCTTCCGAATGTCTGTAGTATAACCCATTGGCTGCACCGAAATCAGATAATCACCATTGGGAAGGGCTACACTGGTAAACTTGCCCAAGATATCCGTTGGTGTTTGCAGCTTACTGGAATCTTTTAAGGCGATGATCGTAACACTGGCTCCCGAAATTGGTTTTGAACCATTGCTATCCATGAGTCTCCCTGAGATATATTGCTGGGCAAAAGCATTCATCGTTAACAGCATTAAACTAAGCGAGAGAGTAACAATTGTCCAGGTCTTGATTTTCATTGGTTGAGGATGTCTGCGTGGTTTTAGGCGCTGTTGTTAGTTCTATTTTTTTATTTGTCAAATTTATGCGACTATTTGATACGAATTACTATCATTTTAGTTACAATAATCCTAACTGAACGGAAAGATTAGATATATTTGCAGTAGAATTAGAAATCAACTGAACGGCATAGTATATGAAAGAAAGTGTTTTGAGTAGAAAAGAGCGTATTATGAAAGAAGCATTGCTGCTTTTTTCAGACCAGGGCTATACCAATACGTCTACCAAAACAATAGCGCAGAACGCTGGCGTTTCTGAGGCTTTGATATTCAAACATTTTGGTAACAAAGATGCACTCTTGGTCTATTTGATCAAATCTGGATATCGTAAGGTTCTGACCCATCACCGTGGGATGATGACCTATCGTGAACCCAAAGACTTCTTGCGTACCATGATCAATCTTCCCAATAAGTTGGTCAGTGCTGAACCCATATTCTGGAAATTGCAGGAACGACTGTCCCATCATCCCTTTTCCAAACAACAACATGAGCAGTTCATGAAACCTGTACAGCCGATTATCCATCGTGCTTTTGAAGAACTGGGCTATGAAAATCCTGAATTGGAAACGCAGTTTCTCCTATTGATCATTGATTCATTTTGGAAAAAGGAGGCAATTGGCGAATTGGAGCATGTCATGGAATTGACGCTGTTTCTGGAGAAAAAGTATAATTTGATTTAGATCATAGTATTGAGTATTTAGATTCTGATTGCTTAAGCTTACAGCTGATACCTCGTCTTGTCTTTTAGTACCTAGTATTTAGTAATGAGTATTTAGATTCTGGTTGTTTAAGCTTACAGCTGATACTTCGTTTGTTTTTACTCTTGGGTATTTTAGGCTTGCTTAAGCTTATTGCAGAGACTTAGCTATAACTGACGTTCATTACCTAATCAAATCCATAACCAGATTTGTCCCGAAGCAGGTTCTCAACAAAATCAACGATAGACAACAGGTACATCCGGCAGCACTTCTCAGGTATTGTATCATTATATTCCCCATTGTTGTGTTCGAAATGCATCTTGTTGCATGTTTTAATAAAATTGTTGCAAAAACAATTTCATTTTATCCAAAATAATAACGTTATTAGTATTCTATTTAAGACATTATACAAACTAATTTATGTTCAAAAAATTCAGTCTGGGCCTATTGGCATTGGCCAGTGCGCTATCATTTGCGAAGGCACAGGACAAGAAAGATTTTGTGAAATACATCAATTCCCAGCATGATTGGGTAGATGCCGTGTTTAATACCTTGACTCCAAAGGAAAAAGTGGCCCAGTTGTTCCTTGTAAGGGCGCATACTAATCTTGGTGAGAAATATATTGATTCCGTTGCACAGGTTGTTCAAGATGAACATCTGGGCGGCCTTGTGGTTTTTCAGGGCGGTCCCGTGCGTCATGTGGACATGTTCAATCGATATCAGTCATTATCTAAAGTACCATTAATGATAACCTTTGATGGAGAGTGGGGGCTTGGTATGCGTATGCCGGATTCTACGTTATCATTCCCTTATCAGATGACACTTGGTGCTGTGCAGGATAATCAGTTGATTTATCGCATGGGACGTGAGGTTGCGCTGGATTTTCATCGTATCGGTATGCATTTCAATTTTGCACCAGATGTGGACATCAATAACAACCCGAAAAATCCGGTCATCGGTATTCGTTCTTTTGGCGATAATAAATATAATGTCACCAAAAAAGCAAAAGCTTATATGGACGGTATGGTGGATGGTGGTATCTTGGCCTCCATTAAACACTTCCCGGGACACGGTGACACAGATGTAGATTCACACTATGATCTGCCTAAGCTCCCTTTTGATAAAGCCAGATTGGATACGCTGGAACTGTACCCTTTCAAAGAACTTATTAAAGCAGGTGCTCCAGCAGTTATGGTTGCGCATATGAATATTCCTGTCTTGGATGATACCCCCAATATGCCATCTTCTATTTCTAAAAAGGTTGTTACAGACCTATTGCGGAATGAACTTGGCTTTAAAGGCTTAACAGTGACAGACGCAATGGACATGAAAGGCGTTAAAAAATTCTTCCCGAATGGTGAAGCCGATGTTCAGGCAATCATTGCGGGACACGATCTCCTTGAGGTATCCGAGAATAGTAAACGCGCGATTGACCTTATTCTGAAAGCAATTGAGGAAGGTCGGATTTCACAGGTGGATATTGATGCACGCGTGAAAAGGGTATTGGCTGCTAAACTATGGTTAGGCCTAGACAAATACCAGGCAACCCCGCAGCAGAATCTGTATGCCGATTTACATAGAGCGTCTGCAGTTCAGCTGATTGATGAATTGTCCAATGCTGCTATTACAGCTCTTAACAGCACCGAAAAATTAAAATCCTTTAAAAAGGATCTGCCTACAGCGATTATCAATGTCGGTGTTGCTGCCAATCAAACATTCCAGAACGAACTGGCGGCGGGATTGACCAACGAAACTCACTATTTTGTGCCAGACAGCTTGAGCAAAGATGATATGAAACGTCTTGTGAAGGAAATCAAGAAAAACAAGCAATACATCATCGCTGTACACGATACGCGGTTACGTCCACGTCCTACAATGCAATTGAATGAAAATGTGCAGGACCTGATGAAGAAGTTTGCAAAGAAATCCATCTTGACCCTATTTACAAATGTATATGCATTAGATGGCGTTGAAGCATCCAAGAAAGCGAAGACAATTTTGCTAGCTTATCAAAATGATGCTTTTATGCAGAAGGCTGCTGCCAAAACGATATTGGGACAAAATGTTCCTAAAGGAAAATTGCCTGTTACCATCAATAAAAAATTCAAGTACGGACAAGGCAAATAAGGTCGCTATAAAATCACACCAATAAAAGAGCCCTCCTGGATCGTGTTGCTGTCATCAGCACAGCCATCCGGGAGGGCTCTTCTTATTTTTTGTCAATGCCAATCGTTCTGAAGAAGATTAGCTCTCCTCGTTTTCCTCTCGACTGTCAGAAGGACGGCTCTCGTTTTTCATCCGGTCTATTGCAGTGACAACATATTTATAACGTTGATTCTGTTTGATGTCATCATCCGTATACTGGAGTTTATCGGCATCGTATGTGATAAAGATAATTTTGCCCGGATCTTTGATATTGACCCGCTCACCTACGACAAATCGATAGACCACATACCCGTAAGCGGATTGACCATCACTGGCCACATCCGGTTTCTGCCAAAAAAGCGTATTCATTTTCCCGTTAGCGGATGATTTTACCAGCAAGCCGAAAGGAGCGTTTGGTGGGATGCTGTCCAGCCAAGGCATTGTTGGGGGTAAAGCAGGGCTACGATACAGGTCATTTCGCATGGAGTCCTGTAGTCCCGCCAAATTGTCCATGAGCGATTTGGAACTGAAATAGATACTTCCTTCTACATCATGTTCTTCGCGTAGGTGGCGTACCTGTCGCGGGATCTGACTTTTGTCGGTCCAACCGCTCTTATTTTCTGTTACCCGGTAGGCTCCATGACCTACATAAAAATGCCGACCATAGGTATGTCGTTGCCACCAGGATACCAGAACCTCATACGCCGCGGCGCGGTTTTTAAATGGAAAGTAGATCTGTGGATTGATATAGTCGATCCAGCCTTCCTGCATCCATTTTACACCATCCGCATAGAGCTCCCGATAGGCACTTAGCCCACGTGTTTCCGAACCGATACTATTGTTTTCCTTATTATCCCATACACCACATGGACTGATCCCATATTTAACATAAGGTTTTATTTTTTTTATGGCAATGCCGAGGTCGCGCACGAGCATGTTCACATTATTGCGTCGCCAGTCTTCAATATTTTCGATGCCATTATTATACTGGGCAAAAGTCAGCTGATCCGGGACAGATGTACTCCGGCTATCGGGATAAGGGTAAAAATAATCGTCAAAATGAATACCATCCACATCGTAATTCTTGACAACATCCATAATGACATCGATGATATATTTACGGACATCGGGCAGTCCCGGGTTGAAAAGCTTTTTTCCTGCGTATGTAAAGAACCATTCGGGGTGCCGTTTGGTGATATGGTCCTCTGAGAAATGTGCGGGATTCAATGTGGTCGAGGCCCGATAGGGGTTGAACCAGGCATGCAGTTCCATGCCTCTTTTATGTGCTTCCTCAATGGCAAATTCTAAAGGATCATAAAATGGGGATGGGGCCTGCCCCTGTTTTCCTGTCAGGTATCTACTCCAAGGTTCACGACCTTTACCATAAAAAGCATCTGCTGCAGGCCGTACCTGTAGAATGATTGCATTTAAACCCGCACTACGGTGCTGGTCGAGGAGGTCTATAAATTCCTGCTTTTGCTGGGCAACATTGTTGCCGGCTCTGACCGAAGGCCAGTCTATATTACCTATGGTTGCAACCCATACACCACGAAACTCTCGCTTAGGTATTTGTTGGGAATATGTTCTGATCGAAAATAAACAGATAAAAAAGGCAAAAAAAGAATATAAATATGTTTTTCCCGTCATTCTATAAATTGTAGCCAACAAAGATAGGGAAGCATTTCTTACTTTTTCCCTAAAAAATGTAAGATGTTTGTTGGATACTTGTTAAAAGAATGTCAGCTTGGTTTTGAAATTGATAATAATGCAAATACAGGTAACATTGTACACTTATTTGTGCTAATTTAGATGCGGTTTTCACAAAAGCTATGCAAAGCGAGCTAACCGCAACAATAAAGATTATGAGCAAAGAACAAATATCCGTTTTTGATATGTTTAAGATCGGTATCGGACCATCCAGTTCGCATACCTTAGGCCCTTGGCGTGCAGCCCAGCAATTTACCCATGTCCTCAAGACAAAAGGTGTATTGAATGAGGTCGATCAGGTCAAGATTTTGCTTTATGGATCTTTAGCCAAGACCGGTGCTGGACACGGTACAGATATCGCTGTTCTGCTTGGACTGAGTGGCGATGATCCGGTTACCTTTGATGTAGATCAGGTGACACCGAAAGTGGCGCATATCAAAGCGGTAGGCGAACTGGTGGTTGCAGGTGAGCGCACGATTCCATTCTCCTATCAGGAAGACCTTCTGTTTTTATACACAGAGAGTTTACCCTTCCATCCAAATGCTGTTACTTTTCAGGCTTTCCTGTCAAGTGGTAAAGCCATTACCGAAACCTATTATTCTATCGGTGGTGGATTTGTCGTTCAGGAAAATGATACCGAGGGTGTATTATCCGAAGTGGATCTTCCTTTTCCGGTGGATACCGCACAGGAGCTACTGCACTGGACCATGAAAACAGGCTTGAAAATATCAGAACTTGTTCTTGAAAATGAGTGTGCATGGCGGGAGGAAAGTGAAACTGTTGCTGGTGTCCTGAATATCTATAAGACGATCTATGAGTGTATCTATCGTGGCTGTCACACTGGTGGTACACTGCCCGGAGGCTTGAATGTGGAACGTAGGGCTGCAAAATTAAATAAAAAATTGATGCAGGGACGTAGTTACCAAGATTATGAATCATGGATAACGGCAATTCGTGAAGGTGGACAGAATTTTCAATATATCCTAGACTGGGTAAGCTGTTTTGCACTTGCTGTAAATGAAGAAAATGCATCGTTTGGACGTGTTGTTACTGCTCCTACCAATGGTGCTTCAGGGGTTATACCTGCGGTTTTACAGTATTATATTACTTTCCATGACGGTATGCGGGAAAATAAAATTGTGCAGTTTATCCTAACAGCTTCGGAGATCGGATCCATCTTTAAAAAGAATGCGACTATTTCAGCCGCCATGGGGGGGTGTCAGGCAGAAATTGGGGTATCCTCAGCAATGGCTGCCGGTGCGCTGACGGAGGTGCTGGGTGGATCACAACGCCAGGTGCTGATGGCTGCGGAGATCGCCATGGAACATCACCTCGGGTTGACCTGCGATCCGATCGGAGGACTGGTACAGATTCCTTGTATCGAACGCAATACTATGGGGGCGATAAAAGCGATTACAGCAGCGCAGCTGGCTTTACAGTCAAATCCCGACAAAGCCAAAGTAAGTTTGGATACAGTGGTCAAAACCATGTGGGAGACCGCTTTGGATATGAACGCCAAATATAAAGAAACAGCAGACGGCGGTTTGGCGGTCAATATTCCATTGAGTTTGCCGGAATGTTAAGGTTCAACTGAGTTTTCTTGTTTTTTGTATCTTTGCTGCAGTAGAACATATATATTCATAATTAGTATACGCGAATGAAATATTGTGCGATCGCCTCCGGGAGTAATGGAAACTGTTATTATATAGCCAAAGATGATTCGGCTATATTAATTGATGCTGGTATCAACAGTAAACATATTCATCTCCGGATGTATAATCTTGGGATTATTCCGACCCAGATTAAAGCAATTTTCATAACGCACGAACACTCCGATCATATCCGCGGATTGTCGGTTTTTGCAAAAAAATACAATCTACCCGTGTATATCACGAAGGGAAGTTATGAAGGATCCAGACTACATTTACCTTCCCACCTGGTCAATATCATTGCGCCCAATGAGGAAGTTGAAATAGGAGGGCTTAAAATTTATGGGATCCCCAAATACCATGATGCAAAAGAACCCTGTAGTTTCCTTGTCTCTGATGGAGTTCATAATATCGGTGTGCTGACCGATATTGGACGGCCCTGCGAAAATGTGCAGCATGTGATCCAACATTCGGATATTCTCTTGTTGGAATCCAATTACGATGAAGATATGTTGCATACAGGAAGATATTCTTATTTTTTGAAGAATAGGATCAGCAGCGGATGGGGGCATCTTTCCAATCGTGTTGCGGTTGAACTATTCAATCAATATAAAACTGATCGTCTCAAGCATCTGATCTTAACACACCTCTCCGGTGAAAATAATACGGTCGATCTTGTTCATACGACATTTGAACCCCATTGTGAGCATATCAAACTTCATGTGGCTACACGTTATCAGGAAACGGAATTGTTTGACATTACCCATATCTTAAATAAACAGGCGGTTTCATCGCCGACGGCCTGTCTTGGATAATTAAACTGAGCGCTGCTTCTAATAAGGCGACCATCACTCCGAATAAAGTCAGCCGCTACTCCTAGTAAAGTCAACCACAACTTCGCTTTCATTGCTGATATCGATCCGACACAGGGGCTGCTACATAAACAGTCTGTTTCAACGCCAAAGGACCTTCCTCGGATAATTAAACTAACCGCTACTCCTCATAAAATCAATGATCACTCTTAATAAAGTCTCAACCACTTCCTTTTTTTGCTGATACCGATCCGCTATGGCATGTCCTATTGGCGCGACTTAAAGAAACGGGCCAGCTGATTTTATTGATCAATACCTTGTAAGTTCTTGTTTTACAGTGAAATTTCGTGAAAAAATCAAAGAAAACTTCAGAAGTGAAAAAATTAAAATATAGTTGATTTCCAAATAATTCCTTTTATATTTGCTTTGTTTTTAATCAGTCTAAATTATTAAACAAGAATTTGCTGGTCTGATTAAAGACAAAAACACCATGCAATAGACGGCAATCTATCACATGGCGAAAAGCTACAGACAGCGGCAACTGTCTCTAGTTGACTGAAGCAGCGCGCTGCTCCAGTTGCTTCCGATATAGGATATGGAAGAACTTGCAAGATAACGAAATTTGCGGTTTTATTGGTTAACCGTTTTTTTTACCTGTAAGCTCCTCCATAATAAGTTGAAAAACTATACGCTTCAATCAACATATTATGAAAATTTTAACATCACTCTTTGCATTCCTTACAGTATTGTTTTACTGTAACAGCAGTTCCGCTCACGCACTTTGGATAGAATCCGCTCCTCATGGTACAGTCAATCAGTCGCATGAAGTAAAAGTCTATTATGGTGAATATGTTACCAATGAAAGAGATCAGATTGAAAAATGGTATTCTGATGTGAAGGATTTCACCTTGTTATTGTATGTTCCGGGAAAAGCCCCTGTTAAAGTGCAATTGACCAATAAAGGAGATCATTTCAGCGGTTCATTCCAACCGACTGAGCAAGGAACTTACTTTTTATCGATCGTAAAGGCACCTAAAGATCTGGGTGGCCAGACAAAATATGAGTTTTCCTCACTAATGCCCGTTGTCATTGGCAAATCAAGCAAATTAGACTATAGTGCATTAAAAAATCCGTTACAGGTTGAGTTGATCAATTCTGCAAATGCAAAAAAAGGCGCTAGCTTACAGGCTAAGATAACCAGCGAAGGAAAAGTTGTTCCAAATGCCAAGGTCTCTGTTTTCTCGTCCACAGGTTGGGGAAAAGAATTTGTAGCTGATGCCAACGGTGTTGTTACGTTCGATGCCCTTTGGGCTGGTGCTTATGTACTCGAAGCAAGTACATTTGTCGAAAAAGCAGGCGAGCATGAGGGAAAACCATATGCATCGTCGTGGCAGGGAAGTACAACCTTTTTTGCAGTAAAATAAAAATTGATACCTACAAATTAGATGGATTCATTTTAAATCCCACATTCAAAATGAATCTATTCTTTATTACATATCTACCAGTGAAATACGTATGAATAAAACTTTATCCTTTCTAGCTATTCCGATGATCAGCTCAATTTTTTCTGTAGCGCAAGCGCAGAGCAAATTGAAGATTGACGGTATCCTTGTCAATGAGAAATCCGAACCTATTTCGGGTGCAACAATTAAACTATCGAATACAGGTGTAACGACCAGTACCGATAGTGAGGGACACTTTATCTTTGATAGACTTTCTGCCAAGACTTACCGCCTGGAAATCAAAGCTTTCGGCTATGGTAAACATTTTATGGAGGTAACCGTAAAAGACGAAGAAACACATTTAGGGCCCATCATTATGAAAGACCAATCCGAGTCAATCGATGAAGTGGCCGTGTACGGTAAGTACTATGAGCATTATAAGTTTGATAGTATATCTGGGTCATTACGTCTTAAAACACCGATCTTGGAGTTACCCCAAAATATTCAGGTTATTTCATCTGACCTCATGGCTGATCAACAGGTTTTTGACATTGTCGATGGTATTACACGCAATATCAGTGGTGCAACACGTCAAGGACACTGGGACAATCAATACGCCAATATTCGTATGCGTGGATCCAAGATCCCGGCATTTCGTAACGGCATGAATATCGAAGCATCATGGGGGCCCACAGCTGAGGACGCATCTATGATTGAGCGTATTGAATTTGTAAAAGGCCCAGCTGGCTTTATGCTGGCCAATGGTGAACCGGGGGGATTCTATAATGTTGTGACCAAAAAACCGACAGGAAATACGAAAGGCTCGGCGACATTCAATATGGGGAGCTTTAGTACATACCGTGCCGCGGTTGATTTTGATGGCAAGTTGAGTAAAGATGGTAAATTGTTGTACCGCTTAAATATGGCTGCACAGCAAAAGGACTATTTTACAAAATACAACTATAGTAATCGTGTAGTGATTGCGCCAGTGGTAACTTACAAATTGGATTCATTAACTAATTTGACATTCGAATATACTTATCAAGGTTCAACTTATTTGGCTAATGGTAACTATACTTTTTCGCCAAAAGGATTTGCTGATTCAGATATTTCCAATGATTTTTTCTATGGTGATCCATCTATGGAGCCGGGTAAGCTAAGGGATCACAGTGCGTACATCTATTTAGACCGCAAACTGAATGATCGATGGAAATTACACGCGCAGATGGCCTACTTTAACTTCGATATGAAGGCGACAAGTACTTGGCTTACCTATATGACAGCAAAGGGAGATATGCCCCGAACTTATTCAATAGCTGACGAGCATGGCGAAAATCGTTTTGGTCAAATCTCTTTAAATGGCGAGGAGTATACGGGAAGCGTCCGTCACCGAATTTTGGTTGGTGCTGATTATGGAAATAAAAAGTTTTGGGGCGATTTCAGAGATCTAATGCCTAAAGATAGTACTGGATTTGCGCCGATTCCTTTGACTCCATTGAATGTATATAATCCTGTTTATGGTATACCTGGAAATTTGCTTCCGACAGTAGATCGTTCTAAAAGTGTGAAAGTACGCGCTGGAGGCAGTAATTACGTTACCTCAACAAACTATATTTCTTTTTACGCGCACGATGAAATGGCGTTTTTGGAAGAAAAATTGAGATTATCTTTAGGCCTGCGCTATACGATTAATGAAGTTGTTGGAAAGACAGCTGTTTCGGATAGAACAGATAAAGCATTTACTCCTCGTGTTGGATTAAGCTATTCTATTAACAAATCCACGAGTATATACGGATTATTTGACCAATCTTTTGTTCCTGTAGCTGGTACGGATTGGGAAGGTAATGCTTTTAAGCCGGTAAGAGGTGTTGATTTAGAGGCGGGAGTGAAGAAAGAATGGATGGGAGGAAAATGGATTTCTACGCTTAGTGCTTATACTATTGCACGTAAGAATGCTTTAGTTGCCGATCCTGATCCGAGCCATGTTGTTAATGGGGTATCTTTTCAGGCACAGTTAGGCGAAACAAGATCTAAAGGTATTGAGTTTGATATCACAGGAGAGATTTTAAGAGGATTAAATGTCAATGCCAATTATGCGTTGACAGATTCCAAAATATCAAAAGATACGAAAGAAGAAAATGTTGGCAATATTACACCCAATACGGCCAAACATACGGCAAATGCCTGGTTATCCTATCGGTTACAACAAGGTGTGCTAAAAGGTGTAGGTTTTGTTGGAAGTGTTCAAGGGATGTTTGACCGTGCCGTAGGAACGACAAAAGAAAGTAATTTTAAGAACTATCTACGTACTGATGGTGGTATCAGTTATCAAAAAGGTAAATATAATATCTCTCTTATGGTTAACAATCTGCTAGATAACCGTAAGTTGTTAACAGCGGGTTCGACAGGTGCTGCTAATGCAAAAATAGCCGGAAGTGTAAATTATTATTCGTACATCGTTGAAGCAAGACGTAATTTCCGTATGGGTATAACTTACAAGTTTTAATTAAGCGATTCTATATAAATCATTTACACGATGTATAGCACACTTTTAATAATTATACTTATTGGCGCTTACCTCTTTTATAACAGCAGTAAAAAAGTGAAGTTCCATCATAGACCCGAGTGGTTGAAAAAGCTTTGCGCACAGACACAGTCTGTGCGTATCTTGAGCATTGTGATGCTCCTGCTACCATTTGGGGTTATCCTCTATCTGCAGGGGCTTGGTGCTGGATTCTTTGCTTTTTTTGCCTATGTCATGTGCATGATGAGCCTTGTCGTTTTACTGAACCCTTACCGTTATTTAACAGGGTACCAAGTTCTCGCATTGTATGCCGCCAGTCTCTGTGTTGAATTTTTGATATCCTAATTGATTTCTTATGCCAGCAAATAAAAAATACCTGAGTTCGCCCTTGCAACGATTTCTGAAGATTACGGCCGGATTTATCGGCGGTTATGTTGTTATGCTCTCTTTTCATGTATTGTTGACTAACCTTTTTGAGAAAAAAGATGTTGTTATGACTGCAGGATTCACAGGTTATCTACTTTGGGCAGTCCTGATGCTCCTGGCTTTTCTTTCCAAAAGCGGATGGAAAATATGGGGAATTTATTTACTCTTGGCTGCGGTTTTTTCGTTGCCTTATTTGTTAAAGATGTAATCAATCATGAACAACAGAAATTACAATATCTATTTTAATACCCATACCATCAGTGGCATTATCATCTGTGCGCTTCTGTACGTGATATTTTTTGCAGGTTCTTTTGCATTTTTTAGAAATGAGATTGCGGCCTGGCAAAATAATGCGTCATACAAAACATACAAGGAAAACCATCAGAGCTTTGACAAGCTTCTGGATTCTCTAAAAGGAGAAGCCAACCTTCATGGGCGTGATATCAACTTCTATATGCACCGGGAAGGAACTTCTGCTTATGTGGGGTACACAGCGTCAAACGACACGATACTCAATAAGGAAAATCTATCCAAGATAACGCCCAAACAGAAAGCTGAAAAAAAGAAAGGCCGGAGACGGAGAGGTGGAGATGATGACTCGAAAAATTTTACCTATAATTTTGTCAATCAAAAGGTAGGGGATTATGCGCAGAACTATGACATGGGCGAGTTTTTATTCCGCTTACATTTTCTGGCCCAACTCAATCAAGTACCCATTAGCGTAGGAATAGCGCCATTTGGATACCTTGTTGCCGGAATTACAGCCTTTATCTTTTTATTTGCATTGATAACAGGGCTATTATTGCATTGGGACAAATTAGTGTCGAACTTCTTTGTGTTTAGGCCATTCAGCAAATGGAAGACTGTCTGGACAGATATGCACACCGCCCTGGGGGTGATTGGGTTCCCTTTTCAGTTTATTTTTGCCGTTACAGGTACATTTCTGATTGTTAATTCAGTTTTGGCATTGCCTTTCAGCAAATTGCTGTACGATGGCGATCAGCAGAAAATGTATCAGGACATTGGTGTTTCCGCCAAGGAGGACTATGTGTATAGCTATAAATCTTTAAATAAGGATGTGAAAATTGCTTCTATCTTGGACATCGCAAAGACAAAGTGGCCAGAAAGCGAGTTCCTGCGTATTGTCGTAAAAAACTATGCGGATTCAAATATGCATGTTATTATGGAGCTTGAACCGCATTTTAACAGCAGCTTTGCCGGATCTGGAATATTGACCGTGAAGGTGGCCGATAATAAGATTGTAGAAGAGAAATCACCCTTAACAGGAGCGAGCTATGGGGACTATGTCCGCAGCATTATCTACCGTTTGCATTATGGCGACTATGGTGGATACCCGCTCAAAATGGTCTATTTCATCTTAGGGGTAATGGGCTGTCTGGTTATTATTTCAGGAATTCTGATCTGGTTGGTTGCACGTGATAAAAACAATGTTATTCCAAGAAAACGCAAATTCAACTTTTGGGCAGCTAATGTTTTCACAGCGATATGCTTGACGATGCTCCCGGTTACGGCGATTACATTTATTGCGATTAAAATCAGTCCTAAAGTTGATCAGTCCTTTATTTATCGGGTCTATTTTTACGCATGGTTGCTGTTGTCGCTTTACTATATCATTCGTCGCAGCATAAGAAGGACAAATCGCGAAACACTATTGGTCGGAAGCATCCTTGCATTTCTCGTTCCGATAGCCAATGGTCTGGTGACACATAATTGGCTTTGGAAAACATTTGTTGATGGGCAACGTGATTTATTTGTTGTCGATTTTCTTTGGTTGATGATTGGTATCATCGGATTACTGGCCTTCTATAAGACAAAAAAATTCTTCCAAAAAATTCAATAATTAGAAACTGTCCGAAAGGTAAGAAGGGACGTGTCGGAAGCGTCTATATTATGTATTGTAAAATATATGCCTAGGGGCTGCTTTATCCAAGCAGCCCCTAGGTATATATAAGGTGTCACTAAAGCACCTATAAAGTACTTTTCGCCTTATACAATTTGGGAGGAGGTCCGGTACGAGACAGTTAGAGCATTTTCGCTGATTTGTTACTCCTTGTTCGATAGTTGTTCGGCCGTTGTTCGGGGACCCTTCGGGTGTGTATTGCTACTGCTTCGGGACAACGTCGGGTTTGGTTTGACTGTTCTTCGGCTGTTGCTTGCCCTGTTGTCGATGATTGACCGAAGCTGAGGCGACCAAATGTCGAACCGACTCCGAAGCAATCCCGGAGTTGGTACGAAGTATGTGCGAAACCTCCTCGAATACTGTTGGCACTTGAACGGACTTGAGGGGATTTAAAGGGAGTTGAAGGGACTTTGTGCGCTTTAGCAATCATAGTCTTATGTGTTGTTAAACGAGCTGTTGTTTAATTCATACGATTATTGTATTTTTAAAGTATACCAATTTAACTTAATGAAATGAGTAAATCTTCTGGTAACCGCAATACAGGAGTAAAGCAGATGGTATCATACGTGCTGAGTGAAAATAGTCGTCTAGCTGGACTTGATTTTACCTATAACAGTGGATTAGCCAGTCGTTTGTACCAGATTCTAAAATCCATTCAACCTCGTGCCTGTGAACGTAGTACCTATATACGATTACAAAATATACTTTATGAAGCTGTTCGCAATGATCGGGTGCACGATCTCGGGAGCTTACGGCTCGGGTATGGATCAGTACTCCCCTTGAAAGGTTTCAGGTACTCCAAACGGGTCAGCTGGAACAATTTCTTTATGAATCACCCAGTTGCGCATTTTGATGAAGCCCAGCAACAAGTTCAGGTTCAGCTTCATTTGGCAGGTCTCCGTAAATTTGAATTAATTCACGAAAGGCTAACTAAAATAGACATAAAAATATATTGTGTGATAATTAAACTGGATGACCGGAATACCCTATTTCATCATGCTAGCAAGACATTGGAGCTAAGGAAAGGAGATCATAAAGCGGACCGTAGAATTACTTTCACATTGGAGGATTGCAAAGATGCTGTTATTTTATGTCTGGGTACAGTAAGGTGCTGGCTGACGAGCCCTGATGGGCAGGACGAATTTATGTCCAACGGTGGCACCTTGATGACTGGTGAAATTTTCGATGCGCTCCTGATCCGTGGAGGTAAGCATACGATATTCCCCGAAGAAAAATCCGATAAACTGCCACCGCCTATTTTACCAAGTCACGATGATGAAGTTGACTGGGATTAGCCGATTAGATGACGGCTTTAAAAAAGCGGCCCAATCGCATCAGATCATGTGCTGTCTTTTCGTTCCAATCGACGGCATAGTTCAGGCGAATACAGTTTTTAAATTGATCATGTTGGGTAAACATTCGACCTGGAGCAAAGCTCAATTTTTGTTTTAGCGCATAATCGTATAGTACGGTAGAATCAATTTTTGGATCCATTTCCAACCAGAGCACAAATCCACCTTCGGGCTGTGACATCTTGGTATTCTCGGGAAAATGGGCCTCGATACTATTTCTAAAATTGATGTAATTGCTGTACAACTTCTTTCTAAAGGTATTGAGGTGGTGGTCATAACGACCGATCTGCAGAAATTTGGCAACAGCCTCTTGGTAAATAGCCGGCTGCGAGATGGTCTGGATCAGCTTTTGTTTGAGAATCTTGTCTTTGTACTGTCCCGGTTCAACCCACCCGATCCGAAAACTTGGCGCCAATACCTTGGTGACAGATCCACACCACATGACCAAACCTTCTTCATCAAAGTATTTACAGGGCTTGGGTCTTGAGTTTCCGAAATAAATATTTCCATAAAGGTCGTCTTCGATTAAGGGAATATGATGGAAAGCAAGGAGCTTGACAAGTTCTTTTTTATGTTCATCGGGCATCAGGGCACCTAAGGGGTTGCTGAAATTAGAAACAAAGCAGCATACATCGATTTTATGGATTACTTTTTTAAGGGCGTCCAGTTCAATACCTGTAATGGGATGTGTCGGTATCTCAATGGTCTTCAATCCCAATACCTGAAATGCTTGGATAAAGCCAAAATAGAGCGGACTTTCCACAGCAATGGTATCACCAGGCTTCGTGACTGCGCGGAGGCAGCTATAAATGGCGTTCATGGCACCCGAAGTGATAATCAGATCTTCGTCGCTTATTTTTCCCTCCAGTACGAGCGACCATTTGGCAATCTCTTTACGTAGAGTCGGACTACCCTGCACCTGTCCGTACTGATCGCCGTAATCGTGCAGCTCGTGCACCGTTTCCAGGATACATTTATTGAGTTTCTGAATGGGGAGCAAAGAGGGGCTGGGCAATCCCAAAGAGAATCGCGTAATTTCCTTATCCTCCAACGAGTGAAAAACTTTATCAATCAATGCCGCGGGATCTTGCTTCTTTTCGTCAATCTTAAATGTTGAGATCGACGGTATGGACATCCGGCGTTGGCCGGCCAGGCTGACGAAAAAGCCAGATTTGGGGCGAGACTCGATCAGCGATCTGCTCTCGAGTTCCATGTAGGCGCTCTTTGCCGTATTTAAGCTCACATTATACAATTTTTGTGCACTACGGACAGAAGGTAGACGATCTCCGTAGGTCAAAGAGCCATTTTTGATCTGGTTCTCTACGATGTTTGCAATTTTTTTATACAATTGTTGCTGCTCCATACTTATACTAATTTACTGTTTCCCTTTGGATTTACCCAATCATGGAAATGACGGATTCCCCTTTTTAGTGCTTCTTCGCTGCCAAACATATTTAAAAGCTGCTGTTCGAAATAAGCCTGCGCTTTGCGCTTAAATACGGTTGATAAGTCTTCGGAAACTTCAGTTCGATAAGAAATTTCGACAGTAAGGTTGTTGTTTTCGGAGACCGTAGCAGAAGAAACAGCTGCTATTTCTTCGTTTTGCGCAAGCAAGAGAAAAGGCATGTGCAGCAAGTTTTTGTTGCTCGCTTCAGACTGAGCCTTTTTTAGTAAAGAGAGATCAGAGAGATCAACCTGTCTGATGGAATACGATTGATGTGTTGTAGTCGACATGGCAATAAATCATTTTTTGCTAATTTAAGAAGGGTACAGGCTCAATTTGAGGTACAGAATTGGGGTAAAACTAGGGTACAGATGAAAAAGTAAAAAATATGACCGGGAGTTGATGGTTTTTAATTTCCATTTAAGATATTTACAAGAGTTAATGATATGTCTCAGGACCAATAAATTATGACAGCCTATGCATAACTTGTTTCCGCTATTTATCGCCATGATTACGGCCATCGTTCTACTCGAAATGCTGGCAACGAAACTTCGGGTTGCTTATCCCATTTTACTGGTTTTGGCGGGCTTGATTGTCAGCTTTATTCCAACATTGCCCGTTGTTACGATCGATCCGGATGTTATTTTTCTGATTTTCCTTCCACCCTTGCTATGTGAGGCTGCATGGTCGATTTCGTATAAGGAGATGAAGAAATGGTGGCGTATTATTGGAAGTTTCGCCTTTTTGGTGGTTTTCTTCACCGCACTATCTGTTGCGGTGGTTGCCAATCATTATATTCCGGGTTTCACGCTCGCAATGGGTTTTCTACTGGGCGGGATTGTTTCCCCGCCAGATGCCGTCAGTACGGGGGCCATCATGAAGTTTGTGAAAGTTCCAAAATCTACTTCTGCAATCTTGGAAGGGGAGAGTCTGCTGAATGATGCTTCCTCTTTGATTATTGTCCGTTTTGCACTGATTGCCGTGGGTATGGGGCAGTTTGTATGGCAGGAGGCAGCGGTATCTTTTATTTGGATGTTGGTCGGTGGGGTTGGTATCGGTGTTCTGTTGGGTTGGTTTTTTATCCAGGCACATAAACGCTTACCGACAGACGCGCCATCGGATATTGCATTGACCTTGATCGAACCCTATTTTATGTATTGGATTGCCGAGCAGTTTCACAGTTCTGGGGTGCTGGCGGTCGTTGCGGGAAGTCTGTTGATGTCCAACCAGCGGCTTAAATTTCTGAACAGTACCAGTCGTGTGCGAGGGCTGAGTGTCTGGGAAAGTTTTGTGTTTATCCTGAATGGGATTGTATTTTTTATTATTGGTCTGGATCTCCCCGAGATTGTTGCCGGCTTGCGTGCAAATGGTACTTCGCTTCGGGAGGCGATCGGTTACGGTCTCTTGGTGACGGCTGTTCTTATCTTTGCTCGCGTGATCAGCGCCTATGCTGCAATGATTGCAACGCTTATCTTTCGTCCAAGTGTGGCACCTAGGGCGCGGTCTTCAAAACAACGTTTCTTTATGCCACTATTACTGGGCTGGACAGGAATGCGGGGAGTGGTTTCCCTGGCAGCGGCACTTTCCATTCCTTTGGTCATGAATGGTACTGTGATTCCGCAGCGGCATCTGATTCTATTTATCACCTTTGTCGTCATTCTCTCAACCCTTTTGGTTCAGGGACTCACTTTACCCTATCTGATCAAGCGAACGAAGCTCTTTGATGCCGTTCTTGCTGAGGCGCCCGAAGAGGTTGCCAAACAGCAGATGAAGCAAGGCTTAAAACAGCATGTCTATCAGTTTCTCAAAAATAAATATGAGCAAGAAGAACATAATCGGGAGGCCATGGAGAGGATCTTGCGACATTGGGAGGAAAAAGTCAATGCTGCGGATGATTCGTGGATGAATGAGCGCACTAAAGTGATTTTCATTGAATTGTTGGATGTGCAGCGCGAATATCTGGAAAGATTGAACAGCGAGTCGGAGATTGATGAGGATCTTATCCGTTCGCAGCTCTATCAGATTGATTTGGAGGAGGAGCGCTTGCGCATGATATAATGCCATGGCATCCTATTGATCTGGATAAATAATAATAGTTATAGCCCTTTGGCTTGGTACATAAGTTGAATTGCGATGAAAGTTATAATAACAGGGGCCACCGGAATGGTCGGAGAAGGTGTTTTATTGGAATGTCTTCAAAATAATAAAGTAGAGGCGGTATTGAGCATATCACGTCGTACTGCTGATATACAACATCCAAAGCTAAAGGAGCTTTTGGTGAAAGATTTCACGGATCTTTCCGAAGTTGAAGCGGAGATCCGGGGCTATGATGCCTGTTTTTATTGCGCAGGTGTCAGTTCGGTTGGCATGAAAGAAGATAAATACCGATTTATCACCTATGATACGACATTGGCATTTGCAAAATCGCTGTTGAATATCAATCCTGAAATCAGCTTTATATACGTATCGGGCGGGAGTACGGACAGTACTGAACGGGGGCGGGTGATGTGGGCAAGGGTGAAGGGCAAGACGGAAAATGATCTAGCGAAATTGCCTTTTAAGAAGGAATACAATTTCCGGCCAGGTGGAATGACCACCGTTGCGGGACAGAAGCATGCCAATCCGTTTTCATTTGTTGCGAAGATTATAAAATTCTTTGCCCCTTCGGCGGTGTTGTCCCTACATGAGGTGGGGCGGGCGATGATTCATGCTGTGGAGCGGGACGATGTGAAAAATATATTGGAAATCAAGGATATCAGGGCATTGGCTTAGTTTATGCATGGACATAAGGTCTTTCGACTGTTATTTCCATTTCCAGTCCAGTTCCTCCTTATAGGCGATATGAAGGCGTTGGCTAAGCTCTACCAGGAAAGCTTTAAATTCGGCGGTATCTTCGATCTGCTGTTTTGGAAAAAACAGTTGATCGGACATTTTTAGTTTGATAAAAAATGCGAAGGCCGTTTCGGAGATATATTCAAACTGATCGTATTGATATTTGGACTCCATTTGTGTGCTTTTGATCTGGAGATAATTATCTTCAAAGCTGATTGTGTGTAAAATGCCGATCCGATTCTGGAATTCGGGGCTTTTGACATATTTGGTGAAATAGCGCTTGTAGTATATCCCAAGATATTTGGGAAAGAACAAAAAGGCGATTATGCTCACTATGATAATCAGAATGGCCAGTTGACGTTCATAAAAGAAAAATGGGATGGCAAGTATCAGCATGAGCAGCATAAACATGAATCTTGATTTTTTGCGTGCTTTAATTATTTGAGGTGATTTGGACATGCTGAACAGCAATGCATCCAGTTGATCTTGCTCGGAAAGGGTTAGTTGAAGTTCTTTCATAATTTAAATGTATTAAATTGGTAAGATAACTGGAAATGGTTTTATTTATTACTCTATTTTCTCGACCTGAATAGCACTTGCTATTTTCCCAAAGTAATCTTCCATCTCTTGGTTACATCTTTCGATAAACAGCTTTGTAAGTTCCTGTAATCTTATAATGGCGCATGGGTCTCCTTTATAGTTGGCGTTATGTCTAAATTCCTGCTGAGCTTTGATAACTTCCTTAAACAGTTTAACATGGTCGCTGTTGTTGAGACAAAAGGTCGCGTGTGCTTCGGGAACAATTAATCGGCATAGGTTTATTAAAAAGGGAAGACCTACAGATTGAGGTTTGTATTGAAGGATTGTATTGATAACACCGAGGCAGGTTTGTTCTAAAGCCTGTGAGAGGGTGAAATATACCGCTTCGACACCACTAGGCCAGCCTTCTTCATAAGCTAGATATAAGCAGCGGGCATTCTTGTAGCGACTGTCCCATTGCTTGCGTGCATACTCCAGGTCAAGTTGAGGAGCAGTGATGCTGTCAGGTTTGATATTTTCAATTGCTGCATTTTGAAACCAGATATCGCCAGCTTTTACGAGGGATAGAAAGAAAGGATGGCCTTTGGTAAGTTTTTTGATAAAGTGTGCTGTTTCTTCGGTGACTAAGGTCAGCGAAACACTTTTCGGCAAGAGATCCATTGTCTGTTGTTGTAGGTTGGCGAGGTCTGTATTTAGGCTATCATACGCAATAAAGAGGTAGTAAGCATGCGTTATCTGGTCTTCTTTATTGTTTTGGAGCAGACTATTGTACTTATGTTGATCGGAATGATAACCGAAGCAGGCAACTAAGGAAGGGGTACAGTATAACTCCAGAATATTTAAGATCAGGTCACGATAATTGCTGTTACAATGATTATTGTTGTAAATAGCGATGTTGTTTTTGAATTTTTCAATCCTCCTGTACTGAATTTGTTCTGGGCTAAGTTGTTCTCTGATTTCTTCGAATAAAAGATTGGAATAATCGTAGATCCAATTTAATGCGTTTATAGCAATTTGATAAGCTGTTTCTAATAAGTTTTTGTCAATTGTGTAATCGTGATTATATCTATAATCAATATAAGCTTCGTCGATCTTGTCTAGCGCTTTTTTTTCCTGATCTTTAACTGCGAGCTTGGCAATTTTAGAATCAAATGTTTTCAGGTAGCTAATATTACCTTTTAGCGAATGTGATTTCTTTTCGTCTCCTTTTAATAGGCTTTCTGCTGTTTTAAGTGATAGCTCAATGGCTTGATGTAGCATAAATGCGGCATGTGCATGGTTATCATGTCCTAGATAGAAGTTGTAGCCGTCAATAAAAGAACGGATTTTGGTTTTCTCTTTATCTATATACAGGCTGGATCTTTCAATAATCTGTTCGGCAGAATCGTTAGGTAATACGAGCGGTATTTCCTGTGTGGGATTGTGGTAGATACGGTTTTCAGGTTGGCAAATCAGGTAAGTGCGGCCTAATCCCTGTCCGAGCTTCTTTTGTATTTCATGTACGAAATTTAAGTTGAAGTAAAGGTTGGGGTAACTTTCTAATGCTTCGTTGACCAGTTCGCGTGCATCGGCAAACCGAATTCCGGGATTTGGAGGTAGATTGATCTGTAACATCTGATATTTTTTGCCATCGTGGGCATAGGTCCATTGATAGATTTCATCAACCGCGACTACGCGAAGGATAGCTTCGATGATTGGGGTAAGTTCGGTGTTCATAATTGATTGGTTTGGTATTGAGGTTATTTGGTTAGTCTATCGCCTATTGTTATACTTTAAGGTAAGTTGACACTCAGAGCTGAACGTCTTTGTAATTAGGCTACAGCATCTAGTATTTCAATCTCATTTTCGTATGCTAATATATAAGCAAGTTCAACGAGGTTGATCAAAGTCTCGTAAATAAGCAAGGTTTGATTTGAAAAATCTTCATTGGCGTATGCTTCTTTAGATAGTCCATATTCTAACCAGTCATATAAAATTTCGTCCCATTCTATTTTGGTGTATTGATTGATCAAATTGGCAATTGAAGGAAATAGATTTTCGAGTTGTTCAGTATTTGTGTGACTTAGGTGAAATTTATCATTTTTATTTACGATGGTAATTGACACTTTATCACGGATAAGTATTTGTTGATTTGGATCTTTGACTATATATTCGATCTTTCTTAAATCGGCTTCATTACGAAACATTTCTAATAGGGTATAGATACAGGAATAGTTGAATAATAGAGTTGATCCACCGTAGAAAGGACTCTCTTTGGTCGCAGACCAAAAGCAGTTTTCTGTGATGGCTGCTTTATGCCAGTATTTTATATGTTCCTTCCATCTGTCGAGGCATCCGTGGGAAAAGAAGTCTTGAATTGCTTTTATAGAAAAAGGCTGAGGTGCCAACCAAGGTGGTAGAGTAACTTGCTTTTTGGGACTAAATATTTCGTTTTCTACGGCGTCATCGAAGGGTTCCTCTTTTGTCTTTATGCTGTCGGTCTGTTCCAAAGACTTTTGATCTTGGCTTTCCTCATGTTCAATCTCTTCTTGATTGTTCGCAATAATGTCTGGAAGCGATTTATTTTCATATATTTTATGCAGCGATATCGCTAATCTTTGTAATAATTCTCTAACGGCAAGGATGTTATTTCCCTCATTTCCTAGAAAATCACCATTTCTATCGCTAATATTTATCCAGATTTCATCCAGAGTCTCGTACCATTGTCCTAATGATTGATGTGAGAAAAATCGGCTGATCTCATCTTCTGGCGATTCAATGTCATTTACACTGAAACATTCCCCTGATACGTAATTCCAATAGTCGGAAACACATTGAATAAAATTCAAGGGATTTTTCAGCTTTTTCAAATTGCATTTTTTGAAAATGACATAGGCTATTTCAACAAACGTAATCAGTTTTTTTGTGTTGTAACCTAAACTGGAATTAGGGCAGTTCATCTTTACATTTGACGCCGCGTTTATAAGCAAGTTTATTTCCATAACAAAGTAATGATGGTAAGTCTCTTGCTCATAAAAATCTTCGAGATATTTCAGCGGATCTTCAATATACTCCTTGCTTAAATAGCGAAAATGTTTCGCTTTTAGTTTCTTTTGCGTATTTTTCATGCTAGGAACGTTTTTAGTTAAATAATGTGTTTATAATTATCAATGGTAAAGCTAATTTAAGCACTAATTTTCGATAAAACAAATTATATATTGATAATTATTGATTATGAGTTCTTTTTTAACGAGAATTAAGGTTATTGCTGATAGAGAGGGATTGAGTGTAACAGCATTTGAATCGGCTATTGGAGCCAGTAGAGGCGTATTTACACGTGCACTTAGCAATAATACAGATGTTCAGGCTAAATGGCTGATCAGTGTTGTTGAAAAATATCCGGAATATTCCTCCGAGTGGTTATTGAAAGGGGAAGGAGAAATGCTTAAGCCTGTTTTAGCTAAAGAAGATGAAGAAACGTATCTAACTACTGAATTGGAAAGAATCACCAACAGGGAGATTAATACGTTAAAGCAATTGATTTCGTCACAAAATATCACTATTAAATCTCAAGAAAAGACAATTATATCATTGGAGCGATTATTATTGTCGTTGGAGCGTGAGATTGAATCGCTGCGGAATAAATAGATTCTAACCATAAATTTTTGTTTTCTTATCGGAGACGGGAAGCTAATTGGTCATTATTTGCATGGGAATAAGTTGTTCAATCGCTGTGGAATCAATAGGAATTAGTGAGCCTCTTTTTTTTGTAGAGATAAACTTCTGCACAGACGGGAAATTTGGTTTGTTGTTTGGTTTAGAATAATAGCGTCTTAAAAATTGAATAATTGTGAACGTAAAAGAACGCGTATTGCTGATCGCTGAAAGAAAGGGCATCAGTAAAACTGAATTTTTTAAAGATGTGGGTCTTTCCTATGCCAATTTTAAGGGCGGTCAGAAAAATACGGCGCTGAGTTCGGATGCAATGATTGCGATATTGACCCGCCATCCGGATATTAGCCCTGCTTGGTTATTGATGGGCGAAGGCAAAATGATGCGCACTGCGGAAACCGTTAGCCCCGAGCCGCAGATGGCCGCGACCAGTTCCGAAGGTTCATCAGTTTCCAGACAATTGGTCGCCGCGCTTGAACAGACGATCAAAGCGCAGGAAAAGACCATTTCCGCTTTGGAGGGACAGGTGGCATTACTGAGTCGGAAATAAAACCCAAAATAAGATCAACCCTTCGTTCGCGAAATAGCTGATTATAGCGATTTCCTTGGCCTCCTTTTTGCCTATTTTTGTTAAGTATCAGAGATGCTATTGTTATGCTAAAAAAGTTGACTTGCCCTTATGGATAGTTTTCAACGGATTTAGCCAACATTGATGGATATCTGTATCGCTATTTAAAGAAATAAAGCTATATGTTTGGAAAAGTATTACTCCTGTGCTGTATCCTATACAGTTGTTTTGTGAACCGAAGCATGGCGCAGCCAGCGGGTGAACGGCCTGTGTATACATCCAAGTGGGGCTATCTCTATCGGGAGGCTGGAAATAACAATGATCCTTTGGGGGTATTTATTACCGAAGCGCCTATTTATCTGGTCGACTCGACCAGCAAGCAGTATAAGGTGCAGGTCAGCAACGGTGATATCGGATTTATCGATCGACAACCGTTGAAGAAATTCATGGACGGGAAAAAATCTGCTGGGGAGCCCGCTAAGTATTTCTATCGGGGCGTCGAAGGGTATCAGTGCCCGCACTATTATGTACAGGTGTCCGAATTGCGTGTCCGTAAAGCGCCGTCAACGACAAGTACCGCTGTGCGCCGCGCACCGCTCAATGAGTTGCTGTGCATTGATTATGTCCCTTTATATACCGACGGTTGGGTGTATATCGGCGATCATTTTCATGAACAGCCTGAATATGTGCAATTGAAATTTTTGGGTTCCGTCCTGACCTACGATAAAGTACTGAAAGATTATTTGGCGGTAAAAGGTAAGGATCAAGAAAAAGAACTGGTTCAGGTAGGAAGATTGCGGGAGCTGGCCTGGCGGGAGGGGAAAAACTTAAAACAGGCCTTTTCCTACTGGAAGGAATCTTATGCGGCTTATGGGGTGGAAAATCCGAAAGTCGATATTGATTTTGAATTGCTGCTGGCCAGTAAACTGGATAAAAAGCCTGATTTTGACGCGTATGAAAAAAAGATGAAGGCGCTGAACCTGCATTTTATCTGGAAAGGGTTGTCGCTCGTGGACGGAGAGATCAAGGATGCACAAATGAACCAATTGAAGATGCAACGTGTTGCGGATATACCGGATATGCCCGAATGTGGCTGGGAACCGCGCTACTTCTATAAAACCCCGAATATGATTGTGGCATTCGAGGAAAATTACAAAAAGAAGATCGTCGGAACGGTCTATAAGCTATACTTTACGGATGGTGAGATTTTGGTGATAGGCAATGAGCGTATGGACGCCAATTACACTGAAAGGGATTTTATCAATCATTTTGGCGATATGGTCTCTGCAAATATGATCGAGGAGCCGCATGTATACCGTCTTCAAAATGGCGATGCAGGTCAACTGATCATTACCTTTAAAGATGGCAAATTGTTTAGCTATGACTGTATGTACTATTGTTAGCCGACCAGAGTAAGGCGCTAAATAAAGAAACGTATTTTACAGAGGTTCTCTGTTTTTAAGGACACCATAAACAAATAAGGACCTGTGTTGAGCAGGTCCTTGTTCGTTTCTATGATTTCTAATGCTAGATTACTTCCATTTCAAAAAGTCTGGCGATGTGTCCGCGAAGTTTTTCCTTCACTTCATCCATATCGACTTCTTGACCCAGTTCCCGCTTCAATGAGGTCACGTCTTTGTCGTCGATACCACATGGGATGATATTGCTGAAATAATCCAGGTCTGTATTGACGTTAAAGGCGAAGCCATGCATGGTGACCCAGCGTGAGGCACGCACGCCCATCGCGCAGATCTTGCGGGCCGTGGGCTTGTCTGGCTCGATCCAGACTCCCGTAAATCCGGGGTATCTCCCCGACGGAACACCATAATCGGCGCAGGTCAGGATGATCGCTTCTTCCAATGTCCTTAAATAAAGGTGGATATCGGTAAAAAAGTTGTCGAGATCCAGAATCGGATATCCTACAATCTGACCAGGTCCATGGTAGGTGATATCACCGCCACGGTTGATCTTATAGAACTTCGCTTCTTTTTCTTCCAGGCCTTTCTCATCCAAGAGCAGGTATTCTTCGTGTCCGCTTTTTCCTAAGGTATAGACATGGGGGTGGGCTGTGAAAATCAGGTAGTTTGGCGTGTCTGTCGTTGTCGCATTGACCCGATTGTCGTGTTTGACGTCTAATACGCCCTTGAAGATGGACTCTTGTCTGTCCCAGGCTTCCTGATAGTCTACAAGTCCCCAATCTTGGAACTGCACCACTTTATTCATTGCTTATTTTTTTAAGAAGACGGATCGTCAGTAACGATCCGCCGTCATGTTTGTCAAATTAATACAACAGGTTGTTGTATGGATAACGTTCATTGTGCATCTTCACGATGATATCGTAAAGTCTCTGTTTGAACTCTTCGATATTTGTCTTGTTTGTCGCAGATAGGAAGATCGCCGGATCGGAGTTTTTCGCCATCCATGAATTGCGGAAATCGTCCAATGTAATCTCTACCTCTTCACCATCGTGTCCCTCTTCAACAGCCGGTTTGTACAGGTCGATTTTGTTGAACACTGTAATAACGGGCTTATCTAAAGCTTTCAGATCTTCCAATGTTTCATTTACCGCCTGGATATGGTCTTCAAAGTTGGGGTGTGAGATATCCACCACGTGGATCAGCACATCTGCTTCTCTGACTTCATCCAATGTAGATTTGAAACATTCCACTAGGTGATGCGGTAATTTGCGGATAAAACCTACTGTGTCGGACAGCAGGAACGGAAGGTTGTCGATAACGACCTTACGTACCGTAGTGTCCAGCGTTGCAAAAAGTTTGTTCTCGATCAATACATCAGATTTGGAGATCATATTCATGATCGTTGATTTACCAACGTTTGTATAACCTACCAGAGCTACGCGGATCATCTCGCCACGGTTTTTGCGCTGGGTTTCATTCTGCTTGTCGATCGTTCTCAGTCTTTCCTTGAACAACGAAATTTTGTCCAAGATAATCCGTCTATCGGTTTCGATCTGCGATTCACCGGGACCACGCATACCGATACCCCCGCGTTGACGCTCCAAGTGAGTCCACAGGCGGGTCAATCGTGGTAATAGGTATTGCAATTGGGCCAGTTCCACCTGGGTTTTTGCCTGTGCAGTTTTCGCATGTCGGGCAAAGATATCCAGGATCAGATTGGAACGGTCTAAGACTTTGCGTTGGAGTTCTTTCTCGATGTTACGCAATTGGGAAGGGGATAACTCATCGTCAAAGACAACAATGTCGATCTCTTCGGCTTCGACATAGGCTTTGATCTCCTCAAGTTTTCCGCTACCGACAAATGTCGCTCTATCTGGAAAAGCTAATTTCTGTGTAAACATGCCTTTGGTCTCTCCACCGGCTGTCTGTACGAGAAATTCAAGTTCTTCCAGATATTCCTTTGCTTTTGTTTCAGTCACGCCTTGGGTGATCACACTGACCAAGACGGCTGTTTCGGGTTTTATTGCTGTATCGTGTATTTTAATTCTAGCCATTTTGTACTATTAAGTATATTGTAGCGTATGGAGTGCGTTCAGCTACGAGTTCATAGCGATCGTCTACCTCTTATCATACTTCCACTTTTATTTTTTGTTTTGAAAAAGGTGAATTTAAGAAAAACCAATAAGTTTTTTGTGATTTGCTTACCAGGGCAACTCAAAATAAGTAAGCGGTCAGTCGCCATCTTTTGCCTAGTAAAAGAAGGGATATTTTTCTATATCATGTTCATAATGATGCAAAAATAAATAATTTTGATTTTATATACAAATGAATTGAGCGCTGAAGGTGTTCTTATCTGGTTTGTGCCGAATATTTAGTGCTTCTTGTTTTGAATTTGAACGCGGCAGTGCTGATTGGCTGTTGATCAGGATATTTTGTCCCAGGCAATACCATCTGATTTCCGTGCCAAAAAGCTTCGAAGTAACTGATTTTTTTCGCTCTGAAGCGTAGGGTCTTCTTTGAATATGGCGATCACAGTGTTTCTACATTCGGTCAATAAGGCCTGATCTGTTGCCAGGTTGGCCATCTTAAGGTCGAGGACACCGGATTGTTGTGTGCCGGAGATGTCACCGGGACCGCGTAATTCCAGGTCAACTTCGGCAATCTCAAAGCCATCATTGGTGCGTACCATGGTATCCAACCGGAGACGTCCTTCTTTGCTGAGCTTATTGCCCGACATCAGGATACAAAAGGACTGCTCAGCTCCACGGCCCACACGACCCCGCAATTGATGGAGTTGGGAGAGACCAAATCGCTCGGAGTTCTCAATGACCATGACAGAGGCATTAGGCACATTGACACCGACTTCAATTACGGTTGTTGCCACCATGATCTGTGTTTCGTGTTTCACAAAACGCTGCATCTCAAAATCCTTATCTTTCACGGGCATCTTGCCGTGAACAATACTGATCTTGTATTGCGGCAGGGGAAATTCGCGCTGCAAATTTTCCAGTCCGGCTTCTAGATAGATCAAATCCAGTTTTTCACTTTCTTTGATCAGGGGATAGACCAGATAGACCTGCCTGCCTTTGGCGATTTCTTCACGCATAAAGCCAAACATCCGCAGACGGGAGCTTTCAAAAAAGTGTACAGTCTTAATCGGTTTACGTCCGGCAGGAAGTTCGTCGATCACCGAAATATCGAGATCACCATACATGGTCATCGCCAGCGTCCGTGGAATGGGTGTGGCTGTCATGACCAACATATGCGGTGGGATGACATTCTTGCGCCAGAGCTTGGCGCGCTGCTCTACACCAAAACGGTGTTGTTCATCGATAACGACGAAGCCAAGATTCTTGAATTGTACCTTATCTTCAATCAGTGCATGGGTGCCGATCAGGATGTCGAGCGTGCCCTCTTCGAGGGCCTGATGGATCAGCCGACGTTCTTTGGTGCCGGTCGATCCCGTGAGTAGCTTGATGCTGACGAGATCATCACCGATGAGCTGTTTGAGCCCATGGTAATGCTGTGTGGCTAAGATCTCGGTGGGAGCCATCATACAGGCTTGGAAGCCGTTGTCAACTGCAAGCAACATACTCATCAGGGCAACCACCGTTTTACCGGAGCCCACATCGCCCTGCACGAGGCGGTTCATCTGTGCGCCGGTATTGGTATCGATACGGATTTCTTTAACAACGCGTTTCTGTGCGCCTGTCAACGGAAATGGAAGACGCTCATTGAAAAAAGTGTTGAACTTTTCCCCCACTTTATTGAAACGCTGGCCCCTGAATTTCTGGGTGTTCAGTTGTTTGTTGTTGAGCAGTTTGAGCTGTATGAAAAACAGCTCTTCGAATTTGATCCTTTTGATCGCCTGGTTCAATTCCTTTTGGTTGCTCGGGAAATGAATGGACGCTAAAGCCTGCTGGTGGGAAACCAGCTGATGTTTTGCTATTATTTCCTGGGGGATCGTCTCTCCGATACTCCGAAATACGGTCTCCAATGCTGTCTGTTGCAAACGTTGGATGCCCTTGGTATCCAAATTGAATTTTTTGAGTTTCTCCGTGGAAGAATAGACTGGCTGTAAGCTCATGTTGCCGGCCTGTTTGACTTGCGGATTGTACAGGTCCATTTCAGGATGGGTGATGGATAGCTGCCCATTAAATTCACTGGGTTTGCCATAAATGATATAGGCCGAACCTACTTTTAGGGACTTTTGGAGCCAGGGAATAGACTGGAACCAGACGAGCTCCATGGAGCCAGTTTCATCCTTGAATGAGCCGACGAGTCGTTTGGTCCTTTTCTCACCCACGAGCTGTAGTGAAACCAGCCGTCCCAAAACCTGTGCTGCCATCATATCGGGGTGTAGCTTCCGTATTTTGTGAAATTCTGTACGGTCGATATAACGGAAAGGGTATTGGGTCAACAGGTCCCCAATGGTAAATACCTGTAACTCTTTCTTGAGTACATCTGCCTTTTGGGGACCTACACCTTTGAGGTATTCTATTGGGGTAATTAAACTTAATTCAGCCATTCTTCTTGAATGGCTAAAATACGAAAAATTTAATTTTTACGATTTAAATACTTCTACAAATGGCTTACCATCCCTGCATTGAACTGGCCTTGCCATATTTGGACACCCCCCCTGACAGCTTGTTTTTTCTAGACTGAGTTTTCTTTCGGTGAGACGATTGTATAGTTGAATTTTTTCTATCATCTCATTGGACCGGATGGTTTTGTGTACGGCGATTCCCTCCATGCAACAGCCTGTTCGTAAAAAATGACTTTGCCAATCGTTTGGGTTGCTGCAAGCAACGTCTTTATAGAATTCTTGAAGTTCTTTGTATCTTTTGGGCAATTCCAGGTTGACTTCTTCGAGGGAAAGGTTATGCGCAAAGCGGAGCATTGCTTTTCCATTGTCGCAGACTTTACCCAGGGGCGGGTCGGGGACTGGCATCGACATCAGATGTGTATCATAGAAAATTTTACCTTCGCGTTCGGCCGCTTTATTCCGTTCATTTTGCAAATAATCCAGTTCTTGCTGCAATTTTTCGAATTGGCTTTTCAGTGACGAATGTACCAGGTAATAGGTATAGTAGGGGCGTTGTATAATTTCAAATTCCTCAATATTTTTACAGGGAACAGACTGGAGTACTTTGGTAAGCTCCTGTGCTTTTTCATTGATTTGCTCATTCCAGTATTCATATGATTTAGAACTGTCTTTCGAGCAGGCTATAAATAGTAGAAGCCCAATAATCGGGAGTATAAATATTATTTTTTTCATGTTTGGTTAAATTGGGTTTTCGGTACTTTTAAGTTTTTAATCTGTTTAATGTTTATATTTTGAATCGGTTTATTCGTATTTAATCGTGGCCTTTCCTTCCTTACAGATGACATCTAGCGGTTTTCGATAGGGCATACAATTGATCTTTGGTACCATCATGGGCTGGTATATTTCAATCAACTTATTATAATCATTGATCATGTTTTGTAGGGTGGTATTATCAACGGAACGGTGGTAGGCGATATGACTGGTACCACATACAGTCTCGATGTCTATTATTTTCCAGTCATCGGCATTGGAACATTCTTTTGGATGGGCCAGGGCTATAATTTTACTGTATTTTTCATTTGAAAGTGTTTCCAATTCCTTTTCGGTTTTTTCTTTATAAGGGTTTTCAAGATGGGATTCGGATTTACAAACAACAAATAACATAGTACATGCGAGCAGGGAGGTAATGCCTAGGACGGACAGATTTTTCATAATAGCGTATTTGGTTTTTTGACTGAACGGGCAATTTTGTATAGGTGCTACAGTGAGGATCGAAAATTTCTCATAGCTGTGATTTTTTTTCGAAACTGTAGCTTGTGCCGGAACGTAGGGCGGGCGATGAATTTGGAGATAAACAGGAGCCAAACGATAAAAAAAGCGGCTTAACCATATGGTTAAGCCGCTTCGGTATTGCAGGGAATTCTTTTAGAAATTACCTTTCGCAACATCCCACCAAAGGCGAGTGCCGCCATTGTCGGGGCCACCCAAAAGTGATATTGCGTTTTGTACTTCAGCTTTGTTGGTATTGTATTCGTTCTGTGGGAACGGCAAACGACGTATCTGTATTTTGGTGTCGATCAGTCCACCGCTGTTATTGACAACTACTGGAAATAAACGTGGATATCCGGTACGACGGAATTCGCTCCATGCCTCTTGTCCTTCCGGGAAGATTGCCAACCATTTTTGGGTAATGATACGTTCTAACTTTTCCTCATTCGTGGCACCATCGTTCCACTTTATGGTTAGTGCACTAGGTGAAACTGCGTTGTTTTCCGCATTGAATGGGTCCTTATAGGCCGCCGCTTTGCTTGTATTGTCATTTAAGTATGCACTCAAACCGGAGCTGACACCCCATTGTGTGAAGGAAGTTTCAACTCCTTTTTCGTAAAGTGACTGTGCTGTCCCGCCTGTATTTCCCCATCCTCTTAAAGCTGCTTCAGCACGTAAAAAGTAAACTTCTGCAGCTGTCATTAGAATAGGTGCCGTACTGGCGGTGAAGGTTGGTGTGGTACCTTCTGTATTCAGTGCTGAAAGTTTTTGGTATTTGTCTTTTTCAATACCCTCTGCACCCGTACGAATACCAATGTATTGGCCTGCCACTGATGTCAGTGTAGGATCGTTTGAAACGGGGGACATGTATTTTGAGATCCGGGGATCTTTTAGTCCGACCATGTAAGACGAAAGTGTTGCATTGATACGCGTATCGGCCCAGTTTTTGGCAATAAACCAAAGGGGATTGCTATAGGTTCCATCAGTAGGTACGGTAACCTTGAAATTATCGGAATTGCTTTCCAAAACACCACCATTTGCTGGATCCAATGCTTTTTCTGCCTGTGTTTTTGCTAGCTGTGGGTCAACTTTAACCAAGCGCATCGCAAGGCGTAAGCGCAGGGAGTTGGCAATTTTCAACCAATTTTTAAATCTTACCTGATTATCTGTATTTGGAAAAACCAAATCAATCTGGTCGATTTTTGCCGCCATTGGACTATCTGCTTTATAGGCCTTCAATACAGTTACCGCTTCATCAAGTTCTTTAAAGAAGCTATTGTACACGTCCGACTGTTTGTCGTAAGGAATTGTATTGGATGTACCTACCTGACTGTAAGGGATGGGGCCATAGATATCCGTAACCCGGCTTGCCGCTTCCACTTTGATGACCAGCGCTGACCCCCATAATGCTGGGTATGTTTCTGCAAGACCATTCTTTTTTAATTTATCGATCGCCTTGATGACATTGAGGTATAATACTTGAAAGGGTTCGCCATTCCAGCCATTTACCATAGCATAATTGAGATTGTTCTGTCCACTATTGAACGGTGTTGGTGACATAAAGAAGCCTGAATAAACGTCCGCATTCAGATTCTGTTGTACCTGGTATGAGTTTGGATCGCCGGCACCTGAAAAATTATAAATGGACATTTGAGCGTTCCGAAGGAAAATGACAAGATCTTGTCCGTCTCCTTTTAAGTCCTCATCTGTAACGCCAATATTGTTTTTGTTGTAGTCTTCAAAATTTTTGGTGCAGCTAGTCATAGAGCCTCCTAAAATTAAAAGAGCGAGAGAGAACTTGGATATATTTTTTATTGTAAATTTCATTGTATTTCTGTTAGAACGTTGCGTTTAATGTTAGACCATAGTTACGTGTTGCTGGCATCATAAAGATATCAACACCACTTAGTGCGTTGCCCGTAGACATGGTCACTTCAGGATCGAAAGGTGCCTTTTTCGAGATATAGAATAGGTTTCTTCCGACAGCATTAACACGAAGTTTTTTGAAGAAGCTATCTTTAATGTTAAAATCATAGCCAAAGGTTAGCTCGCGCAATCTCACTACAGTTCCGTCATAGATATATTGACTACTCACAGGCCCCATACCAGCAGTTGATGTGTACCATTGTTCTGCATCCACTTTTGTGACTGCTTTACCATCTGGTGTTACGCCATTGACGATCACACCACCATTCGCACGCGCATCGCCAGTTACTTTCGATACACCATAACCGTCAAGTAAAGATTGTGTCACCGACATGACGTCATAGTTGAACTTGCCATCGATGAGGAAGCTTAAGTTAAAGTTCTTGTAGTTAAAGCTGTTGTTCCAGCCCATTTGCCAAATCGGATTGGAATTTCCAAGTTTGGTATAGACGTTGTTTTTTTGTGGAATTCCGTCCGCGGAAATAATGATACGGCCTTGGTTATCGCGGACAAAATCCTGTCCGTAGATATCACCAAAAGATCCTCCAACTTCCAATTTGGAAGCAAAGTTATTTCTACCTTCTCCAGTCAGATTAAATTCAGGTACAGCTTCTGCAAGTTCGATAATCTTGTTTTTGTTGTAGGTGAAGTTTACACTTGTGGTCCAAGTAAAATTATCATTCTTGATGGCATCCAATGAAACCAATGCTTCGACACCCTGGTTTTGGATATTTCCAGCATTGATCGCATATTGTTTGTTCAGTGAAGCGTGACTTGCTGCGACCTTAAAGAATTGATTTGTTGTGTTGGTTTTGTAGTAGGTCACGTCAACATTCAGACGATTATTCCACATACGCCATTCTGTACCGATTTCCAATGACTTCGTCTTTTCCGGTTTTAAAGTTTTCAAAAAGGCGATATCATTAACGGTTAATACCGCATAAGGATTCACTGTATTTGTTAATAAACTTGTATAAGGCGGAAGGTCATTACCCACTACAGCATAAGAACCGCGAATCTTGGCCATATTGACAAATTCAGGTAGGTTCAGCTTGTCATTCAGGACAATCCCCAAACCCGCTGAGGGATAGAAGAAGGATTTTGTGCCAGTAAAAGCAAGTGTACTCGACCAGTCATTACGAGCCGTCAGATCCAAATAAATCCAATTATCATAGGCTAAATTTGCCGAGGCAAATACCGATTGTAATTGTCTGCGGTTGGCAGATAATGTGGATGTGACAGGTGTGGTGGTATTTTGGATAAAGAATTGATTTGGAACCTTCAAGCCGTCTTTTCCTGTCGTGAAGTCAGAGCCTTCTGTTTTCCAATCCGTGATACTTGTACCGACCAATCCTGTGATCTGCAATTTGTCACCAACATTAAAGTTCATATTAGCAACGACATCACCATATTGTTGTGTAATGGTGGTATTTGTGTAGCTATATGCACCATTTTCGCGGGCAAGAATTTTCTGGGTCCCTGCATAGGCTTTTCTATCCCAAACTTCACTCGTCCGGTCTACACTACCACGTGCCTGCACGCTGATCCATGGTGCGATTTTGTATTTTGCACTTCCGTTCAACAATAAGCGATTTCTGGTAGATCTTGTCGAATTCCGGTTTGCAATCCACCAGGGATTTTGTTGTGTAGTTTCATCATCCGAAAGTGTAAACCAATTCTGCTCATTGAGACTACGACTTGGATTAAATTTTTCGTAATTTTTATAATCTGCAATATTCAAACTGCGAGGTAAAAGATAAAGGCCGACTAAAGGACTGTAGTAGAAGCCTGAAGTAGGAGCATTGTCCAATTTTTGTGTAATGTAATTTGCACTTGCTTCTACCGTTAATTTGTCATCAAAGAATGTTGCACTCTCTTTGAGATTGAAGTTGTGACGCATTAGGTCATTTTCCGGTAGTATTCCTTTTGCAAGGGTATTGGCATAAGAAAAGTAGGTTTGATTTTTCTCATTACCACCAGATAGCGTTAGTGAATTTGTGAAATTACTCCCCGTACGGAAGAATTCGCCAACATTATCATAGTTAGCGCCATTCGTTTTATCACCCCAACTAAATACACTCGTACCACTGTTTTTGCCTTTAGAACCTTGGCCATATTGGCTCTGGAACTTCGGTGTTGATACAGCTTGTTCGATTTGGGCACTTGATGAAAAGTTAATGGTCGTACGTCCTTGCTTTCCAGATTTGGTTGTAATCAAAATCACACCATTGGCGGCCTGACTACCATATAATGCTGCCGCCGAGGCGCCTTTTAAGACGGAGATATTTTCCACATCTTCAGGGTTAATCATAGCTATTGGGTCCCCACCATCACGCTGACCACCGAAAACATTATCTGGTTGGCCGGCTAGAGTTTGGTTATTGATCGGCACACCATCGACAACATAAAGTACTTGGTTATTGCCTGAGGCAGATTTGTTACCACGTAAAACGACTTTTGCTGATCCGCCTGGTCCTGAGGAGCTGGAAGCGATATTAACCCCTGCTACTTTACCATTCAGGTTATTGGCCAAGTTGGTGCTTTTTACCTTGTTCAGTTCATCTCCACTGACCTGTTGTGTAGAGTAGGTCAATGATTTCTGTGCGCGGCTGATACCCAGCGCTGTGACGACAACACTTTCAAGCTGTTGCGTCTGCTCATCTAGGCTTATTGTAACTGTTGTTTCGCCCGGTCCAAGTGTAACCGTCTTATTTTCGTAGCCAATCGTGCTGATATTCAGGACACGATTTTTATCGTCGACATTGATCTGGAAAGCCCCTTTGCTGTCTGTAGAACTAGCTGTTGAAGTGCCCAACACTTTAATAGTGGCACCTACAAGTGGAGCTTTTGTTTTTGCATCGACAACCGTCCCTTTCACTTGGTTGCTTTGTGCGTGAAGTAAAGATGCTGAAAAAAGCATTGTCGGAACAATACTTAACATCCTTAGTGTAGTGTATAATTTGTTATTCATGTAGTATAATATGTGTTATATTCAGTTTTTATATACATATTTTCACAACAGAAGTTATTTTTCGCAGTAATGGGCTAATTCCATTTAGCATGTTGGTTAGGGAAATAGTATTGAATATTGCTGGAGAGTGAAGCAAGTAATTATAGTATAGTATTCAATACCCTAAATTGATTGGATTAGAAGGGTGTGATTCCTTTAATTAATACTAATTTACTACTGTTGATTAAAAATCAAAAATTTTAAGAAACAAAATTGATACAAATGTAGAGTGAATGGTGTTAACTAGTTGATTTTTAGTTTTGTGTTGTTTTGTAATTTTTTGTGCTTTGTCAAAAATGTATCTTTGTGGGGACATGTTAAATTACGAAAGGCTCCCAAATTTTATAGTTGAAGCCTTTCGGTGTTAGATGAAGTATAGTACTAGGAAGCCTAACCTAATTTTTCTTAATCTGACGGAAATTGCTGCTATTGAAGAGAACGATCGCAACCAATATTATGCCATAAGCTACATACTTGATGACGGGAACAGGTTCCTGAAAATAGGTCGCTGCCAACGTGAAGGCTATGATTGGGTTGATGTATAATAATACGCCTGTCGTTGTTGAGGAAATGCCAATTAGGGCATACATACTCAAGAAAAGCGGGATAATGGTGAAGACAACCGCAATCAGTATTATGGTGCCCCAAAAGATGGGTTTGGTAGGGATGTCATGGTGATTATAGATCAGCTTGGGGATAACGAATAGTGCACATATACTCAATTGGAAAACCAATTGGTTGAGTTTGTTGAAGCCTGTCGATATACGCTGTACGATAAGGTAGAAGGCATAGCAGGTCGCGATGGTTGCGGCCCATAAAACATCATTTAACGAGCCCTTAGCCAGTAGGCAAACACTACCAAAGGCAATGAGCAAAGCTAGCTTTTGCAAGGAGCGCAGTTCTTCTTTTAAGATAAAATAGGCTGCTGCTGCGGTGATCAATGGGCAGGTGAGATAGGCCAATGCCGCGGATTGGATGCTGATGTGGTTGACGGCATAGATATAGGTAAACCAATTTCCGAAGATCAATAGGGACGCAAGAATGGTGAGACCGGTCTGTTGAATCTTGCGGTTTCGCGGGAGGTCTTTGAATTTTTGAATATCTGCACGCAGTGTCTTTCTTTGAAATAATAGGAGATAGAGCCAGAGCACCGCTAAGGCTGTTACAATCCTAAAATATAGAATGTCCTCTGCAGGATATTCCCGTATCCACCGAACGGGAATGGACATGAAGCCCCAAATAAAGGGTGCTAAAAAAGCCGCGAAAAGATATTTTCCGCGGCTTACAGTTTCGTTATTATTTTCCACGGACTAATCTTTCCAGGCAATGACCGAAATTTCGACATTGACATTCTTTGGTAATGTCTTTACCGCTACACACTCACGTGCCGGTTGTGTGTCCTTGAAATATTCGGCATAAACATCGTTTACAAGGCCAAAGTTGCCCATGTCACTTAGAAAAATTGAGGCCTTTACAACATCCTGAAATGTATATCCTGCATTTGTTAAGATGGCTTCCACATTTTTCAAAACCTGGTGTGTTTCATCTTTTACGCCCGAAGATATCAGTTCCATGGTCTCTGGAACAAGTGGTATCTGTCCGGATACATAGAGGGTATCTCCCGCTTTGATTGCTTGGTTATAGGGGCCGATCGCTGCTGGAGCTTTGTCTGTATTTAAGATCTCTTTTTTTGACATGGTTGCTTGTTTAGGATGAAAAAAATATTTTATAGATCAACCCCAATAAAAAGACAATAATAGCCGTTGCATTAATGATATGCATGGCTTTGATACTGCCATTGGTGGGTTGGTCAGCGTTGCGCTTTCTGAAAAAGTACATGGAACTAAGTTACGACAGTAAATTAAAAAGTTAAAATTAAAAAGTAAAAACTTTGGGATAGCGTGAAGACAAATCCTAACTTTAGTAATAGAAGTGTGCTGTGCAAAATTTGCTGTTGTGTGTAAGTGGAAAGGAAAGACCGAAAGGGATATATAGATGTTACAATGCGGATTGTTACAGCGAGTTTCATATCGGAAGCTTTTCGGGAGGATTGTAAGTCAATATATTCATCGTGAAATGTATCCCATTTGAAGTATCGGAAAGGAAAAATGTAAAAATTATTTTGATGAAGAAAACAGCATTAGTAGGCGGTAGGATCTATACCGGCAATGAAATTTTAGAGAAGAAGGCATTGCTTTTGGATGGTGGTGTAATAGTCGGGACGGTCGAAGATAAGGATATCCCAGCGGGATATCAGTCTCTTGACGTCAACGGTGCCAATATCTGTGCTGGATTGGTCGATCTGCAGCTATATGGCGATGGTTCGGATCTTTATTCTGCTGAACTTAGCCTGGCGTCATTGGAACGGATCACCAATGGATTGATTGATAAGGGAACGACTTCTTATATGATGACTTTGGCGACGAATACCATTCCGGTATTTAAAGAAGCCATTCGTGTTGCTGAGGACTATCATCATGATGCATTTTTGGGACTGCACCTGGAAGGTCCATTTTTGAATGCAAAAAAACGTGGTGCACATCCTGAAGAACTGATTATAACACCGACAAAAGAACGGATCGAAGATTTGCTTCAGGGAACTCAAGTTGTCAAGATGATGACGATTGCTCCTGAATGTATTTCGGATGAGGTGCTGAAGTATTTGCAAACGTATCAGTTGTTGCTGAGTGCAGGGCATAGTAATGCTACTTTTGCCGAAGGGACCCATGGCTATGATGCGGGAATTCCGACAAGCACACATCTGTTCAACGCCATGTCACCATTGCATCATCGCGAGGTGGGTTTGGTCGGAGCTATTTTTAACCATCACAAAGCCTGTGCGAGTATTATTGTCGATGGACACCACGTCAGCTTCGAAGCTGTGAAAATTGCTAAAAAGCAAATGGGCGACCGTCTATTTATGATTACTGACGCTGTCGCGGCATGCAATAAGGGGATCTATCAGCATGTGTTGAATGACGGTTATTACGCCTTGCCGGATGGCACGATTTCGGGGGCAGCAATTTCCCTATTTGAAGGAATCAGAAACTGTGTACAGCAAGTAGGGATTCCGTTGGACGAAGCGATCCGGATGTCGACAACCTATCCGGCGAATCTGCTAGGAAGAAGCGATATCGGAAACCTGAATGCAGGAAGTACGGCCAATGTCATCGTGTTTACGGATGATTTCAAGTTGGAGCATGTTATCTTTAAAGGGGAACTGCGTTATTGATGAACCTGTTTGGGAAGGTTATTTTGTAATCTGAAATTGACTTATATAATGTGTATTTTCATCTAATAGAAATATATTGTAAGAAAGATGAAAGAATGCTAAATTTCTTTTCTATTGAAATTTAGCTTAGTTTTGGGGGTTATTTTGAAAAAAAACACTAGACTTTATCGCTTAATGAAACGTTCCTTATTATTTTTAGCTACGGCAGCCTTTCTTTTGTCTTCTTGTTCATCCAAGAAAAATAAGAAGGAAGAACCTGTTAATACGAAGACCAATGTTGAAATTGTAAAAAAAGATCCGCCTTCGGTTCCAAAAAGAGAGCGGATGAAAAATACAATCGAGACTAAAGAGACTAAAGAACAGCCTGCTGTTGAAAAGAAGAAGGATATCGTTGTTGAACTTCCAGCTGTGCCACGCGAGTTTCGTGCTGCCTGGGTTGCTTCTGTTGCGAATATCAACTGGCCGAGCAAAAATTACCTCAGTACTGCTGAGCAACAGCAGGAAGCGATTGGGATTTTGGATTTTTTAAAGAACAATAATTTTAATGCAGTTGTCTTTCAGGTACGCCCTTCGGCAGATGCTTTTTATAAAAGTGATCTTGAACCTTGGTCTTATTTTTTGACGGGAACTGAAGGTCAGGCGCCATCGCCCTATTATGATCCACTTGAATTTTGGGTTGAACAGGCACACAAACGGGGAATCGAACTTCATGTTTGGTTAAATCCTTATCGTGCGCACCATACCGCCGGCGGTGCGGTGACTTCGGCTTCAATGGCACGCAAGATGCCTGAATCTGTTGTGAAATTAAAACAGGGCTACTACTGGTTTGACCCATCGAAACAGTCGACACAGGATCATGCTGCGCGTGTGGTCATGGATATTGTTAAGCGCTATGATATTGATGGGGTTCATTTTGATGACTATTTCTATCCTTATGCTGAATACAATGGTGGACAGGATTTTCCGGATTCGGATAGCTATAATGAGTTTAAACGTAATGGTGGCACCCTGTCGCGTGGTGATTTCAGAAGAAACAGCGTGAATACCTTTATTGAACGTATCTACAAGGATATTAAAAAGGAAAAGAACTTTGTGAAATTTGGGATCAGTCCTTTTGGGATCTGGAAGCCCGGTTATCCCGCGGGAATACAAGGGTCAAGTCAATACGATATGTTATATGCTGATGCTAAACTGTGGTTGAACAAAGGCTGGATCGATTATTTTGCACCACAGCTTTATTGGCCTATCCAACCAGCAAAACAAAGCTATACGGCTTTGTTGAAATGGTGGGATAGTGAAAATACAATGGGACGTCACCTTTGGCCGGGTATCAATACCGTTGGGAGACGTGGACCGGAATATGTACAGGAGATTGTCAATCAGGTTGCTGCGGCCCGGAATATTTTGCCAGATAATCGCGATGGTGTCATCCATTGGAGCTTGGCTGGATTAACAAAAAATCCGGCAATGGCGCAGGCACTTGTGGATGGACCTTATCAAACTAAAGCTTTGGTGCCAACAACACCATGGCTCAATGCGAACCCGCTCTTGAAACCAAGTTTATTGCTGACACCACAAGGCAATAATATCTTCTTGAAATGGCAACATCAACAAGTTGACCAGGTGGCAAAATGGGTGTTATACCTAAACTATGGTGGTCAATGGACGTATGAGATCTTGGATCCAGGCGTAACAACGAAAGATGTGCCGACGACATTGAATAATAAAAAATTGCAATATGTTGCGGTTAAGGCGATTGACCGTTTGAGCAATGAAAGTCCTTACATTGCAGAAAAGGTAAAATAAAGACATTTTTATACGATTTCAAAGAGGGCTATCTGACTCTGTTCGGATAGCCCTCTTTTCTTTTCGCGCATGGTGAAGACTTCATATTCGGATATCATTCCGTTGTATTTTGAGTGATCGGGATGATTTGTCTTTTTTTGATCAGAAATAGTGGGATTTTCTGGAACACAGTGATTTTGTTTTGAATTTCAATCTGTCTGGGGTAAATTTAGGGATATGGAAGAGATATATAAAACCGTTAGTGATTCGGTGATCCGAATTTCACAGTTGATGTTACCATCCAATGCTAATTTTGGCGGAAAGATCCATGGAGGCTATATTTTGTCCTTGATGGATCAAATAGCCTTCGCGGTGGCCTCTAAGTTTTCGGCACATTATTGTGTGACGGCTTCTGTTGGTAAGGTTGATTTTTTGAAGCCGATTGAGGTAGGGGAACTGGTGACTTTGATCGCTTCGGTTAATTATGTGGGCAATTCGTCTATGGAGGTAGGGATTCGGGTGGAGGCAATGAACATCCAAACGGGTGAAACAAAACATTGCAACTCCTCTTACTTTACCATGGTCGCTAAAGATGAAAGGGGTAAACCAGCACGGGTACCTCGATTGATTTTGGAGACGGAGAAGGACGTGTTTCGGTTTTATCGCTGTGTGGTAACGATGGAGGTGGATAAAGAACGTGATCGTGCGATTCATGATCTGGAGCGGGACTCCCTAGAGCAGCAGGCTTATATCAGGGCGCATTATGATGTCAAGATTGCCTTAAAAAAATAAGGGGCTATCTTGTTGTGATAACCCCTTATTTTTTTAGATTTCTGGATCTGCAGGTGTATTCGGATTGCCGATTCTTTCCTGATCCGGGTAAGGATAGAAATTCCGGTTGCGTTCCGTTGTATTTTGCGGTGGGGCAGGACGACCAAATCGCCTACTATCTTCCAGTCGTAATCCTGACATAAATAACTCTGCGCAACGTTGTTTATAGACTTCGAGCAGTAGATCATTTTTGTTGATGGCGCCAGCATATGCGGGCAGCCCAGCATTGACATTGAATAGATCGCTAGCCGTTTGGGTACGAACTTCATTGATCAGATCGCGTGCTTCGGTCAATGGACCGTTGTTGCGTAATAAGGCTTCGGCTTTGATCAGTTTCATTTCGTCAGGTAAGTAAACGGGAACCTCTCCATTCTGTGTCTCCGAAAAGCCTTTAAGCTGGAGTGTTGTGCCATTAAGTTTAGTGTAGAAGTCAAGACGTTTATCACCAGTTTCAAATAGACCTGTCGGGAGGCCTAAGTTTTCCCTAACAACGTAATATTTTAAAATACTGCTCTGATTCCAAAGGGGGTTAACACTTATTGCTGTATAGGTGAAGGTACTTTTCTTCGTTAAATCAACAAGGTTAGCTTCGCTATAGGCCTGCTGGTAATTTCCGGCCATGAGGTTGAAGCGAGCATTGAAGGCGTGTAGGCAATTCATCAAGTTAATGGTTGAGCCGGTTACCGTCGATGTAAATTCAGATGATATGGGGGTTTGTTGCACCAAGGCAATTGCCGTGTTCAAGGATTTGATTGCTTCCGCTAGAACAGCTTGCCTATTAACGAAGGCTACTTTGCCATCCTTTTGAGTCTGTGTATTCGCTTTCTCAAAACTTGTTGCCAGTGCGCCAAGCGCTATTGCTCTGTATAAATGAGCATTTGCCAATGTGCCAGATAATGTTCCGCCAGTTAAGGTGCTGATGGATGAAGCATTGTTCAGCACGCTTTCACTCATACCAAGGAGTTTTTGCATACTGGACCATAATGTCAGAATATTTCCGTTTGCTGTGGGTAATTCGGTGCCCCCTGCTTCGAGTTCTAATGTGTTGGTAAATGTGGCAACGCCTTTGAGTTCACGTGCTGTGACCGCAGGGTAAAAATAAGTTGCGGCTATCCCATTTGTCGAATAGTACATCTGTAAACCCGCGCTAATGGCAATAATCCCTTCCCGAGTTGTTGGGACAGCACTTCCACTTGGTTGATTTATATTTGGGACATCCATTTTACAGCTATTAAGGCTCATGGCCAGTGCTGCAAATAGGAATAATTTATAGTTGAAAATCTTTTTCATTGAAATATTTTTTAAGGATGATATAATACCTGCGAATGGTTTTATTCATTTAACGATCCGAGGGTCTCTAAACATCATGGTTATCCTATATTGTTAAGTTAAAATGTCAGATTAACTCCTGCAATGACCTGTCTTGGCAGTGGGACTTCGACGAAATCGAATCCACGGACAGCATTGCTCTGGCCTGCAGCATTAATTTCAGGATCCCAGCCGCTATAATTGTCGAAAGAGAATAAATTGCGGCCAGCTAGAGAAAAACGGATATTTTTAATCTTTGAGTTTGGACGTGCCCAATTGTAAGATGCTGACACTTCCCTTACTTTGACGAAGGATCCTTTTTCAATCCAGTTTTCCATAATGGAGAATAGTGCTGCGGAGGTGCCTTTGGGGACTTCGCCACGTAGCTCTGGTTCATAGCCTGCAAGACCACCATATAAGTCACGGTCACCGACACGTCTGGTGAAATTAAAGACATCCTGACCTACTACCGCATCCAGTTGGGCCCGGAAAGTCCATTTTGATCCGACATTGATTTCGTTGATCAAGGATCCAGTCCAGTCTGGATTAGGGTCGCCAATGACTTTTTTAAGTGTGGCGCCTGTAGGGACGCCATTGTTGTCTTTTCCAACTTTGGCTGTTGTTGGAAGGCCTGCCGCATTGTGATAAATGGATCCATCCTCATTTCGAGCAAAGTAAGTCGCGTAGAAGGCTCCTAAGGGGGATCCGTTGACTGCAGCCACTTGTCCGAATCCGGCAGTGTACATTAATATTCCTCCTGGGACATTATTGACGACGTTTTTATTGCGGGAATACACAGCCGTTATATTCCATTTGAAGTTTTCTTTTAATACAGGAACCCCACGTAATAGAAATTCCATTCCCCGATTGGTCATTGTGCCAATATTTGCAAATTGTACGCTGTAACCGGTAGAAGGAGTAAGGTTGATATCCAAAAGTAGATCTTTTACATTTTTTCGATAATAGGAAAATTCTAGTCCCAAACGGTCTCTGAACATACTCAAATCTGTACCTATTTCAAATTCTTCTTGACGCTCAGGTTTTATACCCTCGTTACCCATACGATCGGTGGGAATAATTCCATTAATACCACCTGTGTTAAATGGGGAATAGTTGGTGTATCTGTCGAAAGGGCTAAGAGCTGTTAAATTTCCAGATTGTCCATAGGAAGCCCGGATCTTGAAGCTTGAGAGAACATTATTGATGGCGGAATTCTGCCAGAATTGTTCATTGGACAAGACATAGCTTCCGCTTACCTTTGGATAGAATTGGCTACGATTCTCGCTTCCAAAAACAGAGGACATATCATAACGAATAGCACCTGTTAGATACAGTTTCTCTTTGATCCCGAATGTCTGTTGGAAGAAGGCTCCGAAAATATTCATATCAGAGCGGAGTTCCTTAGGTACGACAACCCCGTTATCTATCGTTTCGCCGCCATATCCCATTTGTGTGGCCTTCATGTTGGTCGACATGTTTTTTTCAGTTTGAAAAGTTAGACCCGCACCGGAAGTCGACTCCAGCCATTCACCAATCTTTGTCTGGTAAGAGGCATTAAAATCGTTGTTTAGCATAAAGGTGCTGATATCTGCACGCTGAGCGTAGCCTTTTTCATAGGATGGAGAGGTGTTGCCCGGTGGAATATAGGCTGTGCCAAGGGAATTGGCGTTGTCAAATCCCAAGATGTAATTCAATGTTAACCCTTCAGTAGGTTTCGCCTGTAAGGATAGATTTCCAATAAATCGGCTTGTACGTTGTGCAAACTTGAAGTTGTTAATCGCTTCTAATGGGTTGGTGCGTTTTACAATAGCGACAGGTGTTGTAGAAGGGTATTTTCCGTTTTGGTCTCTTTCGGGATTAATAAAATTATTGCTGAAGATAAACCCGGTTAATGCACCATAGGCCTCGGTCATGCCGCCATTGGGCATTTCATTGGAATGACTATACACATAATTCATTCCGGCACCAAGTTTCAACCAAGAATTGATATCTTGGTCCAAACGAGCCCGGAGTCCAGCACGGGTAAAATCGGTATTTTTGATAATACCCTGGTTGTTTAGGTAGTTGCCGCTGATGTAATATTTCGTGCCTGCTGTACCTCCAGACATAGAAATATTATTGTCTGTACCAATGCCGGTCTGGAAGATTTTGTCCTGATAATCGTATCTTGTAACATCAGTTTGTGTCAGATCGGTGGCCGTTGTATTGGCAAATGTTTTGTTGTGGGTGTTGTACGGAAGTTTTTTTCGTAAAGAAGAGGTTTTCAGGCTTGTGCTAAAGGTAAAAGTAGGTTTTCCTTCTTTTCCTTTTTTTGTGGTGATCTGTACCACGCCATTGCTTGCCCGTGATCCATAGATTGCAGCTGCTGCGGCACCTTTGATAATCTCGATATTTTCAATGTCGGCGGGATTGATATCGACCAATCTGTTTTGACTATATCCACCTAGATCCAGTAATTCTGCAGAGGAATTATTGACAATGACTCCATCTACGATGTAGAGTGGGCTGCCACCGCCCACGATGGAACTTGGCCCGCGTAACTGTACACTAATACCGCCGGCTGGATTTCCGGAGTTTTGAGAGATTTGTGCTCCGGCGACTTTTCCGGTTAAGGCCTGGTCAATGGATGTCGCATTGCTATTGGCGATATCTTTGGCATTGACGGTAGATACCGCGTTACCTAGGACTTTACGGCTTGTTCCAACAGCGTTACCGATAACAATTACCTCATTCATCCGTACTAAATCTTCCTGAAGACTCGGAGCAAGGGTAAGGGTTGTCTGGTTTCCCAGTTCGATACTTGTGGTGGTCGGAGTGTAGCCTACATTGGATAACACGAGGTCATACTTTCCGGGATTGATGGATGTGGTTAATGTAAACTCTCCATTGGCATTGGTGCTGACGGATTGGTTAGTCCCTTTGAGCTTGATGGTTGTTCCGGGAACGGATTGCCCGGTACGAGAATCGGTGACTTTGCCTTTGATCGTGTAATTTTTTTGCTGCGCAAATGCCATGGAGCTTGTTCCGAGCATCATTAAAAGCGCATAATAACGATAAGGCACTTTGCTGTTTAGTAAGTGTTTTATCATAAAGTCAGATTTTAAATACAATAGCTTATCTATTGTGGTTTTATTTCATATAAATATAGAGTTTTAAATAGGTTATTAGGGTTGTTTTGTATTTTTTTTTGCTACATTTTGCGGTTTTGTGTGTTTTTGGTGCCTCTTAATTGGTTTTGTGCGTGTCGATGTGTGCGATAGTTCGTTTATTTTTATTTCTTTTTCAAATACTTATGCATAAACTTGCATAACTAAACTGCTTTTTATAGTATTGTATTATAATTGGTGTAAACCTCGGGCTGGAACCTCCCGTTATGATCAGTTATTAACAACTAACTAAATACCATGAATAAAAAATTGCTCTTATTCTGTTCAGGAGTGATGCTATCTACCAGTTTATGGGCTCAAACCAAAACGGTAACAGGTAAGGTAACAAATGCCTCAGATGGTGGGTCTATGGCAAATGTTACAGTAAGCATCAAAGGTAAACCCATCAATACGCAAACCAATCCAGATGGAAGTTTCACAATTAAAGCCGAGCCCGGAGATATTTTGATTTTTAGGGCTGTGGGTTCGAAAGAACGGCAGCAGCTTGTGGGGTCAGATGCTACCATTAACATCGCTCTTTCGGGGAGCGAAGAAGCCTTAGAAGAGGTTGTTGTCACGGCAATGGGGATAAAAAAGGAGAAGAGAGCCTTAGGCTATGCTGTTCAGGATATCAAGTCGGATGAATTGATGAAGAATAAGACGGCTAACGTTGTGAATTCTTTAGCAGGAAAGATTGCTGGGGTTAATGTCACACAAGCTTCTGGTTCGGCGGGTGCGGGTGCACAAATTATTTTAAGGGGTGGTACTTCATTGGAGCGAGATAATCAACCTTTATTTGTTGTAGATGGCGTAATTTATGATAACTCTACAGTAATTGGTGGGAATAGTGCTTTCGATGGAGCTCAGGCTACATCTACTTCTAATAGTAATCGTGTTATGGATATTAATCCCGAAGATATCGATAATGTGTCTGTATTAAAGGGGCCCGCTGCAGCGGCACTATATGGATCGAGAGCAGCAGCGGGGGCTATTATCATTACCACAAAAAAAGGACAAGAAGGTCGAACTGAAATCGGTTTTTCAAGTAGATTTTCAAATAATTGGGTTAATCGGTTGCCGGAGCAACAAGGGAAATATAAACGTGGCTATTATAATAGTGCAGGCGTATTGGATGATTATACAACTCAATCTTGGGGTGAAAAATTTGGAAATAATGATGTCGTGTATAACAACGTGAAAGATTTTTTCCAGCATTCGACGGTATTTGATAATACGGTGAATTTATCGGGGGGAAGTAAAAATGGATCCTTCTATTTGTCTGGTTCTCGCTTTGACCAAAAAGGGATCGTTCCAAATACGAGCTTTGATAAAACCACATTCCGCTTTAATGGTGATCAAAAATTTGGTAAGTTGACTGTGGGCGCTAATGTCGGGTATTCGCTTGCGAATACAGACAAGACGTTGACCTCTGCGGGTCTATGGGGCTCTGGTGGAACCGGTGCAATGGAATCGCTATACAGCTGGTCCCGTAGTGATAATATGAAGAAATACCTCAATGATGATGGTACAAAATATCGTATGTTCGAAGGACGTCAACAGCTAGAAGACGACATAGAAAATCCGTATTGGACAATTAACCGAAATATTTTAGGGGATAATACGGAGCGCATTACAGGTAGTATCAATGCAATGATGCCTATTTTCGATTGGTGGAGTCTTACCTATCGTGTAGGTATGGACAGTTATCTTACAAAGAACTCAACTATTATTGGCGAAAATGGCGCTATCAAAAAACCATGGCAAAAGGGCATGATGTCAGAAAGTGATTTCAAATACAACTATTGGTCTTCCAATATCATGTCCAATTTCAATAAAAAGGTGGGTGATTTTGATCTGGGGGCTTTAGTGGGATTTTTCTCAGAGCAAACCAAGACCACGACAAACCGCCGGATGGGCTATCATTTTGAGGTAGACAATTTTTATAGTTTCGAAAATATTGCTGCGGCGAATAAACAGTTTGCGGTGAACAATACAAAAAAACGCCTGTTTGGTCTGTATGGTGAGTTAAGGGCTTCCTATAAAAATATGTTGTTTTTGAATGTCACTGGAAGAAATGACTGGACATCAACACTGCCAGTGGATAATAGATCTTATTTTTATCCATCTATCGGGGGTAGCTTCGTGTTTACCGAACTCATGAAAGACAGTCGTCCAGATTGGTTGGATTTTGGGAAGTTGAGAGCTTCCTGGGCTCGCGTGGGTAAAGATGCAAATCCGTATGTGACCAATACCTATCTATGGAAGCCTGTTGAATATTTAGGCGGAATTGTCGGTGCGGGAAATAACTGGCAGAAAGGTAATCCGTTTTTAAAGCCTGAGACAACAGGTTCGTTTGAAGTCGGTGCTGAATTGCGTTTCTTTAAAGGGCGATTGGGTGTGGATTATGCCTACTATACCAATAATTCCTATAACCAGATTCTGTCTCCACGTTTGGGACAGTCGACAGGTTATATTTTCATCTCGGTCAACGGGGGTGATATCTACAATAAAGGAATGGAATTGTCCCTGACTGGTAAACCGATTGTGAAGAACGATTTTGTTTGGGAGTCGACATTGAATATGTCCAAAAATAAAGGGACAGTAGATAATTTACTTGCGGGTGTCAATATTCTGTATGTCACCGATGTGCAGGTCGGAAATGCAAAAGCTGCATCCTTTAACGGAGGGAATTTTATGGGGATTTCAGGTTCGCAATGGACGCGCACAGCGGATGGAAAAGTTGTTCTGGATGCCAATACCGGTATGCCGACCAGTGATAACCAGGTGACCTATAATATTGGAAATCGTGAGCCTAAATTGACCGGTGGATTCAATAACAGCTTGACTTATAAGAATTTTAATCTGTCCTTTCTGTTTGATTTTCGTTTAGGTGGCGATATCTACAATGGTACAGATTATGCGATGACGGTCGGCGGGATGAGTAAACGAACTGAGGATCGTGATCAGTTGGTGTTAAACGGTGCGATCCGTAACGGTGGAACAAATGATGCGCCGGTGTACGAAGATAAAACATTTACATTTTTAGCAGATCAAATGTATGATATTAAAGGTGTGTCAACAAGTGGACGGAAAATTATTCAAGATTATTGGAGTGATTTTTATGCCCGTGAAAGTGCGAACTTTATGGTGAAGACTAACTGGTTGCGCTTGCGGAATATCTCGATGTCCTATAACTTTTCGGATGGTGTCCTGAAGAATGCCGGTGTTTCCAAAGTGGTTAAAGGTCTTACAGCGACCTTGACTGGCACTAACCTCTGGTTGCTGACTAATTATAAAGGTCTCGACCCGGAAGCTTCTGCTGCGGGGTCTGGCGTAACAGGATCCAGTTCGGTCGGTATTGATTACAACGGCGTGCCGAGTACTGCTGGTGTTATGTTTGGTTTAAATTTTAGATTTTAAGATAGAAAAGTCATGAATAAATATAAGAGAATAGTCTCATTTCTGTTGGTTCTAACTTTATTTTCGTCCTGTAGTAAAAATTGGTTGGATATCAATATAGATCCCAATACGCCTTCAAGTACCGTTGCTTCGGTTCAAAGTCGTTTGGCTTGGATACAGCATTATTATATGTATGCGCAAGGGACAGCGGGAACGCGAGCGGGTTTTGTGACACAGCAACTTACATTTGTCAACGGTACTGCATCAAACAGTATGATTGCTGGCTGGAATCCTGCGGCAGGTATGTCGACCACGCCCTATCAGTTTTTCTTTGTCGGAGCAGGGGCCAACTTTAAAGATATGGAAGATAAGGCTACGGCAGATAAGGCTTATCATTATCTTGGCGCATTGCACGCTATCCGCGCAATGGGTTTTATGCTGATGACGGATTGGTATGGTGAAATGCCATATACGGAGGCCTTGGGTACCATTATAACACCAAAGTTTGATGGTGGAAAAGTAATCTTCGAAGGTTGCCTTGCTGACATTGATAAAGCCATTGAATTTTTTAATATGGCTCAGCCGGGTACTGCGGCACCTTTGTCAGCTGGTGATAGCTGGAATGGTGGTGATGTCGGTAAATGGTTGAAAATGTGTTATGGGCTAAAAGCAAGGTGGTTAAATAACTTGTCGAAAAAGAGCGCTTTATACAAGCCAGATGATGTATTGGCAGCGTTAAGTAAGGCTGCTACTTCGGTTGGAGAAAGTACAGTAATTGCCCATATGGATGATGCGACTGATAATATCGGGGATATCCTATTTGCAGATCCTGTAAAAACATCTATCGTTTTTAATAATGCGGGTATGAATACAAATATCTTGGTTACTAAGTGGTATGAAAATTTATTGACCAATTTTGACAATAAAGGTGTAGAGGATCCGCGGGCGGACAAATTATTGCCTTGGGCAGAGTTCGGTTACCCTAAAACACTTATTCGGTCTAAGGGTGTTGATGTGCAATCGAAAATCCGAATGGAATCAGGCCCTATAGCATCATCTTTTAACGTAAAAGATGTCGAAATAGAAAGTAACGGGCGTAAAGTGGCGCCGCATTCTTGGTATATAAATTCAGCAAATACAGCAAGATGGGGTGATACAGTTTATGTTTCAATTAAAAGTAGTTCTAAGGGGTACGATAAAGATAAGTCTGATATTTATAGATGGAAGGATTCTCCAGATGAAAATAGTGGAACGATAGCTGCTTCAGGTACCTTTTATTCACGTCCGGATGCGCCTACCCATCTGGTTGCCTATCCTGAAATGTGCTTTATAAAGGCAGAAGTCCTATTTAACAAAGGTGACAGAGCAGGAGCTTTTAATGCATATAAAGAGGGGATTAAAGCACATATAGATTTGATGAATATGAAGCTTAATTCTTATGGAAATATTAACGTGAGTAAATCGCCAATGGCGCAGGCCAAGATTGATAATTTCCTAAACAATGGCATTGGTACGGCTGGAAATATCACACTGGCTAAAATTATGACGCAAAAATTTATCGCACTTTCGTTTTCGCAGCAAAACTGGAATGATATGCGTCGCTACGATTTCAGTAATTCGGTATATCCGGGCTGGGCTGTTCCTTATGAGTATACAGTGACTGCTGCCGCGCAGCTAAAAATACCGCAGGGAAAACAGTTCAGAAGAGTTCGTCAAGTTTCGCATGAGATCAACTATAATTCCGATAATTTAAAAGCATCTCATCCAAATGCGTTGAATGACGATATATGGTCATTTCCGGTTTGGTGGGATACTAAAGAATAGTTTAAATTTGAAAGCCGCAATTGCGGCTTTCTTTATCTAATACTTTTTTCGATGAAATACTTTATTAAATTTTTCCTCACAGCATTTCCATTTTTTCTTTTTGCCCAATCGCCCAAGATTGTTCAAAAGCCTATCACCTGGAATCAAGAGCGCATACAGCTGTCTTTGGATTATCTGAAAAATAGACATGGGCTAAGTCAAGCTGCGCCAACGATACAGCCCAAGATGGTTGTTGTGCATTGGACAGCTAACAATAGTGTAAAAGCAACATTCAATACCTTTAATCCTGTGAAATTGCCAGGTAGGCCTGAACTGACAAAGGCGAGTCCCTTGAATGTATCTTCTCAATTTGTAATCGACCGTGATGGAACAATCTATCAATTTCTGCCCGATACTATCTTTGCCCGACATACCATTGGTCTCAATTATTGTGCAATTGGTATCGAAAATATAGGTAGCCGCCAGAACCCTTTGACTGATGCGCAGTTGAAGGCAAATGAAGAGCTGATTCGCTACCTTCGTAAAAAATATGCTATTGAATATGTGATCGGGCACCATGAATATCAACGCTTTAAAAAAACTTCCTGGTGGAAGGAAACTGATCCTAAATATATCACTGGTAAAGATGATCCAGGGGATAAATTTATGCATGCGCTGAGGGGGCGTTTGGTTGATCTGCAATTAAATAAAATGCCGTAGGTTATTTTTTTACGTTATTAAGCCGAATAAATCCTGTTTATTCGGCTTTTTTCGTTATTGCGCCTTTTAAATCTATTTTTTGTTTTAATATATGCGTTTTTATGCTATATTTGATTAAAGAAATATATAAACCAATATTTTGCCTGAGATTCATTTTGTAAATAATTGAGGATTTGAGAAATTTCCCAGTCTTAGCTACTTGCTGGAAAGGGGAGTTTTAAAGTTATAAAACCTAGTTAACGAATTAAATTGTTTAAGTATGAAAAGAAGTCTGCTCTTGCTAATGAGCTTACTATGTATGTACTGTACTGCTTTTTCCCAAAAAGTCATTACAGGTAAAGTGACTGATACAAAAGGTGAAGCGTTAAAAGGCGTTACTGTTCAAGAAAGGGGAAAGAACACGCAAACTGCTACCAGTTCTATCGGTGCTTACAAAATTACAGTAAGCGACGGTGCGACATTGATTTTCCGATCTGTAGGCTATACGTCTACCGAAGAGAATATCCAGGGTCGATCGGTAATTAATGTTGTTCTCTCTGATAACAGTGCGGCAATAGACGAGGTCATCGTGACTGCCTATGGTATCAAGAGGGATAGAAAATCCTTAGGGTATTCAACGCCAATTGTTTCTGGTGAGGATGTCTCAGATACCCAACGGGAATCCTTTTTTCAAGGCCTCCAAGGTCGTGTCCCAGGTTTATCTATTAATAGTACAAGTGGTTTGCCCGGTGCTTCCGCGCAAATTGTACTTAGAGGATTTGCATCTATATCAGGGGATAATAATGCGCTCATTGTTGTAGATGGGATACCGATCAATAATTCTACCATCAATGAGAATGATCTTGCAAGTAATGGGGCTAACCAGAGTTTGGATTACTCCAATAGAGCTATGGATATCAATCCAGATGATATCGAGACCTATACAGTTTTGAAGGGACCTGAAGCTACAGCTCAGTTTGGTAGTCAAGGTGCTGGTGGCGCAATTTTAATTACCACAAAAAAAGGAAAAGCTGGTAAGTTCACTGCGAATTATACCTTCTCGGGACGTGTTGAAAGCGTTAATAAATTTCCTGAAAGACAGTATGTTTATGCGCAAGGGTTGAATGGTTCCTATGATGGAACAGCGTCGACTGCACTTGGCCCGCGCTATCCCGAAGGTGTTCATATCTATGAAGATAATGTGAAAAATTTCTTCACCACAGGCTATAACCAAAAACATAGTTTGGCTTTTGAAGGAGGAACCGAAAAGGTGACCTATCGCTGGTCAAATGAATATAATAACAATACCGGTGTAGTGCCCAATACCTTGTATAAACGTTTTTCAACGCGGTTAAACAGCACGGCTAAGTTTGGTGATAAATTAGAGTTCAATACCTCATTGAATTATATTTATTCAAAAAATGATAAGGTTAGACGGGGGGCTTCTGGCTATCTGATGACATTAATGAGTTTCAATCCGATTTTTGATGTACGCGATTGGATAGATGAGAAAGGCAATCGGGTGCTTCATAATTCCGATATTTTTAATGAAAGAGATAATCCTTTTTGGGATGTTTATCGGAATACAGCGTATGACGTCGTTAATCGTGTGCTTGCGACCTCAAATATCTCCTATCGTGCAAACAGCTGGTTGAGCTTGAATGGGATTATCGGTATCGATTTTTCAAATACACTAGGCCAGAGTGTGTATCATCCACAGTCTTTTTCGGGTTCTGGTTCCAGTACGGCTATGAGGAATGGTTCTATTAATGAGTATACTGTAAACGGACGTATTCTTTCGGGCTCGTTCATGGCAAATGTAAAAAAGAATTTGTCAAAGGATTTTTCTTTTCGTGCAAATCTAGGTGCTGAATTTAAAGACTATGACTTTTTGACAAATTCACAATATGGCGAGGATTTTTATGATCCAGATTTTTATAGTATTAATAATACATTTCCAAGTTCAAGACTCGTAAAGAGTGCTGCAGCGAATTTTCGAACAGTAGGATTTATGGCGCAGACCGGATTTGGATATTTAAATGATATGGTTTACCTGAATTTGACGGGGCGTTTGGATGCGGCCTCGCGTATGATGCCTAATAATCCATATTTTGCCTATCCTTCTGCTTCATTGGCTTTTAATTTTACTGATCTGGATTTTTTCAAGGATAAGGTTTCTTGGATGACCAATGGAAAGTATCGGGTTTCAGTAGGTACTACAGGAAAAGCGCCGTATAAGAGTTACTATACGCTCTCAAATTTTGAACCAAAGAATACGACAGGGGGTGGGTTTGCTTATGGCGTCAATGGCGGAAACCCTAATTTGAAGGCGGAAAAAACGAGGGATTTTGAAACAGGTTTAGAGCTGGCGTTGTTGGATCGTAGGTTGACCTTTGATTTTAGTTATTTTAATCGGTTAAGTACCGGCCAGATTATTATGCCTAGATTGAGTTATGGTTCCGGATTTGTACTGCGCATGATGAATGGAGGCGAGGTGAAAACTTATGGTACGGAATTGCAGACAACGATTAACCCGATCCGTAGGGACAATCTAAAATGGGATCTAACGTTCAACTTTACACAGTATAAAGGTAAGGTGCTGTCTCTGGCGGAGGACCTTCCGGAGCTTTATGAATCGGATACGCAGGTATTGGGTGGTGTTCGCTCTGGAGTGGTTCCTGGATATAGTATCGGTACGTTGACGGGTACTCGATTCAAAAGAAATGATCGTGGAGATGTTTTGATCAATGCGCAAACAGGCTTGCCAATAGCGGGTACGGATCGTTATTATCCTATTGGAGATCGAATCCCTGATTTTACGCTTGGAATAGTCAATAAATTAACCTATAAAGATTTTTACCTTACATTTTTGTGGGACTGGCGGAAAGGTGGAGATGTATTGAATGGTTTGGATTATAGGTTGTATATCAATGGTATGTCCTCTAAAACGCTGAATAGAGAGGAGCCAAGGGTGATTGCAGGGGTGCTGGAGGATGGTTTGCAGAATAGCGAAAATCCAACAATCAATCGGATTGCTGTGACTCCTTATTCTTCTTCTGGGTATTATACGGTCAATACAGAGCCGCAGATGTTTATAGAAAAGGATATCTATACGGTGCGTTTACGTGATGTCACGTTGAGGTATAACCTGCCGAAGCATCTGACACGAAAAATTGGAGCACAAGCTGGTCTGAGCGTGTTTTTTACAGCTACTGATGTTTTTTTGTTTACAAATTATACAGGATTAGATCCTGAAAGTAATATGAATACCCCTGGCTTAGGTGGTATTGGTGGTTATGGTATCGACTTTGGAAACATGGCGAAACCTAGGGGTTTTAACTTTGGTCTTACTTTAAAATTATAGGAGGAAAAAGAGATGCGTAAACGTTTCTATATAATCGTTGTTGCCGTACTCATGCTGATGAGTGGTTGCAGAAAATACCTGGATATAAATGAAAATCCGTCTAATCCTCAGTTGGTGAAAGCTGAGTTGTTATTAGCGCCTATTATAGCGCAGATGGCAAGTGGATATTCGCAGGATCAGCGTCAGATGAATAAATTTAATCAGACAATTCTTGGTGGGAGTAGTGATGTTTCTTCCAAAATTTGGGAAAAACACGGTTTCCCGGAAAGAAGCGATGTTGGGGGTGTCATGTGGCGTATGGTATATTTTGATCTGGGATTGAATCTGGAGCGTATGATAAAAGATGCGCTAGAAAATGAAAAATATGAGTATGCGGCGATTGGTTATGCGATAAAAGCTTGGGGGTACCAATCTCTGACGGACTATCATGGGCCAGTTATCCTAGATGAGGCATTTCGCTCAAACCAACTTTCGTTCAAATACAATGACCAACCGGAGGTCTATGCGAAAGTAAGGCAATGGTGTGATTCGGCATTGTTATACCTTGATAAAAAGAGTCCGATAGATTATAGTGCTTCATTGAATTCTATAAAAGGAGATAATTTATATCGGGGTAATATGGAGCAGTGGCGGCGTTTTGTGTATGGTTTGAAAGCGATACAATATATTCATTTGGTCAATAAGCAGGATTTTAAAGGTAAATATGCTGATTCTGTGGCAAAATTTGTTGATCTGTCCTTTCAATCTATCGCAGACGATGCGGGGGTCAAGTTTACTGGAGATAAGTCTGCGAATGCGAATGTGGTAAGCGCTTTGTTTGGAATCTATACAACCTCCTATTATAATCGTGCAGGGAAGCCTATTGTCAGTTATCTTACAGGGGGACTTCGTGGTACGCCAATTGAGAATCCAAAATCATCTACTGATCCTCGTTTGTCCCGCATGCTGATGATAAATAATGTGAGGGATAGTATTTATATCGGCGGGGAGCCAAATGTTACGAATAGTACCGTGCCAAATATTTTGGGAGAATTTGTGAACAATACCTATCAGGGGAAATTTATCTTTAGAAATACGGTCGATTTTCCCTTAATGACACATGCGCAATTACAATTGGTGAAAGCCGAAGCGTTGTTTGTTAAAGGAGATAAATCTGGAGCTTATGATGCTTATCAAAAAGGAATTGTGGCACATATGAACTTTGTGAATAAATATATAGATAATAAAGAAGTTGCGATTTCGCTGAATGATATGAAGGCTTATCTAGAAGGAGGGGAAGTTGCAAAATCTGCTGCGGACTTGACTTTGGCTGATATTATGGGGCAGAAGTATATAGTGCAATGGGGGTGGGGAGGCTTAGAGCAATGGTGTGATCTTAGGAAATATCGTTACAGTTCAGATATCTTTAGACAGTATATTCCATTAAGTGGCAGTCAGCTTACTTATAATGATTATTGTTACAGGGTGCGGCCGCGTTATAATTCAGAATATGTTTGGAATGAAAAGGAATTGGATCGTTGGGGCGCATTGGAGCCTGAATATATAACTAAACCAACCTGGTTTGTTACTGCTGAGAATTGATAAAATTGATTGAACATTATGAGATTTTTATATAAAACTATATTTTTTGGACTAGCGGCATTCGGAATAGTCGCTTGTAAAAAATCTATTCAAGACTTCGGTCAAGTGGAGTTCTTGGGTAGTGGTGATGTTATCGTTAAAATAAATATGGCTTCAATTTATCCTGATGATCGCTATATGTATGTTAAGTTTGACGGACAACGGGTTACTTCGCTAATCAGGGGTCGAGAGCCATTTCCAGGTGGTGGTTATAATACAAGAGGGGATTCTCGACCTGATTTTTTGAAATATAAGGCTGGTAATATTAAGGTTCAGGTGGGGCTTCCTTATCGTATAGATGATGGTAGGGATTCAATAGTCCTGTATGAAACGCAGGTGAATTTCGAAGCAGGGAAAAGGTATACATTACATGTGACCGATACAGCTAGTAATACCAAGATGATTTTGAATGAAGAAGATTTGTCTCGGCCAGACTCTACGCAGGCTCGTTATCGATTCACGAATCTGATGCCTAATGTTCCTGCGATAGACTTGTACTATGGGGCGGCTGCAACTGCCGCTGAGCCGACCCAAGATTCTTTGGTCGCAAAAAATATCCAATACCTTGAGAGTAGTCCTTATTTTGAATTGAATCGTATTGCGACGAGGACCTGGAAGATCCGGCCTGCCGGTGCTCCGGTTACAAATGCTTCGGTTATTGCATTTTATTCGAATGCGGGTGCTGTTCTTGATAGAAGGTCCTATGCTGTGTATGCGTTAGGGTATAATGGATTTACGACGGCGATTATGAAGCCTTATCTTTCATTTTTCTTAGTCCGATAGTTATGAAAAAGAATATATTATATTGCCCAATTAAGATCAGCTTGATGTTTGTCTTGTTTTTGATCTCTTTTGTTTCCTGTAAGAAAAGGGATGATTATCCTAAATTTGATGACAAAAAAGATGGGCTTGTGCCAGAAGATGTTATTCCTCCAGACGATAAAATCGAAAAAATTACCCAGAAAATTATGAATCAGGCAGATGTAGTTGGGGTTTTTCAGATGGATTCTACAGTTAGTCTGGCTGATGGATTAGAAAGGACCCATATTCGGTTTCTTAATAAATTAAATCAACCGACGAGCATTCAAATCTTAGAAATAGATCTCAAGAAAAAGATTGTTCCTTATGTGATGAGTTCGTTCGATGATCATCTTTATGTCGCGCAGTCGGTTTCGGATATGGCTAAATATAATGAGGTTTCATCTGGAGGGGAGATTCTGGCTGTGATTAATGGGGCTACTACTTCTACTTATTCCTATATAAAAAATGGGCGTAAGATCAATATTTCTACCACTTCAGGAAAGGAAAAGACCAGGCCATTCTTTGCTGTTCAATCTGACGGGACAGCGTATATTGGAAATTGTTTTGATACTTTGCAGTTTAATTTTGAGCCTTATGATATAAATAAATTTAAGGGTTTGATTTCTGGGACAGGCTGGCTGCAGTATAGAGGAGGTGTTATTGTGTCTACTTCGGCAGTGGTGCAGGCAAATACAGCTCTTGGCTTATCTTCTGATAGATCTATCTTATATGCCGTTGTCGTAGATGGGGCAAATAGTAGTTTTTCAGTGGGCGTCACTTTTAATGATTTGGCTCGGATAATGAAGGCAATCGGTTCTTATGATGCTTTTGTGGTTAATAGCGGTGGTGCTAGTGTAATGGCTCAGCGGCAGCTTTCTGCCGGTTCGGTTGGATTGGCGTCGTGGAACGTTGTGAATAAGCCGCCTGTGAGCATGATTGGTAGTTTAAATGGAGTTGGTTTTGTGAAAATGAAGTAATATCAATTAAAATAGATTGCGTAAAAAAGTCGGAAGGATTTCTTCCGACTTTTTTATTAGGGTGCGGTTAGGGTAAAGATGTGCGTTATTATGCTTTATTGTGAGTGTTTTTTTGATAACCATGTTTAATGGGAATGTTTTTTGAAAAGATATATTTGAGGTGTTTTTGTTTATGAAAACGTCTTTTTTCTTATTTTTTAGTCGAATATAGCGCTTTTTAATCTTGAAGGCTTTGGTAGAATACTTAGTGTGCACTTACTTTATTTTGCGTTTTTTAATTTGTTTCGTTTATAAAACGAAAAAATCTACTTACTTTTATCCTGATTTTCAATTATTCATGCATAAAACTGCATTTTATGCATGGTCTAATGGTCTATTTATGATGAAACATACCTTACTAAAATTAACCTTCGTGGTCTCTCTTTTCTCCCTGGCTTCTTCTTGTGGTTATGCGCGAAGAACCGTTGTCCTGAATGAAACGAATGCTATGGATGATGTAAAAGGGAGTGTCGGTACTACTATTCCTGGGGCGGATCAATTGTCGCTGTATTTGCCGCAACTAAAAGGCAAAAAAGTCGGTATTATGGGGAATCAAACTTCCATTGTAGGGGACGATAAAAAGCATTTAGTGGATGCGTTGCTTGAAAATAAAGTAGATCTGAAGTTTGCTTTCGCTCCGGAACATGGTTTTCGTGGGAATGTTGAACGTGGAGAGAAATTTGGAAACGATATTGATCAAAAAACTGGATTACCTTTATTTACTCTTTACGGCGGTAATAAAAAACAAGATTCGATTGTCAATTCCATCGATGTGATGATTTTTGACTTACAGGATGTGGGAGCACGCTTCTATACGTACATTACTTCTTTACACCGTGTCATGGAATTATGTGCGAAGCACAATAAGAAACTTATTGTTTTGGATCGCCCTAATCCAAACGGAGATCAGGTAGATGGGCCCGTGCGCCATGATGATAAATTTAAGTCAGATGTTTCCTGGCATAAAATTGCCATGATTCATGGATTGACCATTGGTGAACTCGCGCAGATGATCAATGGTGAGAAATGGCTGGAGAATGGGCGCCAGGCTGATGTGCAAGTTGTAAAAGTGCAAAACTGGAATCACAAGAAGATGTATGATCTGCCTGTTATTCCATCGCCAAGCTTACCCAATCAGCTTTCGGTACGCTTATATCTCTCCCTCTGTTTGTTTGAGGGTACAGATATTTCGGTAGGTCGCGGTACAGACTGGCCCTTTCAGGTGTTGGGATATACAAATCCTGTTTATGGATCTTTTACGTTTACTCCAGGTGAGCGTCATGGTATGTCAAAGCATGTAGAGGGAAAAGGCGCTATGAATTATGGTATCGACCTACGTAGCCTGAATCCTGATAAACAAAAATTTACACTAAAATACTTGCTGGATTTTTATAATAAAACACCGGATAAGACTACGTTTTTTGCTCGACCAGAATTTTTTGATAAGCTAGCTGGGACAGATCAATTGCGCAAACAAATTATGGACGGAGAATCCGAGGGGCAGATTCGCGCTTCTTGGGCTGCAGACTTGAAGGTTTACAAGCAAATGCGTAAAAAGTACCTGTTGTATAGCGATTTTGAATAACCTATTGCGAACAATACTAACGAATAAACAATACTAACTAGAATCATTTATTTTTAAAACTCTATAATCAATGAGAAAATTTGTACTATTTTCTGTTGCTCTTGGATTGAGTTTTCCTTCTGAATCCTATTCTTTCGTAAAGAAAGAGGGCGCTTTGAGCAGTGCTAACTTGACAAGTGCTCTTCTTCGCTCTTCATCGAAGACTTCGGTTCAAAATACGGTGCAAGGTACTGTAACGGATGGAAAAGGCCCAGTCTCAGAAGTAAGCGTTTCTGTCATTGGCGGGACCGCGTCTACTAAAACCGATGCACAGGGGCATTTCAAGATTACAGCCGCTGTGGGAAGTAAGCTGCGTTTTTCATCCATTGGGTATGTTGCGCAAGATGTTACTGTTACGTCAAATACAGTTAATGTGACGTTGGTGGATGATAATCAATCCTTGGAAGAGGTTGTTGTTGTCGGTTATGGTACACAAAAGAAAGGTAATTTGACAGGAGCAGTTGCTTCTATAAATATTAAAGAGACGATGCAGGGGCGGCCAATTGCCGACGCTGGTCGTGCAATGCAAGGGAGTACGCCAGGTTTGAGTGTTACTATACCTAATGGCGAGGTTGGATCTGATCCGACAATTAAGATTCGGGGACAAATAGGATCTATTAATGGATCTAGCAATCCATTGATCTTATTGGATAATGTTGAGATCCCAAGCATTAATGTTGTCAATCCTGATGATATTGAGTCAATTACTGTTTTAAAAGATGCTGCTGCTTCTTCTATTTATGGTGCTAAGGCGGCATTTGGTGTTGTTCTGATAACGACTAAGCAGGGGGCTAAAACGGAAAGCAATACAATCAGTTATTCCAATAATTTCTCTTTTCAGAATCCATTCAAGAAATATGAAATGGGGACAGTGGATGCTTTGAGGTATTCGTTGGATGCTGGAAAACGAGAAGGAAACAATTTTGTTGGGGCTTTCTATAAAATCAACGAAGAGAGCTACAAGAGAGCTGTCGAATGGCAGGAAAAGTATGGCGGTTCTATTGGTAAAGACGATCCAACCTTGTATGAGCGTGACTGGTATTTTGATCCTGCTACAGGATATAAATATGGTGTCAGGACTTACGATCCATTTGATTATATGATTCGTGAATGGGCTCCGACACAGCAGCATAATCTGTCACTGTCAGGGAAGACTGGTAAAACAGGTTATAACGTTGGGTTGGGGATGCTCGATCAGTCTGGTATGTTAAAAACCAATACAGATCAATTCTCGCGTTACAATGCGTCAGTAAGAGTTACAAGTGAATTAAACAAGTATATTACAGCGCGTGCAGGTGCCATCTATTCTCGGACGAATAAACAGTATCCTTATGCAACAAATTCAACCACGGCCGATCCGTGGCTTTATATGTATCGATGGAGTTCATTGTATCCGTACGGAAATGATGGTGACGGCGATCCGATCCGTAGCCCTGCCTATGAGACTGGGGCGGCAAATGTTGCCAGTCAAGTGAAGAATTACATGAATTTTAATGCCGGTGCTACAGTAAACTTTATGGAAAACTGGAAGCTTGATTTTGATTATACGTTGTCAAATCAAGAAATGCTCTGGAACCAGCCGGGAACTCGTTTTACTGCTGGTAATTCATGGGGTGCGCCAGTGAAAAAAATAGATGCTGCTGGCAATCAGAGATATGTGGATGGATCGGGTAACTATGTGGATGCTTCGGCTACAGGTGCTGTGCCAGCATATGATTTAGACTATTTTACATATACAGCATCCGGAGCTAATCCGGATCATTACCGCAGGGATAATTCAAATATTCTACGTCACACGATCAACGCTTTTACGACGTATAATTTAAATCTTGATGGTGGTCATGATTTTAAATTTATGTTAGGTCTAAACCGTATCGCGGAGAAGACAGAAAATTCTTGGACTCAAGTTACTAAATTGCTAGATATTAAGAATCCGCAATTGACATTTGGTTCAGGAACTGTGACTGGATCGGGTGCGAAATTTTGGGAATCACAAATAGGTTTCTTCGGTCGTGTGAATTATGCTTATAAAGATAAATATCTTTTTGAGGCTAATTTGCGTAGAGATGGGTCTTCAAAATTCCCGACAAACTTAAGATGGAAGTGGTATCCATCGGTGTCCGCAGGATGGGTAGTGTCGCAAGAGTCTTTTATGGATTGGTCTAGTGATTTTATGAACCAATTGAAAATCCGGGGATCTTGGGGTAGTATTGGGGATCAATCTGTTTCCAATGCGTTATACACAAGTTTTATGGAAAACTCGCAATCTACATGGATAGGCAATGCCGGTGATAGGAATTGGTTTGTCGGAACGCCGGCGGCGGTTTTATCTGCTATCGGTTGGCAAGATATTGCAACATTAGATGTTGGTTTTGATGCGCGTTTCTTTAAAAACAAACTGGGTTTTGTATTTGATTGGTATCAACGGGATACAAAGAATATGATTGTACCAATGGAGGGTGTTGCGCCAACATTTGGTTCTAAAGCTCCTATGGGTAATTTTGGAGCATTGCGCACTCGCGGATGGGAATTTGCTGTCGATTTTAATCATCGATTTGAGAATGGCTTAGGTATCAACTTGCGAGCTAACATTTCTGATGCGAAGTCTGTTATCACGGAATATGGAACCACAACGATTGTTACTGAAAACTATAGTGGTAAGACTTATGGCGAAATTTGGGGATATGAAACAGATCGTTTATATCAAAATAGCGATTTCGTCTATAATGGAAATGACTTAGTTACCGCGGTTATAGATGGTAAGACAATGAATAAGTTGTCGGATCCGAATGGAGCTTACCAAAGCTGGGTGCAAAATTCCGCGACATTCCGCTTTGGCCCAGGTGATGTTAAATTCAAGGACCTGAACGGAGATGGTAAGATCGATAATGGTAAGAAAACATTGGCGGACCATGGTGATTTGAAAGTTATTGGTAATTCAACCCCGCGATATGAGTATGGCTTTAGATTGGGAGCTGATTTTAAAGGATTTGATGTTTCGGCATTCTTTCAGGGTGTAGGTAGTAGACAAGTATGGGGGACAGGTTTCTTAGCGCAGGCGGGCTTTAATTCTTCAGATGGTGCTATGCCAGCGGTAATGTCTTCAAACTACTGGACTAAAGATCGTACAGATGCGTTTTATCCGGCTCCTTTTAATAATGGTGGAACAAATGATATCAATAATATGCAGATTCAAAGCCGTTATTTGCTAGATATGTCTTATCTGCGGGTGAAGAATCTGACGCTCGGTTATACGGTTCCGGCAGGTACCTTAAAACGAATCGGTATCAGTAACCTTAGAGTTTACACTGCGTTGGAGAATTTCTTTACATGGGATAAGTTGAAGGGACTACCAATCGATCCGGAGGCTGTGGACGGTGTGAATATGTTTGTTGATGTGTTAAAAAATAATTACAACGGTGGTCGTACTGGAGTTGGAACGCCAACTTTTAAATCGGCATCAGTGGGTGTTCAATTAACATTCTAATTGAAATTATCATGAAAATAAAAGCAAAATTTATATATATATTATTAGGGGTTTCAATGGGACTGACAGGTTGTAATAGTTTGTTGGATCGCCCAGCCCTGGATAAAATTACAGATGGACAAGGTCTTTACTGGCGGGATGAAAATGATCTCAGGCTGTTTGCGAATGGATTTTATACGCAGTATTTCAATGGTTATAATAGTTCCTATACAACGGATTATACGCCAGTTAGGGGATATGCCTTTTCTGATGATTTGACTTTTAGTGGTCAGCAGACTAGTTTTGAAAACTCTATTCCAGATTCGAGATATTCTGTTGCTGAAGCTGGTGATTGGTTGAGTGGTTATGCAGGACCGACCTGGAATTTTTCCTGGGTACGTAAGTCTAATATTTTCTTAGACCGTCTAGAGAATATGGCTAAGCCTAATTTGACACCTGAGCAGTATAATCATTGGACTGCCGTGGCTCGTTTTTTCAAAGGATTTGAATATGCGCGCTTGGTTTCTGTGTTTGGTGATGTGCCTTATTTTGAGAAAGAAATACCTGCGGCTGATTTTGATACTCAGTATAAAGATCGTACGAATCGTGGCGAAGTAATGGATCACGTGTATGATGACTTTGTATTTGTGTTACAAAATATGCGTAATGATGACGGGGTAAATGTCCTGAATAAATATGTGGCAGCTTCTTTTATTTCGCGTTTGATGCTATTTGAAGGGTCTTGGCAAAAATACCATGGTTTGGATCAGGCTAAAGCAAAAAAATATTTGGAATTGGCGCAAAGTGCTGCAGAGATTGTGATGAATTCTGGTAAATTTTCCTTTGGTTCTGATTTTAAAAGCTTGTTTTCTTCACAAGACTTGAATAGCAACAAGGAGGTTATCCTTTATCGCAAGTATGACGCTTCTGTTAATGTGTTTCACGCAATCGGTTCTTATCAAAATGGCATAGAGGCACAGGCGGCAGCTCCAAACTTGAAGCTGATCAAGGAGTTTATTTGTGTTGATGGCAAGCCATTTGCTTCATCTACTGTAGAAAATGTCTCAGATTTTTCCCTAGCAAATTTGGCAAAAACGCGCGATCCGCGGTTTGAGGCTTCATTTGATACTGATCTAAACTCGAAGGCTTCCACTTTTGTTTATGGAACGAAGTATGTTGCACGAAATGGATATAAAATTCCAAGCGCAAACCCGGATTATTCAAAATGGAATTCCAATACAAATACTTCTGATGCTCCTGTTATCCGATATGCGGAAGTCGTGTTAAACTGGTTGGAGGCAAAGCAGATTTTGGCAGAATTCTTTGGGGGAGCTGCTGTTGGCCAGTCGGATATAGATAAGTCAATTAATGCGATTCGTAGCAGGCCTTTGGATGAAATAGCAGTAGCAAGAGGGGTGAAGAAAACGGCAGCGCTTCAATTAGGGGCTATCGCGAATGATCCTTTGCGTGATGGAGATGTATCGCCCTTGATGTGGGAGATCCGTCGTGAACGTCGCATGGAGTTTGTTTTTGAGTATTCACGTTTAATGGATCTTAGAAGATGGAAGAAACTGAGTTATATGGATTTTTCCAAAAATACTGATTACTTTACGGGTATCTGGGTTGATGTGGCAAAACAAGCTCCAGATTTTTTGAAAGCAAATTATATTAATGTTACCAAAGTTAGAAAGGCGGATGGTACTATTGTGACTTACAATGGCTCAAATGCTGCTGAAATGGTTGGTTTTATTGTCGTACAAAATGCTTCAAACAGAAATGCGATAATGGATAAGAATTATCTGGCTCCTGTTGGTCAGGCGCAAATGGTCGAATATGAGCAGCGCGGTTATAAACTGACCCAAACAAAGGGCTGGTAATTCGATTCTTAATACTATTAAGCCTTGTCTAAGAATTAGACAAGGCTTTTTTGTAAATCTATTGGAAAAGAAATAGGTAATATGTTTGTTGTATCAAAAATATCATGCATAAAAACGCATTTATGTTTTATGTTTACGCATAAAAACGCTATTTTTAAGAAAACTTTATCCATGGAACCGAAGCTTAAAGCCTTAATTATTGCATTATTGTGCATTATCAATGTGTCCTTTGCGCAGTCTTTTAAATTTGCCCATGTCACGGATACACATGTCGGTGGTGCAACAGGGGAGGAAGATCTGCGACGTACTGTAAAGGATCTTAATACATTGAAAGACATCGATTTTGTTATACTCTCAGGAGATATCACTGAATTTGGGGCTGATCAGGAATTGAAATTGGCAAAGCGCATTTTGGATAGCCTGCAGCTGCCCTGGTACGTTATTCCAGGTAACCACGATGGGAATTGGTCTGAAAACGGCGCCAATACTTTTCGTACTGTCTTTGGTGGGGAGACTTTTTTCTTTAAACATAAGGGCTATGAATTTATTGGAACAAACTCTGGTCCGAATATGCGGATGAGTCCTGGGCAGATACCACGAGAAAATCTAGTTTGGATGGATTCCATCTTTGCTGCGAACCCTGACAGGCAAACACCGCTAATTTATATTAATCATTACCCACAAGACTCTTCCCTGAACAATTGGTTTGATGCATTGAAACGGGTCAAAACGCGCAATGTGCAATTGGCTTTCTGTGGCCATGGACATGCAAATAAGGCTTACGACTGGGAAGGGATTCCGGGTGTGATGGGAAGATCCAATCTACGGGCAAATAAAGCTGTCGGCGGCTATAATATCGTTACTATCGGTGATGGTAAGGCTATTTATCAGGAGCGCAATCCGGGAATTGGTACACAGGAAAAACCTTGGTTAGAAGTGCCTTTGATTGACCACCACTATGGACAGGAAACGGCAACTTATCCACGGCCGAGTTATGCGGTCAATGAAAAGTATGCAAGTGCTGTTCATGTAAATTGGACTTTTGAAGATGCGAGCGATATTGGTGCAGGGCTGACAATCTATAAAAACAAGGTTGTTACCTCCAATACCGCGGGCGATATCTTTGCGCTGGATCTTAAATCCGGTAAAAAACTGTGGTCTTACAGGACGGGAGGGAAAGTGTACTCTACGCCAGCGATTTGGAAAGGTATTGTTGTAGCCGGTTCTTCTGATCACTTTATATATGCTGTCAATGCGGAAAATGGAAAACTTCTCTGGAAGGTACAGGCAGATAAGGCAGTATTGGGCTCGCCACTGCTGCATGATGGTGTCGCTTTTATCGGTGGTTCGGATGGTAAATTCAGGGCGTTGGATATAAAGACTGGTAAATTAAGATGGAGTTTTGATCAGGTCAAAGGGTTTGTATCGACTTTGCCAACGTATTATTTGGGTAATGTCATCTTCGGTTCGTGGGGAAATGGATTTTATGCATTGGATGCTAAAACTGGAGAGCTATCCTGGGAATGGAACAATGGTCACGCCAATCGGATGTTTTCGGCTGCCGCCTGCAATCCCGTTGGAGTAAATAATCGCGTATTTGTTGTAGCGCCGGATCGATTTATGACTGCATTGGATGCAAAGAATGGTACTGTGGTCTGGCGAGAAAAGAAAGACCGCATACGTGTGCGGGAGTCTATGGGACTGGCTGTAAATAAAAAACAGGTTTACGTGAAGACAATGGATGGCGATTTGCTGGGGATTTCTTCTTCAGGTGAGAAAATGGACGTAATTTGGAAAGCAAAACTAAAATTGCCTTATGAATTGACTCCCTCGGCGATAAAAACAAATCGTAAATTGGTGTTTGTGCCGAGTCATTCGGGTTTGCTTTCGGCTGTTGATGCAAAAACAGGCGATATAATGTGGCAATATAAAATTTCCAATGGAATGGTCAATCCCGTTGCTGTAAACGGTAGTAATGAGGTTGTTGCAGGTACGATGGACGGTAAAATAGTTTCTTTGAGGTTTTAAACAACCGTTTGAGTTGATTTTATTAAAAATAAATGCCTTATTATGATAAAAGAATGTCTAAACTTCTTAAATTTACGTCAAGCTTTTTTGCTTGTTTTTGCATGTTTTGTTTGTAACTTTGCGGAAGCACAGCAAAATGCTTGGATTCGAATAAACCAATTAGGCTATACACCGGCAGGTAAAAAGGTCGCGGTATGGGGCGGGAAATCAATCAGGCAGCTTCGTTCTTTTGAGGTTAAAGATGCAAAGACAGGTAAGACAGTGTATGCTCATTCCGTAGGGAAAGATTATGGTGTTTACGGCCCTTTTGTGCAGAGTTTTCGATTCGATTTCTCAGCTTTACAGGATACGGGAAGTTTTTTTATCCAGGTGGGAGAAATCAAATCTCCTCATTTTAGGATAGCCCGAGATGTCTATAAAGGTGCAGCGGACTTTGTATTGCGATATATGCGTCAACAACGAACATTGTTCAATCCCTTTTTAAAAGACAGTTGTCATACGCACGATGGTTTTACATTGTATGCAGGTAAAGTGGGTGTAGCGGATAGCTCGCATATTGATGCTGGCGGAGGCTGGCATGATGCTTCTGATTATTTGCAATACGCGACGACTTCGGCAAATGCAACATTTCATCTGCTGGCGGCTTATCGGGACTTTCCTAAGGTGTTTGCAGATCAAAAGCAGGCAAATGGTCTGGACGGGAAGAACGGCCGTGCTGATATATTGGATGAAGCTAAATGGGGACTGGACTGGTTGTTGAAGATGCATCCCAAAGCAAATCAGATGTATAATCAGATTGCGGATGACCGAGATCATGCAAGTATGCGCATGCCCAAGGAGGACCCTTATTATGGTCGTGGATTTGAACGCCCAGTGTATTTCATAGATGGCGAGCCGCAACAAAGGGGCAAGTTTATGAATAACACGACCGGAACAAGTTCTACAGCAGGGAAATTTAGCAGTGCTTTCCGTTTGGGATCTGTGCTTTTTGGAAAAGAGGATAAAAAATATGCAAAATTGCTGTCACAGAAAGCGGAGACAGCCTATGCGTATGCAAATATAAAACCCGGGGTGACACAGACGGTTTCGGTCAAATCACCTTATATCTATGCCGAAGACAATTGGGTGGATGATATGCAGCTGGCAGCGGCAATGGGACTTTCGGTAACAAAGAAAAACAAGTTTGCAGAAGAAGCTATGCAGTATGCCAGACAAGAAAAAGTAACACCCTGGATGATAACAGATACTGCTGCACATTATCAGTGGTATCCTTTTATCAACTTGGGACATTATGAATTGGCAAAAAAATTGAAAGGACAGGATCGCGAGGAGATTGTTTCATATTATAGACAAGGTATTGAAGAGGTCAATAAACGTGCGGAGCAAAATGCATTTTTAAGAGGGGTTCCTTTTATCTGGTGCAGTAACAATCTAACGGCTTCTTTCGCAATGCAATGCCTTTGGTATAAAGAGCTGACAGGGGATAATCGGTTTGATGAACTGGAGCAGGCAAATTTCGATTGGCTCTTTGGTGCCAATCCATGGGGAACAAGTATGGTCTATGGTCTTCCATCTTGGGGCGATACACCAGTTGATCCACATTCTGCTTTTACCTATTTGGGTAAACATCCGATTGATGGTGGCTTGGTAGATGGCCCAATAATGGCCTCTACTTATCGTAACCTGATCGGTATTAAACTAAACAACCCTGATAGCTATGCGGACTTTCAGAGTGACCTGGCTGTCTACCATGATGATTATGGCGACTATAGTACCAATGAACCCACCATGGATGGAACAGCTTCATTGATCTACTTGCTAGCGGCTAAAGAAGGAAAGGCATTGGAGGAGCCTGTTGGAAAAAAGTAATCAGGGATGTTTTTGGTGCTGTTGTCCGTGGCGATTCGACAACAAAAAAAGTGTCCTTACTTTTTACAGGACATGATTTGTCAGAAGGAACAGCGGTGGTTTTGAAAAGTTTGAAGCATCATCATGTGAAGGGGAATTTTTTCTTAACAGGAGATTATCTACGGAATGCAAGTTTCAAGCCTTATATCAGGCAGATGTTGAAAGACGGACATTTGGTATCAGGACATTCAGATAAGCATCTCCTGATCAGTGATTGGGGGAGCCGGGATAAATTGCTGATCAGCCGGGATTCGTTCCTGCGGGATTTGAAGGCTAATTTGATTGAATTGGCGCTTTCGGGGGCGGATACAAGCAAGCTACATTATTATATTCCTTCTTATGAATGGTATAATAGCCAGACGGTAGCGTGGGCAGAAGAAGTAGGGTTGTCTTCAATCAATTATACACCCGGAATACGGACCGCTGCAGATTACACGTATCCCGAAATGGGGAAACGTTATCTGTCTTCTGCCGCAATTTTGAAAGGCCTTTGGTCTCATGAAGCGAAATCTGGCCTGAATGGTTTTATGGTACTAATCCATATGGGGACGGATGACAGACGTAAAGATAAACTATATCATCATTTGGATGATATAATTAAGATATTAAAAAAGAAGGGGTATCAAATCGTGGATATTCCTAGTTTATTGAATTAAGAAATACAATATATATTAAGAATGGTTAATACAACGGAGAAAGATTCGAATTATCAGGATTTGGACAAGATGTCTGTACATGAGTTATTGACTAATATCAATAACGAGGATAAATCTGTGCCACTAGCTGTTGAAAGGTCTATTCCTCAGATCGAAGCATTGGTTAAGGTTACGGTAGAGAAAATGAAGGCTGGTGGTCGGACATTTTATATCGGAGCTGGTACAAGTGGTCGACTAGGGGTTTTAGATGCATCTGAATTGCCTCCGACTTATGGTGTGCCATTTGAGTGGATCATTGGGTTAATTGCTGGTGGGGATACAGCGATCCGTAAAGCTGTGGAATTTGCTGAAGATGATCTGGAGCAGGCCTGGAAGGATATGGAAGCTTATGATATTGATGAGAATGATGTCGTGATCGGTATTGCCGCTTCGGGTACTACGCCTTACGTCATTGGTGGCTTGAAGACTGCAAACGAAAAAGGACTGATAACAGGTTGTATCGTTTGTAATGACGGTTCTCCGATTGCTGAAATTGCACAATATCCTGTTGAGGTCATTGTAGGGCCAGAATTTGTGACGGGGTCTACCCGTATGAAGTCTGGTACAGCACAAAAGCTTGTATTAAATATGTTCAGTACCGCAGTAATGATTCAGCTGGGCCGCGTTAAGGGGAATAAAATGGTTGACATGCAATTGTCAAACCACAAATTGGTCGGCCGGGGTGTGCGCATTATTATGGATCAGACTGGGGCAACTGAAGAGGATGCCGCAGCTTTGTTGGAACAATTTGGCAATGTAAGGCAAGCAATCGAAGCCTACCAGGCAACACATTAAAACTATCAGCATCACAATCACCTATTAAAAACAAACTATGTCACCAGTTATATTATTATCCTTTATTGTGATCTATTTTGCGGTCTTACTCGCTGTAGCGCACTTCACTTCAAAAGGATCTTCCGACAACTCTACCTTCTTTGTCGCTAACCGAAATTCGAAATGGTATATGGTCGCTTTCGGGATGATCGGTACGGCGCTTTCCGGTGTAACTTTTATTTCTGTTCCCGGTGCTGTTGGCGCTTCGGAATTTAGCTATTTTCAATTTGTGCTAGGGAATGCTGTTGGCTTCATTATCATCGCTTATGTATTGCTTCCGCTTTACTACCGGATGAACCTGACCTCCATCTACACCTATCTGGAAGAACGTTTTGGGCACACAACCTATAAAACCGGTGCCGCTATTTTTCTGATTTCCCGTACCATTGGTTCAGCCTTTCGTTTATACCTGGTTGCAATTGTCCTACAGCATTTTATTTTTGATGCCTGGAATGTGCCTTTCGCGATCACGGTAGTGATCTGTCTGGTGCTTATCTGGCTATATACCAATAAGGGGGGCTTAAAGACGATTATCGTAACAGATACCCTACAGACTACCTTTTTAGTGACTGCTGTTATTCTGTCGATCTATTTTATGGCGAAGGGATTGGACTTCGGGATCGTGGATACATTCGAAGCGGTTAAAGAAAGCAGCTATTCCAAAATCTTCTTCTGGGATGACTTTGTTGGCAGTAAAGCAAACTTTTGGAAACAATTCTTAGGTGGAATTTTTGTGACTATTGCCATGACGGGACTTGATCAGGACCTGATGCAAAAGAATCTGTCTATGGGAACGATCAAAGAAGCGCAAAAGAATATGATTACCTTCACAAGCGTATTTGTGGTGATCAATATTTTCTTTTTGGCGGTGGGAGCCCTGCTGTATATCTATGCCGCCAAAAATGGTATTGATGTGTCACAACTGGCGACACGCGACTACCTCTATCCGGAGATTGCGTTGAACCACTTGGCGATCGTTCCGGCGATTATCTTTATGATGGGGCTGACTGCAGCGACATTTGCAACAACCGATAGTGCGCTTACAGCATTGACAACTTCGTTCTGTGTGGATTTCCTGAACTTCAATAAAAAGGAAAATCCCAATGATCCCGCTCTCATCAAACAGCGTAATTATGTTCATTTTGGTTTTTCGATTGTCATGTTATTGGTGATACTCGTATTTAAGCTGATCAATGACGACTCAGTGGTGAATGCGATATTTACTGCGGCGAGCTATACCTATGGCCCATTGCTTGGATTGTTTGTTTTTGGGATCTTCACAAAATCTGCTGTCCGGGATAAGGCGGTGCCTTATATCTGTGTGCTTTCACCAACCATATTGTATTTACTGAAAACCTATGTGATTGAGGTGTATACACCTTATGTGATCGGATTGGATCTGATTATCATCAATGGTTTTATCACTTTCCTGATGCTTTTGGTTAGTTCTCCAGGTAAGGCGAGTGAAAAGGCGCTTTCGCATAACTAAGCTGCGATATTTGATTTGTACGTACAAAAAAATTAAGTTAAGTTTGAGATACTTAGTTTTTTTGTACGTATGTATCATAGCATAAATGAGACTACGGAATTTATCCGTAGAAAAATTGGAGATTTTACTCCAGAATTCGGTATCATCCTGGGTACTGGCTTAGGTAAATTGGTTGATGAGATTGAGATCGAATATCAGCTGATGTATTCCAATATTCCTAATTTCCCCATCTCTACAGTAGAATTTCATTCCGGTAAATTGATTTTTGGAAAGTTGAATGGTAAGAATGTGGTTGCCATGCAGGGAAGACTTCATTATTATGAGGGTTATGATATGCAGCAGATTACTTTTCCTATTCGGATCATGAAAGTGTTGGGCGTCAAAAAGCTCTTTGTGTCAAATGCAGCGGGATCGCTGAATCCTGAGGTCAGGAATGGAGATCTGGGTATTATTGAAGATCATATCAATCTCTTGCCTGACAATCCCTTGCGTGGGCAAAACCTGACTGAATTTGGGCCTCGTTTTCCAGATATGAGTGAGCCGTATAATCGGGTAATGATTGAACAGGCGCTTGAAATTGCCGCAAAGCATGGAATTACAGCGCGAAAGGTTGTGTATGTCTCCTCGCAGGGACCAAACCTGGAAACAAAAGCTGAATACCGCTTCATGCGGATTATTGGTGGGGATGTAGTCGGAATGAGTACGGTGCCAGAGGTGATTGTTGCCAATCATATGGCTCTTCCGGTGTTCGCGATTTCTGTTGTTACGGATGAGGGCTTTCACGATGTGTTAAAACCTGTCTCTTTGCAGGAAATCGTCGCTGTCGCTGAGAAAGCGGAACCTAAGATGACATTAATTTTGAAAGAATTGATAGCTTTGCAGTAAATTTAGACTATATACAATTTTAGATGAAGTTGATCGTACGCGTATTAGCCGCACTGTGTGTCTTACTTGTTTGTTCCATGGATGTTATTGCGCAAAGCAAAGAAGAGTGGAGCAGCGCATTGGATTCGGCGAGAGCCAAAGAAGATGGGAAAAAAGATTCGGTTATCCTTTCTGCAAAGTATATCCGTTATGCGACATTGGATATGCTTAAAAAAGGAACCTACACAAGGCAAATAGATACATCACATCGTAATTATCAATATTACAATCCCCAAAATCTACCATGGAATCCCAGTGTGAATCTAGGATCATATGGTCTTGCCACACGTGACTTATTATTCCAGCCCAAAAAGACAATTGGATTTCAGTCTGGATTCACTGCCTTAGAACGTTATTTGTTAAATCCTGACTCTGTTCAATATTTTAGGGCTCGGGCGCGTTATTCCGAACTGTCAGCGGTGGGGTTCTTTTTCAATGATCAGGTTTTTAGGGCCCGGGTAGCACAGAATATCAATTCGCAATGGAATATGAATGTTGACTTTCATTCAACGAAAACAGATGGATTTTATCTTAATCAGAATTATTCGGATCTGAAGGCATCCATTGCATCGTGGTACGAGTCTAAAAATAATCGTTATAACTTATTGATCAACGCCGTTTTTAACCGCTTAGATGCGATGGAAAATGGCTCTACTATTGAAGATCGTCCATTTGCTCCCGAAAACAAACAGTCCCCGGATCGGTTTCCTGTCAAATTTCAGGATGCTAGTAATGCTACTGTGCCAAGATCAAAGTGGTGGGACAACTCGCTGTTCCTACGTCAGTCACTCTATGTAGGTCGGATTGATACCGTAGATAAGGGGAAGCCGACTATGCAGATCTATCCGACAAACAGTATGGCGCATAACACCCGGGTAAGAAGGCAGACTTATAACTTCTTCAAGAACATGAACGACCGTGCTGCTGCAATGCCTTACAATAATAAAGCACTTGCGCTGAATAATGATAAAACAGCGATCACTAATGTTTCCAATGAGTTTGAGTATAATTTCTTTCTGCGCGGTAAATCAATTTTTAAAAATGAAGCTAAGCTGAACCTCGCTTTTCAACATGATATGAACTGGGTGGAGCAGAGCCAGGTGGACTCATTGCGATATTATAGCAATCAGACGGTCTATCCTGAACCGCTTAAGAAATTGCCAGATAGCACAACTTTTGATCGTTTCTATCAAAATGGAATTGTTAAGGGAGAGTTGGGTTACAAATTTTCAGATCGGTTAGATTTTAGCTTAAAAGCCAACCAGATTGTTTTTGGCCATAATATAGGAGATTTCCTCTATGAAGCAAAGGCGGATATCTCCATGGGGGATAAAATCGGAAAGGTAACTCTTTCTGCCTATTCGCAGAACAAATCTCCTGAAATGATTTTTGAGAACCTGAACTATACTTATGGTAACTGGAATGATCTGGGCTTGAAAAAGACCAAAATTCAAAATGTGGCGTTTCAATACCGTAATCCTACATTGGGGTTCAACGGGAAAGTTGAGTATTTTCTGATGAATAACTATACTTATTTTGAAGAGCTGCCGAATCCGCAAAACGACCGTAGGAAGGATAAATGGATTAATCCAGCGCAACTGGATAACGCCAATTTATTGAAAGTGAGTGTGGGCCAGAAATTTAAACTCAATCATTTTACACTTGATAACTTGGTGGTTTATCAAAAAACTGATCAACAGAGCGTATTGGCTATTCCTGAGGTTTATACTTGGCATAGTCTCTATTATAGCAATCTCTTTTATAAAGTCATTGATTATAGTATAGGTATTGATGCCAAATTTAATACACCTTATGCCAATCCAAATTACTCGATAGGAACAGGACAGTTTTATAACGCTTATCAGCAGATAGAATTTTCTACTTATCCGATTATGGACTTATGGATCACCGCCAATATACAGCGGGTCAATATGTTTTTAAGTTATAATTTCCTAAATCAGAATTTCTACCCGAATGGTTATTATACTGTACGGCGTTATCCAATGAATACAGCCAATTTTAGATTTGGTATTTCGTGGAAGTTCTACGATTAATAGCCATGAAAATTATGTGGGTGTTTTTTAGCTTGTTGCGGTTTTAAATGTAGAAAATCTTTGAAAATAATTTTGAGAATAGAATTTTTAAGCTATATTTGCACACGCAATTAGGGAACGGCGTTCTTTAAAAAAGTATGGAGGCTTAGCTCAGCTGGTTCAGAGCATCTGCCTTACAAGCAGAGGGTCACAGGTTCGAATCCTGTAGCCTCCACAAAGCATCATAAAATGGTGCTTTTTTTTCGTTAGGGGGTTTAGCTCAGCTGGTTTAGAGCACTACCTCGACAAGGTAGGGGTCACTGGTTCGAACCCAGTAATCCCCACAATAAAAAAAGCGTTCTTATGAACGCTTTTTTTATGCTGTTAATATGGCTTTCTATAGTACCAATGTATTTGCCTCTGTTATCGGAGCCGTAGAGCGCATGTATTAGTTGCTGGTTGGAGTCCCCCGTTTTTTACCTAACTTAAAGCCATAGCCTGTTGTCCATTCGATAAAGTCTGCTTTACCACCATGTGCTTTAATGGAAACTCCAGCAAAGAAATCTTTATACACTTTATAGCGTACACCTGCTCTTAGGTATACGGGTGTGCTTTCACCATTGAATTTATTACGGTGTAAGTATACGCCGACATTTCCATTGATATATAGTCTGGAATTTAACACGTGGTCAATATAGAAAGCGGGCCCATAGGAAAATAATGTGGAGAATTTACCAGCTTTATCCCCAGCGATGTTTTCGTCGTTACCACTTGCTGAATAGAATGCATCCATTCCAGCACCAAGACGCCATTTGTATCCAAAATGCTTGCTATAATAGGCCCCTAGGGTCGATTTGAAATACTGGCCATCGTGCTCCCGATCGATCTGTTTAAATCCAAAAGCATAGTTGAAATGTAGTTCCTCCGTTTCTTCCATTTTTGGAACCGTGCCTTTTCTGAAATCAAATGGTTTGCTCGTTGGCGTATAGGAGACAGATAAGCTCAATGGCAGGAGGTTTATTCCGGTGTTTGGCAAAGCCAATGCGCCATTGCTGAAATGGTGGAACGCCACGCCGGCACCGATCTGAAATTTTTGGCTTAATCGGTAGTTTGCCTGAAGTCCAAGGTCAATAAATACATTGTTTTTGCTTCCAATAAGTAGATTGAAAGGGTTGTCCTCTTCGTTGTAAGGGTTGAACCTGCCGGAAAGTCCCAATGCAATCCGGTAGTTGAAATTCCATCGGCTGTTGACTTTCGGTTTTATGGGAATCGCAACAAAGCCATAGAGAGCAAAAGGTTGGCCCAGGTGCTCCTGGCCAAAAGTGCTGCTATAGATGCCGACACCATAAATAGGATAGTTATATATTTCGTTATAAATGCTTTTTAACGAATCCTGAAATTGTGTTTGGAAGCCAACGCGAAAATTAAGGCCACTGTAATAGGAGTCTTCCAGGGTTTGCTTCGAACGTTCGTTAAATTTGAGTTCGCCACCACTTTCATGCTCAAGTTGAAATATTAACCTTGTTTTTGCGGGAGTACGGTTGTTTGATGTGTCTTTCTGATTTTCTATTCTGGGAGTGACCTGCGCATTTGTACGAAAGGAAAGAAGTGCGAAGATCACAAAAACAAGTATGCTTGATCTCATGAAATAAAACGTTTGCGTTTTTTAAAATTTTTGCAAAAATAAGAATGATAAACCATTGTAACAATATTCATTCAACATATCGGAAATACAGATGACAAATTGCCCTATTTCAGCTACAAAGAAGAAAGTGCAGCAGTAGTGACTTGCAATAAATTGTTTTTATATCTAAGTAATTATATTGCATATCCACAGCAATTTATCTAAGTTTGAGCTGAAAAGAAAAAGGAAATATGATTAAAAATCTATTTAAAATTACTGCTGTTACGATTGCTCTAACAACAGCAGGAGGTACTTTGTTTGCTCAGAACGCCAAATTTGACTGGAAAGAATCTTCTGAGGGTGGGTATACCTACAAGTATGTGACCAATGACCCTACCCATTCGAGGTTTTACAAACTCAAAAATGGTCTAACCGTTATCCTAAGTCCAACCAAAAAAGAACCGCGTATCCAAACTTACATTGCAACAAAAGCCGGAAGTAAAACCGATCCAAAAGATCATACAGGTTTGGCTCACTATCTGGAACATATGCTCTTTAAGGGTACGGATAAATTTGGATCCAAAGATTGGGCCAAGGAAAAGCCTTTGCTGGATCAGATTGATGCACTTTATGAAAAGTACAACGGTACGACTGACGAGGTGCAACGGAAAGCGATATACAAGGAAATCGACCGCGTGTCTGGTGAAGCGGCCAAATACGCGATTGCTAATGAATACGATAAACTGATGGCATCCATGGGTGCTGAAGGTACAAATGCATTTACTTCGTTTGAACAAACAGTTTACCAGGAGCAGATTCCGAGCAATGTAATGGATAAGTATCTTGCTGTACAAGCCGAGCGTTTTAGAAATCCGGTACTCCGTCTGTTCCATACGGAGCTGGAAGCGGTGTATGAAGAAAAAAATATCGGATTGGATAAAGATAGCCGTAGGGCTATTGAAGCAATGTTTGAAGCAGCTTTTCCAAATAACAACTATGGTAAGCAGACCACTATCGGTACAGTAGAACATCTAAAAAATCCATCGTTAAAAGCGATCCGAGAATATTTTAATACCTATTATGTGCCTAACAATATGGGTGTGATCATGTCCGGTGATTTTGATCCTACAGAAGTTGTGAAGAAGGTGGATAAGAGTTTTGCCTTTATGCAGCCAAAAGAGGTGCCGCCATATACTTTTGATCCTGAGAAGCCTATTTTAAGCCCAATTGTTCGGGAGGTAAAAGGGCCGGATGCGGAATTTATGTTTATGGGGTTCCGTTTTCCGGGTGCAGCCACCAAGGATGCGCAGCTATTAAATCTGATGAGTCAGATTTTGACTAACGGTTCTGCAGGTCTGATTGATCTGGATTTGGTGAAGAACCAGAAGCTATTGGGTGCGGGAGCCTTCCCGTATGTGTTGAAGGATTATTCACTATTGATTCTACAGGGAAATCCAGGGCAGGGTCAGAGCCTAGAGGAAGTACAACAGTTGCTGCTAAAAGAACTGGATAAACTGCGGAAAGGTGAATTCTCTGATGATTTGATCGGAGCAATTGTCAATAACGCGAAAAAAGAGGAGATCAAACAGAATGAAAGTTATGGTGATCGTGCAGAAGCATTGATGGATGCTTTTACATCGGGTCAGGACTGGTTGTCGGTGGTTAGTTATTCGGATGGATTGAATAAGATTACAAAACAAGATATTGTCAATTTTGCCAATAAATATTTGAACGATAATAACTACGTTGTCGTTTATAAACGTAAAGGGGTAGACAATAATGTTGTCAAGGTAGTGAAACCGGAAATTACACCTGTCACTGTAAACCGTGACGATCAATCTGATTTCTTGAAAAAAGTGGAGGCAATGCCAGAGGATAAGATCCAGCCGGTGTGGGTAGACTACAATAAAGATGTTCAGAAAGCTACCGCAAATGGTTTGCCGGTGCTTGCTGTGAAGAATAGTGACAATGAATTATTTTCCCTGTCTTATCGTTTTGATGTAGGGAAATGGAGTAATAAATTGTTGTCGTTGGCGGCAGGTTATCTGGAGTTTTTGGGAACTAAAGATAAATCCAGTGAGCAATTCAGCAAAGACTTTTATCAATTGGCATCTGATTTCTCGGTCTCTGCGGGAAATGAAGAAACACTGGTCTCAATTTCGGGTTTGAATTCGAATTTTATCTCCACGCAATCTTTAATTCAGGATCTATTGCGCAATTGCGTGACTGACCAAGAGGCATTCAAAATGTATATTGCACGCCTTAAGAAGTCCAGAGCGAATGCAAAGGAAAACAAAGGTGCAATTATGGAGGGATTGAAATCTTATGCAAAATATGGTGCTAAGAACCCATTCAATAATGTTTTTACAGATGCAGAACTGGATGCCCTAAAAGCGGAAGATCTTGTAAAAGCATTACATGATCTGGCGAATATGAAACATACATTGCTTTATTTTGGACCATTGAGCGCGAGTGAATTTGTCGCGAAGGCAAAACCATTAAAACAAGGTTCGGGTGACTATGTACAAGGGGGAAAAAGCTTGGTGTTTGCGGAGCAGCCAACCAATAAAAATCAGGTATTGTTTGCTAATTTTGATATGAAACAAGCGGAAGTATTCTGGTATAGAACATCTGACGCTTATTCTAGCCCACTTACACCAACAGTATCGTTGTTCAATAATTATTTTGGTGGTGGTATGGGAAGTATTGTATTCCAAACTATTCGTGAATCGAAAGCGTTGGCTTATTCTACTTACGCATTCTATGGCCAGCCTTATAAAAAAGAAAATCATTATACAGTGGGTGCTTATGTCGGTACACAGGCCGATAAATTCAATGAGGCAATCAAGGGCATGAATGAATTATTGGATGTACTTCCTGAAAGTACAAAGGGTTTGGATATTGCGAAAGTTAGTTTGCAGAAGTCTATTGCGAGTGAGCGTGTACAGAATGCTTCTATTCTAGGTAGCTATTTAAGTGCACAACGTATGGGGAACACAACAGATATTCGTAAAGTTGTTTATGAGCAAGCTCCCAAGCTGACTTATGCTGATTTGAATATGTTCCATAAGAAAGAGATGAGCCAGAAGCCTTATGTATACTGTATCGTAGCGAAGGAAGATAGCCTCAAACCAGAAGATCTTGCTAAATTGGGCGAGGTGAAAAAACTGGATTTAAAAGAAATATTTGGCTATTAGTTTTTTTAGATATTAGTATCTGGACAAGAGATTTTAGACAATAGTTTTTAGGCCTTTGTTTGATAAACAATTATCTCCTTTCTTGATTTTCTACATTAACATAACAACGGGGCTACTCAATTAGGCAGCCCCGTTGTTATGTTATTTGGTATCCCCGATAATCTCTTTTCAAATAGTTGGTTCTCAATGGTGCTTTTATTTTTGGAACAGTCTTCCCTCTGGTTATCTAATTGTTGTCTGTATTCTTAAAATTGCCGATAAGCTAGCTTCTTGCTTATCGAAAACGTATGATAATCTCTTGCAAAATGGAAGGGATGATCTACTGAATTGTGTTTGATCTTCGTCATAAGGGCTTAAAATCGAATGATCTCCTCAACCTGTTCGTTGATAAATTGTAGTGTATCTTCTTTAAATAATTCACCGTTTTCGTTCAGTTCCTGCTGTACATTGGGAAGAAATATCTTGAGGGGGAGAACATGCATTCTGAGGTAGTGGCATATTCCCGTGAGATGATCTATCCCACGTAGGTTGCCATATCTTCCAGAAGATAAACCAACCAATGCAACTTTTTTGTGGTAAAAACTAATCGGAAAAGTGCAGCAGTCAATAAAAAGCTTAAGCGCGCCAGGGATGCTTCCATTGTATTCGGGTGCTATGAAAATAAACATATCGGCCTGACTAACCTTCTGCTGAATCGGTTCAAAAGCGGTACTTCTTTTTCCGTAAAGATCTGTTTCTAAAATATTTGGAGGGAGATCTGATAGCGAAAAGATCTCACTCTCAATAGATTTACGATTAAGAAGCTGTTGGTAGCATTTTGCTATTTTTAACGTCTTACTATTTGGACGGTTTGTTCCGGATATTATTAAAATCATTGTGTTGTTGATACTTATAAAAAGCACTATTTCAAAGTGGATACATATCTTGATTTTTTGTATCTTAGCATCCTGAGGATATGTGCCTTTGATCAATCAAAAGTACGAAATATGCTGAATTTGTTAGGCTAATTTAAATTTAGCGTAAATATTTGGACAAATTGATCTTCGGAAAAGTGAAATGTAGTGTAAAATGACATTTTAATTAAGAAAGGTTTTCATTCAAGATGGGAAAAATAATCGCAATCGCAAACCAAAAGGGTGGGGTCGGAAAAACCACAACGTCAATTAACTTGGCGGCTAGTTTGGCGGTTTTAGAATATAAAACATTGTTGGTGGATGCAGATCCACAAGCAAACTCTACTTCTGGGATTGGTTTTGACCCTCGTACGATCAATGAAAGTATATACGAATGTTTGGTCAATGATTTGAGTCCAAGAGACGCTATTCAGTCAACTGAAACGCCAAATCTTGATCTTTTACCTGCTCATATCGACTTGGTGGGTGCTGAGATTGAAATGATCAATATGCACGAACGGGAGTATAAGATGAAAAAAATCTTGGATCAGGTGAAAAATGATTATGATTTTATTATCATTGACTGCTCTCCTTCCTTGGGTTTGATCACGATTAATGCCTTGTCAGCATCTGATTCGGTCATCATACCTGTTCAATGTGAATATTTTGCATTGGAAGGTCTTGGTAAATTACTGAACACAATTAAAATCGTTCAAAACCGTTTAAATACTAGCTTGGAGATTGAAGGTATTTTATTGACGATGTATGATGTTCGTTTAAGACTCTCTAATCAGGTTGTAGAAGAGGTGAAAACGCATTTTACGGATTTAGTTTTTGACACCATCATTCAACGTAATACTCGTTTAAGTGAAGCTCCTAGCTTCGGTATTTCTGTTATCATGCACGACGCTTCTTGTAAAGGAGCGATCAACTATTTGAATTTGGCGCGTGAGATATTGCAGAAAAACGGGCATCTTAATGAATTGAATACAACAGTAACCGCATAATATGGCAGCACATCAGCGTAAAACAGGACTGGGAAGAGGTTTAGGTGCGCTATTAAACGATAGTGTAGAAGCTCCTGCTAAAAGTAATCAGCAAGTTGAGGAGTCACCGCTTGTGACTTCTTCTACAGTACATACAAACAAAGAAAATGGCAGCATCAGCCATGTCCGGGTAGAAGAAATATCGGTGAATCCATTTCAACCTCGTACCGAATTTGATCCGGTTGCCCTACAAGAATTATCCGAATCTATTATTTTGCAGGGTTTAATCCAACCGATTACAGTACGTAAGATTTCGGATGGCAACTATCAGTTGATCTCAGGGGAGCGACGTCTTCGTGCTTCACGATTGGCGGGAATCACGGAAATTCCAGCTTATATCCGTACCGCTAATGATCAGCAAATGCTGGAAATGGCATTGATCGAGAATATCCAGCGCGAAAACTTAAACGCCATTGAGGTTGCTTTGAGCTTTCAGCGTATGATCGAAGAATGTAATCTAAAGCAAGAGGAACTTGGTGAACGTGTCAGTAAAAACCGTTCTACAGTGACAAACTACCTCCGCCTATTGAAACTTCCACCTGTCATTCAGGCGGCGATACGAGATGGCGCCTTGACCATGGGACACGCTCGTGCACTGATTAATATTCCAGAAGTAGATAAACAGTTATATATCTTTAAATTGATCATCGATCAAGGTTTGTCTGTTAGAAAAGCCGAAGAACTTGTTCGCGAACTTCAAAAAGGCGGGAAGAAAAAAGCTGGCAAAGAGAAAACTGCGATGTCATTTCAGCTGCAAAAAATTGAAGATGATCTGGCGTCGAAATTTTCGTCGAGAGTCAAATTGAATTTGAAGAGTACCAAAGGTAAGGGGGCGATTGAGATTCCTTTTGAATCGGAGGATGATTTGAGCCGTATTCTTGAACTTTTAGATTGGTAATATGACCAAATTAATAAGTCTGCTTTTTGCCGTATTTGCTGTACTGATCGTACAAGCGCAGACTGTCGATACAATTCCAAAAAAACAGGTTCAAACTGTTAAAGCAGAAAGTTTGAAACCAAAATCAGCACAGGATACTGTTAAAAAGGAATCCCGAAAAGAGCGTAAAAAGCGCGAAAAGGAGGAGGCCAAAGCGAAGGAGAAGGTCGTTTTTAAAGACTCAACCCGCTTAGCTATTGAAGCAAAGAATAAACAGGCCTGGAAACGTTCTTTGGTGCTCCCTGGCTGGGGTCAGTATACCAACGGTGGTGTATGGTGGATTAAAGTGCCTGTGATCTATGGTGGATTGGCAACTACCGTGCTCGTTTTTGATTTCAATAATAAATATTACAAAGAACTTTTGGGTGTATTACAAGATAGGGCTGAAGGTCGACCAGTAGATCCTTTTTATGAAAGAATCCCAGATCAGTCAATTATACGGGCAAAGGACAATGCAAGACGAAACAGGGATTTGATGGTATTGCTAACGCTCGGGGTCTATGGATTGAACGTTGCCGAAGCGTATATTGATTCTATGCTAAAATATCGCTGGAGTATTGGTGATGACAAGCCCAAAAAGACAGCTTTTTCTATCGGACCTACATTAATGGATGCAAGTCTCGCATCTGGATCGTTTACTTTTAAACCTACAGTCGGATTAAAGTTGTCCATGAAATTCAATTAAAAACCTCGCGCTGAAGCCTGCAGCAAGTGCAATGGCCGACGAAATAGGGTTCTTATTGGTCTTTGAATACGGACACTTTCAATAAAAAATCGTTGTTAATCACGGTTTTGTGTCTGTTTTTCAATGGAATTTTTTAATTTTAAAAATAAACTATACTTTATTTTCTAGATATATGAACATCATTCTCTTGGGATATGGCAAAATGGGGCAGATTATCGAAAGGTATGCACTGAAAAGGGGCCATCAGATTTTTTTAATTGTGGATGAAAATAATCGTCCCGGCCTGACAGTTGATGATATCAAGGGAGCTGATGTAGCTATTGATTTTAGTGTGCCATCTGCTGCTTTGGATAATATGAACCTCTGTTTGGAAGCAGGTGTACCAATTGTAGTGGGGACAACAGGTTGGTATGATCAATTGGAAAGTGTCAGAGAAAAATGTCTGGACTCAGATGGAACAATTTTATATGGTTCAAATTATTCGATCGGAGTGAATGTATTTTTTCATATCAACCGTATGTTGGCTGCAGCCTTACAACCTTATAAACAATATGATGTGCAGGTGGAAGAAATCCACCATATCCACAAGTTAGATGCTCCTAGTGGTACTGCGATTACCATTGCAGAGGGTATCTTGGATCACAGTGATGTGAAAACAAACTGGGTCAATACTGTTGTGGGCGAGCAAGATGAAATTATTCCTAAACCACAAGAACTTCTCATCGAGAGCCATCGGATTGAGGAAGTTCCAGGTACACATACCGTGCTGTACAGTTCTGAAGTGGATCAAATAGAATTTAAACATACTGCGCATAGTCGTGATGGCTTTGCGTTGGGCGCTGTCGTAGCCGCCGAATGGTTGAATGGTAAGAAAGGATTCTATCAAGTAACTGAAATTTTTGATTTTAATAAATAGTACTAATTAATAGATTATGTGGTTAATTATCTTTGCGGTTTTAACGGCAATAGCGGGATATGGATTGTGGCAATTGTTTGTTAAAGCTGGCAGAAAAGGCTGGGAAGCAATCGTACCTTTTTATAGTCAATATATACAGGCTAAATTAACAGGAAGACCAACCTGGTGGGTGATCTTATTGTTGATTCCAATAGTCAATATTTTTGTCTTCTATAACCTTTACCTCGACTTTATCCATTGTTTTGGCAAGCGTCGCTTTTGGGAGAATGCTGCTGCTGTTTTGGTACCATTTATCGTGTTGCCTATGTGGGCAAAAGATACTAACGTGCGTTTCTTGAATGGTTTGTATGCTAAAAACCTGAAGACCGCTGCACAGGAAGGGGTGGAATTGACCGAAGAGAAGCTTGCGGAAATTGAACAAGCCTCCTATAAGGAATATAAAATCAAATATCCTTATAAGAAATCTATGGTGCGTGAATGGGCTGATGCAATCGTATTTGCAACTGTTGCGGCATCACTTATCCGCGGATTTTTAATCGAGGCGTATATGATCCCGACAGGATCAATGGAACGTACCTTATTGATCGGGGATTTCTTATTTGTGAGTAAATTGAATTATGGCCCTCGTGTGCCTAATACGCCAATTGCTTTTCCTTTTGCGCATCATACGATGCCAATAACAGGAGGAAAGGCTTACTCTGAGTTGATTGAGTTGCCTTACAAACGATTGCCGGGCTTTCAAAAGATAGAGCGAAATGATGTCGTTGTCTTTAATTTCCCCGCAGGTGATACAGTAGCCTTGGAAAACCAGAATGCAAGTTACTATGACTTGGTCAGAGCCTACGGCTGGCAGACCGTTAATTCGCAGTTTACCATTCAGGCCCGACCAATAGACAAACGTGAAAATTATATCAAACGGTGCGTCGGATTGCCGGGAGATAAGATTGCAATGAAGGATGCTAAGCTCTTTATCAATGACCAACCGGGATTTGATCCGCCTGAAAGCCAGTTGAATTATTATGTGTTGACAGATGGCACGCCCTTGGATATGGAACGTCTACGTGAATTACGTATCGAAGGTGGTGGATCTGATCAGCAACCAGGTGTATATGAGCTGTATATGACAGATGATGAGGTCGCGCTTGTGAAATCATGGTCAAATGTAAAGGAAATCAGAAGAAGTCCAGCTGGTGAAGGTGCTTATCCGTACGATCCTCAGTATAAGTGGGATTTTGATAACTTTGGACCTATCTTGATTCCGAAAAAAGGCTGGACTGTTGCTTTGAATGCTCAGACTTTACCAATCTATGAGCGCGCCATTCGCGTTTATGAAAATAACAAATTGGAAAAACGCACCGATGGTATCTACATCAACGATGTTAAAGCGGATAACTATACCTTTAAAATGGACTATTTCTGGATGATGGGCGATAACCGTCACAATTCCCTGGATTCAAGAGGATGGGGATTTGTGCCTGAAGACCATATTGTAGGTAAAGCATTATTCACCTGGATGAGCTGGGATGAAATCGGTTCGGGACTGACTAAAATCCGTTGGAACCGTATATTTAAAGGAATTCATTAATAGTCGCTATAACGAAGAAATCATTTTCTTCTTATAGCGGACGTGAGTCAAAAAAAGGCTTTCCCACAGGAAAGCCTTTTTTATTTGCAATAGTTATTGTTTAAGGCATCCAGCCTTCATCGTATCGTTTATTTTAGACAGATCAGATAACGTTTGATTGTTTCCTCAAGTCCAAGGTATAGTGCATCAGAAATCAAGGCATGTCCAATGCTTACTTCCAGTAATTCAGGTATATGTTGATTGAAATACTGGAGATTGTTTAAATCTAGGTCATGGCCTGCATTTAAACCTAAGCCAACCTCGCGTGCTTTTAATGCGGCTTTGAAGTAAGGTCTGATGGCGGCTTCTTTATCAAAGCCATATTCGCTGGCAAAACCTTCTGTATATAACTCTATTCGATCTGTCCCTGTTTCTGCTGCCGCTTCGACCATCTCCTCCACGGGATCTACAAAGATTGATACACGGATGCCAGCATCTTTGAACAATTGGCACATATCCTTTAGATAGGCTTTGTTTTTGATGGTGTCCCAGCCGTGATTGGAAGTCAGCTGGCCTTCGGTATCAGGAACCAAGGTTACCTGAGCAGGTTTGTTGGCCAGTACAAGGTCAATAAATTTCTGTTCCTGGCAATTGCCCTCAATATTGAGTTCGGTCTGAATTTCGGCTTTTAAGTCAAATACATCCTGATAGCGGATATGCCTTTCGTCCGGTCTTGGGTGGACAGTGATGCCTTGTGCCCCAAAACGTTCACAGGCTAATGCAGCAGCTACAAGATTGGGGTTATTACCCCCTCTGGAGTTTCTGAGTGTTGCAATTTTATTGATATTTACTGAAAGTCTAGTCATTTTCCTGTATGTTATACGGTAAAAATACGAATAATATCTATTTTTTTTTAACTTGCATATATGGATGGAATCGATTATAGTTTGTTTAGTGGCTTTCGCCTATTGGACGTTATCGATATTATATTGGTGGCGATTATTATTTACTATATCTATAGTCTGATTCGGGGTACCATAGCCGTGAATATCTTGATCGGGGTTGCCTTGTTTTATGGGGTCTATATTGTTGTCAAACAGATGCACATGCGTCTATTGACCGAAATATTTGGTGGATTTATATCTGTAGGATCCATTGCGCTTATTGTGGTATTCCAACAGGAAATCAGACGTTTTTTGCTTCATGTGGGGAAGAATATATCGATGAAGCGAAAAAAGGTTTTCTGGTCCTTTTTAGGAAACAAGAAAGCTATACAGAAGGACCTGACGGAGGATTTAAGGCCGGTTGTGGAAGCCTGCAGAAGTATGTCGCGTACACGAACCGGAGCACTATTGGTTTTCTCAAAATATTTTGATGAGGAATATTACCAGAGCAGTGGTGAGTATATCGATGCACATATTTCAAAACGTCTAATTGAGAGCATATTTCATAAAAATAGCCCCCTACATGATGGGGCAGTCGTGATTGTCGATTTCAAGATTATGACGGCTTCCTGTGTACTGCCATTGTCAGATAGTGAGGATTTACCGCTACAATTCGGGTTGCGGCACCGTGCGGCAATTGGGGTGACGGAAATCTCCGATGCCATAGCGGTCATTGTCTCCGAGGAAACTGGGGAAATCTCTTTTGCAAAGGACGGTAATGTGAACATGAATGTTTCTCCCGAAGAACTGGAACAACTGCTAAAAGATGAGTTATAAAAATGAAGTTGGTCAAAAGTAAAAGAAGTGCCTGCGCATTGAATATTCGAAAAGAGCGGGGAAGGCATAAGAAAGAAATTAACAAAAAATGGGGGTATCCAAAAAGTCGGATACCCCCATTTTCTTTATACAGTTTTCAATGCGTTATTTTTTTGCAGCATTGATTATTTGTGTATTCAATTTGATGTATTCGTTATTCTTACCTTCAGTAGCGACTTCAACTCCTTTCGTAGCGGTTTCTAACGCGCCTTTTTTATCGCCGGCTTTTAATTGTGCCTTTGCTTTCCAGTATAATACGTGGGCAGCCTTAGGCTGTGCTTTGGCCGCTTCGTCAAACCAAGTTAATGCTTTATTTTGATCCAGATTGTTGTTGAAATAATATTGGGCAGCGGCGAAATAAGGTTTTTTTTCACCTTTCATAGCTTCATCAATGGAAGCGATAATTTTTGCCTGTTGATTGACTTTAAGATCAACTTTTATTGCTGTTTTCTCCCATGCAAGAGTTAATACGGCATCCGTCGGTGTAACATTGTCGAAAGAGATCGTAAATGTTTCGACCGGCGAACTCAAATTCTGCGGTTTCACATTGAAGCGAAATGCATCTTCAGATTGATTGTAGGTGTAGGCTCCCCATTGCTTGGTATTCTTGCTAATAATAACAGTCCATTCATTCTTATTAGGAATGGTAAATAATGCGTAGGTTCCCGCAGTAAGTTTGTGTCCATTTAGGCTAACATCGCCTTCAAATGTTAAGGTTGTGTTGGTATTGGCACCTGTACGCCATACTTCATTGTATGGTACGAGTTCACCAAAAATCTTACGGCCGTTCATGCTTGGACGACTATAGTTTAGCGTTACATTTTCAATCCCTAATCCCTGTGTGATTGTTTGAGCACTACTTGCTGCAGGGAGTTTTAACTGAGCAAAGGATTCATTTGCAGTAAACATCAGGGCTGCTGCAAAAGCAATGGCAAAGAATTTCTTTTTCATTTGTTCGATAATTACATTGTGAGCTTGTTTGCTCGATTATTTATGAATATAGAATTTTGCGAATTAATGGTTGAGGCTCATTTATTTCGGATGAGGCACTCTACATCATGGCATGTGGAATGAATCCTGTTGCAATCGGACGAAGATTCATCACTTAAAAATAGGAAGAATTTCACAAAAAAAGGGCATCTATTTTTAGATGCCCTTTCGTTATACCAATATTTTGTTTTGATATTAATTTTCTTTTCCGATTTTGTGCCCTTTTGTGGCAAAAAACAAGATATATAAGTATGCTGGAACCATTGCAAAGAGAAATGCATGTTGAAAATCAACATGTAAAGTGTCTTTCAGATAACCATAGATCAAAGGCCAGATTGCTCCTCCGGCAATACCCATAATCATAATACCAGATCCTGTTTTTGTAAATCGTCCCAGTCCTTTAATTCCTAGTGGGAAAATAGCTGGCCACATCAATGCATTTGCAATACCTAATAGGGCAACAAAGATATAGGACGTCAGACCTGTAGAAAATGCAGAAATTGCAGTGAAGGTAATTCCGACAATTGTACAAATACGCAAAGCTGTCTGTTGCGATACAAATTTTGGAATAGAAATAATACCAATAAAATAACCAACGAGCATGCAGACAAGCGTGAAAGTCGTACCATATTTAACAAAAAATGGCGGAAGAGATAGTAATCTTCCATAAGTTCCGATGATATCGCCTGCCATCACTTCCACTGCTACACAGAAGAAAATAGCGAGAAACCCTAAAAATAGATGTGGAAATTGGAATATACTTGTCTTTTTTGTGCTTGTTACAGCAGCATCATCTGTTGTTTCTTCTTCCTTATTAACATCTACTTCTGGCATTTTTACCGCGAATACGACAATAGCTAGAATCGCAACACCAATGGCTACGCCAATATAAGGACCGTGGAGTCTCTCCGATAATTCAGCTAGTAAAGCATCATGCTCTGCACCCGCTTTCAGTTCTTTGATTTTGCTGGAAATACTGTCGTAATCTTTTAATAAAATGCTTCCCAAAACCACTGGTACTATCATACCGGCTGTTTTATTGAAAATTCCTACAATAGAGATCCTTTGAGCAGCACTTTCTATTGGTCCGATGATACTGAGGTATGGATTGATCGCGGTCTGCAATAGCGCCATACCTGAGGCTTGGACAAAGATCGCAACAAGGAAGAGCTGATAGCTTAGGTTTGATGCAGCAGGAATAATGATAAGTGCACCAATAATAATTAAGACCAAACTAGCAACAAGGCCATTTTTAAAACCTATTTTACCTAAAATCCATGAACTCGGCAATGCCAGGAAAAAATAGGCGATATACGAGGCAAAAAGGATTAAAAACGCTTGCGTATCTGTCTCCAAATTGAATGCCAATCGTACAAATGGGATCAAGGCCCCATTGGCCCAGGTGATATACCCCAGAATAAAAAATAATGCACAGCAAATAAGCATAGGAACTATCGCTGTTTTACCCGAATTAGGATTAGTGGTCATTTTTTTAATTATATTTAGTTAAGTTATCGTTCAAGGATTGGAAATCAGTCAAAAAAATAGCTTTAGACAAACGATTGCATGAAATTTTTGTTGATTTTTAAAATATCCATCTTACAAGACTACTTAATTTTCTTGAATATTGGAAATAAATAAAGGGGTATTTTGATAATTATTTGGCAAAAAAAAGAAGAATAAATTGTAAAAATTATCCTTCTTTAGTTGCAAATATTGTTGATTTCGAATTACATGGGATTGATAAATCGAGTTAGCAAACATTAGCTTACTTTGGTACAATAGCTACTGTAAGTCTTGAGATACAATTCAATTTATCGAAGCGATCATACATTTTTATCTCCCAGATGTGGGTTGACCGACCGATATGTATCGGGCTACATTTCGCTGTGATGATTCCACTACTTACTGGGCGGATGTGATTTGCGTTCACTTCGAGTCCTACCCCCCGGTATTTGTCGGGGTCAACCACCAAATTGGACGCAATACTCCCTAAAGATTCTGCCAGGACTACTGAGGCGCCACCATGCAGAATACCGTGGGGTTGTTTCACATTATCTGTGACCGGCATGGTTGCTGTAATACAGTTATCATCTATTTCGGTTGCCCTGATTTCCAATAACCCCGAGAGGTATTTATTGAAAAAGACATTTATTTCCTCAATGCTGTAAGGCTGAAACCAAATTTTTGACATCGTCTGAATTTAAATAACGTTCTTGAATGATAATACGGTGATGATTGAGATGCCCGGCAATCACATATAATAGTGCTTTGACACTCGTGAGTCGCTCTGAGGCCATGCCCTTGCGTTCTAATTCTGCGTCGTTAAAGCTGTTGAACAACATTAGGTTGGCTTTGCGTAGGTAAGTAAATTCCTTACTTAGGCTTTCCAATGTGCGGTCATTGTAACGGGAATATTGAATAAGGTAGTCCTGGTCATATCCTGCGAGCTCTTTGAGATCGTTGCGCGAAAAACGTAATGCACGGTAGGCCATGATACGCTCATTGTCGATGACATGTCCGACGACCTCTTTGATTGTCCATTTATCTTCGGCATATTTGAAATTGCCTCTTTCTTCTGGAATAGCATCCAGAAATGCAGGAAAGGAGAGCGTCTGTTCTTCCAATGCATCTAATACGTTATCGACTACAGTCTCAATATAGGGAGCGTAGACTGCCGGATATTCGTCAGATTTGAGTGGCTTCATATTTTAAGTTGCTTTTTAAGATTATTCGAAATGTTGTTCCTTTACCTATTTCAGATTCTTTAACAAAGATTTGTCCTTGATGATACCGTACCATTCGTTTGGTTAAACTCAGGCCAAGTCCCCAACCTCTTTTGCGTGTTGTAAAACCTGGCTGGAAGACAGATTCAAAATTTAACCTTGGAATTCCTTTGCCCGTATCACTAATGTCTATAAAAATTTCTTCTTTCGCAATATTTTCTGAAATATTAACAGTTATCTTTCCCTCTGTGCCAATAGCATTTACCCCGTTTTTCAATAAATTTTCAATGATCCAATCGAAGAGTGGAATATTGAGTTTGGCCTCCACATGTGTGTCTCCATGTAATTCGAATATAATCTTGTTGCTGGTCCGTATTCGGAAATAATCCATGTAATTTTTGATGACATTATAGAGGTTGTGATTGGTCAACACGGGGGTTGACCCTATTTTCGAAAAACGATCAGCCACGATTTCTAATCTTTTAATATCGTTTTCCATTTCATTGAGCGTATCGTCTTCTTCGGCGTCAAATTTGATCCGAATAAGCTCCAGCCAGCCCATTAACGAAGATATTGGGGTGCCCAGCTGATGGGCGGCTTCTTTTGTCAGTCCCACCCATACTAGATTCTGTTCGGATTTTCGAATAGAATTGAAAACGGTATAAGCAATAATAAGGAAGAGGGCGATCAGCGATAGCTGAACATAGGGGAATACCCGCAATTGTTGCAAAAACCAGGAGTCTTTGTAGTAAACATGCCATTTTTGACCATTTTCCAATTCCAAGGTAATGGGGGGGTGACTCTTCTTCATAAAGGCAAGCTGTTTCTGGAAATAAGCGGGGTCATAATCCAGGTCGTTTGTAACACTGTCGTCATGGATCGGCTTAATATTGGTCTTGGTGGAATCTAGATTGCGCCAGAAAATAATATCGTTTTTATCGTCTGTGATAATTGCCGGCAAATTGAGGCTATCCCTGACAGCGTAGATGAATGTAATGAATTCATCATCGACATCGGGCATGGTCATAATATTTTTGGTGCTCATGGCCCATACTTCGGCTTTTGAGCGTTCGGCGTGAGCAAGATTTCGGACAAGGTAATTGGTGTAAACCAATGATGCGATGGCAATGACTGCTGCAAAGATGAGCAAAATAAATTTCCAGCGTTGTTGGCTTATCTGAGAGGGTTTCATGATTCCTTATTAGTGTACTTCTATTGCAAATTAATGAATAAATGTCTGTTTTCTGCACTTTTATTTCACCTTAGAAGTCATCCTGTTATCCAAATCAAAAATTTTGTGGTAATTTTGCGGCATGAGTTCAGAAAGAAGAGTAAGAGTGCGATTTGCACCGAGTCCTACTGGTGGCCTGCACCTTGGAGGCGTACGTACAGCTTTGTTTAATTTTCTCTATGCACGTCAGCATCAGGGAGATTTTATTTTACGTGTCGAGGATACGGATCAAACTCGTTTTGTCCCAGGAGCCGAGGAGTATATCAACGAATGTTTAGCTTGGTGTGGCCTGATTCCGGATGAAAGTCCATTGCAAGGTGGTCAATATGGCCCTTACCGCCAAAGTGAACGAAAACCGTCTTACCGCAAATATGCTGAACAATTGATCGCGAATGGTTACGCCTATTATGCATTTGATACAGCAGAGGAACTGGAGGAGCAACGTAAGCTACAGCCAAACTTTCGTTATAGCCATGAAAATAGGTTGCAATTGCGCAATTCTTTGAGCCTGAGTGAGAGCGAAACTCAACAATTACTAGAAGCGGGAACACCGCATACAATCCGAATAAAGATTCCAACCGAGGAAACGGTGTCCTTCACGGATATGATCCGTGGGAAAGTTGCTTTTGATACCAACCTTGTCGATGATAAGGTTTTGCTTAAAGCCGATGGAATGCCAACATATCACTTAGCCGTGGTCGTGGATGATAAGGCGATGGAGATCTCGCATGTTTTTCGTGGTGAAGAATGGTTGCCTTCTGCGCCGATTCATATCCTATTGTGGGAATACCTAGGATGGGGGGACAGCATGCCACAATGGGCACATCTCCCGTTAATCCTTAAGCCTGACGGTAATGGGAAATTAAGCAAACGTGATGGAGACCGTTTAGGATTCCCTGTGTATGCCATGAACTGGACAGATGCCAAATCGGGTGATACAACCAAAGGATTCCGTGAAATGGGATTCTTGCCGGAAGCTTTTGTCAATATGCTTGGTGTATTGGGCTGGAATGATGGTACAGAACAAGAACTATTCTCTTTGGAGGAGTTAATCCAAAAATTCAGTGTTGATCGCATCAGCAAAGCCGGAGCAAAATTTGATTTTGAGAAGGCGAAATGGTTCAATCACGAATGGATTAAACGTTTCTCAAGCGATTCTTTATTGCCGCAGATCAAGGAAGTATTGGCTCACCATCAGGTAGCTGCTGAAGAAGGTTATGTAAACCGTGTACTTGCAGCCGTCAAAGAGCGTTTAACCTTTGTTGAGGATTTCTGGACCCAAGCTTCTTTCTTTTTTGTGCAGCCCGTTGAATACGATCTGAATGCGGTAAAACCAAAATGGTCTGCTGAGAAGACAGTATTCTTTGAAGATATGATGACATCATTTGAAGGATTTACAGAATGGAAAGCGGCGGAGCTTGAGTCATTCTTTAAAGAAGCAATTCAAAACTCTGGAATGAAGATGGGGGAATTGATGATGCCATTCCGGATTATGCTAGTAGGCGGTAAATTTGGCCCTGATGTATTCCAAATCGTTGAGTTACTTGGTCAACGTGAAGTCATTGAACGTATAAAGAAAGCACTTCAGGAATTTGACGCTTAAACGCTGAAATATATCATTTAAAAAAGCTGTTGACAAATCTTGCAACAGCTTTTTTTATAGGTATGGAATCCGCAACCGCATGAACATTGTTTTAGCTGGGGTAAATAGAAAAATGATCAGCGTGATGAATAATCCCAATATCCCGAGATAGGTAAATATCTCCATATTACTAACCAGAGATGCCTGTTGACTAAGTGTTGCCTGTAGACTTTTGCTGGCGAGATTAGTTGCCAATTGATCGCTGGATGTCCCCGCGTATTTTTCGACCAAAGCGCTCCAATAGGCGCCTGTGATCGGATTGCCCGTATTTAAGTGTTGTTCGATCTGGATGAAATGTTTTTGATTTAAGGTGTAATTGATGTTCTGAATCAGCGCAAAGCCAATATTGGTACTCCAGAATCTAACGGTCGTGCCCATTAAACCTGCATTGCCCGCATGATGTGGAGAAACCCCTGTTATAATATAGATCACAAGTGGTGTAAAGAGCCAGCCTTGTCCGATTCCCTGGATAAATAATGGTAGGCCTATTGCCCAAATCGTGGTATCGGGGTAGAACGTGGGGACAAACAAAAAACACGATATGGTCAAGACCAGGAACCCCAGTCCGAAAATGTATTTCGGTGATACATCGCGCAATAACAGTATGCCTGAGCTACCTACTCCTACTATGGTCCCAAATACATTAATGTATTGGATATCGACGATGTAATGCCAGGGCCATTTCCATACATTAGCCATGACGGTGTAGATATTGTTGAGGCTGCTTCGGATCAAATAAAATAGGAAAAATAGGATAACACCAAAGATAATGTTCTTATAGCTCAAAATTTCAAAATGAAATAGTGGTCGTTTTACGAGATGTTGTTTGATGATAAAAAGCGCACCAAAAATAAGGAAAAGTGCCAGGTTAATCGAGATTGCCTCATTTTCGAACCAATAATTTTTTCGGCCATAAATTAATACATATGCACCACAACTTAACGAAAGCAACAGGAAGAGACAGCTGGCCAGATCCAATTGATGAAGTGGGAATTTTCGGCTTAATCTGTTGTTATTCAAGAGTAGTAAAGCAATCGCGATGACCATCAAATGCCAATAGAGTACAACATGGATCATATCTTCCCAGCCATAATCCATAATACTTTCTTTTAGAAGGGATGTTGTTATGGTGCCGCCTGTCAGCATAAAGGTATACAAGAAGAAATAGGCTATGGTTCGACTTTTGGAATGCCTGATTTGCATCATCAGTAAGGGAAGAAAACAGGCTCCTTCAAGTACACAGAAAATGCCTTCAATCACTCTGAGCACAGCAATGACAAATGGATCTCTAGTCAGGGAGATGGCTAAGAGAATGAGGATGGACACCGTGCAGGTCAAAAGTATATACGTCCTTACCCGAAAGAATGCAAATAGTCGGTGAAATATCAATAGTGCTACAACAATAGCACCATACATCAATGAAAGAAAATACTGTATATCCTCCATTTCGATCGCTAATGTGGAAGCTGTAAAAGCTGTATTAGAATGAAAAAGGGACAGCAACATGAGATGCGGAAACATGGCCAAAATCATCATGGGAAGTTTAATCCATTCGGGTACCCACTTATAATATAAAGATGTATTTGAACTCATGAATGATTAAGATTGGTGAGGGGCATGAACCACGACGTTCATTCCAGCACGTAGTTTTGTCAGGTCCTGTTTTGGTGAAAAGATAATTTTGATCGGTATGCGCTGTTCAATTTTAACGAAGTTTCCGGTTGCGTTATCCTGAGGTATGGCCGAAAATCTAGACCCCGAAGCTGGAGAAAAGGAATGAATGATGCCTTTGAGATGTAAATTTGGAAAGGCATCTACTTGTATATTCACCTCGGTACCTTCGGCGAGATTCGTTAGTTGGGTCTCTCTAAAATTCGCATTTATCCATTTCTCTTCACTGACAACATTGACTAAAGTTTGCCCTTCTTTAACAAATTGCCCGGGTTGGATTGTTCTTTTCCCAACAAAACCGTCGTAAGGTGCTGTTACTATCGTATAGGAAAGGAAGATCTCTGCATTGTTTTTTGCGGCTTTTTTAATATCGATATTTGCCCTGGCAGGTAGCTCGTTGGCTTTTTCTTTACTTGTATTTAATTGTGCAGCGTTGTATTCTTCCTGTATGGCATTGAGTTGCGCCAAAGAAATTTCATATGCTGCCTTGGCATTATCGTATTGTTGTTTGGCCACGGCATCTGCTTCAAACAAATTTTTAAACCGTCTATAATCTTGTTCCGTTTGCCATACACTCACTTTGGCAGCTTCTAATTTTGCTTTTTGGACAGAAATACTATTGGCGGTAACATTTGTGCTTTTGACAATCACTTCGGCATTTCGCTGACTACTTCGAAGTTCGGCATTAGCCATATCTACTTTGGTCTGATACTCGCTGGCATCGATGAGCAATAAGGTGTCACCACGATGTACATATTGATTTTCTTCAAATCTGACTTCTTTCACAAAGCCTGCTATTCGACTTGCAACTGGTGTAACATACTGATCTATCTGAGCATCGTTTGTCGTTACGTGCTGACTAGTAAATAGCAGATGTTTACCCAAAATGCCGATCCCTATGAGCAGCAAGATCGCGGCAAATACAACTAAAACTTTATTAAATCCCTTTGTCTTATCTTTATTTTCTTCTTTACCCATTATTGTTTTTATGAATATTTAATTGCTTTTTCATCCATTCTCCTGGTGATCTACCCGTTAAGGTATGAGTGATTTGCATCCAAGGTTTCAACCAGCAATTTCCAAAATAGGATGACAAATTGTTCATGAATCGAGATTGCCCGGATGCGCTGTATAGGATACTTCTGTAAGCAAGGAGTGAAACTGTGTACAAAGATACTGCTGTGGACGGGAGTTTAGTTTTGTATAGTCGGACGGATATTTGTTCATTTGCGCCAAATTGCAAAAAAATGTAAATTTAAATTATGGAACAGGAACAACTAGCGGCTATTGATGACGATCAATACGACTTTTATGTATGTCATACACATGTAGATCGGATTGATCCCCGTGAATATATACATCGGAAAGCACGATTACTTTATGCGGATGGTGGTATTATACATATATTTACTGCCACGAAACATTGGTATTTGCCGGGTCGGTTTTACATGTGGATTCCCGCCAATACTGCTTATCATTTGGAAAGTTCCAGTTCTTCTATTCACTTGTATAGCTTTTACTTTAAAGAACAGGAGGGAACTCACCCCGTCCTTTTGGATCCCAATATATTTTTAAGCAACGACCTGATGCGAGAGATGTTCTTATTTGCGAGGGATTGGGAAGGGGGAATCAGTAGAAAGACCCGCTACTCAAGGTATTGTTTGCTACGGGCGATGATGGCTATTATTCCGGAGATGAGTCGGCCGATAGATGCATTTCCTATGCAACATCCTTATCCTAAAAGCGAAAAGCTTCGGCGTGTCGCTCGATATTTAAACATGTATATTGATCAAGCCTTTAGTATCGAACAGGTGGCGGCGCAGTTTGGAATGAGCAGTAGATCCCTTTCACGACTTTTTAAGGAAGACATGGGCATCAGCTATATCCGGTTTTTAAGAGCTATACGCATTGCAAAAGCCTTGGAGCTGATGGCTGAAAATTCCTATTCTATCCTAGAAATCGCTATGCGGATTGGCTACAACGAATTATCATCTTTCAGTAATATCTTTACGCGTGTAACGGGTATTCGTCCTTCGGTTTATATGTCGAAAATTAATGAATACAAGAATTGATTGCTTTTTTTTATGCCAAAAGCTCGTGCAAATCTTCCTGAGAAAGCGATTTTATAAAACTTTCTTCTGTTGTAATGAGGCTTTGTGCAATGGATTTCTTGCGGTTCTGCAGCGCCAATATTTTCTCTTCTACGGTGTCCTTACTGATAAATTTATAGATAAATACATTCCGTGTCTGTCCAATACGATGTGAACGGTCTACGGCTTGTTGTTCTACCGCAGGATTCCACCATGGATCTAGTATAAAGACATAATCCGCTTCAATCAGGTTGAGCCCTACGCCACCGGCTTTGATTGATATTAAGAACAACTTGGTGTTATTGTTTTTGCGGAATTGGCTCACCGCTTCGTCGCGGTTTTTGGTACCTCCGTCCAGGTAGGCATAGTTTGTCCCTTTCTTATCAAAATATTGCCTGAAGATATTGAGCTGTTTGACAAACTGGGAGAAAATAAGAACCTTATTTCCTCGCTGCATCACCATTTCAAGGGTCTCTATGACGGCGTCAAATTTTCCCGAATCACCCAAAAAGTCCTCGTCGACCATTCTAGGGTGATTGGCTAGCTGACGAAGCTTAGTCAGTCCCTGTAATAGTGCAATTTGCGTTGATTTTGGTTTGTTGTCCAATTGTCCATCAAGAATGGCATTGCGATACTCAGATTTGACCTTCTCATAAAGTTCCGATTGTTTATCGGTCATTTCACAATAGAGCACTTGTTCTGTTTTGGGCGGCAGTTCCTTTGCGACCTGATCTTTTGTACGTCTTAGAATGAAAGGTTTGACAATCGCCTGAAGGCGTTGTGCTTTTTCTTCATCCTTTTTCTTTTCAATGGGCTGTACAAACTCTTTTTGAAAGTAGGTGTAACTTCCCAATAAACCGGGATTAGTAAAGTGCATTTGTGCCCAAAGATCGGAAACAGAGTTTTCTACCGGTGTTCCGCTTAAAGCCAGTTTATTTTTGCTCTTCAGACTTTTTATGGCTTTAAAGGATTTTGATGTCGGATTTTTAATATTCTGGCTTTCATCCAAGATGATATAATTAAAATAGAAGCTATTCAATATATCTTCATCAATACGTGCAATGCCGTAGGTGGTGATAATTAGATCGTATTTGGAGAACAGTGAGGCATCTTTGATGCGATTGTTTCCCGTGTGCAGATGGATTTTGAGCTGGGGAGCAAATTGATGTGCTTCTTTCTGCCAGTTGTAAACAAGTGACGTCGGTAATACCAGGAGTGATGTATGTATTTCCTGCTGATCGACAATCTGTTCTTTTTGTTGTTGTAATAGGGCTAAGGTTTGTATGGTTTTACCCAATCCCATATCATCTGCGAGACAGCCGCCAAATTTATATTGTTTCAGAAAGTTGAACCAGTTATATCCTGCTTTCTGATAAGGCCGGAGATTACCTTTGAAGTGCTTTGGCTCCGGAATATCTTCAATTTCTTCAAATGTAGCAAGATTTTGTAATTTACGATTGAAAACCAATTTGGTGTGTTCGCTAATCTCAAAGAGCAGGCCGATATGAACTTTGTTTAATTTAAGCTCATGTCTGTCGGCAGAAAACTGAAAGAGGTGATTGTATTGTGCAAACCATTCTTCGGGGATCATGGCGATTTCACCATTTGGCAGGGTAAATTCTTTGATATTGTTTAGAATATGATTTCTTAACTGAATAAAAGGAATTTCGTAAGGGCCGAATTTAGCGATAGCGCTGATATCGAACCAGTCATTATCCTCATCTATAGCGATGTCCAATGAGGTGTGTCCGATGAAAAAGCGTTTTTGTTCACTGTTTTGTATAATTTGAACTCCCAGGGCCTTTATTTGTTCCTGATGATTATTTATCCAATCAAATATTGAAATGCGTTTTCCGGATTGAATAGATGGCGCAAGTAATCCAAGTTGGCGATCCAGATCCTCTAGGCCTAGGGCTTTAAGATTCTCCTGTTGTTGTTCCTCCCATTGTAAAGATCGTTTGACCCGATGAAAGATATACTGGTCTTTATCCTCATTATACTCCATTCGGACGGTAACTTTATTTTCCGCTCCAGCGGTAAATGTGTGGGGACCATATTTGAATTGCAGCTGTAATTGCGAAGCTCCATCTTCTACGTAGATCAGATGAAGTAACGGGATTGCTTGGTGCTGATGTGTCTGTATTTCAAAGCCCTCGGCATAAACATGGTAGCGTTCGATCAATCCACAGACAAAAGTTTCAAAATATTTTTTTTCGGTACTTCTTCCAACGGAAATATATCGTTTATTGAGAAAGGGACTCAATTTTTTTCCTTCCAGGGCCTGATCAAAATAGTATAGTGTATTGTTTAAAATTAGCCATGCCTGTGCATTGGTTAATACAATGGCGTTTTTAAACATGAACTCCAAGCGTTGGTTTTCGTATTTTATGGTTGGAAAGTAACGTGTTTCTTCTTCGGTTCGGCGAAAGTGAAATAAGATAGAGGCCGCTGATGTTGCGCGTTTAATTTCCTGATCTGCTGGATAACCATCTTTACTCATCATGAAAAGCGGTTTATCTCCGATAGACTCAAAGAATTGAATCATCTTTTCATCAATCTTTGGGCGTAACAGGTCATAGAGTTTTTTGTCAAAAACTTTAGAGAAAAAGTCTACGGGTCTGATTGCTTTTTTATAGTATTTTTTGATGAGATTTGTCTGTTCGATATCGTCGAGCAGTCGGATGAGCCTGTAGTCTACCTCATCCAATTCTGCAGCATAGGCATCTACAGTATTGCTAAATATACGTTGATATCGTAGTGAATAAGTCCCATTGGGATTGAGTTTGACCATGTGTGGCTCAATGAGATAGCCAAGATAGGGATGCTCACAGATAGAATAAACGATTTTATATACTGGAAATGACTTTGACTGTTGCATTAAAAATAGCGGACCTTGTAAATAAAGGTATCTAATATACAATAAAATATACCATTAATCACAATTTGCCAGACGAAAATTAAAAAAATATAGCTAACGGAAGTTGTGTGTAAAAGTTCAGGTAAATATATAGAGAGCCTAATCATACACTTGAACGTATCAATGGACAATATCTCTATCTAATGACTAAAAAATGCCTTCAAAAACAAATTGTGCTGGGCCTTTGAGCAAGACATCTGTAAAATTGTGTCCGTCTTTATGAAAGGAGACATAGAGTTGGCCGCCCAATACGCGAATTGGAATATTGATATTGCCTTGAAGATCTGCTTGTAGCGCTACTGCCATCGCTGCTGCAGTAGCACCTGTGCCACAGGCATAAGTTTCGTCTTCTACACCGCGCTCAAATGTACGGAGGAAATAACCATCTTCTTCTTTTTCTATAAAATTGACGTTAATACCTTCTTTGGCATAGGTCGCGTTATTGCGGATCGAGAAGCCGTCCTGAAAAACATTTTTCTCTTTCAGGTTTGTAACGAAGGAAACATAGTGGGGAGAGCCGGTCTGCAAGACGTAAGCATCGCCGTCGCGACCAAATTCGCTGACATCAATCATTTGTAGGTTGACAAGATCGTTCGATAAAGAGGCATGATGTATTCCGTCTACTGCCAAAAAGGCAGTGCTGTCAGTAATGATCCCCAGGTCATGTGCAAATGCCACAATACAACGTCCGCCATTGCCACACATGCTGCCCTCACGTCCATCTGCATTATAATAGATCATCTCAAAGTCGTAATTTTCTTTGCTTTGGAGCAGCATAAGACCATCTGCACCAATACCAAATCTGCGGTCACAAAGACTTTTGACCAGTGCTTCATCTGCACGGTTGAATGAATTATTGCGATTGTCCACTAAAATGAAATCATTTCCCGCTCCCTGATATTTTGAAAATCTTACTTTCGATGCCATTATGTTGATTTGTAGTAACAAAAATACGTTTTTTTGTTACAAAAAACCGCTAGAAAGTTAAGATTTGTTAAAATTATTGCATTTGTCTAGCAATTAACATTTTTTAACGTGTCGGATTTTCCGAAGGCCTTGAAATGGTATTACATTTGAACATATCCGAATAAAATCGGTAATTTTAAGAGCAAAAATTATCAGCTTATATTAAGACAATTTAAAATATAGATAAGTTTATGAATAAGGTCGGTTTAACGCTATTAACAGCTGTTTTCGGTGGAGCAGTAGCATTAGGTGGTTACAAGCTTATTGAGAATAAAAAACTCGATGGTATGTCATTCGAAGACAAACAGAAAGTTTATTTTGCCAATAATCCTACAGGTGTGATGTCTTCCACAGGCAATCCTGATTTTACCCAGGCTTCGGCTGCGGTAGCTCCAGGTGTGGTACATATTAAGACAACATATAGTAGAAAGGGTTCCCAACAATCGCAGGGTTCTCCTTTTGATATGTTTGAAGAATTTTTTGGTATGCCGCAGGGTGGTGGACGCCGTCAGATGCAGGCACAGCCAGTACAAGCATCGGGATCGGGTGTTATTATTTCGGATGACGGTTACATCGTTACTAATAACCACGTGGTAGAGGATGCGGATAAGATCGAGGTGGTACTGACAGACAAACGTACGTTTGAAGCAAAATTGATCGGACGTGATCCCAATACGGATATTGCATTATTGAAAGTTGCAGGCAAAGGTCTTCCTGTTGTAAAAATGGGTAATTCGGATAATGTCAATGTAGGTGAATGGGTATTGGCCTTTGGTTACCCACTTGGTTTACAGTCTACGGTGACAGCGGGTATCGTCAGTGCAACAGGTCGCGATATTGGTATCTTAAGAGAGGGACAACAGCAACGTGGTAATCCTTTTGGGGGTGGTGCAGAGCAGCCACTTGCAAGCTCGGCTATCGAATCTTTTATACAGACAGATGCCGTAATCAACAAAGGGAATAGTGGTGGAGCATTAACAAATGCTTCGGGTGAATTAATAGGTATCAACTCAGCAATTGCGTCACCAACGGGGGTATATGCCGGTTACGGATTTGCGATTCCAGTTAATTTGGTGAAAAAAATTGCGGATGATTTTGTTGAATTTGGTAATGTAAAACGTGGTTATATTGGTGTTAGTTATGTGCCTATAACCTCAGAATTGGCCAAAGAAAAAGGTATTACAGAGATTAATGGTTTATATGTGGAGGATGCAGTCACTGGGGGAGCCGCTGAAGCTGCAGGTATTAAAAAAGGAGATATCTTAACGAAGATCAATGGTAAGGTGATTACGGGTTCTCCTGTATTAAGTGAAACTATCGGCCGTCTACGTCCGGGTGATAAAGTGAATATTACCTACAAACGTGAGGGTAAGGAAAAACAGGTTTCTTTGACATTGAAAGGTGAAGAATCGCTTAAATCAGCTTCTGGCGCGAGTGGAAAAGCTTCGAAAAGCGCAACTGAAATCTACAACAAATTAGGAGCAAGCTTTATTCCTGCCTCTGCAGCGAAGAAAAAAGAATTGGGTGTAAACTCCGGTGTTGTGGTGACACAAGTAAACCGTGGTGGTATATTTGATTACTTCGGTGTCGAAAGAGGCTTAGTAATTACAGAGATCAATGGAAAAGCTGTCAATAGTGTTGATGATGTAGAATCTGCATTGGGTGCCACTCAGCGTAATATTGTACGCTTAAAAGGTGTGTCTCCGCAAGGTGGTGCAGTTCAACTCAGCTTCCCAGTGGAATATTAAAAATTGAATTAAGAATTGGTTGATTAATATAGTTTAGGTGGTTCTAACCGTAAGGTTAGGCCACCTTTTTTATTAAAGGGTATCGTTTGTTTTAAGGGCCAGCAAGATCTTTAAATATTTGATGCATTTGTCACGGGAAAATACTCCCCACTAGGATATGGTCACTGAGATTTTGGTACATGATATCATCGCCTATTGTGCGCACTTTCATAAACCTTTGTGTGAATGCCGTGGATGCATGAAAATTTAGTCTAAAATGCCGGAATTTTGGGAATCGTCTGGATGCTCCAATTGTAACCGGAAAGTACGATTTCATCAGGGTTGTTTCTTTAATAGTTTAAGTTTAGTTATTTTGCGCAATAATGTTGAGATAGACTGTTCCCGCTTTGAAAAATGAGCTGGAACATGTTTATGATTTATAGTTACATAATTATACCCATGGAAGTTTAGAGGGCCTTTCGGAAGTCAATAACATACGATCTGTCCAAATGTTGATAGCAATTGAGATAGTCGATTTATCGTATTGCTCTTTAGGTTACATGGTTTAAAAAAAGTATTTCGATGAAAATTTTAATGGTCTGTTTGGGAAATATCTGTCGTTCGCCATTGGCACATGGGATATTGAAGCAAAAAGTAAGAGATAAACAATTAAACTGGGTAGTAGAATCTGCAGGTACAGGTGACTGGCATATTGGTGAGGCGCCCGACCGAAGGGCAATTGCGATTGCAAAGAAATATGGGGTCGATATATCCGGACAACGGGCAAGACATTTCCACCCTGCATTTTTTAATGAATATGATCTTATTTTTGTCATGGACCGTCAGAATTTTGCGGATGTCTGTGCACAGGCGGAAAACAAAGATGATTTGGAGAAGGTACAATTGTTTTTAGATGATGATATCGTTCCTGATCCGTATTTTGATGACAATTTGTTTGACCCCGTTTTTCAAATGATTGACAAGCGTTGTACGGAGGTTATCGCGAAGGTGTCACCCTTCTCGTAAATGACATTGATATTATCTGAATATCGTGAATTAATTCCTAATTTTCGATGGTTAAAAATTCCAAAAGGAGAGGGAGACTTTTGGAGATCTCGGTGAATAATGTTTTAGAAAAGGATAATATCATAAGCCTACGCAGGTGAATTTGTCTTTTTTGTTTAAAGAAAAAAAAATGAAAGCAGCAGAAGTAAACAAGAAGTGGAGCACCTTGCAGGGTGAAATAGCTTCTTTATTTGATATGGAAAAACCTGACATCAAGGTATGTTTATTCCTTATTGGTGTGCAGGAATTGGGAAAAGGTCCACAGAATTTCTCAAAGCGACAAAAAGAGGAGTTGATGCATATCGCTACATGTCGCTTGTTCAGTGCAATGGGATTCTATACCCTAAAGGGGCTGGATGAAGAAGGATGGCCACATTGGGAGCTGATAAAACCCATTCCTAACTACACCTTATTGGAGCAGGAACTTATTATGAAGTCCTTGATTATTGATTATTTTGAAGAGTTAAACGTCATCTAAAGTATGAGATTTTTAAAAGTTTGTTTAGTAACAGTATTTTGTTTTTTGCAGATCATGGCATTTGCAGCTAAACCGGAGTATAAATATGTTCAGATTGTTACCGACAAGGGAATCTGTGTATTACGCTTGTATAATGCAACACCAAAACATCGGGATAACTTTGTGAAATTAGCAAAAAGCAAATATTATGATGCGACCCTGTTCCATCGGGTTATTCAGAATTTTATGATACAGGGTGGTGACCCAGATTCAAGAAATGCGGTTGGTGGAGCTCAGCTAGGCAACGGAGGTCCCGGTTATACCATTCCTTCGGAAATCCAGGATGGACTATTCCACAAGAAGGGGACAATAGGTGCCGCCCGGGATAATAACCCTGCGAAAGCATCTTCTGGATCTCAATTCTACCTTGTTCAGGGCAAAGTATTCACCACTGAAGATCTCAGCCGATTAGAACAGACACGGATGAACGGAAAGAAATTTTCTGAAGCACAACGTCAGGCCTATACAACAGTAGGCGGAGCTCCACATCTGGACTGGAACTATACGGTATTTGGTGAATTGGTTCAGGGAATAGAAATTATCGACCAGATTGCGGTGGTGAAGACCGACAAACATGATCGACCGGAAGTAGATCAAAAAATGAGCATGCACGTGTTGACCAGACGTGAAGCACTTAATCTGGAACGCGAGCTGAAAGGCCTGAAGCCTCAAACAGGTTTCTTTACCAAAATAGGTGATCTATTCTCATCTAAAGATTATTAAAAGGTGTAAAGTTTCAAATCTAATATCTCAATACTCATATCTAAACAAATGAAAATAGTAACCTATAATGTGAATGGTTTGCGGGCCGCTTTAAAGAAAGATTGGTTAGGCTGGTTGAAAAATGTGAATGCAGATGTCATATGTCTTCAAGAGATTAAAGCCACTCCTGATCAAATTCCGGAAGTTGCTTTGCTGGAAGAAATGGGTTATGAGCATTACTGGTATCCGGCACAGAAAAAGGGATATAGTGGCGTGGCCATCTTCAGTAAAATTACTCCTACACATGTCGAATATGGTTGTGGTCATGAAGATTATGATTTTGAAGGCCGTATCATTCGTGCTGATTTTGATAAAGTGTCAGTGATGAGTACTTATTTCCCTTCCGGAACAACAGGAGATGTTCGACAGGATTTTAAATATCGTTTTTTGGATGATTTCCAGTTATATAGCAATAAATTGTTAGTTGAAAAGCCTAATTTGGTTGTATGTGGTGACTATAATATCTGTCATCGCGCTATTGATATCCATAATCCAAAATCGAATGCAAACTCTTCAGGATTTTTGCCGGAAGAACGCGAATGGATGGAAAACTTTATCAATTCGGGATACATTGACTCTTTCCGTCATTTGAATCCGGAACCGCATAACTATACCTGGTGGAGCTATCGTGCTGGTGCACGTTCCCGAAATCTGGGTTGGCGCATCGATTATAATATGGTGTCAAAACCGTTAGAGGCGCAGATCAGATCTTCACAGATTTTAGCAAATGCGGTTCATTCGGACCATTGCCCGGTTCTGTTGGAACTGGATGTGTAGATAAGAGTGACCTCGCAAAAAAGATATGTTGTCTAGAAAATAAAAGAGAAGCCCCTAAGTATTGGATATTTGAAAAGCGGTGGCGGGGGATATGAATGAATTTAAAGAAAAACAGGGGTAGCCGAACATTTTCGGATACCCCTGTTTTTATGGAAGTGGTATGTTGATCAATCCATTAAATGGAGTTCGACTGTTTAGTCGATCCGGTGTCTCAATAGCTGTTATATTTAAACCTGACTATGGATGATGGAGAGTTGTTGCGCAACCTTCTCCGCAATCGTCAGGAATGATTTTGTTACAGGATCTTCTTGATCTATTGCGACAGGGAAACCGTTGTCTCCGGCATCAGAAATCCCTTTAAGCAATGGTATTTCGCCAAGGAATGGTACTTTATATTCTTCGGCTAAACGTTTTCCACCATCTTTACCAAAGATATAGTATTTGTTATCAGGCAGTTCTGCCGGTGTAAAATAAGCCATATTTTCAACCACTCCCAAGAGCGGAATATTGATACTGTCCATTAAAAACATGCCGATTCCTTTGACAGCATCGGCTAGCGCTACCTGCTGCGGTGTGGTGACAATAACTGCTCCGGCGATTGGGAAAGTCTGTGATACCGTGATATGGATGTCACCCGTTCCCGGTGGCATATCGACAACAAGATAATCCAGTTCACCCCAATTGGCATCATTGAAAAGTTGTTTGATGGCCGAGGTGGTCATTGGGCCACGCCATGGAATAGGTTGGTTGGGATCCGTAAAGAAACCAATTGAAAGTAGTTTTAGACCAAATTTTTCAAGTGGTTCAATTTTAACCTGGCCATCAGGCATCTCAACAGATCCGGGTTTGGCTCCTTCCAATCCGAACATCATCGGTAGTGATGGACCATAGATATCGGCGTCCAATAGACCTGTTTTTGCTCCCTTGGCATGAAGTGCAAGTGCTAAGTTCGCAGCGACTGTTGATTTTCCAACACCGCCCTTACCTGATGAAACCAGAATGATGTTTTTAATCCCTGAAACCTGAGCGCCCTGTTTACCGACCACATTGGAAGTCATGTTGATCTGAACTTCAAGATTTTTATCAATAAAATGTGCTATGGCGTTGCGGCAAGCATGCTCTATATGGTCTTTTAGTGGACAGGCGGGGGTAGTCAATATGACATCGAAGGCAATTTTTTGGTCTTCGATCTGAATATTTTGAATCATATTCAATGTTACAAGATCCTTTTTTAGATCAGGCTCTTCAACATAGGATAATGCATTTAATACTTGTTCTTTGGTAACCATCTATTATTCATTTGAAATCATGGAATACAAAACTACTCATTGCCGATCAATTTCATGTCATTTGTTTGTTTTTAATGGAATTTAGATCGTTGTAACTGTTCCCTGTTTATGATGTAGGGGTTGTCCAAAAACACTGAACAAATCCTTGACAACTCTATAGCGTGGTATAGTGAATGCGCTGGGATAACTTTTGACGGAGATTGTTTTTATATTGTCCAGAAAATCGCCTGATAATCTTGTCTTCATTCTAATTGGGGTTTTAAATAAGCTGTGCTTCGGATGGTTTCCGGGTAATTATAATTGTATATAAAGGCAAATTTATCTAAGTTTGACTATTGATATGCATGGATTTGCATGAAATTGTAATTATGTCCAATCGATTTATAACAACACTGAAGTCCCGCAAGTGGCGATGGCTTTATATTACTTTGGCTGTTTTCTTGATTTTGGTAATCGCAGCAGGTACTTATGCTTACCAAAAGAGAGACGGGATGCTCATGGGGGCAATCAATAAAGCAAAAGCTAAGCTGTTGGAAAAGTATGATATGGATTTGAAAATTCAATATTATGCTTTTCAGGGAATTAATGCAGTGCAGTTTAAAAATATACAGTTGTTACCTAAAAATAGGGAGCCGCTGGCACAGATTAATGATCTGACGGTATCTGTTAAATTATGGCCCCTTTTATTCGGTGATGTAAAGCTTGGGGAGGTTATTCTGGACAATGCAACAGTGTCTTTGGTCAAGAAAGATTCCATTAGCAACTACGATTTCCTGTTTAAGAAACAAAAGAAGGATACAGTCGAGAATGATAATCCGAAGCAGAATTTGGCTGCTTTGGCGGACCGTCTACTAAAGAATGTATTCTTTAAAATCCCAAATGATCTAGATCTTAAAAATCTTGAGCTTTCTTATAAGGACGACAGTACTTCACAACGTATTGTCATACCTTCTGCTGTCATTGACGGTGGCGATATGGAATCTAAGTTTTTGCTAAATGATCATGAGGCTGCCTGGAACCTAACAGGGACAATAGATTCGGATAATCAGGAATGTGATCTGCGTCTTTTTTCGGATAAGAGGGAGGTGAATCTCCCACTATTGCGGCGCAAATTCGGTCTGGCTGTTAGTTTTGATGAGATATCCTTTCGATTGGACAAGGCCAACCGACGTAATAAGGAGCTGTTGGAGTTACATGGGCAATGGGGCTTTAAAAACCTGAAGGTAAATCATTGGCGTATCTCCAGTAAAGACGTTATTTTCCCCGAAGCGACGATGCAGGGGGCACTCAATATCGGAGCTTCTTCCATTGAAGTCAGTAAGGAGAGTACAGTACAGGTAAAAGATTTTGTTTTTTCTCCATACATAAAATATGTACATAAACCTGAAAAAGAGGTTTTTTTGGCTATTCACACAGATAAAATCAAGGCACAAGACTTTTTTGATGCGATGCCAGTTGGGTTGTTTCCAGGGGTGGACGGAATTCAGGTTGAGGGGCATATTCAATACGATCTAAATTTCGCTTTAGAATTAAAAAGGCCGGATAAGCTTCTCTTTTCGTCAAAAATGGATGATAAAGATCTGCAAGTCGTGAAATGGGGCGAGGCTAACATTGGGATGCTAAATACGCCTTTTACGTATACAGCTTATGAGGATGGTAAACCGATGCGTGAGATTGTGGTTGGTCCGCAAAATCCGAATTTTACACCATTGGATCAGATCTCCCGTTACATGCAGATTAGTCTGATCAACACCGAAGATCCTTTTTTCTTCAAGCATAAGGGCTTTGAAGAAAAGGCTTTCAAACTCTCTATTGTCACGAATATCAAAGAAAAAGGCTTTAAGCGGGGTGCAAGTACCATATCGATGCAATTGGTGAAGAATGTATTTCTAAACCGTAATAAGACTGTCGTTCGGAAACTTGAGGAGATCCTATTGGTTTGGCTAATGGAGCGTTCGCAGCAGGTAAGTAAAAAGCGGATGTATGAGGTTTATCTCAATGTTATCGAGTGGGGTAATAATGTCTATGGGATTACCGAAGCCGCCCGCTACTATTTTGGAAAAACTCCTGCGCAACTCGGACTTGGAGAAAGTATATTTTTGTCCAGTATCGTACCGCGTCCGAAGAAAGGACTTAACTTTTTTGACTGGACTGGACATCTTAAGGGAAATATGTTGCGCTATTTTAATACCTATGGCCATATCATGACTAAAACAGGGCAGATAGGTGTTGATTCGACCACAGTAGCTTATGGTTTCTACGAAGTCGTCTTGCAGCCACATTTGCGTGCCGCTAGACCTGCAGTTGTAGATTCGATAGACACATTGGATATGGGAGATGATCCATTGTTATTCGATGATCTTGGGAGCGGAGGAGCAACTGATAATTTAGAAGGGGTTTCCCTTCCTAAAACCATAAAAAAGATGTCTCATCCTGAAAAACAGGACGAGGAAACAGCTGAACCAGAAAAACATAAGCGGTCTATTTTCGATAAAATCCTAGGCCGTAACAAGGAAGAAAAGGAAAAAACGGAGGACGAGACAACTAAGGACCCTAAAAAAGTACAAAAGTAGCCTGGTAAACTAGGTTTATAAATTAGTAGTTTTCATATTGAAAAAACTGTTGATTTGTTATCATCGGGGGTGGGTTAAAAAATTTAGCGTGCTCAATATTTTGGAAAATCTGTCTGGAAAAAGGAAATGATACCGATAAAAATAATATAATGGAATGAAAAAAATAGAAATTGACGGATTGCT
>RCUL01000012.1_pt1 | contig 218862 bp, 210 predicted proteins | sample 2167521 | NCBI WGS metagenome assembly RCUL01 (sample SAMN09932745, study PRJNA488358) | compost metagenome | feature: garden; material: soil; isolation source: compost soil in acetic acid-enriched culture | place: Germany: Experimental Botanical Garden Goettingen | collected 2016-01-27
CAGCTCATTATTACTAAAAACACCCCAACCAAACGTTGGGGTGTTTTTTTATGCGTGGAAATAATTGAAAATATGCAAGATCTCCAGCCCCTTTGAGCGGATAATAAAATTCGATATTATGAAGCTTCTTGCTGTATTGAGTTACTTGCATTTTTAAGCATATATAGTAATTGTCCTAAAAGGATATCCTTCTCTGCTAAAGCAATAATAATCATAGGATGGTTCGCAGAAGGAACAGAGGTTAAGATGGCCTTGCCATTTTCAGCATCTAGAGTGATCGATTGGCAACCATTTAAGTGGATTTCCTGCATAAAGGCGGAAACCATAGCAAGAATTGAGCTGCTGACCGCAGCTAATTTGCCATTATTATAATTGTCTTTTTTATGAATAGTCGCGAGCTCAAAACCATCTGTTGAGCAGAGCATAATAAAATTCACACCTCTAACACTATGTATAATCTCTTGAATTTGATATTTAGCAAATTGAATTAGCTCTGGTGATGCTGCTCTGTTATTTTTAAGTGCAAACATAATGACTCCTTTATGCAGTTATTTGATGATTAACTTCTACAGAGGTGATTAATGCTTCAAGTAAAAGGAGTACATCTTCTTTTTTTCGAGCATCGATAAAAAATAGTGGTGAATATAGATCCTGACTAATCAGCCAATCTTTGTAAATTAAAGTTGATTTTGTATTGTCTACATCTGTATGTGTAATACCAATTGCAATATTGTCAGTATGATTTTGAAAAGTATCGAGGTAGTTTTCGAGTTCTTCAATCGGATTTTCAACCGTATGGTCGATTAGAATAATGGCACCAATGGCGCCTTTACAGATCACTGACCAAATAAAATCAAAACGACTTTGTCCTGGAGTGCCGTATAAACCGATTTTAATGCCATCCTCAAGGGTTACTTCACCATAATCTATACCGACCGTGGTTTCCATTTTATTGTGGCTTTGTTGGTCGGTATTAAAAGCTTCAGTAAGTAAAACAGGCACGTCTGAGAGTGAGCGAATGGCTTCCGTTTTACCAGCTCCCATTGAGCCTGCAAAAACTATTTTGTATTGTTGTAGAATCATAAGTTATTCCTTAAAAGCCAAATTTTCTGCGTAATTTACTGAAAAAGCTTTGTATCGTACTTTGTTCTTCTTGTTTGACTTCCTGTGATGGTGGGGCGTAATGCTTGTCCCAGATATTTATTTTCTCAATATTATTTGCTGCAATATTGGTTGCGATAAAGTGCCGTACTGTATTTTGAGACAAATTAAGTTGTTCTGCTATTTTCGAAATTTTCCCACCTTGTATAAAGCAGGCGGATAATTGAAAAATAATTTTCCGATTAGATTGATCCGATGGTTTTGGCCATGTGTGAATTTTATAATGACCATCTTCAGGAGCTAAATTGTCAATAATTTCAGGTGAGTTCCAGAATAGATTCCATAGCCAATCCTGCAATATAAACTTATCTTTGCGAGAAACTTTGGTTAGATCCGTTGTATTCGCTAAATTATAATGAAAACTCTGGTTTGTGCTCTTAATTGTCCTTTGCGTACTTAGCCAAGCAATATTTTGGGCAGGGTGTATGACAGCTAATGTTCCAGCATCATCTTGTAAATGTAATTTTGAGTTATGTTGGATATCATATAAATTAAGGAAAAACTTTTTATCTAAAGTCTCAGTCTCATCCGTAATCAGAAGTTCATCAGCTACAGTTTCTTTATGGGTAGCACTAATCAAAGCGCGATTGATCCATTCAAATAAATTTTCTTGTTCCGTCACAGGTAAAAATAAAATGTTATTTTCAAGCTGTATTTGGGTTGATGATGGCGTGGATGTTTTTAACCAAGGAAAGCAGTTTTTATTGATAATTTGCTGTATGTTTTCTGTTTTGTAAAAGTTTTCATCAATACATAGACAATCAATATTTGGATCTGTAGCAGTAACCCATTGGAGCATATAGTTTTGCGGAATTAAGTTACGTAGCTGAATTTTTAATTCTTCAGAATGATTAAGACTTAATCCAGCAATCGCAATATTTAAATTTTGCTTATTCATATGCTCACCCTGTTTAATTGGGTTTAGGGGAATTTAAGAACTAAAAAGCCTTGTAGATCTAAATATACAAGGCTTTTATCAGATTTAAGAGAAACTTAGTCCTTTCTCGTAGCCTTTTAATTCATGACGTGCCATGGCTAAATTTGCTTTAGAGCGGTCAAGCACAAGATAAAGAAAAACATTCTCATTTTTTTCAAGTGGACGAATGATATGGTATTGCTTGCCTAGAGTAATCAAGATGTCTTCAATTGCATCATTCAGATTTAAGGCTTTTGCCACACGTCGTTTAGAACGAACGACTTCTGTATTACCAGCAGCAGCTAGTTCTAGATCAATGTCACCTCCACCTTGTGTTGCAAGTGCTAAGCCACTTTCACCGTCAACTAATGCAGCCGCATGGAAGCCATCGATATTTGTTAATGAATCAAGTGATATTTTAGCCATATTTATTTTCTCTCTCTGATTGTTATAAAGAATTATTTGATATGTTTTTGGCTTGCTTGAACTGTTGGTTAACAAGTTAATTTCATTATAGAAGTGCGCTTAATTTTATCAATGCAATTAATTTTCTAACCAAATGTTATTGAAAATGAAGCGAAAAAGTTGATCATTTTAGTCAGTTTAAATGTGTATTCGTTCACATTTTTTCTAAATAAGTGCATGTTCGTTGTGTTGTTTGACTGTAATATTTGGAATTATTTGATAATGTAAATAAATGTAAAAACTAGCGAAAAGATTATAAAATTACATGATTTAACGTAAAATTACATATTGATACATGGTGGAAATTTAAAGAGAGTAATTTTGAATGTTAAGTTATGAAAAAGATAACCTAAAGATAGGTTATCTTTTTTCGTGATTAAACAAAGATTTGAGTTGCTGCACAATATAAAATCCAAAGAATAATGAGCGCGACTATAGGTTCAAAAATTTTTGACCATATTGGAACAGGCACGGCTAAAGTTTCTGAGCTATTGTGTAGATCTTCATTTGCATGAATTTGTGGTTGACTGACCATTTGATTAAACTCCTTCATCGTTGAGTCTAATGATATCTCTTCTTGCACGATCGGTTTAGAGCCTTTTAGTTCTGACAGGCCATTTGTTAGCCAAACCCAGTCTGTAGCTTGACCTGAAAGATGTTCAATTTGTCCTAAAAGTAGTTCATGTAATCCGTGAATTTTGAGATTGCCAATATCGTTGAGTTGTTTAAGCTCAGCCAGTTGTAATTTTAAGATCTCAGTAACGGTTTGTTCTAATTCATTTTTAGGTAAGATTGATTGATTGTTTGAAGACGTGGTGAGATGACGTGCCACCTCTTGAATAAAAAGTTCATCCGGTGAAGCTATTTCTTGATAAACTTTTTTGTCATCAGCACGCCAGAGTGTAATTAACTTACCTAATACCAGCGCATTAATTTCTAATAAATACTCTTTTCGTTCTTCTTTGGTGTATTGTGCGAGAAGCTGAGGCTTCTGAGTATAAATCTGCTCAGCAAAATATTGTACTAAATCAAAAGCCATCAACTTACTCCATATTATTTTAGTCTAATAACCGTAGGCTCGGTTTTTTCTTAGGTGGTTTAGTTTCTTCTGCCTGTGTGGTTGATTTTAAAGTATCTTCAGGGATTTGGATATCTTCATATTCATTTGGATCAAAGAATAAGCCTTGACCATTTTCACGTGCATAAATCCCGATTACCGCATTTAAAGGGATGTAAATATCGCGTGAAACGCCACCAAAACGAGCAGAGAAGGTAATGGTATTATTGCTCATATTTAATTTGTGTACGGCATGAGGTGCTAGATTTAGAACAATTTGTCCATCTTGAATAAATTGTTCTGGAACCATGGTATTCGGTTGGGTGGCATCGACCAATAAATGAGGGGTGAGATTATTGTCACAAATCCATTCGTAAATTGCACGAGCAAGATAGGGGCGTGTAGGAGTGAGGTTTAATTCTGGTTCAGACATTGAAAAATACTCTATTAATTAACTAAAACATCACGATATTTATTTTTTTCCTGCATGGTCATCGACTTGGTAAAAGCAGGACGGCTAAATATACGTTGGCAATATAATAAAATCGGTCGGCAATGTTGTTTCGGGAGTTCAATTCCCATTGAGTTTAACCGTAGAAAGATGGGGGCTAACATACAATCTAGAATGGTAAAATTTTCCGACATGAAATAGGGAAAATGCTGAAATAGCGGGGTTAAGGAAATCAGTATATCGCGTAGTTGCTTTTGTGCTTTGGCTTTTTCTTTTTCATTTAAGCTATCAGGATGACGCAACATAATATCTGCAAGTTTTAGCCAGTCTTGTTCGAAGCGCCAAATGTATTGGCGTTGTTCGGAACGTGGCATTGGTGCATCGGCATACAGTTTATTTTGACGGTAACGATCATCTAAATATTCAGAAATAATTCCTGTATTAAATAGTTTAAGTTCGTTTTCAATCAGCATCGGCAATTGATTGTATGGATTTAAGCTAGCGAGGTCTTCGTCGTCTTCATCCACCATAATAAGGTGATATTTAATTTGCTTCTCGGCAAGGACATAGCGAATCCAATGTGAACGAAAGTCATCTGCATGGCTATACAGTGTAATTCCTTGAAGAGGTGCGGTTTCGACGGACATAATCCCAAACAAAGCAAAGTGAATAGAATAGAATACTAAAATTCAGCATGAAAATCACGAGAACAAATGAGAGAAATTTTAATCAGATGCCGTGAAGCAATAATTTATGCTGTTGTCTTTGATTTTATTGGGCATGGGCTTTTTAGGATAGGGGTAATTGCTGTATTGCTTTTGAGGTAATGCGTTGAAGATGAAAATTTAAAATATAAATTTTTTAGGGCATTGATGAAAAAAATTAAGACATAAAAAAAGCCTTGGATAAACCAAGGCTTTTTGTCCGATTCGGTAAACGAATTAACGTTTAGAGAACTGAGGACGTTTACGTGCTTTACGTAAACCAAGTTTCTTACGTTCAACTTCACGCGCATCACGAGTAACGAAACCAGCTTGACGAAGAGCAGGTTTTAAAGTTTCGTCAGAAGCGATCAACGCACGAGTAATACCGTGACGGATAGCGCCAGCTTGACCACCGATACCACCACCAGCAACAGTGATGTAAAGGTCATACTTTTCAGTAACTTCAAGAAGCTCTAAAGGTTGACGAACAACCATACGAGCAGTTTCACGACCGAAGTATTGCTCAAGAGTACGGTTGTTAATTACGAGCTTGCCTGTACCAGCTGACAAGAAAACACGTGCAGTTGCGGTCTTACGGCGACCTGTACCATAATTAGTAGCCATGTGCTGTATCCCTTAGATGTCCAAAACTTGTGGCTGTTGAGCAGCGTGTGGATGCTCTGTACCTGCATACACTTTCATTTTCTTGATCATTGCATAACCAAGAGGACCTTTTGGTAACATACCTTTAACAGCTTTTTCTACAACTGCTTCAGGTTTGTGAGCGATTAACTTTTCAAAGTTAGTCTCACGGATACCACCAGGGAAGCCAGTGTGGCGATAGTATTTTTTATCAAGCGCTTTTTTACCAGTCACTTGAATTTCTTCAGCATTGATTACAACGATATAATCGCCAGTGTCAACGTGAGGAGTATAAGAAGTCTTGTGCTTACCACGTAGACGACGAGCGATTTCAGTCGCAAGGCGACCTAAAGTTTTGCCAGAAGCATCAACAACGTACCAGTCGTGTTGAACTTCAGCAGGCTTAGCGCTGAGAGTTTTCATTAAACCACTACCTATTATAGTTGGTTTGGACTATGGAATCTGTCCAAACAAAAGGAGACCGAATTCTACCTGAAAGACAGGTGAATCACAATGAAAATATAGAATTTCAAGCGCTGTATTATAGGCTATTGCTCAATATTTGACTAGTGACTTTTAAGATATTGTGCTATTTGTTTATTTTGATGAATATCAATGATTTGATTTGAAATAAAAATGCTGAAAGCAAAAATAAAAATAACAGCTCAGAGTGCTAAAGTTCAATTTATTGGGCTAATTTTATTTGCACATATTTTGCCTGTATTATGTATCCCTTTGTATTTTCTTATAATTCAGCTAAATTCTGGGGTGTGGATTGTATTTGTCTTGTTGGCTGTAATGGTTGCTATTACGTGGGGCTTGGCTTTATTGCCTATTTTACTTTAGCTGATTGTACCGTTTATTTTATGAGTAGCGATTGCTTACAGTCTCTTTCTGGCGATGACTTTAAGCCTTGTATATCTCCTGTATCGCTCTTTTCCTCTCATGCTTGATTGGCTTCTTAAAGCATGCAGCATTGCCTCTGTTATGGCTATTTTCATTTATATTGCATTATTCATTGCTTATTTATCTGGTGGTATTGTTCCACGGTCCTAGCTAAAAACATAAAAAGCAACGGCATTTATTTTCTAGATTCAGTAAAATAGCAGCACTGAAATTAAGTCTGCATAGGTCAGCCATGCTTCCTCTATATGTCACCAGCGGTGAAGCTGCTGGTATCGGTCCTGATATTTGCCTAAGCTTGGCAGATCGGGTTGATGAGCGTCCAATTGTGGTTTTAGCAGATATTCATATGCTGAAGCAGCGGGCTGAAATTTTAAATCAGCATATAGAATTGATTGAGTATCAAGGACAATCTGATACATCTGCACAGGGGCAACTTTATGTGGAGCATGTTGCATTAAATACAGAGGTGGTTTTAGGAAAATTAAATGCTCAAAATTCAGCTTATGTACTCGAACAATTACGTCGTTCAGCCGATTATGCCATGCAGGGTAAAAGTGTGGGGGTTGCAACGGCACCCGTACAAAAATCAATTATAAATGATGCAGGCATTCATTTCAGTGGACACACCGAATATTATCAAGAGTTTGCGGGTGTTGAACGTGTGGTCATGATGTTGGCAACCAAGACTTTAAGGGTTGCATTGGCGACCACGCATCTTGCATTACGGGATGTGCCCGATGCCATTACCGCAGAGCGTCTGCATCAAGTGATTGATATTTTAATTTATGATTTAAAAACCAAATTTAAGATAGATCAGCCGCATATTTTGGTCTGTGGCTTAAATCCTCATGCAGGTGAAGACGGTTATTTAGGCCGTGAAGAGATAGAAGTGATTAATCCAGTACTGGAAAGCTATCGTACACAGGGCATTGATATGAGTTTAAGCCTTCCTGCCGATACCTTATTTACCCCTGAAAATTTAAAAGATGCAGATGCAGTTTTGGCGATGTATCACGATCAAGGCTTACCTGTGTTAAAATCGCAAGGATTTGGTGAAGCCATTAATATTACTTTAGGCTTACCGTTTATTCGTACTTCTGTAGATCATGGTACAGCGCTCTCCCTTGCAGGTACTGGACTGGCAAAAAGTTCAAGTTTGCACGTTGCTGTCGATTTAGCCCTTGATTTAGCCCGTCACTGATTTTTTGGTGAATAACCTTCACGTTGGAACTGTTTTTATGTATCAGATTAATGCCCTAAACCCAAAAGAAGAAGGGCATCAGGCTCGAAAACGATTTGGTCAAAACTTTTTACATGATCAACGTGTGATTGCCAAAATTGTGCGATCGGTTAACCCGCGTGCTGGTGAAAATATTGTTGAAATTGGTCCCGGTCTTGCAGCATTAACTTCACCTTTGATTGGTGAGTGTGATGCTTTAACGGTGATTGAGCTGGATCGTGACTTGGCAGCGGGCTTACCGGGGCGTGTGCCACATCCTGAGCGTTTGACCATTGTTGAAGCTGATGCCTTGAAATATGACTATACCGCATTGTTTCAAGAAGATCGTCCATTACGTGTCGTCGGGAACTTGCCTTATAACATTTCAACGCCACTACTTTTTCATCTCTTGGAATTTGGCGATAAAATTAAAGACATGCATTTCATGCTGCAAAAAGAAGTGGTTGATCGTATTACCGCTGCTCCAAATACCAAAGAATATGGCCGTTTATCAGTCATGATTCAGTATTATTGCAAACCGACATTTTTATTCGAAGTACCGCCTGGATCTTTTAATCCACCGCCGAAAGTGACTTCTGCGGTGTTCCGTTTAGAGCCTTATGCGGTGAAACCCGTGATCGCCAAAAATGAAAAAGCTTTGGCCCGTTTGGTTTCGCATGTCTTTACGCAGCGTCGCAAAACTTTGCGTAATAGTTTGAAAGGGATGTTAGTGGAAGACGCTTTCGAAAATGTAGGCATCGACCCGATGGCGCGTCCAGAAACTTTAACTATGGCTCAATTTGTGGCTTTGTCAGATCAAATGGTGGCTTAAAAGTGGCTCGCTCCGATATTAGACACAACTATGTGATTGGTGATGTTCAGGGCTGTTTTGAAGCCTTGAAAGCATTACTGAAAGAAATTAAGTTTGATCCCGATCAGGATTTTATTTGGTTTGCAGGCGATTTGGTTGCCCGTGGTGAAAACTCAATTGGTGCACTGCGTTTTGTTAAAAAATTGGTTGATCGTGGTGTTGCTGCAACGGTATTGGGCAATCATGACTTAACACTTTTAGCCTGTGCACGTGGGGTAAAAGAGCTCAAAGATAAAGACAATACGCGTGATGTGATTGATGCCATTGACAGTGATGATCTGATTGATTGGCTACGTAAACAGCCGTTATGTCTTTTTCCGAATGAGCACACTATTTTGACACATGCCGGTATTCCATGTATTTGGTCGGCAGAGCAAACATTTGCTTTCGCTAAAGAAGTTGAAGCCATGATTAGTCATGAAAATTTTGACTTGGTGGATACTTTCTTAGCCGAGATGTACGGCAAACAACCGGATTTGTGGTCACATGATCTTGAAGGTAATGCACGTTTACGTTGTATTACTAACTATTTAACCCGTATGCGTTTAACCAATGCGGAAGGGAAAATGGAATTCAGTTTTAAAGATTCACTTGATGATCCAATGCCTGCTGGTTTTCAGCCCTGGTTTGAATTTGAGTCGGAAGCTGCCAAAACGCATCAGATTATTTTTGGTCATTGGGCGGCATTACAGGGTAAAACCATTAATTCTCAGATTCAAAATGTCGATGGTGGTTGTGTGTGGGGCAATCAACTGGTTGCTTATCGCTTAGAAGACAAAGAAATTTTTAAAGTTGATAATCCAATACTGTAATTTTTAGCTTTATTTTAAAAGCTGATTTAAGTGACATTAGCTTGTCTAGTCTGTCCAGTTCTAAAATAAAAAAAGCCGCAAAATTGCGGCTTTTTTTCTGGTACAGCTTAGTCTAGACGAATCCAAGTTTGATTGCGTCCTAATGCTGAAACACCCATATAAGCTCTGAGCGTTAAGCGTTTGCCTGATGCACTCAATTTCATTTTTGCATCATAGAGTTTGCCCGCAAGTGGATCAATCACGCGACCATGTTCATAGCTGTTGGTGCCTTCCACATGCTTCAAGCCCTTGAGAAGCTCCATGCCTAAAATAGGTTTATTGGTGTATGGCGCTGGGCATTTATTACATATTTCTCTTGGTGTATAACCCGGACGAGGCGTGATTTTCACAATTTGGCCCGTATAGGTGCCGTTGCTTTCTTTATTGATTTGAATCACTGCTTTTGGAGAGCCGGTTTTATCATCAATTTGTTGCCACGTACCGCTTAAATCCTGCGCCAATACAGATCCACTTATTGCAGCACCAAGCAGCAGAAGTCCCAATTTTAAATTTAGCTTCATAAATATTCCTATGCGATTCCATCGCCACTTTAAACTTTAATTGGCGCAAAAGCCTATTCTTGGCGAATCCAAGTTTGTGTGCGGCCAATAGCAGAAATGCCGATATAGCCTCTTAAAAGCAGGCGTTTACCATTAGTTGATTGTTTTCCTTTCAGATTGTAAATCTTACCAGAAAGTGGATCAAGAATTTGACCGCCAGCGTACAGGTTTTCTCCTTCAAATTTTAAATTTTTAAAGATTTCTAAACCCAAAATTGGCTGATCTGTATAAGGCGAAGGACAATTGACGCATTTTTCCCAAGGGGTATAGCCTAGGCGAGGGGTAATTTTAACAACTTTTCCTGTAAAGGTATTATTTGAACTTTTATGAATTTCAATAATAGCTTTTGGTGAACCTGTTTTATCATCAATTTGTTGCCATGTTCCTGATAGATCTTGTGCCAATACATTCCCACTGAAAAATAAACTGGCAAAAGTAACAAGCAAAATATTCTTTTTCATATCAATTCCTTTGCTTATGGAGAGTAATTTTTTTATCCAATAAGCACATCTTATGATTGTCTGGGAATTAGTCAATATATTGCGTCATAAAAAAGAACAATAATGTGAATTATTTAAATAACTGTGAATAAAAAAGCCACATAGTGTGGCTTTTTGTCAGGATGAGACATTAATCATTTTTGATCCACGTTTGACTACGTCCTAAAGCCGAAATACCGACATAACCACGTAAATTTAGACGTTTGCCATTGGGACTCAATTTTGCTTTCATGCTGTAAATATTGCCAGAAAGTGGGTCGATAATTTTACCGCCACTAAAATTTAGTCCTTCAACGTATTTTAACCCGGTTAACACATCCATCCCCAGAATAGGTTTATTAGTATACGGTGCTGGACAGTTGATACAGGTTTCTTTAGGCGTATAGCCTGGGCGAGGCGTTACTTTTACAACTTTTGCGGTAAATGTGCCATTTGCTTCTTGGCGAATCTCAAGAATCGCTTTTGATGAACCTGTTTTATCATCAATATTTTTCCATGTCCCCGTGATGTCTTGTGCAAAGGCAAGACTACTAAGCGAAGAAAAAACCACTGCTGTTAAAATTTTAATATTTTTCATTAACAAATTCCTTTTTGATAATTTTGTGACTCATTTTCATTCTAGATTTATTTTTTATACTAAACAATCATTTGTTTGTTATTGTGATTTTTGAGTCACATTTTTTGTAAATAGAGTATAAATGTTGGCAACCAGATGGCCGTAAATACGGCATTTACTGCCATGCCAAAAGCCGCATAGCGTCCAGCAACGCTACCTCTTTGCCATGCTTGGGCAGTACCAATGGCATGCGCAGCTAAGCCTAATGCCAAGCCAGATGCTCTTTCATCATGAATATGACGCAAGATAAATGGGGAAAATGCAGCGCCAATCACACCAGATAAAATCACAATCAGAATGACTAAGCTGAGTGGGGCATGCAGTAGCGTAGCGATATTAATTGCAATGGGTGTGGTCACAGCACGTGTTGCAAATGCCATAATGCTTGCATCTGACATATGCAATAAATAAGCAAGTCCCATGGGCAATGCAACGGCACTGATACTGGCAAAGACCAAAATACCGACAATTGCTTTGAGAGGTAAGTCGTCATAACGCATTGCTGCCAGCGGAATGGCTAAGGCAACAGTGACGTAACCGAGCAAATGATTAAAAAGTGGATTGACTTGGGTCATATATGATTCATAAGGCATACCAAATACAAACAACAGCCCAATAATGAAGAACATACCAATCACGATGACCGGAACTTGTGGAAGTTTTTTATTGATAGGTTTAGCAATCAGATAAGCCATCAGCGTGATGATAAAACCAGAAAGTACTGCGAACATATGATTTCCCTATAACCAGCGTTTGGCCATTTTTGCATACACCCATAGTGGGATAAGGGTACTGATGAACATGACGATGAGAAAAAGAGGAATCTCTTTGCCCATTTGTACCAACATAATCAGTGAACCCGCACTAATGGGTAAAAAGGCAAAAGCACTTTCTTTCATAATTTTATTGTTAGTATCGACTAAACGTGCTGGTAATTTATGCACATTTCTCCAAACAAGTAATGTCATTAATAAAGCAATTAAACCGACAAGATTCCCTAATTCAGGATGATTGAATTGTGTCATTAACCAGACTGCTCCCTCACGAAAGCAGATGATTAATGCCAGTGTACCGATCCATGCAGGCCAGTCGATTCTTTTTATCCAGTCCATGTTTACCAAACTTTAAAATTATACTTATCACGTTTTAACCGATTTATCTTTTAATTTCAAATTCCTCAAGCGGTCTTTTAAACTGGGTGGCTTTATGACCTAGAATTTCATCAATCGGTAAATGGGCTTGCTTAATCAATTGTTCCAGTTTTTGTGGGGCAATAATGACATGTAAATGCAGGTTGCCTTGATCATCATAATTTTCAGTTTGAATGACATTGAGTGCATACAATTGAGTGCGCAATTTTCCATATTCTGGTTTTAATACCAACTCGAAACTTTGTAGTTGTCCCATCAAGCATTCTTGAACGGCTTGGCGTAATAGGTTTAAGCCTTGTTTAGAATGTGCCGAGACATAGACACGATCGGGTACATGCGGCTTGGCATAGACAATTTTGGCATCTTCGCCACTCACATCTATTTTGTTGTAGACACGCAGTACAGGAACATCCACCCCGATTTCTTTTAAAACTTTCTCAACTGCTTCAATTTGCTCCATCATATCGGGACTACTAGAGTCAATAACATGGAGCAGTAAAGTCGCCTCTAAAGTTTCCTCAAGCGTGGCTTTAAAGGATTCCACCAAAGCATGTGCGAGGTTACGAACGAAACCCACGGTATCTGCAAGGACTAAAGCACCAATACCATCCCAATTTAAACGGCGTAAAGTTGGATCTAGCGTTGCAAATAACTGGTCTGCCGCATAAACGTCAGAGCGGGCGAGTATATTGAATAATGTAGATTTACCTGCATTGGTATAACCCACTAGAGAGACCGTTGGAATAGCAGCTTTTTGTCGTGCAGCACGACCTTGGATACGGGTTTGGCGAACTTTTTCCAGCTTATCTTTTAGCTGTCCAATACGTAAACGCAGTAAGCGACGGTCTGTTTCTAATTGCGTTTCACCCGGCCCACGTAAACCAATACCACCTTTTTGACTGTCTAAACTAATGCCACTACCAACCAGTCGAGAAGACAGATAGTCTAATTGTGCCAATTCAACTTGCAGTTTACCTTCATGGGTACGTGCACGTTGCGCAAAGATATCTAAAATGAGGCGAGTACGGTCAATGACACGACATTGCATCACTCTTTCTAAATTACGTTCTTGCGAGGGGCTGAGGGCATGATCAAAAATCACCAAATCTGCTTCTAAAGCTTTTGCTAATTCAGCGATTTCTTCAGCCTTTCCTGAGCCGATAAACAGTTTAGGATCTGGTTTAATGCGTTGAGCGGTAATGTGTTCTAGAATTTCAGCACCAGCAGACTGGGCCAATAAGCGAAATTCTTCAACATCAAGGTCATCTAACAGTTGTACGGATACACTGACTAATATGGCGCGGTTGCTACCTTGATGTTGCTCAATATATTCCACTAAATGCAATCTCAACTACATGAAAACTTTATTTTAGTGGAAAATTACCCCTGATAGTAAAAAATAGCGAAAACTTCAGCATGCATCGTAACAAAACGTTGAGTGAACAAAAATAAGGCAATAATTTGTCAGTACGATTAACCTTAATTGATTTTTAACTGGCTGACAGCATTAATAATTTTAAGGCTTAAAGATGTTTATATTGGTTATATTGCTGTGGGTAGAATTTGTATTTTCGCTTAAAGCACAGATTTAGTCATTTTAATCATGCCGCAAAAAAGTATCAGGCGGTTTTTATGATCAATGCAAGATGAAAATGAACAGTATAGAATGGCAGCAACTGAACGATTAATGCTGTATCTGGTAATTAGTGATCAATCTATGACTCAATCCTCTGTAACTGAAAGTTCGTCGTTAAATAGCATGTCTAAATTTTTGTTATATAGTAAAAAATTGTTGGCTGGTTTGGGAGCGATTCTTCAAGGGTTTTATTTGGTTTTTCGTCATCGTTTATATAAAGATCCGAACAACCCAAATAATACGCGCTATGTGCAACACTTTTGCCGCCAGTTAAGCAAAGTATTTAATATTGAAGTTCAAATTCATGGGCAGATTCCAAGACAACCTGCTTTATGGGTGAGTAATCATATTTCTTGGTTAGATGTTGCTGTTTTAGGTTCAGGCGCTCGGGTTTTCTTTTTAGCAAAAGCTGAAATTGAAAAATGGCCATTATTTGGAAAATTGGCTAAAGGTGGTGGAACGCTGTTTATTAAACGTGGTTCTGGTGATTCAGTTAAAATTCGTGAACAAATTACCGCGTTCTTAAAGCAAGATATTCCAGTGCTGTTTTTTCCTGAAGCAACCACTTCCGATGGTTCAAAAATAAAAAAAATCTATGGGCGTATTTTAGGTGCAGCGATTGAGGCCAATCGTCCGATACAAATTTGTTTAATTTGTTATGTGAATCAACATGGACAATTGGATATGGTCGCGCCGTTTGTCGGTCACTTAAGTTTTATCGATCATGTCAAAAATGTCTTGGAAATGCCTAAAGTGACAGCTCATTTAATGACATTGCCGGCAATTTCGGTTGAGGGGCATACCGTCGAGACTTTAACTCAAGAAGTCCAAACCAAAATGGTCGAAGGTTTAGCGCAATTACAGCAACGAGTTCTGCAAACCGACAGCGTAAATGACTAAAGATGAACGGCGAAGGAAAACAGTGCGTCTAGCAAGAAGGCTTACATAAAGCCTTCGATAGGTAGCCATGAAATGATTTTTACTCCGGCTTTTTGCCACCATTTCATTTTCGGTTCTTTGTGATAGATTTTAATGTCGCCATTATGCTTTTTAATTTTCCAGTTGATATTTTGATTGGCATCCAAAACCAGTTTATAAGCATATTTAGATAAATTTTCATCCATCGTCTGATGAATTGCTTTGGCTAAGTTGGGGCTATTCAGTAGAACGCCAATTTCAGTATTTAAATAGGCTGAACGAGGGTCGAAATTGAAAGAGCCAATAAAGACTTGTTTTTGATCAATCGCCATGAGTTTGGCATGCAGGCTAGAGCGGCTTAAACCTTTTAAGCTGACTTTGGTTTTTTCCGCAATTTCCTCTGTATTGGCATTTAAGTTTTCAGCTTCAGGTGCAGACAGAAACTCATACAGTTCTACATTGTTTTTTAATAAATCTTTGCGATATTTAGCATAAAAAGCATGGACCACAGCGACATCATTGGCTTTAAAAGAATTGGTCAGGACACGGACTTGGATATTACTTTGAGCTAGATCGCTGAGCATTTTTTCGCCTTTCTTTTCAGGGACGAAATAAGCTGAAACGATATCCACACTGTGTTCTGGGTTTTCTAAATGATTAATCAGCTGAAAATTTAAATATTGTTCTTTCTTGGCTTTGGATTTGATTTTACTTGGTGAATCATGAACGACTTCGGCTTTGACCCAATCAAATTGAATACTATTATTGAGCCACTTTTCAACATTATGTGATCGGGTGGCTAAATCAAGATAGTTTTGTACGGTAATCTCTTGATAATAATTATTAAGTTGTTGTTTTAAACTTTCAAAACGCAAGGCATAGTGTCTTGAATTAACAATTTGTTTTACTGGAAATGCATATTCATCATTCCAGTATTCATCAAAAGAATGAATAATTTCATCGGATGCAGAGCCGACCAGCATGACATCGACATCGGAAAATTGATAATTGTCACTGACGTTATAATATTGATTACTCATATTGCGCCCGCCAATCAAGGAGATTTGATTGTCTGCAATAAAGCTTTTGTTATGCATACGACGGTTAATGCGTTTTAAGTCGAGCACCATATCCATGGCACGGTAATGTCTAAATCGGTAGGGGTTATAAAGTTTGACATCGATATTCTGATGTTGATCGAGTGCAAGATAAATCCCTTCCATTTTTTTGGCATTGTTATCATCCATCAATAAACGGACTTTTACACCACGATCAGCCGCTTTAATAATAGAATAAAGTGCCAGTGAGCCAATTCTATCGTTATCCCAAATATAATATTGCAGATCTAAGGTTTTTTCTGCTTTATCAATAAGATGTATACGTGCTGCTAAAGCCTCAAGCGGATCATATAAAACATGATAACCAGTAAGATTAGGATTTTGTTCTCTTAATGGCTCAACGATTTTAGCCAGTGAGGTTTGTTCTGTTTCGGTATCGAACGCATATTCCATCGGCTGTGGTGTTTGTTTGGGGAGTGTTGAACATGCAGGCACCCCTAAAATTAGGCTACAACTCAGCAATACTGCGGTTTTATAGGTAGAAGAACCATACCATTTACCGCTGTTTAATTGTGCTATTTGCTGGGGAGATCGCGCCATATTTTATAAACAATACCAAAAATTGGTTTGAGTATAAGTGCCAGCTGTGAAAAGATAAATATCAAAAGAGATGAATGATGTCATATCATCGTTATCATTAGAGAAGTTATTATGTGGGATACGCACTCCGTCGTTTTTTATTTTTATATCAGTTTTGTCGTGATCGGACTTTGGGGTGTTGCACAGGCATGGCTAAGCCAAACGCGTACTGAAACCATTCATCCCTTTAAAGCCTTTGTTCATTTATTGGCATTTTATTTATCTTATTTACTTTTCCCTTTATTTTTCTTCAGTTTGTATGCAGGGTGGAGTGGTTATTACTCGCTTCATGAAGCCGTCTTTATTTTTGGACTCAGTTGTCTGCTGATTTATGCACGCTTTATTGAACCCCATCATGTCGGGGTGAAAACCATGCAGTATCAATTGAATCTCGATCAAAAAATGCAGCAGCCGATTAAAATTGCATTGATTGGTGATTTACATATTGGTTTATTTTCAGGACATGAACGCCAACTCAATATTATTGTAACGAAAATTAATCAGCAGAATCCTGATTTAGTGCTGGTGGCTGGGGATTGGACTTATGAACCAGAAAATACACTTGCCGATGAACTGGCGATTTTAAAACAGATCAAAGCACCGGTTTATTCGGTGAATGGCAATCATGATGAACAGTATCCTGGCCCACCGATTCAAAATTTATTAAGACATGCCTTAAAGGTCAATAATGTGATTGATATTGAAGGCCAGATGGTGGAGTTTGATGAATTCCGTTTGCTTGGGGTCGGTGATTTATGGGCAGGAAAAACCGATATGCGTTATATGCCAGACTTGCCGCAAGATAAGCCCTGGGTACTTTTATCACATAATCCCGATACAGTAGATATGGTGCCAAAATTACCAACACGGCCATTAATGTTGTCTGGACATACGCATGGCGGACAAGTTGAGCTGCCGTGGCTGACCAACTATATTATGAAGAAAGTTTCTATTCTTGGACACAAGAAGGGGCTGTATCAACACGAAAATGCCGACGTGTTTGTTACGGTTGGAACAGGAATGGTCGGTGTACCATTTCGTTTTCGCGTCCCTCCAACCATTGACATTATTGAGTTGGTTTAACGTGGAAATATAAATTTGCGTGTTGATAATTTACGATATGATAAAGATCAAATAAGAACCATAGGAGGAGACGATGTCTTTTTCGCAAGAAGTGGGACAGTTTTTCGCTTTAACAGAAACACAATCGGCACAGCTCGAAGCAGGTTTCATCAGTTTAGAACAGGACTTTCAGCAAGCAGCAGCGGATCAGGTGAATACGCCAGAATTTGCGCGTGCATTTTATCAAAAGTTTGAGCAACTGATCGCGGCATTTGGCTTTGATGAAAATAATGTGGAAGCATTGCTTGAGCATTTATATGGCACAGAGCGCTATCGCCAATTGGTGACTTACATTGTTCCGAGTTATTACAATGCCGGTGGCGATCGCATGGTCTTTGAAGAGATCTATCAAGAAATGTTAAGTGATGAACAAATCTGAGAAAACCGTATCTGAGAAAATCATATCAACCTCATAACAAATCATATAAAAAAACCAGCGTGAGATTACGCTGGTTTTTTTAGGCTTTGATGAACTTAAACTTGGTTGTTCACGTCATCATTTTTTGTTTCACGAATGGCTAAGAAAGCCAGCAGTGACAGGATGGATGCAGCAGTTAGATAATAACCGACTGCTTGTAAACCATACGTGGTAGCAAGTTTGGTTGCAATTAGTGGCGCAAAAGATGCCCCAAAAATACCCGCAAGGTTAAAGGTTAATGCCGAACCGGTATAACGAACTGAAGTCGGGAAAATTTCAGACAGTACCGTTCCTATTGGACCATAAGTCATCCCCATCAAGGATAAACCTAAGCACAGGAACAGGAAGACCATGACTGTGCTGCCAGATTCAAGCATACTCGAGAACACTAAACCGAATAATGCACAGGCGATACAGACACCAATAGAGGTCGCTCTACGGCCAAATTTTTCGGCAAAAACAGCAGAAAGCGGAATGAATGCTGCAAAACACAGCGTTGCAACCAATTGAAGTTCTAAGAATTCAGCACGGGTATAACCCAGTTTTGTGGTTCCCCAGTTAAGTGCAAATACTGTGGTTAAATAGAACACGACAAAGGTGCAAATTGCAGCAATCGTACCCAAAATAAGCATGTGCCAATGTTTGGTCATGACTTCTTTAAATGGAATATTAACTTCTTTTTGCTTATCCAAGACTTTTTGGAATGCAGGTGTTTCGTGCAGTTTTAGACGAATCCATAGACCGACAATCACCAGCAGTGAACTGGCAATGAATGGAATACGCCAGCCCCATTGCATGAAGTCTGCTTCAGACATCAATGCACCTAGGGTTAAAAAGGAACCTGTGGCTAAAATAAAGCCGATAGGTGCGCCGAGTTGCGGGAACATGCCATACCAAGCACGTTTGCCTTCAGGTGCATTTTCAGTGGCAAGCAATACTGCACCACTCCATTCACCGCCTAAACCCAGCCCTTGTCCTAAACGACATAGTGCCAGTAGCAGTGGCGCAGCAATACCAATTTGCGCATAGGTGGGCAGTAAACCGATACATACCGTTGAGACACCCATGGTCAGCAAAGCGGCAACCAGTGTGGCTTTACGACCAATTCGGTCACCCAAATGTCCAAAGAGTGCGGCACCAATAGGACGCGCAATAAAGGCAATTGCAAATGTGGCTAACGATTGGATGGTTGCAGTCGTTGGGTCTGTACTTGCAGGAAAGAACAGATGAGGAAAAATAATGACGGCAGCTGTGGCATAAATATAAAAATCGAAAAATTCGATTGTTGTACCAACAAGGCTTGCGGTAAGTACACGGAATTTTGAATTGGTCGCTACTTCTTGAGCAGCGATAGAGTTTGATGACGCCATAAGAACCTTACACTTACTAAAAATAAAAAAACTTAGTTTTAAAAGGGTAATCTTTTTAAAAAAGGCGTAATTTCTTAAAAAAATACGAAATACCGACTGATGTCTACGGATTTAGGGTTACTAAAAAATGTAGAAATAGAGGGTTATATCACGTAAAGATAGATGGCTAAGAAATGTGATCCAGCACCAATCAATACAAAAACATGCCAGATAGCATGAGTGTATCTTACTCTTTTTAAGGCATAAAACAATGCACCAACGGTATAAGCAAGCCCGCCAATGATCAGGTAGGTTAACGCGGGTTGACTTAAAAAGCGTTGCATATCATCCATAACCAGTACTGCAAGCCAGCCCATCAGCAGATATGCGAAAAGCGAAATTTTATGAAAGCGATGAATGAAAACTAACTTGAATAGTGTACCAATTGCAGCAATCACCCAAAGTGCAATTAACAAGTAATGCGCTTTTGTTGTAGGAATTGCGATAGATAGAAAAGGGGTGTAAGTTCCAGCAATCAAATAATAAATAGCGGTGTGATCCAGTTTTTTGTACCAATAGCGTTTGGTGTCGTCCGTGGCAAAGTGATAAAGGGCGGAACTTGAGAAAAGGAGGATCATACTAAGCGCATAGACACATAAGCCTAGAAATTGTCCTCGTGGTAAATCACTGCCTTTAATCAACAGCAAGACACCGGCAATGACGGCGAGTACTGCACCAAGTGCATGACTCATTGCATTAATTTTTTCTTCACGTGGATCGTAAGATTGCATATTGGAAGTCGTCATGGTGGATTTCTATTATTAAAAATACACTTGTATAGTAATGAAATTTTACCTTTAAAGTAAGAAGTTTTACACTCACAGCTTAATTTATTCGAGTTATCTTCATGTCGCAATTGGCTTCTTCTTTTATTCAGGAACAACAATTCTTAGATGCCTTTCAGCAAGCCATTGAAACACAAAGTTTTGATCGAATAATTCTGAGCCAATATAAAGGTGAATTAGAACATCTAGAAAAAATCACGTTACGCGTCATTTTATTACAAGATCAGCCTGTTTTAAGTGGCTTGTATCGTTATAAGACTCAGGATGTCACGAAAAACTATCCTTTGGCGGAAGCGCAGCAACTCATTCAAGATTTATTGGCACACTGTAAACAAGCCAATCTTTTTACCCGTACAGAAGAGCTACAACTGAAAAAAAATAAGAAAAAAGCCATGTTGACGGTCACTAAAAATCAAGCCGCTGCAAAGTCTCAAACTTTAGAGCAGCAACAAGGGCATGATCGTGCCAAGCATCGTTATGTTGATCAGGACAGTTATTTTTTACAACCGTTAGGGATTACTGACAACAAAGCACAAATTATTCCAAGCATGGCGCGTAAGTGGAAACAGATTAATAAATTCGTGGAAATTTTTTCAGGTGCTTTAGATCAAATCACAGCGCAAGAGCATACTTTACGTGTGGTTGATTTTGGTTCGGGTAAAGGTTATCTGACCTTTGCTTTATATGATTATTTAGCCAAACAAGGTCAAACGCCATTTGTCACTGGGGTAGAGTTGAACCCGAAAATGGTCGAATTTTGTCAAAAAGTGGTGCAAGCATCGCAATTTACCCAACTGGATTTTTTCCAAGGCGATGTCCGTACCTATCAACCTGAACACTTAGATGTGATGATTGCGCTACATGCGTGTGATGTTGCCACTGATTTTGCCATACATACCGGAATTCGTTTAAATGCACAAATGATTATGTGCGCGCCGTGTTGCCATAAAGAATTACGTCCACAGATGCAGAGTCCAAGTGTGTTGAAGCCGATGTTGCAATTTGGTATTCATGCCGGACAGCAAGCGGAAATGCTCACCGATACCATTCGTGCCTTATTGTTAAAAGCCTATGGTTATGAAACCAAAGTTTTTGAGTTTGTGGCTTTGGAACATACCAGCAAAAATAAAATGATTTTGGCGACTAAACGTCAAGATTTTGAAGCTCCTGATCAGGCTGTTTTGGCGCAAATTGTGGCGTTAAAACAAATGTATGGTATTCAAAAACACTCGCTTGAATTGCTATTAAATCATCAGTGGGATCAGCAAAATATTGGTGAAAAGTGTTAATTTAAAATGAATAAAGCAGTCGCAAGGCTGCTTTTTATTTCTAGGAAGATGATTTTTGATGACCCAATTTATGATACGCACAGGCAGTTGGGCTGAATTGCAAAATGATGCAAAACTGATTCGTGAACAGGTGTTTATTCAAGAACAGCAGATTGCTGCTGAAGATGAATGGGATACAGAAGATGTCATTGCTTTACATTTTGTGGTTTTAGATCAGCATCAGCCGATTGCTACGGCACGACTTTTGAAAAATAACAGTGTCGGTCGTGTTGCTGTATTGAAAGAATATCGCGGCAAGGGCATAGGTCGTTTGTTGATGCTTGAAATTATTCAACAGGCGAAACATGAACAGCGTGAATTTTTAAAGTTGTCTTCACAAGTGCATGCCATCGCATTTTATGAAAATTTGGGTTTTAAAGTTCAGTGTGATGAATATTTGGATTGTGGCATTCCACATGTGGATATGCGACTTTTATTTGCTTGATGGAATGATTGATTTTGAATCAATAAAAGCCACTTCTTCGTTGATGCTGATCAGTTAAGGATTTTTAAATGAGTAATCATTGAATTACTCTTAAGTGAACAGCATTAACTTTTCGTGGCTTTTATTTGTTGAATCTAAAAATTAATGACCATGTTCAGATTCAGTTGCTGTTTTATTTTCTGTCATTCCAGCATGCTCATCTGCTGACATATGATGCGTTTCTGTGCTTACTGGTGCACTTGCCGCACTCGAATTTTTTTGCTTTTCAGCTTCAGCCAGTGCTTCTTGAGACATGACAGGTGCATTTTTAAAAGCAGTCTGATTGCTCTCAGCACGTTTCTGACTTGGCATGTAATCAGGTTCGTTGGTTACAGCAAGATAGAAAAAGCCAAGGAAAAAAGCACTTAAAATAAAGGCAATAATGAGCGCTTTCCAACCCCAAGGCGATTTTTCAGGAGAAGTGTTATTAGTCATGAGAAAGTACCAAAATGGATAAAAATAAATCAGAATCTATGTAACTTTATAACACATTATTGTTTGAAAGCCGATGGATAAATAACTAAACCCTTCATTTAAATAAGAGATTACAGTTAATATTAAAAACCTGATTTTGAGTTTGAATATAATAAAACTCATAGTTGGTTTGAATGTGAGAGCATCAAAGGGGGATGTATTTTGAATGATAAAATAACGGTTTGAGACATGATCGCCCTAATCTTGAATCAAAAAAAGGGCGATTATATGGTGTATTTATCAGCGCATATTAGGCGATTTTTTCGCCAGCATGGGCTTTATCTATCAGCAGTTGTGGTGCTTTAAAACGTGCACCATATTTTACTTCTAGTGTATTGGCACGGATTAAGGCTTTTTCTAAACCATATTGATTTAGAAACTGCAATGCACCACCCGTCCAAGGCGCAAAACCAATACCAAAAATAGAACCGACATTGGCATCGACCACAGATTCTAAAACACCTTCTTCAAAACAGCGCAAAGTATCTAATGACTGTACAAACAGGAAACGGTCAATCATTTCCTGTTCGGAAATTTCCGTGTCTTTTTTCCAGTGGCTTAAACCATCCCATAAATGTTTTTTGCCATTTTCAGGATAGTCATAAAAACCAGCACCCGCGGCTTTACCTTTACGTTGAAATTGATGAATCATGGTTTCAATCACATCATCTGCACCCGAGCGTGGCAGATCTTTACCTTCAGCTTGCAGGGCTTTATGGGTCTCATTTGCCACATGTTCAGATAAGGTCAGCGACACTTCATCCTGAATGGCAAGTGGTCCTACAGGCATACCTGCTTTAAGGGCCGCCATTTCAATTTTGGCAGGATGCACACCTTCAGCAAGTAAACGTAAGCCTTCTTGCACAAACGTACCAAATACACGACTGGTAAAGAACCCACGACTGTCATTGACCACAATTGGTGTTTTGCCAATTTGCTGTACATAGTCATAGGCTTTGGCTAATGTTTCGGCTGAGGTGTTTTTGCCTTTAATAATTTCAACCAGTTGCATTTTATCGACAGGGCTAAAGAAATGTAGACCAATAAAATGGCTCGCGTCTTTAGAGGCTTTGGCCAGTCCTGTAATCGGCAGGGTGGAGGTGTTTGAAGCCATGACACCGTCATCGACCAAATAGCTTTCAGCTTCTTGAGTGACTTTGGCTTTCAGTTCTGGATTTTCAAAAACCGCTTCAATGATTAAATCACAGCCTTTTAAGTCCTCAGCCGATGCTGTTGCTGTAATCAGCGCTAAAATTTGTTCACGTTTTTCCGCAGTCAGTCGTCCTTGGGATACTTTTTTATCCAGCAATTTTTGGCTATAGGCTTTGCCTTTTGCTGCATTTTCCAGCGTCACATCTTTGAGTACAACTTGAATGCCTTTACTTGCTGTTGCATAGGCAATCCCTGCACCCATCATGCCTGCACCAAGCACAGCGACTTTTGTGGCTTTCCATTTGGCAATATCTTTGGGACGGCTTGCACCTGATTTAATCGCATTTAATCCGTGCCAGAAGGTGCCAATCATATTTTTGGAAATTTGACCCGTGGCAAGGTAAGTAAAGTAACGTGATTCTATGGTCAGAGCCGTATCGACATCGACCTGAGCACCTTCCACGGCTGCTGCCATAATGGCTTCAGGGGCAGGGTAACAACCTTTGGTTTTATCGCGTAGCATGGCAGGGGCAATCGCCAGCATTTGCGCAACAGCAGGTGTTTTAGGATCGCCACCGGGGATTTTATAGCCTTTTACATCAAACGGTTGTTGTGATATTGGATTGGCTTTGACCCAAGCAATGGCTTTATCTAAAAGCTCTTGTTCATTTTCAGCCGTATCGTGGATTAAGCCGAGTGATTTTGCTTTATCAACACCAAACTGCTTGCCTTCCATTAAGAAAGGAAAAGCATTTTGTAGACCGAGTAGACGTACCATGCGCACGATACCACCACCACCCGGCAGTAAACCTAAAGTCACTTCAGGTAAGCCAAATTTGGCTTTAGCATCATTTAAGGCAATACGATGATGGCAACCTAAAGCCAGTTCCCAACCACCACCCAGCGCCGTACCGTTTAAGGCTGCGACCACAGGAATACCACGTGTTTCGATATAACGCAGTTTGGCTTTCATCTCTTCAATCATGTTGAAGAATGCTGTGGCATGATCCGGCTCTGCTTGAATCAGTTCATCGAGGTCACCCCCTGCAAAAAAGGTTTTTTTCGCTGAACGGAAGATAATGCCTGAAATTTCGGCATCGGCTTGTAGCTTGGAAACAATGTCTTCCAGTGCCACACGGAAATCAGCGTTCATGGTGTTGGCAGACTGGTTGGGAGAATCTAACGTTAAAATGACAATATTATCGGCATTTTTTTCATATTGAATTGCGCTCATGATTATTCTCCTTATACCAATTCAATAATGGTTGCGATACCCATACCACCACCGACACACAATGTTGCAAGGCCACGTTTTTTGCCTTGACGTTCTAACTCGTCCAGCAATGTGCCTAAAATCATTGCGCCTGTTGCACCCAGTGGATGCCCCATTGCGATCGCACCGCCATTGACATTGACTTTGGCAGGATCAACCTTAAGTTCCGTGATGAAACGCATCACAACGGCAGCAAAGGCTTCATTGACTTCAAACAGGTCAATGTCATCAATCGTTAAGCCTGCTTTGGCTAAAGCTTTACGTGCAGCAGGTGCAGGGCCTGTCAACATGATGGTCGGGTCACTACCGACCAATGCCGTTGCCAAGACTTTGGCACGCGGTTTTAGCCCTTGTTCTTGGACTGCTTTTTCAGAAGCCAACAAAATGAGTGCAGCACCATCGACAATACCCGATGAATTCCCTGCATGATGGACATGGTTAATTTGGCCAACTTCGGGATATTTTTGTAGGGCAATGGCATCGAAACCCATTTGGCCCATCATGGCAAAGCTAGGATTAAGTTTAGCTAAACCTTCCGCAGTGGTACTGGGTTTAATAAATTCATCTTCAGCTAAAATCGTCACGCCTGCTTTATCTTTCACAGCAACAATCGATTGATTAAAATAACCCTTGGCTTGTGCGGCAGCGGCTTTTTTTTGTGAGTTCTCGGCAAAAGTATCGACATCAGAACGTGTATAACCGTCAATGGTTGCAATTAAATCTGCACCAATGCCTTGAGGAACAAAGTTTGCCGCCATATTGGTTTCAGGATCCAGTGCCCAAGGGCCGCCGTCTGAACCCATCGGTACGCGAGACATCGATTCAACCCCACCTGCAACCACAAGATCTTCCCAACCTGAACGGACTTTTTGCGCAGCCATATTGACGGCTTCTAAACCCGAGGCACAAAAACGGTTGATTTGTACGCCGGCCACATCATTGTCCCAACCTGCGGCAATGGCAGCCGTTTTGGCAATATCAGCACCTTGATCACCAATGGGGGTGACACAGCCCAACACAATGTCATCGACTTTAGAGGTATCCAGTTGATGACGGTCTTTTAGTTCATTGAGCAATGTGGTCAGTAGGGTGATGGGTTTCACTTCATAGAGTGAACCGTCTTTTTTTCCTTTTCCGCGTGGTGTGCGAATGGCATCAATGATGTAAGCCTCGCTCATACAATATCCTTTTTTATGACTTTAAAATTGTTATGCTTTTTCGATTTTAATGATTAATTGTTGAAGTGCAATGACCAGAACGGATCAGATCAAATGAGTTTTTTAGCCAACCTGATGGAATTGTGCTGTGGTCAGTCATGCTGTTTATTTTTGTCTTTTTTAGTCATGTGCTTGTTCACTTTCAATTAGACTGCATCTTAAATATTTGTTGTTTGATTACATGGGATAAAGGGATGATAAAACCAAAAAGTCGCTCTGCTGTCATTTTGTTGCTGTTGTCTTTATTCGGGTGTGATTCATCTGGTGGTGATCTTGGAAAAAATAATATTGCAGAGAGCAAAACTAAAGTGAGTCAGACTTATTCGAATCAGGTCGCTGATAACAAAATGCTATTGGTCTTGTCTGCGCCGTCCATCCATGATCCTTACTACAAATCAGCATTTCAACGTATTGTCGATTTCCAAATTAATTACGCAAAATCAATTTTGGGCAATGATAATGTAGTGATTTTAGTCGATGAAGACACCAAGCCTTTTTTCAAAGATAAAGTGCCAGAAGATATTTTACTGGTAGATGACGTGCGTGATATTTGGATGCGTGATTTCACCACGGTCAATCCAAAACAGCCTGTGCAATTTAGCTATACTTGGGCTTCGATGAGCCAGAAGCAAAGTCAGGAAGTGCAAAAAAGTTTTAGTCGTTTTGCAGACCGCTATAAGATTCAACGAGCCAAAACAGATTTGCTGATTGATGGCGGCAATATTGTGGATGATTATGCAGGGCGTATCATCACAACCACTCGGTTTATGGAAGATAATGAACTGAGCTATGATGAGGCCAAACAAGAATTAAAAACGGTTTTAGGCGCGAGAGAAGTTGCAATTTTAGAACCCGATGAAGAGGTTCTTGCTCATTCCGATGGGATGGTCAGCTGGGTGGATAAGAACACGCTGCTTGTGAATGATTACTCAAAAACACCTTCTTTTAGAACAATGGTGATGGATGAGTTGAAAGCTTCATTTCCATCAGCAAAAATAGTTGAAGTTCCGGTTGAGTATAAAACCAATCCGAAAGGACAATGGGACGGATTTGAATCTGCTTGTGGAGTAAATCTTAACTCAACCGTGACTTATAACAATATTTATGTGCCGACCTTTAATATGCCGCATGATCAGAAAGCGCTGAGGATTATCAAGCAAAACACCACTAAAAAAGTCATTCCGATCAATGCAGAAAGTGTTTGTCCCATGGGCGGCAGCGTACGTTGTCTGACTTGGCAAGTGACGGGTGAGAATGCAGTGAAACTCATTCAAGCTGCAAGAGAAAGATAATAATTTGAATAACTTGCATCTGATGCTTCACAGGCAGATGCAAGTTCGTTAAACTCGCCTGCCATTTTTATTGTGCTGATAAAAAATGAAATTTATTAATATTATTGGTACCACAGGCTCAGGTAAATCGACGTTTGCCCGAAAATTGGCACAAAAGCAACAATTACAATATATTGAACTTGATAATTTATTATGGCTGGATGATTGGCAGGAGTCAGCAGACGATGCCTTCTTTTACAAGCTTAAATCGAGTATGGAGGCAGCAGCAACAGGTTGGGTCATTGATAATCTCTATACCCGAAGCATTGAGATGATCTGGACACAGGTTGATACGGTCATTTGGCTGGATTATTCATTTTCACTAAATCTGTATCGTCTGACTAAACGGACTTTATCTCGTGTTCTAAGTCAAAAACCATTATGGGAAAATTCTAATAACAGGGAAAACTGGAAAATGATGTTATCCAGAAAATCAATTTTCCTCTGGATGTTTCAGAAATATCCACAAAATAAACAAAGATATGTCGCCATGATGCAAGACTCTAAATATCAACATATTCAATTTATTCGTTTAACATCACCCAGACAGGCGCAAGAGTTTTTAAAACGCTTGAGCGATGTCAATTGAAATAAAAAAGCCTGAGTAAGACTTATAATGTCAGTTAGTTAAGAAATTGACTGGAATTTTATTTTTTAAATTCATGAATTTATTCGATACGCGAAAATGTCATCCGCAACTGTTCGAGGCAAGACTACTTTGGAAAAGTACAGTTTCTGCGATTTATTAATCAATAAAAGGTATTTGGCGAGTTTTGCGGAGACAATGCCTTTGATTACTTTGGGCTTATCCAAAGTAATAGATGAGCTCCAAGTATTTGATTTAAAAATATAAGACTCCGTTGTGGAGAACTAAAAAGTTAAGGAGTTTATTACAAAACTCCTTAACTGATCAGCATTAGAGCAATACTCAGGCTTTTTTATCAATTCATGAGAAATTAATGATAGCCGTGTAATTGACGGTATAGTCCCGGTGTGACACCTGTCCATTTTTTAAATGCACGGTGGAAGGTACTGGTTTCACTAAAGCCAACTTGTTGTGCCACATCTTCTAAGGTTAAATTTGGATTTAATAACAGATGGATTGCAGCATCACGGCGTAAGGCATCTTTCACGCCTTGATAACTTTTACCTTCCGCAGCCAAACGACGACGTAAAGTTTGCGGTGAAAGATAGAGCATTGAAGCGACATCATTCAAGGTTGGCATTTCTTCACCAATTTGGCTTTTTAATACGTCACGAATACGTGAAGTTAAAGAGTTGGTGTTTTTAAATTTAACCAAAAGTTGAGCGGGTGCAGCTTTCAGGAACTCTTCTAGATTTTCCTCCGTTTGACGAAGCGGTAAATCTAGATAGTCTGCGGCAAAAGTAATTTCGGTACGCTGTGAATCAAATTGCATGACCGGTGCAAAGAACAGTGCATCGTATTCATCTGCATGTGCAGGACGAGGGTAGCCAAAATGCACGCGTTCTAAAGGCAGACGGCGTTCAATCAACCAAGATGCTAAGCCATGCCAAATCATTAGCATGCTTTCAGTAATGAAATGATCTGGATCTAGACTTTTTGGAATTAGGGGAACCAGACGTGCTTCATGCTTATCGCGTTCTAGGGCAACTGACCATTCATCACCAAACAGTTTATAAAACTGCGATGAAAGTTCTAAAGCATCACCAAGCGTTTTGGCGTGGATAATGAGCTGACACATAATGGCAAAAGTGCCTAAACGACGTGGCTGAATATCAAAGCCAATATGTTCGTCTTGGGTTACCATCCACAACATTTTAATAAAACGAGTGTACTGTTCTGGGGAAATACGTGCTTTAGGCTGACGTAATAACTCTGCCTCTATGCCGACATGGGACAATAAGGTTTCAACGTCCATGCCTAGACGTTTGACACCTGTGAGAGCCGCATTGACAAAGTGGATACTAATCGTATCGCGACTCATGTTAAATCCTTCAGTCTCTTTTATATTCACTTTTAGTTGACCTAAATGACGCTAAAAATTATTTGAGTAGCAATTTACAATGGGTATTTTGCCTTGTTTACATCTTAAATTGCCGAAATGATCAAGGTAAATGGCTGAACATGACATTGTTTTATTACTTTTATATTTCTAATATGGATAAAAAATCAACATAGAGTGAGTGAAAATAACATGGATACAGCTTTAAAGGGATTGAAAGTACTCGATTTTTCTACACTTTTACCGGGGCCATTTGCCACATTGTATTTAGCAGATTTAGGTGCAGAAGTGATTCATGTCGAATCACCTTCACGCCCAGATTTGATTCGTATCTTCCCGCCTTATGCCAATGGACAAGCGACTTCACATAGTTATTTGAATCGTAATAAGAAATCTATAGCCTTAGATTTAAAAGATCCGCAAAACATAGAACTGATTAAAAGTAAAATTGCTGATTTTGATATTGTGGTGGAGCAGTTTAGGCCCGAAGTGATGAAACGACTGGGTTTGGATTATCAAACGCTCGCAAAAATTAACCCACGATTGATTTATTGTTCCATTACAGGCTATGGGCAAACAGGACTTTATAAAGATAAGGCTGGTCATGACATTAATTATCTCGCCCTTTCTGGGATTGTCGGGCATAGCGGTCGACAAGACAGTGGCCCACCGCCGATGGGCATTCAAATTGCTGATATTGCGGGTGGTTCTTTACATGCGGTGATTGGTATTTTATCTGCGGTGATTGAACGTCAACGCAGTGGGCAAGGGCAGTATATTGATATCTCAATGACCGATTGCGTGGCCACTTTAAATAGTATGGCTGCGGCCGCTGTTTTAGCTGGAGAAACCAAACAGTATGCAGAACAATCACATTTAAATGGCGCGACCTATTATGACTATTATCAGACTCTTGATGGTCGATATTTATCGGTAGGCAGTATTGAACCCCAGTTTATGTCAGGTTTAGCCACCGTTTTAGAACTGCCGATCCTTTTAGAAAAAGGCACTTCTTTTGATGCGACAGATCAAAACCTAGTGAAGCAAGCAGTGCAAGAAAAAATTAAAACCAAGACATTCACAGAATGGTCATCCATTTTTGCAAAATTAGATGTCTGTGTAGAACCTGTTTTACAATTAGATGAAGCATTAACTTCGCCCTTGGCAAAACAACGGCAATGGGTGGTCGATGTTCCTCTTGCTGAGGAAAGTGCACAGACCGAACCTCAGTTAGCATGTCCGATTAAATTTTCACGCTCAAAGATGAGCTATAAGCATATTGGCAAAAAATTAGGCGAAGATTCTTTTTAAATATCACAATGTGATAAAATATATCCATATTTAAACAAAAAAATAACAAAAATATGCATTATTTACAAATAATAGGCGTAACCTATACATAGGTTACATATTGTTGAAAAGGTCACTAATGATGAATAAATATAGTAGAGAAATATTTTTTGGAATTAGTTTTTTAGCAGTAAGTTGCACAATACAAAGTACTTTTGCTAATAGTGCTTTTTCATCTGAAAGCCCGTGGATGTTCGGTGACTGGAATGGTCAACGTACTGAATTACAGCAAAAAGGTTACGCCTTTAGCCTAGGTTATACCGGTGAAATGGCAACCTTGCTTGATGCAAGGCATGCTTCTAGCCATGGGACTGAATATGCGGATCAATTCGCGATCGGTGCGCATTTCGATTTAAACAAAATCTTAGGTTGGCAAGATACTGAAGCACAAATTACCGTAACTGAGCGTAATGGTCGTTCACTTTCACAAACTTCAGATGCATTAAATGGTCAATCGACTGGTGTTGGAAATGGCCATTTAAGCTCTACACAAGAGGTGTGGGGCCGTGGTCAAACTTGGCGTTTAACTGATTTTTGGATCAAGAAAAAATTCTTAGATCAAAAATTAGATGTGAAAGTGGGGCGTTTTGGTGAAGGTGAAGACTTCAATAGTTTTGACTGTGACTTCCAGAATTTGGCTCTTTGTGGTTCTCAGGTGGGTAACTGGGTCGGTGATCAGTGGTACAACTGGCCAGTCAGCCAATGGGCTGCACGTGTGAAATATAACGTCACGCCAGACATTTATGCACAACTAGGTGCATATGAATACAATCCTGAAAATTTAGAGCGTGGTAAAGGCTTTAACCTCAGCACCGATGGTTCTCATGGTGCCATTATTCCTGCGGAACTGGTTTGGACACCGAAAATAGGTGCACAAAAACTTCCGGGTGAATACCGTGCCGGTTATTACTACAGCACAGCTGATGCTGTAGTGATTGCTCATCAAGATCAAAAAGATCAGCATCAAGGTGGCTGGATTGTTGCGAAGCAACAATTAACGGCACATAACGGTGATGTTTCTCGTGGTCTCACTGGTTTTGTCAACGCGACTGTGCATGATTCAGAAACCAACAACGTTAGCGACATGCAAAATATCGGTCTGGTTTATAAAGGCGCGATGGATTCACGTCCTAAAGATGAAATTGCTTTCGGTCTTGCACGTATCAACTTGAACGATGATCTAAATGATGGTCGTAGCGAAGAATATGATGCAGAAGTTTACTACGGTTTACATGCAACCAACTGGTTAACCATTCGTCCGAATGTTCAATATATTCGTCATGTCGGTGCATATAAGAATGGCGAAAATGCTTGGGTGGGCGGGGTTAAGTTCCAAACAGCATTCTAGTTTGTAGATAATAAATACTTGAGTAACAACTGAAGCCTTGAAATTTTTACGCTTTCAGACATGCTATATCGGTAGCCTTAGGTATTTAAAATCTAAAAACTAATAAAAAAAGCTGCTCATACTTGTTCACAAGTATGAGCTTTTCAATTAAGAATTTTAGAAATAGGTGGTTAATATGAATACTCCATCTTCAGGTTCAGGATTAAAAACGATTTTAGCCATTGTGGCTATTATTCTCGGTTTAGTCTTGCTGATTGGAGGGATTTATCTTGCAGTGCTTGGTGGGTCTTGGTACTACATCATTGCAGGTTTATTCTTCATCGCTACTGCAATTTTATTGCAAAAATTAAAAAGCTCAGCACTGATTGTGTATGCAATATTTGTATTGGGTACAGTAGTATGGGGCTTATGGGAAGTGGGTTCTGACTTCTTCGCATTGGCTCCTCGTTTAGATATTTTGGGTCTATTTGGTCTTTTACTGTTAATTCCAGCGGTCACTCGTGGCTTTAATGATACCAAAGGTGCAAAAATTGCCCTGACGGGTACATTGGCCATCACTATTGCAGTGATGATTTATGCGGTATTTAACGACCCGCAAGAAATTCGTGGTGAATTAACCACTAAGCAGCCTGCCACTGCACAGCCGATTCTGGGGATTGCAGACGGTGACTGGCCAGCCTATGGTCGTACTCAGTCAGGTCTACGTTATTCGCCATTAAATCAAATTAATTCAGAGAACGTGAAAGACTTAAAAGTCGCTTGGACGTATAACACAGGCGATTTTAAAACTGAAAATGATTCAGGTGAAACAACCAATCAGGTGACTCCAATTAAAGTTGGCGACAATATGTACATCTGTACAACGCACCAAAAATTGGTTGCGCTAGACCCGACAACGGGTCAGGCGAAATGGACATTTGACCCGAAACTCAAAGCGGATAAGACATTCCAACATTTAACCTGTCGCGGTGTTTCGTATTTTGATGCGAGCAATACAGCTGGTTTTGAAACCAGTTTAGCTGCGAAGAAAACCACTTCAGCAGAATGTCCTCAAAAAATCATTTTACCTGTCAATGATGGTCGTCTGGTTGCGATCAATGCTGAAACAGGTAAAGCATGTACAGATTTTGGTAAAAATGGCGAAGTTGATTTGCAAAAAGACATGCCATTCCCTTATCCGGGGGGGTATATCCCAACGTCACCGCCAGTGATTACCGGTACAACCATTATTATTGCCGGTTCAACCACAGATAACTATTCGACTGAAGAGCCATCGGGTGTAATCCGTGGTTATGATGTGAATACGGGTGAACTTCTTTGGGTCTTTGATACGGGCGCGGAAGATCCAAATGCCATTCCTGCACCGGGTCAAAAATATGTTCAAAACTCGCCAAACGCATGGGCACCTTTAGCCTATGACGCGAAGTTGGACATTGTATATGTGCCTACGGGTGTCGGTACGCCTGATATTTGGGGTGGAAACCGTACTGAGTTGCATGAGCGCTATGCAAACTCAATGTTGGCGATCAATGCAACGACAGGTAAATTGGTGTGGAACTTCCAAACCACGCATCACGATTTGTGGGATATGGATGTACCATCTCAACCCACATTGACTGATATTAAAGATAAATCTGGGAATTTGGTTCCTGCAATTTATGTATTGACTAAAACGGGGAATGTCTTTGTTTTAGACCGTCGTACGGGTGCAGCGATTGTTCCGATTACTGAAAAACCTGTGCCACAAACGGTGAAACTTGGTCCTCAAACCAAAGGTGAGCGTTATTCTGCAACGCAACCGTTCTCTGATTTTGATCTTGCACCGAAAGAAAGATTAACGGACAAACAAATGTGGGGTGCCACTATGTTTGACCAATTGATCTGCCGTGTGTCTTTCCATAAATTGAACTACGATGGCATTTATACTCCACCTTCTGAAAATGGAACTTTGGTGTTCCCTGGTAACTTGGGTGTATTTGAATGGGGTGGCATGTCAGTCAACCCAGACCGTCAAATTGCCGTGATGAATCCAATTGGCTTACCATTTGTGTCTAAACTGATTCCAGCTGATCCGAACCGTCCAAAAACGGCCAAAGGTGCGGGCACTGAAGCGGGTATTCAGCCGATGTATGGTGTGCCTTATGGTGTTGAAATTAGTGCGTTCTTGTCTCCATTCGGTTTGCCATGTAAACAACCTGCTTGGGGCTATGTGGCTGGTGTCGATTTAAATACGCATGAAGTGGCTTGGAAACGTCGTATTGGTACAATTCGTGACAGTATGCCGGGTATTCCTTTACCACCATTTAAAATGGGTGTGCCAATGCTCGGCGGTTCAATTTCTACTGCGGGTAACGTAATGTTTGTCGGTGGTACTCAGGATGATTACATTCGTGCAATCAATGTGACCAATGGCGATGAACTCTGGAAAGGTCGTTTACCAGCAGGTGGACAAGCAACCCCAATGACCTATGAAAGCAACGGTAAACAATACGTAGTGATTATGGCGGGTGGTCATGGTTCATTTGGCACCAAGATGGGTGATGCTCTGGTGGCTTATGCTTTACCAGATCAAAAATAATCTGTTGTAAATAATTGATTTAAAAGCCTGATTCGTCAGGCTTTTTTTATGCTGTAAATTGAATTATTTTTAACAATTTAATTCGTTTATTTAAAATAGTGATTCGGTTTTTTGCTTAGATTTGCAGATTTAGGTGGTATATGAAAAATAATGATAAACAAGTGAAAAGAACATCAAATCGGATAAAAGCAGCAGGATTCTGCTGTATCCCGCGCTGTCTGTGAAAGCTTGATACCCTTATCAATAAAACCGCTATTAAATATGTAAAAAACGCATTTTGTTGATAGGTTAAATCTCGTTATGCTGTGCATCGTTATAATAGAAACTACTAGCTGTACGCCATGTATTTATATACTGATTTTGATCAGCAACTGGTCAATGAACGTGTTGCACAATTCCGTGACCAAACGGAACGTTATTTAGCGGGTAAATTGACGGAAGATGAATACCGTCCGCTACGTCTACAAAATGGTTTATACGTCCAACGCTATGCGCCAATGTTACGTATTGCCGTGCCTTATGGGTTAATGAACTCAAACCAACTGCGTAAAATTTCGGATTTGGCAAAAGAGTACGATCGTGGTTATGCCCATGTATCAACACGTCAAAATATTCAGTTTAACTGGCCAGCACTTGAAAATGTGCCTGACATGTTGGCAGAACTTGCGACAGTTCAAATGCATGCCATTCAAACCTCAGGTAACTGTATTCGTAATACCACCACTGACCAGTATGCTGGTGTGGTTGCAGGTGAAATTGCAGATCCGCGTCCAACCTGTGAATTGATTCGTCAATGGTCAACATTCCATCCAGAATTTGCGTTCTTGCCACGTAAATTTAAAATTGCAGTCTCTGCATTGGCGGAAACGGATCGTGCCGCAGTTTCATTCCATGATATCGGTGTGTATATTGTGAAAAATGAAGCAGGCGAGGTTGGTTATAAAATTAAAGTTGGTGGTGGCTTAGGCCGTACACCAGTCATTGGTAGTTTTATTCGTGACTTCTTACCACGTGAAGATTTAATTGCATATTTAGAAGCCGTTTTACGTGTCTATAACTTGCATGGCCGCCGTGACAACAAATATAAAGCGCGTATCAAAATTTTGGTTAAAGCTTTAACGCCAGCCGTTTTCGCGGAAAAAGTTGAAGCTGAATTTGCCCATACTATTCAGACTTTAAAAATTCAGCCTGAAATTTTGACAAAATTAGACCAAGAATTTACACCGTTTGATTATCAAGATTATGCAGATGAAGACTTTACAGAATTGTTTGCAGCTCATCCGAAATTCAAGCAATGGTTTAATATCAACACCAATGCACATAAAGTTAAAGGTTATCGTATTGTTACGATTTCACTGAAACGTACTGGTATTGCACCGGGTGATATGAGCACTGAAGAAATGAACTTGATCGCAGATCTTGCAGATCAATATACATTTGGTGAACTTCGTACCACACACGAACAAAATATTTCATTGGTTGATGTGCCGCAAAAAGATTTATTTGCAGTATGGCAAGCACTTGAAGCGAATAATTTGGCACGTGCACATATTGGTTTTGTCACCGATATTATTTGCTGTCCGGGCGGTGATTTCTGTTCATTGGCAAATGCGAAATCTATTCCAATTTCAGAAGCGATTTCACGTCGTTTTGATGATTTAGATACGATTTACAACTTAGGTAAATTGGATCTCAACATCTCTGGCTGTATGAATGCCTGTGGTCATCACCATGTGGGGAATATTGGTATTTTAGGCGTCGATAAAAAAGGTGCTGAATTCTACCAAATTACCTTAGGTGGCAACGCGGATCATGATGCCTCAATTGGTGACATTTTAGGACCATCATTTGCAGCAGACCGTGTACCGGATGTGGTTGAAGAAATTTTAAATACCTATCTTGATCTTCGTACTGAAGGTGAAGAATTCATCGAAACTTATCGCCGTGTTGGCATTCAACCCTTTAAGGAGCGTGCATATGCTTAATACCGCACTTCAAGTGCTCTCTAAAGATGGCACGATTGCAGACAATACTTATCAAGTAATTGGCGAAGATGGCATATTGCCACAAGGTGATGTGGTTTTAACTGTTGAACAGTTAGACCAAATTGCAAATGTATCTGGTAAAAAAGCACTATACATTACTGTGAATGCATCTCCTGAAGTAAACGAATTTCCATTGGATCAACTCGATGCAATCTTTATTGAGTTTGCAGGCTTTAACGATGGCCGTGGTTATTCATTTGCAGCATTGTTACGTCGTCAAGGCTATCAAGGCGAACTTCGTGCGACAGGCGATATTTTTAAAGATGTGTTGAACTATTTGAAGCGTTCGGGTTTCGATACTTTCGTGGTGAAAGAAGGTAAAGATATTCATGAAGCGGCAGCAGGTTTACATGATTTTAAACATCCGTACCAAGCATCGACGGCAGTTGCACAAGCAAGTTATCAAACAGGTGCTTAATTTCAATTAAGTACTTAAAAAAAGCCGGATGAATTCCGGCTTTTTTTGTTTAAAGAAAATCTTACATCTGTTCTAGTTGGCAATTCACCATCCATTTCACCCCAAATTGATCGGTAAAAGCGCCATACAATGCACCCCAAAACGTTTTTTCTAAAGGCATTTCAATTTGACCATTTATGGATAAAGCATCAAATAAGCGTTTTGCTTCTGTTTGCTCACTGGCATCTAAATTAATCGAAATATAATGATTCGTGCCTTGGGTAAAGACAGTATTGGCTGCACAGAATTGATCATTGGTATCGGAGGCCATCAATTCGGTAAATTCATTAATCGGTAGGGATACATGTAGAATAAGATTTTTATCGGCTTCTGATAAGGTGACACCTTCTTCAGCAGGTAATTCACCATAACGGGTCAGGTTGGAAAACTCACCACCAAAAACAGATTTATAAAAGTTGAATGCGGCTTCGGCTTCACCCTGAAAATTAAGGTAATGATTGAGTTGCATCTTGATGTGTCCATATTGTTGTTTTGAAAGATACAACTTACCAGCTCATATGTTAAATATTAATGAATAAATTGTAATCAAAAAAAATCCCTCAATAATGAGGGATTAAGTTCTCTCTCCCCTATGGAGAGAGTTAGAGAGAGGGATGAAAATTATAGTAATTCAATCGCTACAGCAGTTGCTTCACCACCACCAATACATAAAGCAGCAATACCTTTTTTACCGCCAGTACGTTTCAATGCATGGATTAAAGTCAAAATGATACGTGAACCTGTAGAACCGACAGGATGACCGAGTGCGCAAGCACCGCCATTAATATTCACTTTTTCAGCATCTAATTTAAAATCATCAATCGGGCACATGGTAACCATAGCGAAAGCTTCATTAATTTCCCAAAGATCGACATCAGAAGCCGTCCAGCCCGCTTTATCCAACGCTTTTTGAATGGCACCCACTGGTGCAATAGTGAATTCTGAAGGGTGCTGAGAATTTGATGCATAAGCCACAATTTTCGCAAGCGGGTTTAAACCTTTTGCTGCTGCATTTTCTGCTGAAGTTAATACTAATGCCGAAGCACCATCAGAAATTGAACTGGCATTTGCAGCGGTAATGGTGCCGTCTTTGGCAAAGGCAGGGCGTAGCGTTGGAATTTTATCAATATTGGCATTAAATGGTTGTTCATCTTTATCAATGACAACATCACCTTTACGCGATGAAACCGTAACAGGTACGATTTCATCTGCAAAATAGCCTTCGGTAATAGCTGTTTGAGCACGTTTGAGTGAACGAATGGCAAAATCATCCATTTGTTCACGCGTATAGCCTCGTGTATTGGCCATATCTTGCGCAAAAGAACCCATTAAACGACCTGTTTCAGCATCTTCTAAGCCATCAAGGAACATATGATCTTTGATTTCACCGTGTCCCATGCGGTAACCACCACGTGCTTTTGGCAACACATAAGGTGCATTGGTCATTGATTCCATACCACCTGCAACCACAACTTCAGCAGAACCAGCTTTAATCATATCTGCTGCCTGCATGACAGCTTTCATACCAGAACCACAAAGTTTATTGATCGTTACCGCACCAGTTGAATCAGGCAGACCCGCTTGGCGCATCGCTTGACGGGCAGGGCCTTGCTTTAATCCAGCGGGGAGTACACAACCCATTATGACTTCTTCGACATCGGTTGGTTGTAATCCTGAACGAGCAATCGCTGCTTTAATAGATGCTGCGCCCAGTTCGGGTGCTGTTACAGTCGCTAAACTGCCTTGAAAACCGCCCATTGCTGTACGTGCACCATTTACAATTACGATGTCTGTCATTTTTTTTACTCCGATATTTACTTTTAAGTAGATTATTTTCCAAACTTAAGCAGTATATTGAAAAAAACATAGGAATAAAGTCTGATTGTTCTCTAGTTGTAGACTCATGGGTTCTTAGCAAGTTAAGGGCTTTTCAATCCGGACATTTCCAATATGACTGAGTATGATTTTATACGGTGGTTGCCGAGCGGTGGAACAATAATAAAAACTACCATTCGAACCAATAGGAAGACCATTTGCTGCTTGAAAAGTTAAACTTGGAATGCTTAGCGTTCCTCTCCAATTTAAATTGCCATATTTCAAATCGGTTGATTCGGCCAGAATAATCTGTTCATTGGCATCCACCTGTCGGTTTTTATTAGAGTCGAAAAAAATAATAAAACCTGAATTCCAATGGTTCACTTGACAATTTAATTTATCTTGGCTGGGGCAAATAACAACATTGTTATGTTGAAGAGAGGCCTGTGATTTTGCCAATTGAATACTTGAAATCAGTTTGTTGGTGGTTTTGATTGTTTCTTGTTTGGCCATGATTTCATGGAAATAAGGTAGGGCGAGGATTGTAAGAATCGCTAAAATAGCGATCGTAATGATCAGCTCTATGAGCGTAAAACCATTTTTTTGTTTAAAAAACATTGAATTAACCTTTTGGTGTATTTTTTTAATTGTTTATGTTATTAATGTTTTGTTTTTAATCGTTTTTTCTGTAAGTAATATTTATTACTCAACTTTTAAGAAAACTGTTAAAATAATTAGCAAGTGACCATAAGCTATTCGCAACAAAAAATTGAGTAAAAAATTACCGAATTACAACGGAAATTGTAAGTAATTTTGTCAATAATTTACTTGATTAAAGTTATCAAGCACTTGGAAAAAAAATAAAGTGTTTGTATGATTCATTGCGAATAGCTTAAAAATAAAACTGGGGTATAAAAAAGCCTATCTCAGAATGGTTAAATAATTTTAAGCTTAAGCTTGAAAAACAATTGTTATCTCTGGAGGATAAATCCATGAAAATGAGTCGTATTGCATTAGCAATGCTCGTAGCTGCTCCTTTAGCTGCTGCAAACGCGGGCGTAACTGTTACTCCATTAATGCTTGGTTACACTTGGCAAGACAGTCAACACAACAACGGTGTTGACCATTTAACTTCTGGTCCTGAAATTCAAGACGATTTATTCGTTGGCGCTGCACTTGGTGTTGAATTGACTCCTTGGTTAGGTTTTGAAGCTGAATATAACCAAGTTAAAGGTGATGTAGACGGTCTTGCTGCTGGCGCTGAATACAAGCAAACTCAAATCAACGGTAACTTCTATGCTACTTCTGATTTGATCACTAAAAACTACGACAGCAAAATCAAGCCATACGTACTTTTAGGTGCTGGTCACTACAAATATGACATCGATGGTATTGCTAAAAACGAAGAAGGTACTTTAGGTAATGCTGGTTTCGGTGCTTTCTGGCGCTTGAACGATGCTTTGTCTCTACGTACTGAAGCTCGTGCTACTTACAACATCGATGAAGATTTCTGGAACTACACAGCGCTTGCTGGTCTTAACGTAGTTCTTGGTGGTCACTTGAAACCTGCTGCTCCAGTAGTAGAAGTTGCTCCAGTTGAGCCAGTTGCTCCAGTTGAACCACAAGAGTTAACTGAAGACCTTAACATGGAACTTCGTGTGTTCTTTGATACAAACAAATCAAACATCAAAGATCAATACAAACCAGAAATCGCTAAAGTTGCTGAAAAGTTAGTTGAATATCCAAACGCTACTGCTCGCATCGAAGGTCATACAGATAACACTGGTCCACGTGCATTAAACGAACGTTTATCTTTGGCTCGTGCTAACTCTGTTAAATCTTCACTTGTAAATGAATACAATGTAGACCCAGCTCGTTTGTCTACTCAAGGTTTTGCTTGGGATCAACCGATTGCTGACAACAAAACTAAAGAAGGCCGTGCTATGAACCGTCGTGTATTCGCGACTATTTCTGGTAGCCGTACTGTACTTGCTCAACCAGCTCAATAATTTATTATTGAACTGAGCTAAAAAAAGCAGCTGTAAGGCTGCTTTTTTTATGAAGAAAAATTTATTTTTATAATCGATAACTTGCATAAATCAAAGAATGTTTAATATTTGCTTTTTAAAAAGCAGCACAGCCATCATTTGATGGATTCAGTTTTTAATTTTGGCTTTACAAACCACGTATATTGATCAAAAAGTGACTGATGAAAGAAGTCTAATAATTTAAAGTGGTGGCTATTATATGCTGAGTTCGATTTTTTATCTTATGTCGTTTTCTACTCTATGCTTGAACCTAGCCTTTGTAATTGAAGACATTTAACCTGTATAAGAGTGATCAAATTTTTATTCAGATCTGAACCAGAACAACCATATTTCAAAGCACTTTATTCGGGATGATTGTAGCTTATTGAGAAGTGAGTTATCGCTATATCAAAAGGTCATGTTGCCCAGACATTTATGATTTTTGCACAATAAAAAACAGCCCTAAGGCTGCTTCTTATTTAAGTAGAAAATTAATCATTTTCTACATTGACAGGTTGAACATCCATTTCTTTATATGGAATAAGTTTGGTTTTATATTTCCATTTATAACCTAACCAGATGACAAGAAATAGCGGAATACTAATGTAAGTCGAAGCTAAACCTAACCAATCCACTCTTCCACCAATCAGTGCTTCATAGTTCTGACCTAGAATAATGATTGAGCAGAGGATAAAGGCAAACCATGGGGCGAAGGGGAAGAACTTTGCTGTATAGGCTAAGTCTTCCAGTTTATGACCTTGTGCTAAATAGCCTTTACGGAAACGATAGTGTGAAATCGCAATGCCTAACCAGACGATAAAGCCACACATGCCTGACATATTAAGCAACCAATTAAACACTTGTTGCTCACCAATAAATGTGGTTAAGAAACAGAGTGCCGCAATTGCAGTTGTTGCATAAAGTGCATTCATCGGTACGCCACGAGTATCAAGTTTTGCAAACCATTTCGGTGCGCGACCTTCACGTGCCATGTCAAATAGCATACGTGTAGATGAATACATTCCCGAGTTACCTGCGGATAAAATGGCAGTTAAGATCACCGCATTCATTAAACTTGCAGCAAAAGCAAACCCTGCTTTTTCATACAGCAAGGTAAATGGTGAAAGGGTGATGTTGTCACCTGCCGCAGCTTGTAACAGACGAGGATCATCATAAGCGACGAGTGTGCCAATAATGAAAATACACACTACATAAAATAATAAGATACGCCAGAAAATTTGCTTAATGGCAACAGGAATGGTTTTTTTAGGATCTTTAGATTCTCCCGCGGCAACCCCCACCATCTCTGTTCCTTGGAAGGAGAATCCTGCAATCATGGCTACACCAATCATGGCTTGTAGTCCACCGACAAAAGGTGCATCACCTTTGGTCCAGTTGGAGAAGGTGACCATATTCGGTGTCAGGATGATTTTTGCAATCATGGCAATGCCAATAATAATAAAGACAATAATTGCAATGACCTTGACCAGTGAGAATAAAAACTCACTTTCACCAAAACCTTTTACGGTCAGTGAATTAATGGCAAAAATAATGGCAAGGAAAATGGCACTCCAGTAGAAACCGGGAATATCTGGAAACCAGAATTTCATAATGAACTGAACCGCAACCAGTTCAAAAGCAACCGTGATTGCCCAGTTGTACCAATAGTTCCAACCTAAGGCGAAACCAAAACCGCCTTCTACATATTTAGTACCATAGGTAAAAAATGCACCTGAAGTGGGATTGTGCGTGGCAAGTTCGCCCAAACTTGTCATTAAGAAATAAATCATTAAACCAATAAGTGCATAAGCGAGTAATGCACCACCGGGACCTGCATTGGCAATGGTTGCACCAGAAGCGAGGAATAAACCTGTGCCGATGGAGCCACCAATCGCAATCATATTCAGATGGCGAGCACCAAGCTTACGCTGTAAGTGTGGTTGATCAATGTCACTCATCATTGTTCCTTAGATTTTTTTTGAGTGTTGGCGAACAGCACTTTAAAGCCTTGTTGATCTGCTTTAGTTGTACATTGACCAAAATTTTGCTCAATTAATAATGGATAATTTAGAAAGCGGTTGGCCACAATCCATAATTCACCGCCCGATTTTAAATGACGTCGTGACGTTTTACACAAACTTTCACTGGCGTTGTAATCGGTGTGGATGCCTTGATGGAAGGGAGGATTACTGACAATGGCATGTAAGAATAGCGGTGCATCTTCAATACCAGTCACTGCTGTAATTTCAAGTTGTTCTGGCGAAAGATTATTTTTTTCAAAGGTCATTTGGGTGGAAGCCAAAGCAAAAGCATCAACATCCATCGCAAAAATCCGATTTTTGGGATTGAGTTTGGCTAAATAAGCACTGATGATACCCGAACCGCAACCAAAGTCGGCAATTTTACCCGCAGTGACTTGTGATAAATAAGGTAACAGCACCGCAGTACCAATATCTAAACGATTTTGACTAAATACGCCCGGTAAGGCACAGATATTCAAGTCACCATTGGGTGTGGTCACGGTATATTGTTGTGCCCAGTCATCCAGTTTTTTCGCTGTCACGGTTTTTTCAACCGTCATTTGCCACATCTGACAGTGACGCGCACTATCTAATTTACAGGCTGGACCAAATGGCAGTAATTGTTTGGCAGCACGCTCAACACCCGCTTTTTTCTCTCCGACAAGGAAAATTGAAGCACCGACGTTTAAACGGCTGATTACATTATGCAGGACATAATTGAGTAATTCTTTTGACTTCGGGACAAAAATAATCGCTTGATCAAAACTGTCTTTTGGAAGATCAATACCAAAATGTACATTGGCTTGTTGGGACTGAAAATATTGTAATTCATTATAATTCCATGTCCAGAAACATGGGGTGATGTCTTTTTCTAAATTGGAAAGTAAGTCATCCGTAGGTGCATTAATGAGCAGTACACGTCCAGACAGATATTCGTGCTGTCGAATGACAACTTCACTTCTAGGATCCATTTTTTTATCTCGCCATTGAAAAACTCTGCCCAGACAATGCTGGGCAGGGTTGATGCTGAAATGAAATTATTTCTTCGATTCAGGAAGAATAATGTTTAATAACAATGCTGCAATACCGCCTGTCGCAACACCAGAACTGAAAATGTTACGGAATAATTCAGGAAGGTGTTCAAGAATTTGAGGTACTTGTGCCACACCTAAGCCCAAGGCCAAGGAAATCGCAATAATCAGTAAGGCACGACGGTCAAGTTGAATACCAGACAGGATGTTAATGCCTGAAGCTGCAACAGCACCGAACATCACCATGACGGCACCACCCAGTACCGCTTGTGGTACGGCCTGAATCACACCTGCAACAGCAGGAAATAAACCCAGAATAACCAATAAAGCCGCAATCCAGATCCCGACATAACGGCTTGCAACACCCGTCAGTTGAATGACACCGTTATTTTGTGCAAAAACAGAACTTGGGAAGGTGTTAAAAATACCAGCAAGGAAAGAATTTGCCCCATTGACCAATACACCACCTTTAATACGTTCCATCCATACGGGGCCGTCTACAGGTTGGTTGGATATTTTTGAAGTTGCCGTAACATCACCAATGGCTTCTAAAGACGTTACAAGGTAAATAAATGCCATTGGAATAAATAAGCTCCATGAGAAACTTAAACCAAAATGCATGGGTGTTGGGATTTGAATGAGGGGAGTATCTTCTAAACTTGAAAAATTAAGATGCCCCATAAAACCGGCAACAATATAACCAATCACTAAAGCAATTAAAATAGCCGAGCTTTTGACCCAGACGATACGAACACGATTTAAAACAACAATAATCGCCAGTACCGTACATGACATGATGAGATTGTCGGCATTGGCAAAAGTTTTATCGCCCATGGCTTGATAACCGCCACCCATGCTGATCAGACCTTCTTTAATTAAGGTCAAACCAATCAGCAACACCACAATGCCCGTCACCAATGGGGTAATCAGTTTTTTCACCCAAGGCAGAATACGAGATACGCCCATTTCAATAAATGAACCCGCAATGACTACGCCAAAAATTGAGGCCATGACAGCTTCAACAGGTGTCCCTGCTGCAACCATTGCAGAACCAATACCAATAATGGGACCAATAAAGTTAAAGCTGGTTCCCTGAACAATCAGTAAGCCTGCACCAAATGGACCTACTTTTTTACATTGTAAAAAAGTTGCAATCCCTGAGATCACCAAAGACATGGAAAGAATCATATTGGTGTCTTGTTTTGAGACACCTAAAGCTAAACAGATCAGTAAGCCGGGTGTAACAATCGGGACAATAATCGCCAATAAATGTTGCAGTGCAGCTAAAAAAGCGATGAATGGTTTTGGACGATCGTTCAATCCATAAACCAAATCAAGATGATCTTTTTGCTCGGGAGAGTTTGTTAAATCAGACATTTGAAAACGGTACAGCAGCAATTTATGGCTATTCTAATCGAGTTACAGGACTTTACAAACCAAAAAAAGACCGATTTTTTAAAAAAACTTGTAACTGTCAATAAACTGTCACTACTAAAAGTTAGTATTTTTCTGTATAATTTGCCCTCAAATTTAAAGCGTATCGAATTTACATGTCAGATATTAAAACTCTCCGCAACATTGCCATTATTGCGCACGTTGACCATGGTAAAACCACTCTTGTAGACAAACTTTTGCAACAATCTGGTGCTCTCGGTGACCGCGCGGGCGAGATTGAACGTGTTATGGATTCTAACGCGCTTGAGTCTGAACGTGGTATTACCATTCTTGCAAAAAACACTGCAATCAAATGGTTAGACAAACGTACAGATACTGAATACCGCATTAACATCGTCGACACCCCGGGACATGCTGACTTCGGTGGTGAAGTTGAACGTGTAATGTCTATGGTTGACTGCGTACTTCTTCTTGTTGACTCACAAGACGGTCCAATGCCACAAACTCGCTTTGTAACATCTAAAGCGTTTGCTCGTGGTTTGAAACCAATTGTTGTTTTAAACAAAGTTGACCGTCCGGGCGCGCGTCCTGATTGGGTAATGGATCAAGTATTTGATTTGTTCGACAACTTAGGTGCAACAGATGAGCAGTTAGACTTCCCAGTCGTTTATGCTTCAGGCTTAAACGGTATTGCTGGTCGTGCTGTTGATGAACTTGCTCCAGATATGACGCCATTGTTTGAAACGATCGTTGACATTGTTGAACCACCTCAGGTTGACGTTGATGGTCCGTTCCAAATGCAAATTTCATCTCTTGACTATAATAGTTTCGTAGGTGTAATTGGTATTGGTCGTATTCAACGTGGTTCTGTGAAAACAAATACCCAAGTGACTGTGATTGATAAAGACGGCAAAACACGTAACGGCCGTATCTTAAAAATCATGGGTTACCATGGTCTTGACCGTGTAGACGTTGAAGATGCTTCTGCTGGTGATATCGTATGTATCACAGGTTTGGATGCACTTCACATTTCTGACACAATTTGTGATCCGAAAAATGTTGAAGCAATGCCACCATTGTCTGTAGATGAACCTACAGTTTCGATGACATTCCAAGTAAACAACTCACCGTTTGCTGGTCGCGAAGGTAAATTCGTAACTTCACGTAATATTCGTGAACGTCTAGACCGCGAATTGATTCATAACGTAGCTTTACGTGTTGAAGATACTGATTCTCCAGACCGTTTCAAAGTATCTGGTCGTGGTGAGCTTCATTTGTCTGTTCTTATTGAGAACATGCGTCGTGAAGGCTTCGAGATGGGTGTATCTCGTCCTGAAGTAATCATGAAAGAAGTTGATGGTGTAATCCAAGAGCCGTATGAAAATGTAACTTTTGACGTTGAAGAACAACATCAAGGTTCAATCATGGAGCAAATGGGCTTCCGTAAAGGCGAAATGACCAATATGGAACTTGACGGCAAAGGCCGTATCCGTATTGAAGCAACTGTTCCTTCACGTGGCTTGATCGGTTTCCGTTCTGAATTCTTAACCATTACTTCTGGTACTGGTATTATGACTTCAAGCTTCTCTCATTATGGTGCAGCGAAAGCAGGTACTGTAGCGAAGCGTCAAAACGGTGTACTTGTTTCAATGGTTAACGGTACTTGCTTAGCGTTTGCATTGTTTACATTACAAGACCGTGGTCGTCTATTTGCTGAACCACAGTTAGAAGTTTATGAAGGTATGATCGTGGGTATGAACTCACGTTCTGACGACATGACTGTTAACCCAACTAAAGCGAAGCAGTTAACAAACATGCGTGCATCTGGTACAGATGAAGCATTAACGTTAACGCCAGCAATTCGTTTCACGCTTGAACAAGCGCTTGAATTCATTGAAGATGATGAATTAGTTGAAGTTACACCTAAGTCAGTACGTATCCGTAAACGTTGGTTGACTGAAAACGAACGTAAACGTAACCGTGGTAAATAATTTTTAATTATTGTCCATGACTGCGTTTGGTCATAAAAAGGTGCTATCAATTCGTTGATAGCATTTTTTTTGTTTGAAATGAGCAACTAAATATATTCAATATGGAGAATTCCGAGTAAATTACAAGGAATTCTGAATGTTTTCTTAATGCTTAAGCACGAGAAACAGTTCAATAAATATTTTAATAAAGAATAGTATCAAAGAGAAACTGGAGAAAAACATGAGTATTGTGCAAGAATTTAAAGAGTTTGCCATTAAGGGCAATATGATGGATTTGGCGATTGGTGTCATCATTGGTGGTGCTTTCGGTAAAATCATTGATTCATTGGTGAAAGATGTATTAATGCCTTTAATTTCTGTGATTACAGGCGGTGATGTTGATTTTTCGCAATGGTTTATTGTGTTGGGTGATAACCCGAATAATCTGCAAACGCTTGAAGAACTGCAAAAAGCGGGGATCAACGTTTTACAATATGGTAGTTTCTTAACGGTATTTATTAATTTCTTGATTTTAGCTTGGGTGGTTTTCTTACTGGTTAAAGTCATGAACCGTATTCGTAAACAGGAAGCACCTGTAGAAGCACCAGCTGCAACGCCAGAAGATATCGAATTATTACGTGAAATTCGTGATGAATTAAAACGTCGTCCACAAGTTTAAACTGTGGAAGAATAAAAAACGGCACTTTAGGTGCCGTTTTTTGAAGTTCCTGTTTGAAAAAGAGGGATTTAAGCTCATGCTGATTAGTTAAGGGGTTTTACAATTAACTCTTTAGTTTTTTAGTTCTTCACAACGGAGTCTTATATTTTTAAATCAAATACTTGGACCTCATCTATTGCTTTGGATAAGCCCAAATGAGAAACTCAAAATATATTTTGAGTTCGCAAGAAAGGCATCTTGCGGCGCAGTGCGCCTCACCGCAAAACTCGTCAAATCCCTTTTATTGATCAATTCATCGCAGAAACTGTACTTTTTAAAAGTAGTCTTGCCTCGAACAGTTGCGGATGACGTTTCTGCATATCGAATAACATTATGAATTTAAAATAAAAAATCCTGTCAATTTCTTAACTGACTGGCATTAGCACTTTAAGTGCCGTTTTTTATTACAAGTGAGAAAAGAGTTCGTAATTTTTCATGTAAGAACAACCGTCTTTTGCATGGAAACTTTGATAATTTGACTTTAAAATGCCGTACATATTGCAATGGAATAACAGTGATGAATCAATTGTTTGTATACGGTACATTGTGTCCTAACCGAGAAAATGCACATATTCTGGGTGAGATGAAGGGGGATTGGGAAAAAGCATCAGTTCATGGAACTGTTCATATTTTGGATTGGGGTCCAGATAAGGGATTACCAGCGCTTGTGCTCAATGAACAGGATTCTCAAATTGAAGGTTATTTATTTAGCACCGAAAAATTACAACAAAACTGGCAAATGTTAGATGATTTTGAGGGGTTGCAATACGAAAGAGTACACGTCACGGTGTTTCTGGCATCTGGTGAAAAAACAGAGGCTTGGACGTATGTAATGAAAGCAAGGCAAGAATAATCTAGATTACTTTAGTAATTTTATAAGGCTCAACAACCTTTTTAAGTTTTGGGGTGGTTTGGGTCTGGAAATAAGTATCTTTTTCCAATCACGTCTTGTCTGAAAGATCATTTTCCATTTGTGCAAAACAAAATTATGCGCATAAATGTATAAATCGCTCAGCTCAAAGAATGCAATATAAAGCTGTTTGGCTCGATATTTTTGTGCACATGAAACAGCATCTTTAAGCTGGCTTTTGAAATCCGAAATACCATCAATATGAATAGCAATACAGTCTGCGCTGTTCCAATTATGATTGAACCAAAGACCGTTATAACTATAGTCTGCCAGTATTGCTGCTATTTTATGGAAATTATAAGTTTCTTGGGCTTTACAATGAACAGACGGATATTCAATCTGTTCAAGCACGCTGCTATTTTACTAAATTATCTCAATCCATCCGAAACTTAATTTCAAGTAAATGCCAGCCAAACTGACTTTTGATTGGGCCATGCAACTCACGTTCAGCTAAGGTAAATACCGCTTTATCAATGGGGCCGACCAATTGTCCTTTTTTAATATCCCCCAGTTCACCGCCTTTTTTGCCTGAAGGACAGGTGGAATGTTGTTTGGCAATTTGGGCAAAGTCTGCACCCGCTTTAATTTTCTTTTTTAACTGTTCAGCCAATTCTTTGTCTTTGACTAAAATGTGACGCACGATGGCAGATTTCATGCTTTATTCCCTTTAGATGGTGTCTTGGTGAGCATTTTAACGCTTTTTAAAGGCTGACATTGCGGACAAAATACACTGGCACGCTGTCCGAGTTTTAAATTTTCTAAAGTGGTTTCACAGTTCACACACATTTCACCCGCACGACCATAGGCCAATAGGGTTTGTTGGAAATAACCATTTTCGCCCATGGCATTACTATAATCGCGCAGGGTTGAACCGCCTAAATCTATGGCTTGTTTTAAGATGCGTTTGATTTCGACCACTAATTTTTCAATTTGCTGCATACTTAAACTGGATGCGGGCTGGGCAGGGTGAATGCCCAAATTGAATAAACTTTCAGTGGCATAGATATTGCCGACCCCAACCACCATATGGTTATCCATAATGGCAACTTTAGCAGCGACATTTTTCTTTTTAAATTTGCTTGCTAAATAGTCTGCATTAAAGGCGTCACTTAAAGGTTCAGGACCCAAAGTATCAATTAGCTTGGTTTGAGAGTTTTGATCTAGCCAGAGAATGCAGCCAAAACGACGTGGGTCATGGTAACGCAGTTCTACATCTTCAAATTGAATGATCAAATGATCATGTTTACGCAATTCCGTATGGGGTTCACACAGACGAAAACTCCCTGACATGCCCAAATGCCATAACATGCTGTCGTGTTCAAATTCCGCCAAAATATATTTAGAGCGTCGCGTAAGCTTAAGTAATTTTTGCCCTATGAGTTTTTGAATATCTTCAGGAATAGGCCAGCGTAAACTGGATTGTCTGACTTCAACAGAAATGACTTTTTGCTCAATTAAAGGCAATAAACTGGTTTTTGTGGTTTCAACTTCAGGTAATTCAGGCATTTTTAGCAAATTAAAATGGATTATGGCTAATATCGGGATGAATGGTCGAGAATACAAGTTTTAATTGAAGCATAAAGTAAGTCGTGTACATACTGTAAGAAACTGAGTTCAAAAATAGCTTGAAAATAAGCTGAACAATATAATATCAAGCTGAGCTATTCATATTACCCATTGAAATTATTCATATTCAGTCCTTTGTTACAGTATGTGATCAATTCTGCTGTCACGGAAAGTTGATAATGCGCTGATAGTTGGTTTAAGCTCTAAAATCATTTTTTTATTCTGAAATAGAGGCTTCTCAATGCAAAGTAAATCACCGATAAAGTCCATCAATATGACTTTACTTTGCTTGACGGCATGTATTTGTCAAAATCTTTATGCAGAAGCAGGTTCTACGGAACCTGTTTTACTTCCAACCTTAAAAATAGAAGCCACACGTACCGATACCGGCTGGTTAGCAACACCAGCATCGGTCTATCGTATTGAACAAAAAAATAATGAAAATAATCTTGCGGTTAATTTATCTGAAACCTTGAAAGGCGTACCGGGTCTACAACTGAATAACCGTGAAAACTATGCACAGGATTTACAACTGTCTATGCGTGGTTTTGGCGCACGTTCAACCTTTGGAGTGCGTGGGATTCGTTTATATGTCGATGGTATTCCTGCCACCATGCCTGATGGTCAGGGACAAACCTCGAATATTGATTTAAGCAGTTTAGATCACATTGAAGTTTTGGGTGGGCCATTTTCATCGCTATATGGTAATTCTTCTGGCGGCACTGTTTTAACCAGCACCAAGCAAGGTGAGGGCCGCGATTCAATCGAGTTAGGCTATGCTGGGGGGAGTCATCACAAAGGTCGTGCAGATATCGTCTTACAAGGTGGAGCAGATAAAGCGGGTGAGCCAAGTTATGTGGTGAGTTCTTCTTATTTTGATACCGATGGTTATCGTGACCACAGTACAGCGCGTAAAGTTTTAAGCAATGCCAAACTGACTTGGGATTTAGACGATGGTTCTAAAGTAAATTGGATTGTGAATCATGTGGATATGAATGCCGATGATCCACAAGGTTTAACCCGAGAGCAATGGAAAGCCAATCCCAAACAAGTAAATGATGCAAAAAATATTTATGATGTGCGCAAGGAAATTAATCAGACCCAAACAGGATTGACATGGACGAAACCGCTTAATGATCAACATGAGCTTTATGCCATGGCTTATGCGGGACATCGTGAAGTCACCCAATATCAATCGATTCCAAACACAGCTCAAGCTAATCCGCGTCATGCAGGCGGTGTGATTGATTTTAGCCGTGATTATTACGGGACTGATTTGCGTTGGACGGGTAAAGATTTACTACCGAATACACGTTTTACCGCAGGGTTTGCTTTTGATGCCATGGATGAAGATCGTCAAGGTTATGAAAACTTTGATAGTAATGGACATTATGGAGTAAAAGGCAATTTACGCCGTGATGAAAATAATACCTTATGGAATTTAGATCCATACCTGCAAGCATCTTGGCAGTTTTTACCCACTTGGCGCTTAGACACAGGTTTGCGTTATAGCAACGTGCATTACCAATCTAAAGATCACTATATTCAAGGGACAAATGGTGATGACAGTGGTAAAACTGACTATGACAAGCTATTGCCTTCAGCTGCATTCACTTGGGAAATAAGCCCTCAGCTGAGCACGTATCTGAGTTATGCCAAAGGATTTGAAACACCGACATTTACTGAAATGGCTTATCCAACAACAGGAACATCTGGGATTAATTTTGGTTTAAAACCTTCAAGCAGTGACAACTATGAATTGGGTTTAAAAGCACAAAATCTGCTCGGTAATTTTACCGCAGCAATTTTCCACAGTGAAACTCAAGACGATATTGTTTCAGCAGGAACATTGGATGGTCGATCGACCTTCCAAAATGCCGATAAAACTTTGCGTCAGGGTGTGGAACTGTCATGGAATAAAAGTTTATGGCGTGATTTGACGGCACAAGCCAGTTATAGCTATTTAGATGCAACATTTGATGCCGATATTCCGAATGCTGATCCTCAAAAAGTTGTTTATAGCGGTAACTATATTCCGGGTGTCGCAAAAAATCAGGCCTATGTTGCTTTAGGTTGGCAGCCTGAAACGGGCTTTAATGCGGGCATCGATGTACGTTATATGGATAAAATTTATGTCAATGATACCAATAGCGATGTAGCACCTAGCTATACCGTGACTTCGGCAAATATAGGCTATGTCTGGAAAAATAATGATTGGAAAGTGCGTAGTTATGCACGTGTAGATAACATGTTTGATGAAAACTATGTCGGTTCAGTGATTGTCAATGATGGCAATAATCGATTCTTTGAACCCGCAGATGGGGTGAATTGGAGCGCGGGTTTAAGCATCACCAAAGCATTTTAAGAGGGGATAAGCGTGTCTTTATTATTTGAACCGATTCAGTTTGGTCAGCTAGAACTCAAGAATAGAATTGTGATTGCACCAATGTGTCAATACTCTGCAACCGAGCAGGGCGAAGTGACTTATTGGCATGAACAGCAATGGGCGAATTATGCATTGTCTGGGGCAGGGTTATGTGTGGTTGAGGCAACAGCTGTACAGCTAGAAGGTCGTATTAGTTATGCTGACTTAGGACTATGGAATGATACACAGCGCGATCAAATCAAAACATTACTGACAAAAGTAAAGACACTTTCGCCTATGCCTTTTGCCATTCAGTTAGCGCATGCAGGCAGAAAGGCATCTACGGATAAACCTTGGGATGGCAAAGGCCAATTTAGCCCCGATCAAGAGCATGGTTGGCAGACCGTTTCAGCCAGTGATATTCCATTTAATGATCACGATCATGCGCCACAGGAACTGTCAAAAAATGGCATCCAAAAAATTATTCAAGACTTTAGCAATGCGGCGATTCGTGCGGTTGATGCGGGTTTTGATTTAATTGAGTTACACGCCGCGCATGGTTATTTATTACATCAGTTTATGTCGCCTTTAGCGAATAAGCGCAGTGATGAATATGGCGGTTGCTTTGAAAACCGTATTCGAATGGCGATAGAAACATTTCAGAGTATGAAAGCTGCTGTTCCTGAAAATTTTCCCATTGGTGTACGTCTTTCTGCTCAAGATTGGCTTGAAGGTGGTTGGTCGTTAGAAGAAAGCGTTGAATTGTCGAAACGATTAGAAAGTTTAGGCGCAGCTTATATTCATGTTTCGAGTGGGGGATTACACGCACAGCAAGACATTAAAATTGGTGCCAATTATCAAGTGCCATTTGCTGAAGCCGTTAAAAAAGCACTTCATATCCCAGTGATTGCGGTGGGGTTAATTACTGAAGCGCTGCAAGCAGAAAGTATTCTTGCAAAGGGACAAGCCGATGCGATTGCCTTGGCACGTGCGCTGCTTTATGAGCCACGTTGGCCTTGGCATGCAGCTGCAACATTGGGTGCGAAGATTGAAATTGCACCACAGTATTTACGCTGCCAGCCACATGGCGTGAAGTCACTGTTTAAACCCTTTCAACCTTAAAATGTGCTTGCAGAAAATGGCAGGAATGAAGTCGATTTAGGTCTTTTGAAAGATAGGGAGTCGCTGTGGTTTTAACTGTTATTTTACCGATATGCCTGCTGCTTCTATTGGGGTTTATTTGTGTAAAATTTGAATTTATTTTACCTGAGCATATTACAGGTTTAAGTCAGTTTGTTTTTAAAATCTCATTACCTGCATTTTTACTGCAAGCTTTAGCCAGTAAGCGTTTCGATGAAATTTGGCATCCCAGTTATTTCATTGCTTATGGTGGCGGTTCACTGATTATCTTTGCTTTGGCTTTTTTCTTGTATCGCAAATATTTTCAATGCCGTTTGACCGAATCTGGGGTGTTGGCAATGGGTGCATCCATGTCCAATACGGGTTTTATTGGTACAGCGATACTGACGATGCTGATTGGGCAACATGCCGCTATTTATCTTTCTTTGACTTTGATTATTGAAAATTTACTTATTGTGGCATTAACTTTAGTCATTGCTGAAGTGGGGATGCAGCAAAATCAAGTAACATCTCAGTTGCTTAAACAAACCTTGCACAATGTCATTAAAAATCCCGTTATTTTATCTATTGTGCTGGGAATGCTTTGCGTCGTTTTGAATATTCACCTGCCATTTTATGTGGTTCAAGTTTTAGAGATGTTAGGCAAAACAGCTTCTCCAATTGCGTTGTTCGTGATTGGGGCAAGTTTGGTCGGGATGAGCTTAAAATCACTGAATATGCAAAGTGTAATTTTAGTCGCTTTTAAAATTGTACTGATGCCACTGACGATTTTTGTTTTATTCAGTATTTTACCGAATGTCAGCCAAGAAATGCTTTATGCAGGGACTTTACTTGCCGCACTACCCATGCCCATTGTGTTGGGTATTTTGGGGCAAAATTATGGACTGAGCGATAAGGCCTTAACTGCTTTAATGTTAAGCACCATATTTGGTTTTATTGGGATCAGTAGTTTGATTGCACTGTGGTGGTAAATTCGGGTGACAGTAAGAAGTCCCTCATTTTAGGTGATGCTAGTCAGTTAAGAGTAATTCAATGATTACTCATTTAAAATCATTTTATATTCTTGAAACTCCCTCCTTTGAAAAAGGATGAGAAACACTGTTTCGCAAGGGTAGGATTTAAAAATGCTTCAGTAAAAAGCCCCTCAGTTTTAGGGGCTTTGTTGATTTAGATGTTTTGTTGGTTGAGATGCCTTAGCTTTTCTTTTCAGCTTTTGGCGGATTTTTTGCTGTTTCAGCAATCATTTTATCCACCACCGCTAAAGACTCTTTTGCCTGAGGCACGTTTTCTTTTGCTAGAGCCGAGAAAATCTTTTTCGCTTCTACAAGATTTTGCGGAACGATCTTACCATTGGTAAACATATTGCCGACAGCCATCAACGCTGGAATATAGCCATTTTGTGCCAAGTCCTGCATGCCTTTTAAGCCTTGTTTAATTGATGCTTCGTTTTTAGTTTTAAAGCCTAAACTAATGTCATATAACGCTTTAGCATGGATTGCTTGATAGTTGTCTTTTTTAATTAAAGGATCTAACTTTTGCAATGCCAATTTCTCTGATGCAGGCGTACCTTCAGCAAAAAGTAAAACGGCTAAATCGACAGTGGCATCATCAAAACCTTGTTTAGACGCTTTTTCTAAATACTGTTTGGCTTTATTCAGGTCTTGTTTAAGACCTAAAGTACCCGCCATATAGTTTTTGCCTAATACATAGTTGGCAACAGGGTAGCCTTTATTGGCAGACTCTTCGTACAGCTTAATCGCCTTTTTTTCATCTTTGGCGGTGCCTTGACCTGTTTGCGTGAGGTAACCTAAATTATAGATTGCTTGCGGATTACCTGTTTTTGCTAATTTATCCAGTTCTTGATATGCGCCCTTCATATCCTTGGCTTTGACCATGGTTTCAATTTTGGCAAAGGCAGGATCGATAGACGGTTTTGCCGTTTCTGCTAGAGCAAAATTTGAAGATAATGCGATGATACTAGCAAGTATGATTTTTTTCATAGTGTTAAAAACCTTTTATAAACATGCACATAATTCCATTTATGTGTTTAGGGGGTATAGGGAAGACTTAATTACAACATCATAAGTTTAATTGTGTGAATGTAAATATATGATTTGTGTATTGCAATAGAATTTCGTAGTTATTTGCATAATGAATGTTAAATCAATATGAAGAAATGTTTACTTCTGCTTAAAAATCTAGAGCCAAAAATGAAAGTTCGAGTTGCTTATATAAAATGAGTATCAGAATGAACTTTGCTTTTTAGCCAATGTTTGTTTAAATCTCGGTTGAATTTTATAGCGAGTAGATCCATGTTCATTAAAGGCATTAAGCGTAACTATTTAAAAGTGAGTCAGGATGAATCGATTGCTGATGAAGATAAGATTGATGCGTTATTAATGAAATTGGGCGCTGAGTTTTTGGTGAGTAAAGAAGATCGGGTCTATATTTTTGAGAAAGACGGTCATACTGCAAAATTTGATGCAAAACATGCACGTGCTTTTCATTTTAAAGATTATGTGGTGAAAGATATGAATAAGTTGTTTCACGATTTTTAATAGACGTGATTTTCTGTTTTTAAAAGTATTAAGTTAAATGTGTGCTCATTGAAAGTTTAATAATTTCAATGAGTTTTTCATCCATATAATGATAATCGTCAGGAATATCTAGAACAATAACGGTCTTGTGTTTCAATTGCTTTGAAAATTTTTCCTGCAAAGCTTGTTTGTGTTTGTACTCCATCACTGCAATTAAATCTGCCCAAACAATATCTTTGGCTGACACTTGATGTTTTGCCTGTTTGCTGGTTCCCGCCGAACGTGTGTGTATGCCAAAGCCAACAGTAAAAATCGTTCCCTTGCGTGGCAGTACCACTCAGGGCTACGCCATTGGTTACGGCTACAGATAAATAGGTAGTTAGTGGTGATTCTTCAAAATTTTGATTTTTTTCATTGATCTGTCTGAATGTTTTTTAACTTAAAGCATTTGGCTATGTACTCTTCATTCAAATTATATAACATAAAATTGAAGGCTCTTTTTCGTAAGATTAATTGAGGCATATTCAAATATGATAAAAATACTGTCAATCTTATTTATAAGTTTAGTTTGTTCAATGACAAGTTTAGCAGGGCAGCCGAAACTTGTTCCTCATCCAGTAAACTTGAAAAATAGGACGCATTTTTCTTTAAATCTTCCAGCAAATTACGAAATCATTCCAGCGGCAGAGGGCTTAAAACGAGTTCGTTTTTTCGCCAAATCCCCCGACGGTAGAATGTTTATCACGGATATGCACGATTTGACCGACAATAAAAAAGGCATCGTTTATATTCTGGATGAATGGAATGCTGAAACGGGTCAATTCGGAAAAATCATTCCTTATATGACAGGCTTAAAGAATCCAAATTCAGTCCAGTTTTATACCGACTCTGAAGGACAAGATTGGTTATATTTAGCTGAAACCCACCAACTCACCCGACGAAAATTTACCCAAGGTGAAATTAAACCCACGAGTAAAGCCGAAGTTTTGACTACCTTTCCTGATTACGGTTTAAGCTATAAATATGGTGGCTGGCATCTAACGCGGACGATCGCAGTCGGTGGAAACGGGAAAATTTATGTTTCAGTTGGATCAAGTTGCAATGCTTGCACCGAGAAAGAAAAAGTTCGAGCGACCGTTTTAGAAATGAATCCTGACGGTTCAGAACAAAAAATTTTCGCCAAAGGCTTGCGCAATGCCGTCGGTTTGAAATGGATCGGTAAATTTCTATTTGCCACCAATCAAGGTGCAGACCATTTGGGTAAAAATAAGCCTGATGAAACTTTTTATGCACTCAAACGAGATGCAGATTATGGTTGGGCTTCATGCTATTCGTCGAATGGTAAAATTTTAGCAGACCCAAAATTTAAACGTGCAACAGGATGTAAAAATGTACCGTCTCCTTACGCCTATTTTCCTTCGCATTCATCTGCACTCGGCTTTGACTATTTTGATAATCCAAATACGGATGACATCATTAAAAATTCTTTTTTAGTTGCTTTGCATGGTTCTACGGATGCCACGATAGGTCATGGCTACAAAATTGTTATTATGCGTAAAGGACAAAAACTACAGACATTTATGGATGGATTTTTAGTGGGTAAAACTGTGTATGGCCGCCCTTGTGATATCTATCGAATTGATGATCAATCATTCTATTTTTCAGATGACAAAGGCGGTGTGATTTATTATGTCAGAAGGAGAGAGCCTGTCTAAGTTTTTTGAACTTACTGCGGACGAGCTACATCACCATTTAAACTTGTCGGTAAAGCTAAAACCTGTAAACCAAGCTCTTCAAGTGCGGCAGGTTTTGCCACAACCAATGCTTTGTAACCACCATCAATCGCAATACTATTGACGATTTGGATATCCTTATTCAATTGAGTTGCAGGGGCAGGAACATCACCTGTGCCTTGAACAAGGTGCAACCAACTTTTCGGTTTTGCCTTAAACCAAAGACGCGCAATAATTTCCTGACCAATATAACAACCCTTGTCATAATGCACGCCTTCACGCTGATGCAAACGCAATTCTTGCGGTTGGAACAGTTCTGCTGTTGTTGCTGAAATCCACGCCTGACCTGCTTCAATCGCTTGCAGTTGCCAGACATTGATATCCGTTTCAGTCGGACTAAAATCAGTACTATCATCAGTTAAAGTGGGGAAGACTTGTGCCGCTTGTTCCAACTTCATTTTAGAAAATGCACCAAATTTTTTAATATGTTTGGCAAATTCTTCACTTTGATCTTGTGTTGTGACAATTTCAAAACTTTCAGGATTAAGTTTTTTTAACCATAAACCAAACTGAATACGACCTTTTAAACTACAGATCGCGGTATAGCGCGTCACGTTCTCAGCCAAAGCTGCCACGTTTAGTGTGACTTGTCCTTGAAGGAATTTTTGTGCATCCACACCATTTAGTGTGAATGAGGAAAAAGCCAAATTGCTCATTTATCGCCCACCAATACTGGATCTAATACTAAAGAATTAGCCTAATTTTCCACTATTTTTCAAAAAAAATCAGATTTAGTGCAAATAATTCAATAAAGTTGTTACTAATTATTTCAAAACCCCCTGTTTTTATACCTAAGAATATGAAATATAAAGGATTTGGGAAATGGCTTTTCAGCAGTGTACTATGCCAATCATTAGACACGCAGAAAAAAATGATGCAAGAGGCACGACAATGAATAACAACTACCGTAAACCACTGCAAAACACCCAGCTCGAATATTTTGATGTACGCCAAGCCGTAGAAAATATTCAGCCAGGCGCATATGCAAAACTTCCATATACTTCAAAAGTGCTCGCAGAGCAGTTAGTACGCCGTTGTGATCCTGCTATTTTAGAGCAATCGTTAAAAGAACTGATTGAACGTCGTCAAGAGCATGATTTTCCTTGGTATCCAGCTCGTGTGGTGTGTCATGACATTCTCGGACAAACGGCATTAGTTGACCTTGCAGGTTTGCGTGATGCCATTGCCGATCAAGGTGGAGACCCATCTAAAGTCAATCCTGTTGTACCGACCCAGCTGATTGTCGATCACTCATTGGCTGTAGAGTTTGGCGGCTTCGACCCAGATGCTTTTGAGAAAAACCGTGCCATTGAAGACCGTCGTAACGAAGACCGTTTCCATTTTATTGAGTGGACCAAAACAGCCTTTGAAAATGTTGATGTGATTCCTGCGGGCAACGGCATCATGCACCAAATTAACTTGGAAAAAATGTCGCCAGTGATTCAAAACCGTGGTGGCGTGGCATATCCAGATACCTGCGTAGGGACAGATTCGCATACCCCACATACCGATGCTTTAGGGGTAATTTCAATTGGTGTGGGTGGTTTAGAAGCTGAAAATGTCATGCTCGGTCGTGCATCATGGATGCGTCTGCCGGACATCATTGGTGTGGAGTTGGTTGGTCAGCGTAAAGCAGGCATTACTGCAACCGATATCGTGTTGGCTTTAACTGAATTTTTGCGTAAAGAACGTGTGGTCGGTGCATATTTAGAATTCTTTGGTGAAGGTGCGGACAGCATGTCGGTGGGCGATCGTGCCACGATTTCCAACATGACCCCTGAATATGGCGCAACTGCGGCAATGTTCTACATCGACCAAAACACGCTTGATTATTTGACCTTAACGGGCCGTGAAGCAGAGCAAGTTAAGCTGGTTGAAACTTATGCCAAAGAAATTGGTCTTTGGGCATCGGAGATGAAACAAGCAGAATATCCGCGTGTGCTGCATTTTGATTTATCGACTGTAACCCGTAATATTGCAGGGCCATCGAATCCACATGCGCGTGTATCTACCAGCGACTTAAAAGCCAAAGGCATTGCAGGTGTGGTTGAGCATCGTACTGATGGTTTAATGCCAGATGGTGCGGTGATTATTGCAGCCATTACTTCATGTACCAATACTTCAAACCCACGAAATACTGTTGCCGCAGGTTTGTTGGCACGTAAAGCCAATGAATTGGGTTTAACGCGTAAACCGTGGGTGAAATCCTCTTTTGCACCGGGTTCTAAAGCGGCGGCTTTATACCTTGAAGAAGCAGGGGTATTGCACGATTTAGAAAAGCTGGGTTTTGGTATTGTCGCGTATGCGTGCACCACCTGTAACGGTATGTCAGGTGCTTTAGATCCAAAAATCCAGCAAGAAATTATTGACCGTGATTTGTATGCCACTGCGGTACTTTCGGGCAACCGTAACTTTGATGGTCGTATCCATCCTTATGCAAAACAAGCATTCTTGGCTTCACCGCCATTAGTCGTTGCCTATGCGATTGCAGGAACCATTCGTTTTGATATCGAAACCGATTCACTCGGTAATGACAAAGATGGAAATCCAATTTACCTAAAAGACATTTGGCCATCGGATGAAGAAATTGATGCTTTGGTTAAAGTCGCTGTGAAGCCTGAACAGTTCCGTAAAATTTATATTCCGATGTTTGATTTGGGTGTCAATGAAAAAGCGGCAAGCCCACTTTATGACTGGCGTCCGCAAAGTACCTATATCCGCCGTCCGCCGTATTGGGAAGGGGCTTTGGCTGCACCACGCACTTTAGCCAATATGCGTCCGTTGGCAATTTTAGGTGACAACATCACCACCGATCATTTATCACCATCGAATGCAATTGTATTAGATAGTGCTTCAGGTGAATATTTGGCGAAAATGGGTGTGCCTGAGGAAGACTTCAACTCATATGCAACGCACCGTGGCGATCACTTGACCACACAACGTGCCACATTTGCCAATCCGAAATTGTTTAATGAAATGGTACGTCGTACCGATGGCACGATTAAGCAAGGTTCTAAAGCACGTGTAGAGCCTGAAGGCGAAGTGATGCGCATGTGGGAAGCGATTGAAGTTTACATGAACCGTAAGCAACCGCTGATTATTATTGCGGGTAAAGATTATGGTCAGGGTTCAAGCCGTGACTGGGCTGCTAAAGGTGTGCGTCTTGCAGGTGTAGAAGCGATTGTCGCGGAAGGTTTTGAGCGTATTCACCGCACCAATTTGGTCGGTATGGGTGTATTACCGCTTGAGTTTAAAGCAGGCGTTGACCGTCATACTTTAAAGTTAGATGGTACGGAGCTTTATAGTGTAATTGGTAATATTGCACCGCGTTCTGACCTGACTTTAGTGATTGAGCGCGCCACTGAAGATGGTAAAAATGAAGTGGTTGAAGTTGCCGTGACCTGTCGTTTAGATACGGAAGAAGAAGTGCATGTGTATGAAGCGGGTGGTGTATTGCAACGCTTTGCGCAGGATTTCTTGGAAGGGAATGTAGCTTGATGATTTAAGCTAAAAGTTATTGATATTGTTGTGAAAAGACCCTACTGTTAAGTGGGGTTTTTTAATAGAGATACTAATGGAACAACATACTATAATTTTGAACTGGGAAGGTCCTTTTACCTTAGAAGAAGTTCTAGAAAATAAGCAAAAATCTAATGGGTTATATATTATTACTGGGAAAGGTAAATACGAAAGAGATTTAGATATTCAGTATTGTGGAATAACAGAAGGTAGTTTTTACAATAGGTTGAAAAACCATCATAAAGCCCCTTTAGTGACCCGAGAGCAAGAAATTTGGTTAGCAAAAGCTGAATATCCAGCTGAAGCAACTAGAGCTTTTTTAGAAAAGGCTGAATCTATAATTGTTTATTTTTGGCAGCCTAATTTGAATGATAGAAAAAAAGTCTACCCACCTACGCCTATAACACTTGTCAATAAATGGTACAAAAAAGATGGGTCACCTCGATTACGTCAGCACTCGATAATGAAAGATTTAGCCGATGTGCTATGTTGGGATGGTGAGTATTGGAGAAGTGGTAATCTTAGTATTTATGAAAATTAATTCAAATAACTAAATTAATTTAATGAAATTTTTCCGCGTTCTGATCTGACTTTAGTGATTGAGCGTGCGACGGAAGATGGTAAAAATGAAGTGGTTGAAGTTGCCGTGGCCTGTCGTTTAGATACGGAAGAAGAAGTGCATGTGTATGAAGCGGGTGGTGTATTGCAGCGCTTTGCACAGGATTTCTTGGAAGGGAATGTGGCTTAGTTAAAAATAACCCGTTAAAAACTTGAATTTTTTTTATAAAGCCATATTTTATATATGGCTTTATTTTTTGAGTTTGAGAATGGAAAGATATTTGGATTTAGATGGTGATTCAGGTGTAGTTGGGTATGAAATTGGAGATACTTTTATAAGAGTGCAATTTGATAGAACATTTAAAATTTATACTTACAGTTATAGAAGTGCTGGAATTGATCGAGTTGAAGATATGAAACGATTAGCTAGAAGTGGAGATGGCTTAAATTCCTATATTATGAGATATGCGAAAAAACTATATGAATAATTTATACAATAATATCGGGGGGAAAGAGCTAGGATGTTCTTTTCAAAAAGAAAAGGGCTAAGTCCTGTAAAATTTGAGACTCAAAGAGATACGATAGATAATGATTTAAGGTATGGGTTAATGCAGACGGTATTAGGCATGCTTTATTAGATGAATCAAATATTAGTTATAGTGATGCTAAATATATGCTTGTATCGTGTAGTGCATTTATAAATTATGTGCTCGGAAAAATGAGTGAAAAATAGATGAATTGACTTCTATAATCAAAGTGTTAGAGCTGATGAACAAGTTGCAGAGCACTATGCTCAAATAAAGGTCAAATTATAGGGAATAATGACTTATTGCTGGCAATGCATGCAATAGCCAATAATTGGGTAAAACAGGTATTGTAATTTTAAACAGTTTTTTATAGAACATATTGATTGGTAAAAATGAAAAATCAACTTTTAGCAGAAATAAAGCAATCATTTACTCAAGCAAAAAAACATTGTGAAAACAATGAATTTTTATCCGCTGCAAAAGATGCGTTACAAAAGAAACATGCTCATCGTAGTAAGCTATGGATAAATTACCTTGCTAAGCAACTTTTAATTTCCTCAAAAAAAGATAGGCCTGAAACCGAAGAATATTTAGCATTTTATCAAGCGAATAAAGAGAGAAGACAGCTTTTAGGTTTGAATGAGTTTTTATTTGATATTGTTATTGGAAAAATGACCAACATAAAAACAGCAAGTGGATTTCGTAACCAACTTGCTAAGGATGAAACGCTTAAGGCACTGAGCCATGCGGTTTGGATTGTTGAAAGTGAATTTCAATTAAAGAACTCTCGAGCTTTATTAGTTGATATGAATAAATTAGTTTTGGGCAAAGCCAAGAATAAACTTTTTGTAATGAGTATTGATAATGGGAGTCGAATTGAAAATTGGGCTGAAGAAACATTAAGGCTGTTAACAAAAGAAGATGATGCAAACATATTTTTGGCTAAAATCCCTCATCCTAAGGATTGGTTTAATTTAAACGTAGATGATATTGAATTAATCGAGATTTCATAAAATTAAAGAAGGCAGATAAACTTTTTAGGATCTTTCAGAAATCTTATCTTGCAATTATGCCATCATCACCTGTCGAAATGGACAGTAGACATTCATCACATTAGGGTTATACTAGGTTCACCATTTCTAAAAACATATGGAGAACAAAAATGGTTACTGCTGGCTCTAAACCCGGAACAGGCTTCTATTTTTGCGTCCAGTGCGGGCATCGCACTTACTTAGAAATTGGTACAGACCGTTTACCCCCGTGTACCAAATGCCAAGGCAATCAATTTAACAATAAGAATGCCTAAGCTGAACAATTCAAACAGTTACCCACTGTTTTAAAGAAAAGCCCTATTACTCCATAGGGCTTTTTGTTAATTTATAATTAAATTTATATAAAAAAATAACAACCAATTATGCTCCATAAGCTTGAAAATCATGATGGAAACAATGTTAAACCGCTTTAAAATTAATGTACTTCAATACGTGTCGTGACTTTAATTTTTCGGCATTCTTTATTGCTTTCCACTAAGGATCTGATTTTAAAATCATAAAATCTTACTTCTCTGTTTTGCATGGCAAATTGTTCAGGTGTTTTAATTTCTAAGCATTGAAAAGGGCGGAGGTTTTTTAAAATTTCTTTTTGTTTATCTGTCATTTTCTGTGTGGACAAATACACATAGCCTTTGGTGGTTTTTAATAAAATATCATGTGCTTGTGGTTCACTGGAACTGGTCACTTTTACAATATGTGTTTTTAATACTTTGCATGAACTTAGTGAGAGTGCTGTAAGCATGATCAAGAGCGCCATTTTTGTTTTCATGGTGATGATATTCTTTGAAATCAAGGCAATCACTTTACATGAAAATCTTTAAAATCAGCACTATCCAATACGCTTGTTATGCAATGAGATGCTTTGAAAACTTATCTCCTTAAAATTTAAACTACAAAACTGTATATCACACCTAAATTCAGTCTAAAATAAACACAGAAAATAAAGAAAAACAGGGTGAGTATAATGAAATGAATATCGCTCAACTTACAGATTTCCTGCTTTATTGCACGCTGATTAACTATGTCATTCTATTGATTTGGTTTTTTGCATTTACATTTGCTAAAAACTGGATGAAAAAATTGCATAGACAATGGTTTAATCTGTCGGATCAAAACTTTGATGCAATTCATTATTCAGCGATGGCAGTCTATAAAATTGGCATCCTGTTACTGAATCTTGTGCCATTGATCGCTTTAAAATTACTTTAATATGCTTAAGTTTTACAGCGCATCCAATTGGCGATATAACCGGTCAGCAAGAAAAATCACTCAATTTTATTCATCCATTTAATTGCAAAACAAGTCAAATTTTGGTCGGATTTTGACTGTAAAAATGCATCAAAAACAATTACTCTACACAATAAAACCACGTCGGGTATTTCATAGTAATGAGAACACTGGAAAAAATACTTTTAACCAATACACTTGCCCGACGGATGGTTATTTTTTCAAGTATCGCGATATTGGGTTGGATTGATCTGGCAACAGGTTTTGAATACTCATTTTCCGTATTTTACTTAATGCCTGTCTCCATTGCTGCTTGGTATGACAGTGTGAGAAGTACCATTATTACCATTGTTGTATCGGGTCTGACATGGCTTTATGCGGACTTTAGTGCAGGGCATGATTATTCCAACCCATTTATTCCCTTCTGGAATGCCTGCGTTCGATTAGGCTTTTTTAGCATTGTGGCCATGCTGTTAATTAAAGTACGCAGAAACCTTGCCGTGCTGACCATGATGGCAATGCAAGATACATTAACCACTTTAAATAATGTGCGTGCATTCAATTTCGAATATCAGTTGTTGCATAAAATCAGCCTCAGAAAAGGCATGCAATTTGCGGTTTCGATGATTGATTTAGATGGCTTTAAAGCAGTTAATGACCAATTGGGACATAGCGCGGGCGATGATGTATTGGTGAAATTTGCTCAAGTCCTGAAACAGGCTTCACGTAGTTCAGATATTTTAGCGCGTATGGGCAGTGATGAGTTTGTGGTGATTTTACTGGATACTGATCATGCTGGGGCAGAACAATATTCCAGTAAATTACGTGAAATCTTTCTCTCCAGCGGCTTAAAAGAACAGTATGGTATCGATTTTAGTATGGGGATTCGTATCTTTAATCATTTACCTGAAAATTGTGATGAAGCTACAGGTCAAGCAGATCAACTGATGTATCAGGCGAAAGCATTAGGAAAATCTCAAACCATGATTTGTTTTGCCTAAATTTGTGCTTAATGTGAGATGAATTTAGAGTGATGAAAATTCCGATAAAATGTATTTTTATGCAATAAAAAATCAATATTTTATCCAAAATGGTAATAAATACTGTTTTTTTTATTTTACATGAAAAATTTTACTAAAAAATATGAAAATTGGTTTTTCTTAGGGAAATAATCCCGAAGTGATCTTGGTAAATTATATCTCAAGGGTGTGACGGGGATCGAAAAGAGTAGATGCTACCAGTTACTTATAAAGTCAGTGTAGTACTCGCCCAAAAGGTCTCGATTCGGCTTAGGACGCTATAGATCACAAGTTTATAGGCTAAAAGTTATCGCTTACAAAGCTATAATTGTTGAAGTTAAACATGATGTTTTCCCCAACACCCTAAAAAATTCTTTACCGAATAAAACAGCATAAGAATATAAAAAAATAAAAATCAAAAATATAGAATAAATTTTAAATTAGAAAATACAGATACAAATGAACAATGCATATCCCTAGATCAAATCTGTTATTTTAAAATGAATATCCTGTCGTATGAGTGATAACACAACCCTAAAAACTGGATAAAAATAATCGGTAAAAGGAGTTTAGTCCGATGAATCAACTCAAACCGGCACTTATTTTAGGTGGTTTCATTTGCTTGGGCATGATTATCGCAGGCTGGATTTTAGCCAATAGCGCACTGAAAATTAAACAATATGAACGGATTGTTTCAGTTAAAGGTTTATCGGAACGTGAAGTGAAAGCTGACGTGGCAGTGTGGCCGATTCGTTTTAGTTCAGCCAATCAAGATCTGACCCAGTTATACGACACGATGGAAACCCATACTCAGCAAATTCAGGCATTCTTAAAAAGCGAAGGTTTTACGGCAGCGGAAATTACCACTGCTGCTCCCGGCACCACCGATAAATATGCCCAACAATATGGCGGCGATGCAAATGTTGCGCTACGTTATACCGCCCAGCAAACCATTACCGTATATACCCATAAAATAGATGCGGTACGTGGCGCGCAAAGTCGTTTGGTGGTATTGGGTAAAAAAGGGATTGCCTTTGGTGGCGATGACTCTGGACAAAGAACCGAATATTTATTTACCAAATTGAATGAGATTAAACCTGCCATGATTGAGCAGGCAACCCAAAATGCACGTAGTGTTGCAGAGAAATTTGCTGCCGATTCTAAAAGTGGTTTAGGTAAAATTAAATCGGCAAATCAGGGCTTGTTTAGTATTGAAGATCGGGACAGTAATACGCCATATCTAAAGAAAGTACGGGTCGTGTCAACGGTGGATTATTATCTGGCAGATTAAAGTAATACGGCCTTATGCAGTGATTGACAGCTGAATTCTGCCTTGTTATTTTCCCTCTAAATTTTTCCTTACGCTGTACACCATGCCTTCAAACCACTTTGTTTATATGCCTCCGCAGCAACCACTTTGCATCGTCTATGAAGATGATGATTTGGTGGTGATCGACAAGCCTGCGGGGTTGTTGTCTGTACCCGGGCGTTTGCCTGAGCATCAAGACAGTGCTTATTTACGTGTGGTTGAAAAATATCCTCATGCCAAAATCACCCATCGCCTAGATATGGCAACCTCGGGTATTTTAATGTTTGCCAAACACCGAAATGCCGAAGTGGCAGTGAGCAAGATGTTCCAAGCGCGTACAGTGCAAAAAAATTATATTGCGCTGGTACAAGGCAAACTCGAAGGACAGGGCAGTGTGGATGTGCCGCTGATTACCGACTGGGAAAACCGTCCGCGTCAGATGGTGCATTTTGAATTGGGGAAAGCCGCAAAAACCTTGTATCAAGCTGTGCAGTATTTTGAGACGGATGATATTACGCGGGTATTATTGACCCCTGTGACTGGACGTTCGCATCAGTTACGTGTGCATATGCAATATATTGGGCATCCCATTACAGGGGATCAGTTTTATCACCCTGACTATCGACAGTCAGCGTTAAAGCGTATGGCATTGCATGCGAGTTATTTGGCATTTAAGCAGCCATTGAGCGGGGTAGATGTTGAAATAAGAGGAAACATTCCATTTTAAAGTATTGATTATAAAATAATCATAAATTGCTACTGTGGATGTATGGTTTTTAGAATCATAATCAGCTTCTTTAATCAGTCATTTTTGAGTCAATATAACAGTGGTTCGTAAAGCGAAAATTAAAAAACGTTTAGATGGTACTTATTTTAAAGAATCGAATTTTAAAGAATCGAATCTTGAATATTTTTTGATTTATGCACGTCATCTATTGATCCGAATTTAACCGCAAGATTGGATTAAATCGCTAAACTGAAACAAACTTGAGCTAATCTACGTACAATGGTATAGCTGTACATAATGAAGATAAGGAAACTCCCCCATGACACGTAATTTTGAACAATTTCCAGATGACGACAATGGCAATGTACTTTGGCAAATGGCTGAAGATGGTGATGACCTAACAGAAGCACATGAAATAGAATTTTCTATTGCATTCCAAACTGAAGAACAAGCCGAAAAATGTGCACTTTATTTGCTTAAAGAAGAACAAAAAATCAGCATGTTTGAAGATGAAGATTCTGACACAGCAGAATGGGTGATTACGATTTATGTGTATATGGAACCTGAATATTCAGACATCGTGGATTTAGAAGAATGGTTTGGCAAAATTGCAGAACAGCATGGCGGTGAATACGACGGTTGGGGCTGCATGGCTTACGTCTACGATGATGAAGATGTTGAAGAAGAATAAATTTAAATTCTGAATATATTCAGTTATTTTAAAAAGCATGTTCAATTGGGTATGCTTTTTTATTCACAGTGGATCTAACTCAAACCATACACAAGCCAAAACGATACAAAAGTTAAAGTGATACAGCGTAAAATATCGTCCTGATAAAACAAAAATAAGGAATGAAATCGTGAGTAATACAGTGAAATTGCATCGCATATTCAGTGCGCCACCAGAACGAGTATTTAAAGCATTTATTGACCCTGACGCTTTAGTGAAATGGATGGCACCGCATGGCTTTACCGCCAAAGTTCATCATCTTGATGCTCAAGTCGGTGGCACGTATAAAATGTCCTTTCGTAATTTTTCTACAGGTTCGAGCCACGGTTTTAGTGGAACCTATCATGAGCTGGTTCCCAACCAGTTATTGCGCTATACCGATCAGTTTGATGATCCGAATTTATCAGGGCAAATTGAAGTGATTATTCAGCTAAAAGCTGTTTCTGTGGGGACGGAGGTCAATATTACTCAATCGGGGATTCCCGATGTCATTCCAGTTGAAGCCTGTTATTTGGGCTGGCAAGAGTCATTGCAATTGTTGGCTTTGTTGGTTAATCCTGAAATTCCAGATCAATAAAAGTGCATTATATTTTGAGTGAATGTCATTCATTGGTATTTACTCGTATGCCATATAAGCGTAAACATAATAAAAAACAGAGAAGTAATAGATGAATAATACTGAACAAATTCAAAGATTAGAGCAGAAAGCTCGAGCTGCGATCTTATCTGCATATCAGAGTAGTGCTGATGAAAATCAAGTCCTTTTATATGCTGAACATCATCTAGAGGAACTTGAGCCAGATTATTGGCTTAAAAACTTAGGTACTGCAACGCCTCAACCTTTACAGGTTTTAAAGGTACTAGAACTGAGTCCATATGTTGAGTGGACGCTTGAGGAGGATGAAAATTATCGGATTGATTTCACGCTTCCAGAAGCTGTCACTCAATATGTTTTGTGTGTAGAGCTGGATCGTGATGAGAGCTTAGTTGGTATTTCGATGGAGAGTTAATATGTTTAAAGGATAGATAACATGAATATCTATATGAAACGTATTTATACAGATGCTTCAGACATGGATGGCAAACGAATTTTAGTGGATCGATTGTGGCCTAGAGGCATTAAAAAGGAAGATGCCAAAATTGATCTATGGGCAAAAGAGGTTACGCCTTCGACTGAATTGCGGAAATGGTATCATCAAGATATTGAGCATCGTTGGGATGAATTTCAACAGCGCTATAAAGCAGAACTGTTTGAACAGTCGGAGATGCTTCAGCATATTAGGAAGATCGCTCAACATGAAAAAGTGACTTTAATTACTGCTGCTAAAAATGAACAGCATAATCATGTGGTTGTGCTTAAACAGATTTTAGAACAAGGATAAGCCGGTTGAAGTCTTCTTTATTCCATAAAATAAATAGGGTTTTAGCAATCGACTGAGGGATAAAATGTTATAGTAGTATTTTTTGAGGTTTTTTATGTCTTTGCCAAATTGCCCAAAATGTAACTCAGAATATGCTTATCAAGATGGCGATTTGCTGATTTGTCCAGAATGCTCTCATGAATGGAAAGAGAGTGAAAGCAAGGCTGAAGAAGCAACCATCATTAAAGACGCAAATGGCAATGTCCTCAGCGATGGTGATACGGTAACAGTCATTAAAGATTTGAAAATTAAAGGTTCATCTTCAGTGGTGAAAGTGGGTACAAAAGCGAAAAATATCCGCTTATTGCCCGATGCAACTGATGGTCATGATATTGATTGTAAGGTAGATGGCTTTGGTCCAATGAAACTCAAATCTGAATTTGTAAAAAAAGCTTAAAGAGTCCAGCTTGAAGTCAAAAAAGCCCTTGCCAAAATGCGAGGGCTTTTTTATGGAAGCATATAAATCGATTAAATCCATGATGCTTCCGGATGCATTTGTTGGCATGATTCGCATCAAGTTTTATATAAAAGGTCGCAATTGTTAAGATGGCTATTTTTTATTAATACTGACAATTGGTTAAACATTGAGACATTGACCTGCTGCTGAAGCACGCAGCATGCTATAACGAAGCAGTGATCTTAAAGGATTTTTGTTATGCCACATATTCATTTGGAATATTCAGCCAACGTTGAAAATTTAGCACCGCAACCACTTCTTCTTGCTTTAAACCAAGCATTGCTCGATGGTGCTTATGTACATTCAGCCAATGAGGTGAAAAGTCGTGCCATTTGTCAGCAAGATTATGTCATTGGTTTAGGGGATAAATCACAAGCTTATGTACACGCCAAAGTTTCGTTATTAACGGGGCGAAGTGTGGAATTACAACAAGAAATTTCCCAATTGTTATTAAGCGTACTTGAGCAGCATTTACCGAAACAAAGCCAAGTGAGTTTGCAAATCTGTGTAGAAATTTTAGAAATGCAGAAAGCAACCTATAGCAAAAAAATTGTCTAATCTGTAGCAAGTAAATAGGGTGAATGAGGGAGTGAAATCGGAGATTTCATTCTCTTTGATGATTTGATGACTCAAAATAAATCATGCAATCATTTGGATTGTTAAAGCCGTATTCTAAGAAAAAATCACATTATCAATTCGTAACAAAACATACTTTTTAAAAAGCTAAAAGTCATTTATATTGAATACAAATAGGTTGATTTTTAATCAACATGATGTTGTTTATAAACTTTAAAATAACAAGAGGGTGTTCACGATGTCAGGATGGTATGAATTGAGTCAAAGCAGTGACGGACAATATCGATTTGTTTTAAAAGCAGGAAATGGCGAAGTCATTTTGACCAGTGAATTATATAAGGCGAGAGCTTCTGCACAAAATGGGATTGAATCGGTACAAAAAAATAGTGCGGATGAAAGTCGTTTTGAGCGTAAGGAAGCAAAAAACGGTAAGCCTTATTTCAATTTAAAAGCGGTTAATCATCAAATTATTGGAACCAGTCAGTTTTATTCAAGTGAGCAATCGCGTGACAAGGGGATTGAGTCGGTAAAAAGTAATGGTTCAAGTACAACAATTAAAGATTTAACAACTTAAATTAAAGCCATATCTACATCAAAGTATGTGTTAACACATACTTTTTTTATGGATTAATGAAACAGCGATGGCCGCTGTGAAAATAGGGTAAAACCTGATCTCAAAGCAATAACGCGTTGATGAACAGGTTTTAATCGCTTGAGGATTAAAAGCGCTTCGGAATTCTCTGTCCATTCGGCACAGGTATTTCAGCTTTTTTGAGTACAGCAAATAACCATGTTTCCGCATGGTTCACAGCTTGTTTTAAATCATCGCCCTGCGCTAAACGACCTGCAATAAAACTTGCCAATGAACAACCTGAACCGTGATATTCCCCTTCAAGACGCGGGCAGCGAGTTTCGGAAACCAACTGCCCCTTGCTGTATAAAGCATTGCGAATATAGTCAGGAGTGTCTTCATGTCCGCCTTTGATTAAAACGGCTTGAGCACCCATTTCAAAGAGTTTCGCTGTGGCTTGGTCGATGTCCTGAATGCCCGTTAATGCCCGTAGTTCTACGGTGTTAGGGGTGAGTACGGTGGCCAATGGAATAAGCTCGATAAAGGCTTTGACCAAAGTTGCTTGATCACCGAGTGAACCGCCACTATTGGCAACGAGTACAGGGTCGAGTACATATAAATAGTCTGGATGTTCGCGTAAAAATTCAGCCAAAGCCGCAATATTATCAGTCGTGCCGAGCATGCCAGACTTCACACACTTAATGGGTAAATCACTGACTACAGCATGGGCCTGAGCAAGCAGAAGTTCTTTAGAGGTCGCTTCAAAGCCAAACACTTGTTGTGAGTTTTGAATTGTCAGGGCAGTACAAGCAATGGCTGCATGTGCACCACTTTGACCAATCGCTTCAATATCTGCTTGCAAGCCAGCTCCGCCTGATGGATCTAAACCAGAAAAGCAAAGTACAGTAGGGCGCACCATGATATCCTTCTTGACAAAATTTGCCTTAGTATAGGCAACTTTGAAAGAACTCTCGATAGTAATTTCTTTAAAGTAAATGATGTGGCAAAGGGTTAGTTTGTGATTAAAAATATTTTGATTGATTTAGATGGAACACTCACTGATCCTAAAGTGGGGATTACCACCAGTGCACGTTATGGTTTAAATAAAATTGGTCATCCCATTGCCGATGATGTCAATATTGATTGGATTATTGGGCCGCCATTAAAAGCCTCTCTGGCAAAAATTTTAAATGTCGATGTACATGATGTTTTGGCTGAACAAGCTTTAATGGGATATCGTGAACGATTTGCGGTTACGGGCCTATATGAGAATCACGTTTTTCCTCAAGTGGCTGAAACCTTAAAAGCATTGCAACAACAAGGCTACCGTCTATTTTTAGCAACGGCAAAACCAGAAGTATATGCCAAACAAATTTTAGAGCATTTTGATTTATTGCAATATTTTGAATATCCCTATGGTAGTGAATTAAACGGGGAACGTACCAATAAAGGCGATTTGATTGAATATATTCTTAAAAAAGAACAGTTAGATTCGGCTGAATGTTTGATGGTTGGCGACCGTGAACATGATATTTTTGGTGCGCGTCGTCATGGAATAGAAACCATTGCAGTGGAGTATGGTTATGGTTCATCAGCAGAGTTAGATGCAGCCGAGCCCAAAGCGCGAATTCAACAATTTTCAGAAATTTTGAATCATGTCGGGCATTAACCCTGATCAAGCGATTTCGTGGTTTCTGACGCGTAAATCGCTTTTTTTATAGCAAAGTCTTGCTGGAACTTACATTGAAGACGATCAGAAGTATCGTCTTCGAAGTATTATCTTAAATATTATCTCAAATCGAGGTACAGCGTTTCTTTTACTTCTTCCATCACGATATAACTATGCGATGAGGCTGAAGAGGGTAATTTTTTCAGTAAATCACCCAATAAGCGACGATAGGCACTCATTTCTTTTAGCCGTGCTTTGACCAAATAATCAAATTCACCTGAAATGAGGTGGCATTCCAATACTTCTGGAATTTCGACTAAATCACGGGCAACTTGGTCAAATACATCGCCCGATTTAGCCGATAATTTAATTTCTAAAAAAACCAATAAACTACGATTTACCAACTCAGGATTAAGTCGAGCATAGTAGCCCATAATAATGCCGTCACGTTCTAAGCGCTTCACACGTTCAGAGCAGGGAGTGGTTGATAAATTAACCCGTGATGCTAACTCACTAATTGCAATCCGCCCATCACGTTGCAAGATCTCTAAAATTTGGTGATCAATTCGATCTAATTTGCGCATGAGTTTTTTCCTTTTTTTAGGGTTATTTCATACTAAATTTATTAATTTAACTACATTATAATGCTTAAAACAGTGAAAAAAACTATTTATTGCAAAATATACTAGGTAAATAAACTAAATATACGTAAAGGAAGAGCGATGCGTGTAATTGTCTTAGGTAGCGGTGTTATTGGTGTTGCAAGTGCGTATTACCTAGCGCAGCAGGGAGCAACCGTAACTGTTTTAGACCGCCAGTCGGGTCCAGCAGAAGAAACCAGTTTTGGTAATGCAGGACAAATCTCACCTGGATATTCTACACCTTGGGCTGCACCAGGGATTCCTTTTAAAGCTGTAAAATGGATGTTCCAACATCATGCGCCACTTGCCATTAATATTGATGGCAGCATGTGGCAGTTGAATTGGATGGCGCAAATGCTTAAAAACTGCAATCCAAATAGCTATGCCATCAATAAAGAGCGCATGACTCGTGTTGCAGAATATAGCCGTGATTGTTTAAGAGAGCTTAGAAAAGAGACGGGTATCAGTTACGAACATCGCTCAAAAGGCACATTACAAGTATTCCGTAACGAAGCTCAACTTGACGCGGTACAACGCGATATTCAAGTGCTTAAAGAGTGTGGTGTGGATTATGAACTGTTACTTAAAGATGAACTTGCAAAAGTAGAACCGGCTTTAGAACACGCCAAAGATAAATTGGTCGGTGGTTTGCATTTGCCGAATGATGAAACAGGTGACTGTTATATGTTCACCAATGCCTTAGCTGATTTAGCCAAAGGTTTAGGTGTTGATTTCAAATTTAACCAAAATGTTGAAAAACTTGTGGTTGAAGGCGATGAAATTAAAGGTGTTGTGGTCGATGGTAAAGTCCTGACTGCGGATCGTTATGTCTTGGCATTTGGTAGCTATTCACGTGACTTCCTGAAACCACTGAATTTGAATTTACCGGTTTATCCAGTGAAAGGCTATTCACTCACGATTCCAATTGTTGATCCTGCTTTTGCACCGCAATCGACTGTGTTGGATGAAACCTACAAAATTGCGATTACGCGTTTTGATCAACGTATTCGTGTTGGTGGTATGGCTGAATTGAGTGGATTTAACCATGGTTTAAATACCGACCGCCGTGCAACTTTGGAAATGGTCACCCAAGACTTATTCCCGGGTGGTGATTTAGCGCAGGCTTCTTTCTGGACAGGTTTACGTCCAATGACCCCTGATAGCACACCAATCATTGGTGCAACAGGTTATAAGAATCTGTTCTTAAATACCGGTCATGGCACTTTAGGTTGGACCATGGCATGTGGTTCAGGCAAGTTAATTAGTGACTTGGTCATGAATCATAAGCCAGATATTAGTACGGATGGCTTGTCTATTCTGCGCTATCCACATGCTGCTTAAAACCATTTGAAATTGATTATTCAAGGAAGAATAAAATGCCACGCCCAATTACTGCCATCATTCATACTGACGCATTGCAGCATAATTTAACGATTGCAAGACAGCAGATGCCGAATAGTAAAGTCTATGCTGTGGTCAAAGCAAATGCTTATGGTCACGGCATCGAACATGTCTATTCGTCATTTAAAATGGCAGATGGTTTTGCATTATTGGACATTGCTGAAGCTAGACGGTTACGTGAGCTGGGTTGGACTGGCGCAATTTTATTATTGGAAGGCATTTTTTCAGCGCAAGATTTACAGGATTGCCTTGAGTTAAATTTAAGTTTTACCATTCATAGTGAACATCAACTTCGTTGGATTGAGCAATTTTCTCCCGTTGCTCACTTTGATGTTTATTTAAAAATGAATAGTGGCATGAACCGTTTAGGTTTTCACCCTGAGCATTATCGACATGCTTGGCACAGATTAAATCAGCTGGATCAAATTCAAACCATCACCCATATGATGCATTTTTCGGATGCAGACAGTGATCGTTTTGGTGAGTCTGGTATTGACTATCAATACACTATTTTTGAAGAAACGATTCGCGATTTACCCGGTGAAAGAACGGTGTGTAATAGTGCTGCGATTCTTAGACACTCAGCCCTACATTCAGACACTGTGCGCAGTGGAATCATGCTGTATGGTAGTTCTCCAGATTATCCGACACATACCATTCAAGATTGGAATTTGCAGCCGAGCATGAGCTTGCGCAGTGAAATTATTGCCATTCAAGACATCCAAAGTCATGACAGTGTCGGCTACGGCTCGACTTTTATTGCAGAGAAAGCGATGAAAATCGGCATTGTGGCTTGCGGTTATGCCGATGGCTATCAACGTATTTCACCGACGGGAACGCCTGTACTGGTGAATTCAATTCGGACCAAAATTATCGGGCGTATCAGTATGGATATGCTTGCGGTAGATATTTCAGATATTAAAGATGCGGACGTTGGAAGCGAGGTTGTGCTTTGGGGGAAATCGTCAAATGGAACGATTCTACCCATCGATGAAGTCGCTGCAAGTTCAGGAACAATCGGCTATGAACTGATGTGTGCGGTCACCGCGCGTGTCAATTTTATCAATCAAGAATAGGGACATAAGCATGTCAAATAATGATATCCAAAAGATCAACAGCAACGAAGTAATGAGTGCTGTAACTGTGTTTAATCAGGTGGTGTATTTGTCAGGCCAAGTGCCAAAAAATACCGATGCAGATGTTGCTGGGCAAACGCGTGAAATCTTGGCGACTATTGATGAATTGCTGGCATTGGCCAATACCGATAAGACACGATTATTGTCTGCGCAAATTTATTTAAAAAACTTACCTGATTTTTCAGCAGTGAATGCAATTTGGATTGACTGGCTTCAAGGTTGTGTGGCACCTTCGCGCGCAACAATTCAAGCCGATTTGGTTAACCCAAATTGGCTCATTGAAATCGCAGTAACAGCAGCACAAAAGTAATGTGGTGTTGTTGAGAAACAAATGAAACACTTAGAATGAAAATGAAATGTCATCCATTTCGTTTCATTCTTGGACGGGTAAATCAAATTGAGTAGAACGCTCAAGCGCCAAAAGCATGATTTAGCCGTTGAGGGATATGTCAAAAAGGATATTTTATGACCACTTCAAGCCAACACGAAGACGCACAATCGTCGCCCCATGAGTTGCAGCGAAAATTATCGAACCGCCATTTACAGTTAATTGCGATTGGTGGTGCGATCGGAACCGGACTCTTTATGGGTTCTGGAAAAACCATTTCTCTAGCAGGACCTTCAATTCTCATCATTTATATGATTATTGGCGGTATGTTCTTTTTCCTGATGCGTGCATTAGGTGAAATCTTATTATCGAACTTACACTATAAATCATTTATTGATATGGCTCATGATTTAATCGGGCCAGGGGCAGGTTACTATATTGGATGGTCATATTGGTTAGGCTGGATTTTAGTCGGTATTGCCGATTTAGCCGCCATTATTAACTATTTAGGTTTTTGGTTGCCGCCAGACATGACTTTCACCCCAATGGGGCAGGCACTGATTAGCGCAGGCTGTGTGCTCTTTGTTTTAGGGATTAATCTACTTACCGTCAAATTATTTGGTGAAATTGAATTTTGGTTTGCACTGATTAAAATTTTAGCCATTATTGGTTTGATTGGTATTGGTGGGTTTATGGTGTTCACGCACTATCAAGCACCAGGTGGTTCAATCGCAAGTTTTAGTAATGTCTGGTCTCATGGCGGAATGTTCCCTAAAGGTGGGGAAGGCTTCTTGGCTGGTTTCCAAATCGCACTGTTTGCCTTTGTTGGTGTCGAGTTAATTGGTACGATGGCTGCGGAAACAAAAGATCCTGAAAAGAATCTACCGAAAGCGGTCAATGCAATTCCAACACGAATTATCTTATTTTATGTTCTCGCATTATTTATTGTGATGTCTGTGACGCCATGGATCGAAATTCCAGCAGATCAAAGCCCATTTGTGTCATTGTTCTTGCATGCAGGTATTCCAACCTCAGCCATTATTATGAACTTGGTGGTCTTGTCTTCAGTACTTTCTTCAATGAATAGTGGTGTATTCTCAACCAGTCGTATGTTGTTTGGTTTAGCCAAAGAAGGACAAGCACCAACCAAGTTGGCAGAACTTTCTGCGCGTGCAGTGCCAGCGAAAGGCTTGTTATTTTCTTGCGCTTTTATTATGAGTGGCGCGGCATTACAGTATTTTGTTCCGAACACCATAGAAGCTTTTACCTTGGCCAGTTCTCTGTGTGTGATTTTGTTTATTAGTATTTGGAGCTTAATTATGGTGTGTTATTTACGCTATAGAAAGTTAAACCCAGAACTACATACAAAATCAACATTTAAAATGCCGGGCGGCATATGGATGTCCTACATTGTTTTGGCATTCCTATTGTTTACGCTTGTGATCTTAAGCTTAGAGCCAGATACGCTAAAAGCATTAATTATTAGCCCATTATGGTTGGTTATTTTAGCGGTAACGTATCACGTTCTGTATAAGCCACGCATGAAAAAGCTGAACAAAAAGCTTTAGTCATGATTTGATTTGAATTTTAAAAGGGCTGATGTATTAACATCAGCCCTTTTTTATTGAGCAATGCTCAGAATATAAAAATAACTTTTCTTTATTCTGGTTAGAAATTAAATGCAATTATATGATCATTATTATTTAATAGAATACTTTGAAAATAAGAACAGTGTAGATGCGAAATTATAAAATTGATGTACTACGTGGAATCTCCATACTTTTAGTTTTATTCCACCATTTTAATATCCCTTATAAATTGCATGATACATTTTTAGGCGTACATATCTTTGGGGAAAGCTTGAGCACTTTAATTGCCCGCAATGGTAATTATGGCGTGACGATGTTCTTTGTGATTTCAGGTTTTTTAATTACCCAACACACATTACAACGCAGTAGCTCACTTGCTCAAATCAATCTCAAAGAGTTCTACATTCGCCGTATTGCGCGCATTATGCCCTGTTTGGTTTTATTGGTCGGAGTGGTGACTATGCTCGGAAGTTTGGGTTTAAAGCCGTTTTTAAATCAAGCACCAAATGACATAGAGGTCTCTTATGGCTTAACGGTTCTTTCTGCTTTTAGTTTTTGGATGAATATCCTGATTATTCAATATGGCTGGGTCAATTATGCGCTTGGTGTGTTGTGGTCATTATCGGTAGAAGAAGTTTTTTATTTGGTTTTTCCAATACTCTGTTTGCTATTGGGGCGTGGTAAGGGCTTTATTCTATTTTTACTGGCCGTGATTTGTTATGCACCATATTTCCGGTCACTACATTTTGCTGAACAAAGTGGGGTATACCTCTATCATTATTTTTCCAGTTTTGATGGGATCGCAATGGGCTGTTTAACCGCTTTAATTGCACAGAAGTTTCAATTGAATAGAAAAATAAATCAGCTTCTCATTGTTTTTATGTGTTTGTTGATGATAGGTCTTTATGTATATGCACCGATTAAAGAGGTGAGCACGTGGGGAATCAGTATTTTTGCACTATTATCCGCAGTGTTGATTTTCTGTTTTGCACAAAACCCTCAAGTAGCAGCGCAATCGAAAATGTCTAAAGCTTTGGTCTGGATCGGGCAACGCAGTTATGAAATGTATTTGTTTCATTTAATTATTTTAGGCTTGATTAAAGTGGTTTATTTTCCTAAACAAACTTTGCCAACCGAAAAATTAATATTGTTGCCCATATTTTTGATCGCGACGTTTATTTTGAGTTGGGCAATTGAAAAATATTATTCAGCACCATTAAATTTAAAAATTCGAACAATATTGATTAAATCTGAACGTAAATAAAAAATTTACCTGTGATTTTGTAGCGGTGAATTAGCAGCAGGGTGTTGCCGTGGTTTAAAGGGAAAATGAGAGATAATAAAAAAGCCTCGAATGATTCGAGGCTTTTAAAATTTTTAGGATTAAACGGGATTAAAACTGCGGCTTAACCACCACTAAGATGATCACTGCGACTAAAATCAGGGTTGGCATTTCATTAAAGAAACGCCAGAACTTATGTGATTTATAATGCGCATTGCCAATCAGTTTTTTGCGGTAATAACCACAAACAAAGTGGTAAATCACCAATAGTCCAACCAAGCCAACTTTGAGGTAAAACCATAGCGCTTCATGATAGTGGCGCGTTGCATCGCCCCAATCTACCAAAAAGTGCGCCGTGATGAGTGTGGCAATCATAGATGGCCACATAATGCCGCGGTACAACTTGCGTTCCATAACTTCAAAACGCTGATGACTGACGGCATCATCACTCATGGCATGGTAAACATATAACCGTGGTAAGTAGAACAAAGCAGCGAACCAGCAGACCACAGCGATAATATGTAATGCTTTTACCCACAAGAAAGCATCAGAAGGTGCATCCATCGAAAATCCTATCGGGGATTATGCATCCCACTTCTTGAAAACGAGGCAGGCGTTTACACCGCCAAAGCCAAAACTGTTACTCATGACAGTATTCAGTTTTGCGTCACGTTTTTCAAGTACGATGTCATAACCTTTTGTACCTTCATCAAGCTCAGTCACGTTGATGTTTGGTGCAATAAAGTCATTTTGCATCATTAGGATAGAATAAATCGCTTCTTGTACACCCGCAGCACCTAAGCTATGACCTGTCATCGATTTAGTCGAACTAAGCGGTGGAACATGACCTTCACCAAAAGCACGACCCATGGCTTGCAGTTCAGTAATATCACCTGCTGGGGTAGACGTACCGTGAGTATTTACATAATCAATGCTATCTACACCATGTTGTTTGGCTTCTTCTAAAGCCATAAGGATACAACGTGTTGCACCTTCACCACTTGGTGCAACCATATCTGCACCATCACTATTGGCAGCATAGCCAACCACTTCAGCCAAGATGTTTGCACCGCGAGCTTGGGCATGTTCAAGTGATTCAAGTACTACGAAACCACCACCACCTGCAATCACAAAACCATCACGGTCAGCAGAGTAAGGACGCGACGCAGTTTCAGGCGTGTCATTGTATTTAGAGCAAAGTGCACCCATTGCATCAAACAATAAACTTTGTGACCAGTGATCTTCTTCACCGCCACCTGCCAACATTAAATCCTGTTTGCCGAGTTGAATTAGGTTGTAGGCATAGCCAATAGCATCGGCAGATGTTGCACAGGCGCTAGTAATGGTATGTGCAATGCCTTGCATTTTGAAGGCAACACCAACGTTGGCAGTAATGGTGTTAGACATGTTGCGAGGTACAAAGAACGGGCCAACTTTACGTGCGCCTTTGGTGTCTAGCAGCTCTTTCATTTCCATTACAGAGGCTGTAGAGCCACCACCTGAACCACCAGCAATACCATAGCGCGGGTTGCCGCCAATCTGTTCTGCGGTTAGACCAGCATGTTGAACAGCTGCCAATGCTGCGTTATATGCATACATTGCACATACGCCCATAAAGCGCTTTAAGCGGCGGTCAATGCCGTCAAAGTTCTGTTCAGCGGCTGCGCTGATATGGCTTTTAAAATTCATTTCCGCATAAATGGGGTTAAAACGTGTTCCCGAAATCCCGTTTTGCAAAGAGTGAGTGACATCTTCCAATGTATTACCAATGCATGAGTTAATGCCCATACCAGTGATTACAACACGTTTCATCTACAGATCCCTTTATGGTGAGATTGAGGCATGCCTTGCGGGTGCTGGAATCAGCAGCCTGCGGCGCGCAGCTCATATTTTTGAATTGCAATCATGATAGCAGAAAGATTTTTGAATTCTTATGGCAAATATTATGCCTATTTCCCTGTCTGTGTATTTGTGAAACAACCACAAAGCAATTAACTAAAACACACACATTAATATTGAGATAAACTTAGACTATGCCTAGTATTTATCAATAATTGTAAGAATCAAAAATGAGGATAAAGAATGACAGATAGTAATAATAAACATTCACATAGTTTCTTCTCAAATGCCTTTGGAGTGGCTAAAAAGATCAGTGCGACTGGAATGGGTGTGCTGAGCCACGTCGCTTCAGACCGGGTTGCGAAGGTAATGCAACCCTCGAAAAATGGTCAAGTGTTTGAGGGGAGTTCGCGTCATATGAGTCCATTTGAATCGCCAAAATATGAGAATCCTCAACAAATGCTGCGCGAATATTTGCCCAATGTTTCTAAACAATTATTGGGTCGTCAGTATAGTAAAGTGAATCGTGTTGCAACTTTTGTGTCCCCAGAATTTTCAGATAAATTATCAGACTATTTTTTTGATCACCTCAATCAATTTACTTCGGATTTAAGCTCTGTCGATCTGGTGCTTGATCAAGCAGGCGCACGAGATTTAGAAGAACTGACGCTAGACGTAGATCGTTCTAAGCGAATTAGCCAAGCATTGGCAGAACAAAATAAATGGATTGCATCGGTACAAGGTGCTGTAACAGGTGCGACAGGCGTTATAGGTTCAGCGATTGATGTTCCTCTGTCTTTGGTGATGTCTTTACGCATGATTTATCAAGTTGGACGTGCTTATGGTTTTGAACTGAATAAAGAAACAGAACAAGATATCGTTCAGTTTGTTTTTAAACAAATTGATTTAGGCATGATTGCAGAGAAACAAAGTGTTTTGATGGCGTTAAAAGCTTTATCAAATATGTTACAAACACATGACATTTCTCAATTCCAACAAATATTGGGTTCAAGTAATGATATTGAGTCGCTAAAAAAATGGTTAGTCAACGAAAGTGGTGAAATGAAATGGGATTGGTTGAATCACATTCCTAAAGTTTCATTGCTGGGTAAATTGACCCCCGTTGTTGGTGCAAGCATTGGTGCAGCATATAGTTGGAAATTGGTTGAAGATGTAGATCAGAAAGCACAACAAATATTTTCCCATGCACGAAGTTATTTACAGCAGCATCAGGGTGTAGAGTTGTCGGCTATAGCCGCTTATGAAAAATCATTAGAATTATTGGCGCAAGCAACGCCAAAACTGTTAGATCATTTTGCTAAAGTGGATGTGGTTGCGAGTGAAATTAAATTAGATCAAGAAATTCAGATCGATAACCATCAGACCATTTCTAAAGTGACCATTAAAAAGAAAACAGATACCTTCGTTGATGAAACTGAAAAAGGTCAAAAAGTTCAACAAGGTTTAGAGCAGTTGGCGGAACAAATGCTTGAGCAACACGCATATGTAGAACCTCAAAAACCGGCAATTTCTATAGAAGAATTTGAATTGGATGAGTATGAAATGGACGATAATCGCGTAGAAGAGGGTATTGATCCATCTGCTCCCATTCAGCCTAAAGCAAATGATGAACCTGTCGCTGTAAAGAAAAAAGTTACAAAAAAGAAATCATAAAAGCACAGCATGAAGTCTGGTAAGTGCTTTCAAACGGTCTAAATACAAGGAAATGGTCAATATTTGACATCACCTCGAATATTGACCATTTTTCTATCTTCGCTTACAATTGCGTGCCCTCGAAAAGTAGTATTTTTTTGAGGCTTTTTATTAACGGGAGATTTGCCAAATGGCAACAACAAATCAGTTGATCCGTAAGGGTCGTACGACTTTGATTGAAAAATCAAAAGTTCCTGCGTTGAAGGCTTGTCCACAACGTCGTGGTGTTTGTACACGTGTTTACACAACTACACCTAAAAAACCTAACTCAGCAATGCGTAAAGTTTGCCGTGTGCGTTTAACTTCTGGCTTTGAAGTTTCTAGCTACATCGGTGGTGAAGGCCACAACCTACAAGAGCACAGTGTTGTTCTTATCCGTGGTGGTCGTGTTAAAGACTTACCAGGTGTACGTTACCATACCGTTCGTGGTTCTTTAGACTGTGCTGGTGTGAAAGATCGTAACCAGTCTCGTTCTAAATACGGTACTAAACGTCCTAAGAAATAATCTTTCGAGATTAACCTCTTAGTTCGCTAGAACTGCAATCCTTTATCGTCTCGCTTGTCTGATTTCTGCATTAATTTTGTGAAATTCAAGCGACGTGTAGTAAGGCCAGCGAAAGCACATGACACTTTGTGCTACGGCTGGATTAACCTGAAGTGTCATATATATAGGTAGTTTAAAATGCCAAGACGTCGCGTAGTTGCTGCTCGTGAAATCCTTCCGGATCCTAAGTTCAGCAGCCAAACAATCGCTAAATTCATGAACCACGTAATGCAAGATGGTAAAAAATCTATTGCTGAAAGTATCGTTTACGGTGCTTTAGACCGCGTTCAAGAAAAAAACAAAGTAGACCCAGTTGAATTTTTCGAGACTACTCTTGAAAAAGTTCGTCCTATGGTCGAAGTAAAAGCACGCCGTGTTGGTGGTGCTACTTATCAAGTGCCTATGGAAGTACGCCCATCCCGTCGTACTGCCTTAGCTATGCGCTGGTTAGTAGATGCTGCTGCTAAGCGTTCTGAAAAAACTATGGCTTTACGTCTTGCTGGTGAGTTGCTTGATGCAGCTGAAGGTAAAGGCGCAGCGGTTAAAAAACGTGATGACGTGCATCGTATGGCTGAAGCCAACAAAGCATTCTCTCACTACCGCTTCTAAGCGACTAAAACAGCCCCTATTCAGGAGGGTGACAGTTTGGTTTACGTCAAACTGTCATCGAATCGCTTTAAGCTGTTCGTCAGCTTAAAGCGCCTGTTTTAAACAACAAAATTTAGGAATGCAAGAAATCATGGCTCGTCAAACCCCAATTTCTCGTTACCGTAACATTGGTATTTCTGCGCACATTGATGCTGGTAAAACCACGACTACTGAACGTATTTTGTTCTACACAGGTGTATCTCACAAAATTGGTGAAGTACATGATGGTGCAGCAACAATGGACTGGATGGAACAAGAGCAAGAACGTGGTATTACCATTACTTCTGCTGCTACAACTTGTTTCTGGTCTGGTATGGGTAAACAATTCCCAGAACACCGTATTAACGTAATTGACACCCCAGGACACGTTGACTTCACAATTGAAGTTGAGCGTTCTATGCGTGTTCTTGACGGTGCGTGCATGGTTTACTGTGCTGTAGGTGGTGTTCAACCTCAGTCTGAAACTGTATGGCGTCAAGCAAATAAATATAAAGTGCCTCGTTTAGCATTCGTGAACAAGATGGACCGTACTGGTGCAAACTTCTTCCGTGTTGTTGAACAAATGAAGACACGTTTAGGTGCTGCTCCTGTACCTGTAGTAATCCCTGTTGGCGCTGAAGAAAACTTCCAAGGCGTAATCGACTTGATCGAAATGAAAGCGATCATTTGGGATGAAGCTTCACAAGGTATGCAGTTCGAATACGGTGAAATCCCGGCTGAACTTCAAGCTACTGCTGAAGAATGGCGTACAAACATGGTTGAAGCTGCTGCTGAAGCTTCTGAAGAGCTAATGGACAAATACCTAGAAGAAGGCGAACTATCTAAAGAAGATATCGTTGCTGGTCTACGTGTTCAAACTTTGGCTTGTCAAATTCAACCAATGCTTTGTGGTACAGCGTTCAAAAACAAAGGTGTTCAACGTATGTTGGATGCAGTAATTGAATTCTTACCGTCGCCTACAGAAGTTAAAGCGATTGAAGGTGTTCTTGACGACAAAGCTGAAACTAAAGCGATTCGTGAAGCATCTGACGAAGCTCCGTTCTCTGCGCTTGCGTTCAAAATCATGAACGACAAATTCGTAGGTAACTTAACTTTCGTACGTGTTTACTCTGGTGTTCTTAAACAAGGTGATTCTGTTTATAACCCAGTTAAATCTAAACGTGAACGTATCGGCCGTATCGTGCAAATGCACGCGAATGATCGTCAAGACGTTGAAGAAATTCGTGCGGGTGACATCGCTGCGTGTGTAGGTCTTAAAGACGTTACTACGGGTGATACACTTTGTGATGAGAAAAATGTCATCACACTTGAGCGTATGGAATTCCCAGAGCCAGTAATTGCATTGGCTGTTGAACCAAAAACTAAAGCTGACCAAGAAAAAATGTCAATTGCTTTAGGTCGTTTGGCTAAGGAAGATCCATCATTCCGCGTTCGTACTGACGAAGAGTCAGGTCAAACAATTATTGCTGGTATGGGTGAACTTCACCTTGACATCATTGTTGACCGTATGAAGCGTGAATTCGGTGTTGAAGCAAACATTGGTAAACCAATGGTTTCTTACCGTGAAACGATCAAGAAAACAGTTGAACAAGAAGGTAAATTCGTACGTCAAACTGGTGGTAAAGGTAAATTTGGTCACGTATACGTACGTTTAGAGCCAATGGATCCTGAATCAGAAAAAGATTACGAATTCGTTGAAGAAGTTGTTGGTGGTGTAGTTCCTAAAGAATTCTTCGGTGCTGTGGATAAAGGTATCCAAGAGCGTATGAAGAATGGTGTCCTTGCTGGTTACCCAGTTGTTGGCATCAAAGCTACATTGTTTGACGGTTCTTACCACGATGTCGATTCGGACGAATTATCGTTCAAAATGGCAGGTTCTTACGCATTCCGTGACGGTTTCATGAAAGCAGATCCTATCTTGCTTGAACCGATCATGAAAGTTGAAGTAGAAACTCCAGAAGACTACATGGGCGATATCATGGGTGACTTAAACCGTCGTCGTGGTATGGTTCAAGGTATGGATGACTTGCCTGGCGGTACTAAAGCAATTAAAGCTGAAGTTCCACTTGCAGAGATGTTTGGTTACGCGACTCAAATGCGTTCTATGTCTCAAGGCCGTGCAACATACTCTATGGAATTTGCTAAATATGCTGAAACTCCACGTAACGTGGCTGAAGGCATCATTTCTAAATTCCAGTCTGGCGGTAAAAAAGGTGACGACGAGTAATCTTTCGATTACTATAAGCCCAAACTAATTCATAGTTAAAAACCAAGTGCTCATGCAGTGATCCTGCATGAGTAGTTTAAAAAGGAAGATCTCATGGCTAAGGCTAAGTTTGAACGTAATAAGCCACACGTAAACGTGGGCACAATTGGTCACGTTGACCATGGTAAAACAACTTTAACTGCTGCGATTGCAACAATTTGTGCAAAAAACTACGGCGGTGAAGCTAAAGACTACGCAGCAATTGACTCTGCACCAGAAGAAAAAGCACGTGGTATTACCATTAATACTTCACACGTAGAATACGATTCTCCAACTCGTCACTACGCGCACGTAGACTGCCCAGGTCACGCCGATTATGTTAAAAACATGATCACTGGTGCTGCTCAAATGGACGGCGCGATCCTTGTATGTGCTGCGACTGATGGTCCTATGCCACAAACTCGTGAACACATCCTTTTGTCTCGTCAGGTTGGTGTACCTTACATTCTTGTATTCCTTAACAAGTGTGACCTTGTTGATGATGAAGAACTTCTTGAATTAGTAGAAATGGAAGTTCGTGAACTTCTTTCTACTTATGACTTCCCAGGTGATGACACTCCAGTTATCCGTGGTTCAGCTCTTCTTGCACTTAACGGTGACGCTGGTCAGTATGGCGAAGAAGCAGTTGTTGCGCTTGTTGACGCGCTTGACACTTACATTCCAGAGCCAGTACGTGCAATCGACCAAGCATTCTTAATGCCAATCGAAGACGTATTCTCTATTTCTGGTCGTGGTACAGTAGTAACTGGCCGTGTAGAAACTGGTATTGTGAAAGTAGGCGAATCAGTTGAAATCGTTGGTATCCGTGATACTCAAGTAACTACAGTTACTGGCGTAGAAATGTTCCGTAAACTTCTAGACGAAGGCCGTGCGGGCGAGAACTGTGGTGTTCTTCTACGTGGTACTAAGCGTGAAGACGTGCAACGTGGTCAAGTACTTGCTAAACCAGGTGCAATCAAGCCGCACACTAAATTCGATGCAGAAGTATACGTACTTTCTAAAGAAGAAGGTGGTCGTCACACTCCATTCCTTAACGGTTACCGTCCACAGTTCTACTTCCGTACAACTGACGTAACTGGTGCGATCAAATTACAAGATGGCGTTGAAATGGTTATGCCTGGTGACAACGTAGAAATGTCAGTAGAATTAATCCACCCAATCGCAATGGACCCAGGTCTACGTTTTGCGATCCGTGAAGGTGGTCGTACAGTTGGTGCTGGTGTTGTTGCTAAAGTAACTGCATAAGTATTGATTGTGTGAAAAAAGCGCCCCTTTGGGGCGCTTTTTTATTGCCTTAAAATTATAAACTTAATCATTGTCTAACAATTTATTCTAAAGCTGTCCCTATGTGATATTTCTCTGACCTGATCTGCCCTTATTCTCTCAATTTAAACTCGTATGATGAATCAAGAGTGGTCATAAAAAGAATATGAGGAGTAATAGGCATGAATGCTAAAGTAAATATTTCAAATCGTGCGGGTGCGAGTTTTCCTGTTCGTCGCATGGATTTTGAATTTGGTGAAGTGGTACGTTATTGGGCAGGCGGCGATGCGGGACTTACGCATTTTATGACTGCATTATCTGCCTTATTTCCTGAAGGCGAGCAGTTTTTTGTGGATAGTACCCGTGCTGTACGCAAAAATCCAAAACTCAGTGATCCTGATTTACAAAGGGAAATTAGTGCCTTTATTGGCCAAGAAGCTATGCATTCTAAAGAGCATTTGGCTTTTAATTCTTCTGCTCAGGCATATGGCTATGATGTTAGAACGATGGAAAATCAGACGGCAAAAGTCATTAAAACAGGCACAAAAGTCGTTGCTCAATTATTAAAGCCATTTGGTTTTAGCAAGGAAATGATTGATTTAACAGGGACGTGTGCTTTAGAGCATTTTACGGCAGTCATTGCTGCTGAATTATTACAAAATGAAGATGTTCAGGTCATTTTTAACAATAAAACCATGTATCAGTTATGGATGTGGCATGCAGTTGAAGAAAATGAACATAAAGCGGTTGTGTTTGATGTTTATACAGCAATGTATGGGCGTGGTCTGAAAGCATATGGAATGCGTGCAACAGCAATGATTCTTGCTATGACACTCATTTTTATAACGCAATCTTATTTTACCGCTCAATTAATGAAAACCGACCGAAAATTGACATGGAAAGACAGTAAATACATGTTGAAATTTATGTATGGTCGTAAAGGTTTTATCACTCGCCAAATTCCTGAGCTGTTAGATTTCTTCCGGCCTAATTTCCATCCAAATGATAGCAATACAGATCAGTTATTGGCAGACTGGAAATTAAAATTGGGATTCTGATTCGAGTGCTTATATTGAAAAGGGCAAACAAAATTGCCCTTTTTTTGTATTGGTGTTATGAGCTGATGCTTTATAATATAAGCGACTGAATTAAAAAGTTGTTTTTACACATGATACGTTCAATGCATACCTCTGATCTCGCGGCAGTGACCGCAATTGAACAACTGGTTCAAACCCATCCTTGGAAGGAACAACAATTTAAAGAGTCGATAGATTCTTATCACAGTACCGTGATTGAACAGCAAGGGCAGGTGGTTGGTTTTTGTATCTTACAGCCCGTTTTGGATGAAGCAAATCTTTTGTTGATGGCCATTCACCCGAGTCAACAAGGCAAAGGATTGGGTTATCAATTACTTGAAGCTTCGATTGCGCAATTAAAAAATGATCCGCTGCAAATTTTTTTAGAAGTGCGAGAAAGTAATCAAGCCGCAATCGCACTGTATGAAAAATCAGGTTTTCATCAAATCGATTTACGTAAAAATTATTATCCCAATACGAATGGTACTCGTGAGCATGCCATTATTATGGTCAAATCATGCAGTGATGATTTTTCACAACTGTTTAAATAAGAAAGAAACGCTTATTTAATAATTGGGTTGTTCCAGCCAGAGGGCAATGTCGTCATGAGTGAGTTTCCCAATTGTTGAATTTCTTCTGGATTTAGTATGCGATTTAAACGTCGCCATTGCCCATCAATCAATAATTCTAAAGGCACATATTGAGACTTATAATTCATTTTATCTGAATGAGGCACCCAATAGCCTAAATAGACATAGGGTAAGTTTAAAGCTTTGGCATGTTCAATTTGTTTAAGCACTGCAAAAACACCTAAAGAGCGGCGATTTTCATCGGGATCGAAAAAAGTATAGACTGCGGAAAGACCATCATCTAAAGGGTCACAGCTAGATACGCTAATTAATCTATCATCTTTCCAAAATTCTAGAAAAAAACTCTCTGTGCAGCTGTGCACTAAAAACTTTTCAAATTGATCTAGACTCGGTGGAAACATATCGCCATCCGAATGGCGCTCATTAATATAGCGTTCATACAAGTTGTAATGAATTTCAGAGGCATCCGCAGTACGCGTAATTTTCACTGTGAGGTCTTGATTACGTTTCCATGCTTTTTTTTGCGAACTATTCATCTGAAATTCAGCTACAGGCACACGACAAGATAAGCATTGTCGGCATAAGTGGCATTCAGGACGATAGACAAAATCACCACTGCGACGAAAGCCTGTGCGTGATAATTCGGATAGCGTGACTACGTCAATCCGGTGTGCAGGATCTAAGAAAACCATCCGTGCAGACTTATTTTCTAAGTAACTACAGCTATGGGGCGGCGTAATATAATACTGTAAATCATTTAATCGGGACTTTGGGTGATACGAATTCATAGCAAGATCCCTCTATTATTGTCATTCAATTAATCGTGCTTGCTGCACTATTGTTTTACTTGAAAATACACCTTCTTGATATTTTTTCCAATCGATAGGGGGTTGTTTAACAACATCTTGTAACGAATTAAGGTATGCTTGGCGAGAAAGTGTACAGGCACCCAAGCTTAAAAGGTGATCATTGACCAATTGGCAGTCAATCCAAGGTAAGTGATTTTCCTGACCAATGCGCATTAAAGTATAAAAAGCCATTTTTGAAACATCAGTTTGCGTGCTAAACATGGATTCGCCAAAACAGCCATGCCCAATGGTGACACCATATAAACCACCGACCACTTTGCCTTCATCCCACACTTCAATACTATAACCATAACCAGCATCAAAGAGTTGGCAATAACCTTCAATAATATCTTCGGAAATCCAAGTGTCTTCAGCATAACTGCGCGGAAGTGAACAGGAACGAACCACCTGTTCAAAAGCATGGTTTATCGTGATCTTGTAATCAAACTTTTTCATATTACGGACTAAAGACTTACTTGGATGATAATCTTGAGGACGAATAATGCAACGCGGTTCGGGACTCCACCAGCAAATTGGCTCATCTTCACAAAACCACGGGAACAGACCATGCGTATAGGCTTCAAATAAAGTCGCAGGGGAGAGGTCGGCACCTATGCAAATCAGTCCCTGTCCATCGGGATCAGACTCAATCGGGTCTGGAAAAATAAATTCTGATGGTGCTAAGGTATGCATAAAATTTAGCCTGAGTGAAAAATGAATGTGCGGTAAAAGGCGTTGTGATTTTTATCATATAAAAAAACCGCCCAGAGAGGACGGTTTTTGTTGCATTGAATCGATTTATTTCAATCAGTCAGCCAAAGCATCCAGATATTTTTCTGCATCCAGTGCAGCCATACAACCTGAACCTGCTGAAGTAATGGCCTGACGATAAACGCTGTCCGCGATGTCACCCGCTGCAAATACCCCAGCAACAGAAGCTGCGGTTGCATTACCAGATGTACCACTTTGCACTTGAATATAACCATCACGCAAGTTTAATTGACCTTCAAACATGCTGCTATTTGGTTTATGACCAATCGCCACAAATAAGCCTTGAACGTCTACATCTTGAGTTGTGTCATCTGTGGTGGATTTTAAACGTACCGCAGTTACGCCGGTTTTATCACCCAAAACTTCATCGACTTGGTTATTCCAAAGAATGCTGATTTTGCCTTCTTTTTCTTTTTCAAATAAATGATCTTGCAAGATTTTTTCTGAACGTAATGAGTCACGGCGGTGAACTAAAGTCACGTGAGCCGCAATATTGGACAAGTAAAGTGCTTCTTCAACCGCAGTGTTACCACCGCCGACAACCATCACTTTTTGGTTTTTATAGAAGAAACCATCACAAGTTGCACATGCGCTTACACCTTGACCCATGAATTTAGCTTCAGATTCCAGACCCAAGTATTGTGCTGTTGCACCTGTTGCAATAATCAGGGCATCACAGGTGAACTCTTCCATATCGCCCTTTAGAACAAATGGACGAACGCTTAAATCAACTTCGTTGATGTGGTCATATACAATCTCTGTACCAAAGCGTTCGGCATGTGCTTGCATACGTTCCATGAGTGCTGGACCTGTTAAACCATCTGGGTCGCCCGGCCAGTTGTCAACTTCAGTTGTCGTGGTCAATTGACCACCCAATTGTATGCCTGCAATGAGCATTGGCTTTAAGTTGGCACGAGCAGCGTAGACCGCTGCGCTATAACCCGCAGGGCCTGAACCTAGAATAATCAAACGTGAGTGACGAGCGCTCATTCGCGGCATCCTTTTTTTATTTAGAAATTTGTGGAATTATACGTGAAACTCGATACAAGTTGTGGCCGTTCAATGTCGATATTATTGATCATTGAAATCGATTTGAGCTATATACAAGAAGAGCGCTGTACTAGATACTTAATTCATAAGATTTGTTAACAACAGCGCCTACATAATATTGCATCTTTTTTCTTGCAACAGGTGCATAATATCGAGCTTAATTGCGAAACTATTTTGTCTTAGTTTCTTACAAAAACATGAATGAAAAATTGGTTACAGGACAGTATATGACTGCGGTGTCGAGTGTTTATGCACAACGCTTAATAATGACATTATTTTTAGTCTCATTTGGAATTTATTTATTCCTAGCAACAGTGACTTATACGCCTTTTGATCCGGGCTGGATGCATATTTCCAGTGATACTCAACAGGTGTCAAATGCCAGTGGTGTCGCAGGCGCATGGATTGCAGATTTATTGTTTGGTTTCTTGGGCTGGGCAAGCTTACTTATTCCAATCTTTTTATTCGTTGAAGCCATTCAAGTCTGGTGGCCCTACAGTTTTTTAAATAAACCATTTCGCTATGCCGCGCAATTTTTTATTTTATTGGCAACCTCGAGTTTATTGTATTTGTATTGGCAAGTTCCTGCCGATACTTTGGATAATTCATCGGGTGGTATTATTGGTTATGAATTGGGTGAAAGTCTTTCACAAATTTTAACCATTTATGGGGCAACCGTTTTTCTGGTGGTCTTTTGGTTTGTGCTTTTTACCCTCGCATTTGGTGTGAAGTGGAATAAAACATGGGCGACACTCAAGGCAACACCTGCTTATTTACAAGATTTATTTTATAAAAATGTTCCTGAAACAGAATCTGCATTTGATCGTACAGCTCCTGAAGTCAAAAAATCAGTGGCAAGTACTCAAGCAAAAGTTGCAGTAGAAAACATCACCGTTGCGCCAGAGCATCGTGAAGTACAAATCGTATCCTCTATGGTTCGAGATCAGGCAGCAGAGCGCTTGTTCGATGATATGGTTGAAAAAGAGCACCATGCTCAGCAACAGCTGATTATTGATGAAGAAGATGAAGATGAATTCAACCAAGTTTTAGAAAAAGCCCATCGTTTAGAACAAAAGACTCAACGTGTTGTCCCTACGGGTGAAGTTTGGCGTGCATTAAATTCAGATGAAAACCAAACACATAAACAAGATATTGATGCTTTATTAAGAGCAGCAGAAGAATCTGAACAGCATACCCCGAATGAACATTTCAAAGCGGTTGTGCATGATGAGCCTGCATCAACTGTCGCATCTGATATTAAGCAAAATTTAGATTGGGATGATGATGAAATCTTTGATGAATTGCTTGCAGCAGTGCCAAGTGGAAAAACGGCAACAGATGTTCATACGCCTTTTAATCCTGTAGCAGTTGAACCTGCACCATCAATGACAACAGAAAAGATTGTATTGGCATCATCAACAATCGCAGCTTCACCTTTATTGCATAGCACACCTAAAAATACGGCATTAGATGATGATTTTGACGAACTGGATGATTTGTTGGTTGATGACTTATTAGAAGCTGATGATCGGGAACAAGTCACTCCAGCTCGTACAAGCAGCAGTTATGCACAATCATCAGCATTTGTACGCGCAGAAATTAATACTCAACCCCCACAACCGATGATTTCAGAAGATGAAAAAGCATTAATTTCATCCAATAAAGATGTATTTCGTGAAGTTTGGCAGGAGACAGCGGGGAAACCTGTAGAGGTTGTAGAGTCGGCTGAAGATGATTTTGACTTAGATGCACCTTTGACCGATTCAATGGGGCGACCAATGTCGCTTTCCATGCAAGTGGCACAAAAACGTCGTGATTTACCGACCTTGCCGGGTTTAGAGTTGCTTGATTCGGTTGATCCAAATAAAAAAGTTAACTTCACTGCCGAACAATTGGCGCGTTTATCTGAACTTTTAGAGATTAAACTGCAAGAGTTTAATGTCAAAGCCAAAGTTATAGAAGCACAGCCGGGACCCGTGGTGACTCGTTTTGAGCTGGATTTAGCACCGGGTGTTAAAGCCTCTAAAGTCACCAATATTTCACGTGACCTTGCGCGTTCAATGTCGATGGCATCTGTACGTGTGGTTGAAGTGATTCCGGGTAAACCGTATATCGGGATTGAAGTGCCGAATAGCACACGTGAAATGGTGCGTTTAATCGAGTTGTTGACCATTCCTGCTTTTACCGATCCGAATAGCATTCTTTCGATGGCAATGGGCAAAGATATTTCGGGTAATCCTGTCATTGCTGACTTAGGTAAAGCCCCGCATATGCTGGTTGCAGGCACCACAGGTTCAGGTAAATCGGTGGCAGTGAACTCGATGATTTTATCGATGTTGTTGAAATATACGCCGAATGAGTTGCGTTTAATTTTGATTGACCCGAAACAGTTAGAACTTGCCAACTATAACGATATTCCACATTTGCTCACGCCAGTGGTCACGGACATGAAAGATGCTGTGAATGCCTTGAATTGGTGTGTCAATGAAATGGAACGTCGCTATAAGCTGATGTCTTACTTAAAAATTCGTAAACTTGCAGATTACAATCGTAAGGTGGAAGAAGCGATTGCCAATGGTGAAGATCTCATTGATCCGACGTGGAAAGCGAGTGATTCGGTTGTAGGAGAGCGTGCGCCACGTTTAACGCCTTTGCCTTCAATTGTGATTGTGGCCGATGAATTTGCCGACATGATTATGCAGGTGGGTAAAAAAGCTGAAGAAATGATTACCCGTTTGGCGCAAAAATCTCGTGCTGCGGGAATTCACTTATTGCTTGCTACGCAGCGTCCATCGGTGGATGTGATTACCGGTTTGATTAAAGCCAATATTCCAACCCGTGTGGCTTTACGGGTAAACAGTAAAATTGACTCGCGTACCATTTTGGATGCGGGCGGTGCAGAAGACCTTTTGGGTCATGGTGATATGCTGTTTCTTGGGCCGGGTAAAATTGAGCCTGAGCGTGTGCATGGGGCATTTATTTCAGATGATGAAGTGAATAATATCTGTGATGCATGGCGTGAACGTGCTGCGCCAAACTATGTCGATGAAATTTTGACTCCTTACGATGAGGAACCAACTTCACGTGGTTTTGAAGATGGTGATGGGGGGGCGGAACGTGATGCTTTATATGATCAATGCGTGTCATTTGTTTTAGAAACACGTAAGGCTTCAACTTCATCGTTACAACGTAAGTTTAGTCTCGGCTATAACCGTGCCGCACGTATCATTGACCAAATGGAAGAAAATGGCATCGTCAGTGGTATGGGCGCGAATGGTAAACGTGAAATTTTAGTTTAATAGCATGCCCCATGATTAAAGCGCCACAATAGGCAGAGGTCTATTGTGGCGTTTCTAAAATAAATAAAGCCATTAAAATCAAAATCCAAAAAACAATCCCAAATGCAATCAAGAATTTTTGCGGCAGACTGAATTTTTTCATTTGGACTGTATGAAGCCCTTGCGAGTTCAATTTTGCATAATTTAGCGCCTGAAATGCCGGAATGAGAAAAACAAAACTAAATACTGAAATGAGCCAGTAAGGATCAGGCAGACTTGATAGCAAGGATGACAGGATAAATCCTATGCACATCATGAGCGGTGAATTTTTTTGTGAATAGCCTTGCTTTTCAGCATACGTTTGAATTTTATTAAAGAGCGAATAGATAAAGAAATAAGCGAGGATTGTCCGCATAGCAGGCATGATATCTAATTTATCTTTCTGCATGAAAAATCGCCAGGCTTCAAAGATCCACCAAATGGGATAGAGGCCAAAAGAAATAATAGATAAGAAGGTGAACCGTTTTAGGCTCATGATTTTTTGTTCTTCGATGCCAATATTCAGTATTTGGACTTCAATTTCTGTGTTTTCTAGATTTTGCATGATCATTATTTTTTTTGGTTTATTTTTTAATATAGTAACCATTTACTTTTAAATCAATAACTTTAGCTAAATGACGTTACCTAGAATACAAATTAGTGATCAATGTCCTGATGATATTTATTGCTTAAAATAAAACATTTCTTGCGCCAATTGAATAAAAGCTTTCGTTGCGGGGCTGATGGATTTCTCATCTTTAACTGCAAGCCCAATTTGGCGCTGAGTGTTTGGAATAAGGGGACGTTTCACTACATTTGGATGTAACCGTAGTAGTTCGGAGCTCATCGACATATCTGCAACAATGGCAATGCCTTCCTGCAAATTGACCATATTTAAAATGGTCAATAATTGGGACAATTGATATTGAATTTTTGGCTGAACATGATATTGGCGTAACAACTGCTCTACATGGGTTTGACTGCCCGCCTTGGTCATAATAAAAGGATAGTCTTGTAAATCTTGAATATTTAAAGCGATTTTTTCTGAGACAGGATAGCTTTTGGGGATGAGTGCGATAAAAATATCTTGCAGTAAGGGGTAAGTTATTAAATGGGGGCGAGGTAATACTGCAAATCCAACATCAATTTGTCGTTCCTGAATCCACTGGGATACTTCAAGGTCGGTGCCTTCCTCAATAAATATTTCAATATGAGGATAGCGTATTCGGTACGCTTTGAGTAATTCAGGCAGTAAATGAATGGATGCCGATGCACCAAAGGAACCAATTCGCAAGGTTCCTTGCTGAATACCATGCGAGGCTTTTACTTGTTGTTGCATCATTTGTGCAGTATTCAACAGCTCTTTGGCATGTAGCAGTAATTGCTGGCCAATTTGAGTGAGCTCTATTTGATTTTGTTCACGAATCATTAAACGAACGGCCCAGTGCTTTTCTAAAGATTTTAAAGCATGTGAAACAGCCGATTGGGTAATGTTCAGATGTTGAGCGGCTAAAGTAAAACTTTGATATTGAGCCACTAAAACAAAAATTTCTAGTTGTGTGAAAGTCATTTTGATATGAGTGTTTACTCATTTTGTTATGAATGTAAATGAGTATTATATTGTGCACTTAGACAAAGTGAAAGTGCATATTATGTGCAAATGGATGTATTCGTGAATATTATCATCGCTCTATTTCCCTTAGTGGCCTTAATTGCCATGGGATATATTTTTAAACGAACTCAGTTTTTAAGCGATGAATTTTGGCGTGGTGCTGAAAAACTCAATTATTTGATTCTGTTTCCCGTATTACTTTTTAGTAATCTTGCTTATGTGAAATTTGAATGGTTAACGCTGACTCAAGTGTTATTGGCACTCGTTATCATTATTATCATGAGCAGTTTGATTTTATGGATGGTAAGGGCATTTTTTCATATTCCAGTAGCGCGTTTTGGCGTATATGTACAAAGCCAGATTCGCTTTAATACCTATATTGGTTTATCCATTATGTCATTGCTGTTTGGTGCCCAAGGCATGCAAATGTTTGCCATGATGATTGCACTGGCGATTCCTTTGGTCAATGTGATTTCAGTGTTGGCTTTTTCACAAGGACAGGGGTTGAAACCTAGGCAGATTTTATTTTCTGTGATCAAAAATCCATTAATTTTAGGCTGTGTGGTGGGGATTATTTTTAACTTACTACAACTGTCTTTATTTTCTGGCTTGGAGCAATTGCTTAAATTTTTAGCTAGTATGAGTTTACCTTTAGGGTTGATTTCTGTTGGCGCTGCTTTACAGTTTGCTCAGCTTAAACATGATTATATGCGACTGTTATTAAATACTTTGGGGCGTTTAATGCTGGTGCCATGTTTGGCTTATTTTATCTGTTCTATGCTGAATTTAAATGATTTTGAAACGATTATTCTGGTGGTGTTCTGTTCTTTGCCCACGGCATCTGCGGCCTATATTTTAACGCGCTATTTTAACGGAGATAGCCAGCTCATGGCAGGGGTGATTAGTTTGCAAACTTTATGCTTTGCATTTACCTTTCCTGTGCTGATGGTCTTGCTGAATTAAGATGATATTTAAATTTCACCATAAAAAAAGCCCATCTATTTTATGCAAACAGATGGGCTTTTTTATTTTTCAACATTATGCAAATTTTGCAAGAACTTCTAAAAATCCATCCCGTTGACGAGGATATTCAGCAATCACATCATGAATGCGTTGACCTTCAGGATTGGTAGCATTGACATCACGACCATCGGTCACGAATTGAGTCAATAAACGCTCGTAATCATTTGGACGCATATGTTTGAATGCATGATAGAGCACGTGAAAATCACCATTCACGCCTACAGGAGGAAGCTGAGTTAAATAGGCAAATACACGCTCGTCTGACCATTCTTCGTTGAACGTTGCTGGCTGAGATAATGCCATCGCAATCTCCTTGGTATGAATAAAATAAAAAGGCAAAATATGCGGCAGGTTCAGGAAAGTAGTACTTTCTTCTGCCAACTCGAAGCCTAACTTCTCGCCTTGTGACTGGGTAAATCCTTAAAGCACTGCTTTAAGTTTGCTAATCCAGTCCACTCGAAGCATAGCTTCTAACCTTGCGGCTGGGCAAAGTAATACTTTGCTAATCCAGCCTCATATTTTGCCTTGATTCAATTTGCTTGACTAATCAAAAATCAGATTAACGTTCTTCAGGCAAATTGATATTCATTTCAAGCATTTCAATATTCGCTTCAGAACGTACAGCCATTTGAATGTGCTGTTCATCTACACCGCGAACATAGCGATTCACCACTTGCATGATTTCTTTCTTCATTTGGTCGATTTTGTCTTGGCTAAGACGTTTACCTAAACCACTTTCAGACGCTACGATGACTTTCAAACGATCTTTTGCTGTTTGAGCACTAGACGGTTTTTCATCATTACTAAAAAGCTTACTCCAAAATCCTGCCATGTCTACGCTCCAAATAGTCGTGCTAACCAGCCTTTAGGTTTCACCGTAATATGACGGTAAGGACGTTCGTCACCTAAGAAACGTGCCACAAGATCATCATAGGCTTGGCCTGCTGATTCTTCAGTGAAAAGAATGACAGGTTTACCTTCGTTCGATGCTTGTAAAACGCTCTTACATTCAGGAATCACTCCCAAAGTTGGCACACGTAAAATATCTTTAGAAATGTCGTCAATGGTTAACATTTCTTGTTTATCGGCACGTTCAGGGTTGAAACGTGTGATACACAAGTGTTTACGAATACGACCTTCATTCATTTCAACTTTTTTGGTTTTGCTGTCGAGCATACCAATAATACGGTCAGAGTCACGTACAGATGAAATTTCAGGGTTGGTCACAATAATCGCTTCATCGGCATGGTACATTGCTAAAATTGCACCGCGTTCGATACCTGCGGGTGAGTCACAAATAATGTAGTCAAACTCTTGTGACAACTCATCCATGACACGTGCTACGCCTTCATCAGTTAAGGCATCTTTATCACGGGTTTGCGACGCAGGTAAAATATATAAATTCTCGATATCTTTATCGCGGATAAGCGCTTGTTGTAATCGAGCTTCATTATTTAATACATTGACAAAATCATACACAACGCGGCGTTCACAACCCATGATCAAATCAAGGTTACGTAAACCTACGTCAAAATCGATCACAACAGTTTTGTGACCACGTAGGGCTAAACCTGTTGCAAAAGATGCGCTCGTCGTAGTTTTGCCTACGCCACCTTTGCCTGATGTTACGACAACAATTTTCGCCACCGAATCCACTCCTGTTATGGTTCAAATCCCCTTTTTGATATGGGGCTTCTGGTGTTTATTTATACATTAAAATTCTAGAACTTCAAATACAAGCTCTTGCTGGTCATTCAGGTAAATATGTACAGATTTTTTTAAGACATGCTGTGGAATGTCATCTGCTACACAATATGTGCCTGCAATAGAGACCAATTCTGCTTCTAGGGAGTGGCAGAAAATGCGTGCTGCATGGTTCCCGCCTGCGCCGGCAATGACTCTACCACGGACGCTACCATAAATATGTATATTTCCTGAAGCAATTACTTCAGAACCACTATTAATCCCTGCATTGAGAATGATATCGCCATGATCTTGTACCAGACATTGACCTGTGCGTAAAATTTCATCGTGATAAGAGGTCACATGATTGACGATACGGGGCGGTTTTGGCTCTTCTTTTGCAGGCGTGGCTGCTTGTTCATCAGAAAGTTCAGGTTTGACCTCAACCACTTGCTCTTTCGTGGCTTTAATACGCTGCAAGGATTTATTGTCTGCGGGTAGAACAGGGAATTGAATCGCATGTGCTTCCGCTGTCAGCATGCCATCAATCACGCCCATAGGTTGTAAATCGAGGCTAATTAACAACTGAATAAGCGCAATCAGTTCTTGTTCTACTGTACTGTCAATAATGACCAGAGTGCCGTGAGAGGCGGTCTCTTGAAGCATTTGAGTCAATTGCTGGCGGATTGCATGGTGATCATTGGTGTCAAAAGTTAATCGGGTAAAATTAACCATTCTGCCTGTAATCCGTATATCAGCCATAATTATTCCTTAAGACTTCTGACTCATTCATTTTATGTCGAAGTAATGTTGTAAATAGAGCAAATCCTAGAACAAATTGAATGTTTTCTCTAGCTGTGTTTTCAATATTTTTATCTCATGATCATTCTTTAACTTGATCCCGCTGTTGCATCTGGATCAGCCACTGTTTGACTTTAACTTGTTTGCGGATAGCCGCCAGACTTTCAAAAACTGCGGATTCGACCAGTTTTTCCAAATGTGGATTATCTTCAATTTCAAGTGTGCTGATTTTGTCCGCAATATAGTGATAAATGTTTTGCTCATCTTTTGGGTCATTTTCTTTTTGAGCAACATTGGGCGTGAAAGGATCAATCAAGCCCTGCGTGATATTTTCCCCAAGACGTTGTCCAATGCTTTGAATTTGCTGTTCAATGCGACTGCCGACCAAAGGAATAAGTCGGAGTAGCTGAGTGAGTTCCGGTGTATCTTCAATCGCTTGATTGACAATGTTACCGACATTTTTGGCAATCAGATGACGCTGAGCCTGTAATTCTGTGCTTAGGGTATCTTGCAAAATATCGGCAAGGGCAGTGGCAAACAACACACGATGATGTTCGACCAAATCATGAATGATGACTTTATGGCTCGAACTGGTTTCCAATTCATTTTTAATGCTATCAAGGACATTAATCACAATTCGATCCGAAAGTTCTTCCATCACCACGTTGTAATAAAACTGACCCTTAAGTTGTAGTGATTTGGGTACGATTTTATAGCCCATTTCATGCAAACGATAGGCAATGATGCCGGCACGGAATAAACGTAAAAAGCGCAGATACGGAATAATGGCGAGAACTTCATACCAATGAATGAAAGGAAAGAAAAACCAGCGCTGATGATGGCGTTGCACAATGGCAATGCCCCAACGAATGAGTAACTCGGCAATCAGAAATACGATAAACCAAGCTTCTGTGCTGATCACCCAAGGGTGTAAATGCGTACGATAAAAGTTCAGTACATCAATTAGATGAATGCTTTGAAAAAACCAAATGCCGATATTGCTCATCAAGAACAGATTGGCGCATAAGCAGAACAGGTTGAAAATAATAATAAACACCATAAAGATGTCGTAAATCAGAAATAGTTTGAAGGACAGACTATTCGGATCTAGATGGTGATATTTAGACTTGGTTTTCATAGTGTTCTGCATCGTAGGTTAAAGCTGCGCCAATTTAGGCTTGGGTGGTTTGATATTGCTGTTTCATTTGTTCAATCAGCTGATCTTTTTCAGTCCATAATTCATCGACCCATTGTTGAAAGCGTTCACGGTAGGCAGCATCATCTTCATAATTGCCCGCTAATACCCAAGGGGGAATATTGATTTTACGCAGATTGACTGCAATACGATTGACGTCTCCTAACCAAAAATCACCATAACCGGGTGCGCCATCAGGATAAACAATCGTCATATCAACCAGAGCATCAATTTTGTCACCCAAAATATTTAAAGCTAAAGCTAAGCCGCCTGCTTTGGCTTTGAGTAGATGTTTATACGGTGATTGCTGTTTGGCATGTTTTTCTGGGGTAAAACGTGTGCCTTCTAAATAATTCAGCAAGGTAAAAGGCTGACTCAATAATTGTTCACAGGCCTTGCGCGATTCTTCCAGATCGCGTGTTTTCAGCTCAGGATTGGCTGCAATCTGTTCTTTTGAATGACGTTTCATCATTGGAAAACCTAAAATTTTAAAGGCGGGTCCAATGAACGGAATGAAGATCAGTTCCCATTTGGTAAAGAAACGCGTCAGCGGCATACGGGTTAAGCCAAAATATTGATTGACTGTAGTATCGACCCAACTTTGATGATTACAGGTCATCAGGTAACGCCCTTGCATGCTCAGCTCTAAATCGTCAGCAATGCTAATGTCCCATTTCAAATGCGGTAACACATGATCAATTAGCCAATTATTGATACTTAACCAACTGTTGGTAATTTGAATATTGGTTTCATCAACTTTACGCGATTTTTTGACTAATTTTGTTAAGCCGAGTGCAAGAACAGGGGGGCCATGGAAAAAGGTACTTCCAGTAATGACCGACCCAACAGTTAGTCCTCGAGATATTTTTTTTAATAGAGGTTGTTTCTTAATTTGCGATGACATATAAAACAGTCCTAAAAATAAAGCCGCTTAATCTTTTTTTCATCTTTTAATATAAGTGTAGAATTTGAAATAAAAAAGCCTATTCATCCAACTATGAAGAAATTGTGATTAAGTCACCCGCTACACTCACATAAAATATTACAAAATGTAACTAATGATTGTGTTATTTACAAAAAATCAATGGTATGCCGATTTTTTTTAATTCATCATTCCAGCATACAACAAAACACAAGAAGGAGGCATGCGATGCGTGCACTAGTTATTTCAGCTGTAGTTGGGGCCTTGGCACTTTCGGGTTGTCAAAATATGGAATATGACAAAGCTGCCATCGGTACTGGTATTGGTGCTTTATTGGGTGCTGGACTTGCATATTCTAATGCCGACAAAGACAAAATGGGTCAAGCAGCAGCGATTGGTGCAGTTGTGGGCGGCGGTGCGGGTTTACTTCTTGATAAGAAAGAAAAACGTCTTCGTCAAGAGTTGGCTGGTACAGGTGTTGATGTAGGCCGTAATCCAGATGGTTCAATTAATCTTGTTATGCCAAGCGTAACATTTGCAACCAATTCGTCTACGATTCAAGCACAGTTCCAATCTGCTTTAAATGACGTTGCTAAAGTTCTTCGTGAAGATGGTACTTCAAGCAAACTGGCTTTGGTTATTCATGGTCATACAGACAATACGGGTAGTGATGCAATCAATAATCCATTGTCTCAAAACCGTGCGAATTCTGTGAAAAACTACTTAGCTTCACAGGGTATTTCAAGTTCACGTATGACTGCACGTGGTTACGGTTCATCTTCTCCAATTGCTGACAACTCAACAGCTGCTGGTCGTGAACAAAACCGTCGTGTAGAGATTTCTGTTTACGAAACTAAATAAGTTTCGTTTACTCATAAAAACCACCTTCGGGTGGTTTTTTTATGAATGTCAAATTTGTATTTTAGGTTATGCAAGCGTGACTCAGATGACTATAATCTAGCTCGAATCAAAACGAGGAAATACTATGTCGTCGGCAAGTCAACTCAATGACAAGCAACTTGAAGCCATGAAATATACTCAAGGACCCTTGTTAGTACTTGCAGGGGCAGGTTCAGGTAAAACGTCTGTGATTACACGAAAGGTCGCGCATTTGGTTCAGAACTGCGGTATTCCTGCGCACCGTATTACGGCCATGACCTTTACCAATAAAGCGGCACGTGAAATGAAAGAACGTGTCGGGAAGCTATTATCTCGTGAGGAAGCCAAAGGTCTTTCTGTTTCGACTTTTCATACTTTTGGTTTGAATTTACTGCGTTTAGAACTCAAACATACGCCGTTAAAAAATAATTTCTCCATTTTAGATGCCGATGATTGTAAGCGCATTTTGATGGACTTAATGCACCGCGATAATTTATCGGGGGCAGAAAGCAAAGAACTGATTGTCAAGGCAATGAAAATGATTTCGGATTGGAAAAATGATTTGATTCCACCCGAACAAGCACATACCACATGTGAAACAGCGGACGATGTCCAATTTGCGCATTTGTATCAACTGTATGAGCGTAATTTACGTGCTTATAATGCGGTCGATTTTGACGATTTGATCGTTATGCCAACACGTTTATTACAAGAAAATGCCGAAGTTCGCGACAAATGGCAAAACCGTGTACGTTATTTACTGGTCGATGAATATCAAGATACCAATACGGCCCAGTATATTTTGGTGAAATTGCTGGTTGGTGTGATGGGGCAATTCACTGCCGTAGGCGATGATGACCAATCCATTTATGCCTGGCGTGGTGCGAAGCCTGAGAATATGGCGCTGTTAAAGGACGACTTTCCGAATTTAAAAGTGGTTAAGCTTGAGCAAAATTATCGTTCAACCAGTCGTATTCTTAAAGCAGCCAATACGGTGATTGGTAATAATCCGCATCTTTTTGATAAAAAATTATGGTCAGATAAGGGGCATGGCGATGTGATTCGCGTGATTACCTGTCGTAATGACGATGATGAAGCGGAACGTGTAGTCAAAGACCTCATCACGCATAAACTGATGAATGGTAAAAATTGGAAAGATTATGCGATTTTATATCGGGGTAATTTCCAAGCACGGGTTTTAGAAACCCAGCTACGTCAAATGCAAATTCCGTATAAATTGTCAGGCGGTCAGTCGTTCTTTGGTCGTGCTGAAATTAAAGACATTATGAGTTATTTGCGCATTATCATTAATCCAGAAGATGACAGTGCATTCTTACGGATTATCAATACGCCAAAACGTGCGATTGGCCCTGTGACTTTAGAAAAGTTAGGCTTATTTGCACAAGAAAATCATTTGTCATTATTAACTGCAGCGGGTGATCAGCGCTTGACGATGGTGATGCCTAAAAAAGCCACCACTCAACTGGCTGAATTTGCCGATTTTATTGGTAATTTTACCCGTAATTTAACGGAAGATGATGAACCTGTTCCGATCATTCGTCAGATGATGCATGAAGCAGGCTATATCGACTACATCAAAGAGCAAGCCGCAACGCCCGCGCAAGAAAAAACCAAACTGGATAATATTGAAGTGCTCTATAGCAGTATTCAAAGTTTGATTAATCGTGCTGAAGATGTTGATGAAAAAAACATTGAAAGCGTGATTCGCAAGATGGTGTTGCTGGATATGTTGGAGCAACAACAAGAAGAAGAAGATACTGACAAGGTCAATCTGTTGACGCTACATGCAGCGAAAGGGCTTGAATTTCCTTATGTGTATATGATTGGTTTGGAAGAAGAACTGTTACCGCATAAGAATTCGATTGCGGCAGAAACCGTTGAAGAAGAACGCCGTTTAATGTACGTAGGGATTACGCGTGCACGACAAGGCTTAACCATGACGCTGGCAGAACAGCGTAAAAATGGTGGTCAAATGAAGCAAATGACCCCAAGTCGTTTCCTTGATGAGTTACCCCAAGATGATTTGGACTGGCTGGGTCGTAAGAAAAAATTGGCAGGCAATATTGATCCCAAATTGCAAGCACAGCATTATCTCGAAAATTTACGTGCGCTGATCAAGCGTTAATTTACTCTTTAAACCATGCAATTAGGAAAGAACAGATGAAAGTTCAAGTGAAAGTACTCGATACACGTTTAGGTAATGAATGGCCTATGCCAACCTATGCGACTTCGGGTTCGGCAGGTTTAGACTTGCGTGCTTGTGTACATGAAGCGACTGTCATTGAACCCGGTCAAACAGTATTGGTTAAAACAGGTTTAGCTATTTATATTGAAGATACTCACTTTGCAGGTTTGATTTTACCGCGTTCAGGTTTAGGTCATAAACATGGTATTGTTTTAGGTAATTTGGTGGGCTTAATTGATTCAGATTACCAAGGTGAGTTGATGGTATCGGTTTGGAATCGTAGTCAAACAGCATTTACTTTAGAACCGGGTGAGCGTTTGGCTCAATATGTACTTGTTCCTGTGGTTCATGCTGAATTTGAACAAGTGCAAGAGTTTGCTGCAACAGAACGTGGTGCAGGTGGTTTTGGTCACACGGGTCAAGGCTAAAAATTAGATTTACTTTAAAAATGAATGACCTGATAAATAAATAACCAGATTATTTTTTATCAGGTTCGATGATTGATGTACTTTTATTTAAAATAAATTTAATAATAAAAATCACTGTAAACTGGGATTTAAAATATTGTCATTCATGATATTAATTGTGTGGTTCTTTATCTGATCGTAAATCATTATTTTGATTTAAAAGGATATTTATTTTTTGATTTGAAAATAAAAACAAATGATTTATTTTTCAAGTAAATATAGCCTTTTGAAATTTTATAAATATTTTTACCATTGATAAAAAGCATGGAATGCTTTTAAAATGTTGCTCTTCTCATTTTAAATGATTTACTGCTTGTGAATTTTGACCTAAATAAAGCATTCCATATTTTATTTATTTTATGGGCTACGGTAAGTAGAAGAAATAATTATGAATTTTAAAAATAAAAAATTTCCGTCACAAATTTTTCGTGCCTATGATATTCGTGGAAACATCTCTCTTTTGACACCAGAACTTGTGAAAGCGATTGCCTATGGATTGGTTGCTCAATATCAGGCGGCAGGGCAGACTCAACTTGCAATTGGTTATGATGCACGTTTAACCAGTCCTGCATATGCAGAAATCATCAGGCAGGTGTGTGAAGAAAATCAGATTCGGGCAACCATTTTAGGCTGTTGTTCGACACCATTATTATATTTTATTGCCCGTCAATTTGACGGTAATGGGATTATGCTGACCGCAAGCCATAACCCAAAAGGGGATAATGGGATTAAGTGGATTATTCAGCATGAACCACCGAGTCCAGACATGATTCAAGACGTTGCGATCAGTGCGATGCATGTTTTTGATCCAACGCAAAAAATAACCATCAAGCCTGTGCAACATGAAATTGTCATTCAATATTGTCTCGAGTATCAACATGCGCTGTTGCAAGATATCCAGTTAAAACGTCCGTTTAAAGTGGTGCTCGATGGATTAAATGGTTCGGCTGGGCGCTGTGCGGCTTTAGTGTTAAAAAAAATAGGCTGTGACGTCATTGCAATCCGTTGTAATGCGGATGGTCATTTTCCAGATCATGCACCAGATCCATCTCAAGAAAAGCATCTGGTTGAATTAAGAAAAACAGTGCTTGAGCAACAGGCCGATATTGGGATTGCACTCGATGGTGATGGCGACCGTTTAGTTTTGATTGATGAATGCGGAACCATTATTTCGGCAGATCGCTTAATGTCTTTATTTGCTGAAATATGTTTGAAAACACATCCGGGGCATGAGGTTGTCTTTGATGTGAAATGTTCGACGATGGTGAAAAACACGGTTTGTCGCTTGGGCGGACAGGCTAAAATGATTCGTACGGGAAGTTCTTTTTTACGAACGTACATCGCACAGTCCAAGGGCCATGCCATTTTTGGCGGAGAATACTCGGGTCATTATGTATTTAATGACGGCCGTGGTTTTGGTTATGATGATGGCTTATATGCAGGTTTACGTGTGCTTGAGTACTTGAGTCAACACCCTGATTTAACCTTATCAAAGGCATTAAAAATTTATCCAGAACGCTATTGTACCGAAGATACTTATATTAGTACCCATAGTGAAGTACCTGCTGCTGTATTACATGATGTTGAGCTTAAAAGTCATGATTTTGGCGCACAATTAAGTAAAATTGATGGTATACGACTTGATTTTGAAGATGGTTTTGGCATTATTCGAGCATCGAATACCGGTGAATATTTTACAGTGCGCTTTGATGCAGACAATCCTGTAAGATTAAACGCTATTCGAGATACATTTGTTTCCATGTTAAGTGACCGATATCCGAAAATCGCACAAGACATTTTAGATGCTCAATAAGGAGAGGCGAATGCCACATCAACACACTGGCATCGGCAAAGCGCAAATTTTGACTGAAGCTTTGCCGTACATTCAACGTTTTGCAGGTAAGACGCTAGTAGTGAAATATGGTGGCAACGCAATGACCGATCCAGAGCTTGAAAGCTCTTTTGCCCGTGACATTGTCTTGCTCAAAACTGTGGGTTTAAATCCCATTGTGGTGCATGGTGGTGGTCCACAGGTCGATTCCTTTTTAAAACAATTGGGTCGTGAATCTGATCGTATTGATGGCATGCGCGTAACTGATCCCGCGACTATGGAAGTGGTTGAAATGGTTTTGGGCGGTAGCGTCAATAAATCTATCGTGAACCTGATTAATAAACATGGTGGTCGTGCGATTGGTTTAACTGGTAAAGATGGCAACTTGCTTCGTGCACAAAAACTGTTGATGGAAAAAATTGCTGAAGATGGCACGGTACAACAAATTGATCTTGGTTTAGTCGGTGAAGTGGTTGGTGTTAAAACTGATGTTTTAGAAATGTTTACCAATAGCGATTTTATCCCTGTGATTGCACCCCTAGGCGTGGATGATGAGGGAAATACCTATAACATCAATGCAGATTTGGTTGCCGGTAAAGTTGCAGAAGCCCTTGGTGCGGAAAAACTGATTCTATTGACTAATATTACGGGTGTGCTGGATGAGAATAAAAATTTGCTCACTGGCTTAACCACGCAAGAAGTTGATCGCTTGATTGAAACTGGTGTGATTTACGGTGGCATGATTCCTAAAGTGGGATGTGCGCTTGATGCGGTGAAAGGTGGTGTGGTGAGTGCGCACATTGTTGATGGCCGTGTCCCTCATGCAACTTTGCTTGAGATTTTCACCGATCATGGTGTAGGTACTTTAATTACCAATCGTGCCAAGCAATAAATGAATGATTAAAAAGCCTCTTTATGAGGCTTTTTATTTGCCTATAGTATTCGTCCTGAAATAAAGCTGCATATTTGACGGTGATTATTGAATTAATACATAAAATAGTTATGGGTATTCTAAATTGAGATTTGCAACCCTATCTCGAGTCATGCAAAATAGAAAAATCATATATTTACCGTTTGATTAAGACTATGTGCCAGTTGCTCGGAATGAATTGTGCTACGCCAACAGATGTAACTTTCTCATTTCGTGGTTTTTCTCAACGTGCAGGTATTACCTCGGACCATTGTGATGGTTTTGGTATTGCCTTTTTTGAAGACAAAGCCTGTCGACTTTTTGTCGATAATCAATCGGCAGTTGAATCTCCGATTGCGGAACTGGTCCGTAATTATCCGATTAAGTCGCGTAATGTGATTGCACATATCCGCAAAGCAACACAAGGCAAAATTAGCCTAGAAAATTCGCATCCATTTAGCCGTGAACTTTGGGGAAGGCAATGGATTTTTGCACACAATGGCGATTTGCATGGCTTCAATCCATCTTTATCAGGACGTTTCACGCCCGTTGGCAATACCGACAGTGAACGTGCTTTCTGTTTTTTACTCGATCAATTGGTCAATAAGTTTGGTTATCATGAACCGAAGCTCGAGCAAGTTTTTGCTTTGTTGGCAGAAGTTTCGCCGAAAATAGCAGAGCACGGTACTTTTAATTTTTGTTTGTCTAATGGTCAGGCCTTATTTACCTATGCAATTACTAAATTGCACTGGTTGGTCCGAGAGTATCCATTTAAACCTGCGCAATTGATTGATCTCGATGTAGAAGTAGATTTTAGTCAAGTCACTACACCTGAGGACAGGGTCGCGGTGATTACCACCGAGCCTTTAACCCAAAATGAACTTTGGACAGCCTTTGAACCTGGAGAGATGATTTTATTTCAGTATGGGTCTCCAATTTTGAAACAGCAAACTCATGTTGAGCGTTTAGAACGTGAAAAATTAAATCCAGCATTAAAACGTATAACCAAAGCAGATCAATATTAGAGCATAAAATTAATCGATGTGGACTTGTGGCGATACTGATTTAATATCTTTATCGATTTTTTAATGAGTAAAATATTTTAAAATTATTTTTCTTAAAATATAAGATCTTTATAAATTTTTTATTTTTTAAAGCATATTTAAACTGATTATCTTTTTGTTTATATGATTTAATCAATATTGTTATTTATTCAATAATAATCCCAGTTTGATTGGATTATTTGGGGCGATATTGGTTAAAAAATACTTTATCTTTTTGATTGGTATTAATTATAAAAGTAATATATATCATGTGTTTATCGTTTTTTGAGAACTTAATCTTTAAAACCAACCATTTTGGTTTATTTTTATTTGTTTAAAATCAATATATTATGTATTTATGTGATTAGTCGTATATATTTTATAGGTGGTCGTAATGAAAATGAAATGGGTTCCAGAATATAATACTGGTATCGATGTGATTGACGATCAACACAAACGAATTCTTGATTATATCAATGAAATTGATGATTTTTCTCATCATACGAATCGTGAACGTATTAAACAAATTCTTGATAATATCATTGATTATACGCAATCACATTTTACCTTTGAAGAATCTTTGCAAGAAGAGGCCGGTTATAAATATCGCGTACCGCATAAACGTGTACATGATTTATTTATTAAAAAAATTGAATCTTACCGTGACCGTTTTGAAATGGGACAGGCGATTGAAGGCGAATTACATGAAGTGCTGTCAAAATGGTTAATTAACCATATTCAGCACGATGATGCCGATTATGTCGGGGCTGTGAAAGAAAATATGATGGGGATCATCAAAGAAAAAGAACAGAAAAAAGGTAAAAACTGGTTTTCTCGTTTCTTTTCATAAAAAGAGAACAGAGCTAACAATAACTAAAAGTGATTATAATTTTGCGCTGCAAATCATTAGCAATAATGGTTTGCTTTTTCTTTTTGATTTTCCCCCATGACAAAGGCAAAATAGCGGAAGACTTTTTTTAGGAACGCATCATGCAGGACAATGCTATGTCACGATGGTTATCACCGCTGATGGCATTTTGTTTATCTTTTATCATCATTGCCACGTTAGCACCAATTGTCGGAATTCAGGTTGATCGTCAACTTGATTTTTGGTTGTTATGGTTAGGGACGATGCTTATTTTAGCGTTACCTATCTGTTATTTAGAAATTGCCTTAGCCAAGCGTTCAAAAACCACGGCTCTAAATGCATTATCAAGTTTAACACGTGATGCGGATGCTTCTCAAAAATGGCGTTTAGTCGGTTGGCTGGCCGTTGTTTTTATCCCTTTTTTAGCAGGGGGGATGCTGTCTAACGCAAGTCAATTATTGGGTCATTTTGCCTTCAATGGGATTGCGCCAAATTTATTATTCGTGGGCTTAGCCATTGTTGCACTTGCACTTTCCTTTGCACCTCGAAAAATTATTGTTGGGTTAAGTATTGTTGCGGTGTTGGCTTCTCTCATCCTTGCAAATATTTTGGGAACTGCATTACCTGCTTGGCATGTGACCGCTGTTGCATTTAGCGAATGGGGCAGTGCTACAGTCTTAGCATTGGTTGCCAGTGGTTTAGGCATGGGCTTGTACTGGCAAAGTAGTTTGCCTGTGCTTAAACAACAAGATGTTGCAAGCCAAACTGCATTACCTATCTGGATTGCGCAATTATGCGCAGTGATTGCATTTGCTTTCTTTGCCGCAAATGCTGAAATTCCAAGTTTTACTTTTGTACTTGCTGTGGTGAGTGTGTCGGCACTATTACTGAATATGGCACGTGAGCAACTCTTACAGCGTCAATTAAATATCGTGATTCAATGGCTGGTCATATTAGCTGCGGTATTTATTTGGGCCATTCCTGCAATCAGTCCCATTTTTAATATACTCCTCATGCTTTGGGGCTTGGTCATTTGCTTGATTTATGCTGTTTTTGCAGGATGGATCATGAAAATTAGTCATCTACGTAAGTCGATGAATTTCAGCAATGAGCTATTTTATAACCTGTGGCGTATTGCGGTGCGTGTGGTACTGCCTGTCTCGATTATCTTGGCAATCATCTCGATTATTGGACAATTGCTCTAATGAATGAGGTACAACAGGTTTGGGTGGCATACGCTGCCCAAGATCAGCAGTTTCTGATCGCTGTTCCTTTTCAACAGGGCATGACAGCATTAGACGCAATTGAGCAAAGTGGGATTCGGGCGCAGACGAATTTACCTGAACCACTTGCTTTGGGAATCTTTGGGGTGCGATTGCAAGATCCAGATCAGGTATTACAGGTCGGCGATCGTGTTGAGATTTATCGAGCACTGACCATTAATCCACAGGATATTCGTCGAAAACGTGCTGCAGAAAATCCAGTCGGACGTTATTGCCGCGGAAATCGCTTTAAACAATTGAAGTGATAAGAAAAACCCCTCATTGAGGGGTTTATTTTTATTTTAAAGCGTCTATAGTGGAGGCGCATTTAGAATCGCTTCTTTTGATCCTGGTAAGCCGGGTTGAGATTCTGGGATTGTTTCCAAGCCTTCAATCTTTTGTACCGTACCGGTTTGATCGAAGTAAATTCTTAAGTGTTGACCATGTGCTGCTGGGATTTTGGCTTTTTTAGCATACGTCCCTGGTATATAGTTGTAGATGTAGTCCCAACGTAAAGGATTCATTGGATCTGATACTGTAGGGCTACCGAGCAAAAAGCGAACTTGTTGGTGGCTCATACCGACTTGGATTTTTGAAGCTTGTGCTTGAGTTAAGGGTGTTCCTTGAGGAATATCAACTTTATAAACGCCCAAGGTCGAACAGCCTGCGAGCAGTGAAGTGACGAACAACGTCAACATGATTTTTTGCATTTTGCTACACTATCCCAAATTAATTATGATGCATTTGATCCACGGATAGATCATACTGCATCTAAACTTTGTTGCATATTCCAACTTTAAATTTGTTGAGAGACCTTTTTACATGCCTATTTCAAATCAAGATTTACGCAAAGCTGGACTTAAAGTTACGCTTCCACGAATTAAAATATTGGAATTATTAGAAAATTCAAGACAACACCATTTAAGCGCAGAAGACATTTATAAAACTTTACTCGAACAGGGCGAAGATGTCGGTTTAGCAACTGTGTACCGAGTGTTAACACAATTTGAAGCTGCGGGTATTATCCAGCGTCATCATTTTGAAAATAATCATTCAGTTTTTGAAATTATGCAAGAAGATCACCATGATCATATTGTTTGTCAAAACTGTAACAAAGTGGTTGAATTCACGAATGATGTGATTGAACATCAACAGCATGAAGTGGCTGAGAAATACGGTTTCACTTTAACGGGTCACTCGTTAAACCTTTACGGTTACTGTGATTCACAAGCATGCCAAGACGCATACCGTAAAAAATAATACTGTGTAAAATCAGTTAAAAAAAACAGGCTTCATTTGAAGCCTGTTTTTTTTGCTTTTAAGCTTGCCCATCGAAGGTGATATTCGAATTTGCATGCATTAAACGCTCAGCACCTTCTTCAGACAATTTAATTTGTAGACGAAGGTCGTTTGGTGAGTCGGCATGTTTCAATGCATCTTTATAGGTAATTTGTTTGGCTTTATAGAGGTCAAACAAAGCTTGGTCAAAAGTTTGCATGCCAAGTTCACGTGAACGCTTCATCAATTCTTTAATTTCATGTACTTCACCTTTACGGATCAAATCTGAAATTAATGGTGAATTGATTAAAATTTCAATCGCAGCACGACGTGATTTACCATCAACACTTGGAATCAGTTGCTGGGCTACCATTGCTCTTAAATTAAGCGATAAGTCCATAAACAACTGGTTATGACGGTCTGCATCAAAGAAGTGAATAATACGATCAATTGCTTGGTTGGCATTGTTGGCATGCAGGGTTGCAAACACCAAGTGCCCCGTTTCAGCAAAGGCAATCGCATAATCCATGGTTTCACGCGAGCGAATCTCACCAATCAAAATCACATCAGGTGCTTGACGTAAGGTGTTCTTTAAAGCGACTTCAAATGAGTCGGTATCAATACCCACTTCACGCTGAGTGATGATACAACCTGCATGCTGGTGGATAAATTCAATCGGGTCTTCAATGGTAATGATATGCCCTTTAGAATTATGGTTACGATAACCAATAATCGAGGCCAAAGAGGTTGATTTACCCGTACCGGTTGCACCCACGAAAATAATGATGCCACGTTTGGTCATCGCTAATTCTTTTAAAATTGGCGGTAACTTCAGTTCATCCATGGTTGGAATAACGGTTTCGATACGACGTAACACCATACCGGGTTGATCGCGTTGTTGAAATGCACTGACACGAAAACGCGCCGTTTTGTCACGGTTACTGATGGCAAAGTTACATTCACGCGTTTCAGCAAATTCCTTGCGCTGTTTCTCGCTCATGATAGAGTTCAAAAGTTGCCCGGTAATTTCACCCGTTAGCTTGGTTTTAGCAATGGGTAAAATTTGACCATTAATTTTCATTGATGGTTCAACATCAGCCGTAATAAACAAGTCTGATGCTTTTTGTTGGATCATCAAATTCAGTAAGTCGTTAAAATCCATAATAAGATCCTAAATCCATTTAAACTTATAAGAATGCTTCTGGTTGTTTCGCCATAGTACGTGCAGTTTGCGGACTGATAATACCTTTAGAAACTAAAGTTTTTAAGCTTTGATCCAGCGTGGTCATGCCGTAGTTGGCACCGGTTTGAATGGCAGAATACATTTGAGCGACTTTGTTTTCACGGATTAGGTTTCGAATTGCTGGAATACCAATCATGATTTCATGCGCTGCAACACGACCACCGCCATTTTTCTTGAGTAGTGTTTGAGAAATAACGGCTTGTAATGATTCAGAAAGCATGGCACGAACCATGTCTTTTTCCTCAGCAGGGAATACGTCAATCACACGGTCAATGGTTTTTGCCGCAGAAGTGGTATGTAGCGTACCAAAGACCAAGTGACCCGTTTCCGCAGCAGTCAGTGCCAAACGAATGGTTTCAAGGTCACGCATCTCACCGACCAGAATAATGTCAGGGTCTTCACGAAGGGCTGAGCGTAGTGCTTCGTTAAAGCCATGCGTGTCACGATGGACTTCACGTTGGTTGACCAAACATTTTTTCGATTCGTGGACAAATTCGATTGGGTCTTCGACGGTTAAAATATGGTCATAACGCTGATCATTAATATAATCGACCATTGCAGCAAGAGTGGTTGATTTACCCGAACCTGTTGGCCCTGTAACCAAAACGATACCACGTGGGAAATTACAAATATCTTTGAAGATTTGCCCCATGCCAAGGTCTTCAATGGTTAAAACTTTTGATGGAATGGTACGGAATACCGCACCTGCACCGCGGTTTTGGTTGAATGCGTTGACACGGAAACGAGCGACACCCGGCACTTCAAAAGAAAAGTCAGTTTCAAGTTTTTCTTCAAAATCGCGGCGCTGTTTATCATTCATAATGTCGTACACCAATTTGTGTACTTCTTTATGTTCTAAAGCTGGTAAATTGATGCGACGAACTTCACCATCGACACGGATAAGTGGTGGCATACCCGCTGATAAGTGTAAGTCTGATGCCCCGTTTTTAGCAGAAAAGGCCAGCAGTTCAGTAATGTCCATAATTTCCCCGAGATCATTTAAATGTTATTTATTTTGTTAGAATAATAAGGCTTTCCCAGAGCTTAACCAACAGTTAGTTTTAAGGGAAAGTGAAAAAAAGCTGAATGAAATGAGAACCTCGTCAATGAATAGTCTTCAAGCATCACGAAATCAAGTTTTACAGCATATTACCGATGCCTGTAAACAAGCCCAGCGCGAGCCAGAAACCGTACAGTTGTTGGCTGTTTCAAAGACTCACCCGAGTGAGTCCTTACGTGAAATGTACCAAACAGGGCAACGCGCATTTGGTGAAAATTATTTACAAGAGGCTTTGGATAAGATTGAAAATCTAAATGATTTAGCCATTGAGTGGCATTTTATTGGACATGTTCAGCGCAATAAAACCAAACATTTGGCTGCAAGTTTTGCATGGGTACATGGCGTGGATCGTTTAATGATTGCTGAGCGTTTATCCAAGCAGCGTGAAGCCGATCAAGCAGCACTGAATATTTGTTTACAAGTCAATATTGATGCCCAAGAAAGCAAAGATGGATGTCAGCCGAATGAAGTGGCGGAGTTGGTAAAAAATATTAGCCAATTGCCACATTTAAAACTGCGTGGCTTGATGGTGATTCCTGCACCAAACAACACCCATGCTTTTCTCGATGCAAAGCAACTTTTTGATGCGGTTAAACAGGAACATGCACAGCCTGAAGACTGGGATACGTTAAGTATGGGTATGTCTGGAGATATGGTTGAAGCCATTGCAGCAGGTTCAACCATGGTACGTGTCGGTACGGCACTTTTCGGTGCGCGAGACTATTCCAATCAAGCATAAAATAGAGCATCAACAAGGCTGAGGATTTACAGCCTTGTTGATTGTTGCTTAACTGACCACTTGAATGGTACTTGCACCTGCACCCAATGGTTTGACCTGAATTTGTACAGGAATGCGTTCATGCATTTCTTGAATATGAGAGATCAGCACAACTTTACGCCCTTGGTTTTGCAGTTGGTCTAAGGCATTCATCACCATGTAGAGAGATGAGGCATCCAGCGTTCCAAAACCTTCATCGATAAACAACGATTCAATTTTCATTGAGCCCGATGCCATATTGGCAATGGCGAGCGATAAGGCAAGCGCAGTCAGGAACGATTCACCACCTGAAAGAGAGGAGACTGAACGGGTTTCACCATCCATGTCATGATCGACAATTGCTAAGCTCAATGAGTTTTCCAAGCGCTTTAACGTGTAACGCTGAGAAAGCATGGCCAATTGTTGATTGGCGTGTTCAAGCAGAATATCTAAATTATATTGCTGAGCATAATCCCGGAAGTCTTTGCCTTTAGCGTCCCCAATTAAGCCAGAAATTTTGCCCCAACGATGTTCTTGCTGTTGAATCGCTTGAATCTGATCTGCAAATTGCTTTTGTTTGTCGATATTCCGGCGATGAACTTCCAGTTTGAGTTTGTAACCATCTCGCATGTCTAAGGTCGCTTGCAGATTTTCGACCAAGTGTGTCATTTGAGTTTGTAGTTGTTCAAATTCAATATTGGGCTGTTGCAGGGCATGCTGTTGCAGTTGTTCTTGAATGATTTTTAGCGCAGATTGCACATCATTTAAGCTGCGTTCGGCAGTTTGAATATTTAAACGAATCTGTTGTTGCTGTTCATTGGTAATTTGACGCAGTTGTTCAATCAAAATCGCATCAAAATCAGCATGCTGGTTGAGCCATTGTTGGATCTCAAGTGCAGAGGCAGTTTGTTGTATTTCAAGTTGTGTCAGTTGCGTTTTAAGTTGATCACGTTGGCGTTTCTGTTCTTCAAACTGTTGACGCGATTGATCGATGTTTTGCCGCGCTTGGTTGAATTGTATTTGCAGATTTTTGCGTTGTTCATCATATTGAATTAACCATTCATGTGGTTTTTCAACCTGAATCTGTGACATCTCAAAAATAAGTGTCATGGCCAATTCTTTATTATTTTGTCCTTGGCGTTCAAAGTCTGATTTTTCTGTTGTAGTGGCTTGAATCTGCTCATTTTTAAAGGCAAGGTTTTGTTCAATTTGCTTGAGTACTTGATTTTTTTCATCCAGTTGTCTGCCTAGAGTATCCGCAGTTTGCAGCAGTTGTAAGCGTTGCATCAGTTGCTGTTCAATGTTTTTAGCTGTGATGGAGGTCTGGGTTTTCCAAGCGTGTTTTTGCTCGGGTGAGAGCAGATCAATCAGGTGTTGAATATTTTGTTCAGCATGTTGGATGGTCGATAAATGTTGCTGAATGTGTTGAATGGTTTGTAATTGCTCACGTTGATTTTTTTGTGCTTGATTGAGTTGCTCTAAAGTGTGATCAAGCTGTTGAATATCTTGCTGACATTTTTCTGATAACTGAAACAACTGTTGAGCTGTATTTTCATGCATTGGATTGAAATCGAGTGAGATTTTTATGGTATCCAAAGCGGATTTTAATTGTTGTTCGAGTTGCGCGCTTTGCTGTTGTAACTCATTTAAACGCATTGTATTTTGCGTTAAAGCCGTATGCTGTTGGGTGCAAAGCTGTTGTGCTTTTTGCCAGACATCAAAAGATTGATTCTCAAGTTGAAGCGCTTGTTGCTCTTGCTGTTTTTGTAAGTTTAAAAGTTCTTGTGAAAGGGCAGAATGATCTTGCTTAAATGGATGTTGTGTACTGCCGCAGACCAAACAAGCCTCACCTTCAAGCAATTGCTCACGAAGCTTTTTGATACTCTCGGTATGTAACAAGCGTTGTTGCTGCAATACACGTTGTAAGCTTTCACGTTCTTGTTTCTGCGTTAGATATTTTTGTTCAGTCTGTTGTTGCTGTTGTGCTGCTTGCTCAAGTTTTTGGGTCAACTCATTGTTCGAGGTTTTAACTTTTTCCCGCTCTACACAGACTTGGATAAATTGTTTGAATTGAGTTTGAATTAAACCAATATGATGTACTTGCTGTAATGTTTGCTCACGATTTTGACGCTGCTCGGCAAGTTTGCTGCTGATTTGATCCTCATGACCAAATTGCTGTTGTAGTGCATGAAGTTGTTGCTGTTTTTCATTTAAAGCAGCTGTCGCAGCGGCAATATTGCCAAACTGCTGTTCAACATTCTGATACTGCTGAATAAAACGTTGTAGCTGGGTTAAATGTGCCGATAGACCTGCATTCAAACTGATGAAATGTGCAGATTGATGGAGTTGTTCAGTTTGCGTTTGTTGTTGGTTTTTGAGTTTTTCTATCTCTGTATGTAATTGAATTTGTTGTTGCAATAAGGGTTGTTGCTCTTGATTGAGCTGTTGCAAGCTTGCTTGTGCTTTTTTAAATTGCTGACCAATAAATTCACGTTCTTGAATACAGGTTCTGACTTTTTCAATGGCTTGATGATGGGTTTGTTCAAAAGCGTGTTGTGTTTTGAATTGCTCATCAATCTGTTTAAACTGTTTTTCTTCGGCCTGAAAAGCATGTTCAATGACAATGAATTGTTGTTCACTGCTTTGAGTTTGCGGTTGCAGCGTGTGTAATTCAGCGAGCACTTTATGTTGTTGAATCACACTCGGTCGAATAGAGGCGAAGGCTTCAAGCTGTTTCAGTTGTATGCGCTGAGGTGCAAGTTGTTCAAACTGCTGTTGTTGCACTAAAAGTTGTTGCTGACGAAGGTGTATATCTGTGTCTAACTTTTGCTTGTGTTCAAACCATTGTTGTTGCTGTTCTAAAAGTTTTTTTTCGGTTTCTAGTTTTTTATATTCGGCATCAATATTTATAAATTGCTGATTTAGTTCCGCAATTGCTTCATCAGATAAAATTTCAATATGACCGAGAACGTCTTCGAGTTTTTTACGTTCTTTTTCAATGTCAGCGGTTTTTCTAAATGCAATTTCACCAATTTTGGCAAAGATGTTGGAGTTGGTTAAATATTCCAGTAAAGCGCCACGTTCATTGTCACGTGCTTTTAAAAATGCAGTGACTTCGGACTGAGCCAACAGGACTGCACGGGTAAACTGTTCAAAACTAAGTTGGGTGATTCTTTTAATATTGTCATCGACACTATTTTTCTTATCCGCAACGACATTGCCATCAGTTAAGCATTTTAGAAAACGCTGAACGCTTTGTAATTTACCATTTGGATTTTCACGCGCACGTTTAATTTCCCAACGTGCCAGATAATGTTTCTGATCCTGCGCGACAAAACAAAGTTCCGCAAAGCCATGTCCTGTACCGCGACGTAGCACGGTTAACGGAGAATTGCTCAGCAGTTCTGAGCCATCGACATCGACCAATTTACCGTCACTGCCTTTTAGGCGGGGGACTTGATTAAATAGCGCAAGGCACATGGCATCTAAAATCGTCGATTTTCCTGCACCTGTTTTCCCAATAATGGCAATTAAACCTGCACTGGCTAAAGGTTCACTTTCAAAATCAATAAAATGTTCACCAGCAAGAGATGCCAGATTTTTTATACGTATTGATAAAATTTTCATGACAGATCCTTAAATGCTGTTTTTATCTTCAAGTGAATGACGCGCTTCTTGAACCAACGTCTGAAAATCTTTGAGTACTGCAGCATCTTGTGCATAGCCTTTGTTTTGCCAAATTTGTTCAAATAATTTTTCTGGCGTAGGCGGCTCAAGCTGAATTTTTGTAGCATGATTTTGCTGGTCATTATTTTTATACTGGCGTGAAATTTTAACCAGACGATAGCGCTCTTTAGGCAACACATCTTCAAACTGTTGTCTTAAATTAGGTCGCGGCGGGGTATCGGTATGATATTCAATATCGATATATTCACGTTGATCAATATTGTCTATTTTGCCACTTGCTAAGGCTTGGAGTTGGGTAAAAACTTCATTCAGCTCACCACGAATACGGTGTAATTGAATGCTGCGAGGGATGTGCAGTGCTTCGAACTGAAGCTGAGATTCAGCAGGCTTTGTGGGGTCAATGATGACCTCAACAACTTGGTGTTTGTAGTTAATTTCACTAAAAGACAAAGGAATGGGGGAGCCACTATAACGAATATGCGCATGCTGAACTTTTTGTGGTTTATGCAAATGTCCTAGCGCGACATAATCAATCACTTCATCAAACAGCGCGGTTGAAAGTGCTTCTTCATTACCAATAATAATTGGACGTTCAGAGTTAGACGTTTCACCGCCTTGCATATGAGCATGCGACATTAAAATGAGGGCTTGATCATCGGTTTTACGCTTTTTGGCTTCACTAATCAGTTGCTGATGTAGGTAGCTAATCGCATTTTGACTATTACTGGTGTGTTCATTAAAACCGGTAATTTCTGCACTGCGTAAAAAGGGCAGGCTTAAGCACCAAGCGACAATGTTTTGATCTACATCATAAATCGGTTGCAGTAAATGCTCGATATCTAAGGTTTTGTCTTCATTCCAACGAATTACGCCGACAGTTTTGGCATTATATTTTTCCAGTAACGGTTCAACTTGCTCGATGCGATAACCCGAATCATGATTTCCGGCAATCATCAGGGTTTGCATATGGGGTGCAAGCGCATGAGCATCGGCTAAAAATTGGTACAGTTGCTTTTGGGCAGCAGATGCAGGATTGATGACATCAAAAATATCACCTGCAATAAGTAAGGCATTCGGTTGTTTTTGTTTAATTTGTTCAAGCAACCAAGTTAAAAACTGTTCATGTTCATACTGACGTGAGTGATTATAGAAGAACTGACCTAAATGCCAGTCTGATGTATGAAAAAAATGAACAGCCATGTTTTTTGAAATCCATGAAAAATTGCCTCTATACTATAGGTAAATAAATGGCTGTAAAGCTAGCTCAATTGTGATTTATAACCTACATTATCAGTTGGAATTTAAAATTTTAAGCGACAAATCAAGCTTCACTTTTATTTTTTTGATTAAAAAATATACTTGGGTGTGAGCTATAAAATTAACTGTGCTTTAGGGAGTAAGCGTACAGATTTAGGTAGGGATGCCTTATGCTGATTGGGATGAGGTGCATATTCAAAATGTAAAATCAGTGTTGTGTATGCTGTAAAAGTGACTTATGCAACTGTGCTGATTGAAATTAAAGTGAGTCAGTCTATGTCAAATAGTCCATTTAAAAATAATCAATTATATAATGAAGTCGTTTATAAAACATTAATTGAGTCGACCCTTGCTATTCCGTGGAGTATCGACTGGGAGAGTAAACAGTTCAGTTATATTGGTCCGCAAATTGAAAAATTGTTGGGTTGGCAACAAGCGTCTTGGAAAACGGTGCAAGATTGGGTCGATCGTATGCATGAGTTGGACCGTGAAAAAACATTTAATCTATGTGTTGCACAATCACTTGCAGGTATTGACCATGAAGCAGATTATCGCGCTTTAAAAGCAGATGGATCATATATTTGGATTCGAGATGTGGTTCATGTGATCCGTACAGAAAATGGCGAAGTGGATTCTTTAGTGGGATTTATGTTTGATATTTCGGAACGTAAAAAACAAGAAGAGCAATTAGAAATATTACAGCGGCAGTTAGAAGAGTTTTCTTATAAAGATGGTCTGACTGGCATTGCGAATCGCCGTTTATTTGATGAATTCTTTGCACGTGAATGGCAAAGCGCCATGCGGTTGCAAAAGCCGCTGTCGGTCCTCTTAATTGATCTTGATTATTTTAAACAATATAACGATGGACATGGTCATATTAACGGTGATCAGTGTTTGCGTGAGATTGCTCAATTATGGTCGACCTGCTGTAGTCGTCCACGTGATTTAGTTTCACGTTTTGGTGGTGAAGAATTTGCGGTTGTGTTGCCAGAAACTAATGCCGAGGCGGCTATTCAAGTTGCTGAAAACTTAATGCAGGCTTTAAAAAATGCCAAACTACCGCATTGTACATCCACAATTTCAGAATTTGTCACCTGTAGTATTGGTGTGAAAACCATTGTCCCAACGGAACAGTGTGATCAAATGAAATTCTTAGAGTTGGTCGATCAGAATTTATATAAAGCCAAACAATCTGGGCGCAATTGTTATCAAGCTGACTATGTTGATACTTTGGAGAATTTAAAAGAGAAATGTACTTTTTTGCCCCATAACCACAACAGTCGAGGGATGGTTATGGGGTATTTAAAGGATAAAAATATTGCGATTTAATTTTAAATAACGCTGTGCTGATCTAAAATAATTTTGAAACTAATATAACATTGTATGAGTTTAAGACTAATCTTTGAAATGCACAGGAATCCATTGATAGCTTTTCCCATCTGCCGAATAAATATGTCCAATCGCAGGGAAAGGAAGGTGTGGCGCTGCAATGGTTTGTCCACCTTTTGCATATTCAGCAAACTGCTTTAAGCGTGTTTCAACCGCTTTTTTCGGGTCTATATCATAATCAATTGCTGTTCCAGGTTTGTCGAATTGTACCGTGTGTGAATGCACAATATCGCCAATGAACACCACCGTTTCATCCTTAGTTTTTAGCTCATAGCTAAAATGCCCCGGAGTATGCCCCGCGGTATTAATCACTTTAAAGCCCTGAACTTGATCGCCCAATTGATACGTTTTAAAACGCTGTTTAGCTTGATAGGGTGCAATAGCTTGTTTAATTTTTTCAACTGTCCCTAAGTAGCCTGCTTGCTTTTCTTTTGGGAGTCTGTCGACTTGTTTCGGACTTAGCCAATAGTTAGCTTCATCACTGGAAACGTACACTGTTGCATTGGGGAAGTTAGCCACGCCATTTTGACTAATGCCACAGACATGGTCTGGGTGTAGGTGAGTAAGCAAAATGGTATCGACTTGTTCAGGTTTATAGCCTGATGCTTTTAAGTTGCTCAATACTGAACCCAAATGCGCGCCAAAACAGCTAGCAGCACCGCTGTCCACCAAAACCAATGAATGACCTGTATTGACTAAAAAGGCATTTACAGAGGTTTGTACGCCTTTGGCTTGGTCGGCAGCGTATTTCTTTAAAATTTCATGCACATCTTTTTCTGGAATGTTTTGAAAGAGTTTAGGCGACATGAAGTTTGTGCCATCGAGCAAGGCAGTGATTTGTACATCACCAGCTTGATATTGGTAATAACCTGAAACCTGTTTTTGCTGTTGGATTGGGGCGGGCGGGGAAATGGCAAAGGCTGATGAAAATGCAGTAGCTATTAAGCTTAGAGCGGTGAGTTTAGATTTCAGTTTTTTCATAGGAATTTTTATAAGTTTGCAGGTGATATGTTTGTTCTAGCATAAGCTTCATATAGTGACTAGATGAACTTTATAAAAAATTAAAATGGTAACTTTTGAATGACAATACTACAAAATGCAATTGACTCAATTCAGCTTGGAATAGAGGATTATGAGTTAATTAAAGAAAATCCTAAAAGATTAATTTCCTGCACAAGAAATCTATTTTCAGGGATTTTGTTACTTTTTAAATATTATCTATACACACTTAACCCAGATTTAATTTATATAGCTTTAAAATCAAAAGAAAAGAAAAAAACATTAGATTTTAAACAGCTCAAGGATAAATTAGATGAAAGTCAGGTTTTGATAGAATGGGGTAAGTTAGAAAAAATTCAAAAAATTAGAAATGATATTGAGCATAAATATAGTGATGAAAATCCTTTGATAATTTTAGGCTTAGTAGCAGCAAGCTTTAATGTAATAAATGATTTTGTTCGAAAATATTTACAACGAGATCCGATAGAAATTTTTGGTGAAGAAGTTTGGTCGATCTTAATAGAAGTAGATCGGGTTTATCAAATTGAAAGGAAACAGTGTATTAATGATCTAGATTCAAATACATACTATAACATTAAGATTTTAGAGCTTATCAAACAGTCTAATTGTTCAGAATGTGGATTTGATGTCATTAAACCTTTAAAGAATAATGCTGATGCCGATCAAATTAGATATAGATGTTTATTTTGCTTTCAAGAAACTGATTATCATGAATTGATCGTCTCTGCTATAGAGCAAGAAGTTGACTATCAACAGAGAAGGGATTCAATGTTTGGAGACTCATTAAACGAAGTATTTTGTACATGTCCATCTTGTTGGACGAATGCCTACTCGATAGAAAGTTGTTTTTGTTTTTCATGTCAATATCAGGCAAAACAGATTTGTGATGTGTGTGAATCTAGTCTAACCGAGGATGAAATTAGTTTTCAAAGTAAGTTCTGTAGCTCCTGTCGAAATAGATATGAAAAAGTAATGGCAGAATAGTTTGCTTATTTAGTTCCTTTACTTTTGACTGGGCAAAAGTAACAAAACCCCTTTGTTCACTAGAGGGCACATCCTTGTGCCCCTAGTGAACGGGCGACATCCATGTCGCAGGTCATGTGATTAAGGACTGTAGAATTTATCTAATGAATAGTCGTTCTCCCTTTGGGAGATGAGAAGCACGGCTTTTCAAGGGATGAGGGGAAACTAATATCCAATAAAAAAGCCCCTACAACGTAGAGGCTTTTTTCATCTAAGATCCAAACCTTAAGACACTTTATCACCCGGTTTAGCACCAGACTCAGCTGAAATCACCCAAACACCTTCGCCATTACCCGCAGCGAGTACCATCCCGTTTGAAATACCAAAACGCATTTTACGCGGTGCAAGGTTAGCTACCATGACCACCAATTTGCCTTTAAGGTCTTCAGGTGCATAGAACTCACGAATGCCACTAAACACATTACGCGGTTCAGCTTCACCGACATTTAAAGTCAATTGAAGCAATTTATCAGAACCTTCAACGTGAGCCGCATCTAAAACCTCAGCCACACGCAGGTCAACCTTCATAAAGTCTTCAATGCCAATAATCTCTGCTTCGCCTACTTTAGGTTCAATTTTGGCAGGTGCAGCTTTCTTCTCTTTTTTCTTTTCAACTTTTACAGGTTCAGCCGCAGCCGCTAAAGAGTCTTTAGATGCATCGACCATTGCCGAAACGGCTTTCGGGTCAACACGCTGCATTAAAGCTTGGAACTGTGCAATTTCATGATTCACTAGAACAGTTTTACCTGAAGCAAAATCAAAGTTTTCAAGTTTTAAGAAGTCTTGCACTTGCGCTGCTAAAGTTGGCAGTACAGGGGACAAGTAAACGGCCAATTGACGGAACAAGTTAATCCCGACAGAACACACATCATGAACTTGTTGTCCTTGACCTTCCTGTTTCGCCAATGCCCACGGTTTTTTCTCATCAATATATTGATTGGCTTTATCCGCCAGCGCCATAATTTCACGAATTGCCGCAGAGAATTCACGTGCTTCATACGATTGTGCAATCGAATCGCCAGCATCAATAAAGCTTTGCACCAATTCTGGTTCTGCACACGTTGCAGACAATTTATTATCAAAACTTGTATTAATGAATTTCGCACAACGGCTGGCAATATTCACTACTTTACCGACTAAGTCTGAATTCACTTTTTGCACAAAATCATCTAAGTTTAAGTCAGAATCTTCAACTTTATCAGACAGTTTAGAGGCAAAGTAATAACGTAAATATTCAGGGTTTAAATGTTCTAAATACGTTTCTGCTTTAATGAACGTACCACGTGATTTCGACATTTTTTGACCATTAACCGTCAAGAAACCATTCACAAACAAACCTGTAGGCGTGCGGTAGTTTGCACCTTCAAGCATTGCAGGCCAGAACAATGCATGGAAATAAACGATGTCTTTACCAATGAAGTGATAAACCTCATTTTGAGAATCTTTTTTCCAGTAATCGTCAAAGCTAAGTTCAGGACGTTTGCTTTTAATATAGTTTTCAAAACTCGACATATAACCAATTGGTGCGTCTACCCAAACATAGAAATATTTGTTTGGCGCATCTGGAATTTCAAAACCAAAATATGGCGCATCACGGGAAATATCCCAATCGTTCAAGCCATTTTCAAACCATTCATCTAGTTTGTTGGCAATTGAAACAGGGAGACGACCTTCATCACGTGTCCATTTTTGTAGATATTCAGCAAAATTCGGCAGTTTAAAGAAGTAATGATCTGACGATTTTTCTACAGGTGTCGCACCACTTAAAGTTGAACGTGGATTTAACAATTCTGTTGCGTTATAGGTTGTGCCGCAAACTTCACAGGCATCACCGTATTGATCTTCTGCTTTACATTTCGGGCAGGTGCCTTTAATGAAACGATCTGATAAGAACATGCCTTTTTCAGGATCAAAAAGCTGATTTACAGGACGGATTGCAATGTTGCCTGCTTCACGGTTTTTAATATAAATTTCTTCCGAGCGATTTTTATTTTCATCGCTATTGGTCGAATCGTAATGGTCAAAATGCACGCTAAAACCATCAAAATCACGGATATGTTCTTTTTGAACATTGGCAATTTGAGCTTCAGGTGTAATACCGTTCGCTTCGGCACGTAGCATGATTGCTGTACCATGAGCATCATCCGCACATACATAAGTCACGTTATGTCCCATTGCACGCATGGCACGAACCCAAATATCTGCTTGGATATAACCGAGTAAGTGACCCATATGGATGGGACCATTGGCGTAAGGAAGGGCATTGGTGACTAAAATATTTCGCACGGATATAACTCTCTCGTTCGTCGTTATGCAAAGTGTTGCAAGGTCAATGATTTTACCTGAGTTAATAGCAAGATGCACAAAGGAATAGGTGAAATGTTTTCAAAAGGTGTTTGAACCAGTATGAATGGATCGGCCTGATTGAGTATTTATAGCCAATTTGAGTAAGATACTGAAAAATAAAAATCAATAGGAAATACCTTGTCTAAAAAAAGCATAAAACAGTTCACTGATCTTTCTAATAAAATTTTAGATGGGGTTTTAAAGCTGTTCGGTTATACGTTTATATTGCTGCTGGCTGTGATCATCATCTTATATTTTGCATTTTCGATTTGGCTTGGAAATATAAGAGATGAGCAAAATGCGGAAAGGTTGCTACAGAGCCAAAATTATGACCGTCAGACTTTCCCATATTTGGCTGAACACGTGTTCTTTTATAAGCGAATGCATGTGGGTGATAGTGGCAATTGGGTTGTGGTTTATCCTTTAGACGCACTGACTAAAAAAGAATTTTTACTTCAATATCGAAATCAAGAAAATCAACCACAAAGCCATCAAATTGAATGTATCAAACCGACCATTAAAAAACGTTGGAAAAGTTGGCATTCTAATATTCATTATGTACAGCCAGATGAATGGTCAAAGGGGCATAATGATCATAAAGTGCATGATTCTTTTATTGTTTATGGTTCGGAGCAACAGATTAAAAGAGTAGAGCGGGCTTGTATGGATCGGCAGTTTAAAAAGCTCGTTGGCAAAGATGTGAGACCTCATAATTATTGGGCAATTTCTGAAAAGGAAAAACTGCTGTTTAGTGTATATGAAATCGATTGAATTGATGCAGGTAAGCATTAAATGGGTTGCTAAAGCCTCAAGTCTTGAAGAGCAAAAGCCGTTAAAGCGTATTTTCTTCTATATTCGCTTGGCAATAACAGGGATAATAGTGCCTTAAAGAGATAGCGTATGAGTTACAAGCACATGATCAATGCCGATTTCGAAGATGGTTTTGACGATTTTGAACAACAAGAAGTGACCCGAATTCCGCAACATGAAAAGGGTAAACAACTCGGGCAAAGCATTTTAAAAGATGCCGATCAATATCTACAATCGATGTCTGTTGCTGAACATAAACACCTCATTCAGATGTTAAAAGGACTTGCAACCCATGAGGCTTATTTTGATGTTTTGGCGAATCAGTTAGATCAGCCTGTTGACAGTAAAGTTGCCAATGATGCGTTGAACTTAGTGCATATTTGGACGTTGATTAATCAGCATGAAAGCGATGTCGATTTTAATCTTTTAGATGTCATTCAAACTGACTATTTCCAAACTGAATTACTGCAAGCTTTTGATGCACTTGAGATTGGAGACAATAAAGATCAACGTCGTCTGGTGATTCAAGAAATCTTTAAACTGTATGAAATGCAATGTTTTGCAGGCTGTATTCCGCTTTTATATGCGCAATTGGAAGGTTTGTTGACCGATGTCTTGATTGCCAAAGGTTATTTAAAACAGAACCATACCAAGTTTATGGATGTTTATAAAATTGTTCCCGGATTAAAGGGGCATGAAATAAAGAGTTTGTGGCATAAGTCGAAAATTGCCTGCGAGTTGAATATTTATTTTGCTGAATTAGACGCTTATAAAATGGATAGCAGTTCAACCGTGACCATGACCCGTCATAATATTGTACATGGGACAGATGTCGCGCACTTTACGCAGGAACGTAGTTTTGTACTGTTTATTTGGTTGTTCTCAGTCACTAGCTTTATGAGTACATTGAAGTCTTAGTGCTGAAGTCTAAATATAATAGGATATGAATTAAATACTAAGCCTAGATTTATAATGGAACCAATATGCTCAAACTCCTCGCAGAAGATTTTATTCAAGTCGATAAAATTGATTTAGTTTTGCCTTTGTACCAAGAGTTGGTGGCCAAGACTAAATTGGAGCAAGGTTGTGTCGCTTACGACCTTTATCATGATCTGCGAGATCAAGGACATTTTGTTTTTGTTGAAGAGTGGATTGACCGAGCTGCTTTAGATGCACATGTCCAATCTGAACACTTTCAGCGCCTTGTTCCCCAAATTGATCAATATCAACGCAAAGCGGGTGTTTTTACCCATATGCAAGGCTTTGAAGAGCTGCTTAAAAAAGCATAAGCTTACTTTTCTGTTTCAATCAGTTGTTTGATTTTGATTGCCTTTTCAAAGTGATCCAGTTGATGGGTTTTAATCCACCATTCAGCAGCCTGCATCAGAAGTTCAGGATTGTCATTTTTATTGGCGAAAAAAGCATAAAAAGACAGTCCAACATTGCTGCCTTTTTTTGCAATTTTTTCATTGCAGGTTTGAATGATTTTTTCACGTAGCTGCTTTTGCATTAGAATGGGCTCACCGACTGATGCTTAATTCATTTTTTGATTTTACATTTTTAAGATGCAAGAAAGCATAATCTAAGCGATATTCAGTTGAAAACTTGGTTATTTTAAGCGTAAGTCTAAAAAATTTAAGACTTGAACAACCATGTCGGATATCTAGCGCCGTTGCAAATCATCATTTTAAAGAAGTGTTTAAATTAGGGTCATAAATTGCATCATTGTATGACTTCAACTTAAAGTTGGGGGAAATTGCACTCAAACTGAAATCATACAATATCGCTTTACACTTGTTGCAATTGAATTTATAGCTCACGCCATACTTTGTTTTTATCATTTAAAGAAACGGTAAAATTAAAATTTGAATCATCACAGACCAATAAACCTCTAGGTGTGTGCATAATTACTTTTAAAACTGTGCCTTCTTCAAAAATTAAAGGATGACAATTTTCTTTTTTTAGCGTGATTGGTTTTAATAATTCAATAATGATTTTTTCCATATCGCTTCCCCAGCAGTGGCCAGAATGTGTTGCAATAATAACATGATTTGCTGCTTGTTTAACCAATTTTACCAACATTGAGATATACATCAAAAAAATTAGCGTAAGTTTTGGTAATCAATATGCCGCTTATAGCATGATGTTATTGCATCGCGTGACCCTAAATAATTTTGATTTTTAGCCTTTTTAAGATGCTTAAATTTGAATGTTATTCGATTATTTTTTTTAAGATCTTTTTAATTAAAGGCGAATAGTATAGTAACAAACGACCAGAGATCGCCTATTCGGATTTGAAATGTAAATTAAATTTCAGAAAAAGGATAGTCAAATTTATGTTTTTTAAGTTTGTGATGCTTTTTGGGGTGTGATCGAGATCGCTTTTTATCGCAGAAGGTCTGGATATGCTGAGCGCTAGAGGCAACCAACAATCAGTGAATTAAAAGAGATACATTGTATTGCTTGATATGCTGCTAGATAAAAAATGCGACACGTGAAAAAACATTTCACAAACAGTGAATAAGTTGCTACAAAGATGAAAAGACTAGAATAATAGCCGATATCGCCATTTGTGTTAAAGCCTGTTGGGTTTTGAGTGATGGACGAAGTTGCCAATGAAAAATAAAGGAATCCCCAAACCGAATGTTTAAATCTTTTTTTCCGAATCCGAAATGGTTCTTTTTGTCACTGTTGCTGTGGTTTGTCGTTAATATCAGTTTATGGTATTCCGGTGGTAGTGCTTGGGGGACATTTTTAGGCTTTGCATCAGGCTATAGCGATGCTGAATTGCCGATTGGTGTAAGTCGTTTTTGGGCACCTTCATTTTTATGGTTTTATCTGTGGTTTTTTACCGCAACTGTAATTTTTGCTTTGTTTTGGCGGTTTAAATCCAGCAATCCATGGCAAGGGTGGTCCGTTTGGGGATCGGCCTTTATTTTGTTTAATATTTGGTTTGCAGTACAAGTCAATGTGGTGGTCAATGCTTGGTACAGTCCATTTTACGATCTGATTCAGAAGATGCTGGGTAGTGGCGGCGGTGATGTCAATTTACTTTATAGCGAAACAATGACGTTTCTGTATGTGGCTATGGTTTATGTGACGATTGCAGTGTTTAACCTATTCTTTGTCAGCCATTATATCTTTCGTTGGCGTACAGCCATGAATGACTATTACACGGCACATTGGGAGCAATTACGGCATATTGAAGGGGCATCGCAGCGTATTCAGGAAGATACCATGCGCTTTGCCAAAACCACTGAAAGTTTAGGGGTTAGTTTGATTCAAGCCGTAATGACTTTAATGGCCTTTTTACCGGTGCTATTACAGTTATCTTCGCATGTGAAACAATTGCCTATAATTGGTGAGATTCCGTATGCTTTGGTTTGGGCAGCCATTAGTTGGGCTGTACTGGGTACGGTTATATTGATGTTGGTTGGTTATAAGTTACCCGGCTTAGAGTTCAATAACCAAAAAGTGGAAGCTGCATATCGTAAAGAGTTGGTGTATGGGGAAGATTATGCTGATCGTGCTGATCCACTCACTTTAAAAGAATTGTTTAGTAAAGTCCGTTTTAACTATTTCCGTTTATATTTCCATTATGCTTATTTTAATATGGTGCGTATTTGGTATATGCAATTGGATAATTTGTACGGTTTGTTTGTACTCTTTCCCAGTATTGCCGCAGGGGCCATTACGCTCGGTCTAATGATGCAAATTCTAAATGTATTTGGCAATGTACGTCAGTCATTCCAATATTTAATTGAATCTTGGCCGACGATTATTGAATTACTTTCGATCTATAAGCGTTTAAGAGCATTTGAATCGACTTTAGATCAGTAAGTTCTAAGTAGACAAAAGCCCTGAAAAAATGAATGCCAGTCAGTTTGTAAATTGACTGGCATTTTTAATTATAAAAGTTAAGTGCATAAAATGGTGCAGGAAGTTGTCGCATTTACGCCTTATTTTAAGTCATTAAATGACATTTAAAAGGGAGATGTTTTCGCTATAATGAATTGAAAATAAGGATAAGAACAATATGAAAAACTTTCAGCATCTCTTTGTTTTAGTTTGTTTTGCCGTAACCAGTCCTATTGGCTATACCAAAGCCATTCAAGGCATGTCTTTTGCTCATCAAGATTGGGAAATCTATTGTAGTAATACAGGGACTTGTCGGGCAGCAGGGTATCAGGATGACCGTATAGAAGATATGCCAGCATCGCTATTAATTATCCGTAAAGCAGGTGAAAAACAGGCTGTTCAGATGAGATTTGCATTATCGGAATATGATCAGGCCCTAGATAAAAAAAACCTTAAAAATATTCACTTTTATGTCAATGCAAAAGACTTTGGTGCTGTCACTGTCGATGGTTCAGAATCACCGTTATTGGGCGTACTGAATACAGCACAAGTCAATGGACTATTACAACAAGCGCAGAAAAATGTGAACATTGTGTTTAAGAATGCCCATTACTCATGGAAAATCTCAGATGCAGGAATGACTGCTTCTTTGTTAAAAATGGATGATTTTCAAAAACGTGTTGGTACAGTCGGCGCTTTAGTCAAAAAGGGCACAGCCGATGAATCGAACGTTTTGATTGCTCAGCCAAAGCTGATGCTAAGGAAAATTAAAACGGCATCTAAGCCTTATTTAGTCCTGAAACCAGACACAAAAGCGTACAAAACTTTATATGCAACTTTGATGGCAGCACAACCTAAATTGCAAGATGGTCATGGCTTTTGTGAAGGTATTTACACGGGAAATGGGGTTCAAGCACAAAAGATAGAGCTTTATAAACTCAGCAATCAAAAAGTTTTAGCAACCACACTATGTTGGCGCGGTGCATATAATGAAGGTTTTGGCGCGTGGGTCATAGATGGTTCTTTAAAGGGTAAAGCCACCTTTGTGACCGAGTCTGCTTCAGATTTTGATGAAGGTGATATCAGTAGCTCGCAAAAAGGTCGTGGTATTGGCGATTGTTGGTCGATGAGTGAATGGATTTGGGATGGTAAAACGTTTGTTCAGAGCATAGATCGTTGGTCAGGCATGTGTAAAGGGGTGGCGGCTGGTGGTGTTTGGAATTTAGATTTGATTGAAAGCGTGGTGAGGTAATCGGTTAAACATTTATTGTTGAGTCATGTCGCGATCTATTCATCATGAAGAGCATAACGCTGAATCTGTTGATAATAGAAAATGCCAAATGGTTTGAGGGATCATTTACCCTCAACCAATGATGAAAGATTAAAAAGGGTCAATGAAGTGTTATCTGGTTATTATTTTAATTTTAAAACCTTCGGAAGTTGGCAATTTCTAGTCTATTTTGAGTGAAAAGTAAAAACCAAATAAAGTTAAATTGATAATAAAATCAAAGTTTTGTGTTTGTTATTTTCTGTCTTTTCCTATATTTTCTTTGATACAGCATAATTGGGCATTGATACGTGAATTTCAGAACATTAATCTTGATGGGGGGAGTTGGCATTGCTTTACATGGCTGTACCAGCATGGACAGTCTAAGCTCAGATTCAGTTAAAAATTTTACTTCACCTCAGGAATTAATTGCTCAAAAAAATATTAATCATGCAAATGGTCAAGCAAAGGAATATGTTTATTATTGGGGGGCGAAGCAAAGCAATAATGAAGCACAATCCTTATATCCAAGAAAATATTTAACCCATTATTGCTCTGCAAAAGGGGGCAAGTTTGCACTTTTGTACAAAAGCAGCATGTCTTTAGTCAAGGATGCATCGGCGAAAAAACGCTTATCTGGCAATAGTCATGTCAAGCAAGGAATTGGCGCGTATAAGTGTGTGCAAAGTAATGGGCAAAGCTGGATCGTTTCAATTGAACCCACGGCTGAACGTAAGTTCACGGATGGCAGCGAAACGCGTGTGGTTAGTTTACAAAGTAAAGTAATGACGGTTCAAGAAAGTCAAAAATTTTATAAAAATATCTCAACCGATACTGTGGTTAAAAAGAGCGCTGTAAATAATCAGACCGTGAAAACCACAACCAGCAAAGCGGCTATTGCGAAAGAAAGCGAAATTAAAAAAGAAGAGAAGCCCGTGGTTGAGTCACCTGTTAAACCCGTCGAGAAGGCGGTTGATACACCTCAACAGCAGCAGCTTAAATCTTTTGTTGCTGCGCGTCGTGATTTGAACAAAGGGCAAAACCAATTGAATGCCTGTAATAATGCACAGCGTGCGTATAATTTTGGCAAATTACCCAATGCTGGCGGTACAAATGTTTATGCGGAGTCAGGGATGTTGGTTGCGCGTTGTTTAACCAGTGTGCCGAGTTATAGCAGTCGTTTTTCCAACTCAAAGGCTCAGGCGAAGAATATTTTGCAGAACTTGGCGAATAATCATAATCATGCTGGGGCGAAGCATATGCTGAAACAGTTGAAATAATTTTATCTGCGGGGGAATTCTTGAATAGTGGGCTTATTTATACAATTTAATGTAGCTGCTATTGGGGTCTCATTTAGTTCGGTCTCATTCCACTGCATTGTAGTGGAATGAGAAAAATAGATCTGCATCGGAAGATTATTTTGACCAGTATTAAAGGGTAATGGTCGCGCCTAAGGCTTTAACAAACTGTGCTAACCACGCAGGATGAGCCGGCCAAGCAGGAGCAGTGATCAGATGCCCATCTGTTACCGCTTCAGTCACTGCGATATCTGCATATTGACCGCCTGCAAGTTTAACTTCCGCAGCACATGCTGGGTAAGCAGAGCATAAACGGCCTTTAAGTACATCAGCGGCAGCAAGAAGTTGCGCACCATGACATACAGAGGCAATTGGTTTTTTGGCTGCATCAAATTCACGCACAATTTCAATAACGCGTGTATTCATACGGAGGTATTCGGGAGCACGGCCACCCGGAATGACCAGTCCGACATAGTCCTGAGTATGGACTGCACTGAAATCATAATTAATAGCGAAATTATGCCCACGTTTTTCACTATAGGTTTGTTCACCTTCAAAGTCGTGAATGGCCGTTGCAATGCTATCACCCGCTTTTTTGTCTGGGCAAACGGCATGTACGGTATAACCTAAGCCTATGAGGAACTGAAAAGGTACCATGGTTTCGTAGTCTTCGGCATAGTCACCAACGAGCATTAAGATTTGTTTTGACATGTTTTCCCTCTTTCTTTTCTTAGATCTGATTTATATAAGGTTTTGTTTTACCATAGCAGAATAAGATGGCTGTTTTAAGTAGGGTATTGTTTTCTTTAGTCGTAGGATTGATGAGGGGTAAAGTCTTTCTTTGAAAAGGTCATACTCTTCAGATATGTAACTTCACAACAGAGTCCTCCCGATAGTAATTCAATGTTAGGAGTTCGTTTGTTACTTTGGGGAAATCCAACGTAACCAAAGATTTTTGTCATCCGCAGAACTCGTCAAATACCATCTCTTATTAAGTTGTTCGCAGAAACTTTATTAAATAATGAAGTCCGGCCTCGAACAACTGCGAATGACGTTATCATGTGATTTAATAAAGTATTTTATTAGAATATTTTGAATTATGCAGGATTCACTTTACCCTTAGATTTTCATGATTTGACCTAAAGAGTTGTTAACTCTGTTTCTTCTATCCTATTACTTGTCGTTTCATTCATAGGTTGTGAATTTTCAATAAGCCTAATAAATTTAATATTTTCCGAGATATCATCCGCTTTTTAAGACTTAGATTAGAATTTGAAGTGCAACACCATATTCTTTGATACAACAGCGCATGACGGAATGGGCTTAAAACATTTAAACTGCTTTATCACTTGAAAATAAATAGATGAAATAAAGAAATGAAACCAATAAAAAATATACTTTTTGCTTGCTGTTTCATGGCACTCAGTTCTGCTGCATTTGCTCAAGAAATAAAAGGAATTTCGACCACTTTGGCTGCACCTTTAGATATTTTGGCGTTTAAAAAAGTACAGTTCAGTCAAAATGAGCAGAATCAATTATGCGCACAAGTGAAAGACCTTTGTCAGCATCGTGATCAATGGCGTAGCCTAAAAACCGCAGATCAGCATTTATTGCTATTATCTGGTGCAGATATTGCTCAGTTTAGCTCATCTACAACGGGGCTTAAATTATTGAAGCAATGGCATGTAAATATTTCAAGTCAAGAGGATGGTACATCTACTGGGCAATTTGTATTTCCCAAGCTGTTCCCGATGACACAAAACCGTTATGCCATTGCAGTGATTGATAGTTTTTCTGAAATGTATTCGGGTGGTGGAGCTGGGATCGAACGTGCGAGTTTTTATGAGTTAAAAAATTCAGGAGAGATGTATCAGTTTATGAACAACTATCCATTTAGCTTTAGCCGAATGATTCGCGCTTGTTTTTCCGAACAGGACTATGAAAGTTCACAAGGGCATTGTCATGATGAAGATTCGTTAAGTTTAGATATTCGTCCCATCAAACCCATGCTGTGGCAATTCCGCTACCGTTATCATTTAAGTGTCTCACCAGCATCAGATTCAGGTGAAAAATCATATCAAGGCAGTCGAAACCTGAATATTGATTTAAATAAAGCGCCTGAACAACCGAATATTCCTGAAACATGGAATTATGCAGGGCAGGAATAAACTTTGAGACGTTGGTAGAACAATGTCTTCATTGACAGATTTTTCATTTCATAAAAAGCTTTAAGGACTGTGATTCATATAATTTACAGAGTCATAACAGGGGAAGTTATAGTTGTTATGATACAAAGAGACAGATGGTTATTTGGAATTTAGTTTATGTCACGTTATGTTGATGCTTCTGCCCAGCGTAGATTTTCTTTTTTAAGTCGCTCTGTGTTGATGGCAGTGGCTTTGTTCGGTACGACACAAATTGCGATGGCTGCACCTGCACAAACAGTTGATCAACTCAGTGCTTGTTTAGTGAAAGCGACAACTGCAACGGATAAAACTGCGGTGTTGCAATGGACGTTTGCAGCACTATCGACCCATCCTGACTTAAAAAGTTTTAGCAATGTGACGGATGTACAAAAAGAACAGCTCGATAAAAACTTGGCTCAAGTATTACAGCGTATTTTAGTTGAACAATGTTCTGCGCAGACTAAAGCGGTGATTCAGGCAGAAGGTTTACAAGCGGTCGGTGATAGCTTCCAAGAGTTAGGTAGTATTACAGGTGAAGAAATTATTAAAAACCCTGAAGTAAAGCAGCAATTAAAAGGTGTGGTGCGTTATTTGGATTTGAATAAATTGGTGATGACGTTTTTAACGCCTGATTTGTTTAATAAGTTGGGGATTCCGAGATAAAGATAAAAGTATCTCTTTGAAAAAAGAGATACTGCTTAAAGTTCATTTTTTTAATGGTAAAAAGAATTGAGTTAAGCATTAAATTTGTTAATATTTGCGTAAAATTTTAAAGTAAGTTATTCAATACATGAAAAAAATAGTCATAAGTTTATTAGTGTTAGGGCTAACGGGTTGTAGCGCAGGGATGGTGAATCAGTCAAAAAAGATGTTAGGTTTAAAGCTGTATCAAGATTCTAATGTTGCGCACATTGCGAATATTCGTATTGAGCATAAAGATAATTTTGGTGTGAGATTGTATCCAAATGGTTGTATGACATCTATGCAACCTAAATTTCAAATGCTGCCAGAAGTGGCAAGTGTTGGAACATTTAAAGAACAAATGCAGAGTAAGCAAATAAATTATAAACAAAAATTGCTTGGTATGCCTTTCCCCCCAAGTGAGATTGGTTTTGCTGAGTTTAAATTACCAGCTGAACGGTTTTTAGCGATAAGTACTTATAATAGCTATTATAATGGTGTGGAACTGCGTGGTTGCGGTATAGATGCTATTTATAAATTTGCTGCCAATAAAAATTATGAACTATTAGATAATGCATTAGGCATGCAATGCTCATTAGAAATTAATGAAATTATGTCAGATGGAAAGCGTGTTGAATTAAAACCTTTAAAATATCTAAATAATATTAATGAATGGGCTGGCTGTGATGCTCAGCTTGAGGGTTTAAAGTAAATTAAATAGAATTTTAATTTAAAAAAATCTCCCTCTTGCGTGTAATTACGCTCAACTTTTAAAAAAGGAGAGGGAATATCACGTATCAAACTAATCACGTGACAAAGTCTCCCTTTTTAAAGGTGAGAAGCGAAGCTTAGCAAGGAGAGGGATTCTAAAGAATCCCTCATAAAAAATGCCTTTGTATAGTCAGATATGGCCTAAGTCTTCAAGTTTGGTGATTGATGTTACTTTTTTGATGGTCATGTTGTTTTTAGTGTGAAAGATTTAAATTGATGATTATTTTTATAAATAGTTAATACTTTAACAACTCTATGAATCCTGTAAAAATTGCAAAAAATAAGATTTTAACGTGGTAGAGAGTTGAAATTTTATACTTCCCTTATCAAATTTTATTTGATAAAAGTAGATTGATTTATTTGATAAATATTTTAACTAATAGAGGGCATATGGAGCTAAATCAAATTATTAGCGAGATTTTAGTATCGCTTAAGGATAATAAAAGTTTACTAAATGATTATGAGGAAAATTTATCTAATTTTTTCCAAAAGAAACAATTACCTGTAAATGAATACTTAGAACAATTGGAAAAAAATGTTATATATAACAAAGCATTATTTTTTGATACATTGGATGTTTTAGTAGATTATATTTACATTCCTAATAAAAATTTAGCTTTTGCAGATCCTGTTAACGATATTTTATCGCAAGCTCAAAAAAAATCCATGAGTCAGGCGTCATACTTAATCTCTTATTTATCTCATGGTGCTCTAAATAACAGTGTGAGTGATGATATTAAACATCTAAGAAGCTTAAAAGATGCTGGTAAATTTCAAGAGTTATTTGATGAACTTGAGTTTCAAATTATTTACTACAAAGGTCATTATGAAACCTTACAATATTTTATATTGATATTAGCAAATAATGAGAAAATCTCTCAATATATAGCTTCTAAATTCTCTAGAGGACTCGTTCATGAAAATATTAGAATGGGAATTAGAGAATTCATAAATATTTTACATGCAAAATCAAAATTTTCTGCCTAAAAAGAAACCCGCTTCACAGCGGGTTTTTTCAAAACTAATCAGCCTCAACCAATCAATTTTTTCATTAATTCATTTACTTGAGCAGGGTTAGCCTTACCTTTTGCAGCTTTCATGACTTGACCAACAAGACCGTTAAAGGCTTTTTCTTTACCAGACTTGTACTCTTCGACCATTTTTTCATTGGCTGAAAGTACGTCTTTGATAATCGCTTCAATCGCACCTGTATCGGTTTCTTGTTTCAAGCCTTTTTCAGCAATAATGTCATCCGCAGATTTTCCTTCTGCTTCCCACATAAAGCCAAACACTTGCTTAGCGATTTTGCCGTTAATGGTGTTATCGACAATACGCGCGATCATGCCACCCAACTGCTCAGCAGAAACAGGAGAGTCCGCCAATTCCAAGCCTGCCTTGTTTAAAGCGCCTGAGAATTCGCCCATCACCCAGTTTGCAGCCACTTTACCTTGAGCCGCACCGCCAGAAGCCGTCACAACAGCTTCATAGAAGTCTGCCATTTCGCGTGAAAGCGTCAATACATGAGCATCGTATTCAGTCACTGCAAAGTCAGCGACAAAACGCTCACGACGTATCGCAGGCAATTCAGGCAAAGTTGCACGTGCTGCTTCAATCTGAGCATCAGAAATAATCACAGGCAACAAGTCTGGATCAGGGAAATAGCGGTAATCGTTCGCTTCCTCTTTCGAGCGCATTGAACGGGTTTCCATTTTCACAGGATCAAAAAGACGCGTTTCTTGGTCAATTTTGCCATCCCATTCCAAAATTTCCATTTGACGTTCAATTTCAACATTGATCGCTTGTTCAATGAAACGGAATGAGTTGAGGTTTTTCAACTCGCAACGTGTACCGAACGGTTGACCCGGACGGCGCAACGACACGTTACAGTCGGCACGGAATGAACCTTCCGCCATGTTACCGTCAGAAATACCCAACCAACGTACTAAAGTGTGAATCGACTTGATATAAGCTACAGCTTCTTCAACCGAACGCATATCCGGTTCAGACACGATTTCAAGTAAAGGTGTACCTGCACGGTTTAAGTCGATGCCTGACATACCTTCAAACTGGTCATGGATCGATTTACCTGCATCTTCCTCAAGGTGGGCACGCGTTACGCCAATGCGCTTTACCGTACCATCTTCAAGTTGAATGTCGATATGACCCAAGCCCACAATCGGGTTGTCCATCTGGCTAATTTGGTAGCCTTTTGGAGAGTCAGGGTAGAAGTAGTTTTTACGGGCAAACACAGACGCTTGGTCAATGTAAGCATCGATACCTAAACCAAAGCGAATGGCTAAATCGACCACTTCTTTATTCAATACAGGCAGTACACCCGGCATCGCCAAGTCAACTAGGCTGGCTTGGGTGTTTGGGTCTTGACCAAATTCAGTCGAAGAACCTGAGAAGATTTTAGATTGGGTCGCGAGCTGAGTGTGAATCTCAATCCCGATCACGACTTCCCAACCATCAATCAATAATGATTTTGGTTTAGCAGCATTTTTAGCCATTATGCATTCTCCTCAGCAATTGCCGCACGTTTCGTATGCCAATCCGTCGCTTGTTGGTACTGATGTACCACAGACAACAGTTGAGATTCTGACCAATAGTTACCAATCAGCTGTAAGCCCACAGGTAAATTGTCTTTGTCAAAACCAACAGGTGCATTAATCGCAGGAAGCCCCGCAAGGTTAACCGCGATGGTGTAAATGTCGCCCAAGTACATTTCAACTGGAGACAAGTTCGCGCCAATTTTATAAGCCGTGGTTGGCGCAGAAGGTGCAGCAATCACATCAACCGACTCATATGCTTTTAAGAAGTCTTGTTGAATCAGACGACGGACTTTTTGTGCTTTGACATAGTAAGCATCGTAGTAACCAGCTGAAAGGGCATACGTACCAATTAAGATACGACGCTGCACTTCTGCACCAAAACCTTCAGAACGTGAACGTTTGTATAAGTCCATCAGGTCAACGGGGTTCTCAGCACGGTAGCCATAACGTACGCCATCATAGCGTTGTAAGTTCGATGATGCTTCAGCAGGTGCAATCAAGTAATAGGTCGGAACATAAGCCTCAGTCATGTTGAGATCAATCTCAACCAAGGTCGCGCCCATGTCTTCTAACTTTTTCAATGATTCTTCAACACGCGCTTTCACATCTGCGTCTAAACCAGCAACATTGAAGTATTGCTTTGGAATACCAATGCGTAGACCTTTAACCGCTGTACCGTTTAGATTCGCCACATAGTCATCAACATCTTTTTCGATAGAGGTTGAGTCTTTCGCGTCATGACCTGCCATCACATTCATGAGGTAGGCACAGTCTTCAGCCGAACGCGCCATTGGCCCGCCCTGATCCAGTGATGATGCATACGCAATCATCCCGAAGCGCGACACACGACCATAACTTGGTTTAAGACCTGTGAGACCACAGAACGATGCAGGTTGGCGAATTGAACCACCCGTGTCCGTACCTGTTGCAAATGGAGCTAGATCTGCTGCAACCGCTGCCGCAGAACCACCTGAAGAACCCCCAGGTACATGGCCTAAGTTCCAAGGGTTTGCTGTAGCGCCGTAGAATGAATTCTCAGAGGTTGAACCCATTGCAAATTCGTCCATGTTCACTTTACCTAAAGTGACCAGACCAGCGGCTTTGCCTTTCGCTACAACGGTGGCGTCGTAAGGAGAGATAAAGTTATCCAACATTTTTGAGCCCGCAGTGGTTTTAATGCCTTGGGTACAAAAAATGTCTTTGTGTGCAATTGGCACACCTGTCAATGCGGTTGCTGTGCCTGCTTTAATTGCAGCATCGGCAGCATTGGCTTGTGCAAGCGCTTGTTCTGCAGTTACGGTTACATAAGATTTAACTTGTGTATCCAGTTTTGCAATGCGCTTTAAATAATGTTCAGTCAGTTCGCGAGATGAAAATTTAGCCCCAGCTAAACCCTCAGAGAGTTCACGAATCGATAAGCGATGTAAATCTGTCATGAGAAATGTCTTTACGTTAATTTTTACAAAATAATGGTTTAACTGAATAGAAATTATTCAATCACGCGAGGAACAAGGTACAAACCGTCTTGCACTTGCGGTGCAATGGCTTGATATTCATCACGATGATTGGTTTCTGAAACCACATCTTCACGTAAGGGTTGTGGGTGATCAAATGGGCTTTTAAGCGGCTCAACACCATCGGTGTCGATGCCTTTTAAGGTTTCCATCATGCCTAAAATTTTATTTAGACTTTGAGCATATTCAGCAGATTGCGTATCATCTAGCGACAATCGAGCAAGATTGGCGATTGCTGAAACTGTTTGTGCATTTAAATCTGCAGAATGCTGTGCATCCGATGTAGACATAACATCACCTGAGTCAGTATTAAAAAATTTCAAAATATCGTGCGTTATAATAAGCGATTGACTTGTTCAAATCATCACATTTAGTTAAAGTTGCCACCTTGCGTCCACATAAAGTTTAATCGAGAACGTCTCCGTGATTCTAAAAAGACTAATTGGCTTGTTTTCGCCCGATCTAGCCATTGATTTAGGTACAGCAAATACACTTATTTATGCACCAGGACGAGGCATTATATTAAATGAACCGACTGTTGTGGCAATTCGTCATAGTGGTTCACAAAAAATTGTTGCCGCGGTCGGTCTGGATGCAAAGCAAATGCTGGGTCGTACGCCTGCGAATATTTCTGCAATTCGTCCGATGAAAGATGGTGTGATTGCCGATTTTGAAGTCACAGAAACCATGCTGCATCAATTTATCAGTAAAGTGCATGAAAAACGTCTATTTCCACCTGCGCCGCGTGTTGTCGTGTGTGTGCCGTGTAAATCGACCTTGGTAGAACGCCGTGCCATCCGTGAAGCCGTTTTTAATGCTGGTGCGCGTGATGTGCGTTTAATTGAAGAACCAATGGCTGCGGCAATTGGTGCAGGTATGCCGGTTGAGCAAGCATGTGGTTCGATGGTGGTTGATGTTGGTGGTGGTACCACTGAAATCGCGATTATTTCATTACAAGGTTGTGTCTACGCTGATTCATTACGTATTGGTGGTGATGTGTTTGATGAGCAAATCATTAACTATGTACGTAAAGCACACGGTTGCGTGATTGGTGAAACGACGGCTGAAGTGATTAAAAAAGAAGTCGGTATGGCTTTGCTTGATCCTGACTCAAAAATACTTGAAATTGAAGTGCGTGGTCGTAATTTGGCAGAAGGCGTGCCGCGTGCAATTACCGTGACTTCGGTTGAAATTGCTCAAGCGATTTCTGATCCATTACAAAATATTGTTTCTGCGGTGAAGTCGGCACTTGAACAAACTCCACCTGAATTGTCTTCTGACATTGCTGAGCGTGGCATTGTATTGACGGGTGGCGGTGCATTATTACGTAATCTAGACAAACTCCTTGCACAAGAAACGGGCTTACCGGTGGTTGTTGCTGAAGATCCATTAACGTGTGTGACTCGTGGTGGTGGTAAAGTCTTAGAATTCTTTGATAATCCAAATCATGACATGCTATTTGTAGGCTAAGTTAAGGACTGGGCGGGTGCAAACAAATCTGTTTTCTAGACAACCGCCATCTTTTCGCTCATTTATCATTGCGGTCATCACATGTTGGGTTGTGCTCTTTTTTAATTGGCACATGCCGCATGTGATTCAACCCGCACGTGATGTCTTGTATGCGGCATATAATCCAATTTATGCCTTAGCAAGTTATCCAGTGTTATCGCGAGAATGGCTCAATCAACAAACCAAGTCCGAGGCGCAGTTACGTCGTGAAAATACCGCGATGCATGCCGAACTTTTACAGGCGCAAGTTCGTCTGCAAAAACTATCCGAACTTTCTGCTGAAAATACTCGTCTAAGAGGCTTACTCGATACTCCACTGATTATTGATGGTCGGATGGAAATTGCAGAAGTGATTGGTACAGATGCAGATCCACTTCGTCATATTATTGTGATTAACCGCGGCGCAAGTAGCCAGCTGAAAGTGGGTCAAACCGTACTGGATGACAAAGGTATTATGGGGCAGATCATTAATGTCTATCCACATAGTAGTCGCGTGATGTTGTTGTCGGATAAGGAGCACTCTTTATCTGTGCGTTTAGAACATACTGGAATGCGGGCCATTGTTTCGGGTACTGGTGATTTAGGTCATTTGAAAATGGAATATGTTCCAACCAGTGCCAATATTAAAGTGGGTGAAAAAGTCTATAGTTCTGGACTAGGCGCACATTTTCCTGCGGGTTATTTGGTCGGAACGGTGTCTAAGGTGAATCGACATAATTCAGGTGAATTTTCCAAAATTGATGTGATTCCAGCAGCACAGTTGGCCGGTGGGCATCATGTGGCTGTTCTATTTTCCGATTCTTTAGCGATGGAGCAACCTTATGCTAATCGCTAAATTGCGTTCTGAAAAAAATCGTGATCCGTTAATTGCTATTGTGCTTTCCGTCATTATTTGTTCAGTACTCATCGTTTATCCGTTGTCCTATGCTGTTTCAGGTGCGCGTCCATTATTCATGCTGTTGGTGGTGCTGTTTTGGGTCATGTGCCAGCCGACATGGTGTGGTATTTGGTTTGCTTTTGGGACCGGAATTTTTACCGATCTTTTGGTTGATGCGCCTTTAGGGATGAATGCCTTAAGTTTTGTCGTGATTACCTTTGTGGCACGATTTTTAACCCGTGAACGCCGTATTTTGACTTTTGGTAATCTTTGGGTCATTAGCTTTTTAGCGGTGTTGGCACATTTATTTATCACTTGGATTGCACAAATTATGGGTGGATTGCAGTTTTCGATTGCAAGACACTGGCAGCCTTTGTTGAGCAGCATTTTAGTTTTTCCACTGATTTATTTTGTACTGAAAAAATGGCGCATTTAATTCTTGCTTCAAGCTCTCCACGTCGCCGTGAGTTACTGCAACAACTTGGACTAGAGTTTGATATTTTTAGTCCAGAAATTGATGAGTCTGTTTTAGCAGGCGAGGACGTTGCAGCCTATGTTGAACGACTGGCATGTGCGAAAGCTCAAGCGGTTTTAGAGCAATTCCCTGAAGCCATTATTCTGGCTGCTGACACCAGTGTTGGGGTGGATGATCAAATTTTAGGTAAGCCTGAATCTAAGCAACATGCTTTTGAAATGTGGCAATCCATTTCAGGACGTAAACATGATGTATTTTCAGGTATTTGCGTACGTACAAGTAGCGAAAAATCAAGTATAGTGGTGCGAACGCAGGTTGAGTTTCAAGCATTAAGCCGCAATGATATGGAAGATTATTGGGCAACAGGTGAGCCTATAGGTAAAGCTGGTGCTTATGCCATTCAGGGGATTGCAGCACGTTATATTCCTCGTATCGAAGGAAGTTATAGTAATGTGGTGGGCTTACCCCTATACGAAACAGTACAGTTATTAAAAGTAGTTAAGGCCCTAAATTAACTGCTGAACAAGAATTTTTATAATGTTTTGAGTCTTATTATGTCTGACGAGCTGCTGATTAACGTCACCCCTATGGAATGTCGGGTGGCTTTAATCCAAAATGGTACGGTCAATGAATTATTTGTAGAACGCACGGTTAAACGTGGTTTAGTGGGCAATATTTATAAAGGCAAAGTGGTTCGCGTTTTGCCGGGTATGCAAGCGGCATTTGTCGATATTGGTTTATCTCGCACAGCCTTTTTACATATCAATGATATGATCTGGCCACGTAATCAGCCCACACCCAATGTATTTGAATTGCTGCAACCGGGCCAAGTGCTTACGGTTCAAGTGATGAAAGACATGCTTGGAACTAAAGGCGCTCGCTTAAGTACAGACCTGTCTATTCCTTCGCGTTATTTAGTCCTCATGCCGTATGGTCATCATATTGGTGTTTCACAACGTATTGAGTCTGAAGAAGAACGTAACCGCTTACGTTCGATGATTGAGCCTATTCAAACTACACATCAGCTACCGGGCAGTGTGATTGTTCGTACCGCTGCCGAAGGGATTCCAGAATCAGAAATTGCCCAAGATATGGCATATTTGGCCAAGCTTTGGGAGTTTATTCAACGTAAACAAAAAAGTATTGTGGTGCCTTCACTTATTTTTGAAGAGTTACCGCTTCCGCAACGTGTGATTCGAGATTTAGCCAACGAAGCAACCTCTAAAATTTCAGTTGATTCACGTGAAATTCATGCCAAGTTGCAAGAATTTGTCGCTGAGTTTGTACCCAGTATGCAAACAAGATTGATTCACTATCCGGGCGAACGTCCTATTTTCGATTTATATAATGTCGAAGAAGATATCCAGAAGGCACTACAAACTCGTGTAGCACTGAAGTCTGGTGGATATTTGATGATTGACCAGACTGAAGCCATGACTACCATTGATGTCAATACGGGTTCATATGTGGGGGGGCGAACACTAGAAGATACGGTGTTTAAAACCAATATGGAGGCAACGCAAGTCATTGCACGTCAACTCCGCTTACGTAACTTAGGCGGCATTATTATTATTGACTTCATTGATATGCAAGAAGTACAGCATCGTGAAGAAGTGATGAGCCAGTTCGAGCGTATGCTTGAACGTGATCATGCCAAAACCAAAATCACGCAAGTTTCGGAACTGGGTTTAGTTGAAATGACCCGTAAGCGTACTCGTGAATCCTTGGAACATTTACTCTGTGAATCTTGTCCAACATGTCAGGGCCGTGGTTATGTGAAAACGGCAGAGACAGTGTGTTACGAAATTTTTCGAGAAATTTTAAGATATGCACGTGCTTTTGAATCAAAAAGTGGCTTTACTGTGATTGCTCATCCGTTGGTGATTGACCGATTGTTAACAGCTGAAGCACCCGCAGTGGCCGATTTAGAGCATTTTATAGGGCGTGTGATTAAGTTTCAGGTGGAAAATTTATATACGCAAGAGCAATACGATATCATTCTGAGTTGAAATTGTAACAGAATATCGTTAAACACTTGTTACATCTGAAATTTTACTTTCTAAGTGTAATTTTTAATACTAGTCATACACAGTAGCCAAAGCCAAATTTCTCCTTTTGGCTTAGCAAAAAAAGAGGTATGACATGAGTATAAGCCAAGTAATTATTAAACAAAGTTCGAAAGTTTTAGACCATAAACCTGCCAACAATAGTGGTTATATTGTGGATGAACAAGGTAAAGAAGTTCAAATTACCACAGCTATGGTTCGTTCAGTCTGCCACCAATTATTAAATCGATGCCGAACTATTAAAAATTAAGGGGCTAATTTTAAGCCCCTTAATTTATTTAAGATTTATTTTCAAAAATCGCGGTTAACTCACCGCCTGTAACTTTGGGTTTTCTTGACCTACGATTTGCTCAAATCGTTGAATTTCATCTTCTAAGTGGGTCAGTAAGTTTTGTATTTTAGGTAATGCATTTCGGCAACCCGTTAAACCTACTTCTAATTTGTCTAAATAGCTTGTCATCGTGATATTGAGTGCTTGCCCATCTAGGACAATAGATGCAGGGTAGAGCGCATCTAGTTTTGCACCATTCCAATACAGCGGTTCGCGTGGTCCAGGTACATTAGAAATGACAATATTAAATGCTTGGCGCTTAGGCATCATGCCTGAAACGATATTGAAGCCAGCTGCACCATAAACCAATGCACTATAGTTTAAAATCTGATTTGAGTTCATGCGCTTAAAACGCTGTTTTGCATTTAGCACACTACGACGAATAATTTGTAGGCGTTCTAATGGCGTTTCTTTATTTGTCCCTAAGTTGGCCAAAATCATAGTAATACGATTCGATACCTCAGAATCATCATCACGGATAGATGCCGGAACCATTGCAATCAGTGGTTTTTTCGGTAAAGCCTGTTGACTAATCAGGTACTCACGTAAAGCCCCTGAGCAAATAGCCAATACCACATCATTAATGGTGACACCCAGTGCTTTAGCAATTTTGCTTAAGCGTTCCAGTTCAAAGGATTGTGCTGCAAAACGACGAGAAGAACTTACTCGTTGATTTAAAATACTGCTAGGTGCTTGAAAGCTGGATACATAATCTGGATTACGCCCCATATCCTTCATAATGGTTTGAGATAGCTCACGGAACACGATCGGGGTAGCTTCAAATTGTTGTTTGATTCCACCCATAATTTTTTTAAATCTGCTCGACGTTGGTTCTTTTAAACGTTTAGCACGTGGACCTTCAACACACCAAGGTGGCACAATACTTTTCGCATCTGGATCCTGTGAGAGCGATTTTTCAACTAAACGCATGCCTGCAATACCATCCACCATCGCATGGTGAATTTTAAAGTACATGGCAAAGCGATTACCCTCAATGCCTTCAATAATATTACAGGTCCAAAGTGGCTTGGCACGATCAATCAGGGCACTGTGTTCTTGTGAAATATACGTTAATAATTCACGGATTCGACCTGGGTGTGGAAGTGCAATATGGCGGAAATGATGGTCTAAATCGAATTCTTGATCTTCATCCCAAAAGAGACCATTCAGTTTATTATTAAAAGGTGGAACGGGGATTGATTTTGAGTTTCGAATATCTGCAACAAGATCTTGAATAAAGGTTTCAGGTGCATGGTCGGGGATTTGAAATAGAAAGAGTCCACCAACATGCATCGGTTGTTGTCGCTTTTCTAGCGACAGGAAAATAAAATCAATTGGGTGTAAAGGACGCATAGCGTTGGATGCCTCACTGCAATTTTATTGGCTGTTCATGGTTAAACTTTGAACAGGTTTGTTAGAATTATAAAAACCGTCTTTTTAGTATATCGCTTTTCAAATATAAAAAAACTTATTTCTGTGTAATCATGAGTATAAGAAAAACCACTGATATACAGTGGTTTTTTTGAAAAAAGTTATTTTTTTAAGTTGCCAGAATGTAAGCCACACTCTTTATGGGTTGCTTCTTCCCACCACCAGCGACCTTCACGTTCATGTTGATTTGGAAGGACTGGACGAGTACAAGGTTCACAGCCAATTGAGATGAAACCACGTTCATGCAGTGGATTATAAGGGATTTCCATCATCCGAATATAGTTCCATACGTCGGCACTTGACCAGTTTGCCAAAGGATTATATTTGATCAGTTGCTTATCTGGACCTGAAAAACCAGCATCTGCTTGAATAACAGGAATTTCATTACGTGTGCCCGGACTTTGATCTTTACGTTGACCTGTAATCCAGCCATCTAATGTGGCAAGTTTTTTACGTAGCGGTTTTACTTTACGAATACCACAACATTCTTGATGGCCATCTTCAAAAAAGCTAAAGAAGCCTTTTTGTTTGACTAGGCTTTCGATTGCTTCGGATTCAGGAAAGCAAATTTCAATCTCAATATTATAGTGTTTACGCACCGTTTCGATAAATTGATAGGTTTCTGCATGTAAACGCCCCGTATCTAAACTAAAGACACGAAAAGGTTTACCGAGATGAGATGCCATATCAATCAAAACTACATCTTCAGCACCTGAAAATGAAATGGCAATTTCACCTTCTTGGCTTAAAGCCAGTTCTAAAATCTCACTTGGAGACTTATCGGTATATTCAGATGCAAGTGCATCGACAAGGTCAATGGTAGGGATAATTGTCATGACAGTTCCTGGCTATAGGCTTGGACACTTAAAAACCTATATTAATTTAATTCACAACGATTTTAATAGAATTGAAATAATCTGCTTAGCAATAAAAAATAAATACTTATGAATTAAATAGATTTAAAAAACAGCACCTAAGAAATCATTTTTTAAGCTATGATAGCGCAAATTTTTTTCACTGGCATGAGGAGAACCCATGGAAATCGTATGTCTTGATCTTGAGGGTGTGTTAGTTCCTGAAATTTGGATTAACTTCGCAAAAAAAACCGGTATTAAAGCATTAGAAGCAACTACACGTGATATTCCAGACTACGATGTGTTGATGACGCAACGTTTGAATATCTTAAAAGAGCATAGATTAGGCTTAAATGATATTCAGGATGTTATTGCAGATATGGGGCCTTTCCCAGGTGCAAAAGAGTTTGTGAAATGGGTTAGTACTCATTTTCAATTGATTATTCTTTCAGATACATTTTATGAGTTTGCTCATCCATTGATGAAACAGTTGGATTGGCCAACTATTTTTTGTCATAAATTAGAAACTGATGAAAATGGTATGATTGCAGCGTATAAACTTCGTCAACCAGATCAGAAACGTCAAGCGGTTAAAGCATTGCATGGTTTGAACTTCCGCGTGATTGCTGCGGGTGATTCGTATAATGATACGACCATGCTGGGTGAGGCTGATCATGGTTTCTTATTTGATGCACCTGAAAATGTGATTGCTGAATTTCCACAATTCCCAGCTATACATGGTTATGAAGCATTAAAAGAAGCGATTCGTAATGCTTCTGTACGTGATATTCCAGCTTAATTTGATTATTAAGTTGTAATAGAGAAGGGCACCAATGGTGCCCTTTCTTATTTAATTTTAATCTTTGTAATTAATTAGAAACGGTAACCGATTTTCATACCATAACCAAGAGCCGTATTGTCTTCAAAGCTACCAACAACACTACCACCTGTTTGGGCATCAGCATCGCCTAACCAGAAATACTTCACACCAGCTTGGATGAAATAATTTTCAGCAGGACTGTACTGGCCACCTAAGCCAACACTCCAATAACCTTCAACTGGACCTAAAGTCGTTACTGGATTACCAGCACCAGAATCCCAGCCAACAGCAGCTGTACCAGACCATTTAGCGTTAAATTTATGACCTAAACCTACTGTTGCAGACCATTGATCATCTGAATAATCGACAAGATTCTGCTGTTTTCCAGTTAATGCGCCAGTCAACTGAGACAAATAAGCAGGTTTTACTGCAAACTGATCCCAATGTACCCAACGAATATTAGCAAAGGCTAACGTATTTTTTGCAACGCCTGATTGTAAGTCAATGTTGACTGACTGTGGCGTAGTAATTTCAGCTTTATGATACGTCGGGATTACAGCTGTCTTTCCTGGTATAGAACCTGTCAATGCAGGAATATATAATGCACCATCTGTGCCGAAGCCAAAGGTTTCTGTTGTATCTAATTCATGTTTAATTTCAGAGCGATAAGTCACAGCGGCTTTTAAAGCAATTTCAGGGATAGAATATGCAAAACCTGCCAACCAGCCGTAAGCTTCCCCTTCTTTAAGGTCAATATCATAACCGCCAAGAACTTGTGGGCCTTTATAAGCTGTGCCGCGTAGGGATACTTTTGCTTTTACGGTTTGATATACAGGTCCTGCATAAACATTCCAGTTCTCATTTGGTTGATACCCAATAAGTGCTGTAATGCTATTTGTTTTTACTTCAACAGAAGTACCTTCTAATGCACCTTTTTTTGGGTTTACTGTGGCAAAAGCATTAGATTCAGACGCATATTGAGAGTCAGCCCCAAATGGCTGATCATAAAGTAAACCCAAAGAGATTTTATCAGTTGCTTGAATTTTTATAGCAGCGGTAGGAAAGTAGTAGTCTTCGCCCATATCGCTGACTTTATTACCAGCATTGTCTTTACCTTGAACCTCTGGATCTAAAACTGAAATACCTGCTTCAGCGTAGTTTCCCGGTTGTAAAAAGGCTGAAATCGATTGTCCTGAACGATCAAGTCCAGCGGCAAATGTTGCTGTCGTCGGAATTAAACTAAGTAAAATTGCTGAATGAATCGCTGTAAGCTTCATGAATTCTTTTCCTTGAGCCGCTTAATCGTTATTTAAAAGTTACGGGAAAATAACATAAATAAAAAAAGAGTAAATGCTCAGCTCTGATTGGGAAATGAACTGTGTAATTCAAAAAATAAACTTGAATAGAGTAAAAGTACTAATAGTTATTTAGTATGTAAATGATTTATAAGTAAAAAAATAGAGTAATCATTTTAAAAAATGAAAGTAATATAAGTAGTTCTTTTTGATTAAATTTAAAACATATAGACGGCTAAGTTTAAAAAACAATAGGCATAATGTAAAAAGACCATAGCAAACTATGGTCTTTTTTTTAAATATTGAATGGCTTAAATTAGAATTTGTAACCCATTTTTAGGCCGTACGCGATAGCATGGTTGTCGTTAAAATCAGCAACATAATTAGCAGTATCGAATTGTGCACCTGATTGTGCTTTAGCATCGCCTAACCAGAAGTATTTAACGCCACCAGCAATGAAAGTTTGTGGTGTTGGGCTGAACTGAGCACCTAAACCAACGTTCCAATAACCTTCAGTTGGACCAAGAGTTGTAACAGGGTTACCTGCACCAGAGTCCCAACCTACTGATACGTTACCAGCCCATTGTTCGCTAAGTTTACGTCCAACGCCTACAGTTGCAGAAATTTGATCATCAGTATAGGCAACAAGATCAAATTGAGGTTTCCCTGTTTGTCCTTGTACAGTTGCATTTTTACTTGCTAGACCAAATTTATAAGGTTGAATTGAGAAATCTTTCCAATTTACCCAGCGGACATTAGCAAATGCAACAGTATTTGCCATGATGCCAGTTTGTAAATCTAGATTAACAGATTGTGGAGTTGTGATATCTGTATCTTGTGAAGGCGCAGCATTTAGAGCAGCGAATAAACCAGCTGCATTAAAACTTTCTCTCGCTTCTACAGAGTGCTCAATTTCAGAACGATAGGTAACCGAAGCTTTTAAGGCAATTTCAGGAATTTGATATGCAAAACCTGCTAACCAGCCAATGTCTCCATTTTCTTTAATACTTGCATTGTAGCCACCAAAAGTAGCATTTCCGCCGTATGCAGTACCACGAAGCTGAATATCACCTTTTACTGTTTGATATACAGGACCTGCATAAAAATTAAAGTTTTGATTAGGTTGAAAACCAAAAAGAAGTGTAAGGTTTTGAGTGTTTACTTCAACTTCTGTGCCTTCTTTCCCATTATGGAATGCACCTTGTCCGGCTAAAGTAGCTGCGGCAGGTGGCAGCACAGCTGGAAGGGTAGCTGTTGTAGTAGAGTAAGTCGCTTTTGCACCAAAAGGTTGGTCGTAGATTAAACCAACTGAAAAATTATTATTAATTTGAAATTTTAGGGCAGCGTTCACAAAATAGTAATCATCTGCCATTTCGCCAACATCGGTATTTGAAATTGGAGATCCCGCAAATGGATAACTATCTTTAGTTGTTCCTGAAACATTTGGGTCTAATACAGAAATGCCTGCTTCAAAATAGTTGCCTGGCTGTAAAAATGCTGCAATTGATTGACCTGAACGGTCTAAAGCTGCTGCGAATGCACCTGTCATTGGTACGGTTGCAAGGATAATGGCTGTGGTAAGTGTTTTTAATTTCATGCTGTATCTTTCCTTGAGGTACAAATTTTATTACTGAAATTGCTGTTATTTATGTTCAGTGTTCATTTTTGGCAACATCGGTTTTTAAACCTGATATGATTTGTTACTCCATGTGACAAAAATAGCACAATAAAAAAAAGAGTAAATGCTCTAGAAAAACAAATAAGGATAAAAATTTATGCATTTAACTTTTTTTGTTTAAAAAATGTTGGTTTTTTTATTTTAAGTTATTGAAAATTAATTAAATAAATAGAAATTAATGGTGCTTGGTTTTGTTTTTTATTTGGTTATAAAATAATCGTTTATTGTGGGGGATAGAATGTTTATTTGTAATTTTTATCACACTATTTAAAAGTAAGTACCATGCTGAGCTAACGATAATCTTTTAATAGATTAGATTATGATGATTGTGGCCTTGCAGAACCATGCTCCTCATGCAGTATCAAACCATAGATATTCTTCTTTTGGTCGATTGATTGAGCTGATTAAGTCTGCAAATTAGGTGTTGATCGTCCTAACTAGAATAGTGAACTTTTTGTACATAGCGGGGTACTTTTTACTCCAAAAGAAGCGAATGTTGCCTGATTTGAATAGATTGAAATTTACTATAAATCGGGTAACACAGTATTCTGCAAATGGTTGGTGAAGCCTTAAAAACGTTGAGCAGAAATATTTAAGAATTTAGAAGGATGAGGGGCATCATTCCGTAAATTTCATAATTTTTTAATAGTTTTGTCTAGCATCAAAAACTGTATAGATTTGATGTTATGGCAGCTTATGGTAGGGCTGTGCTTGCTGTTTCAATCCGATGATTTAAACTTTGAATAATGATATTGATATATTTTTCAACATCATCTTTAAAAATCATATATTGCAATGCTAAACCATAACTTAATGAAATTAACTCAGCGGTAATCGTCTCAATCTGGTTTTGATCTACAGGTTGTGCTGCTGGAATGAGGTAGATTAAAATTTTGGCTACTTCATCTTTATGCGTCTGCCAAACTTTTTGATATTCTAATGCAAAAGATTTATCACGCGCTGCATATAATTGAAGCTCAATTGATATTTTTAACCATTCAAAGTTATTAAAAAAATCGCTTAGCCAAACACGAAGTTTCTCAATCGAATAATCACTCTTTAAGTCTTCTTTGGATATTATCGTTTTAAGCTGAAGATTTTCTTTCTCAAATTGTAGTCGCATTAATTCTAATAAAAAATCTTCTTTATTCCTGAAATTTGAATAAAAAGCACCTTGAGTATAGTTGGCATGTTTAGAAATATTTCTAATAGAAACAGCACCATAACCATGACTGGAAATTAAAGAAAACCCAGACTCAATAAGGGCTAGGCGAGTTTTAAGCTGCTTTTCATCACGTGATAGTTTTTTTGAATTCATGAAAGCGAAATAAATGAGATAACAATTGATATCTTAAATTTTATGAGATAAATTTGCTACTTCTTTTTTTAAATATCAGTTGTAATCTGAAAAAATAAATATTTTAATTTTAGAGATGATTATGAGCCATAGTGCATATAAACGAATAGTTGTCATCAATGGACATCCTTCAAAAAGTAGCTTTAATGCTGCATTGGCAGATGCATATATAACTTCCGTAGCTAAGTACAACGTTCAGGTCGATTTGATTGAAGTGGGGCAATTGCATTTTGACCCTAATCTCAAAAATGGCTATGAAAAAAGAATGGAACTAGAGCCAGATTTAATCGAAGCTTGGAAAAAAATTGAGCTTGCTGATCATCTGGTCTGGATTTTTCCTGTGTGGTGGGGTGGGCTGCCAGCAGTGACTAAAGGTTTTATTGATCGTGTATTTTTACCGAGTACTGCCTTTAGCTATTATGAAAATAGTAATCGTATTAAAGGCCATTTAGTCAATAAAACAGCAAGAATAATTACAACATTGGATCAGCCAGGCTGGGTCTATAAGTGGTATTTTGCTGAACCGAGTACTCGGCAGCTGAAAAAAACAACCTTAGCGTTTTGTGGGGTAAAAAAGATCAAAACGGTGTATATCGGTTCTGTTCGCGGTTCAAGTGCACTGAAACGTGAAAAATGGTTAAAACAAATGGAAATGTGTGCAAAGCAGGATTGCCATAATGCTCAAAGGTTTTGCTTAAATAATAAGCCAGCAGCGAATAAATCAGAAAATTAAGACTGAGCTATGAAAATGAATGCCTATTTGGAGTGTGTTAGCTTGCAGGAGTTTTGGCTATATGGCGAATGGCCAAATAGGCAATACAGTAAAAACTAAATTAAGTGATCTATATTTGTAACGCGCAATTTGGATCGTATCGAGTTATTTCCATGACTCCGCTAAAAAAGCATCTGCTTCACATAAACTTCATGTCGACTCTATTAAACTCATTTAAACAAAATCTAATAATTTTGAAATTAGGATTAGCCGATGTTCAAAAGTCTTATGCGCTGGGTAGATAGTTGGTTCATACCTGTTCAGGCAGAGACCAGTTCATCTGAGAAAAAGAAAATTCAATGGCTGCGGATTTTTCCCTTTATCATTCTGCATATTGCTTGTCTTGGCGTATTTTGGGTGGGGGTCTCGTGGTTCGCAGTTGCCTTCATGCTGATTTTTTATTTGATTCGCATGTTCTCGATTACTGCATTTTTCCATCGTTATTTGTCACATAAGACTTTTCAGACTTCAAGGATGGTGCAATTTATTTTTATCTTGCTTGGTACGATGAGCGCACAGCGTGGACCTTTGTGGTGGGCGGCCCATCATCGTTATCATCATCGATTTACCGATACAGAACAGGATCCGCATTCATCTACTCATGGATTTTGGTACAGCCATGTAGGGTGGTTTTTAAATGAATATAACTTTGCCACACGCAAAGAAGTGATTAAAGATTGGTTGAAATATCCTGAACTTATTTGGCTTGACCGATTTAGCCTTATCGTTGTATTCATGACTGCGGGGGCAATTTATACATTAGGAGAATGGTTGGCTATTGCCTATCCATTTCTTGCAACATCGGGTTTACAGTTGTTGGTCTGGGGGTTTGTCATTTCAACTGTATTACTGATTCATGCGACTTTGTGTATTAATTCACTTGCCCACCTCTACGGCAGTCGTGACTTTGAAACTCAAGATCAAAGCCGCAACAATTTATTTTTATCCCTTATTACGTTAGGCGAAGGTTGGCATAACAATCACCATTTTTATGCAGGCAGTACACGCCAAGGCTTTTATTGGTGGCAAATTGATATCACTTATTACCTTCTAAAAATGATGTCTTGGTTTGGCTTGGTCTGGGGATTTAAGCCAATTCCAGCACGGGTTTATGAGCTAAGTAAAATAGCGCAATCATCCGTAGCAGCAAAAAAATTAATTAAGACCAACACAAAGAATATTCAAACTGGGGAGTCTTCATGAAAATTGCCATCATTGGTTCGGGTATTTCTGGGTTATATGCGGCATGGAAACTTTCAAAGCAACATCAAGTGACTGTTTTTGAAAAAAACCATTATTTTGGCGGTCACACAGATACGCATGATCTAGAAATAGAGGGGCAGATGCTTGCCGTTGATAGTGGTTTTATCGTATTTAACGACTATAACTATCCACTTTTTAGTCAAATGCTTGCTGAACTTGGAGTCAAAGCTCAAAGTAGTGATATGGGCTTTTCTGTGAATAATCAGGTGACGGGGCTACAATATAATCCATCGAAAAAAATATCATTACTGTGCCGACCGCAGAATTTTTTGAAATCTAATTTTAGAGCAATGTTAGCCGATCTATTTAGATTTTATGCAGCAAATAAAGACGTGATGGTCGATGATTGCGAGATCACATTAAGTATAGAAGATTATTTAGACCAAAATGGCTATTCACAGACCTTCCGCCAAGAGCATTTATATCCGATGTGTGGTGCACTCTGGTCATGCCCAATTGAGCAAGTGGGACAAATTCCTTATAAATTTGTGGTCAGTTTTTTTCAGCACCATCGAATGTTACAGCTCAAAGACCGACCACAATGGCAAACAGTCAAAGGCGGTTCTGCTCGCTATGTTCAAGCCATTCAGCAACAGTCACCCAACATTAAGTTTAAGCAACTTGCTGTCAGCAGCGTGTTACGCTTATCCGATCAGGTGATTGTTCAAACAGAAGTGGATACCCAGCAGTTTGACTGGGTAATTTTTGCCAACCATGCCGATGATAGTTTAAAAATTTTAGCGGATGCGACAGCGCTTGAGCAAGATGTACTGGCAAACTTTTCTTATCAAGATAACCGAATGGTGGTACATAGTGACCTCAGTATCATGCCGAAACGCAAGTCTCAATGGGCGAGCTGGCATGTACATGTCACCGAAGCTGGATCTGATGCTAAAGCCGTATTTCAGCATGCGAAGGTTCATTATGGTTTTAGCTACTGGATGAACAAGCTGCAAAATTTATCCTGTAAAACACAAATTTTTGCCACCCTGAATCCAAATTTTCGCATTAATCCCAAGTTTATTTGGGTCGAACGCCAGTATCGCCATCCCATTTTTAATGCAGCAGCCATTGCGGCGCAAGCGCGTTGGGCAGAAATTAATGGACAAAATCGAACCTCATTTTGTGGGGCTTATTGGGGTTGGGGATTTCATGAAGATGGTGCGCGCAGTGCGGCGAAAGTGGTGGATCAATTGGCACAGTTCGTAGCCGAGCCTGCTTAGGAGTATGGTATGTTGATGACCTCACTTGCTGTTGCGCCTGCCATGATCAGGCATCGTCGCTATTTACCGAAGTCGCATGAATTTGACGCGCAATTAAGCTACTTATGGTTTGACCCCGATCAGATGGATTCGATTACGCAGCAATCATGGTTGTGGTCATTGAAGCACTGGAGTGTGCTGCGCCTAGATTCAGATGATTTTTTAATTGCAGAGCATGGTTCAATTCGGGAAAAAATTAAAAAAATACTCCTTAAACAAGTCAATATTATCTTGGCTTCAGATACTCAAATTCGTGTGTTGGCACTACCACGCACTTTGGGTTTTTATTTTAACTCGGTGGTCTTTTATTTTATTTTGGATGCCACTGAACATCCGATCTTTATTTTGAGTGAAATCACCAATACCCCTTGGAATGAACGTCAGGCTTATATCCACGATTGTCGGGATAAAGCAGTTCAGCATTCACATTTTCAAAGCTATTCGTTCGAGTTTGAAAAATCATTTCATGTCTCACCTTTTATGCCGATGAATATAGATTATCGTTGGCGCTTTAATTTTTCAGAACAGCAAAATGTCATCCATATGCAGTTGTTTCAACAGGATGTACTGCAATTTGATGCCACAATGCGTTTTTCACTGCATCCCATCACAGTTCCTTCACAACACTATCGTTATGCTATTTCCTGTGTCTTTGAACCTTTTAAAATGATGGCGGGTATTTATTGGAACGCTTTTCGTTTATGGACGAAAAAAGTTCCATTTTATCGGCATCCCAAGAAAAACAAGGGAAATACAATATTATGAAAACACTTATTTCCAGTGAACAAGATTCGCTACCTTTGGTTTTACGTAGTTTATTGAAGTTGCGTCACGGTCAAATTATATTTCAAGGGGTCTGGAATGGTTTTGTCGGCGACAGTATTGAGTTAAGCGCTGTTGTTCGAGTTCATAATAAACAACTGATGGAGTTGATTTTTAAAAATGGTGTATTGGGTGCAGCCGAAGGCTATATCCGCGGCTATTGGAGCACGGATCATTTGGTCGAACTGATCCAAATTTTGGCGCGTAATCGAGATGTCTTAGATAAACTTAATCAAAATATCATTTCTCAAGCCAGCCAAATCTTTTTAAAGGCATGGTACAAAACACGTAAAAACTCAATCAATGGTAGTCGAAAAAATATTGCTGATCATTATGACCTAAGTAATGATTTCTTTAAGTTGTTTCTTGATCCATCACTGATGTATTCCAGTGCTGTATTTAAAGAACCGAGCATGAGTTTAGAACAAGCTTCAAATTATAAAAAAGAGCTGATTTGTCAAAAATTACAGCTTAAACCGATGGATCATTTGGTGGAAATTGGCAGTGGCTGGGGCGGTTTTGCAATTTATGCAGCACAACATTATGGCTGTAAAGTCACCACGATTACCATTTCACAAGCGCAATATGATGAAGCCGTGGCGCGTGTAGAGGCTGCTGGTTTGGCGCATCGTGTCGATGTACAGTTGAAAGATTATCGCTTGCTGGAAGGAAAATTCGACAAACTGGTTTCTATTGAAATGATTGAAGCTGTGGGTGAACCATACTTATCAACCTATTTTCAGCAATGTCGTAATTTATTAAAACCGAATGGTTTGGCTTTGATTCAGGCGATTACCATTGAAGATACGCGTTATAAAAAAGCGTTAAATACTGTGGATTATATTAAGCGTTATATTTTCCCCGGCAGTTTCATTCCGTGTATCAGTGTGTTAACTCAAACGGCATCAGAACAAAAATTACGTTTAAAACATTTGGAAGATATTGGGCAAAGCTATGCACAAACTTTGCATTGTTGGCGAAAAAACTTTTTAGCTGCACGTGAACAAGTCCTTGCATTGGGTTTTGACGAAAATTTTATCCGTATGTGGGATTTTTACTTGTGCTATTGCGAAGGTGGTTTTAAGGAAGGTGTGATTAGTGATGTGCATATGTTGTTCGAGGTCAGTGCATATTAAATTTGAATCTTCTACATGAATTTGCCAAGGAGAACGCTAAATGCTGCTGGATTTATTGTTGCTTGACGTCTTCATTATGCTGTGTTGTTGGGTCATTGTGACCTATAACCATCGTGCAGGTTTAGTCGATGTTGCATGGAGTTTCAGTATTGCCTTCAATGTCATATGGGCCGCACTTTTTCTGAATACCGCACCAATGGCTGTGCGTATCTTTATTGGTCTTGCAAGCAGTATTTGGTTTTTACGTCTGACCTGGCATTTATTGCGTCGTTATGGGCATGAAACCGAAGAAGATCGTCGTTATGCCAATATGCGCCGTGCTATGGGGGCATTTCAGCATCTTGGTTTTTTAGCTTTTTTCATGTTTCAAGCGGGTCTTGCGATTCTATTTTCATATCCGATGCTGTCGCTACTGAGTACCACACAGATGCAGTGGAATGACTGGAGCAATTGGCTACTGATCGTTGCCGCACTGATTATGCTGGTGGCATTTATGGGTGAAAGTCTGGCCGATCATCAACTGTATCGGTTTAAACAAAATCCTGCCCATCAGGGTAAAACTATGGATCAAGGTTTATGGAAATATTCACGGCATCCAAATTATTTCTTTGAATGGCTGCATTGGTTTGCCTATCCCATTTTAGGTCTTGCAGCTGGGCTGTATGTGTTATGGATTTACCCTGTATTGATGTGGTTGTTTTTGTACTACATCACCGGTATTCCGTTTAGTGAACAACAAGCATTACGTCATCGTGGTCAAAACTACCGAGATTATCAACAACGCACGTCAATGTTTATTCCCTGGCAACCTAAAGAGTAGGACAACCTATGGATTTTATTATTCAACAGTCGCTAAGAATTGTCGAAAGTGGATTGCTTCCAGATCAGGCGATTCGTGCTGCAATACGGGGCTTAAGTAAAAAACGCTTAATTCAAGAAGGACGTTATGATCCTGAACAGGGCGCCCAGCGTTATATGGACGTACTGAACATGCTCAAACACAGTGAAATTGCCATCGAAACCGATAAGGCCAATGAACAGCATTATGAGTTACCAACTGAATTTTTTCAGGCTGTGCTGGGGAAACGTTTAAAGTACAGTGCAAGTTTATTTGCCGATGCTCAAACCACTTTAGATGAAGCTGAGGAACTGGCTTTAGCGAGCTATTGTCACCGTGCGCAATTACAAGATGGTCAACATATTCTAGAGATCGGTTGTGGTTGGGGATCTTTAAGTCTATGGATGGCGGAGCAGTATCCGAAGGCAAGCATCACCGTGGTATCGAATTCTGCAACGCAACGTAAATATATTCAACAACAAGCCAAATTACGACAGTTCAACAATTTGAGTGTAATCACTTGTGATGTAAATGTATTGGAACTTGAAAGTGGTACATTTGATCGAGTCGTATCGGTGGAAATGTTTGAGCATGTACGTAATTATCAAAAACTATTTGAAAAAATAAACACTTGGCTGAAGCCTGAAGGATTACTCTGGTGTCATATTTTTTGTCATCGTTTTTTACATTACCCATTTGAAATTAAGAATGAATATGATTGGATGTCAAAATATTTCTTTAGCGGTGGACTCATGCCATCGGCTTCAACTTTCTTACATTTTCAAGATCATTTACAGTTAGAGCAGCATTGGCAGTGGTCAGGGACACAGTATGAACGGACTGCCAATGCTTGGCTGGAAAATATGGATCGGCATGAGCAACGCTTAAAACCCTTATTTGAAAAAACCTATGGCAAGGCGGCCGCAGCATGGTGGCAACGCTGGAGGATTTTCTTTATGGCCTGTGCTGAATTATTTGGTTTTGAGCAGGGGCAAGAGTGGGTAATCGGTCACTTTTTGTTTAAGAAGAAAATCCTATAATCTAAATTGAATTTGACCCTGAGTTGGTCGCGTAAGGGATTGAGTCTATGTTGAAGCTATTTAAGGGCAACCGTGCTCATCCCTTGGGTGAAGTTTTTAATCGTTACTATTGGTTGCAAATTGGACTGATCGCATTATCGATTGTGATTGGTATTTCATGCAGTGCATGGGTGATTAAAGGCACATTGCTGAAAACGGCGCTTGAACAGGAAATGGAGCATTATTGGATGCGTGTTGAGCGTAATCCAAAGGCAGATTTACCCGATACGAAAAATTTGTATGGCTACCGATGGAACGGGATTAGACCAAGCAAGTTTCAAAATATGCAGTTAAAAGCAGGCATTGACCGTCATTTTATTGATGGCAAAGAGCGCATGACCGTTTATGGAGAACGCAATGGACAGCATGTACTTTTAGTTTTTGGCGAGAGTAACGTCAATAAGCTGGTTTGGCTGTTTGGTTTGGCACCGTTAATGTTCAGTCTATTTATCCTTTATAGTGTGTTGTGGTGGTGGAATCGTCGTGCGCGCCGATACTTTTCTCCGATTACCCGACTGGCCAATGCTTTAGAAAATATCGACTGGGAACATCAGAATAAAGAAGCGTCACCGTTTCAGGACATCAGCACTGATGCCAATATGGAAGCGGAATATTTAAAACAAGCGCTAGAGAAATATCATCAGGTGTTAAGTGAGTTTATTCGCCGTGAACGTGAGTTTAGCGGTGATGTCAGTCATGAGCTTCGTACACCGTTGACGATTTTAAAAGGCAATGTGCAACTTTGCCAAGCACGTTATGGTGATAACAAAGCTTTTACGCGTTTGGGCAATACCATTGAAGATATGCAGTTATTGGTCGATACCTTGTTGGCAATTGCGCGTAATACCACCAATACGCTGACCCCAGAACATAGATCACTATTCAATATTTTACAGGAATTACAACTCGATTTAGACAGTGTGGGGCAGGCCAAAGGGATACAGATTCATCTTCAACAGCATGGGGATGAACAGACACGTCAACTTTATCCGTCTATGACTAAAATGGTGTTTGGTAATATTTTGCGTAATGCCTTAAATTATTCGCAAGGTTCAGAAATTGATATTATTTTGCAAAAAAATAAAGTGTTAATTGCTGATAATGGCATTGGCATCAATTTACCCAATGATGTGAAAGTACAGGAATTGTCGAGCCGGCAACTTAAACTAGAAACCAAAGGGCATGGTATTGGACTGCAATTGGTACAAAAACTGTGTCTGCAATTGGGCTGGCGTGTGGAATTGTTTGATCGTCAATATTATTTAACGATCCAGAGCGATATTGATTTAAAGCCTTCAACGGGATTGATTGTGGTGGTGTATCTTGGTTAGTTTAGCTGAGCTGGATCGGTTTCAATTGAAATTTTTAAGCCAACCCCAGACACGGTATGAATCAGTTTCTGATTGAAAGGCTTGTCGACCATTTTGCGTAGATTATAAATATGACTACGTAGCGCATCACTTTCAGGCTCGGCATCACCCCATAAGGCCATGATAATTTCTTGTTTAGTCATGACTTTGGGTGAGTTGCGCATTAATAGCTTTAACAGTTTAAACTGAATTGGCGGGAGTTCTATGGTTTGACCCGCACGGCTTAAACTTTGACGCGCGCTATCTAAAATGAGGTCATGAATTTGCAATTGGCTCTTTGAAACCTCACCCTGTGATCTTTTAATTAAAGCCCGAACGCGCACCACCAACTCATTAAAGTCGAAAGGTTTGACTAGGTAATCATCGGTGCCTGAAGCAAAACCTTTTAGTTTATCATCTAAGGTATCGCGTGCAGTCAGCATCAGCACAGGCAGGTCTAAGCTTTGTTCTGTCCTTAACCATTCACAGAGATCATAACCTGAGCCGTCCGGCAAATTAATATCCAATAACAGAATATGATAGGGATGCTGTCTTAATAAATTGCGTGCGGCATCTAAATTACGTGCATGATCTATGACAAAACCATGCTCTTCTAAAAACTCACACAGGGTAGAGGCAAGCTCGTAATGGTCTTCGACGATGAGGATAAAATGTTTTGTCATAACAATAAATTCAGAGATTTAGTTTAAGAGTTGTTGTTTTAATTTAGCATTAAAAGGCTGTGGCCCTAGCCAAATTTTAAAATACTGATTGGCCTGATCATTTTGAATATAACCTAATTTTTTTTGATTCAGCGACAGTGTTAATGTTTTCGATGGATGTGTATACAGCAAAGCGTATAAATCACCATTTTTGACAGGTTTATAAAGCTGTGTAATATGATTCAGGGCAGAGTTTTCTTGAAAATTGGTAATATTTTTCTTTAAAAAATGCGTGGCTGCACGTTTAAATGCCCATTCTGGAATATCTTGAGTATAAGCAAAATTCATTTGAATACTTTGACTCTCCCAAGTCTTTTTACAAGACTGGGCAAAATAGCTTGCTTGGCCGACCTGTTTTTTGCCAATTAAAAGTGGTGCTGTTGCACATGGTTGTAGCGCTGTGTCGAGCGTTAAGGCATTGGCCGATAAACTGCTTAGGCAAACAAGGCTTAAGGCGATTTTTTGAATGGTAATAACCATGAGTAAACACCTCCAACATAGGGTAGTGAACGATATAAACCATTTGCTGGATCCCAAAAATCTTGCTGGAAAATAATTTGCTGGGCAGCATTCACTTTAATTTCACTTATTCCGTGTGAAGCCATCTTTTTATGAGTGCCTAAAAATTTGAAATCATAAGCCATATACCAATGCACATACGCTGAGTCTTGATGATGGCTTGTGCTTAATAATTTGACTGTGACATTACTGACACGTTCATTCATGCCTTTAAAATGCTCAACCAAATTTTGTCGTGATGAAAACTGAGACAATGTGTCATTAATAAAAAGTTGTTCTGCGTATAGCGCACTTGCCTGCTGGACAAATTCGGGCGTGCCCAAGGTATTAAAGGTTGAAGTAAAGCGTGTACCAATTGCTAAGGCTTGTGCGTCATTTAGCATGATGCCAGTCATATTATTCTTGGCGGTATGATAATCAGCGGAATAACTGGGGATACTTTTACATCCGGATAAACACAGTAATGCCAGCAAAGACGTTGCTATTGTTTTACGGTATTTCATGATCATTATCCATCTTGAAGCTTATATTGATACTTTAGAGCGATGGGTGTGAATGGAATGTGAATATTTAAGCTTTGAAAAGCTGACTTGCTGCTGAAAAAATTAACAGTTTAGAGTAAGGCCACCTTGCTATTTTGATGCAGAATTTTACGCAAATTTTACGCCTAAGGTCATTTCTTCAATAGAGAGTTTACGCCGTTATTTTTCATACTACATCGTGGAATATCCCCGATGTTTAGGATGGAAACGATGGACGCTAAATTCATAGCTCATCAACAGATAAAGCAGCAAATTAGATGCTTACAATGCAAGACAATTAAAAATATAACACAGAGCAACAGGGTGACCTCATTTCAAGGGGAGTTGCCATGTTAGAACTCATTCTACTTTTAGTCATGGTCACGCTTTTGGCTTTTCCACTTGGAAAATATCTTGCTGCCATTATGCACAACCGTACGATGAAGATTGATGTACTGTTCAATTGGATTGAAAAACCGATTTATGCAATTTTAGGAACCAATCCTAAGCAAGGAATGAATGTTAAAACGTATATCTTAAGTTTTATCTTCAGCTGCATTGTCATTGGTGTGGCCGTTTGGGCACTCTTTATGGTGCAGGCATGGTTACCGTTCAATCCAAACCATGCACCCAATATGTCATGGGATTTGGCTTTACATAGCATGATTTCATTCTTGACCAATACCAATCAGCAACATTATTCAGGTCAGGCACAGCTTTCCTATTTATCACAAATGGTTGGAATTGTTGGCTTACAAGTCATTACCCCAATGATGGGCTTGGCAATGGTGGTTGCAACCGTTCGTGCTTTATTTTTCAATCGTTCAAATGAGCAAACTGCGACAGCATCGCACTCTTCTGCCGAAAGCTTTACTCAAAAAATGAAAAGCATCAATGTCGGAAATTATTGGGCAGATGTGATTCGTCCAACCTTTCGCTTCTTATTACCCATTTGTATGGTCTGGGCATTATTTTTAAATAGCCAAGGTGTACCTGCAACCTTTCAGGGTGGGCCAGAAGTTCAGGTTGTTGACCAGACAGCGGAATTAAAAACACAAAAAATTCCATTAGGCCCCGTTGCACCGATGGTTGCCATTAAACAGCTCGGTAGTAATGGTGGCGGATGGTATGGTCCAAACAGTGCTGCACCTTTAGAAAATCCAACGCCATTTTCCAACTTTATGGAAATGTTTGCGATCTTATTGATTCCAGTGAGCGTTATTTTCATGTTGGGTTTTTTCACCAAACGTCCAAAATTTGCAGCCTTTGTTTTTGGCTCAATGTTGTTGATGTCGGTGATTTCAGCCTCAAGTGCAATTTGGTCAGAAAGTCTTTCGCAAACTGCATCGCAAATTTCTGCGATGGAAGGTAAAGAAATGCGTTTTGGTGAATCCTCTTCTGCGCTATGGGCCGCATTAACCACGCAAGTGAATAATGGTTCGGTCAATATGATGCATGATTCTGCATCGCCATTAACAGGGTTGGTTGCGCTGTCCGATATGCTGATTAATGCAATTTGGGGCGGTATCGGTTGCGGCTTACAGCAATTTATCATCTATTTGTTTTTAGCTGTGTTTATTGCCGGTTTAATGACTGGGCGTACCCCTGAACTTTTTGGTCGTAAAATTGAAGCGGGTGAAATCAAACTGCTTGCCGTGGTGATTCTGATCCAACCAATTGTGATTTTGGGATTCACTTCGATAGCTTTATTTTTCCCTGAACTCACAGGTAATAGTAATCCTGCCTATCATGGCGTTTCACAAGTTTTATATGAATATGTTTCCGCATTCGCCAATAACGGTTCAGGTTTTGAAGGTTTAGCAGATAACACCGTGTGGTGGAATGTGACCTGTAGCATGGCCTTACTGCTCGGACGTTTCCCCACTTTAATTATTCCGCTGATTATTGCGACACGTTTAGCCGCTAAACGTCAGGCGCCTGAAAGTAATGGTAGCTTAAAAGTTGAAACTCCTACCTTTGCTTTAACCTTAATTGCCATCGTGGTGATGTTGACCTTATTGCAATTTATGCCTGTCTTAGTCTTAGGACCAATCGCGGATCATTTGTTATTGGTTCAAGGCTAAGGAGTGAAATTCATGAACAAGTCAGTACATTCTGAACAAAATACTTCAACGCTTTTTCAAGCTGAAGCATGGAAAAATGCCTTTGTTAAGTTACTCCCACAACATGCCATGCAGAATCCGGTCATGGCAATTGTGTGGCTTGGCACGATTGTGACTTTTATCAGTACCATTTTAGGCAAAGCAGACCTTGTTTTTGGTTTGCTGGTAACTCTGATTTTACTGATTACCGTTTTGTTTGCCAATTATGCAGAAGCCATTGCAGAAGCCAAAGGGCGTGGTCAGGCATCATCGCTTAGACAGGCGCGTCAAAACTTAACCGCAAGACGGATCGCAAATTTACAAGATACTGATGGCATACAAGTTGCTGCGACTGTATTAAAACCGAATGATTTAATTGAGGTTCGTGCCGGTGAACTGATTCCCTCAGATGGTGAAATCGTTCATGGCTTTGCCACCATTAATGAAGCAGCAGTAACAGGCGAGTCTGCACCAGTGCTACGTGAAGCAGGAACAGATCGTTCAGGTGTGATTGGCGGAACCAAAGTTTTAACCGATCGTATTATTGTGCAAGTCACAGCAGAAGTGGGTAATAGCTTTTTAGACCGTATGATTGCTTTGGTGGAAGGTTCAAATCGTCAAAAAACACCAAATGAAATTGCACTGGGTATTTTACTGACCGTTATGACGGTGACTTTTGTCATAGTTGTGGTCAGTCTGCCGATCATTGGACATTTTTTGAATATTTCCATCAATCCGATTCTGTTGGTGGCGTTATTGGTGTGCTTGATTCCAACCACCATTGGTGGCTTACTGCCTGCAATTGGTATTGCGGGAATGAACCGTGCTTTAAAAGCCAATGTGATTGCAAAATCAGGTAAGGCGGTTGAAGTTGCAGGGGATATCGATGTTTTGCTTTTGGATAAAACAGGAACCATTACCTATGGTGATCGTCAGGCGACGGCATTTTATCCTTTAGCTGGTGTTTCGGACGCGGAACTTCGTCAAGCCGCGGTATTGACCTCACTTGCCGATCCTACCCCTGAAGGTAAATCCGTGGTTGCACTGGCGAAAGAACAGGGTGAAAAGGTTCAGGAACCTGAGCAGGCTGAATTTATTCCATTTAATGCCTCAACCCGTATTTCAGGTTTGAATTTGGTCAATGGTCAGCAAATTCGTAAGGGTGCTTTGGATGCGATTTTAAAATTCACTGCACAGGATATTTCCCGTCATAGCGAACTCAAAACCCGTGTTGAACAAGTCGCATCGAAAGGGGCAACGCCGCTTGTGGTTGCTTATGGTCAAAACCTATTGGGCGTGATTGAACTGTCGGATGTGATTAAATCCGGCATTAAAGAAAAGTTTGCACGTTTGCGTGAAATGGGCATTAAAACAGTCATGGTGACTGGGGATAATCCGCTGACTGCTGCTGCAATTGCCGCTGAAGCAGGCGTGGATGATTATATTGCCGAAGCCAGACCTGAAGATAAATTGAACTGTATTCGTACTGAACAAAACAAAGGCCATTTGGTTGCGATGGTCGGTGATGGGACTAATGATGCACCAGCACTGGCACAGGCAGATATTGGCTTGGCGATGAATTCAGGTACGCAAGCGGCCAAAGAAGCCGGCAACATGGTGGATTTAGATTCTGATCCGACCAAATTATTGGCTGTGGTTGAAATTGGAAAACAACAATTGATTACCCGTGGTGCATTGACCACCTTCTCTTTGGCCAATGATATTTCAAAATATTTTGCGATATTGCCGGCACTTTTTGTTGCCGCCATTCCACAAATGAGTGTGTTAAATGTGATGCAATTGGGCAGCTCTGAAAGTGCCATCCTTTCTGCATTGATTTTTAATGCCATCATTATTCCATTACTCATTCCAATCGCGTTACGTGGTGTGAAATTTAAACCATCAACATCGACACAATTATTACGCCGTAACATGCTGATTTATGGTGCTGGTGGTGTGATCTTACCATTCGTTGCAATCAAAGCCATTGATCTGGTGATCAGTCAAATCTTGGTTGTATAAGGAGCGGAACATGAATACTGTAAATACAGAACACTTGCTACAACCTTCATATGCCTCATTGCTTCGTGCTTCAATTGGGCTGACCATCGTCGGGTTGGGTTTATGTGGTTTTTTATATAGTGCCACGGCGACAGGGCTGGGACAGCTTTTATTTCCAGCTCAAGCCAATGGCAGTTTGATTGAATTAGATGGAAAGATTTTAGGTTCCAGTTTGGTGGCGCAACCTTTTACTGATCCGAAGTATTTTCAGCCTCGGCCTTCGGCAGCCAATTATGACCCTATGGCCATGGCTGGCAGTAATATGGCAAGAACCAATCCTGAATTGACGAAAATTATTGAGCAACGTATAGCGGATATTGAAGCTAGGGATCATATTGATGGTCGTCAAATTCCAAGTGATTTGGTGACGGCTTCAGGCAGTGGGATTGACCCTGAAATTAGTCTGAAATCGGCCATGATTCAGGTGAAACGTGTTGCGGAGGCGAGACATTTGTCTGATCAGCAGGTGATTGAGCTGATCCAGCAATATACCTTAAAGCCAACATTTGGCGTGTTGGGGCAAGAGCGTATTAATGTACTTGAGTTAAATCTAGCTTTAGATCAGATAAAAGAATAATTCCTGTATATTTACCAGAAGGGTTGGTCATATCTTTTCACGACGGAGTCCTACCATATAAAGTTTAATGGTAGGAGCTCGTTTATTACTTTTGTCATGGCAAAAGTAACCAAAACCGTTTGTCATCCGCTGAACTCGTCAAAATGCAATAGTGTTCAAATATTTCGCAGAAACATGATGCAATAGATTGCTGTTTGCCTCGAACAGCAGCGGATGACGTTACCGCGTATCCTGTTTTTAGTTCAGGTATCAATGAGTTATATTTTCTAAAAGCAACATTGTTGATTTAATTATTTTAAAAAGATATTTCTATGGAAAATCGAAAGAATAAAGTAGATGTTTTATTGCAACATGCCAAGCGTTATCAATCTGGGCGTTTAACCATTTTTTTAGGTGCTGCTCCGGGAGTAGGAAAAACCTATGCCATGCTGGTTCGAGCGCGTGATTTATTTCAGCAAGGGCAAAATATTGTTATTGCGTATATCGAGACACATGGTCGTGCAGAAACCGAAGGTTTAATTGAGGGATTACCCTGTATTCCTCGAAAAAAGATGCAATATCAAGGGCATCATCTTGAGGAAATGGATTTAGATGCCGTTTTAGAACAGAAAGCGCAAATTGTTTTGGTCGATGAATTTGCCCATACCAATATGCCCGGCAGTCGGCATGAAAAACGCTGGCAGGATATTAATGAACTGCTTGATGCTGGTATCGATGTTTTTACCACCATGAATATCCAACATCTGGAAAGTTTAAATGATGTGATTTATCAGATTACCGGGATTCGAGTTAAAGAAACCGTACCAGACCGCGTCTTTGATCGCATTCGAGATATTCGCTTAATTGACTTACCGGTTAATGAATTATTAGAGCGTTTAAATCAGGGCAAAGTTTATATTCCCGAGCAAGTTCAACACGCCTTGCAGGGCTTTTTTAATAGTTCAAATTTAACCGCTTTACGTGAACTGGCCATGCAAACGGTTGCTAGTCATGTCGATAGCGATGTCCGTGAAAATTTTGCCTTACAAGGGTTGACCCCGATTCCGCTGAAAAATCATCTGCTGATTATGGTCGATGGTTTAGGGCAATCTGAAGCTTTAGTACGGGCAGGATGTCGGCTTGCTGAAAACCGTTTAGCCACTTGGACAGTGGTTGCTTTTATCGATCAGCATCAACAGCAAAAAGAGAATCAACAGCTCCATCAAACAGATGCACAAAGCAGGGAAATAGAACGGGCCTTGAATCTATGTCGGCAACTTGGCGGGATGACCGAAATTTTATACGGTCAGCAACATGCCAAAATACTGTCAGAATTTGCGCTTGAACGAGGTATTTCAACTTTGGTGGTGGCACAGACGCAGGCTAAAAAATATCGCTTCAATTTTAAATCCAATTTAATTGAGCAGATTTTAAAGCATCATCCACATTTTGAGCTGAGTATTGTTCCGATTCCATCGGGACAAAAAACGCTGCATGCTGTAACTCAAATTGGTTTATTTCTAAGTGTTAAAGAATCACTATTGGTTTTATTCACGACGATTATCAGCATTATCATTGCCAGTGTGGGGGAGCGGTATTTGGGAATTGAAGAACTTTCAATCATCTTTATTACCGCCGTCGTCTTTGTCGCATCCAAAACACGCATGACCGCAGCAGCATGTTCCGCAATCATTTTTTTCCTTGCATATAACTTTTTCTTTATTGCACCTCGATACACCTTTCAGATTTCGGCACATCAGGGGGTGATCACCGTTGTGGCATTTTTTGCAGCGGCACTGATAGCCAGTCGTTTGGCATCTCGTTTACGTGAGCAAGTGATTGCGTTAAAAGCAGCCAATAGCTATAACAGCATCATGCAGGATTTAGGGCAGAAGTTATCGACGGCTGTGAATGTTGAACAGGTGAATGAAATTGCAACACAAAGTTTAGAGAAAAATCTGCAAGCCGATGTTCTACTTTATGGTCCTCACCAAGACCTGATGGGTAATGATCATGATGACTTAGCGCTTTCCGAGAAAGAGCAAATATCGGCAGCATGGAGCATTTCTAATCAGCAGCCTTCGGGTCGTTTTACCCAAACCTTGACCGAAAATGAATGGTGGTTTTTACCGCTTTTGGCATCGAAACAATGTTTGGGTGTGGTCGGGTTAAAGTTTCCCAGTGCTATAAAAATGCTGAGTGTTGAACAAAAGCGTTTAGCTGAAACCATGATTGAATATATTGCGCAGGCCATTTCACGAACGCAACTGAGCAAAGAATTGGAAATCGCCAATGTGACGTCTGAAACTGAAAAGCTACGTTCGGCATTATTATCTTCCGTGTCGCATGATCTACGTTCACCTTTAGCTTCTATGATTGGAGCCGCAGAGACTTTAACGCATTATCGACATGCGATGGATGAGGCAGATCAAGACAGTTTACTTGAGGCGATTCATTTAGAAGGTGAACGCTTAGATCGTTATATCCAAAATTTATTGGATATGACCCGTTTAGGACACGAAGGTTTAAGTTTAAAACGGGACTGGATTGGAATCGATGAATTGGTCGGGTCAGCCGTGCGCCGTTTAAAGCGATATTTATCGAAAGTTCAGGTACGTATTAGCATGCCTGAAGAGGCGATGAGTTTATTTGTACATGCTGCTTTAATTGAACAAGCCATTTTTAATGTATTGGAAAACGCAGCGAAGTTTTCACCTGAAGATGAAGCTGTTGAAATTGAAGTTAAAAAAGTCAGTGATGAACAGATACAAATCGCGATTAGTGATCAGGGTTTGGGGATACCTGAAGATGAACGTAATCGAATTTTTGATATGTTCTATACCATGCAACGTGGCGATCGTGGACAATACGGTACAGGTTTGGGATTGACCATTGTAAAAGCCATTATTGGGGCACATATGGGACAGATTTCAGCCACTGAAGCAAAAAATCATCGGGGGACCTGTATTCGCATTGTATTGCCGATACAGCAGGGCATAAATGAGAAATAAATGAAAATGAATGATTTAAATGTTCCAAGCAATGCCGTGAATGTATTAATCATTGATGATGAACCACAAATCCGTAAGTTTTTGGATATTGCTTTACGTGCGCAAGGCTATAAAACTTTTTTGGCAGAAACTGGGCTGAGGGGACTGGAAATGCTTGCCTTACAAGGTGCTGATTTGGTGATTCTAGATTTAGGTCTACCTGATTTAGATGGGCAAGAGGTTTTAAAGGAGTTGCGGGCGTGGTCACAAGTCCCCGTGATTATACTTTCAGTACGTGCCGATGAGACTGAAAAAGTGGCACTTTTGGATGCAGGGGCGAATGACTATGTGACCAAGCCTTTTAGTGTACAAGAGTTGATGGCACGTATACGGGTCATGTTGAGGAATCAGGTTGCACAGACAACAGAATCCGCTATTTTTGATGATGGGGTGTTAAAAATTGATTTTGCCCAGCGACAGGTCTTTTTATCGAACGCGTTATTATCTTTAACCCGTAAAGAATTTCAACTCTTGATGTTGCTTGCTCAACATCGTGGGCAATTGATTACCCAACCCCAGATTTTAAAAGAATTATGGGGGCCGACACATCAGCAAGATACGCATTATTTACGCATTTTAGTGGCGAAATTACGCGCTAAATTAAATGATGATGCCATTCATCCGCAATATATTGCGACGGAATCAGGCGTGGGGTTAAGGTTTTTAGGTAAAAACGGTTCTGCTGCATCAGTCAAAGAATAACCACGTTCAGTCGTCACAGCGTTATCTTGAAGCATAGATGAAATGTGTCAGATGAATAACAAAAGGCAAACCTGACTCGAGATGATCAGGTTTGCTATGCACAATGTGCTAATACTTCATTTTTATTTCATTATTTTTATTGAATCAGAATTTATGCTTTATAGGTGGACAATAAAATACTGGTTTCGGTGTTATAAATTCCTGATATATTTCGTATTCTTTCTAATATTTTATCAAAACTTTCTAAGCTGTCTGACTCTAATTCTACCAGTAAATCCCACTTGCCATTGGTCGTATGTAAAGTCTGTACAGCCGAATCTAGGCGTAATGCTTTAACAACAGCACGGGTTTGGGTGCCTTCCACCATAATATTCATCCAAGCCCGAATAGTATTTTGGTTGGCACTGGGCTTAATACGGATGGTATAGCCCATGATGATGCCATTCATTTCCATATATTCAATCCGTTTTTGAACGGTGGCGCGTGAAACACGAATTTTATTGGCCAAATCGGTAATCGACATTCTGGCATTGTCACGCAGTAAACCCAGGATTTGGCTGTCGGTATCATTCATTTTGATTTTGTCACTTAGCAAATTGATAAAATTTATTTCATTTTAATTAAAATAACAACTTTTTTGATTCAATTTGATTTTTCATACTATATCTATGGACACATACATGACATTCGGAAACTCATCTGGATAGATAGAGACCATGTTGTTATGGCGTCACCTGTTTTTTTAATGGATTTGATCAAACGAATTTTACAAGGGAAAATATCTATGTCTTTGTCGTATGAAATGGAAACTAGCCGAGCATGGCAGACTTATCTTGCGCAGATTAATCAGGTTACTCCTTATTTAGAAGAAGATTTAATTCCTTTTGTTAATACATTAAAGCGACCAAAACGCGCGCTCATCGTAGATGTACCGATTGTGATGGATGATGGTTCTATTCAGCATTTTGAAGGCTACCGTGTTCAACACAATCTATCGCGTGGCCCGGGTAAAGGCGGGATTCGCTATCATCCAGATGTTGAGCTGAATGAAGTTATGGCATTGGCTGCTTGGATGACCATCAAGACTGCAGTACTGAATTTACCTTATGGTGGTGCTAAAGGCGGCGTTCGCGTTGATCCACGTAAATTATCTCCTCGTGAATTAGAACGCTTGACGCGTCGCTTTACCAGTGAAATCAGCCCGATTATTGGTCCACAAACTGATATTCCAGCACCGGATGTAGGCACCAATGCTAGCATTATGGGTTGGATGATGGATACCTATTCTAGCATTAAAGGTCATACCGTAACTGGCGTAGTGACAGGTAAGCCTGTGCATTTAGGCGGGTCATTGGGTCGTGTTCGTGCGACGGGTCGTGGCGTATTTGTGACGGGCTTAGAAGTTGCCAAAAAAATCAATTTGTCAATTGAAGGCAGCCGTGTTGCGATTCAGGGCTTTGGTAATGTCGGCAGTGAAGCGGGTTACTTATTCCATAAAGCCAATGCCAAAGTAGTCTGCGTACAAGACCATACAGGCACGATCTATAGCGAACAAGGCTTAGATGTTAAACAGTTGCAGGATCATGTAGCGCAGCATCAAGGTGTCGCGGGTTTCCCAGAAGCAAGCATGATTGATGATCAAGAATTCTGGAATATCGACATGGATATCCTGATTCCTGCTGCTTTGGAAGGTCAAATTACCGCAGAACGTGCGCAAAAGCTCACAGCCAAACTGATCTTGGAAGGTGCAAACGGTCCAACGTATCCAGAAGCTGAAGAGATTTTATTACAGCGTCAGATCAGCATTGTACCAGATGTATTGTGCAACGCTGGCGGGGTAACGGTCAGTTACTTCGAATGGGTACAGGATATGGCGAGCTATTTCTGGACGGAAGATGAAATTAATGAGCGTTTGGACAAACTCATGATGTCGGCGGTTGAAGATGTTTGGGGTAAAGCGCAGGAAAAACAATGCAGCTTGCGTACAGCAGCTTACATTTTGGCATGTGAACGCATTTTGAAAGCACGTAAAGAACGCGGAATTTTCCCGGGCTAATCGTCGCTTCACCACTGTTCATCATTCAGTTTAAGTAAAAATAAAGCCTTATTTATGTAAGGAAGAGGATCTCATGAGCCAAAATATTCATCCGAATCGCCAAGACTTCAATCAGTATATGGTCCCTGTTTTTGCACCTGCACAATTTATTCCTGTGCGAGGCGAAGGTTCTCGTTTGTGGGATCAGGCAGGTAAAGAATATATCGACTTTGCCGGTGGTATTGCCGTTAATGCTTTGGGGCATGCGCATCCTGTAGCCGTTAAAGCTTTGGTCGAACAAGGGCAAAAGCTTTGGCATATTGGCAATGGCTATACCAATGAACCGGTTTTGAATTTGGCAAAACAATTGGTTGAAAGTACTTTTGCCGATAAAGCCTTTTTCTGTAATTCAGGCGCGGAAGCCAATGAAGCAGCATTGAAATTAGCACGTAAGGTGGGCTTGCTTTCAGGTTCTGCCAATAAAAATAAAATTGTCGCTTTTCAAAATGCCTTTCATGGTCGCACATTATTTACCGTGACCGCCGGTGGTCAGCCGAAATATTCACAGGATTTTGCACCACTGCCAGAAGGTATCCAGCACCTACCATTTAATGATTTGGAAGCTGCACGCGCTGCCATTGATGCCGAGACTTGCGCAGTGATTGTCGAGCCGATTCAGGGCGAAGGTGGTGTGATTACCGCAACACCTGAGTTCTTAAAAGGCTTGCGTGAATTGTGTGATCAACATGGCGCCGTACTGATTTTTGATGAAGTGCAAACAGGTGTGGGCCGTACAGGTTCGTTGTATGCCTACATGAACACCGAAGTGACACCAGACATCTTAACCACAGCGAAAGCTTTGGGCGGTGGTTTCCCAATTGGCGCGATGATCGCTACAGACAAATACGCCAATATGTTTGTGGTGGGTGATCACGGTACGACTTATGGCGGTAACCCGCTGGCGTCTGCGGTGGCAAGCGCGGTATTTGAGTTTATCAACACGCCTGAAGTTTTGAATGGTGTACGTACTCGTGCACAGATTTTTGCCGAAGGCTTAAATGAGCTGAATGCACGCTATGGCCTGTTTGAAGAAATTCGCGGCCAAGGTCTGTTAATCGGCTGTGTACTGAAAGCTGAATATGCTGGCAAGGCCAAAGACATTGTGACCCTTGCGGGTCAGGAAGGCTTGTTGGCTTTGGTGGCTGGCCCGAATGTCGTGCGCTTTACACCGTCATTAATCATTGCTGAAGAGCAGATTAAAGAAGGCTTACAGCGCTTTGACCGTGCTTTAGCTCGTTTCGTTAACGAGAAATAGGCTTCTCGCTATGATGATTGTTAGACATGCAGAGCATAAAGACCTCGACGATATCTATATTTTGGCAGGGAAGTCAGGCATTGGCCTGACCTCTCTTCCGCAAAATAAAGAGATTTTGTCTGCCCGTATTTTACGCACCCAAAATACCTTGCAAGGCCAAGCTGCCCAAAGTGAACAGGGCTATCTTTTTGTCTTGGAAGATACCGAATTACAACGTGTGGTGGGGGTCAGCGCAATAGAGGTTTCTGTCGGTCTGACTGAGCCATTTTATAACTATCACGTGGGTAAACAGGTGCATGCATCACAAGCGCTGAATGTCTATCAGACGCTGAATACGCTGTTTCTAAGTAATGACCATACTGGATGCAGCGAACTATGCACCTTATTTCTTGATCCTGATTTCCGCAAAAATCAGAACGGCAAATTTTTGTCCAAAATCCGCTTCCTATTTATGGCGGCTTTTCAGGACTGCTTTAAAAATACGCTGATTGCTGAAATGCGTGGTTACTCAGATGAAAATGGGCGTTCGCCATTCTGGGATGCGCTGGGTCATCATTTCTTTGATATGGACTTTGCCACCGCAGACTATCTAAGTGGTATCGGGCAGAAAGTCTTTATTGCGGAATTGATGCCGCGTTTTCCGGTGTATATGGACCTGCTTCCTTCTGCTGCGCAGCAAGTGATTGCGCAGGTGCATCCACAGACTTTACCGGCAGCACATGTGCTGGAAACGGAAGGGCTACGCTATCAGGGCTATGTCGATATTTTTGATGCTGGCCCGACGCTGGAAGCTGAAATTAAAGATTTGCGCGCTGTTCAGGACAGCCACGTCTGCAAGGTGAGATTGGTGCCTGAAGTACAGGAAGGAACCATCCGCTATTTGGTTGCCAATGACTGTTATCAGCATTACCGCGCCATTCTGGTCAGCAATCAGGCGGATCACGCAAGCTTGCCTTTAACCGCTGCACAGGCCGAGGCCTTGGGCGTACAAGCGGGGCAGTGCGTTCGCCTGCTGCCTTTAGATATCATGGAGAAACAATAATGTCACAAGGAAATTTATATATTAACGGAGCATGGTCTCCTGCGCATGGCGCAGTGTGGAACAAACTTGATCCGGTGACTCAACAGCGAATTTGGCAAGGTGCTGAAGCAACTGCGGACGAAGTCGCACAGGCTTGTCAGTCTGCACGTGCCGCTTTTGTAGCGTGGGCACGTCGTCCTTTAGCAGAACGTCTTGAAATTATCCAACGCTTTGCCACTTTATTGGAACAGAACAAACAGCAGTTAGCGACGGTAATCAGTCGTGAAACCAGCAAACCACTTTGGGAAACGCTCACCGAAGTTCAATCTATGGTTGCCAAAGTGGCGATCTCGGTTCGTGCTTATCATGAGCGTACTGGGGAAAGCCTGACTGAAATGGCGGATGGGGCTGCATCATTGCGTCATCGTCCGCATGGGGTGTTGGCTGTATTCGGACCGTACAATTTTCCGGGTCATTTACCCAATGGTCATATTGTTCCTGCCTTGATCGCAGGGAACACCGTGGTGTTTAAGCCGAGTGAGTTGACACCGTGGACGGCAGAAGAAACCGTTAAGTTATGGCAAGCCGCAGGTTTACCTGATGGTGTGTTGAACTTGGTTCAAGGTGGTCGTAGCACAGGCGAAGCGCTTGCACAATCAAGCGAAATTGATGGCTTATTGTTCACGGGCAGTGCCAACACGGGCTACCACTTACACCAGCAATTGGCAGGTGCGCCTGAAAAGATTTTGGCGCTCGAAATGGGTGGCAATAACGCGCTGATTATCGATGAAATTACCGATATTGATGCTGTAGTTAACTTGACCATTCAATCGGCTTTTGTTTCTGCGGGACAGCGTTGTACTTGCGCACGCCGTTTAATTATTAAAAACGGTACAGAAGGCGATGCCTTCATTCAACGTTTGCTTGAAGTGACGCGTGATCTGGTGGTTGGTCAATGGGATGCAGAGCCGCAACCTTTCATGGGCGGCGTGATTTCCTTAAATGCTGCGCAACAGATTTTGCAAGCACAGCAGCGTCTGATTGATTTAGGCGCAACGCCATTATTGTCAGTGACGCAGCCAGATGCAAATAGCAGTCTATTAAGCGCTGGAATCCTTGAAGTGACCGGTGTTAGCAATGTGCCTGATGAAGAATACTTTGGGCCACTGAGCTGTATTTACCGCTATGACAACTTTGATGAAGCACTGAAAATTGCCAACGCAACACGTTTTGGTTTGTCTGTTGGCTTAGTTTCTCCAGACCGTGATTTGTTTGAGCGTTTGTTGATTGAAGCACGCGCAGGCATTGTCAACTGGAACAAACCATTAACTGGGGCTTCAAGTGCAGCACCTTTTGGTGGCGTTGGTGCATCGGGCAACCATCGTGCAAGTGCCTTCTATGCGGCAGATTATTGTGCATGGCCAATGGCATCGCTTGAAAGTGATCAGGTGAACTTACCTGAAAAATTATCGCCAGGCATTGTGCTGTAGTTGAAGGATAGGGAGTTTAAAATGTCAGGCTATGAAATTAATTTTGATGGTTTAGTTGGACCGACTCATCATTATGCGGGATTGTCGTTCGGGAACGAAGCATCGACCAAAAACCGAAATAATGTTTCCAATCCTAAACTTGCTGCCAAGCAAGGCCTTTTAAAAATGAAGGCTTTGTCGGATATGGGCTTGAAGCAAGGCGTATTTGCCCCTCAAGAACGTCCACATGTACCGACTTTACGTAAGTTAGGCTTTCGTGGTGATGATCACAGTGTGATTGAACAGGCGATGTGTACTTCTCCAGCGTTGTTATCTGCACTCAGTTCAGCGTCATGTATGTGGACAGCAAATGCGGCAACGGTTTCTCCTTCGGCAGACAGTGCTGATGGACGCGTGCATTTTACTGCGGCCAATTTGAATAACAAATTCCATCGTTCGATTGAACATGAAACCACGTCACGCGTTATGGCTGCGATGTTTAATGATGAACGTCATTTTGCTCATCATGCTGCTTTGCCACCTGTCTCATTATTTGGCGATGAAGGTGCTGCTAATCATAACCGTTTAGGCGGTGCTTATGATCAATCCAGCGTACAAGTGTTTGTTTATGGGCAGCAATTTTTGGGTGGCGGTATTGGCCCGAAACATTATCCTGCGCGTCAGTCGCTTGAAGCCAGTGAAGCCGTTGCACGCCTGCACCAACTTAATCCTGCACAAACTGTATTTGTACAGCAGCATCCGGATGTGATTGACCAAGGTGTTTTCCACAATGATGTAATTGCGGTAAGTAACCAACAGGTCTTATTCCATCACCAGCAAGCCTTCTTAAATCAGACCGAAGCTTTGTCTGAAATCCGCCAGAAAATGGCGCATTTAGAACAGGACTTTATTTCGATAGAAGTGCCTGAGCAGCGTGTGTCGGTGAAAGATGCGGTAAATACCTATTTGTTTAACAGTCAGCTGTTGACTCGTCCAGATGGCGGTATGAGCATCGTTGTACCAGAAGAATCACGTCAAAATAAAGCCGTGTGGGACTATTTGAATGACATGATCCAAATGGGTACACCGATTGATGACATTAAAGTCTTCGACTTGCGTGAAAGCATGCGCAATGGCGGTGGTCCAGCTTGTTTACGCTTGCGTGTCGCGGTGAATGAAGCAGAACTACAAGCGATTAACCCAAATGTGTTGATGAATGACAGTTTGTTCAATCGTTTAAATGTATGGGTAGATCAACATTACCGTGATGCAATGACTCAGCAAGATTTGGCCGACCCGATGTTGTTGATTGAAAGCCGTACGGCGTTGGATGAACTTACCCAAATCCTTGGATTGGGTTCAGTTTACCACTTCCAGCAATAGTTCAGCACACGAGTTGAAAGCGCATGATTGATTTCTTAGGTCTGGTTTTAGCAGCAAAACAACCCGCATTATTGCGGGGGATGCAGGACCATTTTGCATGGGAATGGCTGGCTGAAGGGGTTTTATCTTTAACCCCGAAACAGGCCTATGAAAAAGTTGTGGTGCTTTCAGCGGGTGTACATGGCAATGAAACTGCGCCAATCGAATTATTGGCGCGGTTGAGTCAGGATATTTTTACGGGACAGTTGGAACTGAAGGTTCGTTTATTGCTTATTTTAGGCAATCCTGAAGCGATTCGTTCAGGGCAACGCTATATTGAAAATGACATAAACCGCATGTTTTGCGGTGTGCAGCAGCAATTTGTGGCGACGGCCGAAGCACAGCGCGTGGTAGAACTGGAGCAAATCGTAACGGATTTCTTCACAAACAGTCATGCACAGGCACAGCGTTACCACTATGACTTGCATACGGCTATTCGCCCATCATTGCTGCCAACGTTTGCTTTATTTCCGTATCAAACCCATGCCTATGATGCTGCGTTGCTTGCTAGCCTGAATGCTGCGGAGCTTGATGCTGTTGTGTATCACAATGCTGTAGGCAAAACTTTTACACATTTCACTAGTTCAAGATTTCAGGCCGCAAGTGCCACCTTGGAACTGGGACATGCCAAGCCTTTTGGTCAAAATGATTTATTGGCATTCTCTGCCATCGATCAGGTGCTACGGACTGTATTGAGCGCGCAAGACCTGCCGGTGCGTAACAACAAAGCAATTCAAACATTTCAGGTCGCGGATTCCATCATCAAAACGGAAGATGATTTTCAGCTCAATCTTGCAGATTCCGCACCGAATTTTTCAGTGTTCCAGTCTGGTGCAGTGATTGCCACACAGCAGGGTAAACCTTATGTAGTGGCGCAGCAGCAGGTCTGGATTTTATTTCCCAATCCTCAGGTGAAAAAAGGTCTCAGGGCAGGCCTACTTTTAACTGAAGTCAATTAATTTATTTTTAAGTGTCATATTTTAAAATGGTGAAATTATAGTTTTAGGCTGCATAGTTTTGATTAACTTTTTAAATGGAATTAAATATATGGATATTGTTAACAATATAAATTCAATATATTCCGGTGAAGATCATTTTTATATTAATCTTCAACGGGAAGTTTTATATCGTGTTTTATTTAAGCTCATGTTTTTTAATAGATAATATCTTTATTTTGGCATGCGTGTTGCATATTGCGACAATTATATCGGGTGACTCTGGATTTTAAGGATATGGAATCTTGCACCTGAATAATATGCAGAATAAGTGTATTAAAAATATGTGTGGCTGAATATTGGATTGCGGAAAATCAATGATTGATTCCTGTGCAATCCCATATTTACAACCTGATGTGTTGTAAATTGGAGTAATAAACATGATGAATGGCAACAAGAACAATCGATCAAATGAAGCGCTGGAAGGTGATTTGCTGGGCGGGCATCATTATGAGTCGGTTGAAGAAGAAAAATTAGAGCGGTCACTGACAAACCGTCATATTCAGATGATTGCCATTGGCGGCGCCATTGGTACGGGTCTATTTATGGGATCGGGCAAGACACTGGCTGTGTCGGGCACCTCGATTATTTTGACTTATTTAATTATTGGCTTTTTCTTCTTTTTCGTCATGCGTGCGATGGGAGAGCTACTGCTTTCCAATACCAACTATAAGTCTTTTGCTGATTTTGCCACGGCTTATTTAGGGCCTTGGGCAGGCTTTTTCTTAGGCTGGTCATATTGGCTAAGCTGGATTGTGACTGCAATTGCGGATGTGATTGTGATTGGCGGCTATGCCCAGTTTTGGTATCCCGATTTACCCGCATGGATACCGGCATTCAGCTCCATTGTTATTTTAACTGTACTCAATTTTGTTGCGGTGAAATTGTTTGGTGAAGTCGAATTCTGGTTTGCCCTGATTAAGATTCTCGCGATTATCTTGCTGCTGATGGTGGGGATTTATTTGGTCACCGTTGGTTTTGTCTCTCCAGATGGTGTTAAGGCTTCTTTGGCACATGTTGTCGATCGGCAATCCATGTTTCCCTATGGTGTAAGTGGTTTCTTAGCGGGCTTCCAGATTGCTGTTTTTGCTTTTGTCGGTATTGAATTGGTCGGGACAACGGCAGCAGAAACCAAAGATCCGCATACTGCTTTACCACGTGCGATTAACTCTATTCCTTTACGAATTTTATTGTTCTACGTTGGCGCACTGGTCTGTATTATTGCGGTCACGTCTTGGGCACATATCTCACCCGATAAAAGCCCGTTCGTGGAAATGTTTACCTTAATTGGCTTGCCTGCTGCGGCCAGTATTGTCAACTTTGTTGTCGCAACTTCAGCAATGTCGTCGGCAAACAGCGGCGTCTTTGCCACCAGTCGTATGTTATATGGTTTGGCGGTTGAAAAAGATGCACCTAAAAGCTTTGGTCGCTTGTCAAAAAGCAAAGTGCCTGTCATTAGTTTGTTGTTTTCGATGTTGTGTGTGGTGATTGGTACATCCATTTTATTTGTTGTACCAAATGTGATGACGGCCTTTATTATTATTTCGGCCTTTACCTCTATTTTGTGTATTTTCACCTTTGCGATGATTATTTTGTCCTATTTGGCATATCGCAAGAAAGCACCAGAATTACATCAACAATCTGCTTATAAAATGCCGGGTGGGGTATTTATGGCGTGGATTACCTTAGCGTTTCTGATTTTTGTGGTTGCGATTTTGGCATTAGATCATGACACCATGATTTCTTTGGCTTTTTCACCTTTGTGGTTCATCGGACTCTTTATTGCTTATCGCTACAAGAGTAAAAAATACGTGCAACGTTCATGGATTTTGACCCATGGCAAACGTATAGAACCTGATGAATTTAACGAGACTAACTAGCGTCTGTTGACACTAGTTGTTTAAAAATAGCGAGCAGTAAAATTCAACTCCCAAACTGAATTGACTGCTCGCTATGACGGGTACAATGCTAACTGATCATGATCACAATAGAAAACCAGTTCAATTGATAATAAAGACTAGAACAATGCATGATGTAAAAGTTGTATCTGATTTAGGCGCTAAATTCGACTGAAGATAAAACCGAAATTGTTCGAAACCATCTAAACTACCTAGAATCAGCTATATGAAATCAGTCATATTATGATTCAAGGTCAACTAACGCATGGTGACGAATTCTTCCGCTGAAGTGGGGTGTATGGCGACCGTATCATCAAAGTCTTTTTTGGTGGCACCCATTTTCAGTGCAACAGCAAAACCTTGCAGGATTTCATCCATTCCATATCCAATGCCATGAATACCAATAATTTTTTCTTCTGTGCCAGAACAAATCAATTTCATTTTTGACACTTGTCGATGCTGCGTGACTGCCGTATACATAGAGGTAAAAGACGAGCTATAGACTTTAATCTGATCTTGACCAAATTGGGCAATCGCTTGTTCTTCGGTTAAACCCATCGTACCAATAGGTGGATGACTGAACACAACTGTCGGTATATTTTGGTAATTAAGATATTCTTCCGATTTGCCATTGAACAAGCGCTCTGAAAGTTTGCGACCCGCAGCGACGGCAACAGGTGTTAATTCTGCTTTGCCGATAATATCTCCTACCGCATAAAGACCAGATTGGGAGGTATTTTGAAATTGATCAACTTGAATGTAGCCTGAATCATCCAATTGGATATTGGTACGATCTAATTTAAGCGCTTTCGTGTTGGGCTCTCTGCCTACAGCCCAAATCAGGCAATCAATAATATGTTGCGTGCCATCCTCAAGATGTAAAAGCAGAGACTGATCTTCAAGTTTGGACACTTTAACTGGAGTCGCTTGCGTGTGAACTTGAATATGATCACTTCGCATACTTTCTAATAAGGTTTCACCTAAAAATTTATCTAGGCTACGTAAAGGCAAATGTTTGCGTATAAAAAGTTGAACATCGGAACCTAAAGAATTTAAAACACCTGCTAGTTCAACTGCGATATAACCTGAGCCAATAATTGCGGTACGTTTTGGTAATTCTTGTAATTCAAAGAAACCATTTGAATCAATGCCGTGTTCTGCACCTTCAATATTAGGACGTGAAGGCTGCGTTCCCGTGGCGATTAAAATATGGTCTGCTGTGAATGTTTCACCGTTAACTTCAATTGTTTTATGATCCACAAACGTCGCGAAGCCATGAATAACATCGACCTGATTTTTGCTGAGACCAGATTGATAAGAGGCATGAATTCTTTTGATATAAGCTTGTCTATTTTCGATGAGTTTTTTCCAGTCGAAGCTTTTGAGTTCGCTATTAAAGCCATAATCAGAACCATATTTTTGAATGGCATCAGCAATTTGAGCGGAATACCACATGACTTTTTTAGGCACACAGCCGACATTGACGCATGTGCCACCCAGATTACCCGCTTCAATCAAAGCACATTTTTTGCCATAAGATGCAGCACGATTCACCGATGCAATTCCGCCACTCCCTCCACCAATTGCAATATAGTCATAATGTTTAGACATGAAGAACCTCATTCTATTTTCAAGTTATTTTGTTTGAGATATACGCTTACTTGTAAGCGCTCAAAGTAGGAATAACTGAAGTTTAACATTGGCTAAATTTAAGTCATTGCAATGTTTTGTATCCATTTTTGCCAGAAGTTGTTGTTTGTTTGAAGGTGAGTATTGACCAATATCTTGTAGCAAGTGATTTGTTTAGCCCAATTTTATGTTAAAAAATTTACAGGCCATGATGTACGTTTTATCGTGGAAAAGACAACGTGAAATTTAGAGCTTATGAACTGTTGTAAAATGAATGAGAACATTGATTTGGTGATGTTCTCATATATAAATTTAACTTTCTAAAATCTTAATTTAAATATGAATTATCAGCACCTACAGCAAATACCACGCCAATAATAAATATAGAGCAGTAGATAAAGAACCACAAAATTGCTCGTTTAAATGCTTTATCTGAAATAGAGCTATCTGCATATTGCGGCGCTTTTCTTGAATTTTGATCTTTGTTCATTGTCAAATCTCTATCAATATTGAAGATAAAATGATTATGTAGAGTTTGGCTTGAGACGTGTAGATACAAAAAAGGATTAAAAAAATATAACAAATTTTGGGGTTTTGATTCATCTGTTATAGTTATCTGTATATAAATACAACATCAGGCTTTTTGCCTCAGTCATTTTTTGCTTGATGCAAGTTATCTAATATATGAATTTGCCTTTATATAAAATTAGCGAGTCAAAATACACATGTAAATAAAATCATTGCCAAGAATTTCAATATACGATGATCCGCTAGAATGATGTTATAAAAATATGCTAGCTTTAGCTTGTACGCATTTCGAGTTAAGAATTTAAATTCTTAATATATTGCATATAAAACAATATTTTATTGAGTTTTATAGGGTCGCTGAGATTTATGGGCAAGGTTTAAAAACCGATACTGATGGAGCTATGTTGCATCATGATGTCTAATTTAGACCAAGCCATGTATTATTTTAAATAATTGATTCGTTCGGGATATGATCATGGATGGTTTATCTAAATTTTCTTGGCAGGATATCAAGCATAACTTTTATAACACTGGCGAGCTTCCAGAATCTATTGAAAAAAATTCGCCTATTATTCAAGCATGGGAGCAGTCTAAACAAGCAGGACTGAGTCCATTTTTCAAGGTGACATCTTTACAGGGCTTTCCTTTAGATGGCTTGTCATTAGAAGATCAAAACTTAGCCGCGCTTACAGAGGTGGTTTTAGAAGATATATGGCAGTTATTTGGACAGCAAGATGTCAGTGTCTATTTAATTAATAATCATTCAAAAATTATTGCAGAAAAGCATAATTCTTCCTTGGGCGAAAAATATCATTTTTTACAGCCCGGTCGAATTATTGAACTGTCAACTTTTGGCGCAATCGCCCCCACCTGTAGTATCCGTTCCAAACAACCCATGGTGATGGTGGGGCATCAGCATTATCTAAATGAGTTTGCAGATTATTCCTGTGCTTCAGTCCCTGTTTTTAATGGCTGTGGTGATGTGTTGGGGGCTTTGAATGTCACCTCTACACGAGGTTTATTGGCCACCAATTGGTTAAGACATTTACTGTATCAAAGCTATGTTTTAGAAAATAAAATTATTTTATCCAAGATAAAAACCAATCAGCGTGTTTTACATTTTCAGCACTCTAAAGATCTTTTACATAATGCTTATGCTGGCCTGATTGTGATGGATGAATTTGGGCAGGTGCTTAAAGTCAACCAAATGGCATTAAAGTTATTAAATTGCACTGTTGAGCATTTAGTTCAGCAGAATATTTCGGACTTCTTTGTTGCAGAGCATTTTTTTCAACAGCAGAGCGAAGCGTCATTTTTTATACAAAGTCATGATCATGCCTTTTTCTATGCTTATTTAGAAAAAGTCGTGCAAAAATCAAAATCTATTCATAAACAGATTCAAACTGCGACGGATATTGATAAAGCTTTTAAAGCACTTCAAGCGGATATTCCTGTATTAATCACCGGTGAAACAGGTACGGGCAAAGACTATTTTGCGCAAAGCTTACATCAAAAATTGAATTCAAATTTGCCCTTTATCTCAATTAATTGTGGCGCAATTCCAGAAAACTTACTTGAAGCTGAATTATTCGGTTATGAGGGCGGAGCATTTACCGGGGCGAAAAAACAGGGTGAAAAAGGGCTGATTGAATTAGCAGATCAGGGGATTTTATTTTTAGATGAAATTGGTGATTTACCCTTACATTTGCAAGTGAAAATCTTAAGAGTATTGCAAGATCAGCATTTTTACCGTGTCGGTGGACGTAAGCCCATTAAATCGTCATTTCGTTTGATTTGTGCAACCAACCAAAATTTAAAAAAAATGGTGGAACAACAATCATTTCGCAGTGATTTGTATTATCGCATCAGAGGTTTTGAGGTTTATTTAGAGCCGTTACGCTTACGCGCAGACAAGCAATCTATTCTGCATTCCATTTTAACCAGTTTAGAGGTTTCCGATTGGACGCTTCAGGTTGAACAGCAGTTTAATCAATATGCATGGCCGGGAAATATTCGTGAGCTTATTCATGTGCTTAAATTATCCACTGCATTTAAAGAGGGAGCATGTTTAGAACAACTCTGTTTACCCGAATCGCAGATTTCCTCACCGACATTAATTGAGGATAGCATTTTGCTTCAAGCTAATTTAGAAACTGTGACGAAGCGATTAATTCTTCAGGTCTTACAAGAAGAAAAAGGCAATATTGCGCGTACTGCCAAACGGCTCAACATTTCTAGAACGACGGTATATAAATATTTAGATAGCTAATTTTTAATTATTTCGTCATCAAAAAAAGTGACTGTCTGTTTATTGGACAGTCACTTTTTTATTGTGTCCATTTTATGGACATTGGAGATTTTTTATTTTTATAAATCATTGATTAATAAAGTTTAAATTGTTGGCATGTAAACTGCAATTATTCTATTGCTCATACTCGATGAAGAAGGACTCTTGATGATTTCTGGCAAATGATCAACGGATTTAAATGCCATTAACAAGTTCAAGAAAAGAGATGAGTCATTAAGGATAATTTGAATGAAAGGAAACATATTATGCATTTTAGGAATAAAAATGCGTTACTTCTCATGCTGAGTGGTTTACTCGCGCAACATAGCCATGCCATTGATGTGAATGCGGGGGATTATACGGCTTTACCGAGTGGAACCAATGTTGGTGTTTTTTATTATCAACATGGTGAAATGGATGGCTACTATCAAAAGGGTGATAAAGCCCGTGCCGAATCCAAATCTGATATTGGAATTGCACGGTTTATTCATTACACCGATATCGCAGGCTTACGAGCGACCCCGCAAGTGGTTATTCCCTTTGGATCGGTGCGTAATACTCAAATTGGGGATGCGCATTTAAACAATGCATCGGGTTTTGCTGACCCCATCATTGCCTCCGCTTTTTGGTTGATCAATCAACCTGAACAGGGCATTTCTGGTCGCTATCTTGCAGTTACTCCGTTTATTTATTTGCCGCTTGGGCAATACGATAAAAATGATGCCGTGAACCTTGGTGAAAACCGTTTTAAATATGATTTGCAGTTGGCTTGGGTACAACCGCTTTATGGCAAATTGGGTTTTGAGTTTTATCAAGATGCAATTTGGTATGGCGATAATGATGAAGCGGGCAGTGGCAATCAGACGCTGTCTCAAGACACCAGTTACCAAACACAGGTCAATTTACGTTATGACCTGAATGCCAAGCAACGGATTGCCTTGGGTTATGCCGCAAATTATGGTGGCGATCAGTCACTTGATGGCATTCAGCTTGAACAGAATATGGAAAAGCAGCAAGCAAGATTTGAGTTCCAGCAAATGATTAATTCCAAAACGCAATTGAGCGCACAGTTGGTTTCGGACACTCAAGTCGAAAGCGGATTCAAGAAAGATTTAGGACTGAATTTTCGACTTTTTTACATTTTTTAATTCAAAGCATGGTGTATGACAACACATGAATTGTTTCAGTTTTGCGACTATGAAATGTGAACAATAAATGAATTGTCTAAATAAATTTTAAGAGGTCATGATGTCTATATTAGCAAAAGAGATTTGGGATAAAAAACTATTCAACGGGTCATGGCAGCCAGCTCAGCAGACTTATAGCGTGGTGGAAGTGGCTACGGGTCAAGCATTGGGTGAAATTGGTTATGCCTCTGCCCAAAATGTTGTAGAGGCTGCCCAACAAGCAAAAATTGCACAGCAGCAATGGTGGTCTTTGTCTTATCAAGAACGCCAAGTGGTCTTTGAGCGTGCAGCCGCTTTACTTACAGAACACCAAGCGGAGGTGATTGAATGGTTGGTGAAAGAGAGTGGTTCTTTACAGCTTAAAGCTGGGTTCGAAGTGAGTATTTCGATTCAGGTGCTTAAACATTGTATCGGTTTACCTGCTGCGGATCAGGGTACAGTGCTGCCGACTCAAAATGGCAAATTAAGCATCGCCAAACGCGTACCCTTAGGTGTGGTTGGGGTCATTTCGCCATTTAATTTTCCACTCTATTTAGCTTTACGTGCTGTTGCACCTGCCTTGGCACTGGGTAATGCAGTGGTGCTTAAACCAGATGAACGGACGGCTGTTTGCAGCGGTTATGCGATTACCCGTATTTTTGAACTCGCAGGCTTACCGAAGGGGCTTTTACATGTCTTACCGGGTGGGGCTGAAGTCGGGGAAGCACTGACGCTGGATAAAAATATTGCCAGTATTCAGTTTACTGGTTCAACAAATGTCGGGCGTATAGTTGGTGCCAATGCAGCGAAGACTTTGAAGAAAGTATCGTTAGAGTTAGGCGGTAAAAACTCGCTGATTATTTTGGATGATGCTGATATTGAATTGGCAGCAGAAAATATTGCATGGGGTGCATTTTTGCATTCAGGTCAAATCTGTATGACATCTGGCAAAATTCTGATTCATCAAAATATTTACGAACAAGTCAAACAGCGCGTGATTGAAAAGGTCAGAAACTTTGTGGTCGGTAATCCATGTGAAAGCCATGTCACCATTGGCCCTCTGATTAATGCCAAACAAGCGCAGCGTGTAGAAAAACTGGTCAATGCTGCTGTTGCAGAAGGCGCAACACTGGAAATTGGTGGACGTGCCGATGGCGTATTCTTTGAACCAACGGTTCTTGCAGATGTGACCTCAAACAATTCAATTTTTAGTGAAGAAATTTTTGGCCCTGTTGCGGTGCTCATTCCTTTTAGCACAGATGAACAAGCGATTGAGCTCGCGAATGATGGTGATTATGGGCTTTCAGCAGGTGTTATTAGCTCAAATGTTGGACGTGCTATGCAGCTTGGTGCACAGCTCAAAGTTGGTTTACTGCACATCAATGACCAAACCGTAAATGATGAAACAGTCAACCCATTTGGTGGTTTTGGCTCATCAGGAAATGGAACGCGTATTGGCGGCCCTGCCAATGCAGATGAATTTACCCAATGGCAATGGATGACCATACAGGCTCAAGCGCCACATTATCCTTTTTAATCAATTGAATTACACATTACAGGAAGTAATCGTATGAACGAAATGAAAGAAATTATTGCCGCAGTGACGGCATGTAAAGGCGCAGACTTTGAATTGCAACCGCTAAAAATACGTCAGCCTCAAGGCGATGAAGTACTGGTGAAAGTGGTTGCCACAGGCATGTGTCATACCGACTTAATTGTTCGTGATCAATATTATCCTGTGCCATTGCCTGCGGTGCTTGGGCATGAGGGGGCGGGCATTATTGAAGCTATTGGCCCGAATGTCACTGACCTTCAAGTCGGCGATCATGTGGTTTTAACCTATGGTTATTGCGGAAAATGTACGCAGTGTAATACAGGCAATCCGGCCTATTGTGCAGAGTTTTTTGGGCGCAACTTTAGTGGTGCTGACCTAGAAGGGCACAGTGCAATTTGTACGCATGATCATGCTGTGGTACACGATCACTTTTTTGCTCAGTCTTCTTTTGCAACCCATGCCTTAAGCCGTGAAAATAATACGGTTAAAGTCACCAAAGATGTACCGATCGAGTTGTTGGGGCCTTTAGGCTGTGGCATTCAAACGGGTGCTGGTGCATGTATCAATGCACTCAAAGTAACCGCTGCCAGTAGCTTTGTTACATGGGGTGCGGGTGCGGTTGGTTTAAGCGCATTGCTTGCAGCAAAAGTGTGCGGTGCTGCAATCATTATCGCTGTCGATATTGTCGAATCGCGTTTAGAGCTAGCTAAACAATTGGGTGCAACCCATGTCATCAATAGTAAAACACAAGATCCTGTCGCTGCGATCAAAGAAATTACGGGTGGCGGGATCAATTTTGCTCTTGAGTCCACTGGACGACCTGAAATTTTAAAACAGGGTATTGATGCACTGGGTATCTTAGGAAAAATCGCGGTTGTTGGTGCGCCACCTTTAGGTACTACTGCTCAGTTTGATGTGAATGATTTATTACTGGGTGGAAAAACCATTCTGGGTGTGGTTGAAGGCAGTGGTTCACCGAAGAAGTTTATTCCTGAGTTGGTCACACTATATCAACAAGGTAAATTTCCGTTTGATCAACTGGTAAAGTTCTATGCCTTTGATGACATCAATCAAGCCGCTATAGATAGCCAAAAAGGGATTACCCTTAAGCCAATTATCAAGATTGGCTGATTTTTGATGACCTGATCATATTGATGTGATCAGGTCATTTCATTTAAAAAATGTATAAATAATCAATTCAGGGAACAGAAGAATGACGGATCAACCTTTTGTGGTAAACACCAATACCATGCCGTGGGAATTTATTCCGATTCCCTTTTTAAATGATGTGCTGCCTGTCAAAACCTGTTTACAGGACCCAGATACAGGCATGATGATTTGGAAATTACGTTATCCAGCTGGATTCAGAACAGTGGAGCATTGGCATAATTGTGCGCACGGAATGTATGTATTAGAGGGGCATTTAGTCACCAGTGAGGGCGAGTTTGGACCGGGGAGTTTTGTCTGGTTTCCAGAAGGATCGGTGATGTTTCATGGTGCACGGAGTGATAATGATGTCTTAATGCTCTTTATTACCAATAAACCTTTTGATATTCACTTCACCGCAGAAGAAGGAATGCCTGTTTAAAAGGTCTATAGGAACGAAACAGAGAAATGAAGATTACAGCTTTATGCGCTTTCATTTAGCTGTAATGATCAGAAGTGAAAAATGACTTTTTCTATAAAGCATTTTGAATCAATAGGTGAAATTGATTCAAGTTTAAGTGTTTTTGATAAAAACCAACTCATCGGGTTGGTTTTTTTACAACATTGATGAAGCTGGGGAGAACTTTACTTAACCTTCGCTGCATTTAAAGCTAAACTATGACATTCAGTTGTATGTCCGTACTTGGAGTAAACGTATGTCATGGCTTTCTTCGCTTAAATCTGTTTTTTCGCCCTCGCAGGAAGTGAAGGAAGACGAAATCCAAGCTGTGCTAGAAGGCTATTTATTGCCAGATTCAAACAATGCACTGAAAGACCGAATTAGCCAAGTGAATGTTGAAGGAAGAGTATTACAAATTACCATTAATACTTATCCTGCCGAAGCGGATCAACTACAAAAAATTCATGATGATTTGGCGGATGCACTGGAAAAATGTGGCATCCAAGAACTAAATATGCACGTGATTCAGCAAAAACATGCACATGGAGAAGGTTGCTCCACGCATGATCATGGTAAAGAAGGGCATAGTTGTTCCAGTAAACCACAATCTGAAGCGGCAGCACCCCAAACTGCAAAACTTCCACCTGTGGTGGATGCTTCAGGTAAAACAGCCCAAGCTGAAATGAAAAAACTGCAACATGAAGACCCAAATAATCCACCTATTCAAAAACCAGCGCCACAACAAAGAGATGTGCCTAAGCATCCACGTATTCAAAATGTCATTTTGGTTTCATCGGGTAAAGGCGGCGTAGGTAAATCGACGACAACCGTAAATCTGGCTTTGGCATTACAAAAGTTGGGCTTAAAAGTGGGTGTTTTAGATGCCGATATTTATGGGCCAAGTATTCCAACCATGTTGGGAAATGCAGGCCGTACTCCCATGATTGAAGCGGAAAATTTTGTTCCGATTGAAGCTTACGGCATGGCTGTTTTATCGATTGGGCATTTAACTGGGGATAACAATACACCTGTGGCTTGGCGTGGTCCAAAGGCAACAGGTGCATTAATGCAATTGTTTAACCAAACTTTATGGCCAGATCTAGATGTTTTGATGATTGATATGCCACCGGGGACAGGTGATATTCAATTGACACTGGCGCAACGTATTCCTGTAACGGGTGCTGTCATTGTCACAACCCCACAAAATGTGGCATTAATGGATGCCATTAAAGGCATTGAACTGTTTAATAAAGTGCAAATTCCAGTCATGGGTGTGGTGGAAAATATGTCGACCCATATTTGTTCAAATTGCGGTCATGAAGAACAGATTTTTGGTACAGGTGGAGGCGACAAGTTATCTGAACAGTACCAGATTCCTTTACTTGGACGTTTACCTTTAAATGTGCAAATCCGTGAAAATGCAGATGCAGGAAAACCATCTGTGATTGCAGGTGATGATGCAGCAGAAAGCTATCTTGCGATTGCGCAAAAAATTATAGACCAACTGCCTAAAGCGGAAAAACCACAGAACCGAATTTTCTAAAAGACACTAAAATATGATTTAAAAAGTTCAGCCTTGGTTGTAATGCTGCTCACTTAAGCATTTTTAAATCCTCCCCTTGCGAAACAGCGTTTCTCATCCTTTTTCAAAGGAGGGAGTTTCAAGAATATAAAATAATTTTAAATTCTCGATAGTTCCCCTCTTTTTCAAAGAGGGGTTAGGGGAGATTTTTAAATGAGTAATCATTGAATTACCCTTAATTGATCAGCATTACAACCTTGGTTGGGCTTTTTATGATGTCTATATCTATGTTTGTAGTTTATAAAGCGTGATAAAACAAGGACGACGAGGGAAAACGCTGAAATCTAAAATGGTTGTCATAACAGGAATAAAGCGATTAGCTTATCTAAAGCTTACTTGATGATTTGATATAACGACGACGTTTATAATGCTGAATAATGCTCCATCGCCAAAATAATCGGGTCATGACGAATAATATAATGGCAAAAATGAAAGCCTCTAATACTAAACCTGACAATAGAATTTTTGCCAAACTGAAGTCGATATGTCCGTGACCAAAATGACTAATCCAGTGACTGATTTGGTGTAAAACACCAAGCATCATATCTTGATCAATCATATTGACCTGAAAGACCTTCGCGCCTAACCAAAAACCAAGATATAAAATAGGCACCAGCGTAAAGGGATTGGTGAGCCAAGCGAGGCATAAACTAATCGGTAAATTGACTTCAAAAAATAATACGGTCAAAACAATTAAAAGACTATGAAAAGGCAAAGGCAACATGCCCCAAAAGGTGCCGATAAAAATGGCTTTTGAAATGGACTTTCTATTCACATACCACAGTAAAGGATTTAAGGTACGTTGACCAAAAATCTTCATCAGTTTCATATTTGAGACTTTAAGGGGAGAGGGAAGCCATGAGCGAAAGAACTTTTTTGCCATAAAAGTAAGATGCTTAAGTAATGAAATATTGTGCCTGAATAGAGCAGCAAGTGACAGTTTAACTATCGGTTAATGTAGCGCATTAGGGCTTAAAATGTGATGGTTGAAATTTTTATTAACAAATGACTCTCAAGTTATATTGAATATATAGGGTTAACTTTTTAATTATTATATATTTTTATGAATAATTTGAGTGTTTTGGATAAGATACAAAATTTCGTATTTGCTAAGTATAATAAACTGATTTACTCTTCGCGCACTCTATATGAGAGAGGTCGCATATGATTTCATGGCTGTTCATCGGTTTGGTGGTGACTATTTTATTGACACCTGGCCCAACAAATACATTGCTTGCATCTTCTGGTATACAGGTAGGTGTGCGCCAATCATTACGACTTATTCCAGCAGAATCAATGGGTTATTTAATTGCGATTACCACTTGGGGAATGATCATTGGGACGGTTTCAAGTCAATTTCCAATTATCCCGACATTTCTCAAGTTATTAAGTGCGCTGTATATTATTTTTCTTGCGATTAAACTTTGGAAAACGGCAGATATCGAAGCCAGTTACAATCAACCTACTATCCGTGCACGTGAATTGTTCTGTGCAACGTTATTAAATCCTAAAGCATTACTTTTTGCGTCTGCTATTTTCCCAAGTACCGCTTGGCTGACCATGCAGGTTTATTTACTGCATATTGGGCTGTTTTTACTTTTGATTGTACCGATTGCGTTGTTTTGGACTTTTATTGGTTCTATTTTAGCTTCGAATAAAGTGCGTTGGTTAAATCAATCGAACTTGCAGAAAACAGCATCTTTGGTGTTGATTAGTTTCTCTATTCCACTGAGTTATTCTGCCATTTTAAGTCTTTAAAATAAGGCGATGAAAATGCACATTTGGTAAAAAATGACATCATCGCCTGATCATCATTTCCATTGCAGCCGATTTCAGTTAAAGTACAGCGCAATAATTGATTTAACTATTTTTGGATAGAAAGAATGGCAATTAAGTCTGATCGTTGGATTCGTGAAATGAGCGAAAATCACGGCATGATTGAACCGTATGCAGAAAATCAAGTTCGCTATGATGACGCAGGTGAGAAACTCATTTCTTATGGTGTTTCAAGCTATGGTTATGATGTGCGTTGTGCGCGTGAATTTAAAGTATTTACCAATGTGCATTCAGTAATTGTCGATCCAAAAAACTTTGATGATAAGAGCTTTATTGATATTGAATCTGACGTGTGTATTATTCCGCCAAATTCATTTGCCTTAGCACGTACGGTCGAATATTTCCGTATTCCACGTAATGTTTTGACAGTATGCTTAGGTAAATCAACCTATGCTCGTTGCGGTATTATTGTGAACGTAACGCCACTTGAGCCTGAGTGGGAAGGTCATGTTACCTTAGAGTTTTCAAATACAACCAACTTGCCTGCACGTATTTATGCGGGTGAAGGTGTTGCTCAAATGCTATTTTTTGAATCTGATGAAGTATGTGAAACTTCATATAAAGACCGTGGTGGTAAATACCAAGGTCAAACAGGTGTGACTTTACCCAAAGCATAAAAAGCATAAAGAGTTGAATAAGCGGATCATTTTGGTCCGCTTATTTTTTGTGGGTTTCATTCATCGGAAACTACTTAGATTTGCCCAGTTTTTTTTGCAATTGGGTAAATATTCAGCATAATGAAAAGTTGTACAGACTTGGTTAGAATATTGTTGTCATGACAAATAAATAAAAAATTTGACATACCAAGCTTAGGACGAAATGAAAATAATGATGCGGAGCATCTGATAAAAAAGGAAGGTCGTGATGACTCAAAGTTGGAATACAGGATTTAAAAAGTCTTGTTTGGCCAGTGTAATTGCTGTTTTGATGAGCCAATCAGTTTATGCGCTTGAATCTTTGTCAGATGATCACCTTGCAGATACAACGGGTGAGGGTATGGCACTCTTGCCTGAAAATTTCAAAATGGTTTTTCAGGGTGCTAATGATTTATCGACCGCCTCAAGTTACGGTGTTTTAACTGATTCTACTGCCTTACTACAAGCATCGAAAAAAGATACCGGTTTTATACGTATTATTCCGACTGGTGAAAATTATTCCAACCTCACATTAACAGCCGCTCAAGCCGCAGCGAAAAGAACCAAAGCCGATATTTTTATTTATGGTTTAGCGTTGTCGGCGAGTAATAGTAATTTAAATCAGCGTTTTAGTAATGTGGGTTTTAACTGGGGAAGTTCTATTAATCCTTGGTTATTCCGTGCAGGTACAGCGAATAATATTCAGCAATTTTCGAGTAGTAATGCTGCCGGAGATATTAGTTATTTAGCTTTAGAGGCACCTTTAGCTCAAGTCACTGCCGATGAAAGCGATAATAATATTAAGCTTGGTTTCTGGTTAGATGCATTTTCACGCAGTTGGAGCTCAAGTAATGCCGTTAATCCGATTACAGGCGCACCCGTTGCAAAGCCTGTAGCAAATGATCCTAGCAATGATGTTGATTTAGATAAAAATCAGCGCATAAGATTGCAGTATGTTGCCAATGGGCTAAGTTTGAGCGGTTCGCAAGTACGACTCTTTCAAACTATGCCATCAACAACACCGCAATATAATCAAACTTTGGGAATGGCCAGCGTTTTACGCTTAAATACCAATGATAACCCTGCGAACCTGAAGTTTACTGATGCAGGTTTAGATGCAAAAGCCATTCGCCTAAGTACAGCCACGACCAATGATGGAACATATTCGACGCCAGCATTACAACAAAATTCAGAGGCCCCTTTATTTAATGATAAAGAAGGCATGTATTTATATAGTCCGAATATTAATTTGGTTTTAGGAAATATGTATCAACCCTTTGTTTTGGGTTCTGAAGGGAGCAATATTTTTTTAGAAGTCACTCGTATACCGAATGTCCCTAATATCTATAAGAAAATTTATACAAATTATGATGTGCCTTATAGCAGTTTATCTGCGACCAGTGAGTATCAAGGATCTACCTGTAATGTCTACGTATGTGGATTTAATACTTCTTCACTGACCTCTGGTTCAACTACCATTAACTATCAAGGAAATAATGCGACGCATAGTAGTATTGCTATTGGTAGTGTAACTCGTGATCCCACCACTAATTTGTTAAAAGCCAATACTGGAGCAGATGCTACAGGCGTTGTATTTAGAAGCCCTACAGGAACGGCAGTTAACTTGGGTTCTGCGGCTATAGATGGTGTGTTGATTCAACATTTTAAGTTTAAAACTACAGGTTTATAGGAAATTGAAATGTTAAATAAAATAGCTATTTCCGTTGCATTATTATTTACTTGTACGGTTCACGCAGAATTGGTCGGTCTCGATAATGAGGAATTGTTAGATGTGACTGGGCAAGGAGGTGCAGATTTGAGTTGGACATTGTCTTTAAACCATCAATATGCGAATGATATGAGTAAAAAAGATATTTCTAATCTTGCGCTTATTAATGCAGGAAATATCACTGGCGCATATTATCAGTATGATTGTGTAGCCAATGTTTTATGTCGTTTTGCTTTCTCTCCAAATAATCATATTGAAAAAGTGAATGGTGTAGACAATAAGAAATGGTTAGTCTTTAAGCAAATTCAAGGCACAATTCAAATTGATAAATTTTCTTTAGATGGCTCTACCATTATTAATAAAGATGGTAATCCGCAAACAGCGATGAACCTGACCTTTTATGATGATAAGCCATTAAAAATACGTAATTTAGGTTTTTCCAGTTTAGCTGTTGAGAGTAATGGTGAAGAGGGTTATTTAAATAAAAATACCTATACCACCTATAATAATGGGAATGCAGTACCTAGTTTTGATCAAGGCGCTGAAACAGGATTTATGGGCGTAAATGTGCATGGGAATTTGCATATGTCCGGTAATTTGAAAATCTTTAGTTATAACTGTGCAGGAACAACAAGCAGCCGTTGCTAAATAAAATTTTCAAAAAATAAGGATGTTAGAATGAAAAAAATAACAAAATTAAAGTTACTTACCGTATGTATTTTTTTAGCACAACATAGTCATGCATTAGAGCGATTAAATGATTCTTCACTGAGTACTGTTACAGGACAAGATGGTATATCAATTACGCATGAAGTGTCTAAAGTTACTGTTGATCAAGTCAATTGGATAGATTATAGCAATACAGGCAGTATGAAATTAGGTCTGCATACTGTTGAAGTGAAAGGCTTAGATAACAGTAGCATTAAAAGCACGCTTGATTTTGATGTAGGAAAAACAGATCGTGGCGCTGGTATCCGAATTCAAGCCAGTATTTCACCCTTTCAGGCAACGATTGGAAAATTGATGTTACTGTGTGGCGCGGCTGACTGTACCACGGCTTCACAAAATTTAGGCTCATTAAGTCTTTCAGCGATTTCGCCTTTACAGGTTTATCTGCAAACATCTGCAGGTTTATTTAATCGTGATGAACTAGCTCATTTAGATTTTCAATTGCAAAATGCCAGTATTGGTTATGGTTTAAATGGGCAATCGTTAACATTAAAAGATTTTAATTTTAATTTTTCTGCCGATGGTTATTTGTATCTAGACCAGAATGAGGGAATAGCTTTAACCACGAAAAGTAAAGATGGTCAAACCGATCATATTGTAAATTTGACGCCAGTGACAGACTTGACCGATGTTGATTCAAGTCGGACGGGGGCAAAGAATCCGGGTGTAAATATTGATTTACGTTATGGATCTGATCCCAGCAATCAGAAAAATATCATTCGGATGGGGGCATCGGGTGCTGTGACCAACGGCAAAGTCTTTTTTAATGCAAATCAGACAGGTCTTGCTGAATTTAACTCGGTTAATCAGGCATCAGCAAATCTCACAGAAACTACAAAGACGGCAGCAGGTTATGAATTTGCAGGTGCTGGCGGTCTACATTTTGGGGTTTCTGCCGATTTTACCCGAAAAGGAAATGCTTTATTAGGTGTTAATGATAATCCTACCACTTTAGAAATTGGACATACTGGGAATGGAAGTTATGCAGTTGAGTTCTCGAACTTATCTCCTTTAACCATCCGTAATTCGACCGTTGTTTCAGATTTGAATACACGTAATGCATATATTGATTTTGGTGATCTTTATATCAATACAGCACAAGTCAAAAGCTTAAGTTTTATTGTTAATGAGAATGTCAAAAAAGTGCTTGGTGCTGCGAGTACAGATTTAAAATATGACATGATGCCAGCAGATAAGGGGCAGAATGTCGCTTTAATTGCCATTCGTGGTATGGATTTTCAAGCAATTGCGCGTAAAGCCCGTTTTATTTCTGATAACTCTATTGCTGAAATTACAAGTTCATCTGGGGAATGGGGGATTGGTTTACCTATCTTTAATTTAAATGCAAATTTAGCATTATTTTCTCAGAATTATAGTTATAACAATACGACAAAATCTGGCTTAGGGTATAACTTGGCCATGTCGACAGAAGGCTATGGTATTGATAAAAAAACCAATGCACCAAGTACAACGTCTATTATTATTGTTGATGGCGCTAAAGGTTTACATAATGAAGAAGTGAATTATTATGCGGGTCTCAGAAATATTGATTCATATTTAAAATCAGATGGTGTTATTGGTTTTGAAAATGATGGAATTTATATTAAAGCGAATAATTTATTATTTGCAGCAAAAGCAGAAATCGCAATAGGACAACTGCCCGGTTCTTTATACAATTGTCAGAGTGGTTCTAATAAGTGTGGTCAAGTTGTTCCAATAGATAATTTTGCCCGTAAAGATGATGTATTAAGTTCAATCGCTTTTAAACTCGATGGTAAAGGTGAATTATTTATTATTCCAGGTATGAATTCTTCAACAGCAACACCTGATACTAATTTTTTAAGTTTAAAGGCAAATTTTGAATTTAATCCTCTAACGACAGCAGAAAAAAATAATCAAGCTGTATTGGGGAGTTATGTGAGCTTTATTACAGATGATGTGAAAAGCAATCAGTCTGTTGTTTCAACAAGTGTGAATTTAAATAAAATGCAAGGTCATGTTGGTCTTGAATCGGCAATTCATGTCAAAAAAGATACAGTTGTTTTGGATAATAAAATAAATTTCAACCATCCAACGACAGCATTAACAAAAGCGCAAATTGATGCGGGAAATGTAGGACGTGTGTTTCGAGCAGAAATGGCTATGTCTCCATCAGGGAGTATGCAAAAAGTAGCTGAGTTTGCAATTACAGGAGGAGCAATGCGAAGTACTTTTGGACTTACACCTAGATAAATCATTATAATACAGGGAAATATAATGAAAAAAACAATAATAGCAAGCATGGCTGTTTCGGCTCTAAGTTTGACTACAATGAGCCATGCTATGACAAGTTTGGATGATCATGATCTTTCACAGATATCAGGTCAAGCGCTACTGAATTTACAAAATATTAGCGGTGTATCATCTGGAAGTATGAACCAGTCTAGTATGGGTTTTTACAGGCTATCTTTAGAAGGGCAGCTCTCGTTAAATGCAAATATTAAAAAACTGCAATTAGGTTGTGGTGGCAGTAAGGGTGCAGGTGCTTGTGATATTGATATTGATAATATTTCATTAACGGGGATTACGACATCGACTGCGGCAGGTGCTGGAGTGGATACAGATTTTATACTGAATAACCCCTTTATTGAATTTGCAATTGATAATCCTAACTCTGCTTCGACGCGTTCTATTGCAGGTTTTCGTCTCGGTGCTTTGTCTGCACTTGGTGTGATGAGTATAGGTTCTAATACTGATTTAAACTCAACCACTGATGATACAGGGATTAATACCTTAAGTGGTGATATCGGTGTACGTGTTACTAATGCGACTTTAACTGATGTTAGTGCATGTCTTATATCCACCACCGCAGGATGTTGGTTAAATGGGACAGCAAATGTTGCGGATTACAGTACTACACTTGTCGCCAGACGTAATAGTTCCTTTAGTTTAAAGGGCATGACCGCCCAAGCTTCGAGTTCACTTTTAGGGCTTAAACTAACAAATGTAAATATGAATAATGTTCCATATAGTAATACACACCAATTATTGATTGCGGGTATTGACGGTAATGGAAACTATGTTGCAACAGGCAATGCTTCACTATCGTTACAATCTAAAGATATTTATTGGCAAAATGTATCGGATGGGTCTTGGCGGACTATCGCAGCAGAAAAAGGATGGTGGATATCTTTGCCAACAACACAGTTTGCTAATTTGCAAATAACACAACCAGTTAAATTAAATGCTTTTGACGCAATTGGTGGCGCATTAGGGCAGGTCGTTGATTTGGCTGCCGTTGACTTGGGGCAACAGCCTATTTCAAACTGCTATGGCGGTGTGAAGTTCTGCTAAGTATGTCCAGTCCTTAGAGTAGAGATAAAAAAATCCCGCATAAAGCGGGATTTTTTATATTAAAGAGTTATTTGGCAATTTTAGCCAAAAGTTCTTCTTTACTGATATTTACAGACTCAGCATCGGTACGACCTTTGTATTCAAAAGTGCCTGCATCCAAGCCTTTTTCACCAAGCACAATACGGTGTGGAATACCGGTCAATTCTAGGTCAGAGAATTTAACCCCTGGGCGTTCGTTACGATCGTCTAGAAGTACATCATAACCAGCAGCTTGTAATTCTGCATACAGTGCTTCAGCAGCTTCTACAGTGCGTGGTGATTTATGGGCATTCATCGGCACAATGGCAATGTCAAAAGGTGCAATCGCCATAGGCCAAATAATGCCTTTGTCATCAAAGTTTTGTTCAATAGCAGAAGCAACTACACGTGTTACCCCAATACCATAACAACCCATAGTCACAACCAGCGGTTTGCCATCTTCACCTAACACTTTACAGTTGAGTGCTTCAGAGTACTTTTGACCCAATTGGAAGATGTGACCCACTTCAATACCACGTTTAATTTGCAGTGTGCCTTGACCATCTGGAGATGGATCACCTTCAACCACATTACGTAAGTCATAAATTTCAGTAAATTGCGCATCGCGTTCCCAGTTTACGCCAGTCACATGCTTGTCTGCTTGGTTTGCACCAGCAACGAAGTCTGAAAGTACCGATGCTGCACGGTCAACGATCACCGTTAAGCCTTTTTCAACTAAATCTTGTGGGCCAATGAAGCCAGTCACTAAGCCAAGCGCAGCAATTTGTTCTTCTGTTGCAAAAGTTAAAGGTGAGGCAATTGCAGCATGTTTTTCAGCTTTAATTTCATTTAATTCGTGGTCGCCGCGAAGGAATAAAGCAACCACAGGTACATGACCTTTTTCATCTGCTACGCCTTGAACCAAGAGTGCTTTTACTGAATCTTTTGCATCTGATTTTAGGAATGCAGAAACATCAGCAATGGTTTTTTGATTTGGTGTATCGACCAGTGTTAATTCTTGCGTTGCTGCTGCACGTGTGCCAACAAGGACTGCTTCAGCCATTTCGACATTCGCTGCGTACTCGGATTCAGTTGAGAAGGCGATATCATCTTCACCACTTGAAGCCAAAACATGGAATTCATGTGAACCAGAACCACCAATCGAACCTGTATCTGCCTGTACTGGGCGGAAGTTCAAACCTAAACGAGTAAAGATACGGCAATAGGTATCGTACATCACGTCATAGGTTTCTTGTAATGATGCTTGGTCGACATGGAATGAGTAAGCATCTTTCATGATGAATTCACGTGAACGCATCACACCAAAACGCGGACGAATTTCATCACGGAATTTGGTTTGAATTTGGTAAAAATTGATCGGAAGTTGTTTGTAACTTTTCAATTCGTTACGCGCAAGATCGGTAATTACTTCTTCATGCGTAGGGCCAAGTACAAAGTCATTGTTATGACGGTCTTTAAAACGTAATAGTTCTGGACCATATTGCACAAAACGACCTGATTCTTCCCAAAGGCTTGACGGTTGAGTTACCGGCATGAAGACTTCAAGTGATCCTGCACGGTTCATTTCTTCACGTACAATCGCTTCCACTTTATTTAGCACACGTACGCCCATTGGCAACCAAGTGTATAAACCCGAAGCCAATTTACGAATCATTCCCGCACGTAACATGAGTTGATGTGAAATAACTTCAGCATCGTTTGGGGTTTCTCTTAACGTAGCAAACAAAAAGCGACTCGCGCGCATGAAAACTGTCCTAAAAATATAAGCATGAAAGCCAGATTATACGATAAAAAAATGAGGTGAACATTTCATAATGTCGCCTAGCTGCAAATTAACTCGTGAGACACGTTGTGAAATTGAGGCATTATTGACATTTTTAAGGTCATATTAGTGAGTGGAGAGCATAGGCATAGCCGCTAAGATGGGGCGTTTAGATGTCATTACACCACTAATTACAGTGTGTACCATCGAGGTAATTTGTTTGCTATCTTCACTTTAATCTAATGCCAGTGGAATTATTCCTACCAGTATGGCGCTGCTGGTCATTAAAATAGATTTTAAACGGATTCGGTCTATAAAAATGACCGCATTAATATATTGATTAATATGAATTTTAATAAATTTGATTGGTGGGTAGTATTTGGATGAATAATCGAAAATAAATCCACAGTTGAGTTAAGTCGAAATAAGGTGAGGGATCTAATCAGTGATAGGGAAGGGGCTATAAAGGTAGTCGGGTGAGAAACAGAGCAACAAGGGTCAGTGTGATAATTAATACAGCAAGTTCAACTTTGTAGACCCACTTGGTGTCGCCGTAACTTGACCTTGATCCAGAGTGGTATATTAACGATATTTTCTTTATATATCACAATTGTATCATCACTCAGCTATCCATACTGAGTGAGAGCCAACACCTGTGCATGTTGATGATGAAACCAAAAATAAAGATTAATGGATCAAGCGGGGAAGTGGGTAGGATCAAGTCAGTAAGTGCAGTCGAATGAAAAGGTTCTAAAAAATCATTTATTCAAGTGTTTTTAAACGAGCGATAATATTGTCGTACTCTGCTTGAGTATTACGATAATTTGTTTGTAATGAATTAATATTTTTCTTTTTTTCTTCAATATTTTTTTGGTTGTAGTCTAAGTTGTTTTTTAAGGCCGTCGGAGTGTTTTCACCTTTACGCAAATGTTCCATTTGTTGGCGTTTAAAGTAGATGCGATCATTTTGTAGTTGTTTTAACTGATCTTGTTGAAAGGCAAGTTGTTTTTTAATATACATCAAAGCATCATTTCGTTTTTTGATAGCAACTTGACTGTTAGTATAGGCTTTTTTAAGTTTTAAGTCTGCTGTTTTTTGTTGTGCTTGAGCGGCACGTAATGGTGCTTTTTTTACATCGGCCTCACTATTGTAAGCACGATTACGCTGAATCACTTGCATGTTTTGATCTAAGGCTTCATAACCATGGCGAATATGGTTTGGTGTTACATTTGTACTGATATTGGCTACGCCTTTAGTATCATAGTAACGATACCAAGTTGGTTTAAGTGGAGTTTGAGCGCAAATAGCTGTAGATTGGAAAATCATTAGAAATAGAAAAATGAATTTTCTAGTCATTTTTTTTTGCGCAATGAAAGCGAGTTTTTGTTTAAACTGACTTTGCACTGTATCCCCCAATGTAATGTTGACTAAATTACTTATTTTGAAGTAATAAAATGGTATATTAGACTCAAAATTGAGAATAAAAAACCATTCTGAATCAAAAAAAAAATCGTTGGTCGATAGAAAGTGTGAAGCCGTTGTGGTAAAAGCAAAAAAATGAGTCTTTGTTTGGAAAATGGTCGTTGAAAATGCAAGTAAAGATATGTTAAAAATGTTTGTAACTTGTAATAGAACTTTCTACTCAAATTGTTTGTACACTCAAAAAATGTGAAGGGTCATTAAATGGACGATAAATTCCAAAATCTAAAAGTTATGGTGATTGATGATTCAAAAACCATTCGTCGTACAGCAGAAACATTATTGCAACGTGAAGGTTTTGAAGTGGTAACTGCAGTAGATGGTTTTGAAGCCTTAGCAAAAATTGCAGAAGCAAATCCTGATATTGTCTTTGTCGATATTATGATGCCTCGTTTGGATGGTTATCAAACTTGCGCATTAATCAAAAATTCTCAAAATTATCAAAATATTCCGGTCATCATGCTATCCAGTAAAGATGGTTTGTTTGATCAGGCAAAAGGTCGTGTTGTGGGGTCGGATGAATATTTAACCAAACCCTTTAGTAAAGATGAATTATTAAACGCAATTCGAAATCACGTAACAGCATAAGTTAATTTTTATTGGGGACAAGCATGTCACGTATCCTTATAGTTGATGATTCACCAACAGAAACATTCCGTTTTAAAGAAATTTTAACCAAAAATGGGTTTGAGGTTATAGAAGCGGCAAATGGTGCTGATGGTGTCACAATGGCACAAGCGGAGTTGCCAGATCTTGTGTTAATGGATGTGGTGATGCCGGGGGTAAATGGTTTTCAAGCGACACGTCAAATTGCACGTGGTGCGACGACAAAACACATTCCAATCGTGATTGTCAGTACCAAAGACCAAGCAACAGACCGAGTTTGGGGGAAACGTCAAGGGGCGAGTGATTATTTAACCAAGCCTGTAGACGAAAAACAATTAATTGATGTGATTAAACACCACCTCAATGCAGGATAAGCTCTATGGCAGCTAACGGATTTATCGAATTACTTCGGCTTGCTAAACGTGGTAACAAAAACTACGTTACAACTGAAAATGAAGTAAACCGATGGTCAGGCATTGCTTTTGAGATGATGGGGCAATATTTCGTTGCCCCTTTAGGTGAAGTAACTGAGGTGATTTATCCACCTAAATATACGCCAGTTCCAAATACTCAATCATGGGTGATGGGCTTGGCAAATATTCGGGGACGTTTACTTTCAGTAGCTGATTTAGCTCAATATATTTCTGGGCATAGAAGTCAGTTTTCACCTACTCAGAAAGTATTGTGTATTAGTCATAATGACCATTATGTCGGTTTAGTTGTAGATCAAGTTTTAGGGATTCAGCACTTTAATAAGAAAAGTTTTTTTTCTAAAAATAGTGAGTTAGACAGCAATTTAAAAGAATATTGTCAGGGATATTTTTATCAACATAATCAACACTGGCATGTTTTCTTATTTAGTCGTTTATTGCAAAATCCAAAATACATGAATGCATCTATAAAATTTATAAATTAATAGTCGCGCGCTGAAGAATGATGGCGAAAGTCGGGGAGAAGCTGGATGGGCTTTAAACTTAAAAAGAAAAATACAGGTGAAGGCAGCAGTCGTAAGATTGGTGATGTTTTATTCGCTAAGATTCAATCACAGACAGATCAATTATCACGTGTATTTGGTGACAGTGAAAAGTCCAAACCATTAATTTTGGGTGCAGCTTTTTGTCTTGTTTTAGCACTATTCCTATTATTGTACTTATTCTATAGTGTGCCGCGTAATAATGAGTTAACACGTAGTGTTGGTGATTTACGTCTATTATCACAAATGATTTCACGTCAAGCGACTGAAGCAACAGCATCAGGTACGAAAGAATCGATTGATAAATTAAAAAAATCTCAAGAAGCATTCACCAAAAATCTTGAAACTGTGAAAGATATTCATGCTCGTACTCAGCCACTTGTTGATGTAGAGACGCAATGGAAAAAAGTATCAGAAGAAATTGATTTAATTTCTGCACAACAAAAAATGATTAACCAACTTTACGATACGAATATTGCAATTGGTGAAACCATTCCTGGTATTCAGGCTGAATATAACTTGATGGTTGACCAAATGGCACGTCAAAATATGCCAAGTAATCAGGTTGTTATTGCGAAAAACCAGGTATTTATTGCAGAACGTATTCTTCGTTCTATCAGTTCGGTATTGACTGGTAGTGAAAACTCTCGTGAATCAGCAGATGACTTTAGTGCCGATACAGAAACATTTGGTTCATACCTGAATGCACAGCTCAATGGTAGTGCTGAATTAGGTGTAGAGCGTATTACTGATCCAGCTTTACTTGAATCATTAACAGGTATTAAGGCTGAATATGATGATGTATTAAAATCAGCATCTGCAACGATTCTTAAAAACTCAGCACAAATTGTTAAAGTACGTCAGGCTTCTTCTGCAATTTTTGCACAATCAGATGAATTGTTAGCAAACCTGTATAAATTATCGGTTGGTTCAAGTTTAACCATTGCAATTCCGGGTCTATTTTTACTTTTATGTTTAGGTGGCTTCTTATTCTGTGTATTCAAATTACTTGGTTTACGTGGTGAGTCAGATAAACAGCGTGTAGCGCGTTTACAAGAAGAGTATGACCGTAACCAGAATGCGATTTTACGTTTACTCGATGAGATTGCCGACTTAGCAGATGGTGACCTTCGTTCATACGCAACCGTATCTGAAGATTTTACCGGTGCGATTGCCGACTCGATTAACTTCGCGATTGACCAATTACGTGACCTCGTTTCACGTATTACCGATACTTCTCAAGAAGTTGCACAATATACTGCAAATACGCAGGGCATTACTAACCAGTTAGCTGAAGCATCTGAACACCAAGCGCAAGAAATTGCGGGTGCATCTGCCGCAATTAATGAAATGGCAATGTCTATTGACCAAGTATCATCGAATGCAACAGAGTCTGCGGTGGTTGCGGAACGTTCGGTAAAAATTGCTGCCAATGGTGCTGATGTCGTAAACCGTTCAATTGAAGGGATGGATACGATTCGTGAACAGATTCAAGAAACCTCAAAACGTATTAAACGTTTGGGTGAGTCTTCACAAGAAATTGGTAACATTGTTGCCTTGATTAACGATATTGCCGACCAAACTAACATCTTGGCATTGAATGCAGCAATTCAGGCATCGATGGCAGGTGAAGCAGGTCGTGGTTTCGCCGTGGTAGCGGATGAGGTACAGCGTCTAGCTGAACGTTCAGCATCAGCAACCAAGCAGATTGAAGGTCTGGTAAAAACCATTCAAACAGATACAAACGAAGCTGTAATTTCGATGGAACAAACTACATCTGAGGTTGTTCGTGGTGCGAACTTATCTAAAGATGCGGGCGTGGCATTGGATGAAATTCAAAACGTATCGAGTAATTTGGCGAAATTGATTGCTAACATTTCTGATGCTGCAAAACTACAGTCTGCTTCTGCAGGTCATATTGCAACCACGATGAATGTTGTACAAGAAATTACATCACAAACGACAACAGCAACATTCGATACAGCACGTTCAGTATCTGAATTGGCAAATATGGCCGAATCGCTACGTGAATCTGTAACTGACTTTAAATTACCGGACTAAGGTAAGGCTAAAGCTATGGGGTAATGTGCCTTACTTTCGGGTAAGGCACATCAATAAATCACAGATAAAGCATCGACAAGATGAACTTAGCTTCAAAGTTAGGTCTCGCGTGATGGTGATAATTAAGTTTGAGCGCCCTTCTTGGTGGCAGATAAACGTAAGAAGCCTAAGCTATGAAAGAAATATTAAAAAATTTAGTTGAAACGACTACGCTTCCTGAAGATAGTTATCTTGATCAAGATGCAGAAATTTTAGAAATTTTTGTTGAAGAAATAGAAGAGATCTTTGTTGAATTAAGTACTTTATTTACCACATGGTTTGGAAATCCAAGTGATCAAGAAACGTTGAGCACAATCCGCCGCCATTTCCACACGCTAAAAGGGTCTGGGCGAATGGTGGGGGCGAAATCTGCTGGCGAGTTGGCTTGGACTGTTGAAGATATTTTAAATCGAGCTATGTCGGGTACAATTCCTTTAGATGATAAAGTTCAATACTTTGCTCAAACGGTATTCAAGATTTATCAATATAAGTTATATCCTATTTTTAAGACCGTTCAGCTTGCTGATATTGATTTACGCCCTTTGGTTTTATTGGGTCAGCAAATACAACAAAAATTAAGTTTGGAGCCTGCATTAGAAGAATTACTTGAGCTGGCTACAAATTTGACGGCAGAAGATGGTATTACTGGTTTAGAATTTAAAGATGAGCTATCAAGTGCTGTTGATACTGAAGCAGAAGGTATTGAAACAGAAAATACTGAAACAGAAGATAATAATTATATAGAAGAAACGATTGCGATCTTTATTGAAGAAGCTGAAGATCATTTAGCGACGATAGATCAGTTCTTGAAAAATGAAGAAGAACATACTCAAGATTATAATGGGCTTATTCGTGCCTTGCATACTTTACGTGGTAGTTCATCAATGGCTCAAATTGAGCAAATTTTTGAAGCCAGCACTAAAGTAGAAAATTTATTCAAGACCCTCTTGCAAGACGATATCGTGTCTACATCGAATCAAACGGCACTGTTAATTCAGTATGCTGAGTTTGTACGTGATTATTTGCATATTTTAAGACAGGGTCAAACGCAAAAACTTGATGCCATTTATGAAACCTTTAATAATGCATGGAATAATTACGGTTTTGCTTCAACTGAAATAGATGAAGGCGTTAATCCTCAAGGCTTGGTTTCTAAGCTGATTGCATTGAATATTGATTTGTTATTGGATGCTGAATTTGAGTTTGAGAAGCGTGCAAAAGTTGAATATCCAGAATATATACAGGCTTTAACTGAACAAGCGCAACAATTATTAGATCATACGGATAATCGTGCTGCGATTGGAATTCATCAATTTACCCATGAATTAAAGTTAAGTTATGAAACATTGGTATTAAAGCCAGAGCTTTTAAATCTTGATTATGCCTATGAGTTGTTTGCACAAGCGCATCAAGAATTTATCCATTTGTTTGATACGTTGGCTGCTGGACAACGTGTTATTTTGTCGGCTGATGTTCAGAAAGTCTTAAATGATCTTTCTGCTTTCGTTCAGCAAGATTTTGAGCAGTTTGATGAGGTGGCAGCACCTGTTGCAACCAGTACGCTATTGGCTGTTGTCGATCTTGCGCAGATTTCACAAAAAATCCGTTCTGCTCGTGCTCAAATGCATGCAGCCGATGCGAATCATGATTTTGATACGGATTTGTTGGAGATCTTCTTAGAGGAAGCCGAAGAGTTATTGGTCGGTATTGACCAAGATTTGAATACTTGGGCGAAGGATCAAACCAATACAGCCTCTTTGAATAATTTGATGCGTTATTTGCATACCTTAAAAGGTGGTGCAAATATGATTCAAGCGACTCATATTGGTTTGATTTCACATGAGTTAGAGTCAATTTATGAGCGTGTAATTCGTAAACAAATTGAGGTAACACCACAACTCGTTAGTATTGTCCGTTTAGTACAAGATGATGTTACGGATCGAATTCAAATTATTCGTGAAAATAATATTGACTATGCGGGTCGTGAATCAATTGAAATTTTACGTAATATTCAAGAGATTGCGCAAGGTAAGTCTGTAGGCGTAGCTACGATCGAAACGGTTGAGGCTGAAGTTGATACATTAGAAGTAGCTGTTGAAACATTTGCAGTAGAACTTGAGACAGAACAAGAGTCTGTTGTCGCAGATGTAGAGCATTTTGAAAGTCCAGAAGAGAGTATTCGCTTAATTGCAGAAGAAACCTTCTTAGAAGAAGCTGAAGAAATTCTTGAGTCTACAGACGAGTTCTTAACAAAATGGTTTGAGCAACGAAGCGATCGTAGCTTACTTCTTCAATTACAACGTGCAGCTCACAGCCTTAAAGGTGGTGCGCGTATGGTTGAAAATGAACCTGTCGCGGCAATTTCATATCAATTAGAAACCACGTTCGAACAGTTTGCAGTCCATCACTTTAACTCGAATGCTTACGATTTATTATTACAAACGACATTTTCATGGTTGAAGCAGGCCATCTTTGAGCGTGATTATAGTAATTTTGACAGTTTAAGATTAAGTTTAGAGTCTATTGAGTTGGTGAATGTCACAGCTCAATTACCAAATCGCGTGACTCAGGCAAATAGCTTGTCAACACCTAAAATCTTTGAATTTATTCAAGGTGATGGTACTGAGCCACCGGCTATGTTGGGTGAGTGGGGCTCAAGTTCTCAACAAGACAATAGTAATGAAATGATCCGTATTTCTGCCGATTTGGTGGAAAAAATGATCGACTTGTCTGGCGAGAATGCAATTAACCGTTCGCGTATTGAAATGGACTTGGGGCAAATTGGTAACACCTTAAATGAGATGGAATTGGCGATGAAGCGTTTAGCTGACCAATTACGTCGAATGGAAGGTGAGTTAGAATCACAAATTATTGCCAAACATGGTTCAGAAAATTCACGTTATGCTGATTTTGACCCATTAGAGATGGACCAATATTCATCTTTAAATCAGTTGTCAAAATCTTTGGCGGAATCTGCATCTGACTTGGTCGATTTTAAAACGACCTTGGCTGAGAAAATTCGTGATGCTGAAGGCTTACTTTTACAACAATCACGTATTCAGGCTGAGATTCAAGAAAGTTTAATGCGTACTCGACTGGTACCATTCTCACGTTTATTACCTCGTTTACAACGTATTGTGCGTCAGACTTCATCGACCCTTAATCGTCCGACTGAATTGATTGTCAATAATACTGAAGGTGAGCTGGATCGTACTATTCTTGAGCGTTTGGTCACTCCGTTTGAACATATGCTGCGTAATGCGATTGACCATGGTATTGAAGATACTGAACAGCGTCAGCAAGCTAAAAAAACAGAAGTGGGCCAGATTGAACTCAATATTAGCCGTCAAGGTACGGATGTATTGGTATCGTTTAGTGATGATGGTAAGGGTATTGATGAATCTAAGATTCAAGAAAAAGCGCTTAACTTAGGTTTGATTAAGGCTGATCAATTCCTTGATAAGCAAGAAATTCTTCAGTTGATTTTCCATCCTGGATTTAGTACTGCGAAAGAAGTGACCCAAATTTCTGGCCGTGGTGTTGGCTTGGATGTGGTTCAAAGTGAAATTAAAGCACTTGGCGGTCATGTTTCTGTTGACTCGAATCTGGGTGAAGGAACAACGTTTACCATTCGAGTGCCAACCACGGTATCTGTTAGTGATGCCTTGATGGTGAAAGCAGGCGATCAACAATTTGCAATTTCACTTGCTCAAATTGACCGTATTGTGCGAATTGCACCTTCAACACTGGAAGCGTATTTCAATAGTAAAGATGACTTCTTTAAAATTGATAACACCAATTATAAATTGCGTTATTTATCCGAATTCGTTTCAAACCAACCACTACCACGTTTGAGCAATATTGCACATTCTTTACCGGTATTGTTAATTAAGGGTAATAGTGGTCAAACCATTGCATTGTTGGTCGATCAATTGATTGGCTCACGTGCACAAATTGTCGTGAAACCAATTGGTCAGCAATTCTCAAGTGTCGGTGTGGTTGCCGGAGCAACGATTTTAGGTAATGGTCAAGTTTGTTTGATTTTAGAAGGTCAGAACATTGCTCGACAAATTCAAGCAACGCAGCGCATTAAACATATTTCTGATCCACGAGATTTGTCACGACACAATAATGCACGTCGTTTAATTATGATTGTCGATGACTCAGTGACAGTTCGTAAGGTGACATCACGTTTACTTGAACGCCAAGGTTATGATGTGGTGACTGCTAAAGATGGTGTTGATGCGATAGAACAGCTTGAAAATGTGAAACCTGATTTAATGTTACTCGATATTGAAATGCCACGTATGGATGGTTTTGAAGTAACGAATTTGGTCCGTCATCATGAAGTGCATCAAGATTTACCAATTATTATGATTACATCAAGAACGGGTGAGAAGCATCGTGAGCGTGCATTCAGTCTTGGGGTGACACATTATATGGGTAAACCATTCCAAGAGGCAGAATTGCTAAGCAATGTTGAAAATTTGTTAGAAGCCAGTCAGGGGGCAACTAAATGAGCCAAAAGAGTGTTTCAAACTCTGCTGTTGATCAAATGACGCAACAAGAGTTACATCACCTTATTACTGTATCGACTGGTTTTATTGATGCTTATATTATTGATTGTCATGGTAAAGAGGCGATGTTGTTACCACAAAATATTGTCTTATCGGCACTCGATAGCGTCACTGATGTGCCATTTGTAGAATGGCATGAGCTTAAATTGCCTGTTTATGCGGTGAATAATCCTGAACATAAAGCTGGTGTTGCACTGGTTATTGAGGGCGATGATGTGAGTCAGCGTTTTGCATTGATGTGTAACGAGATGCCAAAAACCATTCGTTTACGTATTTCTGAAGTTGTTGATGAAGAACATGTTTTAAATGATGCCACTGTATTCCAATATGTGCGTATGGCTGATCAAGTTTTTCACATACCCAATTTAGCCCAAATTCAATCCTCTTTAGGTTTTAATTGAATTCAGCATCTCAAGTGCGAGACCGAAAAAAAAGGAACTGTTTACAGTTCCTTTTTTTATTTTTGGGATTTTTAGTTCGCCAATAAACCTTCTAATATTTGTTCATAAATTTCAGCAAGCGGTTCTAAATCAGCGACATTTACATGTTCATTAATTTGATGAATGCTGGCATTTAAGACACCAAGCTCAAGCACTTGCGCGCCTGTAGGTGCAATAAAGCGACCATCTGATGTACCACCACTGGTAGAAAGTTCTGTTTCAATTCCTGTGACATTACGAATGGCGTTCTGAGCAGCATTGACCAGTTCACCGATTGGGGTAAGGAACGGTAAGCCAGATAATGTCCATTCAATATCATAATTCACATTGTGACGGTCAAGAATTTCTAAAGTGCGTGCTTTAAGTTGTTCTGCGGTCACTTCAGTGGAATAGCGGAAGTTAAATAGGGTATGCATGGTTCCTGGCACAACATTGGTTGCACCTGTACCAGAGTGAATATTTGAGATTTGGAAAGAGGTTGCTGGGAAATATTCATTGCCATTGTCCCAAACGGTATCGCATAGTTCAGCTAAGGCTTTAGATGCAGTATGGATGGGGTTGATGGCAAGGTGAGGATAGGCAACATGCCCCTGTTTACCTTTCACTGTAAGCCTAGCATTGAGTGAACCACGACGACCATTTTTAACAATATCACCCAATTGATTGGTACTTGATGGTTCACCGACCAGACACCACGTCATTTTTTCATTGCGTGCTTCTAAGGCTTCAACCACTTTCACTGTACCGTTAATTGAAGGACCTTCTTCATCAGAAGTAATCAGAAAGGCAATAGAGCCTTTATGATTTGGATGTTTGGCAACGAAGCGTTCAGATGCAACCACCATGGCTGCAAGTGCAGTTTTCATATCTGCACTACCACGACCGTAAAGCTTACCATCGCGAATTTCTGGTACAAATGGATCGGAGTTCCAGTCGTCTAAACTGCCCGTTGGAACAACATCGGTATGTCCTGCAAAACATAAAACTGGAGCTTGGGTTCCTTTACGTGCCCATAAATTATCGACATCTTCAAAACGCATTGATTCAATATTGAAACCAATTTTTTCTAAACGGTCTGCCATAATGTTTTGGCAACTATGATCGACTGGCGTCACAGAAGGTTGACGTAATAACTGTAAACTAAGCTCTAGAGTTTCTGAGTGGTTCATACCGGTTAAATCAATCGAAAATGTGCCCAGTATAATAGGGGAATCATGTGGATAAGGTAAGGGGCGTTTTTAAATATAAAAAAACCTTATCTAGACATAAGGTTTTTTGAGATCGATCACATTACATTTTGTCTTGCGTTTTTTCAGCCGTATTGGTGACTGCATCGCCAGCTTTTGAAACATCTTTACCAAAACCTTTAAACGTATTACAACCGGTTAAAACAAAAGCCATAATGAGGGATGCAGCAAGAATTTTTTTCATCATCATCTCCAAGTGTGAATCATTATTTTGATGTGGTTTTAGGTTAATTAATGCTCAATGTAAACAATATGAGTTTTTGATGGTAGAAAAGTAACCAATTGTTATGCGTTAGAGAGATTTTAAAGTTATTACGACACCGTAATTTACTCTTCAAATATTAATCAACTCAAATATTTCTTTCATCAGGTTATCTTTTAAAACATTGAGAAAGTAACGGTGCATTTCTAAACATATAGATATGAGATTGATCTTGTTGTTGATATAAACCATTGATCCACCAATGTGCAGTTTCACTACTTATATCAGCTTGCGGGCAAATCCATTCTTGACGTTGTAAGCGATAAAATGCGGAGTCTTGAGCAGGAATCACACTTCCCCAACAGCCTAAGCGACGTTGTGAATTCACCCAAGTTGGAATGGGGTTTTGTGAATGCTCGATAGGAAGATAAAGTTGACCTTTTAAGACCACAAAGCGTTGTTCAATTTGATATTCAAGCGCATCTTTAAATTGAAATTGTTTTTGGCTAAAGTGATTTAACTTTCGTAGTAATGTGTCACTACGATTTAAGCCGTACCAATAAGCGAGAGAAAAATCCCGTTCAGCCAAATAATATTTTAAAGCCACTTCCCAGTGTTCAATTTTATTGCTTTCGGTATTACGCAATAGAAAGTCGAGTTCACCTAAAGTTTTAGGCCCCGCAATTTTTTGAATACTATGACCCAGCAACTCATAGGGATGATAGCTGTGATCGAGTAACCAAAACCAGATAAACATTTCAAAACGTAGACCTAAACGGGTACTTTTTAGCTGCTGTAAAAAGACTTCTAATTCTTGAGGATGTTGATCTAAGTGAAGCAGTCTAGCATGATAATGTTGAAAATGCGTTGTCCATGTTTCAGTGTTATGTAATGTAAAGGCATGATTAAGTTCCAGTTCTGGAGGAATGGAACTTAAAGTATTGGGACTACATACGCAAAATGCCAACTGCCTAACCAATAGATTTTTAAATTGAAGCCAAGGTTCATGAAGATCAGAAGCTTGATTTAAAGCAAACATAGAAACACCCAGCGCTAAATTAAAAAGTGCAGAATTACAACGGATCACAGATAAAAACACTTTATACTACCGCAATTAGTTGTATAGGGCAGTGCTATGAAAATGTTGTTTTGGCGGAGTTTAGTGATGATTTTTGTCATTCTAGGCTTTATCGGAGCGCTTTTACCGGGTATGCCAACAACAGTATTTCTTATTTTAGCAGCTTGGGCCGCATCAAAAGGCTGGCCACAAATGGATGAATGGTTACTCAATCATCCTAAGTATGGTCAAACCTTAAGGGCATGGCGTGAAAGCGGGACTGTGCCGCGCAAAGCGAAATGGTTTGCCAGTATCATGATGTTGATCAGCGCTATGCTGATGTTATTGACCAACGCGCCTGTGTTGGTCAAAGTGTTTACAGACTTGATTATGTTAAGCGTCGCAATTTGGTTGTGGCTACGTCCTGAACCTTCGACTGTACATATCAAAAAAACCACAGATCAAAAAACCACAGATTAAAGAGCCTGAGTAATACACATCATGTCATATTCTTTAGCACATGCAGATATCTGGATTGATTTAGCAGAGCAAACCTTAACTTTGCCTAAACATAATAAATTTTATCTGATTTCTTCAGGTCAAAATGGCATAGGTGAACAAGAAAATACAGGCAAGACACCCAGAGGTTGGCACAAGATTGCACTTAAATTTGGTCAGACAGCACCTCAAAATGCAGTCTTTATTGCCAGACAAGAAACGGGTGAAGTTTATGATGAAGCCCTAGCTGCACAATTTCCTGAACGGGATTGGATTTTATCTCGTATTCTTTGGCTAAGTGGTTTAGAAGATAATTTTAATCAGGGCGAGGGATGCGATACTTTTAAACGCTATATTTATATACACGGTACACCAGATACTGAACCGATGGGCATTCCCATGTCGCATGGCTGTATTCGTATGCGTAATCAGGATGTGATCGAATTATTTGATCTGATTGCTGAAGATGCTTTGGTTTTTATTTCCGAACATAAATTAAATTTAACGGACTTGGAAAGCAGTACAAATAGATAAAACAACATCTAAGCATAAAATCATTTACTGTTTATTCAAAAACATGAATATTCTTTGAGTGAAAATTGTACGATGAATTGAGGTGTTTTTTAGTAAAATCCTAAATAAGTTGCAGAAATTGTTTGTTTTTATAGCGAATCACCTATTTTTTAATCACTCAAACATAAAAAACTCAAAACAGGCAGAAAAGCGTTTGACAGGCTGCATAGATTCTCTATAATGCACCACACAAACGATGAAGTCGTAAAGGGCGCTTAGCTCAGTTGGTAGAGCGTCTGCCTTACAAGCAGAATGTCGGCGGTTCGATCCCGTCAGCGCCCACCAAGTCTTTACGTTAAATGTTTTAAGTGCAGCGGTAGTTCAGTTGGTTAGAATATCGGCCTGTCACGCCGAGGGTCGCGGG